>Ga0310811_10000006_pt1 | contig 515484 bp, 430 predicted proteins | sample YCmetagenome_FD_207642 | JGI IMG/M metagenome (GOLD analysis project Ga0310811, IMG submission 207642) | Soil microbial communities from experimental microcosm in Duke University, North Carolina, United States - YC | ecosystem: Engineered > Artificial ecosystem > Soil microcosm > Unclassified...
CGAAACCGTGACGGCAACCGCAAGGCAGCTGGAGAAGAAGCGGATTTTCATGGGGGAAATGATGACCAAAAGACCATGGAACAAGTTCCCGAGCCTTCACTGAAGCACCGAGAAAAGCCTAGAAGCCTTTGATTTTAAACAGACTGGTGACGCTCTCGTTGTTATGAATGCGCATGATCGCATCGGCCATCAACGGGGCGATACTCAAGACTCGGATCGGCAGACCACGGGAGTCTACGGGAACAGAATTGGTCGTGATGAGCTCATCGATGTGCCCCAAGGCAAGACGCTCGTAAGCCACAGGGCTGAGCAAGGCATGGCTCACCGCAGCGCGCACGCTGAGGGCGCCGCTGTCGCGCATGATCTTGGCGGCATTGGCGAGAGTTCCGGCCGTCTCGGTAATGTCATCCACGAGAAGAACGTCCCGGCCGGCAACGTCGCCCACGACATTGACCGTCTCGACCGTGGTGGCGTTGGTGCGTTTTTTCCAAACCATGCCGAGCTGCGCGCCAAGAATGCCCGCGTATGCGGCGGCCATCTTCATGCCGCCGACGTCCGGCGAAACCACGACCATGTTGTCCCCGCGGAACTGCTCCAAATATTTAAAGAAAACCGGCGAGGCGAAAAGGTGATCAACCGGAATGTCGAAGAATCCCTGGATCTGCTGCGAATGCAGATCCATCGTCAGAATACGATTGGCCCCGGCAGCCACAAGGAGGTTTGCCACCAGTTTGGCGGTGATGGGAACACGTGGCTGGTCCTTGCGATCCTGACGGGCGTAACCGTAGAATGGCATGACCGCCGTAATCCGCTGGGCGGACGCACGGCGCGCGGCGTCGATCATGATGAGAAGTTCCATCAACGACTGGTTGGTGGGCGTGCAGGTCGGCTGGACGATGTAGACATCCTGGCCGCGCACGTTTTCGTTGATCTTCACGAAAGACTCCCCGTCGGGGAAACTGGTGACCGTGGCCTCGCCCAACGGCATTTTCATGTGCAGGCATATTTCCTCGGCGAGAGGACGATTGGAGTTGCCTGTGAAGATCTTTAGCCCGGGTGCGCTCATGAGTTAGAAAGGAACGTGTCAGGAATGTGACGGGGCGGAAGGTTTTTCTGAAGCCGCCAGTTGCGCTTCAAGTGCATCGACACGTTTAAAAAGGTCAGGGATACGTTTGCGCAGCACATTGATGCGCTGCTCCAGATTATAGGGAAGGGCCGGCGTGCCCTTCATGAAACTGCCGGGAGCGAGGTCCGAATTGATGCCGGACTGGCCGTCAATCTTGCTCCCCTTGCCCACCGTAAGATGACCGGCCAAACCGGCCTGACCGCCCAGAACGACATAATCTTCAACCGTCGTGCTTCCTGAAATTCCTGCCTGGGAGCAAATAAGGCAGTGACGCCCTATACGGACGTTGTGCGCCACCTGCACCAGATTGTCGATTTTGGTGCCCTCCCCCACGACGGTCTGGCTGAAACGAGCGCGGTCGAAAGTGCTGTTGGCCCCGATCTCAACATCATTTTCGATGACCACGTTGCCGACCTGCGGGACTTTTTCGTGGCGCCCACCGACAAATTCATACCCAAAACCGTCCGCGCCCACAACCACGCCAGGCTGGAGTCGCACGCGATCGCGCAACACGCATTCGCTCATCACCACCACGCGCGGCATCAGCCAGCAGTCGGCACCGATACTCACATTACGCCCGATGAACGCCTGTGCCTGCAAATGAGTGCGCTCTCCAATAACAACGCCTTCCTCGATCACGCAAAAAGGGCCTATGGTCGCAGTGGCGGCAACCCGGGCTCCCGGAGCGATGACGGCAGTGGCATGAATACCCGGAGCCGGTTTGGGCCAAAGCAACTGTTCGATGCGGGCGCATAAACGCGCGAGCGCCACCGAGGGTTTTTCTACAAACAGAAACTGCTGCCCCGCCGCCGGTTCACCTACATAGTCAGGCGGAAGCAAGACGATCGATGCGGTCGTCGAAGCCACCTCGGTTTTATACTTGGGGTTGCCCAAAAACGAAAGATCACCGGGTTTGGCCGAACGCAAAGCCGCGATATCACGGATGGACTCCGTCGTAGCGCCTTTGGTGAAAAGGGGTTGAACGATGGCCGTGATGTCGGCCGCGCTGAAAGCAAGCTGCATGGAAGAAAATCGTGGGTTGCGCGTGCATGCATGGCAAGCCGCCGCACGCAGAAACAAAAAACCCCGCTCGGTAACGAGCGGGGTTAAAAACAGGCTGTCCTGAATTATTTCTTGGCGCCGGGGAAAGAAACCGACGGTGCGGAATCAGAGCCGGCGGCGGAACCTGAAGCTGCAGCCGCAGGAGCGGTTGAGGCAGCCGGACGATCCTTGTTAATTTCCTTGGCCACGTCATCGGTGATGTCGTAAGCAGGATCGGAATAGATAAGCGAAGAGATGCCGATCAACGAGGGTCCTGATTTGTCGATCAGGAGGGTCGCCCCCTTCTTCTTCGCGATCTCGACGGCGGTCTTGCTGATCTCCTCGAGGAGGAGCTGCTTGAAGGTGTTGATACGCTGCTGGAGGGCGCGCTGGGTGTTGACGCGGAAGCTGTTCACCTCGTTTTGCTTTTTTTGGATTTCCTCGGCCTTGGCCTGCAGGTCCTGCTGGGCCTTGGCTTTGGCTTCATTCGAAAGCGTCGGGTTTTTGATCTGCTCCTGAATATCCTGCGCCTGCTTGACGAGTGCGTTGCCGTCACCGTTCATCTTCTGCAGTTCGTCCTCGGCTTTTTGCTGGTCGGACTTGAGCTTGGCATTCTGCTCCTCGGTTTTGAAGTGGCCGTCGTAAAGTTTTACCATGTCGACGACAAAGATTTTGGGGGCGGGCTGGGCTTGCACGGCGGCGGTGAATACACCGGCGACCGCGAGAGCCAGACATGACTTGATCAATTTATGCATAATAGGGTGTGAGGATTGTGGGGATTATTAGAAACGTGTGCCGAAGGAAAAGTTAAACTGACCGGATTTTTTATTATAGGAATCGCCAGTGATCGGAATGCCATAGTCCAAGCTCAACGGGGCGCCGGCAATGGTTAACCGAATACCAATACCGAAGTCGTCATTGTAGTCGCTGGGACTGAAATCATAGGAACCCGAGTTCACAAAGCCAGCATCATAGAAAACCGCAAAACGCACAGGTTCCACGATATCGACCGTATATTCGAGACTTAGCATGCCGTAGGTATTGCCACCGATAGGCACATGGTCACTACCGACAGTCGCCTTGGGGCCGACGTCACGATATTCAAAGCCTCGCAACGTGTAGGGTCCGCCCAAGTAAAACCGGTCGTAAAACGGCACGCTAGTAGTGTTGCCGAAGGGATCCAGGACACCGCCACGTCCAATGACGGCAAGCACTTGGTTCTGTGTGTCGAACAGCGGGATAAACTGAGACGCCTTGGCCTCAAGTTTATAGTAACTGACATCCCCTCCCAAGGAGTCCGAAGCCACATCGCTATTCAATTCAACACGATTGCCGCGAGTGGTGTTGATCAACTTGTCGCGGGTGTCGCGCAGCAATTGCAGGCTCACCTTGGAGATCGCAGTGGTTCCAGGAGGATAGATCGCCGTGTAAGCCGGGGTCACATCGCGGATATCGACAACCTGATAGCTGTAAGCGAGACGGCCTTCGACCAATTCGAAGAGACGCTTGCGCAGGTAAACCTCACCGCCCGTCCGGATTTCCTGATAGTCCGAACTGTTGTAGTCGGAAGACGTGCGATAAATGGAGAAGCCCAGCGCAAGTTGCTGCTGGAAGAGCCAGGGTTCTTCAAAGGAAAGAATGGCTTCGCTCGACTTGGATCCCAACTGAAGGCGCAGACGGAACTTTTGGCCGTCGCCTTGGAACATGGACCGGCGGTTAAAAAGATCGAAGTTCGACTGCGTAAGCTCGGCGAACACCACGGCGCTTTCCAAGCTGCTGAAGCCGGCGCCAAATGTCAGATTACCCGTGCGGCCCTCCTTGACCGCGATCTTGAGATTCTTGCGTCCGGGAATGGCCGTGCTTTCCGGAGACATGTTTACATCCTCGAAGAAGCGAGTATTTTCCAAGCGCTGCTTGGAAGTCTTCATGCGCACGCTGTCAAAGACCTCGCCCGGACCGATGGCGAGTTCGCGAAGGATCACCGTGCTCTTGGTTTTGGTATTGCCCTCGATCTTGATGGATTCGACGTAGAACTTGTCGCTCTCCTTGATGGCGTATTCGATGTCGATGTTGCCCGTGGAAAGATTGGGTTTCCGAATGAGCCGCACGCGCGTTTCGATATAACCGCCGGAGCCGTAGGAATCTTCAAGCGCGGTGATGTCTTTCTCGATCTTCGACGGGGCAAAGATCATTCCGCTCTTTTGTTTGAGCGCCGCCATGAGCTTGTCGGTGCTGATGATCGTGTTTCCGGTGATGGTAATGTCGCCGATCTTATACTGGCGGCCCTCGATGATCTTGATGGTGAGAACGAGTTTCTTGGTCGTAGGATAAGCGTAATCGACCTTGTCCTCCGGCACCTCGACATCGAGGTAGCCAAGCTCGCGGTAGTAATCGCGAATCTTGTCGAGATCGTCCTCAAACTGGTCGTCCTTGAAACGGCCCGAGCCCGTCAGCCAGGAGAACATCCAGCGACGCTTGGTTTCCATGACCTTGCGAAGGGCCTTGGCCTTCACGTGGTCGTTGCCGATAAATTTGATGTCGGATATCTTAACCTTGTTGCCCTCATGAATCTTGAAGGTGACGGTGCCAAACCCGGTTACGCGGTTACGGTCGATGGTGTAGCTGATCTGCGCCTGATTGTAGCCGCTCTTCTGATAAAACGCGCGGATTTTCTCGGCGTCCTCCTTGACCTGCCGTTCATCGAGAGAGGTGTTGGACTTGGTCTTGATCTCCTTTTCGAGACGACGGCTCTTAACCTGCTTGTTGCCGTCGTAATTAACGCTGAGCACACGAAACTTTGGCGTGACCTCGATCACGAGGTTGACGGTGCGGTCCGGACGGACGTCACGCTTGACCTCGATGAATTCAAAAAAGCCCGTCTTGTAGAGCGACCGGATGTCGTGGTCGATCATCGTGTCGTCGAGATCAATGCCCTCGCGCAGCTGTATGTTGGCGCGGACGATCTGCTCGTTGATATTGGCCGGACCGATGAACTTCACGGTCACGGTGCCGACTTTATACGGCGACGGCGCACTGGAGGGCTGCTCCTGAGCCCAACCTCGCACACCCGCCGAGACGAGCAGAACAAAGACAAAAAGAAGGCGAATCACCCCGAAAAGGGGGTTACTGGGTGTAGTTTTCAAAGCGTGTAATGTCCCTTAGGAACGTAAGTTTCAATTCTCCTACCGGTCCGTTTCGTTGCTTGGCAACTATTAACTCGGCCGAGTCGGCTGCGACCTGAAATTTTTCGTCGGCATCTTTGGGCCGTGCAAGCATGAGAACAACGTCGGCATCCTGCTCGATGGAGCCGGATTCACGCAGGTCGGACAGCTTGGGTGTGCGGTTTTCTTTTTCAGCAGAACGGTTGAGCTGACTTAATACAATGACCGGCACGTCAAGTTCCTTGGCCAGTGCCTTGAGCCCGCGGGAAATCTCAGCCACCTGTTGTTCACGAGGGGTTTTCGCGTCTGTCGGCGCGAGAAGTTGAAGGTAATCCACCACGATCAAGCCGAGCTTGGTGCGCGCCTGAAGACGGCGGGCTTTGGCACGCAGCTCCATGATCGTGAGGTGGCTGGAATCATCGATGAAGATAGGAGCCTTGGCGAATTCATCGGCGGCCTTGAGGAGCTCCTGCTGCTCGGCCCCGTTTTTCGAAAGGAGACCGTCACGCAACAGTTTCATGTTCACGCGGGCCCGGGCGCACAACATGCGCAGCGCGAGCTGCGAGGCGCCCATTTCCAGCGAGAAGATGAGCGTGGGCACACCCTCGCCTCTTTTCGGCATGGCGGCCGCCTCGGCAAAATTCAAAGCGAGCGAGGTCTTGCCCATCGAAGGACGGGCGGCGAGCACGATCATCTCCTGCCGCTGAAATCCGTAGGTGTAGGAATCGAGGTCCTTGAAGCCGGAGGAAACTCCCGTGAGTTCACCTTTTTTCATCATCATTTTGGTGATGACCGCCATGGCCTCGTTGGTGGGGCCCTTCATCTGGCGCGCGCCGTCCGAGACACGGTCCTGGGTGACCTTGAAAATATCCTGTTCCACCTTGTCGACGAACTCCTCGAGCCCGCCGTCGTAGGCGTAGCAGCTTTCAACCGCGCCCGTGGCCACCTTGATGAGCTCGCGCAAGAGATGAAGCTCGCGGACCTTCTCGATGAAATAAGTGGCCTGCGCCGTCGTGGGAATACGCCCGCTGACCTGAGTCAAATAGGCGTAGCCGCCGATCTCGTCGAGCTGACGGGAGGTCTTCAGTTCCTCGGCAAGAATGGCAAGGTCGATCGCGGTGCCCTTGTTGTAGAGATCGACGAGTTTTTCGAAGATGACCCGATTGGCCGGAAAATAAAATGCGGCCGCGCTCAGTTTGCCCTCAAGACAGCGAGCAACAATGTCCGCACCGTCCAGAAAACAGCAGGAAAGCAAATATTCTTCCGCCTCGATGCTGTGCGGAGGAGTGCGGCCGATCGAGGACGGCACCGAGCCATCGGAGTCAGCAGATGCGCGCGGGCGTCTGGAGAATTTTTTCGCGTCGTCAGCCATGAAGGGGGAGCAAGAGAGGCAACAGGGTGGAACCGGATAAGCAACGCCGGTGTATGGAAAGTTTTTCACCTGTTGTTCACCTGCCTTTTGCCAGCGTCATGGCCTGTCTTAAGGACATGAAAAAGCCGCAGTCATCAAAGACTGCGGCTTGAGAATAAAAACCCGGAAATACTTACTTTCTGGAGCGCTTGGCGGCCTTTTCGGCAGCGCGGGCGGCGTTCTGCGCCATCTTGGTGTGCTCGGCGTAAGGATCGACTTCCTTGGCGGGAGCGGCTTCGGCGGCACCGGCTTCGACGATGGGGTTCTCCGACACGACATCGAAGGCCAGTTCGAGGGAGACTTCGGGGTGCAGTTTGATCTTAACCTCGTGCTTGCCGAGGGTCTTCACAGGCGTGTGAAGGTGGATCTTCTTCTTTTCGATCACCACACCGGCCTCGGTGAGTTTCTGGTGCAGGTCGGCCGAGGTGATGGCGCCGAACAGCTTGCCACCTTCGCCCGTCTTGACGACGAAGGCGACGGAGACTTTGCCGATCTGGGCGGCCAGCGCCTGGGCGCCGGTGAGCTCTTCAGCCTCACGGGAAATGCGACGCTTCTTGAGCGCTTCGACCTGCTTGCGGTTCGACTGGGTAAGAGCGACGGCAAATTTCTGAGGGAGGAGATAGTTGCGGGCGTAGCCGGCGCGGACTTTGACCTGGTCGCCTTCGGCGCCAAGACCGTCAACGGGCTTGATGAGGAGAACTTCGTGGTGAGCCATGATGGGTGTGTATTGAGTGTTGTTTTAAGAGAGGTGCGGGAAACGCGCTTTAGAAGGGTTATCTTAAATGTAATATGACAATTATTTTGTTATATAATTAATCATTAATTATTTAATCATTTAAATTAAATCAGAACGTAAACTTAAGCATGTAAACATGCCCACGCAGAATCGGGCAATATGGGCCCGGAAGAAACGACGTGCGCAGTGCGTTTACTGGATCAACCTTGATTCCTCTGAACACAAAAAAACCGCAGTCGTGAAGACTGCGGTTTGGAAAGGATGACGGAAAAATCCGCCAACGACTTATTTGCGGGAGCGCTTGGCAGCCTTTTCGGCGGCGCGGGCAGCGTTCTGAGCCATCTTCGTGTGCTCAGCGTAGGGATCGGTCTCTTTCTTCGGGGCCTCGGCGGCGCCGGCCTCGACGATGGGGTTCTCCGACACGACGTCGAAGGAAACCTCAACCGAGACTTCGGAGTGCAGTTTGATCTTAACCTCGTGCTTGCCGAGGGTCTTGATCGGGGTGTGAAGGTGGATCTTCTTCTTCTCGATGACGACACCGGCTTCGGTGAGCTTCTGGTGGAGATCGGCTGAGGTGATCGCGCCGAACAGCTTGCCGCCTTCGCCAGTCTTCACCGCGAAAGCGATAGAAACCTTGGCGATCTGAGCAGCAAGAGCCTGTGCACCAGCGAGTTCAGAAGCTTCACGAGCGCCGCGGCGTTTCTTTAAGGCCTCGACCTGCTTGCGATTCGACTGGGTAAGGGCAACGGCAAATTCCTGGGGAAGGAGATAGTTGCGGGCGTAGCCAGCGCGAACTTTGACCTGGTCGCCTTCGGCGCCAAGACCGTCAACGGGCTTGATGAGCAAAACTTCGTGGTGGGCCATGATGGTATGGAGTTTGTTTGAAAATTGGGCGGCGCTTTAAGAGTGGAAAGAAAAGGTTTCTCAGATGTTAGCACCCTATGTCAACACCCTAGTCCGAAATTACTGCCCCCCCGCCTCCGCAATCAAAGGCACCGTGCGGCCTGGTTACGGGCAATGGTTGCAATTCATGGGGAACCGATTTCTTCCACGTTAATCGTGGTTGCATAGTCAGCCGTGAGCCGGTTTCCGATAATCATGGCTCGCACCACACAATCTCCTGAAAACCTCACAAAGAAGGACTACGAGTTGCTGGCCGAATTCCGCTACACTCTGCGCAAATTCCTGGGGTTTAGTGAAGCCGCAGCCACCAGTCACAAGGTAAGCGCCCAGCAATATCAAGCGCTCCTCGCCATCGAAGGATTTCCTGGACGCAACTGGGTGACCATCGGCGAACTCGCCGAGCAATTGCGCACCGCCCATCACAGTGCCGTCGGATTGGTTGATCGCATGGAAGCACTCCGGTTGGTGCGTCGTGCCAAATCAAGAGAGGATGGCCGGCGTGTGCAGGTTTCCCTTACCCCCAAAGGTCTGGGAGTTTTGGAGAAACTTTACCGAGCCCATCGGCAGGAACTAAAAACCATCGGTCCAAAGCTGATCGGACTGCTGCAAAAGGCGTCTGTGTCACTTCCTGACGACGTCTCACCCCAAGTATTCTCAAGCCCTGCCTGCTCAATGCCAGAGATCAAGGACTGACGCCTGCCTCAGTGAAAGAAATCGTGCGCGAATGATTCGCCGAATATCGCCCATTTATATCGCGAGACGATAAAATGCTGGCCAACGATTGCATGAATTAGCTTCATGGCCGGCTTCATGTCCCCCGTCTTTCGCAAATCGCAGATCGTTCTCGCCACTATTGGAGCCGTGGTCGCGGTGTCAGCGTTGTCATATCTCGCGATGAATATGCAGTCCCTAATGCTGCTTGGTTCTTTTGGCGCCTCCGCCCTTTTGCTGTTCGCTTTGCCTGATGCTCCGTTGTCGCAGCCTCGTGCGGTCATCATGGGACACTTGGCAGCATCGTTGATCGCATTTGGGTGTCTTGCCTTATTCGGTCCGCAATGGTGGGCCGTCGGAGTGGCCACCGGACTGGGCGTGGGATTCATGATGACGACACGCACCGTGCATCCGCCCGCCGGGTCGAATGCGATCATCGTGTTTCTTGCAAAACCAAGCTGCGGACTTCTCTTGGGATCCACGGTTACGGGGACGCTGATCCTAGTCGTCATCGCCGTTTTTTACCATCGCACGACGCGGCGGCATAAATACCCACTCTACTATTGGCGCATCTCGCCAATGGTTATTCCGGGCTGAAAACTTCAACCGCGATGTCGCAGTCGTTTAAGCCAGGAAATCCCTATTGGTGGCAGTGGCTGACGGTTCTTTCGCTCGATGCTCCGTTGGTCGCCCTTGCCTGGCAAACGCTGTTTGCACGTATTCTTAAAGTTGAACTTCCATGGCAGCAGCCCGTGCTGCTTGGTCTGGCTGTCTGGGTCATCTATGCCGCCGACCGATGGATCGAAGGCTGGCGCTTGTCACCGGAGACCGTGCTGACCCAGCGGCATCATTTTTATATTTTATGGCGCTGGCCGGTCTTCATGATCGGCCTTGCAGTTATCCTCGTTGGCCTGGGTCTTGCCGTCGTTTGGCTCCCGGGCCGCGAATGGGCCGCAAGCACCGTGTTGGCCATACCGACAGCGGTCTATCTGCTTTCCCACCAGTTTTTTCACCGCGAGCATCCGGGGCGCATACCCAAGGAACTTTGCATCGCCGCCCTCTTTCCACTGGGCACCGCCTTGGCCCCCATAGTCTTCGCATTGCCCACCATCCTTCATGGGCAGTCCCTAGTGGAAATCATCGTTGGCCGGCTGGAGGCGCTTTGGATTCCGCTGGGGCTTTTCGGACTGCTGTGTCTTGCCAACCTTGTGCTCATTTCAGCTTGGGAAACGGAGGTCGATGCCCAACACGGACAGACTTCGCTCGCCCTGCAATTCTCGCACCGCCTGGGCCTTATTCGCTCGTTGCCTTGGTTGCTCGCATGCCTTGGTGCTGCGGTTTCTGTCGGCATGCACGGAATTGACCGAGTGGCGGGTATATGTGCGACGGTCAGCGCGATTCTGCTGGGTGTCCTCGATTACGTTGAGCCACGCATCGGGCGGCAAGCGGCACGCATATTCGTGGATCTCACGCTGCTATCACCTGCCGTGGCGCTGCTCCTCTTATGACCTCACGAGAAAAGACTTTTGATCGACTTGCTCGTCCCTACCGACTTCTGGAATGCATCGCTTTCGGGTCGCTCTTGGAACGTGCGCGGTTCCGGCACCTTGACCGATTGAGAGAGCGTAAACGCATCCTGCTCATCGGAGAAGGCGATGGCCGCGTGCTGGCACGAGTCTGCACCCTCGCCCCTTTGGCCCAAATTGATTGTCTGGATTTAAGCGCCGCAATGCTGGCGAAAGCCGAAGCTCGTCTCTCGCCAGCCGACCGGGCTCGTGTGCGGTTTCGTCACGAGGACGCTCGCACGGCCGACTATGCGCCCGGGACCTATGATGCGGTCACCACATTTTTCTTTCTGGACTGTTTCACGGAAGACCAAGCCTCCGCTCTCATCGGGCGCATTCAAGCGTCACTCTCCGGCGACGCGGTCTGGCTCTTTGCCGATTTCTCGGAACCGGCGCATGGCTTGATGCGCCTTCGTGCCAAGGCGTGGTTGTGGATCATGTATGCGTTCTTCCGCTGGCAAACCGGTCTCATCACCCGCCGGCTTCCCGCATCCGAAAGTTTGATCCTTCAAGCGGGACTGCGCCGGGTTGATGAAAGCTCGTTTCAACGAGGTTTTGTCCGTAGCGCGGTCTTCAGCCAGCCCGGTTCGCGCACCTGATCCTCGGCCAGTCGGTGCAACCGTGCCTCGATGATGGCCGCTCGCCCCAGATATCCCCTGATTTTTCGTGGATTATTCCGGTCAACGACCGGCAGGCGTCCGCATTGATGGTGCAGCATTCTGGAGAGCACTTCGCTTAACGGTTCGTCCTCGTAGGCAATCTGCGGACGGCTTGTCGCTGCTTCCAATGCGCTGATGGCACCAGACGGATCAGCCTGGAATGCCTTGACCAAATCCCCGCGTGTCAAAATGCCCAACAAAAGCCCTTCTGAATCTGTCACGAGCATCGCCTGGCGTCGGGTGATCTCCGGATCTCGTTCGGCAATCAGACGGGCCAGTTCTGCAATCGGCGTGTGTCCTAGCACCGTGACCGGATTTGATTCCATCACTTGTCCCACGCTCACTTGGTGCAGTACATCGACTTCGTAGTCCTGATGAACCTTGAGACCGCGCCGGGCAAGTTTCTCGGTCATGATGGAATGACGCATAAAAAACACCGCGACGGCGTGCGCCACCGCTACGACCAGCATGAGGGGCAGTATTGAGTTGTAGTCACGGGTAAGTTCGAACCCAAAAATAATGAACGTAAACGGAGCCCTGGCCGCTGCTCCGAAGAGCGCCGCCATGGCAACCAGCGCACAGGCGTTCGGGGATAATGCCGCCAACGGCCACAGGTGATTAACCACTCCGGCAAATAATCCCCCCAATGCCGCCCCTACCGTAAACAACGGTGCCAAGAGTCCGCCCGAGGTGCCCGATCCCAGCGACACAAGGAGAGCAAGCGCCTTGGCGACCATGATCACGGCCAGTAATCCAAGGGCGAGCCGCGCATTTAAAATGTCGGAAATCGTCCCGTAGCCCACGCCCAGCACCCGAGGCACAAAATACGCGATCACACCCAGTCCAAGTCCACCCAGCACCGGCCACCACATTTCATCAAAGGGCAATCGTTCAAACTGGTCTTCGATCCAATAAAGCGCCCGGCTGAATCCCACCGCCAGAAACCCGCACAACACTCCGAGGATCGCATACCAAGGAAGTCCTCCGGGGATGCTGAAATCCACTGCTCCAATGGTAAACATAGGCGCCCGCCCCATGATCACCAGACGCGTCGCTGTTGCGAGCACACTGGCGATTACCAAGGGAATGAACGAGCGGGGCTTGTATTCGAAAAGCAAAAGCTCGATGGCGAGGATCACCGCTGCAACGGGAGTGCTGAACGTCGCCGCCATGCCCGCCGCCGCGCCGGCCGCCAAGAGTGACTTCCGCTCGGAAGCCGTCAGGTGCAGGAGCTGTCCAAGAATGGAGCCGAGCGCGCCTCCCGTCTGAATAATCGGTCCTTCTGCACCAAAGGGACCGCCTGTCCCAATGGCCACGGAAACAGAAAGTGGCTTGAGCAACGCCACCCGCGGTGCAATCCGGCTTCGGTTAAAAAGAACCGCTTCCATCGCCTCCGGGATTCCGTGCCCGCGTATCTTGGGGCTACCGTATTTCGCCATCAGTCCGACAATCAGCCCCCCTGCCGCTGGCACCACGAGCACCCATAGGCCGAGCGTGTGATGGGTCGCATCAGCATGCTCCAGCGACCACTTTTGGTAGAATACTGCGTTCGACACCAAGGTGATCAGCGAGTAGAGGGCGTAGGCCGCAAACGCGGCCGCTATTCCCACGCCGGAAGCGAGCAGACAAATGAGCGGCATGCGCCGACGTTGAGATTCAACTTCTCCGCCATGCGGGCCGGAAGCACTGGTAGAAACAGACGACATAAGTGCACTTTATTATATCGTTTAGCGATACACTTCAAGCGCGCTTCCTTGGGATCGGTTGCGGACACCCAATGAGCCCGTCCTTTTCGATCCGCAGTCCCTCCGTCCGCGGCATTTGTTGGATACGGGGAAAAGGCCCCTTGGTCCGGCCTTAGGCCTTTCGTCGCTCGATCTCGGGAGCCCGCTTTGAGTCATGGGCTCGTCTTGTGGCTGGCGCGAGCAGCGCCAGCCCGCCAACCATCAACACTGCTCCCGCCAACAGAATTTGAAGCGTGGCCGGCCAGGCGCCGCCGCCGGCGGCGCTCGTCAACGGGGAGATTCCAAGCACCAGTTCGGTCGCAAAGGCCCCCGTCAGAAAGAGTCCGAGTCCGGATTTTGTCCATCCGTTCACACGAATCCAATCCAACTCCACCGCCCAGGCCACCAGCATCGGAGTCACAAGTCCCAGAAAAATAAGGTGAAGAAATCCGATCACCATCCATCGATTCCCCATGAAACCGACCAGACCCGGCACGGTGGCGGCAAGCTGCAGGCTCTGCTTCAGCAGGAAAGCGCCGAGGGCCAGCACCGCCAGGCCCCGCACGATTCCAGCGTGATTTGAGACGAACAATCCCGCCGTTCCGCGCATGCCTCGCACAAAAATGGCACATCCGATGAGTTGCGCCACACCTCCACTAACCGCTGCCACATAAACCCAGTCCGGCGGGTTCGCCCATAAGCCCGAGAGAGCAAACGTCAGTCCACAGCCCGCCGTCAGCCAACCTAGGCTCCTTCGGGCGAGTGAACCGTTCATGTCCAAACCCCGCTCATGTCGGTATTGCAGGAACACAGCCTGGAGAAAAAATATGAACCAGCCGTTATACTGGCAGTGCAGATAAAAATAGATCGCCAGCGCATACCACGGCGATTCGCGCAGACCAGTCGCGGCCAGCGGACCGAGTGTCAGCGGTCCGGCCCCCGAGATCACGAGAAATGCCAGCGCCACCCTCAGAAAGCCCCGGGCCTCAGGCGAGGCCCGGTTCCGCTTCCAGAGCTTCCAAGCAAAAACGCCCGAACAGACCATCTGCAGCGTGGAAAATGCGATGCTCACCCCGGCGTAACCTTCAAGGGGAAACGCGACCAACATGCCTCCCACGGCGATCTGAACGACCAGAAAAACCCGCCATAAAGTGGACACGTCCTCAGCACGAACGAAGAAGCGTAGGACTAACGCAAAGAACGCGTTGAAAACCCAACCCAGAAAAGCCACATGGGAATGCGCATGCAGGAAATTGCCGTAATTCAAGTGTTCCATCGGACTCACGGCCTGCAGCCGCAACAACAGCCCAAGCGTCGCCGCGACCAACCAAAATCCCCACGCCACTTGAAACGCACGACGTGCATATGCGAGGCCGTGCGTGCTGGCGGCTGACGTTGAGTCCGGGATCATACCCAAAGCGGAAGCCGGCCTTTCCTTGCCCGCAAGGCCGCAGGCACCTCCGAGAAGAAAAACATCCATTCCCCTTGATCTGCATCAACCTTCGCTCCGCCACAGATTGCCCGGATGGGGAGACTGGGATGCGATGGTTGCATGAGTTCGTCTCCGCTTCCTTTGGTTTATTCCTGCTCCGGGTGTTCCAGCGCGGCGCAGATGGCAAATCATCTAGCCATCAAACTGGACCGTCTCGGCATGGCTGAGATGTCATGTATCGCCGGCGTCGGAGGCGACGTTCCGTCATTGGTGAAGGTCGCCCGGTCAGGCCGCCCGATCATCGCGCTCGACGGTTGCGCTCTCCACTGCGTCGCTCACATCCTTGGTAACCACGCGCTCAAGCCGGTTGCTCATTACACGCTCCATGAATTTGGCGTTAAAAAACAAAAACACGCGGATTTTTCAATGGAAGAGGCCGACCACGTTCTTCGTCATATCCTGACGCATCCGGACTTTCCTCGATCCCATGATCTCGACAGGCCCCAAGAGGTAGAGGGGCATGCAGACATAACATCCGCTTCCAATCATGTCTGACCTTTCCGACACCATCCCGCTCTTTGATCGTATTGGTGGTCGTGCACCGCTGTTAAAACTTTTGCGTTATTTCTATGCGGACGTGCGCCAGCACAATGAAATCGGACCGATTTTCAGCAAACATATCAATGACTGGCCGGCGCATATTGAGAAGATCGCCGATTTTTGGTCCGGCGCCATCGGAGGCCCTCCGTTATACAGCGGTGCCATGCCGTGGAAACACGTTCGTCTCGGACTGGGAGAACAACATTTCCAATCCTGGCTCGGCCTGTGGCACCGTCATTGCCGAGCCCATCTACCACCCCGCGAGGCCGAAGAGTTGATCGGTCGCGCAGAAGCTATCGGTCTCCGCCTGCGGCAAATCGTGACGTTACATGGCAAGGAGCCGGGCTCCTGAGTCAGCCATCGGATACCTTTGTGAAAAGCACCACCCATATGCCCGGTGCTTGTTCGTGCGTTTTGTGCGAAAACCCGCGAGCGCCAAGAAACTCGTAGAGAGGAGCTGGCTCGAATGGTGCGATCAGCCGTAGCGCCTGACCTGGCTCAAGACGCGCGACTGCCGCAAGAATTGCAGGCATCGGAGGCCGCTTCTGGAGGCAAATCGGGCGAACATCGATTTCGAGAGGATCCAAGTTTTTCATGGGGTTTAATATAATCGTAACGCGATCTATCGCCTTGATTAACATCAAGGGGAAATGCGACTCTCCTGATGTGTCTGTGCAGCCTTCATCCTTAAGCGTCCTTCGGAAGACCGCAATCGTCGCCACGTTAAGAAAATGCCGCATGTTTTCGGACCTCGCCACCTCCGAGATCGAGGCTATCGCGGACGGTTGTACCCTGCGCACGCTTCAAAAAGACGAAGTGCTTTTCCGGGAAGGAGAAAAAGCCGAGGGCTTCTATGTCGTGCAAACCGGCCGGATCAGCATCTTCCGACTGACTCCGGATGGTCACGAACAGATCATTTGTGTGTTTGAGCCGGCCGAAAGCTTTGCAGAGGTCGTCCTTGCCACGGTCGAAACCTATCCGGCGAACGCAATGGCCCTTGAATCGTCACAGGTGATTCTCCTCCATAAAACGCATTTCCACGAGCTGGTCTGCAAAAAACCCGATCTCGCACTTCACATGCTGGCGTCCATGAGCATGCACCTGAAGCACCTGTTGCAGACGCTTCATGACATCAAGGGGCGTCAGATCGAGGGCCGGCTCGCCGACTGGTTCCTGCAACACTGTCCAGCGGCGGACAACGCGGCGTCCTTCACGCTGCCGGTAAGCAAAAAGGTGCTGGCCGGCCAGCTCGGCGTGACGAGCGAAACGCTGTCCCGCACCCTCGCTCGCTTCAAACGCGAGGGTTTGATCTCCGTGGCCGGTCCTCAGATACAAATTTTAAATAACAGGGGACTGCGTGCCTACGTCGATGTTTAGGCAAACCCGATGATTGGTCTCAAAGCCTCTGCGCGTGTTAACTGTCGATCCGTCTGCGCGCCCCCAACCAGGCAACCAGCATGGCTAGCCCCGACCACAGGAGGGTGAGCGTGGCGAGCCAGAGCGGCGCGTGGGACGACCACCAGCCCGCGAGCCGTCCGGCGTTCAGGCCGCTGAAGGCCGCGTGTTCGACCGCGAAAAGCACGGTGATGCGATAGGCGTCGAACGGATTAAGCATGAGTGGCGCGATCCACAGATCGGGATTCGATTGGGTGATCGGTGCGCCAGCGAGCGCCAATAGGAGGAAATCGGTTCCAAAAAGCAGGATAAACCATACTGCGACCGCTGCGATCAAGCCGCGCACGCTGTCTCGTATCCAAAAGCCTAAGGATAGCCCCACGAGCGCGCACACTATGGATACGCCGGCCGCACCTGCCGTTGCCAAGGCAAGTTCCGAGGATACTCCTCCCAGCAGAGAGGAAGGCAGACCCAATAGAGTCGACGAAACACCTGCGATAACCACCAGCGCAAGAGCCTTCCCCCCCAACCAAGGGCCGACTCCCGCGGGTTGGCCGAGCAGCCAGACAAACTCCTCCGCTTCCGCATGAGCCGAGCTCAATCCCAGGAGCAGCGAGGAAAGAGACACCGCGTAAAGCACCGCATGCAGCAGCCACCAAGCCGCCCCGCGCGCCAACGCGTCACCCGGCGTAAGAAGCGGCAACAAGCCGGCCACCAACACCAGTGCCAAGTGGGCGTAAAGAAACCGATTAAGCCGATGGCTTAAAAACTCGCGTCGCAACGCCGCGCTGGCGACTCCGCCACGGGAAGGAAGGGCCAATGTGTTCATGGATGTCAGGCACAGAGTTCAAGAGGAATGCCTTCGCTCATCTTGCGACCTAGGCGTGGAAAATATTCCCGAAGTTTGTCAGGAGGAAGCTCACCTTGAGAACGCCCGTCCTCGACGAGCAGACAGCGGTCGGCACGCCCCTCCCATTCACCTAGCAGGTGGGTTGCCACCAGCACCGTGCAGCCCCGGAGTGCTTCCTTGCGAAGAAACTGCTGCAAGCACTCCCTCCATTCGGGATCTAGGCTAAGGCCAGGCTCGTCCAAAAGTAGCACCGGCGCATCTGCGAGTGAAAAAATCGCCAGTGCAAGCCGCTGACGCAGTCCCCCGGACAGTTTCCCCGTGGGCACATTTTCAAACGGGTCCATTCCCCATGTTTTGAGCGCGAAGGCGGCGGTTTCGCACTGATGTCCGCGAAGACGGGCATAAAACTCGGTTACTTGTCGCACTGTCAGCCGGGGATGAAACCGCGGCGCTTGTGGGAGGAATGAACACCTGGCGAGCGCGGCCGCGCGGTCGCGTTCCAAATTATAACCGGCAAGTGTAATCGTGCCTGCGTCGGCCACGGACAACCCGGCCATCAGGCGCAAGGCCGTGGTCTTTCCTGCGCCATTCGAGCCAACCAGAAGCGTAACGGCCCCTGGCTCAACGGTGAGATTCAGCCCAGTCAGGACACACAGCCGACCGAACGATTTTTTAAGATTATGAACGAGGATCATGGTGAGGTTCTCCGGTCGAGCAAAGGTTTGGGGTCCAGGATGCCTGACACTCCCGGCAAAACCAACCGACTGTGGATCAGGCGTAACAAGCGTTCGCCCGGACTGGCAGAGAGCAGCCCGATGGCCGGAAACGAGTGTCGCCAGGCGCCGAATAAATCAGGCTCGTGATGCGGCACATCGGAAACGCCGTCATGATTCAGATCTATCGCCAGCGCACCGTCCCAATGGTTTCCATGGCCATCGACCGTCCACAGATTGGCGGTGTTTCCTCCGTTGGTCTCGACCGGATGGATGTTTCCATGAAACCAATTCTCGTAGAAATAACTGTCGGCGGTGCTATCGTTTATTCGCAGACCAATATAATTTTCCGAGATGCGGTTGGCGTGAACAATGATGTGATTCGAGTTTTCCAGGAAAAACCCGAGGGTATTTCCTTCAATGATGTTGTTTTCCACCGTGGTGTTATCGACCGCGTGAAAGAGTAGCCCGTAGGCTCGGTGGCTGCGATTGGCGACAAACCGGTTGGCTCGTAGCGTCAGCCCTTTCGAAAACATCAGGGCGGCACCCGCGGCGTTTTCCGTGAACGTGTTTCCCTCAAACGTGTTTCGATCAGAATACATGTAGTGCAGGCCATAGCGCACATGTGCGATGGTGTTCCCTCTCACGACCGTGTCATCGGTGAAGGAGAAATAAATGCCATCACGCGTGCCCGAAATATCGTTGCCCGTAATGATATGCCCGGAGGAATTCCAAAGATGGATGCCGTTGCCTCGTCTGTCCTGCGAAACCTCCACGTCACAGAGTTCGCCTTCAGCAGGCTTGATCGAAGTCGCCAACGGATCCGCAATGGCCACTGCCGAAGTAGCATCGCCCCGAATGATGTTATTCTCTATCCGGCAGCCATCCGCTTTGCGGACGTAGATACCGTGCAGGCTATCAACAATACGATTGTTCCGGATCACCGCCCGGGCACCAGTGATGTGAATCGCGGCATGGTCCAAGGTCAAATCACGTCCAGAACCGCGCAGTATGAACCCAGCGATTTCCACGTCCGGAGCGCGAACCGAAACGACATGCGTGCGACCATCACCCCGTAAAATTGCTCCAGGCTGGCCGAGTAACCGCACAGGCTTATTTATCACAAAAGGGCCGTCATACACTCCGGCTTCAACCACAAGGGTTGCGCCATCGGGCGCCGCGCTCAAACGAGCCCGCAGTCCGTCTCCCAAACCCGCTTCCCTCGCCCACAGTGATACCGTAAAAAAGCAAACTATGACGAGCAGCAGACGCTTCACGGTTCCTCCTTCCTCGAAAACCACATGGCCGCGATGACCAACACGGGAAACACTCCGAGAAGAAGGCCTCCTGATTGGGGCAGACTGGTCTGGACGAAGTTGGCGATTTTTTGGCTGCCGAGCATGATCGGCGTGAACGGCTTGATCGTGATGGGTGCGTGCGGATCGAGCTGATGCCCGTAGGAATAGAGACGGTAATAAAAGTTCCCCATCGAAAAGGCCCCGAAATAGAGAAACAGCACCCCAAGATCGACGAGGCTGATCATGCGTCCGATGGCGGCGGCACGCAGGGCCAGCAGAGCGAAAACCCCGAAGACGAAAGGCAGCCACGTCATTTCGGCGAAGTCCGCCTGCGCCAGCGTCTTCATGCCGATGTAGTGGTTGAGCTCGTTTATTTCTGCCAGGTCCTGGCCGTAGTTGCCGCCAACCAGCTTGTAGCTGTAGATGTGGATGACCAAGCCCTCGCGATACTGCGGGGCCACCAGATGGATTTCCCAAAGCGGCAGAAATACCGCCGCCACCACCGCTGCCACCGCCGCGAGCAGCAGGAACCGCGACGTCAGATTGAGAGGACGGCGCAGGAACTGATTTTCACGGCGGAGGAAGTTTTTCATGGCGGTGACGGGGTGCGGACGGCGGCTACTTGGCGACGTAATTGGCAGGTTTCACCGCAAGGTAGCCCTGCATCTCTTGGTGAAGCGCCGAACAGAAGTTCGTGCAGTAGAAGGGGAACACGCCCGGCTTGGTCATTTTCATGCGCACCGTCTTGGTCTCGCCCGGATCGATGACGATGTTCACGTTCTGTTCCACGAAACCGATGCCGTGAATCATGTCGGCAGTTTGCTCGATGTTCGTCACGTGGATGATCAGCTCGTCGCCTTCCTTGGCGTCGATACGGTCGGGAATAAAGCGGCTGCGAATCGCGATCATCTTCACCTCGACCTTGTTGCCTGTGCGCACGACCCCGGTGTCCTTGGCTTCCCAGACGGCGTTGGGATCCTTGTTTTCAATCTTCGGATAAACTTCGATGGGTTTGATCGCGTCAGCCTTGAGGATTTGGGCAAAGTGCGGCTCGGGCTCGGTGAACGTTTCGTAGAGCATCTCCATTTTTTTGCCCGTGATATCGATCAACTGGCTGTCTTCCGGCTGCGAGGGCCCGACGGAGACATGGCGGCCCTTGGAGAGCTTGTTCATCGCGACGAGATACTTGCCATAAGGCTGCTTCGTGTCGCTGCCGCCGATCACAAGGTGCCCGATGTTGTAGTGAACATCGATCTTATCGAGGATCACCTTGTTGAGATCGGCGCGTTCCTCCGCCGTCCAAGGAGGCAGTTTCCACTTGGCGACGACCGACTCGATGAAGAGCGATGTGTAGGCGTTGCCCTTGCCGTCAAACTGCGTGTGCAAAGGCCCAAGCCCGACAGGCACCGCGCCTTCAAGAGCGGTTTCATAGCGAATGACCGGCACGCCGCGGACCTCGCCGTCGAAATCCTTCTTATCAATGGCGGCTTTGATTTTCAGGAAATCAAACACCGACACCACCGGCTGGAGCTTGCCCGAAGCGGCGATCCACCGGCCCGAAGGATCGGTGTCGATGCCATGGGGCGACTTGGGCACCGGGAGGAAATACATCACGCCGGGCACTTTCGCCGGGTCGATCACCGGCACGCCGTCCAACAGCGTCGCGCGACCTTCCTTGACCGCGATCTCGGCGGCGCGCCAGTTGACAACGGCGGCGTAGTCGCGCTCCCCCTGGGTCGAGTTCGCCTCAAGCGCGTCATGCGCCATTTCGCTGTTGTAGGACGTCCAGAAGGCCCAGCCTTCGCTCACGCCCTTGCCCGTGGAACCCAGGTCCCAATTGAACGGAGGCGTGAGAATCTGCCAGCCGACGGACATATCGCCCGTCTTGGGCTCAATGCGAATGCCGCTTACCATGCCGTTGAACTCTTTTTCGTAGTCGGCCGGGTCGGCGTAACGCCCCTTGGGCAGCGGCACGGAGAACCGGGTGGCGACGAGGACATATTCGCTGTTGTCGGTGACAAACGACGAACCATGATTTCCGCTGGAATTAGGAATCGGCCCGAGGATCTGGTGCGTCTTGAAATCCCGCAGGTCGATGCGGGCGATACGATTGTTGGCGTTGTCATTCACGAACAGCCAGCGTCCGTCGTAAAGCCCGTCGGTCTTTGAAAGCCCAGGATGATGCACGTCACCCCAGGTGTAACCACCTAGCATCGCCTTGGTTTCCTCATCGAAGCCATAACCGGTTCCCGGATAGGGCGCGAACACGGGAATGGTCGAAAGATGCCGCATCGACGGGATGCCGGCCACGTAAACCTGACCGGAGTGACCGCCGGAGTAGAAGAGATAGAACTCGTCCTTGTCACCGGGCGCGACCCAGGTGCGGGTGGCCGCCGAGGTTTTGTCGCCGTCGGCTTTCGCCGAACCGGCGGTGTTCTTCCCCGGCGGATTGCACCCGGCGAGGCCTAGCAACAGGGCGGCGGCGCCGGCGGAAGAGATGAATGGAAAAGGAAGTTTCATGGAGCGATGTATTGGCGGAAATTACTCGACGATGAGTTCACCCTTCATCCCGACCTGGAAGTGGCCCGGAAAGGAACAGATGAACGGGTAGCGACCGGGTTTTGCGGGGGCGTAGAAACGCACGGTGTCGCTTTCCTTGGGCCCGAGCAGCTTCGTCGCGGCGATGATCTGGTCCTTGTAGGCGGTCGGGATGTATTCGGTTTTCGCGGCCAGACCGGTATCGCCAGCGAAGGCGTTGAGATCCACGCCGGCATCAAGAAGCACCCAGTTGTGGCCCATTGAGAACTTGGGCATCGTGCCGAGATTCTTGAGCGTGACGGCCAGCGCCTCGCCCGGTTTTGCCCGGATTTCGGCCAGGTCAAACTTCATCGCGTCGCTGGCGGTGATTTCAATGGCGCGGCCCTCCGAAGGAACGGCCTTGGGCGTGCTGACGACGGCCGCGACGGCTGACGTGGATGCCGCAGAGATGTCTTTTTCAGATCGGCCGCAACCGGTGAATGCCAGGACCGTGACGACGGTCGTAAGGGAGATGAGATGGATGGGTTTCATGGGAAGGCCACCACAATACGCCTCCCTCACGGAAACCGCCTTGATATGGATCAAGCTTCCGGAAGATGCCGGCCGCCCGCTTTCCCTGCCGTCGCTTGATCCATATCAAGGCGATTTCCGGCCAAACAGGCACACTCGGGCATGCACTCGCGCATCCTTGTCCTCATCGCCCTCTTTCTCCCCGCCGGTCTTCTCGCCGCCGACCGCCTCTTCACCGTCACCGGGATCATCCGCGGCAGGCTCGACGACGGTCAGCTCATCATAGAACACAAAGCAATTCCGGGGTATATGGCGGCGATGACCATGGCTTTTACGGTCGCCGACCCATCCGAGGCCGCCGCTCTGAAGTCCGGCGACGAAGTGAGCTTCCGCTACCGTGTCAGCGACGAAAAATCAGTCGCTGAAAGTTTTGTCATCATCGGCCACAAGGATGCGCCCGCAGCGGCTGCGACAAAAGATGTCCGCCGCTTGCGCGCCGGCGACCGGGTTCCGGAGTTTCACCTGATTGATGAAAGCGAACATCCGTTCACAAACGCATCGTTCAAAAATCGGTTCACTGTAATGACGTTTGTTTTCACCCGCTGTCCCGTTCCCGCATTCTGCCCCGCGATGGCCATAAAATTTGGCGCACTCCAGCGCTCTTTGCTAGAGGATAGCGTGCTGGCGTCGTCAGTGCGCTTGATGAGCATCACGCTTGATCCCGAGTTTGACCGTCCCGACATTCTCGCCGCCTATGGAGAGGCGGTCGGGGCAAAACCGGCGGTCTGGGGATTTGCAACCGGCGACAAGGTCGCCGCCGCCGCGTTGGCGCGGACTTTTTCCGTCTTCACCGAACGCAACGGCGCCCTGCTCAACCATACGCTGTGCACCGCCCTGATCGGACCCGATGGAACAGTGATTGATCTCTGGCGAGGCAACGGCTGGAAGCCCGATGAAGTGCTCACGGCGATTCGCACGGCACGGCAACCTTGAGTTCATGAAAGTTCAGCACGACGAAATTGTCCGGCACTTCATCTTGGTCTTTTTTTTACGTAGCCGCGACTTTGCAGGCGGATATGTGATGGTGGTGCCGCGGACCGTCGCAAACGACGTGAGCGTGTGAACCGTGCGGCGAGTTAGACTCATGATGTCCTCGGTCCGGATTCCCCGAACCAGCAGGGCATCGGAGATGAGGGAGCGATGACAACGCCAGGGAACCGCTTCAGCACACATGATTGCGACCCGCTCCTGCTCTGCCATCTGGATCAATTTCTCAAGGCTCTGCTCAAATTCCGGCGTCTGCATGTAATCCGCATAACCTCGAAAGGAAGCATTTCGCCAACCCATGTTGATCGAATCGGGCGTGGTATGGCGAAGTCCTCCTAGTCCTGGCATATGAACGTAACTCAGCCCGACCTCCTTCAATGCGTCTGGTAACGAGTCCTTGTTAAACTGCGGGTTGTGCCACGACCGCGGGATCGTTCGCACATCTACCACCCGAGTTACCGCGTGCGCCTGAAGCAGACCGATGAATTCACCGAGCGTGCGCGTGGAATGTCCAATCGTCATGACCACCAGCGAAGAGGCGTTCTTGGGCGTGCTCTTTTTCGCGCCTCCGACAGCTTTATTTCTCGGTCCACTCATCGCTTGATTTTGAGCTTCTTGAGGGCGTGCGGCTGAACAGAAGGATTCATGGAAATGCGTTTGAGAAGCCTATGCGGTTATCGAGCAAAGATCATCAATGGAATCGCTCTCAATACCAACATCCGCAAACAACCATGAGGAAAGATATCGTTCGCTGCCCGATGGAACAATGGCGACGATCAGTTTACCTCTGTTTTCTGGCCGTTTTGCGACTTCGACAGCTGCCCATATCGCCGCGCCCGAAGAAATACCTACTGGAATACCATCAAGCTTGATGACTTGTTTACTCATGGGAGCAGAATCGGAATCCTTTACCCGGATGACCTCATCGTAAATTTTGGTATTTAGCACAGCTGGGACGAATCCCGCCCCGAGGCCCTGCAGTTTATGTGGGCCGGGTTGCCCTCCCGAAAGCACCGGCGATGCATCCGGCTCGACTGCAATGATCTTTACCGCAGGTTTACGCGCCTTAAGAAGTTCGCCAACTCCTGTGATGGTGCCTCCAGTGCCAATGCCCGACACGACGATATCTACCCGGCCATCGGTATCGCGCCAAATCTCTTCACCAGTAGTCCGGCGGTGTATCTCCGGATTTGCTGGGTTTGTGAATTGCTGGATGAGGAAACTGTTCGGAATTTGAGCAGCCAGTTGTTCGGCCTTGGCCATGGCGCCTTTCATGCCCTTCGCTGCCTCAGTGAGCACCAAACGAGCTCCAAAAATCTTAAATAATTTGCGGCGCTCAATCGTCATGGACTCAGGCATCGTAAGGATGAGCTTGAGGCCCTTTGCCGCCGCCACAAAAGCGAGGGCGATGCCGGTATTTCCACTGGTGGATTCAATGAGCACACTATCGGCATTAATTTTCCCGCTCTTAAGGGCGTCATCAATCATCGCGAACCCAATGCGATCTTTGACGCTTGATAGTGGATTAAAGAATTCAAGCTTCAGCAATATTTCGGCGTTCACATTATGCGCAGCGGCAGTTCGATTGAGGCGCACGAGTGGCGTGTTCCCGATGGTTTCTGTGATATCGTTATAAATTTTGGTCATGGTGAGCAGCGTTTAGGATTTATTTGGATAGACTGAACGTGAATTGTGCAGCTGTAGCCCTGAAAAAGTTATCTTCACTCGGCGCAGTCTGCAGATTGCAGGATCAGTCTTAATTATATCGCATTACGATGCAACATTGAGTTTATGGAAGTTCAACACGACGAAATCTCCCGATACTTCATGTTGGCCATCCCTGAAGGTGAGGCCGTGCTGGACTACGAGCGAGCTTCCGACGGGCACGTCATCTTCACCCATACACTCGTCCCCTCTTCGCTGCGAGGCCGTGGGATTGGCGAACTGCTCGCACGGGCTGCGCTTACGTGGGCACAGAAAGGTGGTTTTATCGTCGAGGTGCACTGCTCCTACGTCGCTTACTTTTTGGAAAAACATCCTGAATTTAATCCCTCGATTAAATAGCTTCAGACCGAGCGCAATTACGCCGGAGTTGATCCACATCAAGGCGCACCGGCGGCGTCTTCGCTAAGATGGCGTCAGATGAGCCATCCAACCCTTCTTCCCGCCGATCAGGCGCAGTCACTCACGCTCGCCGAGGCGGCGCAAACTTCTGCGGCCGGCATCGTCAGTCGCACCGTCCTTCAGACTCCCGAGCTTCGCATCGTGCTATTTTCATTCGCAGAGGGTCAGGAATTGACGTCACACACCAGTCGCCGTCGCGCTGTCGTGCACGTCCTGGATGGTGTTTGTGACTTCTTCCATTCCGGCAGCTGGCACCGCCTTGGGGCCGGGAACTTGCTGCACCTGCCACCAAATCATCTACACGCCGTGCGGGCCGCAGACGGACCTTTTTCCATGCTCCTCACTCTGGGAGCTGAACTCACTGAAACCACAAACATATCTGTATGACTAATACGCCCGATACGATGGACCTAAGCCACTTTGACGTTCGCGTCATTCCCTGTCGCCAAAAGCACGCCCTTATTTTCGAGCGTTGGAAACTGTTACCTGTCGGCGAGTATTTCGTGCTAATAAACGATCACGATCCCGTGCCGCTTTATTACCAATTCGCGGCGCAGTTTCCGGATGCGTTCACATGGGAATACCTGAAGTCCGGCCCGGAAGAGTTTCACGTTAAAATCACCCGTATTTCCGTGTCACCTGCTGCACCGGCCATCACCCCTCCGACCAAGCCAGTATCATCGGGATCTTCTGTTGACGTCGAAATCGACGCCCGGGGATTAGAACCACCTGAACCGATGACACGCATACTCGCAGCCGTGGAAAATCTAAAGCCCGGCGCGACTCTTCGTGCGCATACTGATCGTCGCCCCCTCCATCTCCATGCCGAGCTGCAAACGAGAGGCCTTCACTTCACCAGCCAAGAACTCGTCGATGGAAGTTGCCTTACCACGCTCAGCCGGCGCTAAAGCCGGCCACGCTTCTCATCCAGTAGGCGTGCCTCTCGTGGGAGGTGCACGCCTACCTTTGGCCTTCATCCTCTTCGGACTAGCCGGTCTGGCCACCGCCGTCGGCTGGATGGTCGCGGAGCCGTCCCTTCTCGGTCTGCCTCATTTTCATCCCCGGGTGGTGGCACTCGTTCATCTTTGGCTACCCGGCTTTTTGCTCAGCGTCTGCATAGGAGCGTTGTATCAACTGATGCCCGTCGTGCTAGGAACACCGCTTGTCATGTCGGCATGGAAACTCTGGTCCCACTTCGGCCTGCATGCATTCGGCGTGAGCCTACTCGTCATTGCTTTTACATCCGGTCACTATGAATGGGCTGCGGTGGGCGGAATTTTCGTCTCCCTAGGAATCAGCCTCCTTTTCGTGGCGGTTCTGCGAACCTTCGGCGGTGCAAAACGGCGTGATGCCGCCGCTTGGTGTTTTCCTATCGCGACTGGCTGGCTGGCTGCGACGGTGTTGTTTGGGTTGGTCCTAGCTTTTAATCGTCGCTGGCCCTGGCTTCCCTTGTCAGCCACAGATCTGTTGCGTGCGCATGCGCACTTTGGCTTGGCCGGATTTTTTCTCACGCTCCTGCAGGGCACAACCTTTCAGCTGATCCCCATGTTCACGATGGGAACGTTGCGCCGACCGCATCTCATCTGGACCGGTTTACTGGCCACTCAAGCTGGGCTTCTTGCACTGGCACCCGGGCTTGCCTGGGATCAAAGCGCGCTGATTCGCATCGGCGCCGTCATCATAGCTGCGGGAATCCTGTGCTCGGTCGTCGCTTTCCTAGAGACTTTGCAGACGAGACGCAGGAAAACCATCGAGCCAGGCATCAAGGCATTCATTCTCGGCACGGGCGCCTTGGTGGTATCGGCCATGATAGGCGTAGGGATCGCTTTTACGTCCGTGAGCCATCTCCTAGTGTCACGCTGGATCACGGCGTATGGCATCGTGATCATTCCGGGCGCGCTAAGTCTTACCGTGCTGGGTATGTTGTGCAAAATCGTTCCTTTCCTCGTCTGGATGCGCGCCTACGGACCGAAAGTCGGCAAGCAACCGGTGCCGATAGCCACCGCGCTGGCCTCGCGTGGACTCGAGCACAGTTGGCTGGCCTTTCACTTGGCTGGGCTAGGACTTCTCTTCATTGGTGCAACCCTCGCGTCCACGACAACGATCATGGTTGGTGGCGTGGCACTGGCGATTTCCACAGGGTGTTTTCTCTCTAACATGCTGCGTGTGCTCGCACATCTCTGCGGCAGTGATACAAAAATCCTTTCACCGTCGGGAGTTCCGGCGCGCTCTTTATGAACATCATCACTGCATCCCCGGACGTGCGAACGCTTCGCGAAGCCTTTAAAAAAGTTTACGATCCTGAGTTCGGCGTTAGCATCGAGGATCTCGGACTGATCTATGATCTTCGTGTTAAAGATGGCATTGTGTTCGTGGCGATGACGCTCACATCGATGTATTGTCCGGCGGGAGAGGTCATCTTGGCCGGTATTAAATCAGCCGCTGAAGCGGTTCCCGGAGTGATCCACGCGGAGGTTAATCTAGTCTGGGAGCCTACGTGGACCCCGGAACGACTGAGTGCCGAGGCAAAGACAGTCCTCGGTTGGAATGCACCATACATTGCAGAATGATGTGCGAATAGATCCTCGAGCTGGTTGGTAGGTTTAATGCGGAAAAGTTTGATCGTTCGGAAGACTTGAACGATCGGCAAACGGTCGTAGGTTGATCCCGTGAAAACCAAGCGAACCGTGACATTCAAAGTATCACGGCTTACCAAGCCATGGGCACTCAAGCGCACAGAAAATATCATTCGGGCGTTATCTGGTTCGGCGCTTGATGGGATCCGTGTTCGCGTGGAGATCAATGGATCCAAGCTTGGGCAAAAACGTAGATTGGGAACATGATGACTGATCTCCGTGGTGGTCTCATCGAAAAATCCCTTTTCTTACGGATCCATGGGGAAGTGCCGGGATTTGCCCGGTGCAGAAGAGGCGATTGATCGTCTTGCGCAGTTCATGACCGAGCGGGGTCGGCGGCTCCTTCTCTTTGGCCGGAGACGCATGGGCAAGACGACGCTCATTCAAAAGGCGGCGACCAAAGCTCATGCGACCTTGATTTACTGCGATGCAGCCACAGCGGCTGGCATGAACGAGGTTGCCCTTAGATTGCTCAATGCCGCGCCACGCGCACGCGGTTTGAAGTTGGTCACGGCGCTTGAAATCGCAATCAAGCATCTCGGAGCGGAGGTAGACGTATCAACGGGGAAAATCACCCTGACAGGCGAGCTACGACCGGATGACGGCAACGCAACCGTGGAGGCCGTGTTGAATTTTTTGAATGCATACGCCACCGCCGCCGATGAAGCCTGGACGGTCTGCTTGGATGAGGTGCAGGGACTCTACGTTCTGGGTGGCCCACGTATCGACTGGCGCCTGCGAGGCCTCATGCAGGAGCACCGAAACCTGAATTACGTCCTTATCATTTCCGATTACCGTATGATTGATCGGCTGGCGGGACCGACGGGGCCGTTTTACAAGCAACTCAGTCAAATGGAAATTGGCCTGATCCCAGCGGCCCCTCTCGCCCGATGGGTTGAGCGACATGCGGAAAAAGCCGGACGGCATGACTTTTCCTACGGAGACCAGATTGTGGCGGCGGCCGGCCCATGCCTTGGTGACATTGCGTGTCTGGCCGGAACCGTTTTCAGTTTTTGCAAGGGGCGTTTGCACGAAAATATCGTGGCGACCGCCCTAGATACCATCGCCCTAGGCGAGCGCCGAGAAGGCTTTCTTCACTACTGGAGATCATTTCCCTCAAGCTACCGTGGGGTATTGCGCGCCATCGCTGCCAGCGAACCACCGACCGCAGCCGCCACCCTGCGAACCTACGGCTTGAATGCTTCGTCGACAGCATCCTCAGCAGTTATGGCTCTCGTAGATCGTCAATTCCTCATCCGCACCAAAGCTGGAACGGCGTTCGACGATCCTTTCTTCCGTCGCTGGGTTGAGTTTTATCGCATCTGACGAAGATCAGGCAACGCGGTATGATGCTGGCCTTGTCCGTAGCCCCTAGTCCAAAATCAGGGCAGCACAGAATAGCACACGGCAATGTCAACTAGGCGCAACGGTCTGGCCTAATCTATCCGGACTTCTTCGACCTCTTCAACGAGGCACACTCGTGCAGGCCAAGTTCCCCAAGCCTTCCCGCGTTTCTAGGCATTCCCTAATACCGCAAATCAATTTTCACCATATGCAACATGATGGGGATTGGCATGATGGCGCTTTTTGTATAAACAACATGCAATGAAGATAGCATCAGTAAGGCTCGCTGGCTTTAGGAATTTTGACTCAGCCCTCATCAACCTGTCGGACAAAACACTCGTCATTGGCTCCAATGACGTCGGCAAAACGAACTTGCTCTACGCGATCCGTATGTTGCTCGACCGGTCGCTCTCGGAGTCCGACCTTGAGCCCCGCGAATCAGATTTTCATATCGCACTCGACGGCACACAAAAGTCCGAGCTGCGGATTGAAATCAAATTATCCGAAATCACGGAGGATGCAGTAGTCTCACGGCTCAAGGGTCACGTCAGCAATGAAGGCGAAAGCTTTCTAGTCTACACCGCCACCAAAAGTGACCTTTCTTACAAAACATATATTGGCCATACCCTCACTACGTGTGAGGAAATCGACGGACGCTTTTACCTGAAGCACATCCACTTCAAATACGTCGAAAGCTGCCGAGACATCACTCAATACATCCAGCGAGAAAAACGTTATCTACTTAAAATCGCAAAACAGAAACGGACCCAAGAAGAAGAGGCAGCGGATGCAGCTAGCGAAGCCATGCTTCAAGGGACACTCAACACCGTTAACGACGGCATTAATAAGCTCAAATACGTCAGCGGTGCGACGACCAGCATCAACGACGAGCTGAAAAATCTTTCCCACCACAACGCACAGTATGCCGTTGGCCTTGAGTCTCAGGTGCTAAACTTTTCAAGCTTCGTTGAACGCCTTAGCCTGGGGGCCAGCTCTGGTGGCCGCCGGGTTGGATTGGGCGGAGATGGACGAAATAACCAGATTCTCGTTGGTCTATGGAAAGCCAAGAGTGAGATGGAGCACGATTCAGAAAACGAAGTAGTGATCTACTGCATCGAAGAACCCGAAGCTCACCTTCATCCACACCAGCAGCGGAAACTTGCCAATTATCTAGTTAGCCAGCTCCACGGGCAAGTGCTCGTCAGCACACACTCACCGCAGATTGCTTCAGCGTTTACTCCGGACGGCATTGTTCGTTTGCTCGAAAAGAACGGCCGCACGGTCGCCGCTTCAAACGGTTGCTCAAAAGGAATCGCCCAAGCCGCCGGCAACCTCGGGTATCGCATGAGTATCCTCCCTGCAGAGGCATTTTTTGCTGACTCTGTTTTTCTAGTGGAGGGACCGTCTGAGATTCTTTTTTACCGCGCTCTCGCTGTTCAGCTTTCAATCGATTTGGACTTTCACAACGTAAGCATCCTCGCCGTCGATGGCATCGCATTTGAGATCTATGTGAAAATTCTCAATGCACTCGAAATCCCTTGGATTGTCAGAACCGACAACGATGTTTCCAAGGTGCCAAAATCCGATCCGCCAAAGTGGCGTTTCGCGGGATTGAATCGTGCCTTGGGCCTTGGTGACGAACTTGGTTATCTCGACCACGACACGATTTCTTCGCCGCAGGAACTGGCGACGGAATGGGACACCGAATCAAAAGTGCTCAACCCCAAAGGAATTTACATCTCACGTATCGACTTGGAAACCGATCTAGCTAGCGAGTGTCTAGCTGCTCTCTTGGCCTACACCGAAGAGGCCAACGCCGAGGATGCCGTGGCCTTTCTTCAGAAGAAAAAGGCACTCCGCATGGGTGAATTTCTATCTCAACAGGCCGACAAACTTAAAAAGATCGGCGGCGGCAATCTCGCGCTACCACTGCATCATGCCGTTCGTCTTTCTAGTGAACGGCGAAAACTTGCCGTTCAGCTTAAGCCATGAGTGAACCCGTCCCGACCCCGGAGCAGACCGCCGCGATAGATTATCCCGCAAGTCTTGTTGCGATCGCCAAACCCGGTAGCGGGAAAACCTTTGTTTTGGCTCGCAAGATTCAGAACGTGCTCAGCACGTTGCCTAATTATAAGGGCGTCATTGCAATTTCCTACACCAACAAGGCCAGTGACGAACTAAGGAAACGAACGACTGCCGGTAACGTTAATGTGAGGGCGAGCTTCTTCGGCACGATCGACAAGTTTTGCTTGGGAGAAATTGTCATTCCATTTCTAACGCACTTGTGGGGAAAACCTGCATCAGAAGTTGCAATTCTTCGATGGCGCGATCTCCCCGAAGAAGAACAGGCAGAGTTCGAGGACCTACAAGAAAACCAAGTCAGCCTTGAGGACTTGGTTAAGCACTCTGCATCGCTTAAGACGCGTTTTCTGAACGGCCAGCTTTTCCTTGAAGCTTCTGGCGCGCTCGCACTGTTCACTCTCAAAAACTCAAAGGCCTGCCGTCGCTACATCTCAGCGCGATATTCTCACGTAATTATAGATGAATATCAGGATTCGGGGCTGGAACAACATGGTCTATTTCTTGAGCTGCATAGTCTGGGCCTTACGGCGGTTGCGGTTGGTGACGCAGACCAGTCAATTTTCGGATTCTCGAATAAGGATTCCAAATACTTGCTCGAACTAGCCAAGCATGCTGGGTTCAAAACCTTTCCGATTACTTTCAACCATCGATGCCATCCATCGATCATCAATTACTCGATGCGGCTAATCGATGAACATGCGGCAATCATCCCAGCGACAGAGGTGCGCGTCTTTTATAAGACCTGTGGAGGAACAGCAGCCGCGATTGCAAAATGGATCGAATCCGTTCTCCCCAGGGTCATGGCCGCATACTCCGTGACGAAGGCGAAGGAGATCGGGATACTCGTGCGAGGAGGTGCTAGCGGTGCTCTTGTTGACACCGCATTGACCTTCCAACACCGCTATTTTCTAACGCATCCATTAGAAGAACATTTCAGTTTATGGTCACGGGTTTTCGCTCAACTGCTGGCCTACCGATACGACGGCCAACATTCCGCCCAAACAGTCATTGATCGATTCAGCACGGGACTTAAAGAGAAGGAGATTCGCACCGCGAGAGGACTGATCAAGCAGCTTCGCGCATGCAGCGATGCCGATCTCTTCGGTCAAATGGAAACCATCGCAACGCTTCTGCTGCCGAATGCCCGAAAAGATGAGCCATTGGCTTTGCTCAAGGGATCAAATGTTAACGACCTTGCCCGTGCTTTTAGCCCTGCAGACGAAGACGAGATTCAGGTTATGTCACTGCACAAGGCGAAGGGGCTAGAATTCGATATTGTATTTCACTTAGACCTCTACGAATGGACCTTCCCTGCTAAAGCCCCCGGAGAAAATAACGACTTCGACAACCCAGTTTACTCGTCGTTACAGCAGGATCTAAACTTGCACTACGTTGGCGTCACACGAGCACGTAAGGCTTGCTTTTTATGCACCTCAACACGGCGCATTAACAGGGACGGGCTCGAGAAGAACGGTAAGCCCTCAGAATTTCTAGCAATGAAAGGTCTGCCAAATTTACGAATCGCTAGCCCGTTCTAGCTGAACCGATATTCTAACACATGGCCAGAGCACGCCCGATCAAATACCGTTTCGGCAAGGAGGAATTTACCTCGCAAGATGGTGTAATGAAACACTCCGCAGCCATGCGGGCGCGGTATGGCGTGGGTCAAACAATCAACGCTCCCAATGACATCGCGTTCTTGCTCGATTTGGTTGCGGGTCACATTCACAGCGACGACAAATCCGGGGTGGGCGTCGCCCGCTTCTATCCCGACTACGCGCCCGAGCACACCACCATCTGTTTTTGGTTGGAACGCACCGACGGCAGTAAAACCGACTTCGGCGTCCCCGCGTGCATCCGAAAAATCGGTCACCTCAACAAACAGTCGCTGCGAGAGGCTATTGCCTCGCAACTCGCCGATTTCAAATCCCAGAAGCTTGCCGCGTGCACTGACTCATTCTTGTCCGAATACTCCGGGAAGGTTTTTCCTGTAACAGAAGCCGTCGCTGACCACGTCGAACCATTCGACTTGATCGTTGAGCGATTTTTTCACGAGCGGGGCATAGACATCAACACCGAGATGCTGACAAGAAGTGTTGATGCTACCAGTAGCCCTGTGTGGAGAAATCAAACCCTGATCGATGAGTTTTTAGCGTATCACGCGACCTTTCCGCTGCGCCTCGTTCACTGGCGAGAAAATCTCAGTGAAATTAAGAAGGCATCCAACGCCGCTTTCTTCGAACAGTGAGCCACGATCTTTCACGCCACAGCTTATCTCTATGAGCGGAAAAAACGAAGATCCCGGGCAAAAAAGTAACCGCATTCGTCCCGGTCGCAGTCAAGAGCGGCGGGTTTGGGATGAGTCCGGCAGTCGATGCCAATTCTGCGGGGCGCCGGGCACCACCGCCCTGCATATCCATCACCTTGACGAGAACCCGGCCAACACCGTTGACCTAAACCTAATCGCGATATGCGCCGCTTGCCACGAGCGTTACAAACATGGCGTCATCTCTCGCAACGACACGTATCGCGTGAAGTATTTCTTGGCGGCAGGCACGCCTCCGTTTCCATTGCTAGCCATAGAAACTCCTCCAAAGCCTAGAACGGGAAAAACAAAAATTGATGTCGGGGTAAATCACGGCCAAGTCGCCGAGAAAATTGTTAACAACAATTACGGCGAGAATAAGCCCGCACCAATAATTTTGCCAGGGACGGTCGCCTCCGACCCTGATCGCTACAATTACCTCGAATACCTAATGAAAAGGTTGGCCAAATTCCGACAGGCAGGAGCTAGCTACGGCCAGAAAAGAAAAGGGAAAGTGCATGTCGGTGTAATCCGCAGTCAGGTTGAAAACGAATGGGGGGTGCTGCCGAAAGACCTAAAGCTTGAGAAATGGGAGCCGCTTGTCCGGCAGCTAAAAGTGAAAATAGAAAAGACAGCACTTGGCCGTAATCGCACCAGCCAAAAGAAGGGTTGCTACAGTTCGTTTGAGGTTTTCTTGGCCAAGGGTGACACTGACGAGTAGTGCCCCACGGCCCCCAAAACTCCGCCTAGCCGTGCCTCTTCTGCCAAAGACAAAATGAATCTGAAATTACTCCGTCTGATATTGTTGGCGCTGATCTTGGTCAGTTCGCTATCGGCGGAGATCAAGATCGGCACGCTCAACTGCTATCTCCTCTTTGCCCCTGGCAGCGACCCTGGCGGTCAATTGACGGACAAGATGCTCTCGCCTGAGGCCTATACGGAGAAAGTCACGCATCTGGCATCTCTGGTCAAAGGACTGGACTTCGTCGGGCTCGAAGAAATCGGTAGCGAGGTAGATACCAAGAACATGGCCAAAGCCGCAGGCACCTACCAACCCCTCTTTGTGCAGGGTAAGGACACCTACACTGGGGAAGACGTAGGGGCACTGGTGCTGAAGAGGTCGGGACTCACCGTCAAAAAGGCTTCTCGTGTTTCGTCGTTAGAAAATCTCTCCAAACATCTTCTCGTGACCTTGGACGCAGATGGAAAGCGTTACGCCGTGCTAGTCGTCCACCTGTTACGACCGATAGGAAAGAACGAGCTTAAGCATGAAGCGCAGTTGGATTCGATCCGTGATTGGGTAGAGTCAGTTAAAAATAGCACGCCCGACACAACCATCATCGTCCTTGGCGATTTCAACAACGACGGTAAAAAGCTGCTGCCGTTGGAAGACTCGGCTGCTGTGAGCGATTACGTTCCGACTCATCTTACCGGCAAGGTATTCGACCATATTTTCACCTCAGGGAAATTACATGATGTGGAGATCGTCCGCCCGCCGTTGCCCAAGCGCTCTAACGATACCCTGAAGTCGCTTTGGACGGATCATTTTTTGGTGGAAGCCAGTGTGCACTGATTCACAACCTTATTTCAATCGACTGGACTTGGATTAGTTACTCTAAAGAGTATCGGCATGGCACCTAACGCAAAGACTTCCAGCACCTTGGATGGCGTTCTCAATCTCGAAACCGATCATAACGTCTATATTTTAGGTGCGGGATTTTCGGTAGAGGCGAACATGCCTACAATGGTCAATTTCCTCTCTCGCATGAGAGATTGTTATGGTTGGCTCATTTCTCAAAAACGCACAACTGAGGCCAAAGCCGTTCAAGATGTGTTGGAATTTCGCCGATCGGCCGCATCGGCCGCTTATTGGATCAGAATGGACCTAGATAATATCGAAGAGCTCTTCAGTCTCGCGTCCACCACCTCCAAAAAACTGAGCAACAGTATCAGGTCAGCCATCGCCTCAACCTTAGACTATTCGGCTCAGACGAGATCCACGGAAACCATGAAGTTCGGATATGATGGCAAGCCGTGGGTAAAAGAGGCGAAGTGGCTGCGACCATACGGCGACCAAAAGGACACATATTTGGTAAACCCATATTCGCATCACGTCGCAAAACTATTGGGGATGCACGCAACCGGTAGCCCCAAAGGAAAAAACACTTTCATATCCTTCAATTACGACACCGTCCTAGAAGAGTCGCTGACCGATTTAGGAATCGAGTTTGATTACTGCCTCCAAAAGGGAACGTCTAAACGTTCTGTGACAGAGCAGGTCAACCAACCGGTTCGAGTGCTAAAACTACACGGATCGATTAATTGGGGCAGAGGTAAAAAACTTAAGGGAGGCACAACGAAGCGATCAATTTCAGCATTCAAGTCCTACAAAGAAGTATTTGAGGCCGGCAAAACACCTGAACTCATCGCACCCACATGGAGAAAAATATTCGGTAGCCACATACACTCAGTTTGGGATGAAGCTGTCGATGTGCTCAGCGGAGCAACACGCGTCGTGGTCATAGGTTTTTCCATGCCTTCAACGGACGCACATATAAAATATCTCCTAGCAGGAGGACTACAGGAAAATATTTCTCTCAAAAAATTCGTCTTCTGCGACCCTGTGATCTCAAAAATAAAAGAAAGGGTTACCAATCTATTTCCATCACAGAGTCTGGAAAGAGACTATGCGGTCTTCCACGAACTAACCCTAAGTACACTTACCTCTCAATCCAGCACGGTTCTCTCTACCATAGAAAGGCCGGACTGGATATCTTCTGGGATCTCAGGCAGCACAACGCCTTACGGGCTTTCCAAGTGGTAACCACGGCAGACCGTCTGGAATGGTGCGCGCGTTACACGATGAAGTGGCCGCGTTATGACCGATCACGCTGAGGCTAATTCAATACCTCAGATGACGCTGCCCACTCAAACACCGCTGACCGACGAGGTATTCGCTGCGGTGCGCGCATGGCAGCCGGAACCTCCGTGGAAGCAGGTTGATTCCATCCAGAAGAATCGAGCTGCCTGGGAAACTGAGGTTACGCTCGTTTGCGCCGATCCATCTATCGTCGCTCGGTTGCTTGCGCGAGAACTGCCGTCCAGCGCGGAGAATGACATCGCCATCGCAACAATGTTGGACCGGGTCCAATTGTTGGCGGGCCATTTCCAATTCACCAAGCAACTAATCGAGGTGCTCGTGGCCGGCTACATGGCTCCACTGCCACAAGAGCGGAGGCAAGTTGTCCTACGAGCTATCACGTCCGATACGTCGGAGATCTCAATGCGTGCCAATTGGCTGACGCGAGCAATACGGACCTTGGATTTTCCTGTCGAGTTCCTGCACGCGTGGTTTCTTGAAGTCTTACCGGCGGACGGCTCAGGATCGGGATTTTGGTCAGTGGTGGGTGAATTCACGGCAGCGAAACCAGAAGGTGCGCTGGCAATGGCGTCGATCCCTCAACTCGATCAAACGCCGATTGGTCGGCAGTTGCGCGTGCGGCTGCTGGCGGGGCTTCGTTTCAATCCGGCAGTTCCGTCGAGGACGGCGGAAGAACTTGCGGCGACGCTTGCGGGTCTGGCAGGCCATCTCGATCCAGAGCGACGAATCGACTATCTACGAACCTACAAAGAGGGGGCTTGGCGTGGAGATATTCCAACCGAGGAATTGCGAAGCGTTATGGAAACGCTAAATCGAGCCACAGCGGCAGAGCAGTCGATTGGATTTGAACTCGCGACAGCGATCATATCCGGGAGCTCCTCGAAGGAGCATCACATGGTGGTATTGCATTGGCTGCGCGGGCACGCACTGCCGCAATGCACTTCGGAACAAAAACTCAAAGTTGCCGAAGCTGTATGGCGCACGTGGAAATCTATCACGATTGCGGAATTAGGGTTCGATCAGGTGACCCTTCTCTTCGCGATCCAGCCGGTAGCCGCGAATCTTGCAGGCGTCTGGCGAGACATTGAGCATACCCTGCAGGAAATGATGCATGCAGAGCCGGACCGTTTTCGTCAAACGGTGCGGGCGTTGGCGCAGAAGCACTGGAGGGCGTTGAGGGATGCCCTGGACGAAGGGAAGGCATTTGAGTGGCTCTTAGGTGAATTAGGACAATTGCCATGGGTGGAGGCCTTCGTGACCGGAATCTCAGGTTCAACCAATCGAGGTGAAAGACGCTTGGGGGCATATCTTTTCGAGGCACTGAAGCTTCAGCCTTCCGCAGGCACGCCGGCAGCGAAGTTCGATACGGTCGGATTTCGCACCTGGCTCGCGGAATTCCAGACCCGAAATGTCTACGAAACGGTGGCGGCGCAACTTGTCGCGGCGGCCCAGCGCGTGGACGAGCAGGACGAATGGATGGTTCAGCAGTTCCAGTCGGAGGCATACTATCAATGTCTCAATCTTCCTGGCCGTTGTCTGGCCAAGATTCGCCAGCCGGCAGCAACACTGCCCTTGCTTCAGCATGTCGTCGAAGCGGCTGACGCTTATTTCAAGACGCTTAGTGACCTCCGGGATAGTCCGATCAAGGCACAGCAGATTCCGAGCATGAGGCGTTACGAGATACGGAAGGCGCAGCTTGATCGTCGGCGCATGCAAGAAATGGCCGATAAAAATAGCATTTTTGCCCAAGCAATCAGCAAAAGCTACCTGATCTATGGCAATCAGCACGCTTACTTGATGGAGGGAGATCTCTCATCGCCGTCAGGTCTTCAAGAATTTTCACACTCCTTCGAGATGCCACGAATTGACTGCATTGATCCGGAGGCTGCGAACCACCGGCAGCTAAATGCATTGGCCACGTTGGCGGAACTCCGTCGGGATGAGGAATCCGGGCCTGCGGAAATATCATGACGAAGGAAACGCTTCACCTTTTCCTGTCGCACTATCTTTCCGCGTTGTCGGAGGAAACGCAACAGACCGTCGCTGGCCGCCGATTTGGTTTCGACCATGTCATTGAGCAGTTGGGCGTCGCGCACGGCTGGCAGGTGCATCGGACGCCTTCACATTCGGGCATCGGAGATACGCTGCCTAAGCCTAAAAAGGAACCGGAGCATGGGATAGACTACGCGTTTTTCTCAGCTGATCGCACGGCGTTACTGATTTTCGTGCTCAAGGACGAGGCGCTGACCTACAAGAATTTCACCGCGGAGCGGTTTGATACCGACCTGCGTCGAGCTTCCCAGCATGATCTTACGCTGCCGGAATACAGCGCGATTAAAGGCGTTCGTGTGATTCTCGCTTACAACAAGAATGATGACGAGGAAGGCATAGAAGAGTTCACCCGGCTTACGAAAACGTTGGGCACAAAGGTAGGCGATCACGCGACTCTTGAATTCGAGCGCTGGAATCTCGAGCGACTGGTCACGGAAGTGGAAGCGAAACTACTCACTCCGGCGCTACTGCCCGCCAACTTTTTCAAGTCTCTTACCTATGTCTGCTGGCAGGTGGGCGATTTTACGCACGGCTCCAACCAGTGGGAGGAAGTGTTGCTGCCCGATTGGAAGGAGCTACTGGAATCTCTCCTCGCTGGGGAGGTCACGCCACGTTCGGTGTGGATGGTCGGCGTCACCCTACCCATCGTGCGCAAGCACGGGAAAGAAGAGCCGGCATTCGAGACCGGTTGGCTTGACCTTGCAGAGTGGGCAATGATTGCCCTTTGGCGTGCTGCGAAGCGCTCGAAAGACGAGGCCGTGCGCAAGGCTGTGACGGCGGTCTGGCTAGAGACCTATGTCCAGGATCTCGAACGTTTTTACCTGCGTCATGGTGACGATCTGGGCCGAGAGCACTCTTTGAACACCCGGACCGAATACAGTTTTCAGCCGGTCGCTGAAAGTTACCTCGCGTTCTGGCACCTTGGTCGGCTGGGCATCCTTTGGTTCACGGTTACGTCTCTGAAGTTCGCGGATACCGAGGAGATGAAGAAGGCACAAGGCGAGCGGCTGGCACAGATTGCGGGGTGGATGCTTGGCTTGGTGCAAGCAAATCCAGGAGCCATGCGGCCGATTCTAGATGTCCACCATGTGGAATTATTCCTTTTCTGGCAGACTTTCTATCGCCATGGGGAAACCCAGATTATTACCCAATGGCTAAAGGATATGTATGAACACTTGTTGGTGCGGCGTCGCCAGAGCAAGGACCCGCTTCGGCTGATCGCAAGCGACAACAATTGGGAATCGGTTTTCGAGTTCATTGTCTCAGGTAAAGCGCCAACCGAAGGCTACGGACGAAGCTCTTACTTGATGCTCATGCTGCTTGAACTGGGATTTTCGCTCCCATTCCAAAACCGTGGCGAGTATCTGAAGTGCTTTTATGAACATCTGGTCCTCGGCCAAGACAGTGAGGGCCAGCCCTTGGGCTTTGCGGAATCCGTGGAACTTGCGGGCTGGGCACCGTCAAAGGACTGGGAGGATCTGGTGATGGCGGACGGTCTGGTGCGAGCCGACGAGCGTGGCGTTGCTCTCATGACGCATAACTTCCAGCAGCGGTCACGGCGAACCACCGAGCCATTGTCCGCTCGTATTGAGCATTTCGTGCAACAGAGCCGTCAGCAGCATCCATTCGATGTTTCGAGTCGCATTCCGTTTTCAATTCTCGCGTTGGCCTGTATCAAGACCCGTTCACCTTTGCCGAGTGAGTATTGGCGACAGCTGATCTTTTCTGCTCCGCAAAACCCACAGGAGATTCCTTCTTCAGTCTAAGCTTCGTCTTGAAGGGTGCCGACTCCGGCCGATCTGTTTTCACAGTTCGAGAATCGGGACAGGCCATTAAGCTATCCATCGAGAAGAAGTAATTTAAAAGCTTCTGCGACGCCTAAATTCTGCGCAGGGAGTCGTCGAGGAACAATACCATGTCAGACGTCAGTCGCTGCGGGAACACGAGCGAGAAGAGAAGTGAAAAGCCCGGCCGCTCGAGCAAAGCGAGCGGAAGATTCCGACGGTAGTCCTGACTCCGCACAGTCGCCAGCAGCTTTGCCCAACTCTGGGGTCGTGCTGGCTGTCGACTATCGAGACTACCATCGACCACGTGCCAGAGCAGGAAATCGTTCAATTCGTCCGGGATGAATTTCACGAAATCCACATAAGTGATGGCTGGCCAGTGCGCGTCGAGCGGCCCCTTGAGCAAGCGGCGCGCGCATAGGAAGACGAGGCCTTCGAGCGTGAAAGCCCGACCGGTATGCATGCGAGGGCGAGGTGTGACCTTCTTCGCACGCCGCAGTAAGCGCTCCAACGCCGTGTCCGCGTCCTCGTAGGGATCCGGCAAGCCTTGGCGAGATCGTCGACCATTTGTCACCGCCAGCATCTTTACCAAATGCAACAGCAGGCATTCATCCAGACGCTCTCCTCCCGCACTACTGAGGAATGTCACCATCGCGATGTAGAAGGGTATCGATGATTCACCCCAAATCAAGGTGCGCTGCCCGCTTATCAGACTCCGGACGAAATCATGTCCGCGCCTAATTTCGACGGTGTCGGCTTTGGAGCCTTGAACTAGAAACCACGCAGAGACGGCACCTGCAACATAGGTGCCACGTGCACGGGTGATCTCATCCCACTCTAAATTACCGGGATCCATCGCTTTCTCTGCCAAGGCCTCATCCTTCAACTTGGCCAACGCATTGAGTGCGGCACTCTGCGCTAGGCCGAACGCCGCTTCCCACTGTTTGGAGGGCAAACTCCATTTTTGTGCCGCCCAAAGAATATGACTGCTCGCTACGGTCCATCCCTCCACCACTGCCCAATGATTGCCTGTGGCGTAGGCCCTGGAGAGCAAATAGCTCACAAAGATATTCAACGCAGAAAGGCGCCGAGCCAACTCAGCTTTCACTCTTCCGCCACCTTTTATAAGACTTAAGCAAAACTTCGCGTAGCCCGCCTTGTCGATAAATGCTGCGCCTGGTTTTTGGTATAGCGCAATGAACGCTTCGATCTCCAACAACTCGACTGGCCAGAAGTCGCTGGCGAGGTTGGAGAACTCCGTCAGGAGTTCCTTGCCTTCAATGACCTTAAGCGTCGGGAGCCTGCGGCGCTTCCATTCCTTATTGTGATTGGAGATACGGTTGAGCACCGGAGCGGAAAAGCTTCCTGAAATCACCAGCCAAGGCTGGAAGCTTTCGCGACCAACGTTTGGGTGATCCACGGCCGTTTCGACCAAGGCTACGATTTGCGGATAAATTCTTTCCCATTCCTTTAGATCGACCGAGCCCTGCTTCAACTGGTAGGCGTGCAGATTGCGCTTCGCATCACGGGTAATGATGTCCTTGCCGTGCTCAATCGGACTGTGCCCCATGCGCAGCACCTTATGGCCATGGGTTATCAGCACCTGAGAGAAAGGGACTTCAAAGCCCCGCTCTCCGATCTTAGCGAGCCAGTCTTCGAGTAGCCTCGCGCGCATGGAATTGGTCTTTTTTCTTCCGTTCGAGTTCGGCGAACTTTGCCTTTAACACTGGGTCCTGTTGCCAAGCCTGATAATTTTTCTGGAGCTCCGCTGCCATGTCGGGAGGAAGAAGCCATGAACTACGTGACTGCCCCGCTTCGTCGAAATCGATTTCCACCTTTTCCATCATCTCTACAAACGCCTCCGGAGTGATGACGCCGTTTTTGATGGGAATCACGTTGCCCACCTTTTCTGTAGCTGCTTCCAAGTCACGCAAGATGCCTTGTTGCATTTTGGCTCCCATATTGGCGCCGCCCTTCGCACGCACAGCGAGTAAATCCGTTAGTGACTCGCCGCACCCCGGTTTTATCTTGGTTACCGTCTCAACCGACATCTTCTTGAAGTCGATTTTTTCGATCTCACCAGACGTCATTTGGAATGATCCTTCACGACCTTCTTGCTGTTGGTAGGTGCTGATTTCCAGCAGTAACGGCCCCGCGGCATACATCGCATCGAACATGGCCTCGTTGGCCAACTCGTCGATAAGCGCCTGAGTTTTAGTGAGCTGAGGCAGCATTTGTATCTTGGTAACTTCGTCTACAATAGAAGGCAAGATCGTCAAATTGGGCAGTTAGCTTAATGCTGTAACGTTCGATCATTTGGCAGACTTGAACGAGCATCAAAGAGGCAGCCAGATATGGATTACCGCCCACCCACGTTGAGTGAAAGGAACCTTGATATTGCTCGTAGCATTCTTTCGTGGCTAACCCAATTCGTCTGGATTTATCACCTAAAATAAATCGCCCAAAGATATCCGAAGCGCATCAGCAATAGCCTTTAACTCGTAATCCAAAACATAGCGTTTCGCGTTCTCGATGCGGCCAATTGCAGATCGATCCAAATGCACCCCACGAGCCGCCAATCGACCGGAAAGATCTTCGAGGGTAATTTCCGGAGTTTTCGCCAAACGCAACTTACGCAGCTTGGGACCAATCAGATTCCGACCGCCTAGTCTCGCGGTCTTTTTCATAAGCAACGGGTGGATTTCACCCATTGACTTTACCCGATAAAAATTTGGTCTGTGGGTGGACTTCACCCGCGAGAAAACTTGATCACTAATACCCCTAAAATAGGATCGGATCACGCATAACCACTCCAGAAACGCAGTTCCAAATCATCTTACGATCATCGCAACGAACTTCTTGGAAGTCCCCGCCCCCTCACGAAATTAGCATGAAAAAAAGACACCAACCTCTTTTTGAGAAAAGTATCTCATGGATTCGGCAAAACCCTTCAGCGACAATCCATGATGTGCCCGACGAATTGCTCCAGACTTGGTCATACGACCATGACGATGACCTTGAGCCTTCCAGTTTTTATTTATCGATTTTCACCTTCGGCTACTGCCAAAAACAGCTAGGAAAAGCAGGCTCGATTCCGGGCCGAAAGCTGTCGGTTAGTTCCAACGAACTCGTAGATCTTTTCACCATGTGGCAGCTCAAATTGGGGCTCATCAATCTTCACAGGAAAACCGATGTCAGGATAGAAACGCTATCGTTGTTTGATTTTCCCGAAAACGAATCGATCACTTATTCACTGGCCTGATCGGTTTTCCGCCAGGGGGCTTCCCAAAATCATCCTGGGGTCAACTTTGGCCATCAGACAATTGCGCTCCATCATCAGCCAACGCTCGAGATAGCTATCCAGCAGCTTGTTCAGGCGCTGATTCTCTTCCTGCAAAATTTTGATCCGCTCCTCTGCTTCACGCCGGACAATGGCTTTTGGGGTATTACGGCTCTTCTTAATCGCGACCTTCGCTTTGTCGAAGGCGTCGGCGATCACCGCATGTCTGGACATAGCCTGCCGGGTTACACCTATCCGTTCCTCCAGTTTTTTCCACGTGAGCTCGCCATTCCACGATCCGATGTTCGCTAGAGCATGAAGAACCGTTTCCAGCAATAGGTGACCACGAAGCTTGCGACGCTTGCCACGCTGTTTCTTAGCCATCGGTTTTTCACTGTTCATGTTGAATTGCTTTTCGATTGAGGAAAGACACGCACATACGACGAATTTCCGTTTTCCGAATCATTATCGACGGCTAAAGCAGCGGTGATCCCTCGAAGAGTGTTCTCATGGGCTTGGATCCACTGGGATGAACCGTAATCGCCTTCAGCCATGGCAGACTTAGCTTTTTCTAAATTTTCCTCTGTCTCTTTTTTCAACTTCTTCAGTTCTGCACGCTCATCTTCGCTTCCTTTGGTCCGAAGTAACTCACCACAGCCCCTTCCGGTCGCACCCGACAGGCAATTCAGGTGCCGGGTGCAGGGGGCAGCCGCAAAGTTGTGAGCACACATCCCGTAGGGCGTCACGTGGGCAGCTTGGATTCGAGACTCAACATACTTCGCTCTCTCAACGGGATCATTGATAGTGCGGGCGGTTCGGGCAATTGATCCTTCAGCGCGACCATCCAAAACCATCTCACGAGCGATTGCCGTCCTGGTGGATGCCTTGAGGTGCTTGTATGCCTCATTCTGTCGGAGATCATGACGCCCCATCCACTGGGCCAAATCGAGATCCGACACACCCTCATTCGCAGCCAAGGTATTCAACCAATGACGGAACTCGTGAGATTTAACCCGCAACGGATTCCCTGCAGAATCTACCTTTCCAGCAAGAATATCGAAGCGTTTAACTCCTTTTTTCAGACGATCATTAAGCTGGCCGTCAGTAAGACATACCGATGCCGAAAAAACGGAATAAGTAAGCTGCCGCGGTAAAAATTCCAAAACGCCTCTCTTCGCATGAAGAGCGTTCTCGAAAATTACGATCAATGACTCGGAAAGAAACTGCTGTTTTCCACTAGTTAGTGTAAACAGGGACTCATGAATGTATCGCTTTCTCAAAGCCGACTCCAAATCCGAAACCAGCGCGAAAAGGTTAACCCCACGCTTAGTGACGGAAATTTGATTTTGGGTCACAAATTGAGATACCCGCCCTTCATGACGCACCTTGAGCGTTTCCATCGCGGCCACCATCGTGAGTTCGGTATCAGGGGCATAGTTATGCAACTGGAATAAACGTCCAGGATTGACGTCCATCCACGCAGCCATCTCTCGCGCTGGACGGCAAAGTTCCGTCAGGTCAGCAATAGCCCGCTTCGCAAGTGGAACTGCTGCGTGCGGTAACCATTTTACTTCAAGTTGCCGGTTCTTTTTCGCCCCATAACGAATGCCGCAATTTGAAACAGAAGCTCCACTAGAGGAGTCAACCCGGGGCGTGTCATTGGTTTCCTCTACCCAGCAATCAAGCGGCAAGGTAAGCACCTCTCCCGCTCGGAAGCCGCCGCAAACTAATAAATCCAGAATTCGAATGATCAGTTTTTTTTGAAATGTGTCCGGATTACATGAAATTTCGGCAAGCGCTCGTAACGCATCCTCTGACACCATCTTCTCCGCTCCAGCACTCTGTCCCTCTGGAGTAAGCTCATCACCATCGTTCGGCCGTTTGATGCGCGTCGCATAGCGCACCTGTTGCGTTCCGATACGATATCGATCCACGGTCGCTCCGATGTCAGCTAGTAACCCTGACATTTTGTAAGCAGTCCCAATGGCAAACTCCGCCAACAACTGTTTCTCCGCGCGGTCAAAATGGGCAACACTCAGGCCTGTCGGATTCGCCTCTCCAGTATCCTCGATCAGCAACTCCTCCAAAATCGCCAGAACGGCCATTCGCTTCCTGAGTATGGTGATGTTGGGCGAAGAACTTTCTGCATGGAGACGTATATTCGCCCGAGCAAAATCCAAAAATGGCTGACGCATGGCGACCCGAGCCTCCATCTTCAGTCTTGATGATCCTTTCTTGGAAGTAGCCCGATTGGCAAACATCAGCTCGTTTTGATACGAACGGTGCGCATTGTTTTTCTTAGCAACTGGATCATCTCCGTGAAATCGCCACGACGTGGACTCCCACTCGATCCCGTTTAGCGCAAGTGACCGCTTTCCTCTTTCAACGTATTTTTCAAAATTCGCTTCACGGTCGGCACTGTCCGGCTCTGTGTTTTTCAATGCCCGCCGTCCTCCGAAAGAGAATTCTATTTGCTCAGCCATCTGAGCATTCTCAGCATCTGCACTCGCGAATGGATCGTCTTTGTCAGGTTCAATCATGCCTACGCTCCTTCGCGATTCTTTGAGCCTCAATCACCAGTTTCACACTTTGGATGACTGCATCGAGTTGGTGAGGAATCCGGTCACTAGCACTCCCTCGATTATCCATTAACGCTGCTTTTCTGGTCTCCAATCGCTGTAAGACTGATTCATGATCAGCATCGATCCATGGCTGAAAAAAATCACAGCCATAACAGGAGTCCGGCGGAAATAACCTGCATTGTGAAGACAAGCCACAGTATCCAATGCCGAGTGCTTTGGATGGATCAGGATTATGAACCACGTTTGGCCTCCCATCCGGAATAGCATTAGGAGGACCTACCAAAAACCGTTTTATCCAAGGTTCGATATGCCGCCCAATTGCTTGATTCAAGCGGTCAGCCAATTTTCCAGTCGCAAGAACATAAACTCCTACATGCTGGAGATCGGTGTGATCCAAGGCTTCAGCGATAGCTACAGGTGGAGCGCCGGTCGCCGCGAGCATCGTTGCGAACGTGTATCTCAGCCTGCGGGCGGTTAGGTAAAATCGTTCATCACTCCCACCAGCCATCAACTCGTGTGTGTCTGAAAATTTGGCAATCAATTCGTTAATCCGATCACTGGAACTATGCCACTCAAACCGGCGAGATAGAGGAGAGGAGGATGGAAATACCCGAGGGGTCCGTCTCGAAAAAAGAGGCATTTTTCCAGACTGTTCCCATTCGATCCGTCCCCGATGACTTCTATTTTGAGCCATCAACTCCTCTAACATCTTTCCCGTTTCCGGACGAATGTGACGCCTTTTAGTCTCACGCTGTGCAAGCCGCTTCTTTATGCGTGGCACGTCGATAAAATAGTCTTTCTCCCCCGTTTCTGGATCAATTTGAAACGTAAGATCACGTTCTTCCAATAGCGCCAAATGGCGGGAGTTTAGACCGAGGTTTACGCAGAGCTGAACGACTGCAAGTTCTTGCGTAATCCCTTTCTCCGACTCGTTAGAAAGCCTAGAAATAAGATGCGCATATTGCCCCCATGTGAGAGGCCCACTATTAGGATCTCGTGAGCGAACAGCCTCTCCCTTGACGTTTCCAGGAATCGACCACGCTTCAATGATGTCTACGGCGTCTGAATCAATCCCTGGAAACCCTTGATCGTCCAGCCATAGAAACCAGTAACGTAAGCAGTGAAGCTTCCACTCAATAGATTCTTTTCGAAGTTTCTCACGCAGTGTATTCCACCACCCAATATCCATGTCTTCAAATCTACGAGGAGATCCCGACTCTCGCAGGAGATACGCAACAGTCTCAAATTCAAAGAGAATAGATGTTGGAGCATAATTCTTCACTGCATGCGCCACCCGCAATCTAACAGCGTATCTTAATTGCCCCTCGGGTATCTGAAGCATCCTAAGAACACAGTGCTTAACCGGATCATGTAGTTGAATTTCGTCACCCAGTAGCTCCACATAGTTACCGAAACGATTATGAACCCCCTCGGGTATCTGAGCCAACTCGTCCAGCGGATCAGCTTGATACAATTCTGCCGACATTAAGCCCCCTTCTTACTTCCGACGATCTTTGCCTGCATTTCTGCCACGTAGCGATCAGCTATCACGACATTGGCAGCCGAACCATACGCATCCGCCTGGGTGCTTCTGTCACTCCATCCGTTCACATAATTTTGGATTTGACGGGCTTGGTCGAAATTCAACTTCCGGTCCAAATTGTGCAGTTTGAAATTATAATTGAAGGTATGCCTCATCAAATGAGGATAAAGCTGCGGAAATTCCGTCTTCAGATTTTTGGCCAATCTGGCGAAAATGGAGTTAACGGCATTTAACGAAAGAGGAGTGCCATCACGGCTTCCCAAAAAAAGAAATGGCGATCTAGACCGTGCTGGACGCTCATTTCTCAGGTAGGCGATAAGTTTCTCTTTCGTCTCCTCAACAATCGGAATCTCGCGACCATTTGTTTTTTGCCGTGGTCGATCCAACCGATTATCGATTGCCGTCGAAGGCGTATTTTCGTCCTGAACCACCACGGTAACAGAATAGAAGCTGCCACCAGTGAGTTTTACATCTTGGCATCTAAGCCCAAGCAACTCGCCCCGGCGCAAAGGCGCATTCAGCAACAGATGAACGATTGCCTGATTCCGATACCGAACAGGTCTATTGAACGGGTTCTCTTCTGAATCAGGGCGGCAAATATCCCGAAGCCTGTTCTGTTGTTCCACTGAAAGACCTCGATTCACGCGACATCGAGTCGTCTTAAAAGAACGTTTTTCATCCCGAAACCACTTCTCAAGCTCATCTACCCTCGCTGACGACATCAACGGCCGTGCCTGCGTTTTTGCAGCCCAAACCACGAAATCCCCGACCCAATTCAAATACTGCGCCACGGTGTGATCTCCGACTATCGGACGCTTGCCATCTTCACCGGCCGACAATCCAGGCCCTGCGATAACCCCATGCCTTCGCCGGAGCCTGAGATACTGCGCAAAAGCCTTGATCGATCTCAGATCAATAGGATCAGGCTCATATAACCGTTTCTCAGGATCAAAAGCCACACCTGGTAGTGTCAGACCCCATTCGTAGAAGGCATTGATCGCATTGAGACGCGCCCTGGTAGTATTCTCGCTTTCTCGCTCCCAAAGCTCGGTCGCGATGTAACGGGTAACAAGTTCAACAGGGAAACCGGTATCGTTTCTTAACAAAACCAAGAATCGACCATGATTGGATTGTCTGACCCGATGGACCGAAAAGAGGGCAGATTTTTGTATTCGATACGCCATAACTGCGCCAGTGCTTCTCAGTGCGAGAAGCCCCATAAGCAAATGCTTTTCTGGCACACCTCGGATATCCGTTAAGAGAAGCGAGGCCGGCCGCTCGGAAACCGGAGCCAAAGCTACTCTCATGGTTTACATGCTACGTGTCTCTTCCCTCCCATATCCGGGCGGGGAGGGAGCTAAGCTCCCTCCCCTGCACCCCTCCCTTAAAATTCATCCTCTTCCAATCCCCCAACCCAAAACCCGAGTTAGTTTACACTTTGAATTACTCAAAGATATTTTGATCCTCGGAAACAAAAAGGGCGTCCATAAAGGACGCCTTTTTGTTTCCTATCTAACTATGTAATATCTATTAACGTAATACTAAAGAGAAATAGTTTACATTTAAAATACAGTGAAGGTCAGAACGGAACGTCTTCGTCGATGTTGTCCTGAGGAGGAACGACCGGCTTGGCGCCGGGACGGGCGGGAGGTGTGTGGCGCTCGACCGTCTGATCGACGCCCTCGTCACCAGGAGATGAGGGGGTGGAGGAGCGGGGAGCCCCGCCTTCACCACCTTCGCGACCGCCGAGGAACTGGAAGTTCTCAAGCACGATCTTCATCTTGCTGCGCTTCTGGCCGGTGGTCTTGTCGTCCCACGTGTCCAGCTTGAGACGGCCCTCAACGAAGAGGGGGCGGCCCTTGACGCAGTATTTGGCGACGGTCTCGCCTTGCTTGCCCCAAGCCTCGATATCAACGAAGGTCGTCTCATCGCGGGTCGCGCCGGATTCGTCCTTAAAGGTGCGGTTGACCGCGAGGCCGAACTGGCAGATGGCCGTCCCTTTAGGCGTGACCCGGAGTTCGGGATCACGCGTCAGGTTGCCGATGAGCATTACTTTGTTGAGGGAAGCCATGGGAGCGTTGCGTTCGCCCGTCGTTAGACAGTCTGGAGGAAGGTGCGGTAGACGGTGCTGTTGAGGCGGAGACGTTCCTTGAGCTGGGCGGGGCCCTGCGCGGGAGCGGAGAAGGCGACCTGCACGTAGGTGGCGCCGGGGAGGTTGCGATCGGTGACGCGGGCGAAATCCTTGCGTCCGAGGGTCTCGACGGAGGAAACCTCGCCATCGACGGCGACGATATCCTTCTTCACGTCGTCGATGATCTGGTCGATGGAATCTTCCTTGCCCCGGTTATCGAGGATGAAGGTGGCGCGGTAGTTGCGTTTGGTAATGGTGCTCATTGGGAGTCTCTGCGGTTAAGTTGGTTCATGGCCCGGTCGGCTCCGTGTTCTATCACGAGTCGAAGTCCGGACGTATAGTGGTCTAAATTTTTATCGAGGAGGTGTTGTTGGTCAGAAGTAAATTGTCCGAGAACGAAGTCCTTGAGGTCCATCTGCGGCGGGTCTTTGGGACCGATGCCGATGCGGTAGCGGATAAATCCGGTGCCGAATCGCTCGATCAGGCTCGCCACACCATTGTGGCCGCCGGCGCTGCCGGTTACGGTGACCTTCACGAGACCGAGGTTGATCGTGAGATCATCATAGACGGCGATGACCGAGGCGGCCGGGATCTTGTAGAACCCGGTCATCGCCTGCAGCGCCCGGCCGCTTTCGTTCATGAACGTGAGCGGCTTGGCGAACAGGATGGTGCGACCCGGTTCCGGATCCCAACGGGCGACCATCGCCTCGAACGACCGTTGCGTTTGCCACGCAAGACCGAGCTGACGGGTGATCGCCTCGACGACGAGGAAACCCACATTGTGGCGGGTTTTCTCGTATTCGCGGCCCGGGTTGCCGAGACCGGCAACGAGCGAGATGGACATGACTCAAAGAACAATCGCCTCGGCCCGTCGCGGTCAAGCGGCGGGCCGTGACGGAAAAGCTTACTTCTTGGCGGCGGGAGCAGCAGCGGGCTTGGCACCGGCGGCGGGAGCGGCGGCCTTGGCATCGCCAGCGGCAGGAGCAGCGGCAGCACCGGCGGCGGGAGCGGCGGCGCCAGCAGCGGGAGCGGCGGCAGCACCGGCGGCAGGCGTGGCAGAGGCAATTTCGCCGACAGGCTCGACGCACGAAACGACGGGCTGGCCTTTGGCATCGAGAAACTCGACACCCTTGATGGGCTTGAGCGTGCCGACCTTGAACGCCTCACCGACCTTCAACTCAGTGACATCGACTTCGATGACAGGAGGGAGATCCTTCGGGAGACAGCGGACGCGAAGGGTATGCGTGGCGATTTCCAACACACCGCTCTGGTTCTTAACACCAAAGGACTCGCCGGTGACCTGGATGGGCACGTTGATTTCGAGCTTCTCGTCAGCCTTCACTTCTTGAAGGTCAACGTGGAGAAATTTGTCGGTGATGGGATCGCGCTGGATTTCTTGCACGAAGGACAGGGCCTTGGAAGCGTTATCCTTGCGGTTCAGCTCGATAAGGAGCGCGCGACCGGCGACGGACTTGAGGAGGCGGGTGAACTCGGGAGCGTCGATGGAAAGCGCCTCCGGGTTGGTGTGCTTTCCGTAAAGGATAGCGGGGATCTGGTTGGCCTTGCGCACGCGGCGGGAGGCGCTGCGACCCGTTTGGGCGCGAACCGTGACATTCAGGATCAGTTGTGTAGTGCTCATAGATTCGTTCCCCCTGTTCCTCCGGAATTGAAGGCAGGCGTAATAGAAAAGGGTTCGAAGCAATAGAATCGCCTTGGGGGAAGGCAACCAAAACTTTGAAAATCTGCGGATTGGTCCAAAACGAGCGTTGACAACCCCCACCCGAGCGCTGTTTTTCCAACCCTCCTCGCGAGAGGTTTATTGCCTGGTAGCTCAGTGGCAGAGCAGGTGACTGTTAATCACTTGGTCGTAGGTTCGATCCCTACCCGGGCAGCCATTTTGGCCCCAAAGACTTACATGAGTTTTTGGGGCCTTTTTGATTTTCATGATCCCGGCAGGTATTGCCACAAAACCACGAGAAAAACCCAATCACTTGGACGTCTTGGCGAGAAACCACGACAGCTTGTTATAACTACAAAGTCCGGGGTGAGGTATATAACGCCGCTTGGGTTGCATATCGCGCGACGGTAGTCTTCATCTTTTGATTTTCGTTTCTCCTCCATGCCCAGTTTGATCGCATACCCCTTCAAAAAATTGATCCCGGCGGCAGTGTTAATGATGATTTTGGCGCTTTTCGCCACCCCGTCAAAAGCCGTTCCACTAAGTGCGTATGCCAAAGACGGCAGTCCCGCCAAAACCATCTCAACAGGGCAAAGCGAAGGCCCGTCCACGACGTGGATTACTCCCGAAGGAGGCGAGCCCGTGCTCACCCTGAAGGCCAACGGTTCTTGGCCAACACCCTCCGATGGTTGTCTCTACCTCGCGGTAAACTACTTCGACAAAGGCTACGGCCGGCTTGGCCTGACTTTCAAAAACAACGACAGCAAAAACGCCAAGCCCGACAAATACACCCAAGTCGTCCTCACCGATTCGGGCAAGTGGGCCACCGCGTTCATGCGCCTCAACAACCTCTCGGCCACACCGTCCGAATTGCGGCTCTCGCTGGAAAAAAACAAAGGGGGGCGACTAATCGTTTCCCAAGCCGACATCCGCAACACCCCCTTCGAAAATCCACACTTTCAATACATCCTGGCCGAGGACTGGAAGCGCCCCTACACCGGGCCATCCGCCCCCAATATCGACAACCGCACCCTCAAGGGGAAAGTGATGGTCGGCTATCAAGGCTGGTTTCGCACCCCCAACGACCCCGACGACCGCGGCTGGGTTCACTGGGGCGGCATCAATCAAGGCACCTTCAGCGTGGACATGTGGCCGCATACCAGCCTCTACCCCCCCGAAGCCTTGGAAAAGGCGGCCGACGTCAAAACCAAGAGCGGCGCCCCCGGTTATCTTTTTTCCTCCAGTTGGCCCGAGGTGGTGCAGACCCAGTTTTCCTGGATGAAGCGCTACCATATCGACGGGGCCTTCGTGCAACGCTTCGTCCCCTCCGGCGCCTATGCGGTCAATGGCCACGAGGAATGGGTGCTCGGCAACGTGCGCGCCGCCGCCAACAAGGAAGGCCGCATCTGGGCCGTCGAATACGACGTGAGCGGCGGCCAGGACGACAAGCTGCTCGATTTTTTCAAGAAAGACTGGGCCTGGCTGGTCGACAACTTCGGCATCAAAAAAGACCCGAGCTATGCGCATGAAAACGGCAAGCTCGTGGTGTTTATCTGGGGGCTGCCCTTCGCCGACCGCAAATTCTCGGTCGAGACATCCAACGCCGTCGTCGATTTCTTTAAAAACGACCCGGTCTACGGCGGCAACTATGTCATCGGCGGCATTCCATCCCAATGGCGCCGGATGGACGACTCATGGCAGCAACACTTCAAAAAATACGACGGCATCCTCGGCTGGATGTCGAAAAGCTACGAAGAAGACGTAGCCGACTTCAAAAAAATGAAGATCGATTATTACCCTCACGTCTGGCCCGGTTTTTCGTGGGCCAATTTGAAACACATCCCCACCGGCTCGAAAGACCAATACACCCCGCGTGAAGGCGGAAAGTATTTTGAAGACCTGATCTCCAAGGCGGTCCATGCAGGCGTGGATCGGCTCTTTGTCGGCATGTTTGATGAGTATGACGAGAGCACCGCCATCATGCCCATGAGTGACGATTCTCCGCCCACGCCCGAACGCCCCGGCGCCATGGCCAAATTCTATCCCACGCCCCGATGGCAGGAAAACCCCATGACGGAACGCCGCCCCACCATCGAACTCGCCCTGGACGGCACGTCTCCGATTCGCCACGTCCCCGGGCAGGATTTCTCCATGCGCTGGGAAGGCGTGATCACGCCCCCCGCCGATGGAAATTACACACTTGAGCTTCAAGGAGCCGACGGTGACTCCGCATCCCTCTGGATCGATAATCAACGCGTGCTCGAAGTCCGAAATTTTGGCGCACTTGGCGCCAAGACCAAAACCGCAAACCTCGCCTGGACGGCCAACAAACGCGTCATCTACCGCCTGGACTACGCTCACAAAAGCACGAATGGCACCATGCGCCTGCTCTGGCAGGGCCCCTCGATCTCGCGCGGCCCCATCCCCGCCTCCGTTTTGACGGACGCCTGGGGCCGGTTCCTCGACAACGACGGCAAGCGAGCGGATCTATATATGATCCGCGCCGGCGAGGCCGGTGAAATGATCAGGGGCACACGTCCTCCCGATCAATTTTCCTCCCGGTAAAAGACTTCGTCCAAGGCATCCAAGCTCGCCTTTTCCAAGCCAGCCTCCTGCCGTTGACCCTGGATTCGTCGCGCAAAATCGGAGTTCTTAGTGCATCGAGCAAAAACGCGGAGGGAGTCCCGCAGTTTAGACGGAAGTCAGTTTGGCCGGGTCTGCAATTGGGGAACGGGAGGCTTTCGCCGCCAAGCGTTCGGCGCGAGCACGGCAGGAATCACAAGAACCGTTGTTTATGCAGACATGGGGTGCGGCCACCCGGGAAAACGTGGCCTGCGACATCTCACCGGCCGACGACGGGGGCTCCGCTCGCTCGGCAACGCGCAAGCGCCTGTGGTTTTGCTCAAGAAGAAAGAAAATGAGAAAAGTGAAAACAAGACACAGGCCGATTATAAGAGTCAGTGAAATGATGGGCATGGTGCGAAGGCCGGAGAACGGCGGGTTGATAAGGTTTAGTGAGGACGATCAGTAACGCTTAGAATACTAGCGCCCCCTCGTTAAATCATCTGCGCGCAGCTTGGCGGTGCCTGCGCATTTCTTGGTATCGCCATTGATTTCACCACCGGCAACAGATGCGGATGCTTCGGCAACTCATGCGAAGTGAGTCGCGCCGGAAACTGGCATGATGAAAACATGGACGAGCGCAGCCTCAGTGCACTGCAAGCCTACCGCCCCACTCTTCGCACCAAATGGGAGGCGCGTCTGCGCGCCGCACCAGTGACATCACCCCTGGCCAACCCGGATGCACTCGTGCATCTCATGGAGTGGACCCTCGACCAGCTCTTCCGTGAACTGACCGCAATGGCCGCCCGACGGAAAAACTCCCTGCCGGCCCGCCCGTCCTGCCCCTGCGGTCTAAACCCCCTTATCGCGTATTTCGCCACCGCCAAAGTCTCGCTTCACGAAGCGATGGAAAAATGCTCCGACGGCAACCCCATTAACCCGACTGATGCCGAGGAGATGGAATACGCCCTCGAAATCGTGGCGAGGCGCGAGTTGGCGACCTTCTGTTCACTCTGCCTGCACAACGAACACCGCCACCGGCACGAGCCGCATCCCCACGAGCAAAAATCCGCTCACGCCGCCAAGCACGGGAAAAGATCCCCAAGCCTGGTCATCCCGCCGCCACCGCCGGGCAGGAGAGATCAGGCCGCATTATCGCCGTGAAGCTTGGTCCGGTAAGCCGTGGGGGCCTCGCCCGCGATCTTGCGGAACACTCGGTTGAATTGGGAAAGCGACTGGAAGCCGGCTTCGAACGCCGCTTCGCTGATGCGTTTGTGCGGATTGAGCAGGAGATTCCTAACTTTCTCCACACGCACGCGGGCGAGATAGTCGGTAAAAGTCATCCCGGTCGACTTCTTGAACATCTTGCAGAAATAAAACGCACTCATGTTTACCGCCTTGGCGACTTCGTCGAGCGACAGGTCGTCGGCGTGTTTGTCCGTGATATAGACTCTCGCACGCGCGATGGAAGGAGCCTCGGAGTTCTCCTCCTTGACCACGAGTTGGTTGCTCAAAATCGAAAGATGCTGAGCGAAAATCGAAAGCAACCGCAGGATCGAATCGTATTGCCTCTTGGTCACCACACGCGACTGGAAGTAAGCCTCCTCAAGTTTTTTCAGATCCACCTGCGTGCCGAATTTCAGGATGTTTCGGGTCGTCTGCGCGAACTGTTTTTTCGTGGGCTGGTGCAGCAGCACCTGGCCGGTCTGCAGAAACGCCACAAGATTTTCCCCCACACGGATAGGCACGGCAGAATCGCACAAACCCGCGAAACACTTCAACGTCTTCGACTCGAGCCGCGCCTCTTCCTCCACCCGTTTCTGCAACTGAAGGCAGGCGGCGCACGATTGGTTGCTCTGGGCCATCAACACACAAAACGGATTCTCGTTGGGATCCTTGTGATGAGGCAGATCGAAAGCCTCCAGCGCGCGCAGATTGATGGGCAGTCCCGTCGTATCCCGATAGGATTGCTCATAATCGCGGTATATCTGCGAGCGTTTCAACTGCTCGACAAGTGCTCTACTGCGCTTGGCTGAAGAGTCAGATGACGAAGACATAAGAACCCCAACGTAGAGCCTCGACGCCACACCGCAATGCGGAACAATCTCCATCATCATTCATTGAGCCATGAACATCGCCGTCTTTAGCGCAAAGTCCTACGATCGGGAGTATTTGGGCACGGCCAACTCCGTATCGAAGCACAGATTAATATTTTGCGACACACGGCTCATGGCCGACACGGTTGCCCTCGCCGAGGGCTGCGAGGTGGTGTGCGCCTTCGTCAACGACCGGCTCGACGCCGAAGTGGTGACATTACTTGCGAAAGGCGGCACCCGACTCATCGCCATGCGTTGCGCTGGTTACAACAACGTCGATCTCTACGCCGCCGCCTCGCACGGCGTGACCGTCGTCAACGTCCCCAGCTACTCGCCCCACGCCGTGGCCGAGCACGCCGTCGCCCTTCTGCTCACGCTCAACCGGCGTATCCATCAGGCTTACGCCCGCGTGCTCCGGGGTGATTTCGCACTCGACGGACTGATCGGCTTCGACCTTTGCGGCAAGACCGTCGGTCTTGTCGGCACCGGCCGCATCGGCACGATCACCGGACAAATCCTGCAGGGCTTCGGCTGCCGCGTGCTCGCCTCCGACCCGTTTGCAACCGCCGAGGCCAGGAAGGCCGGCTTCACCTTTTGCGACTTGGATGAACTGCTGGCGCAATCCGACATCGTTTCCCTCCACTGCCCGCTCACTCCCGCCACGCGTCATATCATCAATGCCGACCGGCTCGCGCGTATGAAACGCGGGGCTACCTTGCTCAACACCAGCCGCGGCGGCCTCATCGACACGCCTGCCGTGATCGATGCCCTTGAAAGCGGACAACTCGGCCGGCTCGGTCTGGACGTCTACGAAAACGAAGCCTGCTTCTTTTACGACGACCACTCCGAAAGACCTCTGCCCGATCAGACTCTCGCGCATCTGATCTCTTTGCCCAACGTGCTCTTAACCGGGCACCAGGGCTTTCTCACCCACGAAGCGCTCACCAACATCGCCGAGACCACCTTTCGGAGCATCGACGATTTCAGTTCCGGCCGGCCCTGCGGCAACGCCCTGCGCCCCGTCTGAAAAATCAGATGGACAACCCGCCTTCCGCTGGGTCTGGTTCCCCATCATGTCCCAGTCGTCCGAAACCAAGCTAGTCACGCCCGCCAGCCTCCTCGTCGATTTTGTTTTGGTCGGCGCCTTCTTCGCAGTCATGTTCGGGCTCTGCCGTTCGCATGTCCCGTCGGATGACATCAAGGTCGTCATCGGCTGGTCCGCCCTTACCGCCACCTGCATGAGCGGCGTGTTCTGGCTCGCCCTGCAGATGTTCCGCGTCGTCCTCCGCGCCCAACGCGCCGAGAAAAAGTAATCCCCCTCCCGGACTCGGCGTTTGATTCCAACGCAAGCCCGGCGCTAGTTTTCACGCGTGCCCGAACAACCGACACCTCCTCCGCCACGCACGACCGCCGCGGTTGAGGACTACCTCGAGCGCATCAGTGAACTCATCCAGAAAAAGGGCTACGCCCGCGTCGTGGACATCGCCGCCGAGCTGAAAATCTCACAGGCCAGCGTCACCACCATGGTCCAGCGCCTCGATGGCGAAGGCCTCGTCAAATACGAAAAATACCGGGGCATGGTTCTCACCAGCGCCGGGGAGGAAGTTGCCGCCCGCATCGCCCACCGGCACGAACTGCTCACCAATTTCCTCACTCTTCTCGGCCTTGAAAAAGAAGTCGTCGATCACGATGTCGAAGGCATGGAGCACCATGTGAGCCCCGAGACTTTTGAGGCCTTGGAGAAGCTAAACCGCTACCTCGAGAGCCACCCCGACGTGGTCTCGAAAATCAAGCGATAGACCGGTCCGAGAGTGGAAAAGGCCGTCCTTCGATTGGCATCAGTGTCCTCCGAGTTTTCCGCTTTGCCTCCGGCAGGCCGATCATCTTGTCTCGGCAAACCCCTCCGCCGTTGACAGCCCCCCGTCGCGGCCTATTGGATTTCCCTTTTCTCGCTTCACGTGAAGCCGATCCTTTTCCCAACCACAAACCCTGATTATGGCCGCTAAAAAACCTGCCAAGAAACCCGTCGCGAAGGCCAAGCCTTCCGCCAAGAAACCCGCCGCCGCGAAATCCGCCAAGGCCGTCAAATACGTCTACACTTGGGGCAATGCCAAGGCCGACGGCAACGGCTCCATGAAGGCCCTCCTCGGCGGCAAAGGCGCCAATCTTGCCGAGATGACCCGCATCGGTCTTCCCGTGCCTCCCGGTTTCACCATCACGACCGAAGTCTGCACCTATTACTACGCCAACAAGCGCACCTATCCCGCCTCTCTTCAGGCCCAGATGGAAGCCGCCGTGGTCAACATGGAGAAGATCATGGGCACCAAGTTCGGCGCCACCAACGGCATGCCCTTGCTCGTCGCCGTGCGCTCCGGCGCGCGTGATTCGATGCCCGGCATGATGGACACCATTCTCAACCTCGGTCTCAACGACCAGAGCGTCGTCGCCCTCGAGAAGGCCACCGGCAACGCCCGTTTCGCCTACGACTGTTACCGCCGCTTCATCCAGATGTATGGCGACGTCGTCATGGGCGTCCAGAAACGCGAAGGCGAGGACCATGATCCCTTCGAGCACACGATCCACACTTTCAAACACGAGACCTACCATCGTGACATCATCGACTCCGAGCTCACCGCCGCCGACCAGCAGGAGCTCATCAAGCGCTTCAAAGCCCTCGTCAAGGCCCGCACCGGCAAAGCGTTCCCGAATGACGCCTGGGACCAGCTTCGCGGTGCCGCCGGCGCCGTGTTCGGCTCCTGGATGAACGACCGCGCCTGCGTCTATCGCCGCAAGTATAACATTCCCTCCGAGTGGGGCACCGCCGTCAACGTTCAGGCCATGGTCTTCGGCAACACCGGCGAAACCTCCGGCTCCGGCGTCGCCTTCACCCGCAACCCCGCCAACGGCACCAACGAGTTCTACGGTGAATTCCTCGTCAACGCCCAGGGCGAGGACGTCGTCGCCGGCGTCCGCACCCCCGAGCCCGTGCTCAAGCTCAAGGACGTCATGCCCAAGAGCTACGCCGAACTCCTCAAAGTCCGCGCCACCCTCGAGAAGCACTTCAAGGATGTGCAGGACGTCGAGTTCACCATCCAGGACGGCAAGCTGTTCATGCTCCAGACCCGCAACGGCAAGCGCACCGCCGCCGCCGGCCTCAAGTTCGCCGCCGACATGGTCAAGGAGAAGCTCATCGACTGGGAAACCGCCGTTCTCCGCAACCCGGCCGACCAGCTCGAACAGCTCCTCGCGCCCATCTTCGATCTCTCCGAGGTCAAGAAGGCCAAGGTCATCGCCACCGGCCTTCCCGCCGGCCCCGGCGCCGCCACCGGCAAGATCTACTTCAACGCCGACCGCGCCGTCACCGCCGCCGAAAAGGGTGAGAAGGTTCTCCTCGTCCGCGTCGAGACTTCCCCCGAAGATCTTCGCGGCATGATCGCCGCCGAAGGCATCCTCACCGCCCGCGGTGGGGTGTCCTCCCACGCCGCCCTCGTTGCCCGCCAGATGGGCAAGGTCTGCGTCTGCGGCGCCGCCGCCGTCTCCATCGACTACGACAAGAAGGTCGCCACCATCGACGGCCAGTCCTTCGGTGAAGGCGACTTCCTCTCCATCGACGGCACCTCCGGCCTCGTTTACGCCGGCCAGATCAAGACCGCTCCTTCCGAGATCATCTCCGGCCTCATCAGCGACGACAAAGAGGCCCAGAAGACCGAGAAGTATAAGAACTACGTGCAGCTCATGAAATGGTGCGCCCAGAGCACCAAGCTCTCCGTGCGCACCAACGCCGACACCCCCGAGCAGGCCCGCCAGGCGATCGCCTTCGGCGCCGTCGGCATCGGCCTCACCCGCACCGAGCACATGTTCTTCGAAGGCGACCGCATCGACGCCATGCGCGAGATGATCCTGGCCGACAACCTCGCCGACCGCGAGACCGCCCTCGCCAAGCTCCTCCCCTACCAGCGCGAAGACTTCTTCGGAATCTTCAAGGCGCTCAAGGGCTTCCCCGCCACCATCCGCTTCCTTGATCCTCCGTTGCACGAGTTCCTCCCGCACTCCAAGGAGCAGCAGATGGATCTCGCCCGCAAACTCGGCATGCCCGTTGAAAAGATCATGGCTCGCGTCCACGAGCTCCATGAGTTCAACCCCATGCTCGGCTTCCGTGGCTGCCGTCTCGGCATCAAGTTCCCGGAGATCACCCGCATGCAGGCCCGCGCCGTCCTCGAAGCGGCCGCCGATGCGACCAAGGCCGGCTACAAGGCCAAGCCCGAGATCATGATCCCGCTTGTCGGCTTCAAGAAGGAACTCGATCTCCAGGTCGAGGTTGTCCACGCCGTCGCCAAGCAGGTCCAGGCCGAGAAGAAGGTGAAGATCAGCTACTCCGTCGGCACCATGATCGAGATCCCGCGCGGCGCCCTCACCGCCGACGAGATCGCCCAGACCGCCGAGTTCTTCAGCTTCGGCACCAACGACCTCACGCAGACCTGCCTCGGCATGTCCCGTGACGACTCCGGCAGCTTCCTTGGCGCCTACACCGAAAACGAGATCGTGAAGAAGAACCCCTTCGCCTCGATCGACCAGACCGGTGTCGGCCAGCTCGTGAAGATCGCCGCGGAAAAGGGCAACAAGACCCGCCCCGGCATCAAGCTCGGCATCTGCGGCGAGCACGGTGGTGATCCGGACTCCGTCAAGTTCTGCCACAAGGTGGGCCTGACCTACGTCTCCTGCTCGCCCTACCGCGTGCCCGTCGCCCGCCTCGCCGCCGCCCAGGCCGCCATCGAGGAAAAGCGCGCCAACGCCAAGAAGAAGTAATTCTTCCGGCTCACGCCTCCGTTAGTCTCCAAGCCCCGCGCCCTCACCGGCGCGGGGCTTTTTGTTACCCGCACTTGTTCATGCAAACCACATGAGCCTCGCCATCCCTCACCTAATCATCATTTTGGCCGGCAACCCAACCGCCCCCATGTTGCGTCGCGTTGCCTTGCTTCTACTCACCACCTGCGTGCTGTCGGCCGCACCACACACCTTCACGGATCAGGTGGGGCGCACGATTGTCGCCGAGATCACCGCCGTGCAAAACGGCCAGGTGACCATCCGCCGAACCGACGGCCAGTCCTTCACGCTCGCGATTTCCACCTTCAGCGACGACGATCAGAAATACATCAACGCTTGGACCGCTGCCCCGGCCGACACCAAATCAAGCGCCGATGACAAGCCGGTCATCATCGACCCGAAAAAATTCACCCTCAGCATGAGCCGGGGGAAATTCGATTCGCACACGCTCGCGAACTTTGATGGTTACAGCCATAAACATGAGGACTGGGGCTACAGCATCCAGATCTCCAACGAACACCTCAAATCGGTGGGTAAAATTCGCATCGAATATAACGTCTTTGCCCGCACCTATCCCGACATCTCCGGGCCCACTGTGGTAACCGGCTCGAAAACTTTCGATGCCATTAAAAGCCGCGGCTCGGAAACCTTCCGTACCCGCACCGCCATGGTTTGCAAACGGCGCGACATCTACTTCGGAAACGAGAGTGGCGAGCTGCGCGGCATATGGATCAAACTCTACGTCAACGACCAGCTCATCTCCGAGCAGTCCTCGCCCGAGACACTGATGAACAAGGAAAGCTGGAGTCCGCCCAACGCCGGCTGACCGGCTTCGCTCAGAGTTGCAACAGGTGCGCCCGATGCGCTCGTATGAAAGCGGGCAGGTTCATCGGCGGACGCCCCGTGAGTTCTGAAACCACACGCGAAGCCCGGCCAAATTCTCCTTTCGCGATCCCGGCATCAAATGTCGCCAGCACCGCCGCCAGCCGAGCCGGCACGCCAGCTTGCACCCAGTCCGCCTCCACGGTCGCGACGTCCACCGGCACATGCACCAGCGGCTTCCCCGTGGTCTCGGCAACCCAGTGCGCGATCATTCCATGCGTCACCGCCATCGGACCGGTGATGTCCAGCGTGCGTTGTCCGTCGAACGCTCCCGACAGCGCAGCCGCCGCCGCCTGCGCGCAGTCTTCACGCGTCACATAAGCGGCCGCACCCTCGCCGGCCGCCGTGCGCCATTGACCGGTCGTCAGCGCGTGCGTGAGAACAGGAAGGAGGTTTTCCGCGTAGAGATTGTTGCGCAGAATCGTCCAGCCGAGCTTCGTGCCGGCCAGCAGTCGTTCGGTTTCTTGATGATCCTTCGTGACCGCCACCACCGAATCCGGAGAAGCCTGCGTGATCGAAGTATAAACAACATGCTGCACGCCGCAGCGCACGGCCGCTTCAATGGCGTTGCGATGCTGGGACAATCGCCGGCCCGGCTCCGTGATTTCATCGGTGCTCACCAGCAACAGCCGGCGCACACCGGCAAAGGCCGCATCCAACGAAACCGGATTGTCAAAGTTAAGAGGCTTCAGCTCCGCGCCGTGAAGCGTGAGATCGTTTAGTTTTTCAGGCGTGCGCGAAGCCGCTATCACGCGGCCGGCATGAGATTCGATGAGGAGATCAACAACGCGTCGGCCTAGGTGGCCCGACGCACCTGTCACAAGCAGGGTGCGGAACGGAGCGGCAGTCGTCATGGGGGTATTTTTTCAGGGTTGTCATGGGATGTTTCCAAGAGGACGAGCCATGGGGAAACCGCTCATCCGGAGTCGTTGCTGGCGACACCGAAATCCTTATCGTGATTTACACTTTTTTGAAACCCAAAAATTCCGCCCCCACCTAGCCGTTTTTGACGGCTTCCAGCTCCTCCCAGCGGGCGAACGCGGTGGCGTGCTCAACCTCGATCTCGTCGAGGCGTTTTTTGGCGGCCACGGCTCCGTCCGGATCTTTGCGATAAATGCTCACATCGCCGAGCTTGGCTGTTAATGCGGCCTGCTCCGCCTCAAGCTTTTCAATCTGCGCAGGCAACTCCGCGAGTTCACGTTGCTCCTTGTTGTTGAGCTTGCGGGCTGATGCCGGGGACGGCTTGGCGACGACACCTGTTTTGCCAGTGCTGCTCTTCACCAACGCGGCGGCGGCGCGCTTCGCCATTTCGTCTTTCCAATCGGTGTAGCCACCATCGAAGTCTCCGATTTGGCCGTCGCCTTCGAAAACAAGCGTGCTGCTCACGACTTCATCGAGGAACGAACGGTCGTGGCTCACCACGAGCAGCGTGCCCTGATATTCGACGAGGAGATTCTCCAAGAGATCGAGTGTCTCGGCGTCGAGGTCGTTCGTCGGCTCGTCCATCACCAGCACGTTGGCGGGTTTGGTGAATAAACGAGCAAGAAGCAGACGATTGCGTTCGCCGCCAGAGAGCACGCGGGCCGGTGTGCGGGCGCGGTCGGGCGTGAAAAGAAAGTCCTGCAGGTAGCTGATGACGTGGCGTGTGCGACCGTCGATGGTGATGGTGTCGCTCGCGAGATTGAGGTTGTCCGCGACGGTCTTGTTGTCGTCGATCAACGCACGCATCTGGTCAAAGTAAGTAACCTCCATGCGCGTGCCGTGCTTGATCTCACCCGAGGTGGGCGCGAGCTGGCCGAGGAGAAGCTTGATGAGCGTCGTCTTGCCGGCGCCGTTCGGACCGATGAGACCGATCTTGTCGCCACGCATGATCGTGGTGGAAAAATTTTTCACGAGCACACGTCCGTCGGGATAGTTGAAGCTCATGTTCTCGACCTCGACGACCTTCGCGCCGGAACGCTCGGCTTCGACGAGTTTGAGGTTGGCATTGCCGACCTTGCCGCGGCGGGCGGCGCGCTCGGCGCGCATGGCCATGAGCTGGTGCACGCGGCCTTGGGCGCGCGAACGCTGGGCGCGGACGCCGCGGCGGATCCACTCCTCTTCCTGCGCGAGCTTCTTGTCGAACGCGGCCTGCTGGCGCTCCTCGGCTTCGAGGCGGGCCTCGCGGCGTTCGAGGTAGGTGTCGTAGGGACAATCCCAGTTGGTCAGAATGCCGCGATCCAGTTCGACAATACGCGTGGCGAGCTTGCGAAGGAAGGCACGGTCATGCGTCACGAAAAACAGGCTGGGTTTCTCCGTGAGCAGAAACTCTTCGAGCCAAAGGATACTCTCGATGTCGAGATGGTTGGTCGGCTCGTCGAGGAGCAGCAAATCGGGCTGGCCGGCGAGCGCACGGGCGAGAAGCACGCGGCGTTTCAACCCGCCGGAGAGCGCGGAGAATTCGGCAGAGGGCGCGAGCTGGAGTTTCTCGATGAGCGTATCGACGCGCACGTCGCGTTCCCAATCCTCCTCGTGCTCCGCCTGCGGGCGCAGCCCCGAAGTCACGATGTCGGTCACCGAGCCCGCGACATCGGTCGGCACTTCCTGCGTGAGACGCGTGAAAAGCGCGCCGGGCTGGCGGAAAACCGCACCGGTGTCTGGCTTGATCTCGCCGGCGATGACTTTCATCAGCGTGGACTTGCCCGCGCCGTTGCGCCCGACCAGGCACAGACGTTCGCCCGGATCGACCTGAAAGTTGACCTTATCAAGGACCGCCGGACCACCGAAGCAGAGATTAACATCGAGCAAGCTGAACAACGCCATAAGCGGCCCAACGTGTAAGCCGCGCGGCTTGCATGCAATCCCCGTATCACTCAGAAATAAAGCCCCCCCACCCCACCCATAATGCGTCTTCGTCTGCTGGTTTCTCTGTTCGTCATGACGGCCACACTCACCTCCGCGCGTGAACTGCTGGTCTATGTCGGCACCTACACCGGAAAAGCCAGCAAAGGCATCTATGTAGGCCGCCTTGATTCCGACACCGGCCAGTTCGGCGCCTTCACCCTCGCGACCGAAGCGGCCAACCCCTCCTTCCTCACGGTCTCGCCGGACAAACGACATCTCTACGCCGTATCGGAAATCTCAAGCGCTCTCTATGCGGGCCAGCCCAGCGGCTTGGTCAACGCCTTCGCCATCGACTCCAAAACCGGCCTGCTCACGCCCATCGGCCACGCGGCATCCGGCGGACGCGATCCATGCCACCTCTCCATAAGCCCGGACGGGAAAACCATTCTCGTCGCCAATTACAGCAGCGGCACCGTCGCCATGCTGCCGGTCCTCCCCGACGGCGGCGTGGGCGAGCCCTCATGCGTCATTCATCATGAAGGCCACGGCGGAAATCCTTCACGGCAAAAAGAAGCCCATGCCCACGCGATCATTCTTTCGCCCGACGGAGGTCTCGCCTACGCCGCCGACCTCGGCACCGACAAGGTCTACATCTACCGCGTAAATGCCTCCGCAAACACGCTCGCGCCCGTCAAAGAGACTATTCTTCCGCCCGGCAGCGGCCCGCGCCATCTCGCCCTCAATCCGGATAAACATCACGCTTACCTCATCAACGAACTCGCGAACACCATCACCGTCTTCACGCTCGCTTCCGCCGGCGAAACGATGGCCGCGATCCAGACGGTGCCCACGTTGCCCGCCGGCTTCACCGGCAACAGCACAACCGCCGAAATCGTGGTGCACCCCTCCGGCCGGTTCATCTACGGCTCCAATCGCGGACATGACAGCATCGCGGTATTCTCCGTCGATTCCGCCACCGGCAAACTCACGCCTGTGGAAACCGTTCCCACGCAGGGGAAAACCCCGCGCAACATCGTCCTCGATCCGACCGGCCACTGGCTCATCGCCGCCAATCAGGACAGCAATTCGCTCGTGGTTTTCTCCGTGGATCAAACCACCGGACGCCTGACTCCCACCGGACAAAATGTGCCCCTCGGCTCACCGGTGTGTATCGAGTTTCCGTGAACCGATCGCCCGGTCGACCGCCATCGGCAGAAGGCTGAAAAAAAAAGTGGCCAGGCACTCCACGGCACTGGGAGGACGTCGTTACCGTTGCTACCTTCCGGTCCTGGCGGGGTTCACGCGCCTGCCCATGCATGGCACCTGGCCAACGCGGACAGTGGGCGGCCCGAACGACGATTCAACGAGAATCTTTGCCCATGCTTCAGGTCGTTCAATGCTTCGCCTTTACCCAGGTTTTCAATTCCCGGATGTAGATTGCCGGCAGCCGGTTTTCCAAGGCTCCTTCAATCACCTCCGCCATGTGATTGGCCGCATTGGCATCGGCGGACCCGGATAACGCACTGACATATACCATCGCTTCCGCACGTGGTCCGGCAGGCGAAATGATGCGCCGCGTGGTGCGCTCGCTCCGCCCTTCCTTCACGCCGGCAAGTCGATCCAACGTAGCCAGCTCGCCCGCCGGCACCAACCACAAGGCTCCCCACACGGTGGCACCTTCCTCGGCCTTCAAGGTGGCTACACCTTGCGCTCCCAGCACAAAGCGATGCCCCTCCATTCTCGCCAACCCCAGCCAGTCCGCTCCGGGGCAACATTGCCCAAAGACGGTGCGACGCAGATCAGCACCATAGGCAAAATATAAAAGTTGTCCGTGAAGGCGCCCCATTCCGCATGACAATCGACCGGCTAATAGCCCCAAGCTCAAGCTCCGCCACGCACAACCCGGTTATGGCGTGACCGGAACCGCAACCGGAGCGGGCGCAGACTGGGGCGCGTCCGAAGACGGAGCGTCAGGGGATGGCGGCGGTGGTGGACCACGACGGGCGTCATCGCCGTCAGGACCACCCGGAGAATGGTTATCCGAATGCTGCTTGGCGCGATCCGCGAGCCATTGTTTGCGACGTTCACGCTCCTCCGCCTGCATTTCGGCAAGGCGGGCGCGCTGGAAATCGGTGAGTTCCTTCGCAATATTGGTCTCCATCCGCTCGAAAATATCCGTGGTGGCCTTGAAAGCCTCCTTGCGGGTGCGGCGCAGATCGTCCGCCGTCTGCTTCAGGATCGGCCTGATCTTGTCCCGCTGCGCGGGCGTAAGATCGAGCTGCTCGGTAAATTTCTTCATCTGCTGCGGCCAGAACTGATCGGCCGTGACCGGCTTTGAAGGCCGATGATGCATGATGCGGGCGCCGAGAAAAACCCCCGTGACCGCACCCGCCGCAAAGATGCCGACAAACACACAGATGACTTTCCAGGTTAGTTTCACCGGTTAGGAAAGGTTAAGCCACTCGCCCACCGGATCACTGAGCACGGTGGCGACGTCGCGATCCTGGGAAAAAGAAGCGAGCAGCGGACTGAAATTGGCGGCGGCGGTCACCAGCATCACGACCGCCGCAACCGTCAACGCGCGCCAGGACAGGCGCGCCAGCACGGCCGAAAGCGACGGCTCGGCCACGGCAAACGCCAGCGCCGCCACCCGGGTGGCGAATCCCGGAGGCGCGGCCTCGTCGCTCGCATCGGACGGCGCGAGCCGGGCAAGCGCCGCAAGGCGAAACCAAATGGAATTTCGTGGGTTCATGAGCGTTCCTTTTTCTTTAGATCTATAAACAGTTTTTGCAGTTTTCGCCGCGCACGGAAAGCGCGGACTTTGACGAGGGTGATGTTCCAACCGGTGAGGTCCTTCACTTCGGCGAGGGTTTTTTGTTCGAGATCAAGCAGCTGGAGAACCATGCGGTCCTCGGGTTTGAGTTCGTCGAGCAGCTTGTGCACCAGCTCGTGGGCGGCGAGCGCATCGCCGGCCGTCACATCGTTCTCGCTCGTGAGCACGGCATCGAGCACGTCGGCCTCGTTCTCGGAAAGATCGGCCCAGCGAAACTCGGGCCGGCGTTTCTGAGAACGCAGATGATCGATGCAGGTCGTCACAGCGATTCGCGACACCCAATGGGTGAAGGGCACGTTTCCCTGATACTGTGCGATGCGCGTGAACATTTTCAGAAAAATCTCCTGCGTGAGGTCTTCCTCGGCCACACGGCGCGGCAGACGAGCGCGCACGATGCGGATGACCATGGGGTGAAGATGCTCGACGAGCTGCCGCGCGGCCGTCTGGTCGGAAGCTCGAACACGTTCGAGACAACCGGCGAGATCGAACGACTCGTCGTCAGGGGACATGGGGCGATGGAAGAAGCAACATACACAACAGGCAAGACGCGGATGCGACCGCGGGGTTACACCCCGCCTTGCTCCGCCGAAGCCCGGGCGCGCCGCGCCGCCTGCAGTTTTTTGCGCAAACGATGCAAGCCGGCTCCGGCCAGCACAAACACCGCTCCCGCCGCCGCCAGCGCACCGGGATCCCGCCGCATCAGCGCATCACCCGCCAAGATCGTCCCCACGATATACGCGGCCGGCACCAGCGATGACACCACCATGTAAATGCCGAACGGCACCCCCGCCAGGCCGAGCAGGTAGCTTTGCAGAAAAAACGGCGTGCCCGGCACGATGCGCACAAGAAGCGACGCTTCCCACGCGGTGCCCTCCGGCATCCGGGGCAGCTCATAACCCAGCCACTTCATCAACCGCTCCATCAGCGGCCGCAGCGCCCGTGCCGCCACCCAATAGGAAAGCGCCACGTTCACCACCGTCGCGAGAATCGCGCACATCACCACCGCTCCCGCCCCCATCGTCGGCCCGAACACCGGTCCCGCCGCAAACGTGAACGGCGACAGCGGAAATCCAAAAACCGGCAACACCGCCATCGCGGTAAAAAACGGCGCCGGTCCCGCCTCGCGCAAAAACCCGATGCATCGCGTGATCTCTGCGCCCAGGTCCATCTTCCACGCCACCAACCCCAGTCCGATGACGAGGACGGCAGCACACAGGATGATCCGCACAAGACGGCCTTTAAACGCACTCATTATCGCAGTATCATGCGAGGGTTTTGCGAAGTTGTGCAACCCGACGGTTGAATATCGGTCCGCCCACACATGGACACGAACGTCTTTCGCCCGAAAAAAACGCCTCATCCGGTGCAAACCCGCTCCGCACCAAGCTTGACCCCTTTGCAAAATACTCAGTCCTAGAGTCACTTTTCGCATCACCATGATAGCTTATGATTACGATGTCCTTGTGATTGGTGGTGGCCCTGCAGGGAGCTGCGCGGCTTGGCGCACCCAACACGAAGGCCTGCGCACGCTTGTGGTGGAGAAAGAGGAGTTCCCCCGTTTTCGCATCGGCGAATCCCTTCTGCCTCACGGCAACGCCCTCCTTCGCGAAACCGGCGTCTGGCCCAAGATAGAAAAGGCCGGCTTCATCGACAAATACGGCGCCAGTTTTTATCTGTCCAACGGACTGGCCCACAAAGAAGTCATTTTCGAACGGGCCTTGGTCCCCGGACTGGAAAAAACCTATCAGGTCGAACGCGCCAAGTTTGACGCCATTCTTTTGGATCACGCCCGCGAGGCCGGCGCCGAGGTTCGCACCCGCGCCACCGTCCGTTCCGTAAGCGTCGGGCACGAGGGCCATCGCGTTTCGCTGGAAACCGCAACCGGCATTGAGGAAGTCTCCGCCCGTTGGGTCATCGACGCGAGTGGACGCGACCAGTTTTTCCCCAACGAGCTCAAACGCGCTCTCGATCCCGATCTTTTCCCCAAGCGGGTAGCCATTTACAGTCATTTTAGCGGCGTGCGCCGCGCCAGCGGCCTCGCCGCGGGCCACACCGTGATCGTGCGTCTGGCCGACGGGTGGTTTTGGAGCATCCCGATCGATGCCGAACGCACCTCGGTGGGACTCGTCACCACGGTGGCCGCGATGCGCGAAGCCAAAATGGAACCGGCAGAGCTTTTCCGCCAGACCGTCGCCGGTTCGCCCAAGTTGAAAAAGATGATGCAAGGGTCCGAGCCCGTCCTGGGCTTCCATGTGACCAGCGACTACACCTACTTCCGTCAGCGACTGGCCGCCGGCCGCATGGTGCTCGTCGGCGACGCCGGCGGATTCTTCGATCCGATTTTTTCCTCGGGCGTCTATATGGCCGCCTACTCGGCCAAGCTTGCCGCCGAGATGATCGTGCGCGCGCACCGCGCCGCCCGCCCGCTCACGAACGGCGAATGCCGACGTTATTCGAACCACATCAAGGCCCACGCCGGCGTCTTCAAAAAACTCATCACGGCGTTTTACGACAACGACAGCTTTGCCGTTTTCATGTGCCGCAGACCTCCGCTCAATCTCAGCCCGGCGATCACCGCCATCGTGGCCGGACACGCCCTCCTCATCTGGCCGATCCGCTGGCGCTTCTACGCCTTCCTCATCGTGTGCCGGTTGCAGCGCCGATTTCCGTTGGTCCCCAGAATTAATTTCGCCGGCATGCAGCCAGTCTCGCCCCAACCCCGCGCCGCCTCATGAAAGACCAGGCCTCCTCCGAACCGTGGGACGTCATCATCATCGGCGGCGCCTTGTCCGGCGCCTCCACCGCGTGCCTGCTCCTGCGCCGCGACCCGCGCCTGCGCGTGCTCATCCTCGAACGCAGCGAACAGTTCAAGCGGCGGGTCGGCGAATCCACGGTCGAGATCAGCTCTTATTTCCTCGGCCGCGTTCTCGATCTCACCGGTCACCTCCAGGAAAAACATCTCGTCAAACAGGGCCTGCGTTTCTGGTTTAAAAACGATCGCACCGCCGGTCTCGACCAATGCAGCGAAACCGGGCCGGTCTACAACGTCCGTCTCCCCGGTTATCAGGTGGACCGCGCCGTGCTCGACGAAGAAGTGCTGACCCGCGCCATCGCCGCCGGCGCCGTGCTCAAACGCCCCGTCGATGTCCGCACGGTGGAACTTCAGGAAGGCGGACTCCAGACCGTGACATGGCAGGACGCCGACGGCCTGGTCGGCAACGAACAGGCACGCTGGCTCGTGGACGCCTCGGGCGTGGCCGCCCTGCTCGCACGCAAAAACGGCTGGCTTAAATCCAACACCGAACACCCGATCGCCTCCATCTGGAGTCGCTGGAGCGGCGTGAAAAACTGGGACTCGCGCGAACTTGCCGACAAGTTTCCCGCGTGGGCGGGCCGCACCAAGGGTATTCGCCATACCGCCACCAACCACTTGGTCGGCCGCGGCTGGTGGGCCTGGTTCATTCCTCTCAAGGGCGGCGACGTGAGCATCGGAGTGGTCTTCGACCAACGTCTCGTCGACCTGCCCGCCGGCGAACGGCTGGGACCACGCTTGCGGGCCATGCTCATGGAACATCCGGCCGCGCATGAACTGCTCGCCGACGCCACTTGGCACGAGGATGACGTTCATTTCCGCCGCAACCTCGCCTACCGCTCCACCACGTTTGCGGGCAACGGCTTCGTGCTCGTCGGCGACGCGGCCGCGTTCCTCGATCCCTTTTATTCGCCGGGACTGGACTGGATCAGCTACACCACAAGCGCGGCATCCGCACTGATCGCCGGCTCCCTCCGCGGAAGGGCGAAGGCCCCGCGCATCGCCCGTCACAACGAACAGTTTTCCAACAGCTACGACCGCTGGTTCCGCGCGATCTACAAGGACAAGTATTTTTACATGGGCGATCATGAGCTCATGAATATCGCCTTCCGTCTCGATTTCGGGCTCTATTACGCAGGGGTCGTCTGGCTGCCTTTCAAATACGGCCAGCGCGCCTTGGAGACTCCCGCATTCGGCGGCCTCCATGCCCGTCGTCCCGCCCGGTTGATCGCCTTCTACAACCGCCGCCTCGTCACGATCGCCCAATCCCGCTGGCAACGCGGCACGTGGGGCCGTCGCAACACCGGCCAATACTTCGGCTTTCGCAGTTACGAACTCACCCGGGCATTGCCGTGGCGTTTGCTCAAAGCGTTTTGCGCCTACCTCCGGCTTGAGATGCGCGAAGGCTGGCGCACCTGGCTGAAAGCCCCCGTCCTTCCCAAAAACAACCCTGCTTCTGACACAAGCCCGCTCCAACCGGAAATCGCGCGTGCAAACACCGCGCCCGTTGGTCTTTAATCGAAACATCGTCCACCACCGCTTCATCCCGTTTTCGAACCATGCCTGAAGAACTTCCGCCTCTCTCTCCCCGCCCGCCCCTGTCACCGCGCAATCCGCTCGCCAAATTCCCTTCATCCATCCGCGCCGCGCACGAACGTTTCCTCGCTTCTGGGGATGTTGAGGCGCTCGACATGGTCGTCATCGCGGTCGTGCTCGACCACCAACCCACGCAGGCCAGAAAATCCGGCGAAGTCGTCGCTCCCGACACCGCCCGGCTCATGGCCGACCTCGGCTTCGACTCGCTCGCGCTCGCCGAAATCGTGTTCTTCCTCGAAGACCTCTACAAGGTGACCATCACCAACGAGGAACTCATGAAAATCACCACCGTAGGCGAACTCCGCGCCTTCGTCCGCACCAAGGTGGCTGCCGGCCGCACCGCCTGATTCGCCGCACCGACCCTCCAGCGTGTCCCGCGAAGTCCTCATCACCGGCCTAGGATTCATCACCAGCATCGGCAACGACGCGGCCGCCGTGACCGCAAACCTTCGTGAAGGCCGCCATGGCATGACGACTTGGGATTATTGCGGGAACCCCGCCGTCCCCGTCAAAGTCGCCGCGCCCGTGCGCGACTTCACCGTTGATTCCCCCGCCTGGCGCGACTGGTCCTGGCCCGCCCGCTACGACATCCCGCGCGAAACCCTGCGCGGACTCGCCCCACATGGAGTCTACGCTTTTTGCGCGATGGAACAGGCTCTCGCCGACGCCGGCCTGACCCGTGCCGACATCACCGACGGTGGCACCGGGTTGTTTTGCGCCTCCGCCGGCTCGGCGTTCATGCTGCACCATCACCTCGCCCACGCCCGTTCGAGCAACTTCGAGCGCGGCAATCCCATGGGCGTCGTCTCCTCCATCGCCGGCACGCTCAATTTCAACCTCGCCGCGCACTACGGCATCACCGGCGCGGTCACCGGCTTTGTGTCCGCCTGCGCCTCGTCCAGTCACGCCCTCGGCTACGCGATCGACGAGATCCGCCTCGGTCGCCAGCAACGCATGATCATCGTCGGCGCCGAAGAGCTGAATGCTGACACCCTCCTCCCTTTCGCGCCCATGCGCGCCCTATCGACCAACCCAGATCCCGCCACCGCCTCGCGTCCTTTCGATACCGCGCGCGACGGCTTTGTCGGCACCGGCGGCGCCACGGTCATCATCGTCGAGGAAGCTTCGCTCGCCCGTAAACGCGGTGCCTCAATCTACGCCGAATTGATCGGCTGGGGCCAGGCGTCCGACGGCCACAGCGTCGCCACTTCCCACCCCGAAGGCGCCGGGTTGCGCGAAGCGATGCGCCGCGCCCTGCGCGATGCCGGCGTCACTCCAAACGAGATCAACTACATCAACGCCCATGGCACCTCCACGCCGATCGGCGACCGCGCCGAAGCGATTGCGCTACACTCCGTTTTCACCTCCGCCGGCGCCCATCCCGTCATCAGCAGCACCAAGGGCCTCACCGGACACGGCCTCTCCATGGCCGGCGCGATGGAAGCCGGTTTTTGCGCACTCGCCCTGCGCGAGGGCTTTACCCTCGGCAACGCCCACCTCGTCAATCCCGACCCGGCCTGCGAAGGGTTGAACCTTCCCCGCGAAACCGGGTCTGCCCGTCCATCACTCATTCTCAACAACAGCAGCGGGTTCGGTGGCAGCAACGTTTGCCAGGTTCTCCGCTTTTATAAATCCTCCTGAGCTCCTCCAGTCCCGCTTCAATCATGCCTGATCCACTCCTAGCCAAACTCAAAATCCTCGTCGTTGAAACGCTCCGGCTCGAAGACGTCACCCCGGATGAAATCCCCGACGACGAACCCTTGATCGGCGGCGGTCTCAGTCTCGATTCCATCGACGCGCTCGAACTCGTCGTGCGCATCGAAAAGGAATTCGGCATCAAGATCAGCAGCAGCGAAGAATCCCGCACCGCCCTCGCGAGCATCAAGACCCTCGCCACCTTCATTCGCCAGCGCGCCGACCCTTCACGCCTGCCCGCCGCCTGAGAACCGTCACCGGCGACACCGTCATGAGCGTCTCCACTCCGCGCATCCGCATCGCCGCCTGCGGCGGTCTCACCGCCTTTGGCGACGAGACCGTCACGCTCAATGCGTTGCTCGAGGGACGCCGTGCGCTCGCGCTGCGTCCCGTGCTTGGCGCCGAGGGCGACGACCTCGTGCCTCTGGCCATCTGCGCCGGCCGGCCCCAGGTCGAGACCTCTCCTCCCGGCTGGATGCCATGGATCCGTGAACTGGCCGCGCGCATCCCTGGAGAAGGGTGGGGCTCGCCACGCCGGCCGGTCTTCGTCACCAGCAGTAATTTCGGCGCCGGCAACCTGCTTGCCTACCGGCGCACCGCCGATCCCGCGCATCTCCCTTTCAGCGTCCCCTTCTCCTGCGTGGACTGGCTCTGCGCCCAACTGGGCTGGGGGCCGAACGTCACCACCTTCTCGCACGCCTGCGTCTCCGCCCACCTCGGTCTTATCCAGGCTTCGCGCGTGATTGAGGCCGGCCTCGCCGACGACGCGCTCGTGTTCTCCTTCGACTTTCTCAGCCCGTTCGTCGTCGGCGGATTTCACGCACTCAAAATCCTCAATGCCGATTTCCCCGCGCCCTATGAGGACCGCCCCTCCGGCTCCATCGGCCTGGGTGATGGTGCGGCTTTTGCCGTGCTCACCCGCGCCCGCGGCGACTTCACCGTGCTCGCGCAGAGCCTGCACAACGAGATGCATCACTTCACCGCAAACCGCCCCGACGGCGCCGGTTTCGAAGCCTGCCTCGCCGCGCTGCCCGCCGGCTCGGGAGAGCGCTGCTGGATCAAGGGCCACGGCACCGGCACCATCGAGGCCGGCCGGCTCGAGGCCGGCTCGCTCGCACGCCATTTTTCCGGCGCTCCGCTCGTCTCGTGGAAGGGCGGCATCGGGCACACGCTCGGCAGTTGCGGCCTCGTCGAGCTCGCCATCGCCATCGCCGCGATCCGCGCCGGCCGCGCTCCCGGAACCGTCGGCTCCAAGTCCCCCGGATTCACCCCGGAGGTCGTATTCTCTCCGTTTGAACTCGGCGGCTTCGACCGCGTGCTCTGCACCAGCAACGCCTTCGGCGGCGCACACGCCGCCCTTCTTCTCGGCCATGCTTGAACGCTACATCACCGCCCTTCACACCGAGGATGTTCCCTTCGAGGAACCCGCCGCCACCCGCGAGCGCCTGAAGGACCATTTCCCGAAAAGCGCGGTCCGCCGCATGTCCCAGCTCGGCCTGCTCGTGGGCACGGTGCTCGAACCGCTTGCGCCCGCCGGAAGAGACACCTTGGTCTACGCGACCGGCCACTCTGAAACCCGGGCACTCGAAGGCTACGTCGACAGTTTCCCCTCTCCCAGCCCCACGCTGTTTCAGACCTCGATCCATCCCAGCGCCGTGCAACAGGCCCTGATCGCACGCCAGCAGGCCGTGGGTGAATTCTTCCCGCTGACGGGTGACGCGTATCTGCCCGCGCATGCGCTGCAAGTCGCGTTGCTCTCGGGCGCCCCGCGGGCCATCCTCTGCGGCGGCGAGGAACACGGCACCTGGCTGAGCGTGGCTGGCATCGGCAGCGCCCGCAGCTTTGCGTTTGCCCTCGCACTTTCGACCTCACCCGTCGGCGCCATCGGCCGGCTCGCGTTGTCCGCCGACACCGGACCGGCCGACGCATGCCTCACGTTGCCCAAATTCTTCGATCTCCTGCACACCCGCAGCCCGTTCGACGCGGCCATTTCCCCTTCTCAACGGCTCACCTTGATCTGGTCATGACCTCGACGGCCGCAACATCCCCCCGCCCTGCGCGCAACCCCGGCCCGAGCTGGGGTTATTGGTTTTTGAGGACCTGCGACCGCCTCGTGCCGGAGCCTGTTTTCCGCCCCGCACGCGCCGTCGGGACATGGATAGCGCTGCTCAACATGCCCGCGCAACGCCGCCATTCGCGCGATTATCTGCGCATCATCCTCGGACGCGAACCTACGCACCGCGAGGTGTTCCGTCATTTTTTCGCTTTTGAGGAAGTTCTCATGCTCAAGCTCCGCGTGGCCAACGGCCGCCCTCACCGCGGCATTCTCGCGGGCGAATCCCCCGACTTCCTCCGCTTCCTCTCATCCAACAAGCCCGGCCTTCTCGGCACGTTTCACGTCGGCCATTCCGATCTCGTCGGCTTCGTCCTCGGTGGCCAGGAAAAACGCCGCGTCTCGATGATCCGCCAGCGGGTCGGCAACTCCCACGACACCGACAAGCTCGGCGAGATGTTCGCGCAATGGATCTCCTTCATCTGGGTCAACGAGGGGGACAACCTTCTCTTCGCCCTCAAGGATGCGATCTCGTCCGGCGAATCAATCGCCCTGAAGTGCGACCGTCTCGAGTTCAGTGCCAAGACCGAGGCGTTCGAGTTTCTCGGTGCGCGCCGCCTGTTCCCTTTCACGATTTATCATCTGGCCCTCATCTTCAACCTGCCCGTGCTGCTCACCGTCGCCGTCCCCGGCGGCCCGGGTGAATCCGTAGTCCACTGCGCCCCGTTCTGGGCGCCCGACACCTCGCTCAGCCGCGCGCAAAACCTCGATAGCGCGCGCACACATTTTCAAGGCTTCATCACCCGGGTCGAAACCCTCCTGCGCGCCGAGCCGTATTGGTGGTTCAACTTCATGGAGCTTAATCCGGAGGCATCCGCCGCATGAAGCCGCTCCGCTCACTGTGGCTTCCGTTCGCCTACTACATGTCCTGGATTCTGTTCGGCCTGGGCGGACTCGCCCTGAACATCGCCTGCGTCCCGTTGCTTTTTTCCCGTGACCGGGAACGCTTCGGCCCTCAATCCCGCCGAAGCACACGTTGGATGTTCGATTTCTGGCTGCGCTGGATGCACGCCTCGGGCGTCGTGCACGTCACATGGAAGGGCTTCGACCGCCCCCTGACCACCGGCACCGTTTATGTCGCCAACCATCCCTCGCTCGTGGACGCGCCCTTCCTCCTCGCCCGTCTGCCCGACGCGGTGTGCATCTTCAAACCCGCCCTCCTGCGCAATCCCTTCATCGCGCCCGCCGCGCTCATGTCCGGCTACGTTTCCGGTGATCAGGGCGTGGATCTCATCCGCAACGCCGCCCAGCGCGTCGCCGCCGGCCAGTCGTTGCTCATCTTCCCGGAAGGCACCCGCACCGCGCCCGGCATCCTGCTCAATCCGCTGAAGCCCGGCTTCGCCCTCATCGCCCAGCGCGCAAACGCTCCCATCCAGATCATCCGTGTGATCGCCGGCCCCTGTCTCGCGCGCAAGGGACATCCGTGGTGGCGCCTTCCGCCCCTGCCGGGTCGCGTCGAGTTCATCCTCGGCGACCTCATACCCGCCGACCAACTAGACAACCCGGCAACGTTTACCGGACATCTCGCCGAACAACTGGAAGCCTCCCTGGCGGCCGAACCATCCAGCGCATGACCGTTTCGTCCACCCATCTCGTCCTCATCCCGAGCTATAACACCGGCGACCGTTTGCGCACGACCGTCGAGGATGCCCTGCGACAATGGCAACCTGTCTGGGTTGTGATCGACGGCAGCACCGACGCCAGCGGTCACACCCTCGACGATCTCATCGTCCGCGAACCGAATCTGCGCGTCATCGTCCGCCCGCGCAATGGAGGCAAGGGCGCCGCCGTTCTCACCGGCGTCGAAGCCGCCATCGCCGCCGGCTTCACCCACGCGCTCGTGATGGACTCCGACGGACAGCACCCGGTCACTCACATCGAACCCTTCATGGTCGCATCGCAACGCGAGCCCGCCGCTCTCGTCCTCGGCCTGCCCGTCTTCGGGCCCGAAGTTCCGTTCGAGCGCCTGCAAGGCCGCAAACTCAGCGTCGGGCTTGTCCATTTCGAAACCTTCGGCGAAGCCATCGGCGATCCGCTCTTCGGCTTTCGCGTCTATCCCGCCGCCGCCCTGAAAAAAGCCCTCGCGCAAACGCGCGCCGCCCGCGGCTTCGACTTCGATCCCGAGATCGCCGTTCGCATGGTCTGGGCCGGCACGCCCACGATCAACATCCCCGCCCCCTGCCGCTACCTTTCGAAAGCCGACGGCGGCGTGTCCCACTTCCACTACCTGCGCGACAACATCAAAATGGTCTGGCTGCACACCCGCCTCATCACGCAACTGTTACTTTGGCGGTGGGTTGCTGTCCGTCGTTTAAACAAACGCTCCGCGCCATGAACACCCGCCTCCCCTTCATCATCTCCCTCGCCCTGACGTTCGCCACGCTCCCGCTGCGGGCCGAGCTTCCGTCAACGATCATCACCCCCGCTTGCAAACTCGTCCCCGGCCGGAACGACGCCGCGTGGGGAAAATTCCTCGCCACGCTCAAGGCCAAGGGCTCGATCCTGGCCGCGTTCGAAGAGGACCGTTTCTTCGCCTTCAAAAAAAATCCCGTCGTCCTCACCGGAGAGATCCGTCTCGATCCCGTGCGCGGCATGAGCCTGCATTATCAGGTGCCCGAGGAACGCATCCTCGTCGTCGACGACCGCGGCGGCTTCATGCGCGATGGCAAGGGACGCCGCCTCCACGACCTGCCCGACGACCCGCGCGCCCAGGCCGCCACCCGCGCCCTCCTCCACGTCATGCGCTTCGAGCTCGACGCACTCGCCAAGGATTTCGCCATCTACGCCGCCCGCGACGGCGCCGACTGGCGTTTTGCGTTCGTCCCGTTGCCCGGCCCCCTCACCGACGTGCTCCAGCCCATCACCATCACCGGCAAGGACGACCTGGTCACGGCCATCGAGATGAAAAAGTCCGACGACGAGCGCGTGGAAATCAAGATCGGCGAGACCCACACCGGCGTCACCTTCAACTCAACGGATATCAACCGCTATTTCCGCTAGGCCGTTCCCCGCATGGAACCTTATCTCAATAAAAGCCGCGCGCGCGTCCTCCTCCTTTTCTTTGCGGTGATGGGGCTCTCCTGGCTCGGGAGCATCGACTTCAAAACCAAGATCTCGACCAACGTCGCGGACCTCATCCCGACCGACGAACGCTCGCCAGAGATTTCCCTGCTCCGCTCCCTCGCCGACGAACGTCAGGCCCGTGTCATTCTGTTCGCGTTGACCATACCCGACGCGACCTCCGCCTCGTCGGATGACGTCACCACCCTCTTCGCCGACACCCTGCGCAAGTCGTCGCTCTTTGCCGAGGTCTCGCCGCTGCGCGACACCGCCGCGCACGATGCCCTGGGGCGCTTCATCTACGAAAAGCGCCTCGATCTGCTCCTGCCCACCTGGCTCGCCACGCAAAAAACCGCCTTCGCCGCCACCGGCCATCCCCCTTCCGAATACGGCGCCTGGCTGGCTGAAAAAACCGCCGCTTCCCTGGACACGTTTCTCACCCAACCCGAAGCGACCGCCTTCCAGGACATCGTGAAGCGTGATCCCCTGTTGCTTGTCCCCACGCTCGCACAACAAACCCAGTCCCTCTCGCCATCCAGCACCCGCGCCGGCGGCCCGGCCCTTGTCTGGGCGCGGCTTTCGGTTTCTCCTCTTGCCGAGGAAGGCCAGGACTCCGTCTTCACCGTGATCGAACAAGCGCTCGCCACCGTGCGGCTCAAGCACCCGGGCGTCACCTTGGAGTGGTCGGGCGTCAACCGCTTCGCCGCCGACAGCAAGCACCGCATCCGCGCCGAGATGTCGTGGCTCAACGGCCTCTCGCTCGCCGCCGTGCTCGGCATCGCCCTGCTTTTTGTCCGCCGCGTCTGGAAGGCGCTGCACCTCGCACCGGTGATTTTATTTTCCCTACTCGGTGGCTGGGTCGCGGTCACCCTGTGTTTTGAACATGTCCATATACTGGTGTTCGTGATCGGCGCGCTCCTCGCCGGCGTCGCCATCGACTACGGGTTCTATCTCTATCTCCAGCCGCCGCTCCACCCCGGCGAGCCCTACCGCGAAAAACTCGGCCGCCTGATGAAGCCGCTCCTCACCAGCTGCCTTACCACCGTCATCGGCTTCTCGTTTCTCCTCTGGTCGGAACTGCCGCTCATTCGCCAACTCGGCGTCTTCGTGAGCGCCGGCCTCCTCAGCGCGCTCGCCGCCGCGATCCTCTATTTCGCGCAGATCAAAAATCCATTCCTCGAGGCACGCGTGCTCGCCCTGCCCAAGCATCCGACACCCACCAGCCGACGCCTCGTGCGCGGCCTCGGGATCTTCGCGCTCGTCATCGCGCTCACCGGTCCGTGGCTTCTCCACTGGCATGACGACATCCACCAACTTAACGTGCCCAACCCGGTGCTCATCGCCAACGACGAGCACCTGCGGACACTCTTCGGCGACACCGAGGATCGCTCGATCTATATCACGCGCGCCGACTCGCTCGTGGCCGCCCGCGACCGCCTCGCCGGCTTTCAAGCCTGGCATGACCGCACCTTTCCCGACGCACCGCTCGCCAGCGTGGGCCTCATCCTGCCGACCGAAGCCGATACCCTCGCCCAGCCCGCCCGACTCGCCGACCTCGGTGATTTCGCCGCCCTCCTCCGCGCCGCCCTCGAACGCCACGGCTTTACCGCCGATTCATTCGCCCCGTTCTTCGAAGCCTGGAGTGAACACGCCGCCGCGGTCTCCTCATCATCGGCCGAGCAACTCGCCAAAGCCTACGCCACCCTCGGCGCCGATCTTCAATCCCGCCTCACCGGCCCGCTGGGCATGCTTTTCTTCACAGGCGACAAACAAACGTGGCTGCTCTCCCTCGCCGACCACCCTCCCGGTGCCGAGCCTCCCGCCGCGCTCGGCACCGTAGACACCAACCAGCTCGAAACCCTCAATACCCTCTTCACGCGCTACCGCGCCAGCGCGCTCCGCCTCAGCCTTTGCGGACTCGCCGTCATCGGCGCCAGCGTCTTTGTGCTCTACGGACTCAGGCGCGGCGCGCGCATATTCATGATTCCTTCCGGCGCCTGTTTTTTCGCCTTCGGCCTGCTCGGACTCACCGGCCACACACTCAACCTCTTTCATCTGCTCGGTGCATTCCTCGGCGTGTGCTTGAGTCACAACTACGCCATCTTTTCCGCCGAGAACGCCGGGCGCGGCGAACCTCCGCCCATCTCGATCCGCCTCTCGGCGCTCTGCACCGCCGCTTCCTTCGGTGTGCTTGCGCTCAGCCACATCCCGGTCGTCGCCGCACTCGGCTCCACTGTCGCGCTCATCGTGATCACCGCCCTCGTCATGGTTGAACTGGAACCGCTCGGCCGGAAAAACTGACGCCATGGCCGCCACGTTGACCACCACATGGGCCCGCTTGGTCCGCGAAAATCCGGACGCACTTGCGCTCATCGAAGCCGAAACCGCCCGCCGGTGGACGCGCGCCGAACTGACGGCGCATGCCGAATCCTGGCGCGCCGCACTTCCCTCCTCCGTCGCCCGCCGGCGCGTGGCCTTTGCCCTGCCCAACGGCCCCGGCTGGTTCGCCGCCTTCCTCGGCTTGCTCCTGGCCGACGCCATCCCTGTTCCCCTTGATCCCTCCGAACCCGTAACTTCTCAACGCAGCCTGGCGACCTCCGCCGACGCCGCCTTTGCCTGGATCGACGGCCAACTGGAAACGATCTCACCGCCCGTCCTTCAAAAAAAATCCGGTCTCTGCCTGATCAAGCTGACCTCGGGCAGCACAGGGCAACCGCGCGCGCTTGCCTTCACCCATGCGCAAATGCTCGCCGACGGCCGCCAGGTCTGCGCCAGCATGGGCATCACGCCGGACGACCTCAATTTCGCGGTTATCCCCTTCGGGCATTCCTACGGCCTCGGCAACCTCGTCGTCCCCCTTCTTGCCCAGGGCACTCCCATCGTCTGTGCAGGCGTGCCGCTTCCTCATGCGCTCGTCGCGGATATCGCCCGTTGGAAACCCACCGTATTCCCCGCCGTGCCCGCGCTCGTGCGTGCGCTCGCCGCCGCCGATCTCCCGGTCAACGCCCTTGCCAGCCTGCGCACGATCATCTCCGCCGGCGCACCTCTCGCCCCCGAAATCGCTAGAGCCTTTCACGCCAAATTTTCGATCACCCCCCACAGCTTTTACGGCTCCAGCGAAACCGGCGGCATCACCTATGATCGCTTCGGCGAGGCCACGCTGACCGGCCGCAGCGTCGGCACCCCACTTGACGGCGTGACGCTGACACCGATCCGCGGTGGACGTGTTCGCGTAACCAGTGCCGCGGTTGCACGCCCGGGTTCTTTCAGCCCTGCGGACAAAGCCTCCCTCAACGAACACGGGGAACTCGTCCTCCACGGACGCGCCGGCCGTCTCGTGAAAATCGCCGGCCGCCGTCTCGATCTCGCAGGACTGGAACAGGTTTTCCGCAGCCTGCCCGAAGTGCAGGATGCGTTTATCGCACCTCATCCGCAGACGCCCGACGAACTCGCCGCCGTCGTCGCCACTGCGCTCCGTGCGGACGAATTGCGCACGCGCCTCCGTGTTCAACTCGCCGCTTGGAAGATGCCTCGGCGTTTTGTGATCGTTCCGGAGTTTCCGCTCACCGCCCGGGGGAAACCCGACACCAAGGCGCTTCTCACCCTGCTGGCCCGCTGAATTCTCACGTGGAAACATCCGATCCAGTTTCGTCTTCCCCGCCAACTTTCCCGGCCCGACAAGGCGGGGCGCAGGTTTTCACAGACCGGTTCAGAACCTACTGGCAGCTCAAGCAAGCGGGCACCTTTTTGGGCATGTCGCTGTTCTTTGTCTGCTATTTCGCCGTCCTCAACCATCCGTTTTTTCCCGTCACGACGATGCCGCTCACGGCCGTCGACGGATGGATCGGGTTCCAACCGGCGGCCCTGTTTTTTTATGTCACGCTTTGGATTTACGTGCCACTCCTGCCGGCACTGATCACGGAACGCCGGGAACTTATCCGTTACGCCATCGCCGCGGCCGCCCTGAGCGTCATCGGCCTCGCGATCTTCATCTTCTGGCCGACGACCATCCCCCGTCCTGACATCGACTGGAGCCTTCATCCGTCGGTCTCGTTCCTCAAGACGATCGATGCCTCCGGCAACGCCTGCCCGTCACTTCACGTCGCCTTCGCCGTGTTCACGTCGCTGGGTTTGGAACGCCTGCTGCGCCAGCTCCATGCGGGTGCAATGATGCGCACGGTCAATTTTTTCTGGGGAGCCGTCATTGTTTATTCAACGCTCGCCATCAAGCAGCATGTCTCCATCGACGCGCTTGCCGGCCTGCTGCTCGGCACGGCGGTGGCCGGCGCCTGTTTTTCCACACGCCCTTTGCTGACCGTCACCCTCGTGACCAAGTTTTCCGCGTTGCTCCTCTGGTTCACGGGACTGCCGCTGCCGTGGGCTATCCTCCTGTTTTTAAGCTGCGACGGCTTTGTGGCCTACAATCTTTTCGCGCCAAACTCACAGTGGCTTTGCCGGGTCTTCACCCGCTTCCAGACCGACCAGAATGAAATCTGGCTGACCATTGATGACGGCCCGGACGCAAGCGACACTCCACGCCTGCTGGAACTGTTCGACCGCCATCAGGCCAAGGTGACGTTTTTTCTCATCGGCGAGCATGCCGCCCGCCATCCCGCGCTGGTCACTGAAATCCATCAACGCGGCCACGAAATCGGCCACCACACCCACACTCATCCGATGGCCGATTTTTGGTGCGCATTTCCTCGTCGCGTTTCCCGCGAGCTCGATGACGCCCTGGTCGTGCTGGCGAAATCAGGTGTTTATCCGCAGCGTTTCCGCGCACCGGTGGGCATCAAAAACTTCTTTCTCGCCGGCTCGCTCGCGGCTCGCCGCCTCGCCTGCGTGGGCTGGAGCGTGCGGAGCGGCGACGCATTCGCCCGCGATCCCGATGTCGTCGTAAACCGCATCATGAAACGCGTGCGCCCGGGCGACATCGTGGTGGTGCATGAAGGCGACCGGCTTCACCCCGCGGTGCGTGTCGAAGCGATTGCCCGCTTGCTCGAGGCCTTTTCAGCGCGCGGCATCCGCTGCGTCATACCGACGGCGGCGCAACTGCGCTAGGCCGTCGTCGCCACCAGCGTCGCCTCGATCTCGATCATGAGCGCGGCACGGCAGATGTCCGTGTGCAGCCACATGACTTTGTCACCCGGCAAAAGCAGCTTCCCCTCAAGCGCACGGGCCGCCGCCTGATAATCATCCGCGTGCCGCAGATAGATTTTGAAATGGCGTTCCCATCCTCCATCCGCACCGAGCCGGTCGCCCAGATCGCATTCGCATGAAATCAAACGGAGATTATCCAGTGTGCAGTCGATCTGCCCGGCCAGATCGTCGGGTGCGACGGTCGCATGACCTTTGATCGCCGCCGTCCCGGAAATAAAAATCCACGGGCGTCCCGTCGACTCCACCCGCGTCGCCCGGGAAAAACTGGGGGAACGAGGCCCGTGCTCGGGCGGATACTCGTAGGCCGGCACCTGTTCGGGATTTTCGAAATGCGTCGGCGGCCGGGAGGTCGCCGCGAAGATCACCGCCAGCCGTCCGTCCTCACCGCCCACCGCAGAGGCGGCGGGCATGTGATGCTCACAGGACTCGCCCAACGCCGCCTCAAACGCCAGCGAACGTCCCGCGCAAAAAAGCCGATAGTTTTCCATGCCCTCCGGAGAAGACGCATTAATCTTCGGCACATAGTTCCAGACGCGCGCCAATTGCCGCCCCTGCACGGCCGCGAGCAGACGCGCGTAAAGCCGCCGAGTCTGTCCGGCCAAGTCTGCCTCCAGCGACTCCACCGCCACTCCGATCAAAAAATCACCCTGTTGAAACAGCAGGAAACCCTCGCACTGACCGGCCGGCTTGGCGTCACGAAACAGAGTTTCAACCATCACGCCGTCGAGCACCGGAATGGAAAGGGCAAGCACATCATCCGCACGGCTGGTATTTCCGAATTTCAGGTTGAATCCGGCGATGGATGACGACGGCTCCATCAACGAAAATCGCCCGCGCTCCAAAGCGGTGCGAACATCCCGGCCGGATAAAAAAGACAGTTCATAGGCGAGCAAAGTCCAAGGCTCGCGGGAGACAACACGACCGCCGTTCCCCTCCTTCAAGTTAAATATGAAACCCGTGCCACGCCCGCCGCGCCAACGCGTTCCTTGACTTTCCCGCACTCCCGCCGATATCTGTGCGATCTTGATGCGAAACATCATTCAGGCGCTTCGACTTATCTAGACGCACGATCCGAGAGGGCCGCGTGTTCGGCTGATCGTGCGTCCGCTGTTAAGTCCCGCGCCTTTCCCGGTTTTGCCGGCGGAGAGGTTTTAACTGTATAAACCATCCTGTTTTAATGTTTCATTGTTTCGCCCATGCAACCCGCTCCCGTTAAGAAATACCGCCCGTTCCCGCCGGTTGATTTGCCCGACCGCCAATGGCCTTCCCGCGTGCTCACGCACGCCCCCGTCTGGTGCAGCGTCGATCTCCGCGACGGCAACCAGGCCCTCGCCCAGCCCATGAACGTCGAGGAGAAGCTCGAATACTTCGCCATGCTGGTGAAGATCGGCTTCAAGGAAATCGAGGTCGGCTTCCCGTCCGCATCGCAGATCGAATTCGATTTCTGCCGCCGTCTGATCGACGAAAACCGCATCCCCGACGACGTCTCCATCCAGATCCTCTGCCAATGTCGCGAGGAGCTCATCACCCGCTCGCTCGAGGCCTTGAAGGGCGCGAGGAACGTCATCTTCCATCTCTACAACTCCACTTCGCCCAAGCAGCGCGACTACGTTTTCGGCGCGAGCAAGGCCGACATCGTGGCCATCGCCGTGAAAGGCGTCTCTCTGCTCAAAAAGCACGGCCAGGCGCTCATCGACGCCGGCACGCGCCTGCGCCTGGAGTATTCGCCCGAGAGCTTTACCAGCACCGAGCTGGAGTTCGCCTTGGAGATTTGTGAGGCCGTCACCGACGTGTGGCAGCCAACCAAGGCCAACAAGATCATCCTCAATCTCCCCGCGACGGTCGAGTATGCGACGCCCAACGTCCACGCCGACCAGATCGAGTGGATGTCCACGCACCTCACGCGGCGCGACGCCACGCTCATCTCTCTGCACACCCACAACGACCGTGGCACCGGCGTGGCCGCCACGGAGCTGGCGCTCCTCGCCGGCGCGGACCGCGTCGAAGGCACGCTCTTCGGCAACGGCGAACGCACCGGCAACCTCGACATCGTCACGGTCGCGCTGAATCTCTACACGCACGGCATCCACCCGAACCTCGATTTCTCGGATATCAACGGCATCCGCGAAACCTACGAGCGTTGCACGCGCATGGAAGTGCATCCGCGCCATCCTTACGCGGGCGAGTTGGTGTTCACTGCATTCAGTGGTTCACACCAGGATGCCATCAAAAAATCGTGGCCGTTCCAAAAGCCCGACCGCCCGTGGGACGTGCTCTATATTCCCATTGATCCGGCCGACATTGGTCGCAGCTACAAGGCGATCATCCGCATCAACTCGCAGTCCGGCAAAGGCGGCGTCGCCTACATCCTGGAAAACGACTTCGGCTACCAGTTGCCCAAGCTCATGCACAAGGAGATCGGCAAGATCGTCAACGATCTCGCCGATTCAAAGGGCGCCGAACTCACGCCGCAGGACATCCATGATGTGTTCGTCAGCGAATATATCGGCCGCTCCACGCCGGTCGCGCTGAAGGAATTCCGCACGATCGAGCGCACCAGCACGGTCACCTGCCAGGCCGACCTGCTCGCCTACGGTCAGGAGAAAATCCTCACCGGCACGGGCAACGGTCCCATCGACGCATTCGTGCAGGCGCTGCGCTCGGCCGGACTGCCGAAGTTCGAACTCCTGAGCTACTCCGAGCACTCGCTCGGCAGCGGTGCCGAAGCGCGTGCGGTTTCTTACATCCAGATCAAGACAGAGCGTGGCCACACGTTCTTCGGCGCGGGCATCGACACCAACATCGAGCTCGCCTCGATCAAGGCCGTCGTCAGCGCGCTCAACCGCGCCTTGGCCAAAGCCTGATCACCGGCTCTTCGACGGGCGTCGTGAAAACGGCGCCCGTTTTTTATGCCCGGCCTACGCGCCTGAAGAGCCAGGTTCCGAGCGCGATGTAGAGCACGGGGGCGACCCACAGGAGCAGATCGGGGCGAAGCGCCGGCTGCTTGTCGAGCCAGCCCACGATCACATTGAGGAAGTAGTAACCCAGCGCGAGACCGAGTGCCAGGCCGAGGTTGGCGGTGGTTTCCTTGCGGGAGATTTTAATACCGAGCGGAATCGCGATGATCGTGAACGCCAGAATCGTAAACGCGTTGGCGATCTTCTCGTGGAGCGCGATCGACACGGCCATGCGTTCCCGCGCCGAGGCGTGGGTGGTTTCGAGGCGTTTTCGTTCATCGAGCAGCTGCGAGAATGTCAGCCAGCTCAGCTTTCTGTTGAACTGCTGCTTTCCGAAAATGTTGTCGAGCTTGAGGTCGATCGCCATCTGGTCGGAAGTGCCGATCGGATGCGGCGTGGTAAAATCCTCGGGATTCTTTTCGTCGCGCGTCTCAACGGAGACGTTGGACAGGGTCAGGACGAGTTTATTGTCCGCCGCGACGTAATCAACATGGCCCGACTTGGCGCGGGCGAAGAGCTTGACCCGTTTTTGGTCGTCGAGCTGCCAGAGCCAAAAATCCTTCATTTGTTCGCCATCCTTGCGGTTCACATAAACCACCACTCCGGGAAAATTCCGGATGAAGGTCTTCGGCACGATAAAGCTGAGCGGATTTTGCCGCACCGCTTCATTCAAGGTCTCGCGATAAGCCGTGCGGGACCGAGGCATGTAATAGCAGTTGATCGCCAGCCCCGCGATTATGCCGAGCACCGCGATCATAAAAATCGGCCGGGCCACATAGCCCAGACTCAACCCCGCCGCTCGCATCGCGGTGATTTCCTGTTGGGACGACATGCGCCCGAGCACCAGCAGCACCGCCGTGAGCATGCCCATGGGCAGCGCGTGCACCGCCACATAGGGCGCCAAAAGCGCGGTGAGTTTAACAAAGGATTCGATCGAAAGCTGCCCGGCCAACATGTAGCCAATCAAGTCCTTGAAGGCGTTGCCTACGATCAACACGAAGGCAAACAGCCCTGCCGCCACAAGACAGGAAAACAACACGCTCGCGAAGATGTGGCGGTGGAGAAGTTTCATTGGGGAGACAGGCCGTGAGAGTTGAGACCCCGAGGTTGGGAGGAAAGCCCAAACGAACACTCGGTCGTTGCCGTCCGCCGCCCGACCCTCAACGTTCCGTCCCTCAACTCAGATGAAATTCACGCCCGCCAAAGCGCCGCTCACCGGCGAAACCCTCGACTCTCTCACCGCGCGCCTGCGCGAAAAGGGTGAGCCGGCTTTCCGCGCGAAACAGATTCTGGAGTGGGTTTATAAAAAACGCGCCCGCACTTGGGACGACATGACCAACCTCTCCAAGCCACTCCGCACGTGGCTCGACGAGACATTTGAACTCATGCCCGCCGCACTCGTCTCCGGCAAACAGTCCACCGACGTCACCGACAAGCTTCTCCTCGAAATGGGCGACAAGTCCCTGATTGAGACGGTCATCATCCGCGTCCCGCAGGAAGGCGTCGGTCTCGACGAATCCCGCAAGACCATCTGCATTTCCACCCAGGTCGGCTGCGCGATGGCGTGCGCGTTCTGCGCCTCCGGCCTCGCCGGACTCAAGCGCGACCTCAACGCCGGCGAGATCGTCGCCCAGCTTCTCCAAGTCTGCTACCGCGAGGATGCCCGCACGCCGCGCGCCCGCATGGAGCTGGCTTCCTTCGACAACATCGTGGTCATGGGCATGGGCGAACCGCTGGCCAACTACGACAACATCATCCGCGCACTCACCATCGTAAACGCCGAATGGGGCCTCGGCGTCGGCGCCCGCCGCATCACGCTTTCGACCAGCGGGCTCGTTCCGAAAATCCTCAAGCTCGCCGAGGAGCCGCTTGGCATCCGCCTCGCCATCTCGTTGCATGGCGCGACCGACGAGGTCCGCGAGAAGATCATGCCGGTCAACAAGGCCTATCCGCTCGAAAAACTTCTGCCCGCGATCAAGGCCTTCAACGAGAAACACGGCCGCATGGTCACGCTGGAGTTCATCCTCATCGAAGAGGTCAACGACATGCTCGACCAGGCCGAAAAACTCCGCGACATCGCCCGGGATCTGCACGCCCACGTTAACCTTATCCCCTATAACACGGTGGAAGGGCTCCCTTGGAAACGCCCCTCGATCACCCGCCAGGAGCGTTTTGCAGATGTTCTTCGTGCAGCACGTATTTCCGTCACACTTAGACGCGAAAAAGGCCACGATATCGACGCCGCCTGCGGTCAATTGCGCTTAAAAACAGAGAAAGACCGCGAACTGGCAGCGAGTTAAGATAGCACGCCGGGCGCGCGAGGCATGTGCTGTGCTACTCGGGGAGGTCCGTCGCCTCGCCATGTCTCAGCCCACTCCACCCCCACGCAATCCGGCCGCCCTCTGCCGCCTCTACGCGCCTGTGGTGGCCACGTTGGTTGCAGGGCTGGCGTTCTCCATCGCGCTTTTCCTCACCATCCGCAGCTGGGAGCGCCGTGAAACCCAGGCCGCCGTCTTGGCCGCCGCATCACAGCGTGTCGAATTGTTGCGTGAATCGCTGGGCAACTCGCTCGAGGCGCTGCATTCGTTGCGGTCCTTTTTCGAGGCGCAGGGAGCCGACCGAGTCGATTATGGGCATTTCCAGCAATTCGTGCGCGGGATTCTCGCCCGTCACCCGGAGTTGCAGGCGCTTTCCTGGACGCCGCGCGTGCCCGCTGCGCAGCGCACCGCGTTTGAATCGCAAGCCCGCGATGAAGGCCTGAATGGGTTTGAATTCACGGAGCTCGATCCGGCTACGGATCACATGGTGCCCGCCCGCATCCGTCAGGATTATTATTATCCCGTTTACTTCATCGAACCGCTGGATCGCAACCAAGCCGCGCTCGGCTACGATCTCAACGGCCGCATCACCACCCTCATCAAAGCCCGCGACACCGGTGACGCCGTCTCAACTCCGCCCATCCAGCTCGTGCAGGAGGAGCGGCACGAACCCGGATTTATCGTTTATCTGCCTCTCTTTTCCAGTGCGACGGCCAACACCGTCGAAGCGCGTCGCAAAGAAAACATCGGCTTCGTCGCCGCTGTCTTTCGCGTTGCCGATCTGGTCAACCCCGCCCTCGCAGGACTGCAGGACCTGCGAGTTCACGTCAGCGACGTCGCTGCCGGCTCAGCGCTCGGCTACGACGTCCCACACAACGACTCGCAGCCTGATTCGACCGATCTGGCGCCCTGCGTTCTGCCGCTCTCCTTCGCGGGTCGCGACTGGTTGCTCACATTCACGCCGTCCGAACATTTCGACGGAGGCCGCCGCCCGTGGCAGTCATGGACCGTGCTCGTTGGCGGATTGCTGCTCACCAGCCTGCTCGCCGGCTACATCCTCGGCGATCTCCGGCGCGACACCGAGGTCGCCCGCGCCAACGCCGCCCTGCAGGTCGAGGTCGTGGAACGCAAGCGCGCCGAGGAATCCGCCGCCGCCGCCAACCGTGCGAAATCCGATTTTCTCGCCAGCCTCAGTCACGAGATCCGCACGCCGCTCAATTCCATTCTCGGCTACGCCCAGATCATCGGCCGCGATCCCGATCTCCCACGCCGTCACCACGACGCCGTCGGCGCCCTCGCCAACAGCGGCCAGCATCTGCTCGGTCTGCTCAACGCCATCCTCGACCTTTCCAAAATCGAGGCCGGCCGCATGGACGTGCAACGCGAGGTCTTCGACCTGCACGCGCTCGTTCACGGCATCGCCGAGATGTTCAAGCCCGCCTGCGCCGAAAAAAACCTCACCCTTCGCGTCGGTCTCGTCGGCGATGGCGCGCAGCCCGTCGTCGGTGACGAGGGCAAGCTCCGCCAAGTGCTCATCAACCTCATCGGCAACGCCATCAAGTTCACTCCGCGTGGCGAGATTCTGGTGGGCCTCGGCACCGCCGGCGATGATCTCTGGCGCTTCGAGGTCATCGACACCGGCATCGGTCTCTCGCCCGATGAACGCGCGGGCCTCTTCGCCCCTTTCCATCAAACGACCATCGGGCGTCGCTACGGCGGCACGGGACTCGGCCTCGCCATCGCCCGCCGGCAAGTCGAGTTGATGGGAGGCATGATCGAAGTTCAGTCGGAACCGGGTGTCGGCTCCCGTTTCCAGTTCACCTTGCCTTTGCCCGCATCGGTCGTGCCGGCGAGCATCACGCTCGGCCCCCTGCCCAAGCTCGCCGCCGGCGTCACCGTCCGAGCGTTGGTCGTCGACGACAACCGCGACAACCGCATCCTGCTCACCCGCCTGCTCGCCGATCTCGGCTGCCGCGTCGCCTCCGCCGCCAACGCTTCTTCAGCACGCGACATCGCACTATGTGCTCCCGACATTCTCTTCATTGATGTCTTGCTCGGCGAAACCACCGGGCCCGCCCTCGTCGCCACCCTGAGGACGGACGGACTTCCCGATACCGTGCCGGTCATCTATCACACCGCCGCGCTGCTCAATCACCAAGACCACGACGCCATCCGCGCCGACGGCGGCACCTTGCTCGCAAAACCCTTCCGGCTCGAAGACCTTTGCACCTGCCTGCTGCGCGTGCCCGGCGCCCGCTTCGAGGAAATCCCCGGCACACCCGCCCCGCCACCGCTCGAGCTTGATCGCATCGTTCTTCCGCAGGAGCTCTGCACCCGCATGACTGTCGCCGCCGAGCTGCACAGCACCACCGTGCTCAAAGCCTGCCTGGACGATCTTCGCGCCCTCGGCGGGCCGGCCGTGCCGTTCGCCGACCACCTGCGCCACCTCCTGCGCGCCTATGACCTCGCCTCGATCGCACGTCTGTTGACGCGCGTGCAGGTCGAGTCGCCCGCCGAAACCAAAAATCCTGTTTTGACCTCATGAGCACTTCCCCGACCGACCTGATTCTTGTGGTGGACGACCAGCCCGCCAACCTTGCCGTGCTCGGTGACCTGCTGGAGCCCGCCGGTTATCAACTCCTCTCCGCCACCACCGCCGACGACGCCCTTCGCATCGCGCGAAAAGCCCGTCCTCATCTGATTCTTCTCGATGTCGTCATGCCCGGCACCGACGGCATCACCACCTGCCGCAAGCTCAAGGCCGCCGAGTCCACCCGCGACATCCCCGTGATCTTCATCACCGGTCGGAATGAAACGGCCACCCGGGTGGAAGGCTTCGATGCGGGAGGCGTCGATTACATCGTTAAACCCTTCGAAGCCTCCGAAGTGCTCGCCCGCGTGCGCACCCACCTCGAACTCGCCCGCGCCCGTCGCGAACTTTCCGCACGCCTCGAAGAACTGCGCGCCGAAGTCGCCAGGCGCGAAGCGGCCGAGACCGCCCGGCGCGAAGCCGACGAACGCCTCTGCGCGCTCTCCGCCCGCGAAGCCCGCAAGTGGAACGTCACCGGCCTCGTCGGCCGCAGTCGCGCCCTCACTGCGCTTCTCCGCGAAATCGAACAGCTCCAAGGCTTCGGCCGAGCCGGCGTGCTGCTCGTCGGCGAGAGCGGCACGGGCAAGGAACTCGTCGCGCGCGCCCTGCACACCGGCAGCCCGCGCGCCTGCGGTCCTTTCATTCCCGTCAACTGCGTCGCCGTCCCGAGCGAGTTGATGGAATCGATGTTCTTCGGCCACATGAAAGGAGCCTTCACCGGCGCCACCTCCGATCGGAAAGGCTTCTTCGAACTCGCCAACGGCGGCACCCTCTTCCTCGACGAAATCGGCGACATGCCCGCCGCACTTCAGGCCAAGCTGCTGCGCGTGCTCGAAGACGGTCGCGTCACTCCGCTCGGCGCCACGGCCGAACGTCAGGTGGACGTGCGCATCGTCGCCGCCACCAACGCCCACCTCGAAGCCCGCATCGCCGCCGGCACGTTCCGACAGGACCTCTACTTCCGCCTCGCCCGCACCAGCGTGCGCGTGCCCCCGCTGCGCGAGCGCCAGGAGGACATCCCGCTCCTCGCCGCGCACTTCATCGCACATTTCTCCGCCGAGATGAGCATGCGCCCGCCGGCGATTTCCTCCGACGCACTCGCCTTGCTCGCCAACCATACCTTCCCCGGAAACGTGCGTGAACTGCGCAATCTCATCGAGAGCGCGCTCATCGCCAGCGGCGGCCGTGAGATCACACCTACGCACCTGCGTTTCCTCTCTTCCACCCCTGCTCCGGAGACACCCGCGCTGACCCCGCCTTCGTCCAGCGGCGAGACTGAGAACGCCAAACTTCCCATCAATCTCGAAGCGGCCGAACGCACGTTGATCCGCCGTGCCGTCTCCCAGACCGGCGGCAATATCGCCGAGGCCGCCCGCCTGCTCGGCGTTCACCGCACGCGCATCTACCGCGTCCTCGCCGACACCGCCGAATGACGTCGCCCCTGTCGCCCACGCGACACTTGCGACACTCCAGCGACCGCCCCACGCAACCTTCCTTTGCTCGAATTAATTTTAAACAAAACGAAACAAGCAGGTTACAAATCCATAAAAACCCCTGGCACAAGCGTCGCTAAAGGTCGTGGCACTGCGATTCCCGCAGTTTCCAGAACAAGACACCACGCAACGCCATGAAATTCACGCCAACTCGTTTCATTCCCGCCCTTCCGGCGCGCAGCTCGTCGCTGCTCGCGCTGTGCGCCCTGCTCGCCGCTCCTTTCCTTCCCTCCGTCGCGCGCGCCGAAGATGCCGCCCCGGCGCCGTTCAGCAAAGTCCACGCGCTCCTCAATGTGGAAGTCTCCGACGCCTACATCACGCCCCGCGGTCTCGTTGTCCAAAACAACGGCGTCATCGTGCAACCGCTGCTCATCCTTTTCTGGGATCTCTATTCCGCCGGCAAAGACAGTAACGGCTTCATCGATGACGTCACGTTGAACACCGGCATCTGGAACAGCATTCACTCGAACCGGGAAGGCGCCACCCCCAGCTACTGGCGCGAGATCGATCCCTTCGCCGGATTCACCGTGAAGTTCGACAAGAAGTGGGTGTTCGACATCGGTTACACCGCTTTCAAAAGCACGAGCGACGACTACAAGACCTCGACCAATCTCGACCTCAAGCTCACCTACCACGACACGTGGTTCGACAAGGTCTCCATCAATCCCTACGTCGAATTCTTCGATGAGGTGAACAACAAGGCCACCGTCTCACTCGGCGGCACGCTTCACGACACCGGTTATTATTTCCAAATCGGTGCTACGCCCGCCTACACGATTCCAGGCACTAAGGTGAAACTGGAACTCCCCAGTTACTTCACCCTCGTTTCGTCCAACTTCTATCACAAGTTCAGCGGCGCCGACGGCGGCTCAGGCGTCGGCCTCTACACCACCGAGTTGAAGGCCTCCATGCCTCTCCCCATCTCGCCCGCCTACGGCTTCTGGAGCGCCTATGCCGGCGTCCAATATTACCACCTCATCAACGACGGTCTTATCGACGGCAACCAGGCGCTCGGTGCCACCCGCGACCGCGATCTCGTCCAATTCCACACGGGCGTGACCGTCTTCTTCTAAACCGGCCATCGCCAACACCCGGGATCATTTCCAATGGATAAAACTCCGTCACTGTCCGTCTCCGCCGAGCCTTATCCCTTCGATCTGGTCCCGGGAAAGTGCGCGCTGCTCATCATCGACATGCAGCGCGACTTTCTCGAACCGGGAGGCTTCGGCGCGATGCTTGGCAACGACGTCGGCCAGCTTCGCCGCACCATCGAGCCCAACAAACGCCTGCTCGCCGCATGGCGCGCGAAAGGCCTCATGGTGATGCACACCCGCGAAGGCCACCGGCCCGATCTCGCCGACCTGCCTCCCGCCAAAAAAATCCGCGGACGCAGCAAAACCTGTATCGGAGATAGTGGCCCGATGGGGCGCATCCTCGTGCGCGGCGAAGCCGGCCACGACATCATCCAGGAGCTTTATCCGCTGCCCGGAGAACCCGTGATCGACAAGCCCGGCAAGGGTGCCTTCTGGGCGACCGACCTGCACGGGATACTTCAGAACCAGGGCATCACCCAGCTCATCGTCACGGGCGTCACCACGGAAGTCTGCGTCAACACCACCGTGCGCGAGGCCAATGACCGCGGCTACGAATGCCTCGTGCCCGAAGACTGCGTCGGCTCCTACTTCCCGGAATTCCACGAAATGGGCCTCAAAATGATCCAGGCCCAGGGCGGCATCTTCGGCTGGGTAACGCACTCCCATCAGATCCTCGCGGCGCTCGACTGACAGGACGGGCGCACGCTTTCACACCACGCTTCGTTTTCAAATTTTCAGCATCAGCTCATCCAACACAGGGGAAACCAACACATGACCACCATCGCCAAGCCCAAACTCTGGGTGCCGGGAGACTGGAACGCCTTCTTCGGCTTCGGGACCAACATCCTCGTCAATCTGCTCACGCTCACCGCGCTTCTGCGCTTCGTCCTCAAAATGCCCGACACGCTCGTCTTCGGACGCATCCTGCCCGCCGTCGGCCTGATGATGTTCCTGAGCACGATGTATTACGCGTTTCTGGCCTACCGCCTCGCCAAGAAAACCGGCCGCAACGACATCTGCGCCCTGCCTTCCGGCATCAGCGTGCCCCACATGTTTATCGTCACGTTCGTCGTGATGATGCCGATCGGTCTCTCGACCGGTGATCCGATGAAAGCCTGGTCCGCCGGTCTCACTTGGGTGTTTGTCCAAAGCTTCGTGCTGATGGCGGGCGGATTTATCGCCCCCATCATCCGCAAGATCACGCCGCGCGCCGCGCTGCTCGGCACGCTGGCGGGTGTTTCCATTTCGTTCATCTCGATGGCGCCGGCCCTGCAAATGTTCATGACCCCGCTCATCGGTCTCGTGTGCTTCGGCATCATCTTGATGAGCTGGTTCGGCGGCGTCCAATACGGCAAAATCCCCGCCGGTCTGGTGGCCATCGCCGCAGGCTCGTTGATCGCATGGGGCTCCACTGCACTGGGCTTCAACTTCGGCGGCATGAACGTTTCCGCCCTGGCGCAATCCGTGACGAGCTTCGGCTTCCACATTCCCCTGCCGGCATTCTCCAGCGTATTCGGCGGCTTTGAATTCCTCGGCGTGATTTTGGTGACGGCGATTCCCTTCGGTATCTACGATCTCGTCGAAGCGATGGACAACGTCGAGAGCGCCTCGGCGGCGGGCGACAGTTATCCGACCACCCGTGTGCTCACCGCCGACGGCGTGGTGAGCCTCATCGGCTGCCTCATGGGCAATCCTTTCATCAACGCGGTTTACATCGGCCATCCCGGTTGGAAGGCGATGGGAGGCCGCATCGGCTACTCGGCCGCGACCGGCATCATGGTGATTCTACTCTGCTGGTTCGGCACCATCTCGGTGATCTCCGCAATCATCCCCACCATCGCAATTCTCCCGATTCTGCTCTACATCGGCATGTTGATCGGCTCGCAGGCGTTCCAGGAAACGCCCAAGCGCCATGCCCCTGCCATCGTCCTCGCCATCGTGCCCTCGATCGCCAGCTGGGGCCTCACGGTGATCAACAGCTCTCTCGCCTCCGTGGGTGTTTTCTCGGTCTCCGACGAACTCGCCGGAAAAATGATCAACAACGGCGTCTTCTACCGCGGGCTCGAAACCCTCGGCGGTGGCTCCACGCTCGGCGGACTGATCTTGGGGGCGGTCGCCGTCTGCATCATCGACCGCAACCTGATCAAAGCCTCCGGCTTCGCCATGGCGGGCGCGATCCTCACCTTCTTCGGCCTGATGCATGGTTCGCACATCGGCATCGGCCAGACGCCTTGGGTGGCGGCCAGTTATCTGGTGATGGCGGGTATTCTCATAGGCTGCGCCAAGTTCTCCAACCTGCCCGTTCAACAGGAAACCCCGGAACACAGCGAAGAACCCGTCAACGCCTCCTACTGATACAATCCGCCTCCGCACCCGCATGAAACGTTACGTCGAAGCCGATCCCTACGCCTGGCCCTACAATGGTGAACTCCACCCGGAAAATACCGTCGTGCTCGTCATCGACATGCAGACGGACTTCTGCGGGCCGGGCGGCTACGTCGACAAGATGGGCTACGACCTCTCGCTCACGCGTGCTCCGATCGGACCGATTCAAAACGTCCTGCATGCCGCGCGCGCCAAGGGCTTTCACGTGATGCACACACGCGAAGGCCACCGGCCCGACCTCTCCGATCTTCCCGCCAACAAGCTCTGGCGCAGCCAGCGCATCGGCGCGGGGATCGGGGATGTCGGGCCCTGCGGCCGCATTCTCACCCGCGGAGAACCGGGGTGGGATATCATCCCCGAACTTTATCCGCTTCCCGGAGAAGCGATCATCGACAAGCCCGGCAAGGGCTCCTTTTACGGCACCGACCTCGACATGCTGCTCCGTCGGAAAGGCATTCAAAACATCGCCCTCGCCGGCATCACCACGGATGTGTGCGTGCACACCACGATGCGCGAGGCCAACGACCGCGGTTTCGAATGCCTCATGCTTTCCGACTGCACCGGCGCCACCGATTACGGCAACTACCTCGCCGCCCTTAAAATGATCAAGATGCAAGGCGGCGTCTTCGGTGCGGTCGCCGGTTCATCCGCTTTCATCAAGGCTGTCAGTGTCTGATTTTCCTCCGTGTCGGACGTCATAAAAATGGAAATGTTTATTCCATCTCTGCTTTGCACAGCCTCCCGCAGTGCTGGCTTTCCAAGCAGCCCTGCTTTTGCTTGGCTTGATTTTCTTCCGTGGCCTTTCCATCCAAATCCGACTTCGCACCCGTTTATCCGCGCATTGAACTGCACAACCTCGCGAGCATCGTGGAGTGGCAGGACACCATCGCCTGGGAGTCCTTCATAGACGGCGTCGAAATTCACCGGCTCTACGGTGACGGCGTCCTCGGCCCGAGCGCCGCCCTGCTCCGTTTTCGCAAGGCCGGCAAGGTCACGCTCCACCGTCATACCGGCTACGAACACATCATTGTGCTCGCCGGCTCGCAGCGCGACCAGAACAGCGTCGCCACCACAGGCACACTCATCATCAATCCCCCCGGCACCTCCCACAGTGTCGTGAGCGAAGCCGGCTGTATTGTCCTGGCGATCTACGAAAAGCCCGTGGAATTCGTGCCCTTGGCCGAAACAACCAAGCCCTGAATCTCCTGCTGCGAATTCAGCAGCATTCATGACAGCCCTGTTCGCGCATAATCATTTGCATACTAAAGTGATATTTGATGCGTATGGCGTCCACATGTCCCCAACCGTCAAAAAACCCTGCGCCGGCCGGTATCTTTTCATTTTGGGAATCATGCTCGCATTGACAGGTGGTCCGACCTGCGCCCTCGCCCAATCACAACCGGCAACAGCCACCGCTCCCGAAGAAACTCCGGCCGCCCCCAATCCGCCGGCAACAGGCTCCCCGACAAGCGTGGATGACTTTTTCCCCGCCGCTCAAAAAGCGGGCATGAGCATCGAGGAGCAAATCGCCATGCTTGAGCAGGTGGTAAGCAAGTTGAGTCAAATCGTAAACGCCCAATCGGCCACCGACGCCCAGATTCTTAATCTTAAACAATTCGAAGAGAAACTGGCCATCCTCAAGGCCCGACTTTTGATTCCCCGCATCAACGCTCTTCGCGCCGAAGCCGAAAAAGCCATCGCCGAAGGCCAATTCGATGACGCGGAAGTCAAACTTCACACCGCCCTTAATTGGCAGCGTCAGATCAACCGCAGCAAAGCCCCGGCCGGCATCAAGGACGTCTCCAATGAGAGAGGGCTTGTCATGTTGCTGCAGCAAACCGACGCCCAGCCCGCCATCCAGGCGGTCGCCAAGGATCTCGAGCTCGCCCGGCAAGCGGTCAAAGACAGCCGCCTCACCGAGGCGCAAGCCGCCTATGCACGCGCCCGCGAGTCGCAGCTCGACATCAACAAGCGATTCGTCGGCACCGTCTACGCCAGCCAGTCTGTCATCGCTCAAATCGATGCCGAGCTCGCCACCGCACAATCAACAAGCCTGTCCCGCGACATCCAGCTTCTCAACGACCAAGCCGACAGTGCCGCCAAAAATGGCAAACCCGGGGAAGCCGCCCGGCTTCTGCAGGATGCCATGCTGAAGCAACACACGTTCGAAACCTTGTATCCCAACGCCACGCCACCCGTAAGCCTCGACGATCTTGATCGCAAGTATCAGACGCTGCTTTCCCTCTCATCCATGGAGGCCATCGCCGGACTCGACCGGCAGTGTGCCGAACTGCTTCGCGCGGGCAGCATTCAACAAGCCATAACCGTCGCCCGCCAGGCGCACGACGCACTCGAAAAAGTTTGGCAGGAATTCCCCAAGAGCGACCGGCTGGACCGGCTGCTCATGCGGAAATTCATTTTTATCGGACTCCGGGCCGACGAGCTTCCGGCCATCCAAGAGCAGATTAACAGAATGCTTCTTCCCGTGCCCGCCCACCCCGGACTGCTGATGCAAAAGATCGAGGTGACCCAAGAGCTCTACGTCCGTATCGCGAACATAAACCCGAGCCGCAATCACGGCGCAAACCTTCCGGTCGATTCCCTCAATTGGAGCGAGGCCGACAATTTTTGCCTGCGCCTCTCCTGGCTCATGGGCGTCACCGTGCGCCTGCCCACCCTTGACGAATGGCGGGCTGCGACCGGCTCGATTTTTTCGCCGGGCTGGACGGCCGAAAATAGCGAGAATCACAGTCAGGAAACCGGCCGATCACCAGCCAACGCAGCCGGCTTTTATGATCTTACAGGAAATCTAGCGGAATGGCTGCAACCCACCACACCTCTCTCAAGCGAAGCCCCCATTGCAGGTGGCAGCTTCATGGATACAGCCGCAGACATCCAAAAGACCTCGGTCAAATCCCTGGATCGCACCACACGCAACCGCTACGTGGGATTCAGGATTGTAGTGGATAAAAACTAGCACGCAAAGCGGGCTCGGACTGGTCAAAAACACGCTTTCTGCGGTCGAAAATGGACAGACAAAACCACCTCCTGTTTTTTCCGTAACAAAAGCAATTTGTCATCTTCAACAGGCTCCGCCGTTACCCCGAATTGCATCATATGCCTGAATAGGCCTGTCGGGTGATCAAAAGATAGAACCATGTATATCTAAATCGTCTCGAACGCCTGAATTAATGCAAATAAACGGCCATTAAATTTTATATGTTTAGTTGCATGAATGGCTTATGAGTTCCATTAAAAGAACGTAAAAGATTCCATGGCATAAATCCCGCTTAATACACAACGAGCGCATAACACTCTAACCAGCCATCCTCGGTGTTGGTTTTGCCCGTGAAAACCAAGCACATTTCCAGCCTTCTTTTTATAAATTTACGTCAGGTCCGCTTCTTTAATCAGTCCGCTTAACTAACATGAAAATCAACTTACAACGTCTGAGCATTCTCGCTGTTTTCGCCACGATACCGGTGGTTGCCAGCTTCGCTGCTGTTCCCGCTATTTATTGGGATTCCAATCTCGGAACTGCTGGCGTCGGTGGAACCGGCACTTGGGTCAGCACATCCAGCACCAAGAACTGGGCCACGACCACAGCCGGCACGACGAATAGCAATTGGTCCAACACCAACACGCAGGCCATTTTTGATGGCACCGCCGGAACGGTCACCGTAAGCAACTCGGCAACGCCAGTGCTTGCCGCCCCAACGGACATCATCGTCAACGTAACCGGCTACACGCTGAATTTCAACAATGTGTCTCTTGCCGGCATGGGCACGCTTGCTCTGAACGCCGTCAGTGGAGAAACCATCATTGATTTCGGTTCCGCCGTAACCGCAACCTCCCTTGTATTTACCGATAGCAGCGCTGTTTCGTGGGCCAGTGGCACCATCTTGACCATCGTCAATTACTCCACCGCCGCCAACACGCTGAAGTTTGGCACCACCTCATCGGGCCTCACTCCCACCCAGCTCAGCGAAATCCGATTCGAAACTTCGCCCGGTGTTTACTCCGCCGCCGGCATCAATGCATCCGGCTTCGTGTCCGCCATTCCCGAACCAGCCACCACCGTCATGCTTGGTGCCGCCGCTGTTCTCGGCTTCGTAGTCTACCAACGTCGCCGTCCGACTGCCGCTGTTTCAACCAACTCGTAAGACTTTTCCAAAGTCGAAGGGTTTCATCCAAGGCTCCGATCCTTCAAGGACGGAGCCTTTTTGCCGGCCTTTCCTTTGCCTTCACTCACAGCCTTTTTTCGGAGCACCTCAAGCTCACGGGTTAAGTTTTAATCGCCATGGATTTTTCAAAGGAAAAAAATACCCGTTTCAATCCGCTTCATCCCGCCTACAAGCTGAATCTTTGGACGGTGGTTGAGACCAACTCAAAGCCGCGTCTCTACGTTTACTGGAAACGCCTGGGCGTGTTTTTGGCGGTTTTGGCGATCACAGGATGGCTATCGATTACCGGTGCCGCCTGGGCTTATTCGCGGTATCATCAGGGCTTCGTAAAAGCCGATTATTGGATGATCGCGATGCCTTGGCGCTGGCAGGAACATCGCCAAGCCTTGGGACGGTTCTACCTCGAACAAGCCCCCAAAGAATTCGAGAAGGCCGACTACGCAACGGGACTCGCCCACCTGCGCATCGGAGTGACGCGGATTCCGCAAGACTTGGCGGGGCGACAAATGCTGGCCCGCGCCTTCAATTCATTTGGCCGGCCGGAATTGGCCATCAACAGCCTGGAAGACGGACTGAAATGGGGTTCCAACGATATCGAATACCTCAAACTCCTCTTCGCCCTGCTTTTCCAAGTCCAGGACGACAAACGCGCATTGGATATCGCCACTCGAATTCTGCCCAAGAAACCGGACGACAAATTGCCCCACCTCTACACTGCGTTACAGGCCGCGACGGCTCATTACTATCGGGGAAATTACGATCAAGCCGAGCAAATCATAAAGCAGTGGGATTTGGGACGCTCGCTCAACGGCCCCATTCTGCTGGCAAAAATCGATTGGGAGCGCGGCTACCAGGACGCCGCCCTGCAACGCCTTGAAGAGGCCTTGAAACGTTTTGGCCCGGCGGATCCCCTCGTGCTTCAATTGATCTGGTTTTATCGCGAGACCGGGCAAAACGACAAAGCCACCGAGTATGTGCAGCTCCGCCGCATCAGCTCCACCGACGGCCCCGGCCCGCGCATCGACCTCCTGTATTCCTATTATCAGGAAAACAAACAAGAGCCCATGGCGCAGGAGACGGAAGCCTTTATCAGCACCTACGCGCACGATCATCTCGCCCTTCTGATGCTGGCTTGGTTTGGAGCCGATACCTGCAACGTCGCCCTTACCCAAAGAGTCCGGCAGATCGCGGCAGCCAACGGATATTCGCTGAACGGATTCACCTTTGCCTTGGTGCAGGCACAACTCACGGCCCAAAATTATCAAGCCGCTCTGACTTCGGCGATCGACGGGATAAAAGCACAGCGCAAAACGCAGGCCGATTTCAACGCACTCCTGTCCGGACTGGAATCCGTCGCCCTCTTCGCCAACGCCAACGGTCAGGACGCCTCGTTGCAGCTGAAATCATTTCTCAGTCAAAATAACCTGCGGGCAACGGACGCCGTATTGCTGGCCCGGCAATTACGCTTGGTAAACGCCAGCTCGGCCGCCCGCGACGTGCTCACCAACGCCATCGCGGTGGATTCCCTCAATCAAGCGGCCTTGACGGATCTGGTTCATTTGGATGCTGAAACCGACAACCGCTCCGGAGTCGTGGAAAATCTCCCAAAGCTGATCGCGATGCGTAAACCGTCTCGTGCTGTTTTGGAAGAATCCTTGATGACTCTTGATCCCATCAACGACGCAGCCTTGTTTCAGCAAACCAAACTGGCGTTAGCCAACTCATCACGCCAACAGGTGTCCGAGTAAGATTTTCACCCGACAGGCTCGCTAAATACGGCGTCAGGTTCCCGCCTTTCAAGCGAGAGATGCGGGCAGGTTCGGGCACCCGAATCGCATCGGGTTATTTTACCCGCTTTACAACATATCATTAAATACGCATGTATTGATGTGTAATGAATCCAGACCGGCCCATTTCCGCGCTCTTTGCCGAAAACCGCCCTCTTCGCTCGCTGGAGTTTTTCCCGCCAAAGGATGACGCCGGCGTGGAGGCACTTCGCCAGACCGCGACCGCACTCAAAAGCATTCCGTGGGATTTTGTGTCCGTAACCTACGGTGCCGGTGGCAGCACCCGGGAACGCACCGCCCAGGTCAGTGATTTTCTCCGCCGTGATTTTGGCCTCACCGTCATGCCCCATCTCACCTGCGTGGGCCACTCGCGCACTGAGCTCAATGCCATCGCCGACCGCATCTACGAAGGCGGTTTTCGCAACATCATGACACTCCGCGGCGATCCGCCCAAGGGTGCCACCGAATTCACCGTCGCCGCGGATGGCCTTCGCTACGCCAACGAACTCGTCAGCCTGTTAAAGACACGCCATCCCGATTTCTGCCTCGGTGTCGGCGGTTATCCCGAGAAACACCCCGAAGCCCCCTCGCTCTCGGCTGATCTCGACCGCCTCAAGCGCAAGGTAGATGCCGGCGCCGCCTTCGTCACCACCCAGCTCTTTTTCGACAACGCAATCTATCATCGCTTCGTTGAGAAATGCCGCACCGCCGGCATCACCGTTCCCATCGTGCCCGGCATCATGCCCGTGCTCTCGATCAAGCAGATCCAGCGCATAGCCACCCTTTCCGGAGCCTCCATGCCCGCCGCGTTGACACGCCGCCTGGAAGTCGCCGCTGAAAATCCCGATGTCGTGGAAATCATCGGCATCGACTGGGCGCTCACGCAGATCCGCGATCTGCTGGCGCACGGAGCGCCCGGCTATCATCTCTACATTTTGAATCGCGCCAAAAGCGCGCTCGCACTCGCCGCCGGTCTGGCGGCGTAGTGCCTCCCTCGCTTATCCGCCGGCCAACACCGGACGGAAGCCAGCCTCGGCCAGGATACGGGCGACCTCGTCACGTTTGTCGCCCTGTATCTCAATCTGCCCGTCCTTGACCGTGCCGCCGCAACCGCACGCACGCTGCATTGTTTTGGCGAGTTGCTCTTTCTCTGGCAGACCTATTCCGGCAAAACCTTTGGCCACCGTCACCGTCTTGCCGCCACGACCAGCGGTCATTCGCAACACGTCAACCCTACCCCGATTTTTCGCCTGTTGAGGTGGAAAAGCCGGTTTACCCGGTCCACTCAGGGCAGGTCCGGAAGGGAGGCCCTGAAGGCTCAATCCGTCCAGTTTCCCAAACGGATTGTGCGCTAAATCACGCCCTCCATCGGTCGAAATCTTGTCTTTGCTCATCGGCTAAAAATCAGTCTTCGGCTCAATTTATCTTATAAGAAAAGGCCGCTTGAAAGCGGTTTAAACGCCATCACGTCCGGCCCGCCCACCACAAATCCCAACAGGGATGTCACTTTCGCCACCAAGAAACATCACAGCCTTTGGATAGCTTCTTTTCTCAAGAAAATGAACGAGTTGTGGATGTAATGAGCTTCGCCCTGCCTCCAGAAAACCGTCCAATTTAGCCATCTCGGAAGCAATAACACTTCCATGAGAGGATTTAATTCCAGCCAAGAGCGCCAGTAGTGACGCTTTGATCTCTGATTCGAGCTGAATCATAATTATTATTAAGTCTGGCTTGTCGGTGAGTTAGAAAATTTCACATCGCATGAACCCCCCGCCCAAAGACGGGAACGCGCTTGAGTAAGGTGAGGTTATATACAATGATTAGGCCAACTTTTCATCATTATTGTGCCCATAAGCAAGCCGTGCTCTCCCACCCCTAGGGTTGTTGCCGGTTTGCTTTTCTTTTCACCTCCATGAACTCCCTGACCCTTCCCACGCGTGCCAACTCCGATGTGATCGAGGCGGCTTACAACGCCTGGCTTGAGAACCCCGACTCCGTCGATCCCACTTGGCGCGCCTTCTTCCAAGGCTTCAGCCTCGGTAGCAACGGAACCGCTTTGAGCGCCGCAAGCGGCGCGGCCGCCACGGTCATTGATAGCTCCAAGCAGGCCCAGGTTCTGCGCCTCATAAACGCCTATCGCGCCCATGGTCATATGCAGGCGCATCTCGATCCGCTCAGCCCCCCGCCCTCGCCGTTCCCCCGCCTCAACTACCAACATTTCGGCCTCACCGAAGCCGACCTCGACGTCTCTTTCTCAGTCGGCAATTTCAAGGAAGGCGGCCAGATGAAGCTCCGCCTGCTCATCGCCGCTCTTAACGAAACCTACTGCGGTCACATCGGCGTGGAATACCTGCACATGCAGGACCTCGACGCCCGCGACTGGCTTCAGGCCCGCATGGAGGCCGCTCACAACCGCCCCTCATTTGATCGCAACCAAAAGGTCCGCATCCTTCGCCGCCTCTTCAAAGCCGAGCTCTTCGAAAAATTCCTTCACACGCGTTTCGTGGGCCAGAAACGCTTCTCGCTCGAAGGTGGCGAAACCATGATCGCGGCTTTCGACGCGCTCATCGAGCACTGCCCCGATCTCGGCGTGGAAGAAATCGTCATGGGCATGGCCCACCGCGGCCGCCTCAGCGTTCTCGCCAACATCCTCCGCAAGCCCTTCGACGTCCTCTTCGAGCAGTTTTCAGAAAACTACATCCCCCACTCCGTCGGTGGTGACGGCGACGTGAAATACCACCTCGGATACGAGGCCGAGCTGAAGACTGTCGGTGGCAAGACCATCGAAGTCCGCCTCGCCGCCAACCCGTCTCACCTTGAGATCGTCAACCCCGTGGTCGAGGGCAAGGCCCGCGCCCGTCAGCGTATCCGTGGTGATGTCGAACGCCGCCGCGTGCTGCCGTTCCTCATCCACGGCGACGCCGCCTTCGCCGGCCAGGGCGTCGTTCCCGAGACCCTCAACTTTTCCCAGCTCCCGGGTTACCGCACCGGCGGCACCGTTCACTTCGTCATCAACAACCAGATCGGCTTCACCACCCTTCCGGCCGACGCTCGCTCGACGCGTTACTGCACCGATGTCGCCAAGATGATCGAGGCTCCCATTTTCCATGTAAACGGGGACGACCCCGAGGCCGTCTGCTACGTCACCCGCCTCGCCCTCGATTTCCGCGTGCGCTTCCAACGCGATGTCGTGATCGACATGTATTGCTACCGCCGCCACGGCCACAACGAATCCGACGAACCCGCCTTCACCCAGCCGGTCCTATACAAAAAAATCGCTTCACACCCCCTGATCTCGACCACCCACGCCGAACGTCTCGTAAAAGAGGATACCATCGATGCCGCCGGAGTCGAAGCCATCAAGGCGGAATACACCGCCGCGATGGACGCCGCCTTCGAAAAGGCCAAGGCCGCCGAAACCGCCCGCCTCGCCGCCGGTGAGACCAAAAGCCCCTTCGCGGGCTCCAGCGCCATTTTCCAGCCCGGCTACAGCCATGCTCCTGTGCCCACCGGCGTCCCCGCCGACGAACTCTCGAAGGTCGTCACAGGCCTCACCAAGATTCCTTCCAACTTCAAGGTTAACCCCAAGATCAAGCGCTTCCTTGAGTCCCGCATTCAGGCCCACAAGGAAAACGGTCCGGTCGACTGGGGCTTCGGCGAGGCCCTCGCCTTCGGCACCCTCCTTGTTGAAGGCACACCCGTGCGCCTTTCCGGCCAGGACTGCGAACGCGGCACCTTCAGCCACCGGCACGCCGTTCTCTACGATTTCGAAACCCGCGAAAAATACGTCCCGCTTCTCAATCTCGACGACAAGCAGGAGCGCTTCTGCGTCTACAACTCGCTTCTTTCCGAGGCCGCCGTCCTCGGCTTCGACTACGGCTACTCGCTCGATTACACTCAGATGCTCTGCATCTGGGAAGCACAGTTCGGCGACTTCGCCAACGGCGCCCAAGTCGTCATTGACCAGTTTATCGCCTCCTCGGAGTCGAAATGGCAGCGCATGAGCGGTATGGTTCTCCTGCTGCCCCATGGTTACGAAGGCCAGGGCCCCGAACATTCCTCCGCCCGCCTCGAACGCTTCCTTCAGCTCTGCGCCGAGGAAAACATTCAGGTCGCCAACATCACCACCCCCGCGAACTACTTCCACGCCTTGCGCCGTCAGATGAAACGCGACTTCCGCAAGCCGCTTGTCATCATGGCCCCGAAGTCACTCCTGCGCCTCCCCGCCGCCACCTCGCACATCGACGAATTCGTCACCGGTTCCTTCCAGGAAATCATCGACGACCCTCAGACACCCAAGAGCGTCAAGCGAGTCATCCTCTGCTCCGGCAAGGTCTACTACGACCTCGACGCCTACCGCACCGCCAACAAGGTCACCGACACCACCATCGTGCGCATCGAGCAGCTGTATCCCCTGCATCGCGACAAGCTCGCCGAGCTCGCCGCCGCCCACGGCAAGGCCAGGCTCGTCTGGTGTCAGGAAGAATCCCAGAACAACGGCGCATGGTCCTTCATCGCCCCGCAAATCGAGGAAATTTTCGGTCGCAAAGCCATCTACGCCGGTCGCGACGCCTCGGCTTCACCGGCCGTCGGTTCCCTCGCCGTTCACAAACGCGAACTCGCCGCCTTCCTCAAAGATGCCTTCACTCTCTAACCGCTGCCGGATAATCATCCCCGCCTAAAAACACCTCAGTTATTTCATGGCCCTCATCGAAGTTAAAATCCCGCCCCTCGGCGAATCCATCAATTCCGGCATTCTCGCCAAGTGGCATGTGAAAGACGGTGACACGGTCAAAAAAGACCAGCCGCTCTTCGAGCTCGAAACCGACAAAATCACCTCCGAAGGCATCGCCGAATCCGCCGGCAAGATCTCCCTCAAGGCAGCCCTCGGCGCCGAAGTAAAGATCGGTGAAGTGGTCGCCACCATCGATCCTTCTGCATCCGCTGCTCCGACCGCACCGGCCGCTCCCGCTGCCGCTGAAGCCAAGGCCGCTGAAACCACCCAGTCTCCAGCCGTCCGCCGCGCCGCCGCCGAGACAGGCATCAATCCCGCCAGCGTCGCTGGCACCGGCAAGGCCGGTCGCGTGACCAAAGGCGACATCATCGCCGCCGCCGAAAAGCCCGCGGCCTCCACCCCGGTCACTACAGCACCAGTCACTCCCGCTCCCAAGCCGGCCACCCCTGTCGCCTCCGGCGACAAGCAGACCCGCAAAAAACTTACTCCTCTGCGCAAACGCATCGCCGAACGCCTCGTCCAGGCCCAGCACGAAGCCGCCATGCTCACGACCTTCAACGAGGTCGACATGTCCGCCGTCATGGCACTCCGCGCCAAATATCAGGACGACTTCGTCAAGAAGCACGGCCTCAAGCTCGGCTTCATGTCCTTCTTCACCAAGGCCGTGGTCAACGCCCTCAAGGAAGTCCCCGCCATCAACGCCCAGTTCGCCGGCGACGAAATCATTCAAAACAGTTACTACGACATCGGCGTGGCCGTCTCCACCGAGAAAGGCCTCATGGTTCCCGTCATCCGTGATGCCGACCAGCTTGGCATGGCCGAGATTGAAAAAGCCATCGGCGATGTCGCCAAAAAAGCCCGCGACGGCAAGATCACCCTCGCAGACCTCGAAGGCGGCGTATTCACCATCACCAACGGCGGCATCTTTGGCTCGATGCTTTCGACGCCTATTCTCAACGCCCCGCAGAGCGCCATCCTCGGCCTTCACGCGATCAACGACCGCCCCATGGCCGTCAACGGACAGGTCGTCATTCGTCCGATGATGTATCTCGCCCTCAGTTACGATCACCGCCTCGTCGACGGCAAGGAAGCCGTCACCTTCCTCGTGAAGGTGAAACAGGCCATCGAAGACCCGTCCCGTCTACTCCTCAGCGTCTAAGCCCACTCGTTCTCTTTATTCTTAATCTTTCTCGTTTTCCCTAACGGGCCGAACCAAGAGAAAGTTAAGATAAAGAGGAACGAGAAAGATTCTCCATGTCCTCTCCCGCCTCCCAATCTTTCGATCTCATTGTCATCGGCGCCGGCCCCGGCGGCTATGTGTGCGCCTTTCGCGCCGCCCAGCTCGGCCTCAAAGTCGCCCTTGTCGAAAAACGCACCACCCTCGGCGGCACCTGCCTCAACGTCGGCTGCATTCCCAGCAAGGCCCTCCTCGCCTCCTCCGAGCATTTCCTCTTCGCGCAAAAACACGCCGCCGAACACGGCATCAAAATCGACGGCGTCTCCATCGACGTCGCCGCCATGCTCAAGAAGAAGGACGGCATCGTCGCCAAGATGACCGGCGGCATCGCCATGCTCGCCAAAGGCCGCAAGGTCACCGTCATTACCGGCGAGGCGAAGTTTGAAAACGCCTCCACCGTGAAGGTCGGCGACCAGACGCTCACCGCCAAAAACATCGTCATCGCCACCGGCTCCGCGCCCGTCGAACTGCCATTCATGAAATTCGACGGCGAAACCGTCATTTCCAGCACCGAGGCTCTCACGCTCACTGAAGTTCCCAAGAAGCTTGTGGTCGTCGGCGGCGGCGCCATCGGTCTCGAACTTGGCTCCGTCTGGGCCCGTCTCGGCGCCGACGTCACCATCGTGGAATTCCTGCCAAAAATCGCCGCCGCCAACGACGACGACATCGTCCGCAACTTCACCCGCCTTCTCCAAAAACAAGGCCTCAAAATCGAGTGCGGCGCCAAGGTCACCGGCTTCGCCAAAGGCGTGCTCACCGCCGAGCGCGACGGCAAGGTCCTCGAATTCCCCACCGACAAAGTCCTCGTCGCCGTCGGCCGCCGTCCCTATGCCGACAACCTCGGACTCGACAAAGCCGGCGTCGAACTCACCGACAAGAAGCGCATCAAGGTCGACGCCCACCTCAAGACCACCGCTCCCGGTGTCTGGGCCATCGGCGACGTCATCGACGGCCCCATGCTCGCGCACAAGGCCGAGGAAGACGGTGTCGCCGTCGCCGAATGGATCGCCGGCAAGCATGGCCATATCAACTGGGATCTCATGCCCGCCATCATCTACACCGAGCCCGAGGTTGCATCCGTCGGCCTCGGTGAAGACGCCGCCAAAGCCAAAGGCCTCGCGATCAGCGTCGGCAAATTTAACTTCGCCGCTAACGCCCGCGCCCTCGCCAACGACGGCGGCGACGGCTATGTGAAGATCATCGCCGACGCCAAGACCGACAAAATCCTCGGCGCCCAGATCCTCGGCAAAAACGCCGGCGAACTCATCAGCGAGATCGTCACCCACATGGAATACGGCGGCAGCGCCGAAGACCTCGGCCGCACGATCCACGCCCACCCGACGATGAGTGAAGCCGTCAAGGAAGCCGGACTCGCCGTCAGCAAGAGCGCGATCCACGCGCTTTGATCATCTGTTTCCCACTCACTGGCGAGGAACGGAGCCCGTTCCTTGTCCTATGATTTCAGGAGGGCGAAAAGCTCGTTAGGAAGAAACGGCTTTTGCAGAACATCAGTCACTTTTAGCCGCTTGAGCTCGGTCATTTTCTCGGGTTCGAGATGCCCGCTAACAACGATAACCCGGATCTTATTACCTGCTTCACGCAAACGATGTATCAATCCGATGCCGCTCAACACCGGCATGTTTTCATCGGTTATAACAAGATCGAAGCCAGTCTCCCTAAGCCGCAAAAGCTCCCAAGCCTCTTCACCGTTCTGAGCATAAGTGACCGCGTGACCACTCCGGGTTAGCAGAGTATTGATTGTTTCCGCCACGACCACGTTATCCTCGACCAAAAGAATCCGCAGGCCGCCTCCGCGTTCGTTTTTAAAATAAGCAGGCGTGGCAGGCAGGCGGGGCGCGACCGCCGGTGCATCCGGCACCAGAAAGTAAACATGGAAAACCGTTCCATGCCCGGGCTGGCTTTCGAGCTCGATCCAACCATCCAGACTTTTGACCACATTCCATACAACCGCCAGGCCCAGACCCGTGCCTTGGCCGGCGGGCTTGGTCGTGTAAAACGGCTCGAAGGCCTTGGCCTTCACCTCGGCCGTCATGCCAATCCCATTGTCGGCAATGGTGATGCGCTGGCAGGAACGCGCGAAGGGAGCACTCGACACACCACCGCCCCCTCCACGGGCGGATTGGGTCCGTATCGTCGAAATATCGATGCGCGGAACCCAGTCCGAAGACACACCACTCTCCAGCTTTTGAATCAATGCATCGCGGGCGTTGATCACCAGATTGACAATGATCTGGGAGACATGCGCCCGATCAATCGAAAGCGGCCCGAGACCGGGTGAAAGTTGCACGGCCAGTTCTATGCGCCGATCCAAGGTGTGCTTCAATAAACCAAGCGTGTCATCCACGATCGAATTCAACAGAAGCATCTCACGCTTGCCGCTGGAACGCTGTCCCACGGAAAGGATGCGCTGGTTTAGCCGGGCCGCCTGCTCGATGGCGTCTTCGATGGAGCGAAGTGAAGCGAGAAGCTCGGGATCCCCGGCCCTATCCGACCGGAGCATTTCCAACCTTAGCAGCATCGGCGTGAGAAGATTGTTGAATTCATGCGCGACTCCCGCAGCCAGCTGGCCGAGCGATTCGATTTTTTGAGCCTGCCGCACCTGCTTTTCCAAGTCGTCACGCTCGGTGATATCCTGGCAATGCGAGGCGACCCCGATGACCTGGCCGTTATCATCAACCAGCGGCGTGTTATACCATTCGCATAGGATCGATTTGCCGGCCTTGGTGAAATTCCGATTCGTGCTACGCGTGCCACCACGATGGGCGAGGATGTCACCCCAAACCTCCATGACGGCAGTCCGGGCCTCATCGGGAACAATCAAGCCGAGAGCGTTTCGCCCGATCGCTTCGGCGGCCGTGTAGCCAAAAATATGCTCGGCGGCGGGATTCCAAGCCGTCACACAAAAATCAAGATCCCACTCGATCACCGCCAGCGGCGTCTGGCGGACATGCAGGGCAAGCCGGCGCTCCGATTTCCTCAACGCTTCTTCAGCCCCCACACGCTCGGTCATGTCGAGATTGAGACCAAGAATGCCGGTGACTTTTCCGTCCATCTTCACTGGCGCCACAATATTATAACTGTGCCGGGTCTGACCGGATATTTCCAACGTGACCTCTCCCTTCACCAACTCGCCCGCAAACGCGCGCCGGTTGTTATTCTCCCATAGTTTTCGGACCGCAGGAGGCAGCTCAAGGTCGGCCAGTGTCTTGCCCAGTCTATCACCCCAGTTCCGTGATGAGACGGTATTGGTAAGCACGTAACGTCCGGCTCCGTCCATGACCCAAAAATCGAACGGCATGCTGTCGATGGCAGTGCGCAAAAGCGCTTCGCTTCCGCGCAGTTGCTCCTCGATTTTCGCCCGCTCGCCGATTTCCGCCTTCAATACCCCGGTGATCGCGCCACCGAAACCAAGCATGAGCAAGGGAATGGCGAGCAACCACATCATGCGTTGCCTTCCGAGTTCGATGCTCTGGATCCACTGCCCGGCCGGATAATCCAAGCCCAATGCCGCCTCCACCCGGCCGGAGGCATCTCGCATGGGCACTTGGGCACTTACCCAGACACCCCATTCATCGCGCACCGGCATATCGGAAAATGTGCTTTTCCCATCAAGGGCATCGAGCATGCCTTGATCCGCCTCCGCATACTCGCGGCCAATCGGAATACGCTGCTCACGCTGGCCCTCGATCTTCCCATCGTGGTTATAGTCGGTTTCGCTATCGACCATCAGTCTGACCTTCCCGTTGATCCGCCTGAATGTGTAAACGTCACTGATCGTGGGATTGACCGCCTTCCATCGCTTCATCGCCTCGATCATCGCCAGATAACGGGGATCATCCTCCGGCGTCTCAAGGGTGATGAGACTGTGCCCCATACGCTCCAGCTCTTGGGCATAAGTCGGCGCCACTCCCTCCAAAAAGGACTGTATGCGCCTGCTTTCGTTCGTTCCCGCGCGATCAACAAGAACCCACCCCGCCACCAGCAAAACCACCAACACCGGCCATATGGCGAAAAAAAGCCTGCCGTGTGGATGCCGCCCGCGCAACCAACCCTCAAGCAAGCCGAAAAGCGCCAGGCTCGTGGTCACAAACAAAAGATAGTCGTGGTTCTCCGCGATCCAGACGGCCATAGGGATGCCGCAGGCAAACAACCATGCGCTCGCATTGCAAGCAGCCACACTGCGTTTAAATCAACGGGTTTCCCGTTCCACCGCCGTGACCTTGCCGTCTTTCAGCACCACTTTAAAATATTCATGCTCCCTGCGATTGGGATAATTGAGATAATAAGCCGGCGCCGGATCGTAGTAGCAATGATACCATCCACGGTAGAGAGGCATCCCGCCCACGCTTTCCCATGTGGTATAGCTCCATACTTCACTGACCCCGGAGCTATCCGTGCGCACCCATTTGCGGTCGGGCTCGCCGACCGCAAGCTTCACCATGTCTTCGTCAAAACCAACCGCGACCTTGCCTTCCTTTACCAAAGTCTGCTGCTCAGGCGTAAGTCGCGCGAATAGTTCAGGGTTCTTCCTGATCCGAGTCTCCGGGCCGGCACAGCCCACGAAACCGCACACCACAAGTGTGAGAAAAACAAGGATGGCACGTGAGATCATAACGGAGAGAAAACCCTAACCGGTGCGCGCCATTCGGCCATTTTTATTTCACCGGCTGCTCCACCGCAGTCACCCGCCCATCGTTCAGGACGAGCCGCAGTTTCTCCTCCGCGCCGCCCGAACTCGTGCCCACACCCGCCCCCACGCCCGAAGAACCGCCGGTGGCCAAACCCAAACCAAATCCGAAGCCCAAGCCGGACCTCCCTCCACCATAGATCCAGACTTCGGATGCGCCTGCCGTGGTCGTGCGGGTGACAATACGGTCCGGATCTCCAAGCGCCATCCGCACCTGAGGCGCCGTAAATCCTACCGCCACTTCACCGGCTCGAATCTTAGCCTGTATGTCCGATGGATACGCGTTGAACTCGCTCTGGCTGTGGGAAATGCGAGATGCCGGTGAGGAGCAGCCGGTCCATGCCAGCAAGAGGCCGGTCGCCAAAATAACATAAACCATCCGGAGGTTGCGGAGTATCATGGGATGAAGAGTTTTGATTTGCTGCCTTACCGACAGAGGCAAATAAACAGACCCTACGCCCAAACTCCGGTTCGTTTATAAATTACCGCCATGAAGACCTTCTCCATCGCCATCGGCTCCGATCACGCCGGCTTCGCCTACAAGGAGGCCATCAAAGCCGCGTTGCTTGCCGACGGACACACCGTGCGCGATTTCGGCACCTACTCCGACGCATCGTGCGACTATCCCGACTTCATCCGCCCCGCCGCGGAAGCCGTCGCCCGCGGTGAATTTCAACGAGGCATCGTCCTCGGTGGCTCCGGCAATGGCGAAGCCATCGTGGCCAACAAAGTGAGAGGGATTCGCTGCGGTCTCTGCTGGAATGAACAGGTCGCCATCTGGAACCGTTCTCACAACGACGGCAACGTGCTCTCGCTCGGTCAGCGCACGGTCACCGAAGTCGAAGCTCTCAAGATCGTGAAAACTTGGCTCGCCACCGAATTCGAAGGCGGCCGCCATATTGCTCGCATCCAAAAGATCGAGAAACTTGATGCCATCTGAGCATCCCCTCATCCAGCAGGCCCAAGCCGCTTCTCGCCCGAAGCAGCCCGCCTTGCCTCCGCGTCTCACGCGCGGCCTGCACATCGTCGCACTCTTCGAGGCGGCCAAGGGACTGCTGGTGCTCGCCGGCGGAGTCGGCGCACTCAGTCTTCTCAATCGCGATGCCAGTCTCATCGCCGAAAAAATCGTCCGCTACCTGCTGCTCAACCCCGACAGCCACTACACCCAGATTTTCCTGAAACGGGCCAGCCAGGTTACCAACCAGCAGCTCCTTGTGACCGCCACCATCGCGACCCTCTATGCCGGCACGCGCTTCATCGAAGCCTACGGCCTCTGGAAAAACCGCGCATGGGCCGAGTGGCTCGCGGTGTTCGGCGGCATGGTTTACCTCCCCTTTGAAATCACCGCCATTTTGAACCGGGCCACGGCGCTGCGCTTCAGCCTGCTCACGATCAACGTTCTGATCGTCATTTATGTGGCGCGCGTTCTTTGGGTCAAACGTCAGGCCAGGGCGCATGCGCCGGCCGTCTGATGGATGATGGGGCGCCCGGGTTTATTCGGACTTCCGTCGCAACCATCAGTCGGTCTCGCCCCTTGTCTCGTCCGGATGCTGTTTCCGTGATGAACCGTTATTCATAGCGCGAGCTTGCCCACACCCTGCACCGCCCTCACCGTCGAGCCTTTGGACATGGCTTTCCCGACACCTCCCGCCATCCTCTCCGAGCGCGATCTGCGCGCCGCCGAGCTTGACCAGAACCCTGCCGCCCTCCTGCGCATATACGCATGGATGCATTACGCCCGCACCGGCGACAACCGCATCCTCGACCTCTTCCGGCAAGGCCTGCTCAAAGGCACCGTCACCGGCGGCCAGGGCAACGAAGGCCTCACCATCCCGCTCGCACTCCTCGCCGACAAGGCCATTGATGTCGTCTCGTGGACCCACCGCGATTTCGGCGGGCATCTGATCTGGAGCGACCACCTCTGTGACCATCTAAACCAGTATCTCGCCAACGCCGGCAGCCCGACCCACGCCCGCGAAGGCAACGTCCACCACGGCGACGTAAAAAACCGCTCCCTGCCGATGATTTCCCATCTCGGCGCCATGCTCTCCAACGTCATGGGCATGACTGATTCGCAACGTCGTCTCGGCAAGCCCGCCGTCGGTTTCACTTTTTTCGGCGATGGCGGCTCCAGCACAGGCGACATCCACGAGTGTCTCAACCTCGCCTCGCTCCTCTCGCTCCCGATCGTCTTCGTTATACAAAACAACGGCTACGCCTACTCCACCCCGGTCAGCGAACAGTTCGCCTCCGGCACCGAACTCTGGAAACGCGCCGCCGGCTATGGCATGGAAGGCCTCTCGATTGACGCCACCGGCGACATTGCTGCGGTCACACGCACACTCGACGCCGCCATCGCCAAAGTCCGCGCGACCCAGCGCCCCATTCTCATCGAGGCCCGCGTCCTCCGCCTGCGCGGCCACGCCGCCTACGACACCTGCGATTACCTTCGACCCGGCGAAAACGACGCCTTTTTCGCCGCCGATCCGCTGCCTAAATTCCGCGCACAACTCATCGCCGCCGGCCACCAACCTGTCCTCGAAAAAATCGAAGCCGAACTCAACGCCTACATCGAGGCCTGCATTCAGGTTTCCCTTGCCGTGCCCCGCCCCGAACCCGGCAACATGCTCGCCGACGTTTTCGCGCCGGACGCCCCCCCGATGCCTTGGAAGCCGGAGCCCGCAACTTCCGAACACCTCACGATGGCCCAAGCCATCAACCACGGCCTGCGCAAGATTCTCACCGAACGTTCCGAATCGATCATTCTCGGCCAAGATATCGGCGTCTACGGAGGTGCTTTCAAAGTCACCGACGGCCTGCTCAAGGACTTTGGCCGCAGTCGTGTCTTTAACACCCCGCTCGCCGAAAGCGCCTGCACCGGCTACGCCACCGGCCTCGCCCTCAACGGACACCGCCCCGTCGAAGAATTTCAATTCTCCGACTTCTGCACCGAGGCCCTCACACAGATCGCCCTCAACGCCGCCACCTATCACTTCCGCGCAGGCGCCAACGCCCCGCTCGTCTTCCGCCTGCCCACCGGCGGCGGTCTCACGATGGGTTCCTTCCATTCGCAGGACTTGGAGTCCCTTCTCCTATCCATGCCCGGCATCAAGGGCATCTATCCGAGCACGCCGCAGGATGCCTTCAACGCCATTCTCGCCGCTTACGAAGACAACAATCCCGTGCTCCTCTTTGAACACAAAGGCCTCTATCGCCGCGGCAAACACGACGTGTCATGGGATCCCAACTACCGCGATGTCTGGCAGCCCAAACATCTTCGCTCGGGCGACTACGCCACCTTCGTCACCTACGGCGAGATGACACTCTTCGCGCAGGAAGCCTGCGACTACTTCTCCGAAGAATACGAAAAAACCTTCGATCTCTTCGACCTGCGCGGCCTCGCCCCGCTCCGGCTCGATGCCATCAAGGCATCGCTTGAACGCACCCACCGGCTCGTGGTTCTCCACGAAGGCCGGCGCACCCACGGCTTCGGCGCCGAGCTCGTCGCCCGACTCACCGAAGACCACTTCTTTTCCTTGGAAGCCGCGCCGCTGCGCATCGCCTCCCTCGACATGCCGGTGCCCTTCGCCCCCGAGCTCGAGCACGCCTACCGTCCCACCAAGGACAGCATCATCGAAAAAATCGCCGCCTGGATCGGCTAAACCACCGTATGAAAGCCCTCATTCCCACCGACCGCTGGGCCGCCATCCGCCTCTTCGCCATGGATGTCGACGGCATCCTCACCAACGGCACCGTTCACATCTCATCCGACGGTTCCGAGAGCAAAACCTTCTCCATCCTCGACGGCCTCGGTCTCGTTCGCCTGGGCAAAGCCGGAATCGCCACCGCCTGGATCAGCGGGCGTGCCTCCGGCGCCACCACCGTCCGAGCCACCGAGCTCAAAATACCCCATCTCATCCAGGGTCGCATCGACAAAATCACCGCACTCCAGGAACTCGCCTCCGCCCTGGGCCTGAAGCCCGAGCAATGTGTTTACATGGGCGACGACGATATCGACGCGGCCGCCATTCACTGGGCTGGCATCGGCGTAACCGTGCCGGACGGCATGCCACCCGCGATCAGCGCCGCCGATTACATCACTCGCCGGCCGGCCGGCCTGGGAGCAGTCCGTGAAGTATGTGAACATATTCTAGCCGCGCAGGGTCATACATTCCCCGCATGAATTTACGCACCGCCTCGCTTCTTCTGCTTTTGACGGGCGGCTCCTCGCTTTTCGCGGACTCAACCCCCGAAATCAAAAGCAGTGCGCCCATCAAAAATTTCCGCCTGCCCACTTTCGACAAAAATGGCTTTCGCACCTCTTTCATGCGCGCAGACGAGGCCACGATCGTTACCAACACACAGATCGACGCAAAGAACATGAACCTCACGTTGTTCACCGACGACGGTTCAGGCCGCATTGATTGCATTCTTATCAGCCCCTCCGCAACGGCCTACACCGACAAACAAATCGTAAAAGGCCGGGAGTCCGTCCGCTTCATGCGCGACGATGTCGAAGTGACCGGCGATCACTGGACATACTTCCATCAAGAGAAAAGAGTTTTGATCGAAAACAACGCCCACGTCACTTTCCGCGACGAACTCAAAGACATCATCAAATGAAATTTTTCCTCCGATTCAGTCGCCTGCTCATCGGCGCCGGCCTGCTTGGAGCTACGTTGACAGGCTCACTGTCCGCCGAGACCACCAAGCCGCCAGCCACCGGTCTTCCTCTTGTGCCCACTGTCATCACGAGCAAAAAACTCGAGATGTGGAGCACGGACACCGACACCCACTCCATCTTTGACCAGAATGTCGTTGTTACCGGCAACAACATGCGCATGACCTGCGACCACCTCGACGTGCTTTCCGCCCGACTTGGCGACACCGACGCCACGGTGGGCAAGCTCGACAAATTCAAGACTCTCGTCGCCACCGGCCACGTTCATATCGTGCAGGGTGACCGCGATGTCACCTGCGGTCGCGCCGATGTTTTCCCCCGCGAAAATCGCATCGTCCTCACGGAAAGCCCCGTTGTCATCGACAGCTCCGGCCCCTATGTAGCCAAGGGAACCAAGATCATTCTTCTTCGCGGCGAACGCCGGCTCTTCGGCGATAACGTTGAGATCACCGGTCCGCCAATCCAGGATCTCGGCTTCGACAAGGACAAACCCATGCAGGCCCCCGCGGCCACGCCCAAGCCATGATCACACCTGACGCCACTGTCGCCACGGCGGAAATCACCACGACAGGTCTGGTCAAAAACTATGGTCAACGCACCGTCGTCAACGGTGTCGACCTGCGCCTCCATGCCGGAGAAATCGTTGGCCTGTTGGGTCCCAATGGCGCCGGGAAAACCACCACGTTCTACATGGTCGTGGGTCTTGTCCCCGCCACTCAGGGCCGCGTCGCCCTGAACGGCCGCGACATCACCCATCTGCGTATGCATGAACGCGCGCGCCTCGGCCTGGGATACCTGCCACAGGAACCGTCCACATTCCGAAAATTGACCGTCACGGAAAACATCCTCGCCATCGTCGAGGCGATCGGAATTTCCCGCGGAGAACGCTCCGCCATTGTGCAACGTCACCTCGAAGAGCTGCACCTTACCCACGTCGCCAAACAGCCTGCCTACACCCTCTCGGGCGGCGAACGCCGTCGCTTGGAAATCGCCCGCGCCCTCGTGACAAACCCCAAGTTCCTCCTCATGGACGAACCTTTCGCGGCCATCGATCCGATCTCGGTTTCCGAGGTGCAAAAAATCATCCTCGATCTCAAGGCCCGGGGCATCGGCGTGATCATCACCGATCACAACGTCCGCGAAACCCTTCGCATCGTCGATCGCGCCTACCTCATCCATGAAGGCCGCGTCCTGACCGAAGGCACCGGCGACTTCCTGATCAACGACGCCCAGGCCCGCGAATTCTATCTCGGCAAGGATTTCAACATGTAAGCGGAGAGCAGCGCCCCATGCAAAAAGCCATTCACGGAATCACCGTCGCCCACTTCTTCGAGACCTATCGGGAGAAGCTCAAGCTCGAGCTTGTCACCGGCTCCGACGGTCTCCACCGCCTCATTCGCGAAGGCTCCATCAACCGCCCTTCACTCGCGCTCACCGGTTTCTTCAAATATTTCGCGAACAAACGCATTCAGATCCTCGGTGCGGCGGAAATGACCTATTTTAAAACGGTCGGTCAGCGTGAACAAATGGTCATCATCAACGAAATGATCGACCGGGGCGTGCCCTGCATCGTGCTCACGCGCAACTACCATCCCACGCATCCCCTGCTCGTGGTCGCACAGGAGCGCAATCTCCCGCTCTTCCGCACGCCCATGATCACCATGAACTGGGTGAATCTGGCCACGCTCTGCATCGACAACGAGTTTGCCCCCTCTTCCACCGAGCACGCCACCACCCTCGACGTGAAAGGCGTCGGCGTGATGCTCCGCGGCGATTCCGGCGTGGGCAAAAGCGAATGCGCCCTCGCCCTCATCGAGCGCGGGCACTCGCTCGTCGCCGACGACCTCACAGTCATCAAGCTCCTCGACGAACGCGAACTCATCTCCTCCAGCCGCCCCCTGAATCGCGGCTACATGGAATGCCGCGGCATCGGCATCATCAATATCGCCGAGATGTTCGGCATCAAAAGTGTGCGCGCCCAAAAACGCATAGACATGGTGATTTCCCTGCGCGAATGGACGCCCGAAGTCGTCGAAGAGCGCACCGGCTTGGAGGAAAGTTTCTACGATATCCTCGGCATAAAACTTCCGCATGTGGAACTCTACGTCCGCCCGGGACGCGACATCGCCCGCCTCGTCGAAGTCGCCGCGCTTGTTCAAGCCCTCAAGAAAATGGGCCACGATCCCGCCAAGACCTTCAACGACCGCCTGATTGAGTTCATGACTCGACAGGCTGATGAAAAGCCACGCGTCACCAAACCCGTGGAACGCGAAGAACACACACCGGACACATAGACGATTCCCGTGCACTCGTTTGAAACTTGGCCGCAAAAATATTTATCCCGACTGATGGCCACCCCCATGAACTCCCCGGCTTCAACCACCGTCGCCTCATGAAATTGATGATCGGTCTGTGTTCGACGATCTTGAGCTATGCCGTCTGGTATATTGCCGATCCGCTTGGATTTATGTGGGCCTTTTTCCTGAGTGGCATCGGCGCCATGGCGGGCGTTTACATCGGCTGGCGCCTTGCGCGCCATTTTGGACTTTGAACGGCTAACAACCGCTCAGGCCGGCATCAGCCTTGCATCCGCCATGTAGGCGCGCTCCGTCTGTGCAACCACGCTCTCAAGATGCTCAAAGTCCACGCTATGTGCGAGCGCATGAGCGTGAAGCTGCTCCCAAGCGTTATCGATGTAGCTCTGGGTGCGCCCCTCGTGCTCGCGTTCGGAATAGCGAACCCGGTTGCGAAGAATATCCAGCTCACGGCTGATCAGATCGTCAATGGCCGCGATCACACGATTGAATTCCGCCTGGGCCTCAGCAGCCGTTAGCCCCACGATATGCCCGACGACCGCCGCATAAGGCTCGTGAACCAGTCGCGGCATCGGATCGTTAAAAACCGTTCTGCCTACCAGCCGGTCGTGTTCTTCCGCGATGGCGTTGGTTGCGATAATCTCGGCCTCGACTTGCAGCGCCACGCTGTGCGCCAACTTGATCGCCTCGTATGCCGCCGGGGAAAACATGCGCTTGGCATGGTCGTATCCAGCCGGTGCGGTGTTCCGGGCAGCACCCAACACACGCACAAACGTCTTTGCATTTTCAGAGAAACGGTCGAGCGACTGCTCCCAATCGATGGAAAAATGTCCGGCCGCCAGACCCGTGCGGTATTCCTCGCAGTTCTCACGAAGCCACTTCTCGAGCAATTCCTTGGATTTCCTTTTAAGGTGTTCCGACAGCTGTCCATTAACAAAAAGCGCTTTCTCGATTGCCGACATGTCCGCGGCCGTGCCTGTCGTCGCATCTTTGAATGCAGCGCGTGTATCCTTTGGCCGAAGAAACAAAAACGGCGGCTGCGATGCCCGCACCGTCTCAAGCCGCACCAACTGTTCCCGATGCAGGTGCTTCAACGCTTTTGAACTTTGCTCCAAATACGCACCTCTCACCACCAAGTCCGCCAGCTGGTCGGGCATATTTTGCACCGCCTCGGAAAGATTAAAGGAGCGCATCATGTTTTTTACACTTTAATTACAAGCAGGTTTCTGACCAAAATCTTCGTTTTTCAATCAAAAACCAAACATCGGGGGTTCTCCTCTTCACCATAAGAACCCCCCTTAATGGTTGCTGTAAGGTTGACGCTTTTGCCTGCATAAATATGGTTAGCTTTCTCAACGTTCCAATTAACCCAACCTCTCCTCTCATGGCCTACGAACTCCCTAAACTTTCCTATTCATATGAAGCCCTCGTCCCTCATATCGACGCCAAGACGATGGAGATACATCACTCCAAGCACCATCAGGCTTACATCACCAACGCCAATAATCTGCTGAAAGACCAACCGGCCCTCGCTTCTCTGGAAGTCAACAAACTCATCGCCGATCTCTCTCAAGTCCCTGAAGCCATCCGCGGTGGTGTTCGCAACAACGCAGGCGGCCACAGCAATCACTCTTTCTTTTGGACCGTCATCGGGCCGGGCAAAGGCGGCGCCCCCAAGGGCAAGCTTGCCGAAGCCATCACCGCTACTTTTGGCGGCTTCGACAAATTCAAGGAAGAATTCGCCAAGGCTGGCGCCACTCGCTTCGGCTCCGGCTGGGCTTGGCTCGTGGTCACTGCCGACAAGAAACTCGCAGTCGGCTCCACCGCCAATCAGGACAGCCCACTCATGGGCAAAGCCGTCGCCGGCATTGAGGGCAAACCCGTCATCGGCCTCGATGTGTGGGAACACGCCTACTACCTCAACTACCAGAACCGCCGCCCCGACTACATCGCCGCCTTCTGGGCCGTAGCCGACTGGGATGCCGCCGAGGCCAACTACCTAGCCGCCATCGCCTGATCCAAGGTCTTATCCCCGGTCTTTCCACCAAGCCGCCCTTGAAATGGGGCGGCTTTTTATATGCCCGGACCCATAAAAAAGGCACCCGGGTTTCACCGCGTGCCTTATAATCCAAAACATCCGAGCTAAATAAGTCTCAAGGCTCCCACACACTCGCTTGGGAAACCTCACGCATACCCGTCGGGCTGATGCGGGTGCTCTTTCCCGTCTCCGTATCGAGAATATAGAGACTGCGAGTGCCGGCCGCACGCGCGGTGTAGACCAGATGGCGTCCATCGCCCAGCCAAGAAGGCTCGACCGCATCCACTGCGGCTTTCGACACAATCTTTGTCGGCGTCTTGCCCGAAAGATCATACTCTGCGATCTGATAGCCGCGACCACTGCGCACCGTAAAAGCAATCTTGGTCGGATCGCCGCGGCTCCAATCCGGCTCGGCGCAATAACCACTGATCGCGGTCGGCAAACGCCGCGGCGAACCACCGGCCGAAGGCATCACGAAAAGCTGCGGTCCGCCCGCGGCATCAGAGGTAAACAGTAACTGCGAGCCATCGGGCGACCAACAAGGCGACGCCTCCACCGAGGGAGAACGCGTGCGACGCGCAACCTGGCGCCCCTGCGCATTGCTGACGTAAATTTCCGGATTCCCCTCGCCGGAAAGCACCATGGCCACCTGAGAACCGCTCGGGCTGTAACGCGCGCCACTGTTGGTGCCCTTGAAGCTGACAAACGTTGTCCGTTGAAGAGTGCTTAAATCGATGAGGAAAATATCCGGGAATCCCGACTTATAAAAACTGGTGTAGAGAATTTTCCTTCCATCGGGTGACCAGCGCGGCGTGATCGCTTGTGCGTTGTCACGGGTGATCTGCTTCACCTCGCCGAAGAAAAGGTCGCTGGTGAACACCTCGGGATGCCCCGAATACGTGCTGATAAATGTAAGCCGGTCCGTGAAGAATCCCTTGAGCCCACTCGTGGCCTTGACGGCGGCATCCGCCGCGCGAAAGAGCGCATTGCGTGTGCTCGTGCCGGAGACGACTTGATTAAGAACAACCGCACCAGCCTTGGTCACGACAACCTGCACCTGAGCATTGGCGACCTGCGTAAACTTGATATCGTAAGCACCGCCTGAAGCCATACGGCGGTAACGTCCGTGGGCATTAAAAGCGAGATTGGCCAGAGCATCGATTTCGGCCGGGCTGCCCGAAACATGAACGGCGATGGTTTTAAGATCGGCGGAGATGACTACGTCGCCGAGATCGCGATCGGCAAACGCAGGAATGGTGGTCATCGCCAAAGCGAGGGCCAGAAGACAAAGCAAGTTGTGCATGGCAGAAAGTGAGGTGATAGTGCGGGGGGCGCAGCCCATTTCTATTTACAGGCCCCATGCCCTTAACAACGTAAAACCCTTTCCGTTCCAAATTTTCTACGCACCGTGACATCCGAAGAGATCAAAGACGCCCTCAAACAGGTAAAATATCCCGGCTTCAGCCGTGACATCGTATCGTTCGGCCTTGTGCGCTCGGCGGCTCTGGTTGATGGCATCGCCAAGATCTCCTTGGCCTTGACCACATCGGATCCCAAAATTCCGCTCCACCTCAAGCAAGAGGTCGCGAAATGCCTCCAGTCTCTCCCCGGAGTAAAATCCACAGTGATTGATATCGCCGTGGCACCGGCGGCCAAACCGGCCGGCGGTGGCAATCTGGGGAGCAACGCGTCGGCTCCCAAAACCATCAAATACGCCGTGGCCATCGCCTCGGGTAAAGGCGGGGTCGGCAAAAGCACCTTCGCCGTCAATCTCGCCTGCGCGCTTTCCCAACTCCTCACCGTCCAGGGCCGGCGCGGAAAGGTGGGGTTGATGGATTGCGACATCTACGGTCCCTCCGTCCCCTTGATGATCGGCTTGGACGGCCGTCCGACGGTTGAAGGCGACAATCTTCTCCCGATGGAGAAATACGGGGTGAAGGTCATGAGCATGGGGTTCCTTGTCGATGACAACACACCCGTCGTCTGGCGCGGCCCGATGATCATGAAGACGATCCAGCAATTCGTCCAGAACGTGAAGTGGGGAGAATTGGACATTCTCATCGTCGATCTCCCTCCCGGCACCGGCGATGCCCAACTCTCCTTGGTGCAGACCCTGCCGCTGGACGGCGCCGTGCTTGTGACCACCCCACAGCCTGCCGCCACCAATGTCGCGCGCAAAGGCGGTCTTATGTTTCAGAAAGTCAATGTCCCCCTCTTGGGAGTGGCGGAAAACATGAGTTACTTCCTCGATCCGTCCGGCCAGAAACACACGCTTTTCGGCGAAGGCGGCGGTCAGAAAACCGCCGATTCGCTCGGCACCGCACTTATCGGACAAGTTCCGCTCATTGCTGAAATTCGTGCTGGAGGCGATTCCGGCAAACCCATCGTCATAAGTTCACCGGATGGTGAAGCCGCCCAAATCTTCCGCTCCATCGGTGAAAACATTCTCTCACAGCTCAGTCGAAAAACTGCCCCAACCAGCGCATAAACGCCGTCATCAGGAAATTACTCCAATCGGCTCGGGATTTGCCCAAAATCGTCCATTGTAAACCATACGCAAGTAGACTCCGACGAAGCGCAGGCATTGACAGACCCGTGATCAGACTTACCTTCACCTTATCGAAATCATGGCGCCAATGAATGAAGAGGTTTTCGTTTTCCTTCGGCAGTGCCAAGGTATCGAAAAAGTCGAAAGCCTTACCGACAAAAGCCAGTTCTTTAGTTATAGCGTAAAAAATTGCGCTTACGGAAGATATACGAAATTCCGTCCGGTCTGATCTCTTCGCACTTAACTCCGCCGTGGTTGCCATGTCTTCATCTTCACACCTAGAGTCCGACAAGTCGTCTCACGAATTCGTGAAGCAATCGAGCCTCTACCAAGAATTCCTGGCCGAGCGTGAAGAAATCCTCCGCCACAAGTGGATTGAATCCGAACGCTTGGGTTATGACATCGGTTTCGAACGCGCCTTGCTCGATTGGATTCGCAAACATCGTGAAAGCTGGCGTGCATCCCGCCGTCCCTCTTCCGGCAAGAGCAATACGCCTTTCAATAAACAGGCCACCGCCCATCCCAGTGCTTCAAAGCACTAACCGGATCCCCGCCCTATCGTCGGCAATCGCCGGATTTTGCCACAAAAAAGCCGGCCTAAAAAAGGCCGGCTTTGAAATATAAGACACTTAAAATCAATTACTTGATTTCTTTGTGCAGCGTGTGGCGTTTGAGGAAGGGATTATACTTCTTCTTCTCAATGCGCTCGGTCACCGTCTTCTTGTTACGCTTGGTGAGGTAACGCGAGACAGGTTTGCCCTCTTTACGGGCTTCGGTGCATTCTAGGGTGACGACTTCTTGTGCCATGGTTTTAAAAGGTTGAAGGGTCAGACAAAAGCCTACGATCCGCCCGGTGCAACCCCAAACTTCGGCCGTCAATCCCCCGCTATTCGGCGCTCAACCAGCTGCGCCCATCTTCTTTTCCGTCAGCGGCAGCATGACACCACGCCTGAAAAGCGTCACCTGGCCGGTGCTCGAAGAGACTACGATCGAGATACATTCCGAGGCCACCGAGATGGCCGCGGCCGCCGCATGCCGGCTGCCCAAACCGCTTGGCAAAATGTGGTCACTGTCGGCCGCCTGGATCAGACTGCCGGCCGAGGACACCACGCCGTCACCGCGAATGACAAAGGCTCCATCAATCGATGAAAACTCCTTCACCGTCTCGTCCATGAACGGACTGAGAATATTCCGGTCCTCCTCCTTGTATCCGTAAAACGGATTAAGCACGAGCGGCTTGATCAGTTTCTCTACCTTGGCCGCGTCGCCCACGACGAAAAGACACCCCACGGGCTTCCCCTCGCGTCCCTCGACGGCGAGCTCGGTGGCGATGGCGATGACCCGCTCCAGCACCTCCGGTTTCACGTCGTCAGGCAACAGATCCGTATGGCCGGTGAGCAGTGTCTGAAATTCACGTTCCACATCCACGATGACCACGGTGTCGAACTGATTGCTGCCCGCAATACCACCCACGCAGCACACACGATCGCTAAATGAAATCATACCGCGCGTGAGCGCCACAAACATCGCGCTGCGGAGCTGGGCGAGCCGGCGCGACGAGTAAGAGCGCACTTGGATAACTTCGGGTGCGTCTTTGTCGTTCTCGTCCAAGTCGACCATGTTGCGCGTCACCAGGATGGTCTTGCTCTTGGGAAACCATGCGCCGGGCTCAATGCCGCCGACGAACGTGTCGCCGAAAACCATGATGGCTCCGCAGGCCGCACCCTTGGCGACGCGATCCGCCTCCCGGATCATCAGCCGGTTGATGCGGTTTTGCTGCGCTTGGACCGGTTTGGAAATAATGCCGCCAAATCCCGCCACAAGCCGGTCGAACACATCCCCGGTCGTGGGAGCATCGAGCAGTGCACGCACCAGCTCGGGATCCTTCAGCAAACGGGCGATTGAGGCGAGAAGCTGAAGATAATCGCGAGCCTTCTCGTCGGCCAACAGCATGAAAATCAGATGGCTTTTCTCATCGCCGGCGGCGGTCTCGTTGCTGATGCCGACGCGGCTGCGGCCAATGGCCAGAATGTAGCGGCGGCCCATTTTTACCCGCACGTGAGGCAAGGCGACGCCTTCGCCAAGATAGGTCGTCATCGTGCTCTCCCGCTGCAATAGGGCACGCAACAATGCCTCTTGTTTCAGATCTGGAAAACTGTTCCCGCAAGCCGCCAGCAATTCGCCAAGCGCTCCCTTCATGTCGGTGCTGCGCAGGTCAACGATCCGACTGCGTGCGACGATTTTTTCGAGTCTCATCGGGGGTGGCGTCGCCTAGCCCGTGCCGGATGGTTTACTTTTCCCACTCGAGCGCGCCTTTTTTCACTTCGTAGAAGAGACCAAGGACAAGCACGCCCAAAAAGAAAAGAATGGGGGACAGGATGGAGATGTGGTTCGCCAGAAAATCACGATAGATGAACGACCACGGAATGAGGAACACCACTTCGATATCGAACAGGATGAACAACATCACGGTGACGTAGAATTTCACCGAAAACCGCGTATGCACCATGCCGTCATCCTTCACGCCGCACTCGTAGGGAGTGTCGGTGATCGCGGTCTTTTTCTTCGTGCGCTCACCGGCTACATGGCTGAGCGTGACAATAAATACGGCCAGCCCGGCGGCCAGAATGATTTGAACAAGGATGGGAAGATACGCGGCGGACATCATGACTGGAGTAGAAATGGGCCTAGGAATGCGGACGAGACAAGGGGAATTTGCATCAATTGCCCACCGGCACGAATTTGGCGTCGGCGACGTTGCGCGACCCCACCCCCAAGACCGAGGCAAACTCCAGAGTGCGGATGTCGTCGGAGACGGGTTTGAAGCCCGTGAGTTTACGCCAGCGGTTGATCCGCTCCAGCATGAGCGAGTCCATCAGAACCGGGTCGGTGCCGAGCCACAGCAGAGGCTCGGACTCCGTATAAAGCGAGTTGAACCAAGGCCCCCCGATGAACTGGTAGCGCTCCAAGCTGGCGATGGTGAACATCCACGTGTGACGGAGCTCGGGAATGGCGCTCATTTCAGCCACCGCGGCAGGCGCGCTGGCCGGACTGCGGAAAAAACGCGCCGTGTTGGAAGCGTTCCAAAGCGTGGCGTTAACAAGCGCTCCATTTACGCCGAGCACCGGGTGGTCCGTATAGACCGGCAGGTTGATCCAAAAATCAGCGTCCACAAACAACGGCGTCGCCAAAAAGCTTTTACGATCCTCATCGAGCGTCGTTTCGGAGTCATAGTTTTCCACGCTTTTTTGCGCGAGAATGGGATCGAAACGTGATGGCAGCGGACTGTCATAAAACCACACGGGGTCGAAGTAACGTCCTGATTCGAGCACATAGACCTTATGCCCGTCAAAAGGCGACTTGCCGGTCACCAGCGATGGCAAATAACCGCAGAAACGAAGGCGTTGCTGGTTCAACCCGACGAGGAAAATATCGCCTTTCGCGTAGCCGCGCCGCTCCAACGCGGCGATCACCGCCTGGGTCAGTGCGATAGGCGTGGCGAGCCCCGGACCGGAATCGGTGTAGATTTTCAAACCCACGCGATGTTTGGCGCCAGGCAGCAGTTTCTGCCCGATGGACGCCTCAAAATGTGCGATCAACGCCTCGACTTCCTTGTTGTAAGTCGCCTCTGAGAAATCCGCCATCTTCGCCTCCCATATCACCGGTGAAACAGGCTCGTGCGCCGGCTGCGGGATCGGCGCCACCTCCGCCGTCATCCGGAGGACGGGCAAGGCAAGGCCCAGCATGACCAAAGTCGTGGACTTAAACGCAAAACGAAAAGTAAACATGGAAGGAAGCCGACGGGAACCGCGGACGAACGCGCCTTGGCCAGCCCGCAGTTCTTGACAGACCACACACGGGGGTAAAAGTGCAAACTTCGTTCCACCTTTCCGCGCCTCCGCCGTTCCATGCCCGTCATCAAACCCACCTGCCTGCGCGACTTGAAAGTCCGCGTAAACATCGTGGATGTCGTCTCCCGGGTGGCCACCCTCAAGAAAGCCGGCTCGCGCTTCAAAGGCCTCTGCCCCTTTCACAACGAAAAGTCGCCCTCCTTCCACGTCGATCCCGACAAGGGCTTCTACAAGTGCTTCGGTTGCGGCAAGGCCGGCGACGTCATCACCTTCGTTCGTGAAACCGAGCAGTTGTCCTTCACCGAAGCCATCGAAACGCTCGGCAAACGCTTCGGCGTGCCCATCGAATACGAGGAAGGCTCCGGCGGCCCGAGCCGCGAGGAACGTTCGCTGCGCCAGGAGATCTTCGACATCCACGAGACCGCCGCCGAGCATTATCATCAGATTTTCAAGGGCACATCGAGCACCGGCGACTGGATGCGCGCCTACTGGACCGACAAACGCCGCTTCACTCACGAACTCGCCGACGAATTCAAGATCGGCGCAGCCGAGCCCGCCGATGCCTCGCTCGGCGCCGCGTTGTTGAAAAAGAAATACAGCGAGGAAGCCCTGCGCCAGTGCGGCCTCTTTTTCGTTCGCGAAGGCGCGATCCTCGGACTCGGCTCGCTTAAACCACGCTTCCGCGGTCGCCTCATGATTCCCATCCGCGACCATCAGGGCCGCGTGGTCGCGTTTACCGCACGTCAGACCGATCTCACACCGCAGGATGATCCGGCGCGCGAAGCCAAATACGTCAACTCCCCCGAGACACCGATTTTCACGAAGGGCAATCTCCTCTTTAACCTTGACCGCGCGCGCACCCAAGTCGGTGAAGGCAAACCCTTCGTCCTCGTCGAAGGCCAGCTCGACGCGCTGCGCAGTTGGAGCGTCGGCCTCAAGACCGCCATCGCCCCGCAGGGCACCTCGATCACCGAGGGCCAGCTTGTGCTCCTTCGTCGCTACCACACGCAGGTCGAATGTTTCTTCGATGGCGACGGCGCCGGCCAAAAAGCCGCGCTGCGTTTTCTGCCGATGGCGCTCAAAGCCGGCCTCGAAGTGCGCTTCCTCGGCGGCGCGACCGACACCAAGATTGACCCTGATCTGCTCTTCCTCGAACGCGGCCTCGCCGGTTATGACGAGGTCCGCAAAGACGCGCTCTCCGCCATGGCCTTCGCCTGCCGCGCGTTACTACCCACGCCCGAAACAGCCACGCCCGAACAAAAAGCCCGTGTCGCCCAGGAACTTCACGCACTCATCCACAATGCCGAGTCCGAGGTCGCCCGTTCTCAATTCCTCGCCGAGGCCTCGCAGCTTCTCCGCCTTCCGCTATCCGCCCTGCAAAAAGATTTCGAGGCGCAACGTGTTCGCCTGAACCGTCAGCAAGCCGCTCGTCCGGCGATGCAAGCAAGTGCCGAGGATGCTGTCGTCCCTGAATCCACGACCGCCACCAAAGACACATCGGAGCATCATCTTTTGTTGATGGTTCTTCATTACGAGTCACTGGGCCGCCCCCTGAGCCTAACCCTGCCACACGATTGGATCGATCAAACCCACCCCGCCGGCGTGCTCCTCAACCGCTTTTTGGCCGAATTTGAGCAGGAATCCTGGCCGGGACGCGACCATCTGGAAACTTTATTGGAGAGCCAAGAGGAGCGTGCGCTCGTCGCCTCCATGCTCTTTGAATCACCAAAAGTTGATGATCCTTATAAGGTTGTAAATGAGGCCCTCCGCCAGATTCAGGCTCGCACCCTGGAGCCCCGCGTCCGCCAAATAGAACTTGCTCTAGCCAATGCCCATGCGGACAGTAACGTTGACGCAAATTCTCTATTTAAAGAACTCCTAGATATTAAACGACTGCTGCGTGCGCCTCTCCGGCTGCCCGTTGTCGAATAACTTTTTCCTGATCCTGACCAACCATGCCGCGCAAAGCCAAGTCCGCCGATTCCTCATCCCATTCCGAAGCTGTAGAGACGGCTCTCGAACGCACCAAGACCACCACCGCTGACGGCGGTCCCACGGTCGATCTTCCGGCCGGCGGCATCAACGATAAGATCCGCAACCTGATCCGTCTTTCGAAAGAACAGGGTTATCTGACGTTCGACGACATCAACGAAGCGCTTCCCGACTCCGTCGAGAATCAGGAGGAAATCGATAACGTCCTCTCCATTTTGCAGAATCTCGAAATCGAGATTCTCGAACCCGATCAGGTTGAGGATTACAAGCAGCGCCAGGAAGAGGCCGAGGAAGAAGAATCGCGTTCCTCGCAGCACGACATCCTCGACGACCCGGTCCGCATGTATCTCAAGCAGATGGGCCAGGTCCCTCTGCTCACCCGCGAACAGGAAGTTGAAATCTCCAAACGCATCGAAAACGCCGAGCTCAAGGCCCAGACCGCCCTCTTTGAGGCCGCTGTCGTGGGCGGCTACATCGCCACCCTCGGCGCCAAGCTTCTCAACCGCGAGGAGCGGTTTGACCGCATCGTCATCGACAAAAAAATCGAGAGCCGCGACGCCTATTTCAAGAGCCTGCCCAAACTCGTCGAAACCACTCAGAAAAACGAGGAATCCGTCTCCGAATCCTGGGAGGAGTTCCTGAAGGCCCGCTCCGAGGCCGACCGCAAAAAAATCCTCGCCAAGCACACCAAGCGCGAGGCCACCCTGCGCGCGAATTTCTCCAAGTTCTTTTTCAAACTGAAGGTTTACGAGGAGTGGCTCGAAGCCCTTCAACCCGTGCTCAGCGAAATCGAGCAGCTCAACCACCAGCTCGACCGCGCCAAACACCCCAAGACCAAGAAGGACGCCGCCATCGATTCGAAGGCGATCAACGCCCGCCTCAAGCAGCTTGAGGGCGAACAGCGCATCTCCCCCGCCAACCTCCTCCGCGTTGTCGCACAGACCAACGTCCACGTCCGCGAGGCCCACAAGGCGAAGACCGAGATGGTCGAGGCCAACCTCCGTCTCGTGATCTCCATCGCGAAGAAATACACCAACCGCGGCCTCTCCTTCCTCGACCTGATCCAGGAGGGCAACATGGGCCTCATGAAGGCCGTCGAAAAATTCGAATACCGCCGCGGCTACAAGTTCTCCACCTACGCCACGTGGTGGATCCGTCAGGCCATCACCCGCTCGATCGCCGACCAGGCCCGCACCATCCGCATTCCGGTGCACATGATCGAGACCTTGAACAAGGTCATGCAGGTGCAGAAGCAACTCCTTCAGGAATTCGGCCACGAGCCCACCCCCGAAGAGGTCGCCGATGAGATGAACCTGCCCGTCGAGCGCGTGCAGCAGATCATGAAGATGGCGCAGCAGCCCATCTCCCTCCAATCGCCTGTGGGTGACGGCGACGACACCTCCTTCGGCGATTTCATCGAGGACAAGTCCGCCGAGAATCCCTACGACATGACGGCCTATTCGCTCCTCCGCGAAAAGATCATCGACGTGCTCGACTCCCTCACCGATCGCGAACGCCGCGTGCTCTCTCTCCGCTTCGGCCTCGTGGACGGCTACAGCCGCACGCTCGAAGAGGTCGGCAAGCAGTTCAAGGTCACCCGCGAACGCATCCGCCAGATCGAAGCCAAGGCTCTCCGCAAAATGCGCCACCCGACGCGTATCCGCCAGCTGCACGGCTTCTTCGATGCCGAGCAGATCGACAACGCGCAGAATCTGCTCAAGCAGGTCCAGGCCAACGCCGCCACCACCAAGCCGGTCCTTCCCCCGGCCCGTTGATTCCGGCCATGCGCCGCGCGTTCATCCTTATTCTGGGTTGCACGTTGCTCGCCGGCTGCGCCACGAGCGGCGGACACAAGACGCAGGCCGCTCCCAAGGCCGCTGCCCTTGAGCCAAGTCCATTTGCAGTCGTCGGCCACGTCATCTCGGCGGACCTTGGCGTGGGCAACATCATCATCGATGTCTCTCCCTACGCCGTGCTTCCGCTGGGTTATGACGGCATGATCATGTTCGCCCGCACTGACGATCTGCACCCCACCGCCAAATTACAGGCATCCCATTATCTGCGCGGACACATTCTGGGCGCACGCCTGCTGGCCGGTAGACCGAACATCGGCGATGAAGTCGTCATTCCGCCTGCAACCCGCTGAATGCCGTCCGCGTCATATGTGCTTTCCCCCTTGCCTCTCTGAGGGCCGGGGCCTAACGCTCACAGAACCATGAACAGTCTTTTCAACCCCGTGCTTGCCGCCATGTTGGGCGGTTGGGAAATCCTTCTCCTCCTTGCGGTCGTTTTGCTGCTTTTCGGAGCCAAGCGCCTGCCCGAACTCGCCAAGGGCCTTGGCAAATCGATCAAGGAGTTCAAAAAGGCCTCCGATGGCACCGAAGAAATCGAAGTGAAGCCGGCCGCCAAACCCGTCGAAACCACCAAAACGGAATCGACCAAGACCCACGGCTCCAACTGAACCGGCGTCCGCGCGTTCGGTTCTTTGCGGCGCATCCATCCGGATGCGCCTTTTTCGTGCATGCACTTTCACCCTTCGATTGGAGCCGGAACTTCGGCGAGCCATATCTTGAACGCCCGCAATTGAGCGGGAGTTCCCAGCGTGAGCAATTCGTCACCGGCACGCACCGCCTCGTCCGCACCCGGATTGAGAATGCGAAACCCCTGACGGTTGATACCCGCAATCTGCACCTGATGGGCTTGGGCGGGTGAAAGTTCCCTCAGTGTATGACCTGCCGCGGGACTATGCGCCGGCACCGGCAACGATTCCATCCTCACATCGTCGAATTCCGACGGCGCCGGCGGCAGACCGGAAACCCCGGTAAGGAAATGCTTGCCTGATGAAAGTTGCGCAGTCGTGCCCATAAGCAGCAGTTTGTCGCGCGGATACAGCACCGAATCCGGCGGCGGCAGCGAGATCATGTAACCCTGCCTCTCGATACCCACCACCGTGCAGCCGAATCGCGAGCGAAGGTTGAGCTCCGCGATGCGCCTGCCCTGGCAGTCGGCAAGATCAGGCAACACGCATTCACCCACGCTCAGGTTCCAGTCCTCGTGCGGACGCAGCCATGGCGCGGCCGTCGCACTGAGGCGTTCATCTCCCCCGGTCAGCAATCCCTGCAACTCCACCTCCAGTTCACTGTGCCAGTAGATGATTTTCCTCTTCAGCAAAAGCATCGCGCCGGCCGTTACCAGAACGGTGCCCAGCAACAGCCATTTTACCGATCCTCCTGTCGGCATGAAGGACGCGAGCCAGATGAAAATCGCCACGGCCGCCACGGTCTTAAGCCCGGTCTCCATCAAAGGAGCCAGTCTGGCGGCGCGCGAATTGCCCTGCGTGGAAACCTGCGCATAAAGCAGCGCCATGGCCGAAAGATTGCGCCAGATCGCCACCAACGGCACGATCACGAGCAAGCCCAGCACCACCCAGAAAATCACCACCGGCCCGCTCGGGAAAAGCCAGTCGCGGCCCAACCACTCCGTCACCGCGGCAAGTAATTGCTCGGAAAATACCAGAAGACCCGTCACAAACATCACTTCAACGGCGATCTGGATGAGACGTTTTTTACTGAGCTGCCACAGAAGGTTGCGCTTCTGCCGCGCCTGCACGCGGTCCAGCCAGCCGGAATAATAAGCCAGCCATGCCTCCAGCCAGCGCGGTTGCCGTGCAAACACCCACTCACTGATCGCCTGCGAACGCCGTGTGAACACTGGCGACACCAAGGTCGTCATCAACGACACACCCACCGCCAGCGGATAAAACTTCGGCGGCACCACCGCCGCCGTGATGCCAAGCTGGGCGATGACGAATGAAAATTCACCGATGGGCAGCGTTGTAAGCCCCACCCGAAACGCATCCTTTGCGGGGGTGCCGATCAACGTAAGTCCCGTGCTCACCGCCAGCGTGCGCGTCACCAATGTAAACACCGCCACTCCGAGAATCAACGCCCACTCCGCACCGAGCACGCGCAAGTCGATCTGCATGCCGATCGCCACGAAAAACACCGCGCTGAACACATCGCGCATGCCCGTGAACGTCCGCTCGATCTGATGCCGGTGTGGCGTCTCCGCCACGATCGTGCCCAGCAAGAATGAACCAAGCGCCAACGAATACCCCGCGTGATTCGCAAGGATCGCGAGTCCGAAAAGCAATCCGGCCATCCCGAGCGTCTGCAACTCGTCGTCCACCGCCACGCTCATCTTGCGCAACAACCACGGCACAAGCAGCAGGCCCGCGATGCCAGCCAACACCACGAACGCACCAAACAGACCGATGGTCTGCCCGATGTGCGCCCCACCTCCCTTTCCGCCGAATTGGGCGACCGAGGTCAGCACCGTCAGCATCACCACCGCGACGACATCTTCGAGAACTGAAACCCCCATCGCCAGTTGCCCCGCCCGTTCGTGGGTGGCGCCCACTTCCTGCAAGACTTTGCCTATGATCGACGAAGAGGAAATCATCAGCATACCGGCCAAAAAAAGACTTTCGATCGGACTGAAGCCGATCACGACGCCCGCCAGCCTGGTCATATAATAAATAAGCCCCGCGCTGGCGAACACCCCTATCAACAGCGACAGCCCCAGCCGGCGGAGCTTGCGGATGCTCAATTTAAGCCCCACCGAAAACATCAGGAACACGAGGCCCACCTGGGCGGCCATTTCGATGCTGGCTTCGTCCGTCACCAAGGAAAACGGCGGCGTATGCGGCCCCACCACTATGCCGGCCACCAGAAACCCGACCACGATGGAAAGCCCGATCCGTTGGCACAGCCAGCCCACCAAGGCGGCCACCACCAAAATCACGGCGAGGTTTTGGATGAAATCAATGCCGGGCATGGGTCTTATTCCACAACGTGCGCAGGTCGGAGCCTCGTCAAGCGCACAGGTCGCTTTCTCCCGTCCGCGGCCGGCATTTCCATTTCTGAGCCCCGCAGGGCGTTTTCATCTTTGACACTCACTCGCTTCGCTCGTTTGTAATCTCAGCGGCGCAGGCGTCGCCCATCACCCAAGAAACATGGCTTCTAACCTCTTTGGCTACTTCTCCAACGACATCGGCATCGACCTTGGCACCGCCAACACCCTCGTTTACGTGAAGGACAAAGGCATCGTGCTGCGCGAACCCAGCGTGGTCGCCATCGACACCGCCAGCCGCAAGGTCCGCGCCGTTGGCGAAGAGGCCAAAAAGATGCTCGGCCGCACGCCCGGCAACATCACCGCCATCCGCCCGATGAAAGACGGCGTCATCGCCGACTTCGACGTCACCGAGGCGATGCTGCGCTACTTCATCCGCAAGGTGCACAACAACGCCCTGCGCGTCGCCCCCCGTGTCGTCATCGCGATTCCCTCCGGCATCACCGAGGTCGAAAAGCGCGCCGTCAAAGACTCCGCCACCCATGCTGGCGCCCGCGACGTCATCACCATTCCCGAACCCATGGCCGCCGCCATCGGCGTAGGTCTCCCCATTGACGAGCCCGCCGCCAACATGATCGTGGACATAGGCGGAGGCACCACCGAGATCGCCATCATCTCCCTTTCCGGCATCGTCTTCTCAAAGTCGATACGCGTGGCCGGCGACGAGCTTGATGCCGCCATCGTCAACTACATGAAGCGCGCCTACAACCTCCTCATCGGCGAACGCACCGCCGAGGAGATCAAGATGCGCATCGGCTCGGCCTACCCTCTCGAAGAAGAGCTCACCATGGAGGTCAAGGGCCGCGATTCCGTGGCCGGCCTGCCCAAGACCATCCACATCACCTCCCAGGAAGTCCGCGAAGCCCTCAGTGATCCGGTTTCCGCGATTGTCGACGCAGTCCGTTCCACCCTTGAGCGCTGCCCGCCGGAACTTTCAGCCGATCTTGTCGACCGTGGTTTTGTCATGGCCGGCGGCGGCGCCCTCATCCGGGGCATCGACCGTCTGCTCAGCGAAAAAACCGGCCTGCCCGTCACGGTGGCCGACGACCCCCTTTCCGCCGTCGCCAACGGCACCGGCGCCGTCCTCAACGATCTGAACTGGGTGTTGCAGAACGTCTGAGTATTTCGGATTTCGGGGCTTCTTTTTCGGATCTCCCTTCCTTGATGCGCCTCAAATCGGAAATCCGGATTCCGAAATCATAAATTCCGCGCCCCGTGCCCGCCAAACGCTTTGATCAAGCCAAGCCCTTCCTCACGCTCGCGATCGTGTTCGCGGCCTGGCTGGTCATCCCGACCGCCGTCAAGCGGTTCATGCGCGCGAGTTTTTTTGAAATGCAGGCCCCGGTGGAGGCGACCGCTTCCTACATCCGCGACCTGCAGGAATTTTGGTCCCTCAAGACCCGCTCCAACAACGACCTCATCGAAGCCGGCCGCGATCTCGTCCGCCTCAACAACGCCTACGAGATCCGCCTTCAGCACGACGCCGACCTGCGCTCCCAGCTCGACCGGCTAAGCCAGCTCCTCAAGCTTCCAACCCCCGCGGGTTACCGCGCCGAGCCCGCGCGCATCGTCCGCCGTGATTTCTCCGGTTGGTGGCAGCAAATCGTCATCCGCAAGGGCGCCAACTACGGCCTCACCGTCGGTTCTCCGGTTATTTACGCCGGTGGCGTGGTTGGCCGCGTGACCGAAGTCCACGCCTATACTTCCGTCGTCGAACTCATCAGCAGTCCCGGCGTGCGCATCGCCGCCAGCCTCGAAGGCGACACCCGTCCGATCAGCTATCAGGGCGGCATCAACCCCACCCTCGCTCCCGCCCGCGGCGAAGTCGAATATGTGCCCGTGGATATTTTCGTGACCCCCGCCGCGCCGCGCCGGCTGGTCACTTCGGGCCTCGGCGGGATGTTTCCCGGCGGGCTCACCATCGGCCGCCTCACCAGCGTGGAACCGAGTAGCGACGGCCTTTTCAAAAGTGGCGAAGTGCAACTCGACCCCGCCCTTTCCGCCCTCACCGAAGTGACCGTCCTCGTGCCCGAGGAAGCCGCCGGCAACTGACATGAAGCTCCGCGTCCTCCTTCTTTCGATCGCGTCCTTGTTGCTCGTGACGCTCCTCGCCCAGCTCAACCACTACCTCGGCGTCTGGCAGCTGCATGTGTGGTGCGGCGGACTGTTCATCGCGTTCGCGGCGCTGCGGCTCGATTTCCGCACGGGCGCGGCCGCCTCATTCATCGGCGGGCTCATGCTCGACGCCAACGCCCCCGTCGCCTTCGGCACGCATGCCCTGCTCTTCCTCGCCGGCCACGCCGTGATTTTCAACATCCGCGCCCGCGCCCCCCGCGATGAAACCATCGTGGGCGTCATGGTTGCGTTGCTCGCCAACCTCGGTCTCTTCCTCGTCATTTCATTTCTCCGGCTCGACGGCGTTCCCGACTCGGGCGAAGCCTGGATGCGAGACTTCGCCGATCTGCTCGTCTCGCAAATGGTCATCGCCCTCATCGCCCCCTGGATCTTCGCCATGCAGGCGCGCCTCCTCCAGCTCGGCGGCACGGAGCTGCGCGACAACGCCCGGGGAGCCTTTTAAGGTCACAGCATGGCCGACCAAGTTTCAGAACGCCCCGGAGGGCTGGTCGAGACCCACAAGGGCTACAACCCGAGGATATTTTTCTTCTATTTCCTCATCGCCGCCCTGCTGCTCACGCTCACCGGCGGACTCGCCTACCGCCAGCTTCTCGGCAACGACCGCTACCACGAAGCCGAGAAAAAACAAAACCAGCGCCGCATCCTCGTCCCCGGTCCGCGCGGCAACATCTACGACCGCACCGGCCGCCTGCTCGTGGGCAACCGCCCCCGCTTCGCCGTCACGCTTTACCTCGACCAGCTCCGCCACGATTTCCGCACCGAATACATCAAGGTCCGCAAAGCCTACCGTGATGCCGACGACAAGAACCTCCCCACCGTCGACCAGATGCAGCGCATCGCCCGCTTCAGCGTCGTCCGGCGCTACCTCGACGAGGTCAACCAGATCCTCGACCGCCACGAGGAGCTCGACTCCGCCGATCTCAACAAGCACTTCCGCCAGGAACTCCTCCTTCCCTACATCCTCCTGGACGACCTGAAGCCCGAGGAATACGCACGTCTCATCGAGCACCTGCCCGTCAACTCCCCGTTGCAGGTCTACACCTCCAGCATCCGCTCCTACCCGCTCGGTTCCATCGCCGCCCAGACCATCGGCTACGTCACCGGCAACGACGACATCGAGCCCGCCGACGACTTCCCCGGAGCCGACCTCACCACCTTCAAGATGAAGGGCACCGTAGGCCGCGAAGGCCTCGAAGCCCAATACGACGACGAGCTCCAGGGCGAGACCGGCGGCGCCATTTACCGCGTCGATCCTTCCGGCTACCGCGTCAACCCGCCGCTCTCCAAACGCCAGCCCGTCCACGGCCACGATCTGCACACCTCCCTCGACGCGGAACTCCAGATCGTCGCCGAAAAAGCCCTCGCCGAAACCGAACTCAACGGCGCCGCCGTCGCCCTCGACATCCGCACCGGCGAGGTGCTCGCCCTCGCCAGCAAGCCCGACTACAATCTCGAAGCTTTCATTCCCCGGCTCAGCCATGATGAAGCCAAAAAAATCAACGACGACGGCGCCTGGCTCAACCGCGCCGTAAGCGGTATCTACCCGCCCGGCTCCACCTTCAAGATCGTCACCGCCTGCGCCGGCCTCGCGAGCGGCGCCATCGACCTCGACTCTTATTCGATCGACTGCATCGGCTGGGTCCAGATCGGCGGACGCCGCTTCACCTGCGAAAACGGCCACGGCATCCACGGCGTCATCAAGCTCGTCGAGGCCATCGCCGTGAGTTGCGATTCTTTCTTCTACCAGTTCGGCCTCGCCACCACCGCCGAAAAAATCGCCGCGATGGCCGACCGTTTCCACCTCGACCGCCCCACCGGCATCGACCTGCCCTACGAGACGAAGAGCATGCTCATCCCCGACGCCGCCTGGAAAAAGGAGCGTCGCGATCAATCATGGTTTCCCGGTGACACCGCCAACATGTCCATCGGCCAGGGTTTCATCGGCGTGACCCCGCTCCAAATGGCCTGCTTCGTCGCCTCCTTTGCGCGCGGTGAAACCGTCACGCGTCCCTACCTGTTGCACGATCCCGACCGCCCCGCACAACACACCGAGCCCATCGGCCTGACGCCCGCCCAACACGAAGCCATCGTGCAAGGCATGATCGGCTGCGTGGACCACGGCACCGCGCGTCTGCTCACCACGCTCCCCTCGATGCGCATTCCCGGGCTCACCCTCGCCGGCAAGACCGGCACCGCGCAGGTCCATGGCAAGGACGGCAATCTCAACATCGCCTGGTTCATTTGTTTCGCTCCGGTCGAGGATCCGAAGATCGCCATCGCCGTGGTGCAGGAAGGCAACGTCGGTGAGGAAACCGGGGGCGGCCGCATTGCAGGCCCCATCGCCCAAGCCATCCTGAAAAAATGGCAGGAAGAGCGCAGCCGTCCTCCGGCACCCGTCATCAGCGTGCCGACGCGTTAAGGCAACCGGGTGCCTGCGCGCAGCGCCCGCTTCGCCCGGCGAAACACCGCCAGCGGTTCCGACCGGCGTGTCTGCGGACCGTAGCGCAAATCCTCCAGCTCGGCACGGACGGCGACCAAATCCGCACTGCCAAATCCGGAATCGGAAATCTTCCTGAGCCAGCGTCCCGCTTCCCGACGCACCGGATCCATCTTCCGTCCATGCGCCCGGCCGCTGCGCCAACGCAGCCACTCACCACGACCGCGCAAACGCCACGCAGCGCCCAGACCGGCAAGCGCCAGCACACCCGCAATCCACACCGCAACACGATGCATGTCCCAGGGGGATTGGATCCACGCCTTGAACTCCGCCAGCCGGTGCCGCAACGCCTGCTTCAAGGATTTCAGCCGTCCGTCCACCAGTTTCTTCGCTTTGTGCGCCAGCTCGAATTGCGAAGTCTGATCGAAGTTCACGATGCGCCGATACCAGAAGATGCGCAGGCCCTCGAACCGCGCATCCCAGCTGTGATCACGGATGCGCGCCAATGCCGCCTCTCCTTGGGGCGCATTGTCCGGATCCCCCACCGCCACCGAGCCGGGCGTGGGATCCACCCGGAGCCAGGAATTACTCGCGCGGTCGAAAATCTCACACCACGCATGCGCGTCCGAGTTGCGCACCGTGAGACTCTCGCTGGTTGCGTTCCACGAGCCGCCCTTGAAGCCCAGCACCACCCTCGCCGGATAACCCGCTTCGCGCGCCAGCAACGTGAAGGCTCCGGCGAACAGCTCGCAATGCCCCGCTTCCTTTGAGCCAATCCAAAACACCAGCGGATCCTCCTCCCCCGGCCGTATCTGGCTTTGCAGCGAATAGGTGTGCGCCTTTTGCAGCCACGCGCAGGCACGCCGGGCGAAGTCTGCGGGATTTTCCGGCGGCGCGTTGATCGCCGTCACCCAAGCGGCCAGCCGCGCTTTCTCATTCTCTTTCAAGTCGAGCCCCGTGAACACCGGTCGTTGAGGATCATCTTCCTTGGAAACCTGCACCGCCCCCCCTTCCACCGGCAGGCGAAGAGACGGCCCGATCGGCATGCCTTCGACACGATACGCGAGCATCTTTGCGGGCGTGCGCCGCAGCGCCACGAGGTTTAACTCATGGCTGAACGCCGCGTCCTGCTGTCCGTCAAACGTGATCTGGTAGAAAGCCCCCAGCAGCGGCAAAAAACGGCTCGTGCCGGTCTCCAGATAAAAGGTCCACACCGGCATGTCCGCACGCAACCGGGCATCGCCCTGCACTTGGGACGTCCTTTGTGAAATATCATCCAGACTGCGCTTGAGCACCGGCGACATGCCGAAGCTGTGATTCTTGTATTCGTCGAGAACGAGCATGCGCCAGTAAAGCTCCGCCGGCACCTTCGAGCGGTCCGACACGTCGACACTCAACGCCACCCCCGTGTCCTGCTGGATGTCCACCACGTCGCCGAACTGGATGTTTTCACTGAAGCCCGTCTTGGCCTTGCGCGACATCATGCCGTCGAGAAACAGGCTGTTGCCCAGATCGAAACGCGGGATCGCCATAAACAACACCGCCGACAACCCCACCACTCCGCCAAAAAGCAACACGCTCAGCGCGGCCACCCTCCAGTCGAGACACTCGCGCAGCCGGCGCCCCAGTCGCCCCCACCCCGCGTACATCCACGCCGGCGGTCCGTCCGCGGCCGCGACCACCGGCAAACCCTGCTCCATCGCATCGACCAGCGTGATGACCAAAAGAAAAATCAGTGCGACCGCCGTGAACACCACGATCTGCGCCGCAAACACGATCGAGACCGACAACACCCCGCCCACGACCACAAGGAAAAGCCCCAGCAGAATGAGCTGCAGATCGTCGCGGCGTTTGCGCGGGGTGATCACCCGGTAAAGCACCAGCATCAGGGCCAGCCGGATGATCGGCGCGATCGGCTCCTTCAAGTGCGTCGTCATATCGAGCGCGAAAATCCCCACCAGCACCGGGAACGCCAGCCGGTCGATCCAACGGGGCACGCGGGCAACCCAGTCCGGACGCACCGTCACGACCGGCACCGCAAGCGTCACCAGTGCGAGCAACGCCCACGCCTCGACATCCATGTAGAGCACCGTCCACGCGGAGATCACCGCGAGCATTCCGCCCAGCAGCCACTTGAGCTGGTGAAGCTCGGAAAGGCTAAGTTGCGGCCGCCGGTTTTCCATCGACATGGGCGATCACGCCCCGCGCCCCGTCGGGCGCGAAGGTCATCAGGTTGAAGCGCCGGCCCGAGCCTGCGCTTGTGGAAGGTTGATAGGACAAGTCCACGGTTTCAGCCAGAGCCAGCCGGTCGAGAAACCGCTCCAGGTCGCGCACGCTGCGCACGGGGCTCGACGACTCATCGTTGAACGCAACCGAGGTAAGCCTGCCCGCCCGGAAAAGATCCTCGGCCAGCGTCGCCGCAAAACTGCACAGCAACTCAAACTGCTCCGGCCGCGTCCAGGTTTCCGCCGAGGTCTGCACCCACAGCGAAAAACCCGCCTGCATCTCCGTGGCGAACTGCCTCACCATCAGCCGGCGCAGACGCGCACTCGCCTTCCAGTGCACCGTGCGTTGCGAGTCTCCCGATGCGTAAGGCCGCAGCGCCAGCAAGTCGCCGCCCTGTCCTGCCGCGGCCTTCTGTTCGCCGAGCCCCGGCTGCCGCCATGACACCAGAGGAAAACGCCGATACTCCACCGGCGCCGGCCACACCAGCACCTCGCGCCGCAGTTCCGAGCCGATGACTTTGCGCAAAAATCCAAAGGGGAACAACGAGCCCACCGCGACCAGCTCCACCGTCAGCACACCGCGTTTTTCCGGCCGCAGCGTCCACTCCAGTTTCGTCTCGCCGAGCGGATCGAGCCGGCCGCCCAGCGTGCTGCGCACGGACTTGGCCAGACCGGTCGCCTTGAAATCAAACCACAGCCCATAGGTGGGCAGCACGCGCTTGCGGTTGCGCAGCTCCAGCATGATCGCGTGCTCCTTGCCTACGCGCAATGGTGGCGTCAGCCGCAGCCGCCACGTCACGCCTTTGAGATTGAACCATGAAAGCACGCCGCTGAACACCAGACACGCAAGCAACAGCGACAGCGCGATGAACAGGATGTTGCTCGACGTGTTGTAGGCCGCCATGCCGATGCCCAGCGCGACCGTGATGAGCAGCGTGCCCGACACCGTCGGCAGGATCCGCTGCCCGCGCTGCGGATAAATGAGCGACCACAGCAGACGCCGCCACCGGTGTGAACGCTCACGCCCGCCACGAAAGTCCACTCCATACCAATCGGTCGCGGCGGAGACGGCGGACGAGACTGGTTCAACCGCGGTCATGAGATCGCTCAGACCGGCGTGGCAATCGCCGCCGTGATGCGCCGCAAGATGGCGGTGATCGCGCGGCGCTCCTCCAGTGCATCCGGACTCTGTCGCACCAAGGCCAGTCGATGGGCGAGCACCGGCACGATGAGCGCCTGCACATCCTCCGGCATCACGAAATCACGGCCGAGCAACAACGCGCGCGCCTGCGCGGCATGCTTGAGCGCGAGACCGCCGCGCACCGAAACACCCGACTTGAACTCGGCCTCCGTGCGCGTCGCCGCCACGAGCTTGAGCACATAATCGAGCACCGACTCTTCGATGAACACCTGTTGCGCGACCGTCTGCAGACGCAGGATGTCGTCACGGCTCGCCACGGCGTTGAGCACGATCCCGTCGTAATTCGTGCGCGGAGCCCGCAAAATCTCCAGTTCATCGGCCGCCTCGGGATAACCCATGTGCAGCCGCATGAGAAACCTGTCCATCTGGCTCTCCGGCAGCGGAAACGTGCCCTCGTAATCCACCGGATTCTGCGTGGCGAAGACGAGGAAGGGCGAGCCCACCGCATGTGCCTCGCCGTCGATGGTCACACGCGCGCGATCCATCACTTCAAGCAGCGCCGACTGGGTTTTCGGCGTCGCACGGTTGATCTCGTCGGCGAGGACCACGTTGGCGAAGACCGGACCTTTTTTGAAAACGAAACGCTTCTCCTGCTCGTCGTAGACCGACACGCCCGTGACATCGCTCGGCAGCAGGTCGCTGGTGAATTGGATGCGGGAGAAAGTGCAGTCCATCGACCGCGCGAGGGAATAGGCGAGCGTCGTCTTGCCGACGCCAGGCATGTCCTCGATGAGCAGATGACCGGCGGCCACGAGACACACGAGCACCTGCTCGATGACGTCATCCTTGCCCTTGATCGTCACGCGCATGTTGGTGCGCAAACGTTCGAGAATCTGGCGGGCATCGGAAACCACGGGACCGGAGACGAAGTCGCTCATGACCGGAAGCGTAACCGTGCCCGCCTCACGCGCAAACGGGATTTCCGCTTTGACCGTCCTTTGACGACCCGCGCGTTCAGGCGAGGAGTTTGATCAGCGCGGAAAAATCCTCATCGCCGAAACCCGCCCGGTCGGCGGCGGCCAGACGGTCGCGCACCGTGTCGAGCACGGGGAAGTCCTCGCAGCCGTTGATGCCCGATGCGAGACGCATGTCCTTGAGCATGTGCTTCACCGAAAACTGCGGCGAGAAATCGCCCGCCCGGAGTTTCGGTTCCTTAAGCTTGGTCAGGCCCGAGCTGCCGGCGTTTTTGGACATCGCCCCGAAAAACACATCATCACCGATACCGGCGCGACGCGCGAGGGTCAGCGCTTCGGAAAGCGCCTGCATCTGCACGGCGAGATTGAGGTTCATCGCCAGTTTGAGCGTGGCCGCCTGAGTGTTTGTGCCGATGTGGAAGCGAGCCTGCGACACGAGCGAAAACAGCGGCTCCAACTCGGTAACCAGCCCGGTATCCCCGCCCAGATAAAACACGGTCTGCCGCTGCTCGGCGGCCGGTTTGCTGCCGGTGAAAGGCGCCTCGAGATAACGGGCCCCGCGCGCGGTCACCGCCAGGCGAAATTCCTCACTGCTCTTGGGGTCAATGGTGCTCGACTGCGCCACGATCTTCCCCGGACCCAGCGCCGGCAAAATGCGCGCCAGCAGAGTCCGCACCGCCGGCGGATCGGCGACGACGATCTGGACGACATCGGCGGCCGAGGCGACCGCCTCGGGGGAATCCTTCCATTGGGGGAAATCCGGCTGCGCCGTGCGATTCCATGCGCCCGCCAGCACGCCGGCGGCCTCGTAATGCCGCGCCCAGACCCCGCCGATAATCCCCAGACCAATGACGCCGATTTTCATAAGACGGCAAAAGAAACCAGTTATCCCAAAATCTCCAGCAATCGCGTGAAAAGCCGGTCCACCTTCGCTTGGTTCGATTTCACGAGGTCTTTGAATTTGGCGAAATCGATTTCGGTGCCTTCGAGGCCGTTGGCATGGTTGTCCACGATGGCGAGGCTGTTGTAGCGCAAGCCGAGTTCGCGGCACAGGTCGGCCTCGTGCGCGGCGGTCATGCCGACGACATCGCCCCAGTCTTTGATGACGCGAATCTCCGCCTTGGTCTCGAAACGCGGCCCGCGCATCTGCACATAAACCTTACCCGTCTGAATCATAAACTCCGGCGCCAGCGCGGCGACGATCAGGGGAATCAGGTTGTTGTCGATGCCTGGTGCGCTGCCCTTGAGCTCCTCGTCGAAAAACGTGGCCGGCCCCTGTTGAAGCGCCACGTAGTCGGCGCACGACACGAGCGAGCCGGGCGGAAGGTCGGGCTTGAGCGATCCGACGGAGTTGAGTGAAACGACGTCGTGAAACCCCAGATCGGCGAGTGCACGGATGTTGGCGCGATAATTAATCGCGTGCGGCGGGAGCGGCGTGGCGGGCCCGTGGCGGTTGAGCAGGACGTGTTCGCCGTGTGCCTTGTAGGTGACGGCGCCGTGTTTTGTCTCGACGCTCCGCACATCCCACCCTGAGAACTGCGTCGAATTTACGATGCTTGTGCCACTGATGAACGCCACTTTCATGCCGCGACTAACGGCCTCCGCCGCCCGCGTGACAACGCGAAAGCACTTTCTCACCGCCGTGGCCGCCCTCGGTCTGCTCGCATTCACCGGTTGCTCCACGCCCGGACCAAACCACGCCTACGTCGTCGCCACGGCCGATGCGTCCATCCTGGATTTCTCAAAGGGCAAGCCCACGACGGAAGTCCCCAGTTACCTTTCTTCGGCCTACAATCTCTACGGCCTCGCCTACGATCCGTTCACCGACCACCTCTTCCTGCGCATCGTGCCGGGCAATTTCGTCCGCGTGATCGACCGGCCCGCGCGTGCGATCAAATACGATTTCACCGCCGAAGGCGTGCCCGACGGGGCCGGCGACCTCGCCATTCGCTCCAGCGACCGGCACCTGTTTTTTGCCCACCCCACCGAGCCCATTCTCGTCGAAACCTCCCTCGTCGGAAAGCACGTGCGCGACATCCGCCTGCAAGGCTTCACCGGCGCGCCTTCGGGCGTGGCCTACGATCAGAAGCTCAACCATTTTTTCATCCTGAGCGGCGGCGACCTCGACCAGGTCACGACCTACTCGCTCGACGGCAAACGCCTCGGCGCCATCAGCCTTGATCGCACCGTCCAGCTCGCCTCGCTCGCCTTCGACTCGGTCACGCGCGAATTTTACGTTCCGCTGCGCGACCAATCCGCGATCGGCATCTTCAACCTCAAGGGCCTGCTGGTCCGCAGCCTGCCGATCCCCGCGACGGAAAGTCATCCCCGCGTCGACGTGGGCGAGCGCTCGCTCATCCGGTTGTTTTAAGCTCCACCTCGGGTCCGAGCAAACGGTCCGCACTCTCCGAGCTCACCCGACCCAGGCGATTTTCTGGATACGGCCGGCCAGCTCGACATCCTTCGCCGTCACCTTCCCTCCTGCGTCATGGGTGTTGAGGCGGATGGCCACGCGATTGTAGACGTTGGTCCACTCGGGATGGTGGTTGAGCGCCTCGGCCTCGAAACTCACCCGCACCATGAAGCTCATCGCCTCGCGAAAACTGCCAAAGGTGTAACTCTTCGTCAGCGCATCGCCTTGCAGCAACCAGCCGGGAAGACCTCCCAAGGCGCGGCCGATTTCATCGGGACTCAGGGGTTTTGTGCTCATGGCTCATTTTCCGCCCGCCGCCGGATTGCGTCAACCCCGCCGGAAGGTTCGCAGTTGGCGGCTTGTCAAAGCCCTCCGCGCCACCCTAACTCACTCCTTTACCGCCCGCATGCCATCCCCGTCCGCCTCCATTCCCGCCCACGTCGCCATCATCATGGACGGCAACGGCCGCTGGGCCAAACAACGCGGCCTGCCCCGCATTGAAGGCCATCGTCGCGGCGTCGACACCGTCCGCACCATCATCAACGCCAGCCGCGAGTTGGGTATCCGTTACATTACGCTTTACGCCTTCTCGGTCGAAAACTGGAAACGCCCTCAGGACGAGGTCGGCGCGCTCATGGGCTTGCTGGAGTATTTTCTCAAAAAGGAGCTGGCCAACCTCGTGAAGGACAAGGTCCGCCTGCTCACCATCGGCCGCATCCACGAAATGCCCGACAGTGTTCGCATCCTCCTCGAAAAAGCCATCGAAGCCACCTCGTCCTTCACCGGTCACACGCTCGTCCTCGCCCTCAACTACGGCGCCCGCACCGAGGTGGTCGACGCCGCCCGAGCCTACGCCAAGGCCATCGCCGCCGGCGAAGTAAAGCTCAACGACAACTCGTGGGAGACCTTCAGCCGCTACCTCAACACCGCGGATATCCCCGATCCCGATCTCGTCATCCGCACATCGGGCGAGATGCGCATCAGTAATTTTCTCCTGATGCAGGCCGCCTACGCCGAGTTCGTTTTCACTCCCGTGCTCTGGCCCGATTTCACCAAGGCCGACCTCTCCGCCGCCGTGGAAATCTACGCCAAACGCGAACGCCGCTTCGGCCTGACCAGCGAACAGCTCAAACCCGCCGCGACCTCCTAAAAACAGGTTCGCGCGCAAACCCCCTTTCTTCTCCGTGGGCAAACGTATCTTCAGCACCGTCCTCCTCTGGCTCATCATCTTCGCCACGATGTATTTCTTCCAGGAGCACGGCGGCATCGTGCTCACCGTGCTGGTCGGCACGCTCACCCTGCGCGAACTCTATCAGATGGTCCGGCGCATGGGGCACACGCCCTTTGACCGTCTCGGCCTGCTTTTCGGCGCCGCGATCATGCTCGCTCCGGTGGCGCAGATTCCGTTGCTCACGCCCGAGACCCTGCTCGCACTGGCCGCGGTGGTTTTCGCCGTGCGCATCGTCGGCGAGCGCAATCCCGAGAACCGCGTCGAATCGCTCGCCTGGACTCTCTTCGGCCTCGTTTACGTGCCGTTCATGCTCCAGTTCCTCGTGCGCATCCTGTTGATCAACGGTCCGCACCTGCACACCGGCCTCGCCCTCACCGTCTGGCTGATCGCCGTGTCGAAATTCTGCGACGTCGGCGCCCTCCTCTCCGGCATGGCCTTCGGTAAACACAAGATGTCCCCCGTCATCAGCCCCAAAAAAACCTGGGAAGGTGCCGCCGGCGGTCTGCTCACCTCGGCCCTGCTCGGCGCCGGCATCGTTTATTTTTGCCGCTCGTATGGTTATTTTCCGGCCACGTTCACCCCGCTGCTCGCCGCAGCCGTCGCCGTGCCCATCGCAGCCTTCGGCATCGTCTCGGACCTCGTCGAATCGGTCATCAAACGCCGCGCCAATACCAAGGACTCCGGCGCGACCATCCCCGGCATCGGCGGCGTGTTTGATCTTTCCGACAGCCTGATCCTCACCGCCCCCGTAGGCTATCTGGTGTTCAGCCTGCTATAAAATCGTTCTCATTCTCGTTCTCTTACTCGTTCTCATCCATTGAGAATAAGCCCAAGAGAACGAGAATGAGTAAGAGAACGAGAACGATGACAGCCTCTATCAACCCACACTCCCGCAAACGCATCGTCCTGCTTGGAGCGACCGGCTCCATCGGTGAAAACACCCTGCGCGTTATCGCCGCGCATCCCGACAAACTCGAACTCGTCGGCATCGCCGCCCACTCGAATCACGTCCGCCTCGCCGAGATCGCCCGTGCCCATCCCGGCGTGCGCCACGTCGCCCTCTTCGATGAAGCCGCCTGTGCCGCCGCCAAATCCGCCGGCGCCTTCCCTTCCGGTGTCACCCTGCACGGAGGCCTCGCCGGCCTCAACTTCCTCGCCCAGCTCCCCGAAGCCGACACCGTGCTCGTGGCCGTCGTCGGCACCGCCGGCCTCGAACCGGCGCTGGCCGCGCTCGCCACCGGCAAGAATCTCGCCCTCGCCTCGAAGGAGATCCTCGTCCTCGCCGGCAAGTTTGTGATGGCCGCCGCCCGCGCGAGCGGCGCGAAACTCCTCCCCGTCGATAGCGAGCACAACGCCGTCTTCCAATGCATTCAGGGGCACCCTTCGGCTGACGTCTCGCGCATCATCCTCACCGCCAGCGGCGGCGCCTTCCGTGACTGGCCGGCCGAGAAACTTTCCCACGTCACCGTGGCCGACGCGCTCAAGCACCCCAACTGGTCGATGGGGCAAAAGATCACCGTCGATTCCGCCACTCTCGCCAACAAGGGCCTCGAACTCATCGAAGCCCAGTGCCTCTTCGGCCTTCGCGCCGACCAGTGTCATGCCGTGCTGCACCCGCAAAGCATCGTGCACGCGCTCGTCGAGTTTACCGACGGCGCCATGCTCGCGCAGCTTTGCCCGCCGTCGATGACGTTCCCCATCCAGCACGCGCTCCTGCACCCCGCTCGCGCGCCCGGCGTGGATGCGCCGCTCGATCTCACCAAACTGCTCTCGCTGGAATTCCGCCCCGTGGACGAAGCCCGTTTCCCGATGCTGCGTCTGGCCCGCGAAGTCATGCACGCAGGCGGTTCGTCTCCGGCGATTTACAATGCCGCCAACGAAATCGCGGTGGCCGCATTCCTCGCACAAAAAATCCCCTTCCTTGCGATTCCGCAGGTCGTGGATAAAACTCTGCAAACGATCTCTTCTTTTGAACCTGCCGACTTGGCCGCTGTCCTAGCCGTCGACGCCGAAGCCCGCCGCATCGCGTCCGCCACCCTATCTTCCCTTCGCCCTTAGCCCATCACCTTTTGCCCGCTCCCTATGGACCTCCTGCATCTCCTTCTTTCCAATCTCTGGTCCGTCCTGCTCATCGTCATTTTCTTCGGCGGATCGATTTTCGTCCACGAGCTCGGTCACTTCCTCGCCGCCCGCAAACGCGGGATGATTGTTGAACGCTTCTCCATCGGTTTCGGCCCAAAGATTTTTTCGTGGCACGGCAAAGACGGCGTTGAATACCGCCTCTCGTGGCTTCCCCTCGGCGGCTACGTCGCCTTGCCCCAGCTCGCCGACATGCGCGGCATCGAGGGCGAGAGCAAAACCGACATATCCAAATTCCCAGCGCCTACCTATTCGACCAAAATGATCGTCTCGGTCGCCGGAGCGGTGTGCAACGTTCTCTTCGCTTTGGCTCTCGCTTGCATCGTATGGGGTGTCGGCCTTCCCACCACAAGTGAGTTAAATACCACTCAAATCGGCTCGATTCTAGACACACTAAAGTTGCCCGATGGCACTGTGGTTCCAAGCCCTGCCGCACAAGCCAATCTCCATCCAGGCGACATCATTCGTGCGGTCGATGGCAAGCCTGTCGATGACTGGCTTAGCCTCATGCAAACGCTAGCCTCTGGCTCGGGGCGAACCGCCGACGGCCATCCTAAAGCAGTTCTCTCAATTGACCGTGCGGGCCAAACCCAGCAAGTGACCGTCCTTCCCCGCCTCGCTGGAGATGATGGATTTCGCATGCTCGGAATCGAGGCGGCTGATGATCTTACAGTCGAAAAAGTCGCACCCGACTCCCCTGCTGCTCTAGCCGGTCTACAACCAGGGGATACTCTTACCGAGGTCGATGGACGTCCACTGTATCAACTCGGTGCGCTAGCCGAATTACTCCAAAAAACACAAACCACTCCGATCCATCTGACACTCCGCCGCGGGGATCAGATTCTCACTGTTTCGGTGGCTGCACGTCCGGAAAAAGACCCAGAGGGAAAACTAGTCTACCGCATAGGCGTCCAGTATCGCAGCAACTTCATCACTTTACATCCATCTCCTTTCAAGCAACTCACCGATCAAGTCACCATGACATGGCGGGTGCTAACAGGTGTCCTTAATCCCAAATCTGATCTCGGTCCATCAAAGCTCAGTGGCCCCATCGGTATTGTCCGTGGCTTTCACACACTCGCTCAGGTCGATATCCGTCTCGTTCTTTGGTTCACGATTCTCATCAACGTTAATCTCGCCATTTTCAACCTGCTGCCGATCCCCGTGCTCGATGGTGGTCACATGCTCTTTGCGACTATTGCGAAGCTTCGCGGACGCTCCCTTCCCGTCCAACTCATCGCCACCACGCAAAGCATTTTCATGGTTCTCCTACTGTTCATGATGATCTATGTAGGAAACTTTGACCTGCGCCGCTGGCTCCGCGATAATAGCAACGAGAAGGCCGAAGCCGCTGCGGCTGCGACGGCAGCAACACCCGCCCAATCGGCTCCCGCCGCCACGCCGGCCAAACCCTAAGGATCGGCGGGCGGCGGCACTTCCCGCCGAAGTTTGACATTGGTCGGTCGCCATTGGTCATTTGATCACATTCACAATGTCCTACTGCGCCTCCCGTTTTCGCACCGTCCGCCGGCCAACCCTCGAAGTAAAGGTCGGCCAGGTCGGCATCGGCGGCTCCAATCCCGTCCGCGTCCAGTCGATGACCACCAGCGACACCCAGGACGTCGCCGCCACGGTGAAGCAGTCCATCGCCCTCGCCGAGGTAGGCTGCGAAATCATCCGCATCACCGCGCCCAACGTGCAGGCCGCGAAGTGCCTCAAGGACATCCGCGCGCAGTTCACCGCCGCCGGCTTTGGACACGTTCCCCTCGTCGCCGACATTCACTTCCTCCCCGCCGCCGCGATGGAGGCCGTCGAGCACGTTGAAAAAGTCCGCGTCAATCCGGGCAACTACGCCGACAAAAAGAAATTCGCCGTCAAGGAATACACCGACGCCGACTACGACCGCGAACTCCAGCGCCTCCACGACTCGTTCACCCCGCTCGTCCTCCGCGCCAAAACCCTCGGCCGCGCCCTTCGCATCGGCACCAACCACGGCTCCCTCTCCGACCGCATCATGAACCGCTACGGGGACACTCCCCTCGGCATGGTCGAGAGCGCGCTGGAGTTCCTCCGCATCGCGGAAAGTCACGGCTTCAAGCAGATGATGCTGTCGATGAAGTCCTCCAATCCGAAGGTCATGATCGAGGCCTACCGCCTCCTCGTGGACCGCATGAACGGGGAGGACATGCACTACCCGCTCCACCTCGGCGTCACCGAGGCGGGTGACGGCGAAGACGGCCGCATCAAAAGCGCCATCGGCATCGGCAGCCTCCTCTACGACGGCCTCGGCGACACCATCCGCGTGTCGCTCACCGAGGACAGCGTCTATGAAGTCCCCGTCGCCCAGGCCCTCGTAAAAAAAGCGATGTCGCTGTGGAAATCAGTCGGCGAAAAGACGGAAATCCTCGCCGACGCCATCGACCCGTTTCACTTCACGAAGAGGGAAACCACCACGCTTACCCTGGCCGAAAACTGCACCGTGGGTCCCGAACATCCTCCGCGTGTCATCGTCCGCGTGCCCTCCGTCGCCTCGTTGCCCGAGACGATTGCCCAGCTCACCGGCCCGCGTCTTGAAGACACGCCCGCCGAAGGCCTGCTCGTCCCCATCGCCTCGGCCGCCGATCTCACCGCGCTTCCCGCCTCCACGCCGGCCAACCGCTTCCTCGTGTTGGAACTCTCCCCCGCCCTCACCGTCGGCGAGTTGCAGCCCGTGCTTGCCGGCCACCAAGGATCCCTTGTGTTGCTGCGCAGCTTCGGCGCCGGCGAAGCCGACACGCTTGCCGCCTTCGCCAACCTCGCGCGCACCCACGGCCAGTTCCTCGCCGTCGCCGCCACCGCCGCCCAGCTCTCCGCGCTCACCCCCACGTTGCGCATCCTGGGCGACGATCGCCTGCTGTTCACGCTGAGCTCCGCCTCTGCCCTCTCGGCCCTCAGTTCCCAGCCCTTCATCCGCCCCCACCACACCGGCGCCTACCGGGCTCTCGCCGAGCAGCTGCGCAACGCCGGCTCGCGCGCGCCACTCTGGATTCGCAACACCACCGAGACCGCCGTGCATGCCGATCCCAGCTTCCTCTCCAAGCTGCTCGACGCCTCCATCCTCACCGGCTCGCTCCTCTGCGACGGTCTCGGCGATCTCGTCTCCATCGAGACTGAAGCCGACCCCGCCCGGGCCACCAAGCTCTCCTACAACGTCCTTCAGGGCGCCGGTGCCCGCATCTCCAAGACCGAGTTCGTCGCCTGCCCTTCGTGCGGCCGCACGCTCTTCGATCTTCAGACGACCACCCAGCGCATCCGTTCCCAGACAGGCCACCTCAAGGGTGTGAAGCTCGCCATCATGGGCTGCATCGTAAACGGCCCCGGCGAAATGGCCGACGCCGACTTCGGCTACGTCGGCGGCGCCCCCGGCAAGATCAATCTCTACGTCGGCAAAAACTGCGTCCAATACAACATTCCCCAGGTCGAGGCCGACGCGCGTCTCATCGCCCTCATCAAAGAGCACGGCAAATGGGTCGATCCGTCCCCTGTTACCGTCGCGTAACCTCTTCTGAAACAGCCCCCGTTTTGGCCGCCGGCACAGCGTAGTGCCCTCACCCCGACGCATTTTCAGAGGGGAATTGCCGCCTGTAATATCTCTCCCGTTACACGGCCGTGACATTTTCGCCTTCAAGTTGAAACAGGGATTTTTGTGGCAACAAAAAAACTCAAAAACTTATCCGCAAACTGCCGGTGAATAACTTGTCAGAAAGTTGCTCTTGAAACCCTTTTCCGCATCAACGTTATTGCCTTCCCGTCCTCTTCAACCGATCAGTTTCGGTGGTTCTTTATCACGTCCTCCGCGAGTCAGTGTTCCACCCTCCTGTTTGCTGCAAAACAAACCGCTGGTCATCAATCTCTTAAGCCTCAACCGGCCTTCCCTTCATTTTCTGATGATCCGCTCCCCTCTTTTGACAGGCTTTGGTGTATGGACCTTGGCAAGTGATGACGTGGTGCCGACCACCTCCGACTGTGGAGTGTGAATAATACCAAGCCGCGCCTCCTATTTGTCCATGTCTTCAGCCGTTACCTCTCCTACCCTCTGGGAAACCGTCAAAAGCGATTTTAAGGGGCTTTTCCCCGAAGACGTCTACCAGCTTTGGTTCGAGCCCATCGTGTGTCTGGAAGCCACGGAAGAGTCCCTTGTTCTGGGCGTGCCGAACGATTTCGCGGCCATCTGGATCAACGACAACTACCTTGATCTCATCGTCCAGCGCCTCCGCCTCACCGCGGGCCGCCAGATCACCGTAAAACTCCAAAAAGCCTCCCCCGACGCCCGCCATTCCCGCTCAGGAGCGCCGGCTTCCGTCGAGACGGCCGCCCCGCGCGCCAAACCCGCTCCGCGTCGCAACGCCCGCAACGACGAACGCGGCGGCGCCCACACCGGCACGCTCAACCCGCGCAACACCTTCGAGACCTTCGTCGTGGGCTCCAACAACCAGATGGCCCACGCCGCCGCCATGGCGGTCGCGCAGGCCCCCGCGCAGGCCTACAACCCCCTGTTCCTTTACGGCGACACCGGCCTTGGCAAAACGCATCTGATGCATGCCATCGGCCACGCCATCCTCCGCAACAACCCGGATACCAAGGTCGCTTATCTCTCCACCGAGAAATTCACCAACGAGTTCATCCAGGCCCTTCAGGAGAACGCCCTCACCAAGTTCCGCCAGCGTTACCGCCACGTCGACGTCCTTCTCATCGACGACGTCCAGTTCCTCAGCGGCAAAGAGCGCATCCAGGAAGAATTCTTCCACACCTTCAACGACCTCTTCGAGTCGTCCAAGCAGATCATCCTCTCCAGCGACCGCCGCGCCTCCGAGATCCAGAAACTCGAAGCCCGCCTCGTCTCCCGCTTCGAATGGGGACTCCCCGCCGACATCCAGGCGCCCGATTTCGAAACGCGCCTCGCCATTCTCCGCACCAAGGCCGCGACCCTGAAGTTCAACATCCCCGCCGATGTCGCGAACTTCATCGCCCACCACATCTCCAAGAACATCCGCCGCCTGGAAGGCGCCCTCATCAAGGTCGCCAGCTACGCCACCCTCACCGGCAAGACCATCGACCTCGCCGCCACCGAGATGCTCCTTCAGGACGTCCTCATGGAGCAGGCCCAAAACCAGCTCACGATCGAGATCATCCAGAAGAAAGTCGCCGATCACTACCAGATCCGCCACAGCGACATGACCAGCAAGCGCCGGCCCAACAACATCGCGATTCCCCGCCAGATCGCCATGTATCTCTCCCGCACGCTCACCAAGCATTCCCTGCAGGAAATCGGCGACGCCTTCGGCGGCCGTGATCACGGCACTGTCATCCACGCCTGCAAGGCCGTGGACAACATGATGGAGCAGGACACCACCGCGCGCGGCAGCATCGATTTCCTCCGGACGCAGCTCTCGCGCTGAGTTTCCGGCGCGCTCACTGCGGATAACCCCGCATTAACACGGATTGGATCATTTCCATCTGCGCCAATCTGTGTAACCTGTGGCCCAATTGTCTTCACCCATGAGCCTCACTCCCGAACAAACCGCCGCCGTCTCCAGCTGGGTCGCCGCCGGGGACAACCTCTCCACGATCCAAAAAAAACTCCGCGAGCAGTTCGACGTCGCCATGACCTACATGGATGTCCGCTTCCTCGTCGATGATCTGAATCTCCAGCTCAAGGACCCTCCCAAAAAGGTCGACGCCAGCGACGTGAGCAAAGCCCAGCCCAAGCCCGCCGCGGCGGCTGCCGCCGGTGACGAAGCCCTTCCCGCCGACGGCGATCTCCCTCCCTCCGGCCCCGGCGGCGTCAGCCTCAACGTGGACAATGTGACCTTGATCCCCGGGGCCATCGCCAGCGGCGAAGTCACCTTCAGCGACGGCGTGACCGGCAAGTGGGTGATCGACCAGCAGGGCCGCCCCGGCTTCACCAAGATCAGCCAGCCCGGCTACCGCCCCACCCCCGAAGACGGCCAGGAGTTCATGCGCCTTCTCGAAATCGAGCTTCAGAAAAAAGGCCTCTGATCCGTCGCCGGGCAAAATCCCGCGGCGTCAGCATCCCGACCCGGTCACACAACCGGGTCTTTTTTATGCCCCGCCGTCGGGCCAGCCTAGGAATCGAACCGTCCGAGCTCGTTGCTGGAGATGATGGCCTTCACATCCCCGACATAATCGGCCCCCCGTTCCGAGTAGTGCAACAACCCGTCGGCGAGACGGTCGCCCGTCACCGTGCCCTCCTTCCTCATGCGCTCGCGCAACACCCGCATGTCCCGGTAGCGCTCATCCGTGTTTAGATTGTGGATATAAGCCCGGATCGCCTCGCACGCCCCCGGAAAGACGGCGACCTTGAAGCTTTCTCCCTGCGCGCGTCCTCGGGGAATCATGCCTGATTCCCCGCCGTAGGTTCGCATTCCGAAAAGATTGTTGCCGTGCCGGGAAAATCGCGACGTCCCCCAGCCCGACTCGATGGCCGCCTGCGCCACCACCAGGGAAACCGGCACCGCATCCACCCGTTGCAACACCTGCGCCAGCACCGCGCGATCCGCCGCCACCGGGTCGGGCATTTCATAACCCTTGGCCATATCGCGCACGAAATTCCATTGCACCGGTCCCGCCGTCATCCCCGAGGCCATCGCCCGATCAATCGCCAGCAGACGTTCGCGGGAGAGGATGATCTCGCGGTTGGCCTTTTCTATCATCGGCACCAGACACGCGATAAACTCCGCCTTCCGCTCGTTCGTGTCGGTGATCGCCCTGAAATCCGGCAGATCATCGCACTCCCCCCGGTGATAGGCGGCCACCACCGCCAGCGTCACGATCACGCCCAACAGCGAGATCTGTTTCCACCGGCCCCGGGCGAAAGCAATCGCTCGGGTGAAGCGGCCCCGCGTGGGACCGCCCGCCGGTTGGAAGGATGTCGTCACTGACCCGTTTTCTTCAGGTGGAGGAAACATTTTCCTCCCGCCCAGTATTCAATGTAATTTGCGCTCGTCTGAATCCGGTCCGACCACACGCCCGCCGTGCGGCCGCCGGTGGCGTTTTGTTGTGCGACCAGTGTCTCGTCGCCGGTGAACCACTTGCGGTAGCCCGCGCCTTTTTCCATCGAGATCTTCATCGTGATTTGAGCCGCGACCTGGTCCGGCTGGAGCATCAGATAAATATCGCCCTTATCGTCCACCCTCACGTCGGAAAGCATGGCCTTGTCGAAAACCAGCGCCTCGTAGGGGCCGAATTTTTGAACCGCGACAGCCGCGGCCGGCTTTTCAGCCGTTTGACCAAACGACAACGGCGCGGAGACAACCGCGCCGGCAACCAACAGCAGCACGAAAGAGCGATGAAGGATCATGCGCCCAGCCTGCCCGAATCCGTCACCGAGGCAAGACCGGCCGCCACCGCTCCATCAACCCCCATACAAAGCCGGTCCGCAGATTCTCCGCCATCAGCAGCGTGATACCCTGGTCTATTCCGATCACATCCGTGCCCACCCAGCCGGTGGCCGGATTAAACGCATCGGCAAAACCGTAGGGCCCGTAGATTTTATCGCCCCAGCGCGCGTGCATTTCGCGCAGCGCCGCCGTGCAATCCGCCGGCACAAACGGCAGCGAACCCGCCGCCGCGCACGGCACCACCGTCCCGTCGATCCGCGCATCCGCTTCGCCCGCCTTCACCGGCGGCCCGCCCCAGTCGACGTAGCCCGCCGCGCCGTCCGACGACGTGAGCCCCCATACGTTTTCCTCGTAACCGGGAAACCGCCCGCGCAGATCGAGGCAGAACTGCTTCTGCGCCCGCGTCGCCGCGCACGCATTGGCGAAAAAATTAACCTTGCTCACCTCGTCGGTGAATCCGCGCCAGTCCAGCCACGCCTGCGGAAACTGATGCACGAAGAGCGGCGGATGATGCAGAAACCGTTCGCCCGCATACTCGACCCAAGGCGTGCGTTTCCACGCGGTCCACGCATTCGCCGGCGCCGGATGCGTCGGCGAAGCCATCGCCAGCCGCGTCATCCCCCAATGCTCGGAAAACTGGTCCCAGCTCCAGCGCATGAAGCCCTTCTCCGGCGTCCAGCCGTGACGGATCAGCCCGCGCTCGTCCGTCATCCACGCCCAATCCACGCGCTCATAAACCGCCTGCGCCAGCTCCGCGACCGCCCCGCCGAAATACCGGCCCGCCGACAGCGCGCCAAAACACGCCAGGGCCGTGTCGATGCTCGATGCCTCGCAGTTCCAGCCGCGCGCCGCCGTGCGCATGTCCACAAAGTGAAAGAAAAAACCCCGTTCGTGCGGCACGTCGCGCCACAGCGTGCGAAGCACCCGTTCCGCGCACGCCCGGCACTCGGCGCGCGATTCCCAGCCACGCTCCGCGCCGATCGCGAGAGCGGTCAATCCGAATCCCACTGCCGCCACGCTCGCCATGTCGCCGGGCTTCGAGCCGTCGGCCTTCGCCCGATCGGGAATCAGGCCCGTGTGCGGATGCGCCGTGTCGAAAAAATACCGGAACGCCCGCCGCTGCAGGTCGTCGAGAAATTGGTCGTCAGTCATCGTTCGCCTTTAATAGGTCAGAATGCCCGTAGGCCGCGAGCTTGCTCGCGCTCCGAAACCCATATCGACTCAAGATCATGATTTCGCCCTAAACATGGCGATGAGGCTCTTCGACGCCACCGAGCACATGCGGCCAACGCATCATATTTTCTGACGCTCTGCACCGCTGATCGGCTCACCGGCCTGCACACGCCATCCATTGCGCCAGCCCTTCATCAGGAAATAACCGCCATCGAAACAAGCGGACACTGGCAACTGCGAGCAGCCGTAGTGATGCCCGATCATCTTCATCTGTTCGTCCGATTAACCGGAACGCTGGCCATTTCACGCTGCGTTGCCCGCCTGAAATCAAAGACCAACCCCGTTCTTCACGCCAAAGACATGAGTTGGCAGGGAAACTTCCACGAACATCGTTTACGCCCAGACGATCCGGTCGAATCAGTGATCCGTTACCTGCACCTCAATCCTTATCGCGAAAAGCTCGTGAGCACCACCGAGGTTTGGCCTTGGTTTTGGTTGGGCAACGAAGAAGCCGCATGGTTCGTGCCCCTCCTCGACAACGAAAACCCATTTCCCGAATGGCTGAAGTAACACATCGAAGCGCCTGCAAGCAGGCGGCCTACTCGATCCTCACTGAAGCAACGCCTTCAATCCCGCCTCGTCGAGCACGGGCACGCCGAGCGTCCTTGCCTTTTCCAATTTCGATCCGGCCTCCTCGCCCGCGAGCACATAGTGGGTCTTGCGCGAAACGCTGCCGCTCACCTTGCCGCCCGCCGCCTCGATCAACGCGGTCGCCTCTTCGCGCGACAGCGTCGGCAGCGTGCCCGTGAGCACCACCGTTTTCCCCGCCAACGCGCCACCCGCCGCGGCCTCGGCCGGAGGCGTGGGCGCAAGTCCCGCCGCCTGCAAACCGGCCACGAGCGCGCGATTGGCCTCGTTGGCAAACCAGACGCGCACGGCCTCGGCGGTCTTTTCCCCAAAACCTTCGATCTGCACCAAATCGTTGAGCGAGGCCGACGCCAGGGCATCGAGCGAACGGAAGCGTTTGGCGAGATCCTTGGCCGACGCCGCGCCCACCTGCGGAATGCCCAGCCCGTGGATCACCCGCCACAAGTCCGCCGTGCGCCGCGCCGCGATGCCATTGACGAGATTGCCCGCCCAGATTTCGCCGGATTTTTTCAAGGGCAGCAAATCCTCCACCTTTAACCGGAAAATATCCGGGATCGTCTTGATGAGCCCGCGCGTGAGCAGCAGGTCCACGACTTCCTCGCCGAGTCCGTCGATGTCGAGGCTCGCCTTGGATGCGAAGTGTTCGATCTTGCGGCGCACCTTTTCGGGGCACTCCGGATTCGGACACATCCATTTCACGCCGCCTGGGTCGCGCACGAGCGGCGTGGCGCACACCGGACACTCCGTGGGGAAAACATACGCCACGCACTCCGGCGTGCGCTTCGCCATGACCACCTCGATCACCGCGGGAATGATCTCGCCCGCCTTTTCCACGAGCACGGTGTCGCCCACGCGCACGTCCTTGCGCGCGATTTCGTCGGCGTTGTGAAGCGTGGCGCGTTTCACCGTCGTGCCCGCGAGCAGCACCGGTTCCAGCTCCGCCACCGGCGTCACCGCCCCCGTGCGTCCGACCTGCAGGGAGATCGCGTTGATGCGCGTCTCCGCTCGGTCGGGCGCAAACTTGTAGGCGCACGCCCAGCGCGGCGACAGCTTGCGCGCGGCCTGGCCCGCCCCGCGATAACCCACCACCCGCTGCTGTGAAAACAGATCGAGTTTCACCACCGCACCGTCGGTCGCGTAGGCAAACCCGCGCCGGATCGCATCGAGCTCGCCGATGGACACCCACACCGCGTCGATGCCGCGCACCGACCAGAATTTCTCCACCACGGGCAATCCCCACACCCGCAGCTGCGCCTGAAACGACGATTGTGAATCGAAGCCCGACGACGCCGGTTCGCAGGCGCCCAGACCATAGAGCACGATTTCCAGCCGCCGCGTCGCCACCAGCTTTGAGTCGAGCTGCTTGAGCGTGCCCGCCGCGAGATTGCGCGGGTTCGCATAAAGTGCCTCACCGGCTTCTTCCTGAATTTGGTTGATCCGATGAAATTCCTCGTCGCGCAAAAAAATCTCCCCACGAATCTCGATCAGATCCGGCACCGCCGCCAACAAATCGTCCGCCGGCTTGAAAGCATGCGGCAGCCCGCGAATCGTGCGCACGTTGGCGGTGACATCGTCGCCCTCCTCGCCGTCGCCGCGGGTCACCGCGCGCGTGAGTTTTCCTTTTTCATAGGTGAGACTCACGGCGACGCCGTCGATCTTGGGCTCGACCGTGTAGGCAAGGTCGTCGGAGCCGAGCGCCTTGACGAGACGCGCGTGGAACTCGCGCAATTCCGCCTCATCGTAAGTATTGTCCAGCGTGGTCATCGCCAGCCGGTGTTTCATGCGGACAAACCCCTCGGAACGATCGTCGCCCACGCGCTGGGTCGGTGACTCTGCGGCGGTCAGCTCCGGAAAACGCGCCTCAATCTCCGCCAGTTCACGCTTCAACGCATCATAGGCAAAGTCGCTGATCTCCGGCTGCGCCTGCCGGTAGTAGCGCTCGTCGTGAGTGGCGAGCTCGGCGCGCAAAACGTTGATACGGGTCAGCGCTTCTTCAGGCGTCATGGCGACGGCGCAAGGGAGTTTCCATCAAGATTCACGGCGTCATGTTGGTGTGCCCTGCGACGAAATCCAAGAAGGCAATCCAAGCAAATGGTGATGGCCTGTGCGGGATATTGCCTAAGGTCGTGTTTCCAGAAGAGTTTCCCCATAACCTATTTTAGATCATCCTTAAACAAAACTGGATATGCCGACACTCTGCGGCATAATCAACGTTCGGCAAAAAAATGAAGTTTTTCGCATATCTCGTCGTTGTGATCTTCGAAGCAGTATTCATGCATGCTGAATCGCCGGTCGATCTTGTGCTGGCCGTTCACTTTCCTGATATGCCTCTAAAGAAAAAAGATGGCGAGCGAGTCGAGCAGTTTGAAATCACTCTCACTTGCGCTTCATTTCATCAAATCGACAAGATCCCGGAAGATTGGTCAGTCATCATTAGCAGTCCCGTATCAGGCGTTTCTCATTGTCGCGGGGAGTCTGGCCACGGAGCGGCGACGCTCTGGAGCATTCACGATCTTGATGAAATGATCTCAGTTCGTTTTCAGGAAAAAGACGAAAAACGCTTTGATATCAGCGCTAGGATTTGGACGACATCGGGCGCCGAATATTCATTTACAAAGAGCCAGCTAATCAGAAAAAAAGAGCCGAGCCAGTCGCCAGAGCCGATGCCCATGGCTGTCACGCCTCCTGCTGCGCAGGCGTCGCGCCAGCCATAGGCATCGGCCCATCTCAAACGTTCGGCAAGAAATGAAGAAGCTCGCACCATATTTTATCAATGGCGTCCTATTTTTCGCTTATCTTTATTTCTACCTGAAGATTTTGCATCAGATGCACATCGAAGAGCGGCAGTGGCCCCAAGATGCGGATGGCGCAGATGGCATCACCTACGTGTGCACCGTTTGGCCCGTGCTTCTGGCGACGCTGCTCTTAAATCTTGGATGGGCGATTGAGCGATGTGTGCGCTTGTTCAGAAATCGAGACACCAAATGGACAGTTGGATTCGCTCCGTTCGCTGTTGGCTTAGTTTGGGCGCTCGTCCACTGTACACGGGACTATTGGACTCCGATATTGTGGAACGTCGTATGAAAAAAATCAAACCAGTCGCCAGAGCAGAGGCACGATACAGTAAAACACACAGAAACAGGGGGCCAAACAGGTCAAATCCTGTCCCGAGCAGTCACCTTGAGTCGTAACATAAAAATCCAATAATTTCCGTTAACTCCTCTCATTCATGAGGATTTACGTCATCTGACTACGTTGGACGTAACGGGGAAAATGGTCGGGCTGGTGAGATTCGAACTCACGACCTCTTGCACCCCATGCAAGCGCGCTACCAGGCTACGCTACAGCCCGAACTTTCGGAAGAGGGGTCAGGAAGCCGGATGCCCTTGGTGGAAGCAAGCGGTTTTTTCGACGATCCCTCATTCGACGCAACCACGCGGCACCGGAAATAAATTTAAAGGACCACACCCTCTCTCGCGCCGACTGATTTTCAGCGGCCGATAACCGGCGCCGGCCCGCGCTCAGACGTCAGGCAGATCGTTGAGAAGCTTTTCGACGGCGGAAAGGTCCGCCTTCTCACGCGCCACCGGCCGGCTCGTGCCCGCTTTCACTTCGATTCGAAAATTGCGGACAAAGGCCGTGGCATCTTCCTGGGACATGCCGGAAATCTTTTCTTCAATCGCCATACTGGCATCGGCCAGGATCTGGCGGATAAGCTTGGCGCGGAGTTCGTGCTCGTGGCCGGCGGGCGTGGGATCGGTCGAATGGGGTTTGAGCCCGGGATACCAAGGCCGCGAATATCGGCAAAGGCGTGTCAGACGAGCGACTTCCGTGTCGGCAATCGTCAATGAAAGCGGGGTTCCATCGATTTTGGTGTTCATGGTAACAGGACTTGTTGCGATTCCCCTAGCTTAAATGGTGCCCAGAGTGGGGGTCGAACCCACAAGACTTTCGTCGGTAGATTTTGAGTCTACTGCGTCTGCCAATTCCGCCATCTGGGCGAGTATCCAAGACGCCGAAGCTAGGAAGGCCGCCCGCCTTGTAAACGAGAAACAGCGCAAACTTACCCCCAACACGGCTTCATTTGCAGGGATTTCCGGTTGCGGCCCCGCATCCTCATCCGTTGCACTGGCGCCATGTCCGATTTCCGCGCCTTCTGCCCGTCGACCGAACCCATGCCCCGGGAACTGCGGCTTTCGGCGGAGGAATCGCACCACCTCGTGGTCGTCAATCGCGCCCGTCGCGGCGATACGGTCATCGCCTTCGACGGCCAAGGCACCGAGTGGACCTGTGAGTTGCAGGCGGATTCCAAGCGCGAGGCCGTGCTGGCGGTGCGCTCCACCCAGCGGGCCGCCCCCCTGCCCTTTGACATCACTTTGGCGCAGGCACTCCCCAAAGGCCCGTCGATGGATGCCATCGTGCGCAAGGCCACCGAGATAGGCGCCCGCCGCATCGTGCCGATCGAGAGCGCCCGCACGCAGGTGCATCTCGACCGCGACCGTTCCGACAAAAAAGCCGGCAAGTGGCAGGTCGCCGCCCTCGAAGCCGCCAAACAATGCGGCAACCCGTGGCTGCCCGAAATCGCCCCGGTGCAGTCGTTGGAAACATTCTTAAAAAAGTTACCTGGGCAAAAAGAGCCACTGAAACTCATCGCCAGTCTGCACGCCGGAGCAAAATCGCTCAAAACCGTGCTGGCCGACTTTCAAAAGGCCAACGGCCATGCGCCGACCGCCGCCGTGTGGCTGATCGGCCCCGAGGGCGATTTCACGCCCGAGGAAATGAGCGCGGCGCTCGCAGCCGGCTTTGCACCGGTGACGCTGGGCCCGCTCGTGCTCCGCTGCGAAACAGCGGCGGTGTATGCGCTCAGCGTGCTGAGCCACGAGCTGGGCGCCTGACCGCGCCGGTCACTTCGCGTCCGCAGCCGGACCGTGCTTCGCCAGCCAAGCGGCGTAGTCCTTGCGCGGCATAAAACGCAACGAGGCCGAATTGATGCAGTAACGCAGACCCGTGGGTTTGGGTCCGTCGGGAAAAACGTGGCCGAGATGCGCGCCATCCACCGTGGAATGCACCTCGTCGCGAATCATGCCGTAGCTCGTGTCGCGGTTGACGCCGACAAAGCGGCCCTCGATGGGTTTGCTGAAACTCGGCCAGCCGGTGCCGCTCTCGAATTTGTCGCGGCTGTCGAAGAGCGGCGTGTCGCTGCACACGGAAAAATAAACGCCGTCCTCATGGTTGTCGTAATACTCGTTGCGGAAGGGCGGCTCGGTGCCCTGCTGGCGGGCGACGCGGTATTGCATCGGCGTGAGCAGTTTTTGCCATTCGGCATCGGTGTGCTGCACGGCGGCCTTGCTCATGTCGATGACGACATTGGACGGCAGGCCGCAGGCGGACACGCCGCCGACCGGACAGGCAAACGGGGCGACGACTTCGGAGGCGGAGGATTTCATGGTGACTTTCGCAAAGACGAACGTGAGCGCGACAATCGCAAGCGCGGGGAGGAAAACCTTGTTCACTCCCATAGGAGAGCCGGGCGTGGGATTTATTCCATGCGCACCGGCATTTATCCAAAGATCACCGGCGCCCGATCCTTACCACACGAGCAGGCCGCCCGCGAAGGTGAGGCCGGCGCCGACGGAGCAGAAGATGATCTTGTCGCCGCTTTTAAAGATGCCTTCCTCGGCCGCCCAACCGAGCGCCATGGAAACAGACGCGCCCGAGGTGTTGCCGTATTTGGCGATGGTCACGACGAACTTTTCAAAGGGAATGCCCACGCGTTTGCCGACGGCCTTGAGAATGCGCTCGTTGGCCTGGTGAGGCACGATCCAGGAGATGTCGTCGGGTTTGAGGTTGTGGCGCTTCATCGCGTCCTCGATCTCGTTGGCGAAGGCGATGACCGCGCTTTTGAAGACCGCGCCGCCATCCATCTGAAGGTAGAAATCCTTGAGGTCGCCGCCGCCGGGAGCGGGCAACAACTGGCGCGCGCCGCCGCCGGGACGCTGGATGGCTTCAAACACGGAGGCGTCACCCGAAAGCGCCATGCGGTGCAGACGGTGTCCGCCGGGGGCATCGGTCAGGATGGCCGCGCCCGCGCCGTCACCGAAGAGGAAGGCGGTCTCGTGGTCGTTGGGATTGGTGATGCGCGAAAGGAGCTCGGCCGTGACGACGATGACGTTTTTCGCGGTGCCGCCACGGATGAACGCGCGGCCGACCTCGAGGGCGTAAAGCCAGCCGGAACAGGCGGCGTTGACGTCGAACGCAAGCGCCTTGGGACAGCCGAGAAGCTTCGCCAGGCCGCTGGCCATGGAGGGAACGGGCTGGTCGGGAATAATCGTCGCGAGCACGATGCCGTCGATCTGCGAGGCGTTCATGCCGGCCTGCGCGAGCGCGTGGTTCACGGCGGTCGCGGCGAGGCTGGTGGCGGATTCGTCGGCGTCGGCGTAGCGGCGCTCCTTGATGCCGGTGAGCTTGACCATCTCGGCCTCGGTGCGACCCGGGAAGGCTTTGAGAATATCCGTGGTCGCGCGGATGTTTTGGGGAACGGCGTAGCCGATGCCGGCGATGCAAACGGTCTCGGAAATCGCGGACTGGGGAATCCGGATTTCGGTTTTCACCGCAGAGACGGCGGACGGATTCTTAGCAAGGTAGCGGGTGATGTCGTCGCCGGAAACGCGGCCGCCGGGGCCGGTGGCTTCGATGCCGGTGAGCGTGGCGGGATCGAGGCCGGCATCTTGCGCGAGCTTCGCCGCGCGGGGCGTCCACTGAAGACCGGCGGAAGCGGAAGGCGCGGAAACAACCGGAGCGGCGACCGGCTTGTGTTCCTTGACCTCGGGTTTTGAAACCTTGGCGTCCGCCTTGGCCGTCAGATGCTTGAGGGAAATATCCGTCGTCTGAATGCTGAGGAATGGCGAGCCGCTGGGCAGGATGTCGCCCGCACGCGCCTGAATCGTTTCCACGACACCATCGCAAGGGGCCTCGAATTCGAACACGGACTTGTCGCTCTCCAGCTCGGCGATTTTTTCACCTTTGGTGATGCGGGCGCCCGGCTGGGTCTTGATGTCGATGACGGTGAGTTCGCTGACTGTCGCTCCCATGGAAGGGATCGGCACGTCGATAAGGAAGGTTTCCATCAGGGTTTGGGTTCGAAGGTCGGATAGGGTGAAGCCGACTTCCCGCTTCGGTCAACTATCCGTGTCGCAATTAAAATGCGCGCTCGAGGGAAATTTTTTGAACGTTTCCCGCCATCCATCAGGCACGCGCCAGCTTCCAGAAGGAGAGACACTTGGCGAGCAGGGCTTCAAGTTCGTCGAGCGGCACCATGTTGGGACCGTCGGAAAGCGCGTTCTCCGGATCCGGATGCGTCTCCAGGAAAAGACCGTCGGCACCGGCCGCGAGCGCGGCAAAGGCGAGCGTGGGCACGAACTCGCGCTGGCCGCCGCTCTTGCCGCCGGCCGCACCGGGGAGCTGCACGCTGTGGGTCGCGTCAAGGATCGTGGGGTAGCCGTTGCGCGCCATGATGGGGAAGCTGCGCATGTCGACCACGAGGTTGTTGTAACCAAAGGTCGCGCCGCGCTCGCACTGCCAGATCTCGGCGGCGCCGCCGTGCTTCAACTTGCCGACGACGTGGACCATGTCGGACGGCGAGAGGAACTGGCCTTTCTTCACGTTCACGGTCTTGCCAGTCGCGGCGGCTGCGAGGAGGAGATCGGTCTGGCGGCAGAGGTAGGCGGGAATCTGCAACACGTCGCAAACCTCGGCCACGGGTGCGCACTGGTCGCGCTCGTGGACATCGGTCACACAAGGCAGGCCGTAGTCTTTTTTGACGAGGGCGTGCAACGCGAGGCCTTCCTCCATGCCGGTGCCGCGGCCGCCGCCGATGGAGGTGCGGTTGGCTTTGTCGAAGGAGCCTTTGAAGACGAGGTTCAGCTCGGGATACTTCGAACGCAGGGCGACAAGTTTTCCGGCGACGGTGCGGACGACCTTCTCGTTTTCCAGCGAGCAGGGGCCGGCGAGGACGAGGAGGCGCTTGGGGTCAAAGAGAGGCATGATAAGTGGGTTTGAACGTGGAGGCCGACCGGCGCTCCCGCGGCCATCACGGGTTACTTCTGCTTGGCCTTGGGCGCGGGCTTGGCGGCTTTCTTGGCGGCTTTTTTATTCTTCAACGCGGCACCGATGAAGGCGGCGAAAAGCGGGTGGGCCTTGTTGGGCTTGGACTGGAACTCGGGGTGGAACTGCACCGCGAGGAACCACGGGTGTTTCTTGATCTCGACGATCTCGACGAGATTGCGGCGCGGGTTGATGCCGCTGATGACGAGACCGCCGCGCTGGAGCTGGCCGACGTAGGCGTTGTTCACCTCGAAACGGTGGCGGTGGCGTTCGCGGATGCTGGCGGACTTGTAGGCCTTGGCGGCGTTGGTGCCGGGAGTGATCGCGCACTCGTAGCTGCCGAGGCGCATGGTCGCGCCCTTGTCGATGACCTTCTTCTGCTCCTCCATCATGTTGATGACGGGATGCGGCGCGTTGGCGTCGAACTCGGTGGAATTGGCGCCCTTCAACTTGAGAACGTTGCGGCAATACTCGATGACCGCGATCTGCAGGCCGAGGCAGAGGCCGTAGTAAGGGACGTTGTTTTCGCGGGCGTATTTGGCGGCGGCGATCTTGCCCTCGGTGCCGCGGTCGCCGAAGCCGCCGGGGACGAGGATGCCGTCGAGACCCTTCAGAATCGCGAGGCCGTTTTTCTTTTCGAGATCCTCGGCGTCGATGCGGACGATGTTGACGCGGGTGTTGTTGGCGATGCCGGCGTGGGTGATCGATTCGTAGACGGATTTGTAGGCGTCCTGGAGCTCGATGTATTTGCCGACGACGCCGATCTTCACCTCATGTGCGGGGTTTTTCACGCGGCGCACGATCTCGTTCCACACGTTCTTCTCGGGATGCGGATGCTTGAGGCCGAACAGATCGATCACGAGGTCGTCCATGCCTTCCTTCTGGAGCGCGAGAGGCAGCTCGTAGATGGAATCCACGTCACCGCACTCGATGACGGCCTTCACGGGCACGTTGCAGAACATGGAAATCTTGTCGCGCAGGCCGGCGTCGAGCGGATGGTCGCAGCGGCATACGAGAATGTCGGGCTGGATGCCGATCTCACGGAGCTTGGCGACGGACTGCTGGGTGGGCTTCGTCTTGAGTTCGCCCGCCGCCTTCAGGAACGGCACGAGGGTGACGTGGATGAAAATGCAGTCGGTCGGTCCGACCTCGAGGGCGAACTGGCGCATCGCTTCGAGGAACGGCAGTCCCTCGATGTCGCCCGTGGTGCCGCCGATTTCGGTGATGAGCACGTCGACGTCTTTGCCGCCGGAGTAGATGCGCTCCTTGATCTCGTTGGTCACATGCGGGATGACCTGCACGGTCTTGCCGAGGTAGACACCGCGGCGCTCTTTTTGGATGACGCTTTCGTAAACCTGGCCGGAGCTCAGGCTGTTGAGGCGGGAGAGCTTTCCGCTGGTAAAGCGCTCGTAGTGGCCGAGGTCGAGGTCGGTCTCCGCGCCGTCTTCAAGGACGTAAACTTCGCCGTGCTGGAACGGGCTCATCGTGCCCGGATCGACGTTCAGGTAGGGGTCAAACTTCTGGATGCGCACGGTCAACCCGCGCAGCTCCAGGAGGGCGCCCAGCGCAGCCGCCGTCAGGCCTTTGCCCAACGAGGAGACTACTCCGCCTGTCACGAAGATGTATTTCATCGGAAAGGCATACGGGGTCACCCAAAACCGTGACAAGCAAAAGCTCGTCCTATTCCCACAACCAGACGGCCATCACCCCCACTCCGAGGATGAAAACCACCATGCCCACCAGATAAATGGACCATTTGGCGATCTTGGCCACCGCCCAGGTTACTCCGGCCAGACTCAACACCACACAGGCCAGCACCAACGTTCTGGGATAGGCACGCAGCGGCTCTAATGCGGGGTCGTCAAATATCGGCACGCCACGGAGCTAAAAGCCTCCGCCACGGCGCGCCAAGCAATTCCCCGCTTGCACCGGCTCCCGCCCCCCTCGCAGCATGACGATTTACGATGAATTCAAAACCTCAGGTCCTCGCATGGCTCACCTGCGATGGCGTCCACCTCGATCCGGGCACGGGCAAACACACCATTCTTGGGGTGTTTTCCAACATCCGCGGCCGCCAGTTTCCTGTCACGCACCCGTTCATGATCTGGTTTCTCACGCTCAGCGACGTCCCCGCCGGCGAGCATAAGATCAAAATCTCCCTCGGGCTCGATGCGACCAATCCCCAGCCTCTCATCGAACGCCCCTTTGAATCCCAAAGCCCCCTTCAGCGCATCAACCTGATCAACGAGATCCGCAACCTCTCCTTCCCCCAGCCCGGCGACTACTCGATCATTATCGAGGTCGATGAAGAGCCGCTTCTCGCCACCAGTATTATCGTCTCCAACTGAGCCTTTCAGAATACCCCCCTCCACACGTCCTTCACAACTCATGCTTCCTACTGTTTCTTTTGATCTTATCGGTGTCGGCTCGCCCATCATGGACCTGCTCGCCCGCGTGCCCGACGCCTTCCTGACCACTCTGACCGGTGCCAAAGGCGGCATGGTCCTAGTCGATGCAGACGAGATGGAGGCCATCGTCACCCGTCTGGAAAACCACCCCGCCACCGTCGCCGGCGGCTCCTCGGGCAACACCATCGTGAGCGCCACGCGCCTCGGCCTGCGCACCACTTTCCTCGGCAAGCTCGGCAACGACGCCACCGCCGCCGCCTACCGCGAACACTTCCTCGCCGCCGGCACCGACACCTCCCGCTTCAAGCACGCCGACCTCGCCAACGCCCGCTGCGTCTCCCTCATCACGCCCGACGGCGAGCGCACCATGCGCACCTGCCTCGCCGCCGCGATGACGCTCCACCCCGGCGAGATCAAACCCGCCGATTTCCGCGGCTGCCGTCACGCCCATATCGAAGGCTACCTCCTCTTCAACCGCGACCTCGCCAACGCCGTCCTCACCGCCGCCCGTGCCGCCGGCTGCACCATCAGCATCGACCTCGCCTCCTTCGAGGTGGTCAACGCCGCCCGCGACTGGATTCTCACCCAGCTCCGCGCCGGCATCGACATCGTCTTCGCCAACGAAGACGAGATCCGCGCCCTCTTCCCCGACTCCACCAACCACGACTACGCCGAACTCGCCCAACGCCTCGCCTCGTTCGGTGGCATCGCCGCCGTCAAAATGGGCAAGGACGGCGCCTGGATCGGCCAAGGCCAGAACCTCCACCGCATCGCCCCCGTCCCCGCCCCCGTCGTCATCGACACCACCGGCGCCGGCGACGCCTGGGCCGCCGGCTTCCTCTACGGCCACCTCAGCGGCTGGCCTCTGCCCGCCGCCGGTGCGCTCGGCTCCCTGCTCGGCTCCGAATGCGTGCGTCACCTCGGCCCCGCCATCCCCGATTCCCACTGGCCCGCCCTCCGCGACCAGGCTCACACCTTGGCCGCCCGGCGCTGATCGATTCACTGGAAAGCCATGCGGGACAAAACCCCCGCAAGGCTTGCCATTGGTCATTGGTCATTCGTCATTGGTCATTTACTGAAATGTCCGCCGATCTCGTCCAGCTCGTCACCACCATCGCCCAACGCGCCCGCGCCGCGTCGCTCGTGCTCGCCACGACCCCGACCGCCGCCAAAAACGCCGCGCTCCTGCGCCTGGCCGACCTGCTGCCCGCGTCCGCCGACGCCCTCTTCGCCGCCAATCAGAAGGACCTCGCCTCGCCCGACGCCCTCAGTCTCACCGCCGCCGAACGCGACCGCCTCACCCTCACGCCCGCCCGTCTCGCCCATCTCGCGGAGTCCGTCCGCCAAGTCGCCGCCCTGCCCGATCCCGTCGGCGAAACCCTCGAGTCGTGGACGCGCCCGAACGGCCTTCGCATCGCCAAGCGCCGCGTGCCCATCGGCGTCATCGGCATTATCTACGAGGCGCGTCCCAACGTCACCATCGACTGCGCCATCCTCTGCCTGAAGAGCGGCAACGCCTGCATCCTTCGCGGCGGAAAGGAAATTTTTAACACCAACACCGCCTTCGCCGACCTCATCCGCCAAGCCCTCATCGGCGACTCCGCCTCCGATTCCGTCTCTGGCTCTCAGCTCTCAGCTCTCAGCTCTCAGCTTCCGGCAGACTCCGTCCAGCTCATCCCCACCACCGACCGCGCCGCGCTCAACACTCTTCTCAAGCTCGATACCCTCGTCCACTGCATCATCCCCCGCGGCGGCGAGAGTCTCATCCGCTTCGTCGCGCAGAACAGCACCATCCCCGTCATCAAGCACTACACCGGCGTGTGCTTCGTTTACGTGGACAAGGACGCCGATCCCGCCATCGCCGAAGCCATCCTCGTCAACGCCAAGACCCAGCGTCCCGGCGTGTGCAACGCCGCCGAGCAACTCATCGTTCACGCCGACGTCGCCGCCACCATTCTTCCCCGCCTCGCCACTGCCCTCGCCGCCAAAGGCGTGCAGCTCCGCACCGATGCCCGCGCCTCCGCCATCCTCGCGCGCGCCACGCCCGCCATCGCCCACGCCGCCGCCGACACGGCGGACTACACCGCCGAGTTCCTCGACCTCATCATCGCCATCCGCGTGGTCGATTCGCTCGAAGAAGCCGTCGCCACCATCAACCGCGACAGCTCCGGCCACACCGAGGCGATCATCACTCGCGACGAAGCCGCCGCCCAACGTTTCCAAAACGCCGTGGACAGCTCCGTGGTGACCTGGAACGCCAGCACGCGCTTCAACGACGGCTTCGAATTTGGCTTCGGCGCCGAAATCGGCATCAGCACCGACCGCCTCCACGCCCGCGGCCCGATGGGTTTGAACGAGCTCTGCTCCTACAAATACCTCATCACCGGCACAGGGCAGGTGAGGACGTAATACCTCACTCAACGGGCTCTCCACTTGAGCGTTGATCGTTAAGCGCCGAACGTTGAACGTCCCTCCCGTTCACATGCCCGCCGTCGCCGACACCCTTCTCAAACGCCTCGCCTGGGACGACCTTGATCTCGCCCATCTCCGTCGCTTCATCGAGGCGGCCCGGGACGAGGATCTCGCCGGTCTCGGCCTGCGCGAAAAACCCCGCGCCACCGGCGACCGTTCCACCGCCAGCATCGCCACCGCCCCGCGCCAAGGCTCCGCCGATCTCGTCGCCCGCGAACCGCTCACCGTTTGCGGCCTTCCGCTCATCCCGCTCATCCTCTCGGTCTACGGCGGCAACACCACCGCCCAGCTCCGTGTCAAAGACGGCCGCGCCCTCAAAAAAGGCGATGTCATCGCCACCTTGAACGGCGATCCGCGCACGCTTCTCGCCGCCGAACGCGTCATCCTGAATTTTCTCCAGCGCCTCTCCGGCATCGCCACGCAAACCCGCCGCTATGCCGATGCGCTCGGCGAGGGCCGCACCCGACTTCTTGATACGCGCAAGACCACGCCCGGCTGGCGCATGCTTGAGAAATACGCCGTCGCCTGCGGCGGAGGTTGGAACCACCGCCTCGGCCTCTTCGACCGCGTGATGTTAAAGGACAACCATCTCGCCCTGCTCGGCTCCGCCGACGATCTCGCCGCCGCCGTCACGCGAGCCAAAAAAGCCGCCACCGACCTTCCCGTGGAAGTCGAGGTGGACCGCATGGACCAGATTCCGCCCGTGCTCGCGGCCGGCGCCGACGTGATCCTCTTGGACAACTTCACCCCCGCGCAGATCAAACGCGCCGTCGCCCTCATCGGCGGCCGCGCCTTCACCGAGGCGAGCGGCGGCATCACGTTGAAAACACTGCCCCGCTTCGCCGGCCTCGGACTCGACTTCGTCTCCACCGGCGCACTCGTGCATCAAAGCGTATGGGTGGACGTGGGCCTCGACTGGCGCGCATGAAACCGACCGCCATCCCGCCCGAAATCGTCATCCTTGAGGAACTGCTCGCCGCCGAGCCCGGCCATGTTTCCGGCACCGCCCTTGCCAAAAAAATCGGTGTCAGCCGCGTCTCCATCTGGCAATACATGGAGAAACTCCGCGAACAGGGCTTCGGCTTCGAAGCGGTAAGCGCGCGCGGCTACCGGCTCACCTCCAAACCCGCCGCGCTCAACAGCGCGCTCATCCACGCCTACCGCCACGGTCTCGCCGGTGATTTCACCCTGCAGCTCTTCGACGAGATCGACAGCACCAACGACGAGGCCGCCCGCCAGCTTGCCACCGGCCGCGAAACACCTTTCGCCATCATCGCACGACGCCAGACCAAGGGCCGCGGACGCTTCGGACGCGTCTGGCACAGCGAGGCCAACGGCAATCTCTACATCAGCTTCGCCTTCCGCCCGCGCCTCGAACCCGCGCGCATGCAGATGTTCACCCTCTGGATGGGTGCCAACATCTGCGAACTCACCGCCAATTTCTGCCGCACCGTCCCCGGCCTCAAATGGCCCAACGACATCCTCTTCGACGGCCGCAAGGCCGGCGGCATGCTCACCGAGGCGCGCATGGACGCCGACCATATCCGCGACCTCGTGTTCGGCCTGGGCCTCAACATCAACAGTCCCGCCGGCGGCTGGCCGCGCGAGCTCGCCGACAAGGCCGTCTCCATTTCCGAGCACACCCATCACACCCTCGATCTCAACCGTTTCACCGCCGCGCTGATCGGCCGCGTGCTCCAGGCCTACGACCGCTTCGTGGATGGCAGCTACAAGAAGACCTTTGCGGATCTCTGGAACCGCTACGACGTGCTGCGCGGCCGGCCGGTCGCCGTGCTCACGGGAACCCAACGTGTCGCCGGCACCGCCCTTGGCATCGATGACGAAGGCTCGTTCATGATCCGCACCGACAAGGGTCGCACCGAACGTTTCCACGCCGGCGAGGTAACCCTCGAAAAAAAGGCGTGAACCACCCGTCTCCCGCCCGGTCGCTTCTCGACTCTGGACTCCCGCCATCCGGTCCTTAACGCTCATCCCCTTTCGTCTTCATCCATGGATCTTCTCTGCATCGATATCGGAAACACCCACACGCATTATGGTGTCGTCGGCCCCGCGGGCACGTCCATCCATGGCTCGGTCATCACCCCTCTCATCGATGATCCGCAGGAGGGATTGCCCGCCAAGCTCGTCACGCTTTTCGAAACCCACCCGAAAATCGCCGGCATCGCGTTTTGCTCGGTCGTCCCCGCGATCAACTGGCGGTTGCAGGATGTGCTGGCGGCCGCCTCGAAGCGCCCTGTTTTTCAACTCACGCACAAGCACAAGCTCGGCGTGCCCATCACTTATCCCAATCCGGCGGAAATCGGCCAGGACCGTCTCGCCAACGCCGCCGCCGCCCACGCCCTTGGCGGCAGCCCGGCCATCGTCATCGACTCGGGCACTGCCGTGACCCTCGACATCGTCACGACCAAGGGTGGTTACGAAGGCGGCATCATCGCGCCGGGACTGGAACTGACCCGCCGTTATCTCCACGAACGCACCGCGCAACTTCCGTTGCTCGACGACTCGCTCATCATCAACTCGGTCATCGGCAAATCGACCGTCGAGGCCATGCGCATCGGCACCGTCATCGGCTTCCCCGGACTGATCCAGTCTTTGCTGGACGCCGTCCTGGCCGACCTCGCCGCGCGCGGTGAGCCTGCGGCCCACCTGTTTGTCACCGGAGGCAATGCCGCGTTTTTGCAGGACCGCCTGCGCCCGAAGATCCAATTCGTGCCCGATCTCACCCTCCGCGGTCTCGCCGCGGCCTATCAGTTGAACCAGTCATAAACCTTTCGCGTTTGTCCGTGTCGGAGTCTATTCCATCCTGAAACTCATGTCCGCCGATACTCCCGCCATCGAAGTCCGCGATCTCGTCAAAACCTACGCCGGCGTCACCGCCGTCAACAAGGTGGGCTTCACCGTGGCCAGGGGCGAGATTCTCGGTTTCCTGGGACCCAACGGCGCCGGCAAGAGCACGACCATGCGCATCCTCACCGGCTACCTGCCCGCGACCTCGGGCGAGGTGAGCGTTTGCGGCCTGTCCGTCGCCACCCACGGCGACGAGGTCAAAAAGTTCATCGGTTACATGCCGGAGAACAATCCGTTGCCGGACGACATGCGCGTCTCCGAATACCTCCATTACCGCGGACGCCTCAAGGGCCTCGGCCGCGCCAAGCTCTCCATCCGCCTCGACGAAGTCCTCGAGCTCTGCGACCTCAAACGCGTCCGCCACCGCATCATCGGCAAACTCTCCAAAGGCTTTCGCCAGCGCGTGGGCATCGCCGAGGCGATCCTCGCCGAGCCGCCCGTCATCATCATGGACGAGCCGACCATCGGCCTCGATCCGCACCAGATTCTGATTGTCCGCGACCTCATCGCCAGCCTGCGCGGACGCATGACGGTCATTATCTCCTCCCACATTCTGCCCGAGATCGAGGTGACCTGCGATCGCGTGTTGATCATCAACCAAGGCCGCGTCGTCGCCCAAGGCACGCCCGCCGATCTGCGCCGCGAAGTCTTCGGTCATTCCAGCTACGACCTCGAAATCGCCGGTGACTTCGACGCCGCCCTGCCGGAAGTGCTGGCCCGCGTGGACCCCTCTCTCGCCGTCTCCGAAACCGGCGCCCCCGACGCCGCCGGTTTCTGCAGGCTCACCCTCACCACTTCGCGTGAGGACGATCTCGGCGAGACGTTGCTGCGCTCGCTCGCCGCCGACACCCGCCTCCGCCTGCGCTCGCTCAACCGCGTGCATCCTTCGCTCGAAGACGTTTTCCTCGCCGCCACCAAGCGCGGCTGGGAAGCCGTCGATGCGCCCGTGCCCTCCGTGAAATGATCCCGACCTCATGAAACATTTCCTCACCATTCTAAGCCACGAACTCCGCATGCTGCTGGTCAACGCCAGCACCTATGTGGCCGCCGTGCTGTTTCTGGGCATCATGGGCTTCATCTTCTCCGGCGTGCTCGATACCTACAGCAAGGCCGCCCAGGAAAGCTCCCCCGCCACGGTGTTTTTCCAGCTCTTCTGGATTCCCGTCCTGTTCATGGTGCCGCTGCTCACCATGAAATGCATCTCCGAGGAACGCCGGCTCGGCACCCTCGAGACTTTGCTCACCGCGCCCGTCACCACCGCCGAGGTCGTCCTCGGGAAATATTTCGCCGCCTACATTCTCTATCTGCTGCTCTGGGCCTCCACCGGCGGCTTCTTCTACATCCTCCACCACTTCGCGCAGGATCCTCGCCTGCTCGACTTTGGTCCGATGGCGGGCGGCTACCTGTTTGTCGCCATCTCCGGACTCTTCTACATCGCGGTCGGCATCTTCGCCAGTTCCCTCTCCCGCAACCAGGCCGTCGCCGGCATCCTGTCGTTCACCCTTCTGTTCATCCTCATCGTTGGCCTCAATTACGCCGGCACGCTCGAGGTCATGAACCTCGAGTCGATGAAACCGGTCCACGCCGCGCTGGATTATGTGCGCACGTTCCGCCATCTCGACGACTTCAGCCAGGGGATCGTGGACACCCGGCAGGTGCTCTACTACCTGAGCGGCTCCGTGCTCATGCTCATTTTCAGCATTCTCAGCATCGAAGTGAAACTCCTCCACAGCTGATCCGATGAGTTCCCCTACAAGCTTCCGCACCGTCCGCTGGGTCCGCACCCTCAACCTGCTCGCGCAGGCCGTCCTCTTCATCACGCTCTTCGGCGGACTCAACTACCTCGCGGTTCACTACGCGTGGCGCTTTGACCTCACCCAAAGCCACCGCCACTCGCTCTCTCCGGAAACGCTCGCCTACCTCAAGAAACTCGACGTCCCCGTGCGCATCGTCGTCACCCTCACCGAGGACAACGACAACGACCAGGTCGTCCAGGCCTACCACGATGTAAGCGGTCTCCTCCGCGAATACGGCTACGCCACCGAGAACAACGACAAGGGCCGCATCACCACCGAGTATCTCGACGTGTTTCAGCGCCGCCGCGACGCCGAGGCCCTCGGAATCGAGCAGGCCAACATCATCCTCGTCATGTGCGGCGACAAGCGCAGCGTCGTGAAGCTTGACGAACTCTACGACGTCCAAGACCAGGAGAAAAAGGCCTTCCGCGGAGAAAAAGCCATCACCGCCGCCATCCTCGACGTCTCCAATCCGACCAAGAAAAAAATCTATTTCCTCCAGGGGCATGGCGAGATGCAGCTCGACGACGTCAGCCCCGCCCGCGGTCTCTCCCTGCTCAAAGGCGAACTGGTCGCCCGCAACTTCGACGTCCAATCCCTCGATCTCTCCACCCTGCACAAGATCCCCGACGACGCTTCCGTCCTGGTGATCGCCGGACCCCAGGGCCGCTACACTCCCGAAGAGGAGAACATGCTGCGCCAGTATCTTTCCAACCGCGCCGGCCGCCTGCTCGCCCTTCTGCCGCCCATGTATCCCAGCGGCCTCGACGACCTCCTCTACGAATGGGGCATCCTCGCCGACGACGTCCTCATTTACGACAACGGCACCGCCGGCCAGAATGAAAACGGCGACCTCATCCTCCTGCCCACCGAGGCCGGCGCCAAGCATCCCGTCACCCAAAAACTGGCCGACTACCGCATCCCCCTGCGTTTCGGCCCGTCCCGCTCCGTCCGCCCGGATTTGGGCCGGACCATCGACAACAATCTGCTGGTCACCCCTCTCGTGCGCCCCGACCCGGCCAACTCCTGGGGCGAACGCAACTACCGCGAGCGCGGCACGGCCGTCTTCGACAAAAATATCGATCTTCCCGGCGGCGACCTCGTCGTCGTGACCTCCTCCGAACGCGTGACCCCCAAGGGCAACCTTGATTTCAGCGTGCCCGGCGGCCGCGTGGTCGCCTTCGGCAGCGCCGACTGGATCGCCAACACCCGCCTCGGCGTGATCGGCAATCTCACGCTCTTCATGTCCGCCATCGACTGGGCCACGGATCGCAACGCCGACCTCAGCGTCCCCGTGCGTCCCATCAACAAATTCCAGCTCTCGCTGAGTCAGGGTCAGCTGCGGCATCTCCGCTACAGCCTGTTCTTCCTCCTTCCCGGCGCCGCCGCCCTGCTCGGCGCCATCGTCTATTGGACCCGCCGCAGCTGATCATCCGGACCTTCAAACACCCTTCTTCATGCGCACCAAAATCACGCTCATCCTGCTTCTCCTGAACGTAGCGCTGCTGGCCGTCATTCTCTACACCCGCCACGAGTGGAACACCGAACGCGCGCTCAACGACGTCCGCAAAAAAGTCCTCGGCGACGAAGTCGTCGGCCTCGTCTCCATCGAGATCAAAAACACCGCCAGCGGCGACACGCTGAAGCTGGCCCGCGATAAAACGACCGACCCTTGGTCCATCATCACGCCCATCAACTGGCCGGCCAACGATTTTGCGGTCAAACGCATCATCCACGAACTCGAGTTCCTCGAAAACGAAACCAGCTTCCACGTAAAGGACCTTCATAAAAACGGCCAGAGTCTCGCCGAATACGGACTGAAGCCGCCCAGCCTCACCCTCTCCTTAACCCGCGCCCCGGCGGTGACCGGCAGCTCTCCGGTCACGACGACACTTGGCATCGGAGACACCAGCAAGGTCGGCAACCGCCTCTACCTCCTATCTCCCGACAAACAAAATGTTGAGGTCGTCAGCCGAAGCCTCGCCGACAGTCTCAAGCAGGGCCTTGAACAACTCCGTTCCGACGCTCTCTTCACCATTCCCGTCTACGAGGTGCGCTCACTCAGCCTGCAGGTGCCCGCGCCCGACGGCAAAAACGTGCGCGTGCGCGTGCGCCGCGACAATCCTCTCTGGTCCTTCGAAGCCCCCATCGTCACCCGCGCCTCCAGAGCCGCCGTCGAGACTTCCGTCGTAAGCCTGAATTCTCTGCGCGCCGACCGTTTCCTTTCCAAGGCTGATGCTCCCGCCGAACGCACAGGCCTGGACAACTCCACCCTGCGCGTGACCCTCGAGGGCAACAACCGTCGCGAGACCCTGATTGTCGGCCAGCCCGTCGGCGCCGCCGGCCCCGAAGCCACTGAATTTTACGCCCAGCTCGAAGGCCGCGACCAGGTGTTCACAACTTCAATCCCCAACAAACTTTCGGACTCCCTTCATCGCGCGCAGGAGACTCTCCGCGATACGCACATCCTCGTTTTCGATCCCTCGACGGTCACCTCGATCACCCTCACCCCCGACTTCAGTCTTCAACGCCTGGATTCTGCCGCAGGCGGCAACGCTTCCTGGCAGATCGTGCTCCGCACCGGTGACCAAGGCTCGCAAACCCTTCCGGCCGACACCGACCGCGTGAACCACTTTCTCCAGCGCCTCACCCTGCTCGTCGCCACTCCGCATCTCGGCAAGGACGGCAAGGTCGAGTCCGGTTTCCTGAGCGATGCCCCCTCCAGCGCCGACCTTGAAAACTGGGGCTTCAACCTCCCCGCCAGAAAAATCACCCTCACCTTCGCGCCGATCTCCGCGACCGGCACCGCGGCCACGACCCCCATTCCCATCACCCTGCTTCTGGCCGTAAGCGGTGGCACCGGTAATTTTGTGCAGGCCCGCATCGAAGGTCAGTCGTTTGTTTACGCCGTGCCGGAAGACACCCTCAACGATCTTCCCATCGCGCCCCGCCTCTACCGCGATCGCACCCTGCGCACACTGCCCGAAGGAGCGCGCATCACCGGTCTCAGCCTTACCGAAACCGATAAATCCGCCCCCATTTACACCCGTCACCTCGGCCCTGACGAAACGTGGGCCACCGCCCTCGCATCCGAATCCGCCGAGAAACGCACCGCCTTGGAAACCCTGTTGACCCAACTGCGCACACTGCGCGCCAAACAGTTTGTAGGCGACAGTTTCACCCCGACCACGATCGTCGACGGCCAGCCGAAACCTTGGAAATATAAACTCGAGGCCACCCTCGCCCTCGGTGGCGGCACCGGAGACCAAACCACCACCAGCACCCTTTTCCTGGGTGAACGCACCGGAGGCGGCACCCTGCTCGCCGGCTCCCCGGAGTTTAATGTCGTCTTCGAGGTCGAGCAACCGCTGCTCGACGCCCTTTGGACGCTCACCTACGGCCCGCGCGACCCCGGCGAACCGGCCGCACCCGGCGCCCCTGCAACAGAAGCCACCCCGGCCGCCACCACTCCTCAACCCGCCACCGCCAATCCCTGAGCCATCCTGCGGGCCGCGTTCCCCATGACACTCCTCCGCAAAACCTGGCACGTCAGCCTCTGGTGCACCCGCAAAGGCTGCCTGCTGGCTTTGTGGAGTTTGTGGATGGTGATGATCCTCACGGCCGGCCTGCAGTTTTATGTGATCAGATCCCACGAGCTGTCCCTGCCCGGGCCGGTTCGCAGGCTCATTGAACGGCGGCTCGCCGAAAAAGGCTTCGAAGTCACCTTTGCACGCGGCACCTTTGATTTTGCCGGACGGATATTGCTGGAGAAGGTTTCCTTCGGGCCGACGTCCACTCCGACACCGTTGGTCACCGCCGGCTCGGTCTACCTTAAACTCGATCCGTGGGCGCTCGCCATCCGTCACATCGATCTGCGCTCGGCCAGCGCCTCGGGGGTTGATTTCCATCTGCCCGCGATGCTGTCCCCTTCGGGCAAGGACGAGATTTTGATCAACGACGTCGATTTCACCGTCGAGCAGCGTGACCGGTCGGTTCAGATCGACCACCTCACCGGACGGATTGGCGGACTTGATGTGCGCGTCAACGGCACCCTTCACCTGCCCGCCGCCCGGGACTCCTCCACCACATCGTCGTTCATCGACAAAATCGTAGCCTCATACCTGCGCTCCGGACGGGAGGTTCCGGCGCTCATCGCCCGGTTGTCGGCCCTCGAATCGCCAACCCTGGACGTCGATCTCGTTCCGACGGAAAACCGCATCACCACCATCCGCGCCACGCTTCAAGCCGCCAGCTTGAACCTCGCATCCATTCCGGAGATGAAAGGTGCCGCCACCGGAGCGTTGATCATCAATGCCGAGATGCCTGTCGGCGGCAACGCGTCGTCGCTGGTGCGCGGCGACGGCAGGATCGCGTCACTCACGGTTTCCGATCTCGGATCATTGCAGGATGTGCGCTTCGCCATGCTGGGCCTGTATTCAGCCGGCAACTCCTCGCTCGCTCTACGGTGGCTCGATCTTCAACTCGCCTCCGCACGGTCAAAAGACCTGGAAACGGGTCCCGCGTGCATAACACTCATTCCACGGAAAGACGGCTGGATCTCGGCCGACCTGTCCGCGGGCATCGCCGGATCACCGTGGCAGGTCGCCGCTTCGCTCAATCCAAAACAAAGCCAGGGGCGGATCGAGTTGGACGGACGGGCCGACTCCGCTCTTCTCGGTCTGCTCGGCGGCTTCGCCAAACATGATCTCGCCGCCCTGCTCGAACCGGCGGTGCCGGCTTCCCTGCACGCGGCCGCCAGCTTCCTGCCCGGCTGGAAACTGGAACAGGCGTCAGGCCGGCTTCACAGCGGTCCGGTGCGGGTCGGCGAAGTCGCGCTCGACGAGACGGGAACCGAGTTCAGCTACCGCGACGGTTACGTCCTTTGCGACAACCTCGTTCTCCGGCAAGGCGACAGTCTCGCCCACGGCCTCTACGAGATGGACACCGCCACCATGGATTTCCGTTTTCTGCTCACGGGCGGACTCCGCCCCGCCGGCATATCCGGTTGGTTTCACGACTGGTGGTCGCGCTTCTGGAATGATTTTGATTTTTCAAAGGCCGTGCCGAAGGCCGACGTGGATGTTGCCGGTCGCTGGGGCAACCTCGAGGCAACCCGTGTTTTTGTGCAGGCGGAAGGCGACGCCACCGGTCTGCGCGGCGTGCCTTTCGATCATGTCAGCACGCGGCTCTTTGTGCGCCCGCAGTGGGATGACGTCCTTTGGTTCAAGGTCAGCCGCGACGGCCGTGACGCCTCCGGCTCTTTCGAACGGCTCTCCGATCTGGAAAAGGAAACCTGGACTCGCATGACCTTCGCCATCGATTCCGGTCTGTCGCTCGATGTGATGAAACAAATGTTCGGGAAGGACGCCGAGGAACTGCTCACGCCTTATCGATTCGTCAACGCGCCCCGGCTCAAGCTGTCCGGCCACGTCGAAAGTCCGGCCTCACCCGGTGGCGCCCATCAGCATATCGACATTGATCTCAATTCGACCGGAGCCGCTTTTTTCCATGATTTCCCCGTGTCGGATCTGTCGTTCAGCGCCCGTTTGCGCGACACGGTGCTCGATCTGCCCACGCTCGCGTTGAACATCGCCGGCGGCCACGCCACCGGCACCGCCAAGGTCTGGGGCGGAGAAAAGGACCGCCGCGTATCATTCGACGCGACGCTTACCGGCGCGAACCTGGGAGAAGCCATCAACACGATCAAGATCGAGCCCGCGGCCAAGGCCAAACCGGGTGAAAAAACCCTCGCCCAGCGCCTCGCCAACGGCCGACTCAACCTCTCGCTCAATGCCGAAGGTCTTTATGACGACTTCTACAGTTTCAAAGGCAAAGGCCGGGCCGACATCTCCGGGGCCGAGTTGGGCGAGATCAATCTGTTCGGACTTCTTTCCGAGCTCCTGAAAAAAACCGTCATTCTTAATTTCACCAGTTTCTCGCTGGATAAGTTGAACGCCCAGTTCGCCATCGACCAAACTCATCTCAGATTCGGCAGCCTCAAGATCACCGGCCCCAGTGCCGCGATTGATGCCAAAGGAGCCTACGATCTGCAAAGCAAAGAACTCGATTTCAAAGCCAAGATATCCCCTTTCGATGAAAGCAAATCCATCGTGGGCAGCACGGTGGGGTTTGTGCTCAGCCCCATATCCAACGCATTGGAGGTAAAACTGGAAGGCACCATGACCAAGCCTGATTGGGTATTCGTTTATGGACCTACCAGCTTGTTACGTAGCATTATAGGCAACGGCAGCACCAGCCAGACACCGGCTTCGTCCACCAAGATCACGACCCCGTAAAGTCCCGCGTCACAAACGTTGTTCCCCATTCAAAGGAATTAACGTAAAGTCCGTAAATGCCATTGCACGGCGCCACCAGAAAAGAATAGGGTGAAACACCCAGATGATTCATCCAGCGCTTTCAGCACGCATGCCATGGACACAGCGCATGGTCATAGCCCTCGCGGCTGCGATCGTCGTGTTGGCAGCGCTGGCTCTTTTAAGCGGCATCAATCCCATCGACCTCGCCATCTCCGATCTGGCTGCAACCCGTGATTGGGTTTACTCCGCCAGTTTGGGTTTTGGCGTGCTCGGGCTGGCCATTCTCGCCATCGAACAAGGGTTCCACAAGGCGGCATGGAGCGCAATTCCTGTCATGCTCCTGGGATTGGTGTCTTTGTTAATGGGAATTTTCGGAGCGGACCACAGTCTGGAATCGTGGATGGTCAATCTGCTTTCCCCTGCGGACATGGTCGGGGATGAACCGATGCCCGCCTTGGTGTCATCAGCCTTGATTTTGGCCGGCGGGCTCGTCGCCTGGCTGGCGTTTCCACGGCACCCGTCAAAACGGATTCTTTGCTCGGCACTCATCGGTTCGCTGCTCGGCACGGTCGGCATGCTCACCTTGTTCGGCTACGCGCTGAAAATATCCGTGGCCTGCCGCTGGGGATCCGACACCGGCCTGCCGCCGAGTATCGCCATCTTGTTTTTTATCGCCGGGTTCATGCTTCTTGTCATGGCATGGCGGGCGCACCAGACCCTGCGGGAAGGCGCGCCCAGCTGGCTGCCTCTGCCCGTGATGATCCTGTGCGGTCTCATCAGCCTCGTTTTCTGGGCGGGACTTCGCGAACGAGAAACCGTCTACCTCAGCACCACCGGACAGATCGCCATCAACAGTTTTGCGAGCGCCATAAATCTGGAGTTCGAAGAACAATCCGCCGCGCTTGAACGCATCGGCCGGCGTTGGACGGCCGAAAACGAGGCACCCGTATGGGAGGCCGACGCCGCCATCTGGCGCATTGACGCACCCAGCGCGCTTTCCATCTCGCGCATAGCCCTTGATGGCACGACCGGCTGGTATTGGCCGGCGGCGGGCAACGAAGCCCTCATCGGGCTGAATCAATTCGCCCAACCCGATCGCCGACGCGCCCTGGAGACGGTTATGCACGAGGGGGCTCCCGTCGTGTCGAGCTCGTTCGGACTGGCCGGACGCGGACCCGGCTTCGTGATCTATGCACCCATTTATCATTCACGCACCCTGATCGCCTTCATCGGAGCTGAATTCAATTACCAGCAGTTCTTCGCAAGCATCGATCAACGCACAAAAATCAGCGTTCACCACCACTGCGAAATCTACATCGGCGACCAGTGCGTGTATGATTCCATTCCAACTATTGAGAGCGCGTTGAACCATCCGCTCACGCTCTCCTCTATTTTCACGATTCAAAACCGCCGCCTGCGCATCGTGATGGAACCGACCTCGGACTATCTCCATCAAAACCGCCGCTATCTTCCCGAAATCGCCCTCGCCGCCGGACTCGGCATCACCCTCCTGCTCGGCCTGAGTCTTCACCTCGCCCGCACCGCACGCACCGGTCTCGTCGCCGCCGAAACCTCCAACCGCCTCCTCCGCGCCGAAAACGAGGAGCGCCGCCGTATCGAGACCATGCTCAAGGTCTCCGACGAGCGGCTGCGTCTCGCCCTCGACGCCACCTCCATCAGCATTTTCGAATGGAATCTCGCAACCAACGAGCTCCAACACAGCACGGGCCTGTCGCTCATGCTCGGTCTGCCCGCCACCAGCACGCTCTCCACCCCCGATGCCTGGCAGGCGCTCGTCCACCACGATGACCGCGCCGACTACTCCGCAGCCCAGCAACGCCAGCTCAGCGGCGCCGAGGATTTCATCGATCCCGAGTATCGCATGCGCACCACCTCCGGCGAATGGCGCTGGTTTTACGCCCGCTCAAAAACCGTCGCCTACAACGCATCCGGCGCGCCCTCTCGCATCGTCGGCACCCTTCAGGACATCACCCCGCGCAAGGAATCCGAACAGGCCCTCCGCCGCAGTCAGGCCGCCGCCCGCAAGCTCTCCCTTGTTGCCAGCCGCACCGACAACCTCGTGATCATCGGCACGCCCGACGGCGCCATCGAATGGGTCAACGAATCCTTCGAACGCGTGATGGAATACCGGCTGAACGAAATCTTCGGCAAAAAACCCCTCGAATTCCTGGCCGGCTCCGCCACTGATCGCGTTACCCTCAGTCGCATCAAACAGGCCATCGCCCTCGGTGAAGTCCTCTCGACCGAGGTCATCAGCTACTCCAAATCCGGCCGGAAATACAACCTCCAGCTTGAGATCCAGCCCGTGCGCAACGAACACGGCGTGTTGGAAAATTTCATCGCCGTCGAAACCGACATCACCGCCCGCGTTGAAACCGAAAACGCCCTCCGTCGCGCCAAGACCGAGGCCGACGCCGCCTCGCGCGCCAAGAGCGAGTTCCTCGCCTCCATGTCGCACGAGATCCGCACGCCCATGAACGGAGTCATCGGCATGACAAGCCTCCTTCTGGACACTCCGCTCACCCCCGAGCAACGCGACTCCGTAGGCACCATCCGCACAAGCGGCGAGGCCCTGCTTACCATCATCAACGACATCCTCGATTTCTCAAAGATCGAATCGGGAAAACTCGAACTCGAGCACCAGCCCTTCGAGCTCGTCAGCTCCATCGAAGAGACGCTCGACCTGTTTGCCGTGCAGGCGGCCTCCCGCAAAATCGAACTGGGCTACGACATTGATCCGGCGGTGCCCCTTCTGCTGGTCGGCGACGTCAACCGGCTTCGCCAGGTGCTGACCAACCTCGTCAACAACGCCATCAAGTTCACGCCAAGCGGCAGTGTCTCCATCGAGATTTCGCTCTCACACGACATCCCTTCCGCTCCTCTCTTGGCCCGCCAACGCCTGCTCGCCATCTCGATCCGGGACACGGGCATCGGCATCCCCGCCGACAAACTCGACCGTCTTTTCAAACCGTTTTCCCAAGTCGATTCTTCCATCACGCGTAAATACGGAGGCACCGGTCTGGGCCTGGCCATCTGCCAGCGGTTATGCATGCTCATGGGCGGCTCCATCCGCGTGCAAAGCGACATCCGCAAAGGATCAACCTTCACCATCACACTGCCGATGGAAGCGGCGAGCGAAGATACCACCGCACGTCCGTCCCTGCCCGCCTCCTTGGGCCAAGGCCCCGTGCTCTGCGCCGATAAGAATCCGGTCACCCTTCGGCGGCTCGCCACTTTCTTCCGCAAGACGGGCATCGAGACGATCACCGCCGACAACACCGAAACACTGGTGAAGGCCCTGCAACATCCCGTGGCACCCGTCGTGGTCCTTCTCGACATGGAACTTCCTCCGGCTGCAGACGGCACCCAGCCGCACACCCTGCTTCTCGACCGTGGCATTCCGATTCTTGGCCTGTTGCCCTACGCGCAAGCGCCCCTGCCTCCGTGGACCAGCACCTTGCCATTTGCCATGGCCGCCAAACCGTTGCGCACCTTTGCCCTCGTGAGGGCCTTCAACACGCTCTTCTCCACCGGCACGCAATCAACCGTTCCCGGCAAGGAATTCGAACCGCTCAACCTCGCGAAGGAATTCCCGTTGTCCGTGCTTCTTGCGGAGGACAACCCCGTCAATCAAAAGGTCGCCCTGCGTTTTCTTGAACGTCTCGGTTACAATGCCGACTTCGTGACCAACGGCGTCGAGGCCGTGGCAGCGGCGACCCGCCGACCTTACGATCTCGTCTTCATGGATCTGCAAATGCCGGAAATGGATGGCATGGAGGCCACCCGCGTGATCCGCCGCACCCTTCCGGCCGGCCACCAGCCCTGCATCGTCGCCCTCACCGCCAACGCCATGCCCAGCGACCGCGACCGCTGCTTGGAAATCGGCATGAACGGCTTCATCACCAAACCGGTGAAACTCTTCGAAATCGCCGACTTCATCCGCCGTCATTTCGGAAAGAAGCCTGATGCCCAAGTGTAACCTCCTTCTACCGGCCGGCCAGATTTGTTTGCTCCAGCGAATCCTTCGCCAGATCGAACTCCAGCCACGGTGAGCCATTCGCGTTAAAAACACGCTTCCGCGTCAGCGAACGCGTTCCGCTCCACACGCGGTCACACTGATGCGGCAGCGCCACCACGCTCGGCATTGAGATGACCGCGTGATCCCGCTCGCATCGCCATTCGCGACCTTCTGCCCACGCCCGCGTCATTTCCGGCATATCCACAAGGGAAACCATCTCCGCCGATGAGGTTCCTGGATTTGAACCCGGAACTCCTCTCACCAGCAACGGCACGCGCACGCTCTCTTCGTGCGGCCAGCCTTTGCGAAACAATCCGTGCGCACCGTGCATATCCCCGTGCACCGAGGTAAACACCACAATCACCTCGTCCGGCACCGTCGCCAGCAACCGCCCGATCGCGCGGTCCGTCGCTTCGATGTGTGCATAATAACCGGCAAGCTCACGGCCCGCCTGCTCCGCCGCGGACTCCGGCACGTTGGCGTTTAAACTGACTGGACGTTTATCAACTCCCGCCGCCGGCGCGTCATAGGGCGGATGAGGCGCCTCCAGACTCACCACTGCGAACCAAGGCTGGCTCAACGTGGAGATTTTCTCCGCCGCACGCTCACAGACGACGTCGCTCTGATAACCATGAAATTGCACCGGCTCCGGCAATCGCGTCCCGTGCAGCCACGGATCGTTCAGTAAAAATCCGCCCTCAAACCCTTCCCAAAACGAAAACCCGCCCCGCACCTCCGGCGGCACGATCATCTTCGCATGCACCTCGCCCACCAACGGCGCCCGCCGGTCGCGTTCGCCCAGATGCCATTTACCGAAAAACGCCGTCACATAACCGCGCTCGTTCAAGTCGTGCGCGATGGTTCGCGCGTCCGCCGGCAGCGGACCGTAGTAATCGCTCACCCCGTTTTCCGGCGAAGGCACGCCGGTAAGCATCGCCGCGCGCGCGAATGGGCCGAATGGATGCGGCGTCACCGCCTGCGCGTAGTTGATCGACTGTGACGCCAGCGCGTCGAGGTGCGGCGTGCGCGCATTGGCGTCGCCCGCGTAGCCGCACGCCTGGGCCCGCCACTGCGTCGTGACGATCCAGAGAATGTTGGGCGAAACCGGCGAAGCCATGCCGCACGCTATGACGGCCCACGACACGCGCAACCCCGCAACCACCTCACGCGGCGCTGGCTTTTCTCGAATCCCTCCCTCTAGTTTCCTTCTCGCATGGAAGAACCGTTAACACCCGGACATCCCCCTTGGTGGCAATGGCTCACCGTGCTCTCGCTCGATGCCCCTCTCGTGGCCGTGCTTTGGCAGGATCTGTTCGCCCGTATTCTCGGCGTGAGCCTTGGCTGGCATCAATACGCACTTCTCGGTCTCACCGTCTGGATCGTCTATGTGGCCGACCGCTGGATCGAAGGCTGGCTGCTTTCGGCCGACAATGTGCATACGCAGCGCCACTCATTCTACATCCGCTGGCGCTGGCCGGTCTTTGGCCTCGGCGTGGCAGCGGCTGCCTTCTGCGCATTTATAGTGTTCACCCGCCTCGGACCCCGCGAATGGATGGCCGGCGTCGTGCTGATAATTCCCGTTTTGATTTATCTGCTTTCGCACCAACTCGTGCATCGACACAACCCGTGGCGCGTTCCCAAGGAAATCTGCATCGCGGTGATCTTCTGCCTTGGCACCACACTCGCCCCCGTGGTCATCGCCCTGCCTGCCGATCTGCGCGACGTCCATGTGGTGAATGGACTTTTGCTTGGCCGGCTGGAGCCGCTTTGGGTCCCGCTTGGGCTCTTTGGCCTGCTGTGCCTGGCCAACCTCGCGCTCATCTCCGCCTGGGAAACCGAGGTCGACGAAAAACACGGCCAGACTTCCATCGCGTTACAGTTTTCAGGCAGTCTGCGGCTGATCCGCGGGCTGCCCTGGGTGCTCACGCTACTGGGATTTCTGGCTGCCTTTGGCACACATAACCTCGACCGCATCGCCGGCCTGTGCGTGGCCGGGAGCGGTCTTTTGCTGGGTGGACTCGACCGGCTCGAACCGAAAATCGGCCGCGAGTCCGCCCGCACCCTCGTCGATCTCGCACTCCTAACGCCCGCCGTGGCGTTGCTGTTCCTATGACTTCGCGTGAGAAAACTTTTGACCGGCTCGCCCATCCCTACCGCCTGTTGGAATGGACCGCCTTTGGTCCATTGCTCGAACGTGCCCGCTTTCGTCACCTCGATCATCTGCGCGGACGCAAGCGCATCCTGCTGCTCGGCGACGGCGATGGGCGTGTGCTTGCGCGCATTCTCGCCCTCGCGCCCGATGCCAACATCGACAGCGTGGATCTCAGCGGCGCAATGCTCGCCAAGGCCAAATCACGCCTCTCGCCCGCTGACCGTGCGCGCGTGTGTTTCCGTCATGAGGACGCGTTGCAGGCCGACTATCCGGCCGCGACCTACGATGCCGTCACCACGTTTTTCTTTTTGGACTGTTTCACCGACGGACAGGTCTCGGCTCTCGTTGATCGGCTAAAACCATCGCTGACGTCCGACGCCATGTGGCTCTTCGCCGACTTCGCGGAGCCATCCCGGGGATTGATGCGCCTGCGGGCAAAAATCTGGTTGTGGATCATGTATGCTTTTTTCCGCTGGCAGACCGGACTCGCGGCACGTCGCCTCCCGGACTCTGAAAACGCGCTGACCAAAGCCGGACTCACCCGCACCGTCGAAACCTCGTTTCAACACGGCTTCGTCCGCAGCGCAGTGTTTGCCATGACGCCGGCCGACCGCTGAACTTTCCTTCTCATGACCCTCCGCGAAACCGAAGCCATCGACATCCCCACGCCCAGCGGCCCCATGCGGACACACCTGTTCCGCCCCAGCGCGCCCGGAAAATACCCCGGCATCGTGCTCTACTCGGAAATCTTTCAGATGACCGGCCCCATCGCGCGCACCGCCGCGTTTCTCGCGGGTCACGGCTTCCTCGTCGCCGTGCCGGAAATCTATCACGAGTTCCTCCCCGCCGGCACCGTGCTCGCCTACGATCAGGCCGGCGCCGATCAGGGCAACCGTCTCAAAACCGAAAAACCGCTTTCCAACTACGACACCGACGCTCGCGCCGCACTCACTTTCCTTGGCGCGCACGCGGCCTGCACGGGCAAACTCGGCGTCATGGGCATCTGTATCGGCGGCCACCTCGCCTTCCGCGCCGCGATGAATCCCGAGGCGCTCGCCGGCGTCTGTTTTTACCCGACCGACCTGCACAAGCATGGACTCGGGAAGGGCATGAACGACGACTCGCTCGCCCGCACTGCGGAAATCAAAGGCGAGCTGCTGCTCGTCTTCGGCCGCCAGGATCCGCACATCCCCGCCGAGGGACGCGCCATGGTCTACGCCGCGCTCGCGGCGGCCGGCACGCATTTCACCTGGCATGAGTTCAACGGCGCGCATGCCTTTCTGCGCGACGAAGGCTTCCGCTACGACCCCGAGATCGCCCATCTGGCGATGGGCATGACGGTGGATTTTTTCCGCCGCAAACTCGGTGAAGGCGATCTGCGCACGGCGGCCTCAGGCGTAACCGAATCGAAACACTAAAATAAAACGCGGCGATGTAACCGTCGCCGATTCGATGGCGTCCCCTGCATACACGCCAACGCGTGCGATTAAATAGGGGATAGCTGAGGCGGACGCATTTATAGGGGATGCGTCCGCCTCTCATCACCCCGGTCGGGCGTTTACTGCAATCGCAGGGGAAGCTGCTGGCGGCGGCGGATCAACTCGTTCAACGGCACGCTCGTCGGCCGCGTCGTAAGGTCGTCGCCAGTGCGGATTGTCTGCGCCGGGAGGAAATTGTTCACCAAGGCGCAGTAATCGCTGTTCACCATGATGCCGAGGAGTTCGCCGGTCTTGCTCAAAACCAGATCCCCACTCGACGGCGCAAAGTCGCCAAACAGGCGGCGCACGAGGCGATTGTCCATACGCACATAGCTGGGATTCGTCGGGTCGAGCTTGAAGGGCACTTCGCCGTAGCCCGCCCCGCCGCTGGAGATGAGCACCGCGTCGGGAAACTTAAAGGGCTCCAGTGCGATTTGGTAAGGCTTCACCCCGAGCGCGGCGACTTGCGCGGCCGTGACCGGCAGCACCGCGACGCGCGGATCAATCGAGAGAAACGTAAGGGAGGGCGACGTGGTCGTGTAAGCGCCTTTGCTGAACTCGGCCCTTAGGGATTTCCAATCCCAACTCGGTCCGATCAGATCGAAGGGCGTGTCCTTGATGTGCAGCAACGCGTAGGTGTCGTGGCCGTCCGTGACGAAGACCGTGCGTGTTTCCGACGTCTCGGTCTTGGTGCCGAAGAGACCGGGGCGCGTGCCGGTGAAGGTGGTCGTCACCCGATTCGCGAGAAAGTCGTTGAATAGGACGTTGACGTTGATCGGGCGGTTGTCGCGGATCTCCTTCGTGAGCTCCGTGGAGCTTTGCGCAAGCTGGCCGACGCCTTGCGCGAGCTGGGTGGTCGTCTCCTGCACCTTGATGCGGTCCTGTCGTTCAGCCTCGACCTGGGTTTTCAGACTGTCGGCGGCGGCGCGGAGCATTTGCTTCTCCTGCTCGGCCACTTTCACGGCGACATTGAGATTCTCGATTTTGTCCTGAGAAGCGGCCTGTTGTTTTTCGAGGTCGGCGAGGAGTTTTTTCTGGCGCTCGGCTTCGGCCTGGCGCTCGGCGAGATCCTTTTGGAGTTGGGCCAGTTGCTCTTTGGTAAGCGAGGCGTCCTGAGCAGCGGCGGCGTATTTCTTGGAGAGGTCGGCGGCGGTCTTCTGTGTCTCGACAAGCGTGGAGGAGACCTGGGAGAGGTTTTGTTCGCGCTGCTGAAGGGTCGTCTGGGTGGACTCGAGTTTTTGCGCGAGTTGGTCACGTTGAATCTGCTCGTCTTGCAACGACTGTTTCATGACGGCGACGAGGTCGTCGTCCTTGGTGGCGGCGTTGGCGGCGGGAGCCGACTTCACGGGCTTGAGCTCGGGAGTGGCGGGCACGGCCTTCTCCCAGTTGGTGAGGGCAAGCAGGTTCAGCAACAGGAAGTCGCAGATGATGAGAAGGAGAGTCTTGTTCATGACACCGGGAGGGAGAGCCCTGCGGTTGCGCGGACAAAATTAGGCGGCGGCGACCGGTTTCACGATTTCGGCAGACTGGCTTTCAAGAATAAGGCGGCGCTTGAAGGGACGCACGTGGCGGATCTTCACGAGCGCTACGCAGGTTATGCCGAAGAGATTGGACGAGTAGGCGGCCAGGAGATTGGGATCGATCAGGTGCAGCACCTGCAGCACGAGCGCGGTGGCGGTGCCGGCGATGCCGATGTAGAGGCCGCCGTCGAAGAGATTTTCCTCGTTTTCCATGAGACGGAGCTTGAGCAGCGCGGTAACATCCTGGCGGTCGATCTCGCGCATCTTGGCGAGGCAGAGCAGATACATGCCGACTTGGAGCAGGGCGAAGAAGCCGATGGAGAGAAGGGTGGACGTGTCCATGGTGAAGGTATTGTCGACGTGGGTGAGAGAGGAGGGATCGGAGAGATTCGAGAGAACAGGAATGGTAAGCTTGAGCTGAAATTCGGAGGGCGGGGCAGATTTGAGCAGGAATGGTTCCGTGGCGAGGATGAGCATGCCGGCCGTGAGAAGCGCAAGCACGCCGCTTTTGACATGGGGATGCGTGGCGTCGTCCGAGGAGGGATCAAACAACACCCTGTCCAGACCGCGAAACAGGCAAAAGGCTCCCAGGAGGAATCCGAGATATTTGACCGCCAGTGCGAGCTTCGGATAAAGCAATGCAAGCAGCGTGGCCGGCCCAAAGGACAACGCCGACTGGTGGTTGACGGGGACCTGACGCAAGAGGAGCTGGTTGACCGCGCCCTGCCCGAACGAGAGGGCGAGCTTCAAATCGTCCACACCAGTGCGGCCATAGCGCAACAGATAGGTCGCCACGCCATCGGCCGAGTCGGAAAGCAACGCGGCGCTGTAAATAAGCGGAAGATCATCGGGCGTGGCGCGGGCGAGCTGAGCGAATTCGCCGATGGCCTTCGTGCTGTCGGTCACGCGCAAGAGTTCGCAAAGCTGGATCCAGTTGAGCCGGCGACCCAGCGAAAGCAGGTCGATGAAAACAGGTTCAAGGTCGCCCAGGTTTTTCCGGTCGATGGCCGAGTCGGCGAGTCCGCGCAATTCACGCTGGAGCGGCGAGGAAAAGTGTTCGCCTTGGTAAAGCAGCGCACCGAGCAAAATCACCGCGTCGAGCGTCTGGCCGCCGGGCTGATTGGCGGGCACGAAGCGACCGGTATGGTCGAGCGTGCGAAGCCGCAGGAGGGATTGCACGCCGTCGGAGCGGGAGTTGGCGAGATAGTCGCGGAGATTAACGCGGGCTTTTTCGGTGATGAAAAACGTGAGGACCGGCGTGCTCTCGTGATGGCCGGCGTTTTCTTTAAGATTAAAGAGTGGATCGAGAAACGGATCCCAGCCGCCCCATGGCACGAGCTCGGGACGACGTTGCATGGTGCGGTCGAGCGCGGTGCCCAACGCATCGGCCTGCGGGTCGCCCACTGCGCGCGCGGCGACCAATGTCAGCGCGGCCGGGCCGGGTTTTTCAGAGTCGAGCAGTTCTCTGCCAAGACGCGCGACCGACGGCGTGCCGGCGCCGGCGGCCTTGAGCAGCGGAGGCGTGACGGACTTGAGATTCACCGGCACCACCCATGCAGCGGCGATAAGCAGCAACCCGGCGATCATCCAGGCCAGAATCGGCCAAGGGCGGGTGTGGGCGGGAAGGCTCATAAGGCGCAGTATTCGGTTGCCGCGCGCGGTAGGCAAATCCACGTTTTGCGGTCTCACATCGACCCATGGCCCTGCCAATTGTTCACTACAACGATCCCGTGCTGCGAAAAAAAGGCGCCAAGGTGACCGTATTCGACGACGCCCTCACTCTCCTCGCCGAGCAGATGATCGCCACCATGCACACGGCCAGCGGCATCGGCCTTGCCGCCCAGCAAATCGGCCAGGCGATTCAGCTCTGCGTGGTGGATCTGCGCGGCACGAAAGTTGATTTCAACTGGGAGCTCGACGGCGCCAAGCCGCCAAAGGAGCTTTTCATGCCGTTCGCACTGGTGAACCCCGAGATCAAGTTCCTCCCCTCCGATGAATTTGTTTACGAAGAGGGTTGCCTGTCGTTCCCCGACATCCGCGGCGATGTCATCCGGCCCGACGTCATCCGTGTGACCTACCAGGACTTGCAAGGCACACCGCACGTCCTCGTATGTGACGACCTGCTGGCCCGTTGCATCCAACACGAGGTCGACCACCTCAACGGCACGCTCTTCATTGATCGCATGGAAAAGAAGGTCCGCGCCTCCATCGAACCCGAGATCAAGGCCCTCGCCAAGGCCACCCGCGACGCCGCCACGGGATAAGTTGCGGTTTTGTTATTTTCGGCGACACTCCGAGGAACAATCACGGCGCCAAGCGTTCGTTATTGAACCCATACCCCCGATGAAGCCCCTGAAAATCCTGTCTGTTTTTATTCTGGCCGGCACCGCCGCCCTTACCTCCCGCGCCGATGACGCCCGCTTCCAAGCCTCCCTCTGGGCGCCCGATCACCAACTCGTCCCCGCGACCGACAGTGTTTCCGGCTTTCGCTTGGAAATATACGGTGAAAACAAAAACATGACCGGCTTGGAAATCGGTCTGGTCAACGTGACCACCGGCGATTTCACCGGCTTCACCGGCCTGCTGCCAACAATCTACAACCGCGTCGACGGCATCACCAAAGGTGTCCAGTTCGGTGTTGTTAACAAAACCAAGGGCGAAGTCACCGGCTGGCAGAATGGCTGGATCAATTTCCCCGAATCCAAGGTGACCGGCCTTCAAAACGGCATCGTCAACTGGAACGGCAAAGGCACGGTTGACTTGAGCGGCGTCCAGTTCGGCTTTGTCAACGCCAGCAAACATGTGACCGGCCTGCAGATCGGCTTGGTCAACTACGCCCAAACCCTGAAAGGCGTGCAAATCGGCCTCTGGAATCAGGTCGATTCCCGCAACTGGGACGAATTCCACCCGCTCCCGAAGGTTTTCCCCATCATCAATCTTGGTTTCTGACAGCTGGCGGCCTGGCCGTTTTTTTCATTTTCGACTTTTCATGCCCCGGGAAATCCCGGGGCTTTTTGTTTATGAAGCCGGTCATATTTTGTTACCGCAGGGATCGACGCACACCGGTTTGTCGGCATCGTCTCAAGCATGTCTTCCATCGCAACCCGCACCGGTGACGACGGCACCACCAGCCTGCTCTACGGACAGCGCGTCCCTAAAAATCACCCTCAGATCGAAGCAGTGGGAACGTTTGACGAACTGAATGCCGCGCTCGGTTTCGCCAAGGCCACTTGCGACAATGCCGGGCGCCGAGTCGAACTCGAAAGCATTCAAAAAGATCTCGTCAATCTCATGGGCGAGATCGCCTGCGCCGAGACCGATACGGCTCGTTACGCCACATCAAAGTTTCCCAAACTCACCGACGCCGACCTCGCCCGCATCGACGCCGCCGTAGCCGCACTGGAAGCCCAAAACATCCGCTTCGACGGTTGGGCTACTCCCGGCGGCACCTTGCACGCCGCCGCACTGGACTTGGCGCGCACCACTGCACGTCGCGCAGAACGCCATCTTGTCGCCCTGCCGGCCCACGGCCGCACGGTCCAACCCCTGCTCCATCGCTACGTCAACCGTGTCTCCGATCTTCTCTGGCTGCTCGCCCGTCAGTCGGAGCAGTCCTGAACCACACCGGTGCCAGACTTGTCTTAACCTGTCCGACCTGCCATCCATTCCTCCATGCCTTTCGCGATCGCGCTTATTTTATCAGCCACACTCTACCGTATCGTTGCCGTCTGGAATCCCGGATTGGTCAACTTTTCTCCACTCATGGCGCTGGCATTTTGCGGAGCGGTCTACTTCCGCTCACCCCGCCTGTGGCTGGTTCCATTTGTGGCTCTAAGTCTTTCGGATCTATATATTAATAATTATTATGCGACCCAGATGGGTTACTCGTGGGATGGTATTGGCGCCGTCACGCGCACGGCCTGTTTCGCCGCCGCCCTTGGCCTCGGCCTGCTCGTCGCCCGCCGTAAAAACTGGCTCAACCTCTTCAGCGGCGCACTCGGCGGCTCGGTTCTTTTTTACTGCGCGACCAACACCGTTTCCTGGGCGAGCGACGCTTTTTACGCCCGCAGCGCCGCCGGCTGGTGGCAGGCGATGACCGTGGGTCATCCGGAATTCGCCCCCACGCTGTTTTTCTTCCGCAACACCTTTGTCAGCGATCTCTTGTTCACCGGCCTGTTCGCACTCGTGATGGAATATGCCGCGCTTCGCGCCGGGCATCCCAGCCTGCTGGGCGGAAAACGTGAAACCGCCACCACCCACATCTGAGTTTCGCTCCGAGTCTTATTTTTGAAACAAAAATGCCCGCCTCTTTCGAGAGCGGGCATTTTTTGCGAATAGAGCAATCGTTTGCCGGGTGCTTACAGAAGATCGGCCGCGAGTTCAGCCAGCTTGGAACGCTCTCCCTTGGTAAGCTTCACATGTGCGGAGATCGAGTGTCCCTTCATCCGGTTGTAGCAATAGACGAGACCATTGCTGCGTGAATCGACATAGGGATTGTCGATCTGCGCCGGATCGCCGATGAGCACGATCTTCGAGCCTTCCGAGATGCGCGTGATCACCGTCTTCACTTCATGCGGCGTAAGCTGCTGGGCTTCGTCGAGGATAAAGAAGCGCCGGGCGATGGAGCGACCGCGGATAAAACAAAGCGCCTCGACCTCCACGAGGCCGCTCTTGATGAGCCGCTCGTAAGGTTTGATCGGCGCCACGCCGCCGCCACCGTGATTGTTGCCGCCGTTTCCATGACTGGAAACAGACTCGGTCCGCGATATCTCCAGCGCGCTCGGCTGGTTTTTTTTGTGCTTCTTGGAAACTTTCTTCGCAGCAAACTGCGGTTCTTTCGCTGGCTTCGATGGCATGAGCACTTCCAGCGCGTCGAAGTAAGGCTGAAGCCATGGCTTCATTTTTTCTTCGAGAGTGCCGGGGAGGAAGCCGATGTCTTTGCCCAGCGCGATGACCGGGCGGGAGATCGAAAGACCGTCGTAGAGCGAGCGGTCATCATGAGTCTGATGCAGCGCGCAGCCGATGGAGAGCAGGGTCTTGCCCGTGCCGGCCTTGCCGAAACAGGTGACGAGTGAAATCGAATCATCAAGCAGCGCGTCCATGAAGAACTGCTGCTCAAGGTTGCGCGCGCGGATCGAGATGCCTCCGGGAGCCTTGATGCTCTCGGGGATGCGAAGGCGTTTCACCAAGCCTTCGCCATAATAGCGGGCCGGCATCGTCTTGCCCTCATCGGAGCGAAGCAGAACGTATTCATTCAAGAACAGCTGTGCGGAGGCTTCCTTGCCGATGTCGAATTCTCCTTCGGAGCAGAATCGCTGGATCTCGTAGATCGTGACGGGAATTTCACGATAGGAGTCTTCGTCGACGTTCTCCGGAACCTTGTCATTCAGGTAGTCCTGAGCCTCCAAGCCGACCGCGCGGGCCTTCAGGGCGACATTGACATCTTTCGTCACCAGAATCGTCGGCGGAGTGTAGCGCTCCTGCACGAAGAGCGCGGAGGCGATGATGCGATTGTCCTTCTTCGAGAAATCAGAGAGCACCGCGCGGAGCTTCTGCATGAGCGGCGCATCGCGCATCGCGGCGCTGTCCGCCATGTATGGATTGATGATGACTGAAAGCGTGCCGCCGTTCTCCAGTTTCACGCCCTCGTGCATCGAGCGCGAATCCGGCAGGAGCTCCGAGAGGATCCGATGCACGCGACGGGCATTGCGGCCTCGCTCGGTGGACTGCTCGGTTTTGATGGCATCCAGTTCTTCCAAAACCTCGACCGGTATGGCCAGGTTGTTGTCCTCGAATTTAAAAATCGACTGCGGGTCGTGGAGGAGGACGTTGGTGTCCAGGACGAAGGTCTTCGCCTTTGCGGAGACCTTGAGCTGCGGTTTAGAGGCTTTGGCCTCGCTCAGGTGTTCCATTTAGGGTGGTGAATAACTTGTGAGTAAGTCTGCACGCTAACTGTGTTTTGTCTATGCAAGAGTTGAGCCACATTGATAAAAGTTACGGAGCCGTCACCACACCCCGCATACCCCCCGCGAAAAACGAGACGCCCCGGGCGCTCTCTTTCCACGCCCATCATGCATAAGGCCGCATCGGTGTGCCGTCGGCGTTTTTCTTTTTCGCCTTCACCGGGGCCCAGACACGCAAAAGATACTCGGCCAGATTCCGCAGACTGATCCTGCGCAGCCCTTCACGCTGGGCGATTTCCCGGAAAGGCGACACCACCGCCGAACGTTCTTCGTAATAGCGCCACAACTCCTCTTCCAACGCGATCGACGCACTATGCGGATCTGTCGCCCGGCCGGAAATCGCACTTACCTTGTCGTGCCAGTGGCGTTTCTCGTCGGGATGTTGCTGCACATAATCGAACACCATCTGCTCGGCACGATTCAGACTCATGGCCTTAAAAAAATGCGCACGCTTCCGTGAAAAACAACCGCAAACCCCCGGCCACACTGACATTGCTTTTGGACGGCATCCTTTTAGCTTCACGCCACTCCACCCATAACCTCCATGTGGCAAAAAATTAAGGACCAATTCCCCGCCATCCTCGCAACCGTCATTCTCGTAGGCCTGATCCTCGGTGGTTACGCCTGCTACGTTAATTTCAAGGTCATCCCCGACCTCAACGCCGAACGGCAACGCGAGATCACCGATCTCAAAGAGCAGCATGCCGCCGAGCTTCAGGCCTCCGCCGAACAAACCCGCCGCCAGATCGAGGCCGTCAACACACTTCTTAAGGATGCCATCGCCAAGCGCTCGGCCGATGCACTCATGACGGATGAGGAATTTGCCCAAGCCAACGCCGCCAAGGTCAACCAGCTCGCCGAGGCCATCGCCCAGAAAATCCAACCCTTTAATCCGCTCCCCAAGACGCCCGAGGAAGCTGAACGCCTCCAAAACGAACAAGTGGACAAGGTATCCTCCCGTCTTTCCGAGAAAATCCAGCCCATCCTTGCCGACATCGCCAAGGATCAGAACCTCACCCGCGAGTCACTCTCCGCTTATAGCCAGAAAATCGCCGACCAAGTCGGCGTCGTGCTCACCGCCGAACTCGCCAAGAATCAGGTGCTCAATAACAATCTCACCCAGGCTCATTCACTCGCCGAACAATCACTTGCCCTTTCTCACGAGCTCGCTGCGCTTTATTTGAGCTCCATGAAGGATGAAGGCGTGCTCACCCGCATCCTCTCCCTCCCGGCCAATGTCATCAAAGACGCTTCACATCTCAGCATCGTTAACAGCAGCGATCGCAAAAAGAAGGAGCAGGAACTCGTTGATCGCATGAATGCCATTCAAAAACAGCTGGACGACATTCAAGCGGCCAATCCCAAGAAATAAGCTTAGATACTGGCTCTTCACATTCCTCGACCACGCCACACCAACGGCGTGGTTTTTTATTGCCCGCTTTCCATGAAAATCAGTCCGCGAAACCCATTTTGTGATCAAATTTTACCGGTTCTGAAGGCAGGCACGCGTTCTGCTCACTATAGCTTGGTAACACTTTTTACCAAAATCGTAACACTAATTCCCATCATGCGCCTACGTAACCTGACAGCCCTCCTTGCGGTTTCCGCAGCAATCGCCTCCGCCCAACTCTCCGCCGCTCCGCTTAAAATAGGCTATTCAGACTGGCCGGGCTGGACCGCCTTTGAAATCGCCGCCCAAAAGGGCTGGTTCAAGGAAGCCGGTGTCGATGTCGATCTCCTCTGGTTCGAATACGGCCCGTCCATGGACGCCTTCACCGCCGGCAAGTGCGATGCCGTCATGGTCACCAACGGCGACGCCCTCGTCACCGGTGCCGGCGGCGCCAAGAACATCGCCGTCCTCATCACCGATTACTCCAACGGCAATGACATGATCGTCGCCAAACCCGGCATCAAATCCATCAAGGATTTGAAGGGCAAAAAAGTCGGCATCGAGATCGGCTTTGTAGAGCATCTCCTCCTCCTCAATGGCCTGAAAAAAGCCGGCCTGTCCGAGTCGGATGTCACGCTCGTCCCCACCCCTACCAACCAGACGCCTCAAGTCCTTGCTTCTGGTCAGGTTGATGCGATCGGCGCCTGGCAGCCCAACTCCGGCGAAGCCCTCAAAGCCGTCCCTGGATCAAAAGCCATCTACACCAGCGCCGACGCCCCCGGTCTCATTTATGACGTCATCGCCGTTTCACCTCAGAGCCTCGCCCAACATCGCGACGAATGGATCAAGGTCGTGAAAGTTTGGGACAAGATCGTCGCCTATCTCGCCGATCCCAAGACCCGCGAAGACGGCATCAAGATCATGGCCGCCCGCGCCGGAGTTGATCCCAAGGAATACGCCGCCTTCCTCCCCGGCACCCACCTGCTCACCCTTGCCGAAGGTGAAAAGGTTCTCACCGCCAAAACCGACGGACCCGACTCCGTCATCGGTTCCTCAAAAATCGCCAATGAATTCAACGTGAAGAACGGCGTCTACAAGGAGTCACAGGATGTCGGCAGCTACCTCGACGCATCTCTCACCGTCGACGCGCTGAAGAAGTAATCGTCCGTTCACAAACAACCGGACGCGTTGTCGCAGCACGCGTCCGGTTTTCTTTTGTCTCATTTTTCGTCCTTCGATCGCACGCATGTCCCGCCCTCGCTGGTTTTCCGTTCGCCAGGAACTCACCCCCAAACGCAGCCGCCTGCTGGGGGTGCTTGCGTTCATGCTGCCTCTCGCACTGTGGAGCCTGTTTAGTTATGTGCCATGGCTCTGGCACCCGATGATGCAAGTCACCGATCCCGGTGACGTGGACTGGATGCGGCCGGGACTGCTGATTGACCGGCACGATTTCACCAAGGAAGTGGCCGCCGCCGCGATCGCACATACGCACGCGCCCTCCGGCATTCGCGCCAATCCCATCTACTTTCCCGCCCCGCACGAAGTCATCCGCGCACTCTACACCGCCTTCACCACCGCTCCGGTCCTAAAAGGCGATCTCTGGCTGCACCAAAGTCTGTGGATGAGCATCAAGACGATCTTCTGGGGTTTCACCATCTCTTCTATTGTCGGCATCCCGCTCGGCATTCTCTGCGGATCTTTCATCGCCGTCTCGCGGTTGACCGAGCCGTTTGTGGATTTCGTGCGTTACATGCCCGCACCCGCCTTCGGCGCGCTTATGGTCGCAATCTTCGGCATCCAGCTGGAACCCAAGATCGCCATCATTGTTATCGGCACCTTCTTCCAACAGGTGCTCGTCGTCGCCAATACCGTGCGCAAGGTCGATGGCGCTCTCATCGAAGCCGCGCAGACCCTCGGTGCCAAACGCCGTCAGCTCGTTCTCCGTGTGATCGTCCCCGCAAGCCTGCCTGATCTCTACAACGACACCCGCATTCTCCTTGGCTGGGCTTGGACCTACCTGATCGTCGCCGAAGTCGTCGGCGTGAGTTCGGGCATTTCCTTTTTCATCAACCAGCAGGCCAAGTATCGCAATTTCGACAACGTCTACGCCGCCATCATCATCATCGGCATCCTCGGTCTTACCATCGACCAGATTCTCGCCTTCATCGGCAAGCGCCTCTTCCCCTGGAAAAATCCACGTTCCAGCCGCATCCGCGCCTTTTTTGGCCGTCTTTTTGTCACCGGAAAAGCGCCTGCCAAACCCGTGCAACTCCTCCCGCAATGAGCGAGCCCCTTCCCGATTACCGCGTCCAGACCCAAGCCGTCGCCGCCCGCTTTGCGAAAATCAAAGAGCGGCCCGTCGTCCTCGAGATCGATCACCTCGGCCGTGAATTCTCCGGCGAACACGGGCCCGTCGTCGCTCTCAACGATATCTCATTCAAAGTCCACCGCCGCGAGTTCGTTTGCGTGATCGGCCCCTCCGGCTGTGGCAAATCCACCCTCATCCGTATCATCGCCGGCCTCGACGAACCCACCTCGGGACGGATGCTCGTCGACGGCAAGGAAACCAGCGGCCCCTGTCCCGAGCGCGGCATGGTTTTTCAAGGCTATACTCTCTTCCCGTGGCTAAGCGTTAAGAAAAACGTCATGTTCGGCCTTAAGATGCAGGGCATGGACAGCGATCAGGCCGATCGCGAAGCCCGCCAATGGATCGACCTCGTCGGCCTCACCCGCTTCGCCGACACCTATCCCGCGCAACTCTCCGGCGGCATGAAACAACGCACCGCCATCGCCCGCGCCCTCGCCGCCAACCCGCGCGTCCTCCTCATGGACGAACCCTTCGGCGCCCTCGATGCGCAGACCCGCGCGCAGATGCAGTCCCATCTCCTCGAAATCTGGCGCAACGTCGATGTCACCATCCTCTTCATCACGCACGATCTCGACGAAGCCATCCTGCTCGCCGACCGCATCCTCGTCCTCAAAGCCCACCCCGGTGAAGTCCAGGAAGTGATCGAAGTCCCCGTGCCTCGCCCGCGCAATCTCTCGCAGTTAAACTCGCCCGAGTTCCTCGCCACTCGCCGCCGCCTCGAGGAACTCATTCATCCCCGTGTCGACGATCATGCTCCTGAGCACCTCCCGATCATCCGTCTCACCCAAGTGGGCGACGACGTCGAATAATCCGCCATGTCCGCGAAACGCCGCTCCGTCCGTCGCGCTCCGCTCGACTGGAGCCAATTGACCTGGCCCGAGATCGCAGCCCTCGCCTCCTCCGGCATGGATGCCGCCATGCTTCCCTGCGGAGCCACCGAGCAGCACGGCCCGCACCTCGGCACAGGCATGGATACATCACTGGCCACTGATGTTTGTCACGCTGTCTCCGAGAAAACAGGAGTGCCCGTCCTTCCTCCCCTCGCCTACGGCTGCTCCCTTGGCCATTCCCACCGCTGGCCCGGCACGCTGGCCCTCCAGCCACAGACACTCATCGCCCTCGTCACCGACCTCGGCGACTGGCTTTTCCAAGCCGGCTTTCGCCGCCTTTTTCTCGTCAACAGCCATGTCACCAACGCCGCCCCGCTTCGCTGCGCCCTCGAAATCCTCCGCAGCCGCCACGACGGCTTCATGATCGCCGTCCTCAATACCGCCGAACTCAGCCCACGCGTTAAAAAAATGTTTTTCGCCGACGCAGGCGACTGGCACGCAAACGCCGCCGAAACCGCCCTCATGCTGGCGCTTGCGCCTAAGCTCACCCGCCCCGCCCTTCTGAAAACCTGCGACGATCCTGACCGCACCGCCGGCCTCGTTTTCGCCCACCCCGTCAACCGCACCAGCGCCAACGGCGTCACCGGCTCACCCTCGCGGGCCACCACCGCCCAAGGCCACCGCCTCTTTCGCTGGATCGTGACCGATCTCACAAAAATTGTGCTCCACGGCCTCCGTGAGAATCCCCCCCTCAACACCTCTTACCACACACCTGTTTCATCGTTATGAAATCTGATTCTGAAATCCTCAAAATTCAGGCCGATCTAAAAGCCAAAGGCGTCAAATACTGCACCGGTGCTTACGTTGACATCCACGGAGTCCCCAAGGGCAAATTCGTGCCCATTGATCACTTTCTTCATTTCGCACACGGCTCCGAACTCTATACCGGCTACGCCCTCGACGGCCTCGGCCAGTCGCCCAACGACGACGAAATCTCCTCCGTCCCCGACCTCGACCGCATCACCATTCTCCCCTGGCAACCCGAAGTCGCCTGGATGCCGGCCGACAACGCCTTTCACGGCCAGCCCTACGATATCAACACCCGTGTTGCCCTGAAAAAAGTCCTCGCCGACGCCGAGGCCATGGGCTTCGGCTTCAACCTCGGCATCGAGTGCGAAGTTTACGTCGTAAAAATGGACGACCGCGGTCGCCTCCAAATTCCAAATCCCGACGACGATCTCAACAAAAGCTGCTACGACATCAAACGCTTCATGGACCGCTTCACCTGGCTCGACAAGGTGAGCACCACCATCAACGACCTCGGCTGGGATCTCTACTCGCTCGACCACGAGGACGCCAACAGCCAGTTCGAGTTCGATTTCAAATACGCCGACGCCCTCACCATGTGCGACCGGTATATTTTCTTCCGATACATGGCGAAACACTACGCCGCGCAGGAAGGCCTCCTCGCCACCTTCATGCCCAAGCCATTCCCCGACAAAACCGGCAACGGCGCGCACTTCAACATGTCGCTCTACGACAAAAAAACCGGTGCCAATCTCTTCGCCTGCGACCCCAAGGCCGATCCTCGCGGCCTCGGCCTCACCCATACCGCCTATTCTTTCATCGCCGGCATCCTCCGTCACGGCCCTGCCCTCTGCGCCGTCTTCGCCCCGACCGTCAACAGCTACAAGCGCCTCGTCCGCCGCGGCCTCATGAGCTATTACTCGTGGGCTCCCGTCTTCAACAGCTTCGGCACCAACAACCGCACCAATTCCATCCGTGTCCCCATGGGCGGCGGCCGCTGTGAAAGCCGCAACGCCGACTCCTCCTGCAACCCCTACCTCGCCGCCACCCTCGCCCTCGCCGCCGGCCTCGAAGGCATCCGCGAAAACCTCGATCCCGGCCTCCCGCAGGAAGACAACCTCTACGAACTCACCGACGCCCAGCTCCGCGCCCGCGGCATCAGCTATTTACCGCAAACACTGCAGGAAGCCGTCGCCGCCTTCGCCGCCGATCCCTTCATCGAAAAAACCCTCGGCCAAGGTCTCCGCGACGAGTTCATCACCTACAAGTCCGAGGAGTGGCGCCAGTATCACCAGCAAGTCAGCCAGTGGGAAATCGACCACTATGCGCGCCTCTTTTGAGCTTTCGGTCTTTCCGCCCTCGGCTTCAGCGTATTAGCTCTCGGCACACAATGCCTCGCCCACCATCCGACAAAGTTGTCCGTTTCAGTGTATCGCTTCCCGAGAGCCTTCTCGACGAACTCGATACGATGGTGGATCGCCGTGGCTACAACAGCCGTTCGCACGCCGTCGCCGCGCTGGCTCGGGAAGGTCTCGTCGATTACGCCAGCCAACTCGGCACCGAGTCCGTCGCGGGCACGATAAGTTTGGTTTACGACTACACCAAGAAAGGCCTTCAAGCCCGCTTGGCTGCCATTCAGCACAAGTATTTCCTATTGGTGGTCTCCAGCATGCACGTGCACTTGGAGCATCATAACTACCTCGAAGTCCTTCTCGTCCAAGGCAAAGCTAATGAACTCCAAAAACTCACCAATGAGCTCGTTACCTGCCGTGGCGTGAAAAACGGCAAACTCAACCTCACCGCCACGTCCATTCCGCCGTTGCTGTGAACTCATGTGTCTTCGATTGTAAAATGATAGGAGATCGATGGATTTCTCTGTCGACTCTTCCTGTTTTTTTGCCGTTCGTAGGCAATTCACCCCTTCGCCATGAAATACCTCCGGGCCATTCTCCCTCTCTTTGCCTTTTTCATTTACGGATCCGCCAAGGCAGCCGTCCCTATCAACGATGATTTCGATAATGCAACCGCCATCGATGGAGCCAATTTCGTACTGACGGGAAACATTACAGGAGCAACCATTGAGACGTGGGACATCATCTCTGGGTTTATTCTGACAGAGGATTACGTCTCGTATTGGGGGGGGGGTAATAGTGTGTGGTATAAGTGGACCGCCCCGATCGATGGAAGCACTACCTTAACAATCCAATCCGAGTTCACTCCTATACTGGACGTCTACGATGCTACGGGCGTTACAAATATTTCCGACCTCAGTTACCCTCCCTTGGCCTATAACAAAGTGTCCTTCGTTAATGGCACGGATGGAACAACGACCTTCACTGTCACGGGAGGCAACGCATACTATATACGGGTGGCAAGTTTCACGGGAGAAGCCAATAATGGCATAGGCAGTTTTGCTATGACTTTTCAGGAAAGTGGCGTGGCGTTCGGTGATAATTTTTCTGCAAGAACCCCAATTTACGGAAACTCGATCAGTGTTAACGGGGACAATATTGCCGCGACCGCTGAAACCGGAGAGCCTCTCCATGGAGGCAAGACAGCCTCTAAATCCGTTTGGCTGCAGTGGACAGCACTTGGTCATGGCAGTGTTACTATTTCAACCGCCGGCAGCAACTTCGACACCGTCCTTTCAGTTTATAAAAGCGCCATCGCCTCGCCCACCTTCGGCGATCTCACATCTGTTGCTCAAAACGACAATGAAACTTTTCTAAAAAAAACCAGCGAAGTAACGTTCACAGCCGATGTTGGCGTCACCTATTACATCGCGGTCGACGGCACTTCCGCCAACCAATCAGGTTCCATCAAGCTTGGGTTAGATTTCCATTCTACACCACCAAGTATCACCTCCAAACCCGGCAACCAAATCGTCTATCAAGGCCTAACCGCCACTTTTAACGTTACCGCTGCCGGAACAGGCACCCTTACCTATCAATGGCAGCGCCTTGCTGCCGGAACAACAACATGGAGCAACGTCGTCAATGGCACCGTAATTGACGGGAGTGCTACAGATCTGGGAGTTGTTTACGGTGGTTCGACCACGAATACCTTAACCATCGCCACAACATTGAACGATGCCGTTCCCACCAATAATGATGCATTTCGCTGTATCGTTACGGATAGCATCGGGTCCACCATCAGCTCTGTCGCCAAACTTACCGTAACCGTGCTTGATACGGTCCAAATCACAATTCGCGGCGACCTTGGCTCGGCAATTGATCTTACGACCGGCGGATACACTGGAGACACATACTACGCCAAAGGATTACCCAAAGGGCTGACCCTCGATCCGCTTACCGGCCAAATAACCGGCACTGTCACCTCCAAGCCGGGCGCCTACACTGTCACTTATTGGACCCAAACTGGGAGTGTCAAAAGCGCCCCTCTGTCACTCGTGATCAATGTTAGCCCGCTGGATAGCGGGCTAAGTGGTGGTTTTGAAACTATACTTTTGGATCCCATTACCTCTATACCGGTCGGCAAAGTAGAGCTGTCGGTAAACGCAACGAGCGGTGCTTTCACCGGTCGGTTGACCTGCGAAGACGCCAAGACCTACTCCCTCAAGGGAATCATAGCACTCAATCCAGCTTATACCCAAGGAAGCGTTTCACTCGCCATCAATCGGGGCAAAATACTCGATCCATATGATCTCGAGTTCACAATCGACGAAACATTGGCACCAAACCAAGTGCTTCTTGCCACGCTCAAGCAATCGTCCACCACGATAGGCCAATCGAGCACCGGTGCTCAGCTAGCCACCTATAGCGCAAACTCTCCCGCTCCTTGGCAGGGTAATTATACATTGGTTTTCGACGATCCGACCAATCCACCATTTGATCTTGGAACAGAAACGCCTCCTAACGGGACGGGCTTTGGACTCGTCACAATCAAGGATGTTCAAGGCCTGCTCGTATTTAAGGGCGTGCTCGGCGACGGCACGAAACTAACCGCCTCTCTTGCCCCAAGCGCCGATGGCTCCTACCGCTGGTACGGCAAACCCTATAAAAACGGCGGCTTTTTCGGAGGTTGGCTCGGTTTTGAACTTATTTCCGGAGTCTACCAAATGGCCGGAGTATCCGACAGCGAACTCTACTGGGCTAAGACCGCGACCTCATCCAAAGATAAAAGCTATCGCGCCGGTTTCGGCCCCCTGATGATCACCGCCACCGCCCAACTTTGGGTCGCACCCGCCAACGGAACCCCGTTAAGCACTTCCCTGCAATTAACCTCCCCCGTTGGCCAATTCAATTCAGCCTTCACCAGCACCGATTTGCCTCCAGCAGACAATTTGGTTGTGCCCACCGTCCTCACATTGGGCGCTCAAAACCAAATATTGGTCACCACTCCAACCAGTAATGACGATCGTTTTACTGCAAAAGTGAACACGGCCAATGGTTCCTTCACCGCCAGCTTGATCCTGAATGATGGCCGCAAGGTTCCCATAAGCGGAGTTCTCATCCAACAACCAACCGTCAATTCAGGAACTGTAATCGGCGAAGGTCTTTTTCTTATCCCTCCATCAATTAAGGGGGACGAAACCGTCTCAGGAAGGATCCAGTTCAAGGCCCCTTGATGTAAGGGCTTGCGCGGTAATTCCCATATCCAACCGAGGAGTCCTGTGTTCATTAACATGGGACGCCCCTCTTCGGTTGAGTATTTAGACTTTCTTTAAATCTAGGCTGTAATGAATAAATTCAGGACAGGGCTCAGCATCATTTTTTTGATCGTTCTGCTGGCTGGAGGACTGTGGATACTTAAGCAAAAAACACATTCCTCGTCTGATCAACCGCCACACCCGATGGCCGTCGAAGCTAAGCCCGTTTTTGAAATCGGTCCACCGATATCAAGCACGCCATCCCGGGATTCATCCGGACCAATTTCACCGACCACGGTAAACGCGCATGACACCCTTTCAATCGGCGGCCTCCTTGCCGATTCTTCATTGGACAATAAAACCGTGATGGAAGGACTGGCCACAATCATTCTGGACGCCAATCGTGACATCAAGGAACGAACGGAAGCCATGAGCCACCTGCTCAATTTATCCGTCACAGATCCTTCTCCTGTTCTCACTCCATTGCTCAGCAATCCGCATCTGCCGGACTCCCTGTGTAATCAAATTTTGGACGACTCACTGAATGACTCATTGTCCTGGCAAGCCGATGCTCACCTCGCCGTATTGATTCATCGCGAGGGCAAAGAAATTCAGGCCAAGGCCCGAGAGCATCTCAGCTTTCTCCTGGGCACGGATTACGCCGGCAGCATCTCTGAATGGACCAAAGCCATCGAGAGCGCCAAAGCCAAGTGGGCGCAGCCCTCAAACTAAATCCCCGCACGTTTTTCGGGGAGCCGCACCTGTTCCGCTTGTTTGTATCCGGAGTAGATACAAACGAACAATAATTGCATCACGTCATATAAAAACAGCCCTTGGCATTGATCTTGCAGTAACACATTTTAAACATTTCGTAACACTTTTATATCGCCGCCATCATGCCGCAAATCGTTCCGCCCGCCCCTTCCGGCACCTCCTCCGATACGCCACGGCCATCAGGACCGCCGCCCGCGCCACCCGCCGTCATTCCGACCGACCGCCTCCTTCACGAGGAGATTTTGCCCGGAGGTGCGGCTTGGTCTGCCACGGTCAAGCGCGGGCAAACCCTCCGGCTCACCTCCCTCGCCACAGGCGCCAACGTCTCCCTCCTTGCCTTCAACCGCCACGACCTGATCGACCGCTACAACATGGCGGACACCCTTAAGGGCCAGCATACCGCCAAACTCACCACCGGCTACATTCTTGTATCAGACATGGGCCGTGCGATGTTCTCCATTACCGGCGACACCCTTGGCTGGCACGATCCGCTTGGCGGGCACGACACCGCCGAAATCGTCCGCAAAAAATGGGGTGACAAAAACTACCAGACCTCCCGCAACGACTGGTATCGCAACAGCCACGACCACTTCCTCATCGAGCTGACCAAACACGGCCTCTGCACCCGAGACCTCGTCGCGAATGTCAATTTCTTCAGCAAGGTCTTCGCCGACACCGACGGCCGTCTCCACTTCCAGTCTGATCACGCCAACGCCGGCGACTTCATCGATCTCCGCGCCGAGATTGACCTGCTCGTGATCCTGACCACCTGCCATCACCCGCTCGACCACGCGCCCGTCTACGGGCCGAAGCCCGTCAAACTGCAGCTCTGGCGCTCTCCCCCACCCGCAGTTGACGACTACTGCCGCACCTATCGCCCCGAAAACGAGCGTGCTTTCTACAACTCCGAACTCCTCTACCGCTGAGCCAGCCATGAGCACTCTCGTCTACACTGAATCCACGCTCACTCCCGCCGCCGCGCTCTACCGTCGCGTCATCCCCGCCGGCGACTTCTGGATGCATGAAATCAAACGCGGTCAGATCCTCCGCATCGTTGACCTCGAAGGTAACCAGGCTGCCGACACCCTTTTCTACAAAGCCTCCGATTTCCGCGAGCGTTACAGCGCCCAGGACACCATCCGCGAGCAAGGCGCCATCTACCTCACGACCGGCACCCGACTCCTCACCAACGAGTGTAATGTTCTCGCCGTCATCACCGCCGACACCTGCGGACGACACGACACCCTAGGCGGCGCATGCGCGTGCGAAAGCAACGCCGTCCGCTACGGCCACGGCACGAAACACATGCACTCGTGCCGTCAGAGTTTTCTACTCGGCCTCGCCACCTGGCCGCACGCCACCGGCTTCGATCTCAACAAGCGCGACATCCCCGCCAATATTAACTTCTTCATGAACGTCCCCGTGACACCAGAGGGTGATCTTAAATTCGAGGACGGTGTCAGTGCCGGCGGCAAGTATGTCGAGATGCGCGCCGAGATGGACATCGTGTGCCTCATTTCAAACTGCCCGCAGCTCAACAATCCCTGCAACGGCTATAATCCGACTCCGGTAGAAGTTCTGATCTGGGATTGATGCGCTCCTGAACCAGCGCCTCGGCGCCGTCAAAATTCATTCCGTGTTCACCAAAGTCCTCATCGCCAACCGCGGAGCCATCGCCTGCCGCGTCATCCGCACGCTGCGCAAGATGGGCATCGCCTCCGTCGCCGTCTACTCCGACGCCGACCGCCACAGCCTCCACGTCTCGCAGGCCGATGAAGCCGTCCATATCGGCCCGTCCCCCGCCGCGCAGTCTTACCTCGACGCCGACAAAATCCTTGCCGTCGCGAAACAGACCGGTGCCCAAGCCATCCACCCCGGCTACGGCTTCCTCTCCGAAAACGCCGCCTTCGTCGAAGCCTGCGAAGCCGCCGGCATCGCCTTCATCGGCCCCCGCGCCGCGCAGATGCGCCAGCTCGGCCCCAAGCACTCCGCCCGCGCCCTCGCCAAAGCCCACGGCGTCCCCCTCCTCCCCGGCACCGATCTCCTCCCCGACCTCGACACTGCTCAGTCTGAAGCCGCCCGCATCGGCTACCCCGTCATGCTCAAGAGCACCGGCGGCGGCGGCGGCATCGGCATGCAGCTCATCCGCAAGCCCGCCGAACTCGCCTCCGCCTTCGAATCCGTCGTCCGTCTCGCCAAAAACAATTTCAAAGACGGCGGCGTCTTCCTCGAAAAATTCGTCGAGCACGCCCGTCACATCGAAGTCCAGATCCTCGGCGATTCCCACGGCCACGTCGTCGCCCTCGGCGAACGCGACTGCTCCGTGCAACGCCGCAACCAAAAGGTCGTTGAAGAAACCCCCGCGCCCGGACTCACCGCCGACCAACGCGCCGAACTCCTCGCCTGCGCCGCCCGCCTCGGCACCGCCGCCGGCTACACCAACGCCGGCACCGTCGAATTCGTCTACGACAACGCCACCGGCCATTTCTACTTCCTCGAAGTCAACACCCGCCTCCAGGTCGAACACGGCGTCACCGAGGAGGTCACCGGCGTGGACCTCGTTGAGTGGATGATCCGCGCCGCCGCCGGCGAGCTCGATCTCCGCAACTCCACACCCGTCTCCACCGGCGCCTCCATCCAGGTCCGTCTCTACGCCGAGGACGCCGGCAAAAACTTCCAACCCGCCGCCGGCACGCTCACCGACGTCCACTTCCCCAAAACCGCCCGCATCGAAACCTGGGTCGAAACCGGCAGCGAAGTCTCCGCCTTCTACGACCCGATGATCGCCAAGATCATCGTCCGCGGCACCGACCGCGCCGACGCCCTCGCCCGCCTCGACTCCGTCCTCGCCGACACCCGCGTCCACGGACTCGAAAACAACCTGCCCTACCTCCGCCAGATCATCGCCAGCGAAGGTTTCCGTATCGGTTCATTCACTACGAAGTATCTCTCCACGCTCCCCTTCATCCCCTCGACCGTCGAGGTCCTCGAAGGCGGCACGCAGACCACCGTCCAAGACTACCCCGGCCGCATCGGCTACTGGGACGTCGGCGTCCCGCCCTCCGGTCCGATGGACAACCTGTCCTTCCGCCTCGCCAACCGCCTCGTAGGGAACCCCGACACCGCCGCCGCCCTCGAACTCACCGTCAACGGCCCGTCCCTCCGCTTCAACACACCCGCCGTCGTCGCCCTCACCGGCGCGCACATGCCGGCCACGCTCGACGGCAAACCCGTCGCCCAGCACCGCGCCGTCCGCGTCAAAGCCGGCCAGACTCTCCGCATCGGCTCCGTCGACGGCCCCGGCCTCCGCGCCTACCTCGCCATCCGCCACGGCTTCGACGTGCCCGACTACCTCGGCAGCAAGTCCACCTTCACCCTTGGCCTCTTCGGCGGACACTCCGGCCGCGCCCTCCGCACCGGCGACGTCCTCCGCGTCCACACCTCCACGCCCGCCGGCGTGCTCACGTCCGCCCCGCTCCTCCGCGCCCCCTCATCCATCCAGCCGCCCCTCACCCGCGAATGGCAGATCGGCGTCCTCTATGGCCCGCACGGCGCGCCCGACTTCTTTACCGAGGCCGACATCTCCACGCTCCTCTCCACCGCCTACGAAGTTCACTACAACTCCGCCCGCACCGGCGTCCGCCTCATCGGTCCCAAACCCGAGTGGGCCCGTCGCGACGGCGGCGAAGCCGGCCTGCATCCGTCCAACATCCACGACAACGCCTACGCCATCGGCGCGGTCGATTTCACCGGTGACATGCCCATCATCCTCGGCCCCGACGGCCCGAGCTGCGGCGGCTTCGTCTGCCCCTTCACCATCGTGCAAGCCGAGCTCTGGAAAATGGGCCAGCTCAAGCCCGGCGACAAAGTCCGCTTCACCGCCCTCACCGCGCAACAAGCCCGCGAACTCGCCTTCGCCCAGGAATCCGAAATCGAAAATCTGAAGCGAGCCCCCAAGCCCGTTTGTCACTCAATCAGTGACAAACCCTCCGAGCCCGCCGTCCTGCACACGCTCGCCGCGCGTCCCACCGCGCCCGCCGCCGTTTACCGCCGACAAGGCGACGCCAACCTCCTCATCGAATACGGCCCGCTCCAGCTCGACATCGCCATGCGCATGCGCGTCCACGCGCTGCAGACCTGGCTCGAACGCCACCACGTCCCCGGCCTCATCGATCTGACGCCTGGCATCCGCTCACTCCAAGTCCACTTCGATTACCGCCTGCTCCCCATGGAGCGCCTGCTCGAAATCCTCCTCCGCGCCGAAAGCGAACTTCCCGCCATCGACGACATCGAGGTCCCCTCGCGCATCGTCCACCTGCCGCTCTCCTGGGAAGACGAGTCCACCCTCCTCGCCATCCGCAAATACATGCAGATCGTCCGCAAGGACGCCCCTTGGTGCCCGTCCAACCTCGAGTTCATCCGCCGCATCAACGACCTCCCCAACCTCGAGGAAGTCTACCGCATCTGTTTCGACGCGTCCTACCTCGTGCTTGCCCTCGGCGACGTCTACCTCGGCGCCCCCGTGGCCACGCCCGTCGATCCACGTCACCGTCTGGTCACTACCAAATACAACCCCGCCCGCACCTGGACGCCCGAAAACGCCGTCGGCATCGGCGGCGCCTACCTCTGCATCTACGGCATGGAGGGTCCCGGCGGCTACCAATTCATCGGCCGCACCTGCCAAATGTGGAACCGCCACAAGCAGACCGCCGACTTCGTGGACGGCAAACCCTGGCTCCTCCGCTTCTTCGACCAGATCAAGTTCTACCCCGTCTCCAACGCCGAGCTCACGAAGTTCCGCGAAGATTTCCCGCAAGGCCGCGTGAAACTCCGCATCGAGGAAACCACCTTCAAGCTGCGCGACTACCAAAAGTTCCTCGCCGACAACGCCGCCGCCATCACCGCCTTCAAGACCCACCAGCAGGCCGCCTTCGAAGCCGAGCGCCAGCGCTGGATCGACTCCGGCCAGATCAATTTCTCCGCCTCCGACGAATCCGCCTCCGCCCTCGACGAATCCGCCATCCCCGAAGGCTGCATCGCCTTGCCTGCCCACATCCCCGGCAACGTCTGGAAAATCCTCGTCGAACCCGGCGCCACCGTCACCGAAGGCCAACCCCTCGTCATCCTCGAATCCATGAAAATGGAAGTCACCGTCTCCGCCACCCGAGCCGGAGTCATCCGCGAAATCCGCTGCGCCGAAGGCCGCCCCGTCAACGCCGGCGAAACGCTCATCGTCTTGGAATCGTAATTGCCTCACCGGCGCGGCGCCTTTGGCTCGATGCGCACACGCTCCTCTCCATGCCCATCCTGCCAGACCGTCTCAGCCTCGAAGCCCTGCACAAAGCCGCCCTCACGCCCACCGCCCTCGTCGAGGAAATCTGGCGTCGCTGCGAAGCCTACGCGGCCATCGACCCCGCCGTATGGATTCATCGCGTTCCGCTCGACGAACTCCGTGCCCACGCCAAGCGCCTCGAAGCCCTCGATCCCGAGACTCTCCCGCTCTACGGCGTTCCCTTCGCCATTAAGGATAACATCGACCTCGCCGGCGTCCCCACCACCGCCGCTTGTCCGGAATTCACTTACACACCCGGAAAGTCCGCCGCTTCCGTCGAACGCCTGATCGCCGCCGGCGCCATCCCCGTCGGCAAGACCAACCTCGATCAGTTCGCCACCGGCCTCGTCGGCGTGCGCTCTCCCTACGGCGCTCCGCGCAACATCTTCAACCGCGACTACATCTCCGGCGGCTCCTCCAGCGGGTCGGCCGTCGCCGTCGCCGCCGGTCTGGTCACCTTCGCTCTCGGCACCGACACCGCCGGCTCGGGCCGCGTCCCCGCCGCCTTCAACCAGCTCGTCGGCCTCAAGCCCACCCGCGGCCGCCTCGGCACACGCGGCGTTGTCCCCGCCTGCCGCACGCTCGACTGCGTGTCCATCTTCGCCCTCACCTGCGTCGAAACCGACATTCTTCTGGCCATCGCCGAAGGTTACGACCCCGCCGATCCCTTCTCCCGTCCGCAACCCGCGGTCCCGGGAGTAACCGCGGGGGCTTCACACTGCGGACACCTCCACATCGGCGTCCCCCGCCCCGACCAGCTTGAATGGTTCGGTAACACCGAGTCGCCCGCCCTCTTCGCCGCCGCCCTCGACCGCCTGCGTGCCACCGGCGCTGAGATCATCGAGGTCGATTTCTCTCCGTTCCTCGAAGCCGCCCGCCTCCTCTACGAAGGCCCGTGGACCGCCGAACGCTACGCCGCCGTCGGTGAGTTTATCGAAACCCACGCCAGCGCGCCCGGCCTCGACGCCACCGTCGCCAAGATCATCCTCGGCGGCAAAACCCCCTCGGCCGTGGACGGCTTCAAAGCCTCCTACCGCCTCGCCGAACTCCGCCGCGTGGCCGACACCGCCTTCGCAGCCTTCGACTTCCTCGTCGCCCCCACCACAGGCACGATCTACAAGGTCTCCGAAATCGAAGCCGACCCCATCCGCCTCAACTCGAATCTCGGCCGCTACAACAATTTCATGAACCTGCTCGACCTGTGCGGGCTCACCCTGCCCGCCGGTCGCTACACTTATGGCCCCGGCTTCGGCATCACCCTGATCGCCCCCGCCTGGCAGGATTCCCGCCTGCTCTCACTCGGCGCCCGTTACCTCGACGAACCCGCCGGAGCCGTGGATCACCACCCCCCGGAAGTTTGGATCACTCTCGCCGTCTGCGGGGCCCACCTTCGCGGCCAGCCGTTGAACAAACAGCTCACGGAGCTCGGTGCCCGTTTCATCGAGGCCACGACCACCGCGCCACACTACCGGCTCTACGCACTCGCCAACACGACCCCGCCCAAACCCGGACTCGTGCGCATGCCCGCCGGCGAAACCGGAGCGGCCATCGCGGTCGAGACCTACGCACTCTCACCGGAAGCCTTCGGACGGTTCGTGGCGTCCGCGCCCTCTCCCATGGTCATCGGCACCGCCGAACTGGCCGACGGCACCTCGGTTAAAAGCTTCCTCTGCGAACCCTGCGCGCTCGCGGAAGCCCTGGATATCACGTCCTTTGGCGGTTGGATTTCCTACCGCGCACACTCCCCCGGATAGAAATAGACGGGTTGGATTGCAGGCTGCACGAAGGACCGAAAACGCCTCGTGCATTTTGCATCTTTGGCGCCTCCCCATATTCGGCGCATCATTTTTATTATATTGGAAGCAAGTGGGTTGAACAACCCATAGGCGGGCTGGCACGCGCCAAGGTAAAGTATCTCCGTTCGAATCAACTTAAATTCAAACGGAGTCCAACCATGAATACAGAGACCGCTTCTTCGTCCCGCCAGATCACGCCCGCCAAGGCCGAATCCGCCGCCGAAGCCGCTTACGACGCCACCCTCGTCACCCGTTTCAACGCCGGCGATGAAACCGCATTCGTCGAAATCATGCGCCGCTATCACAACCGCCTGTTCAGCCTTGCGCACAACCTCCTTCGTAATTCCGCCGACGCCGAGGAGATCGTTCAGGACGCTTTCATCCGCGCCCACCGCGCGCTCTCCAACTTTCGCGGCGACTCCTCGCTCGCAACCTGGCTCTACCGCATCGCGTTGAATCTTTCGCGCAACCGCTACTGGTATTTCTTCCGTCGTCGTCGTCAGGATTCCCTGTCGCTTGATCATTCACTCTCCGATGACTCCGACGCCACGTTCGCCGATCTCATCGCAGCCGATGCCGATGATCCCGCCCGCGATACGGCCAACAACGAGTTTATCAATCTCATCTCGCTCTGCATGGAGAAACTCGATGCCGGTCACCGTGAAATCCTCACCATGCGCAACGTTCTCGATCTCTCCTACGAAGAAATCGCCCGCTCGCTCCGCATCAACGTAGGCACGGTGAAGAGCCGCATCGCCCGCGCCCGCGAAAACCTTCGCAAGCTCCTCGCCGAGTGCGCGCCCGAGTTCGGCCCCGAGTCCGCGCCTTCCGATTTCTTCGAAATCTCCCGTCGTGGCGTCGGCATGCGGGCCATCGCCTGCGCGTGACCGCCCCCTTCCCATGGCGGACTTTGGTCCGCGCATGCCTGTCAGATTGGTAACGGTGTGTGACCCGGCCGGCTGTTCTTGTCCGGCCGGGTTTTTATTTACTCCAATCCGAACGCCTTTCGGAGTTCGGACAACGCCTCCGCGGGCATCGGCACCAACGGCCCGAGCGGACGGCTCAACTGCAGCGCCTCCGCCGTCGCCTCCAGCACTTCGAGCCGGTCAAAGGCTTCCAATAGCGTGCGGCCAACGATCAGCGCGCCTTCGTTTTCAATCAGCAGCACCGGACATTTCTTGAGCGACATCCGCGCGGCCAACGCCTCGGCATCCTTCACCACGCACGCAAAAGGCACTTTCGGAGCATCCCCGAGCACGAGGTAACTCTCCGGAATCGTGCGCGAACTAAACTCAGCGGCCGTCATACAGAAGGCGCTCGCGCACATCGGCTGCGCATTGATGATCACACCCACCTCCGGGTTCGCGGCATAGATCAACCCGTGCAACCGGCTGGTGCGGCTCGCGCGCTTGCCTGCTTCGGCCGCGCCCAACGTCGCCCGCACCAAACTCACCGGCTTCAAATCCAACCGGTCGCGGCGCCGCGGCGTGATCACAAATTCCTTTTCGTCAAGTCTCGCCGAGATCGATCCCGCCGTGCTGATCATCAAGCGCTGACGATACGCACGGTGGGCAAACTCACACACCTGCGTGCGCAATTCCTTCTCGCGATTCGTCGGCACCGCCGCCGCCAACTCCGCAAAATCAGGCACCGCCTGACCCGCCAGTGAATCCGGCGCCAAGGTTTTCAGCTCTCCGAGCGCCGACGCACGGATCACGGTCTGCGCGACAAACTCCAGCGTCTCGAAGCGCTGAAATGCCTCCGCCAGATCACGCCCGCCGATCACCACACCGTGGTTTTCGAGCATCACGCAGTCCGCACCTTCGGAAAATGCCTGCGCGATCTTGTCACCCAGCTCCTGCGAGCCCGGACACGCATAAGCCGCATAGGCGATCTTGCCGCACAGACTGTGCGCATGCGTCTGCACGCGTGTTTCCGGCAACCGGCGCACGATGCTGAACGCCACCAACGCGCCCGGATGCGCATGCACGATGGCCTTGATGTCCGGACGCCGCCTGTAGATCTCGCGATGAAAGGGGAATTCCGAAGAAGGCGGATGCAGCCCGTCCTTCGTGCCGTCGGCCGCCACTCGCACGACATCCGTCGGTCGCAATGAACCCTTGTCCACCCGCGACGGCGTGATCCAGATACTCCCGTCCGGATCGAGAATCGACAGGTTGCCGCCCGACGTCGTCGTCATGTGGTAACGATAGATACGGTCCATCGTTGCAACGAGTTCATCGCGGGGGTGCAGCCAGCAGGTGGAGTCCATACCCGCACCCGACACCCGCCCGTTCCCCAAGTCAAAGCCTTGCCAATCCTCGCACACACCTTGCCAAAAAACGCCTGAATCTCCCAAACGACAGGTTGGACATTGAATGTTCGACGCCGTCCGTTGAACGTTCGCTTTCGTTTCCCGTGCCCGAACTTCTCAACACGCTCCACACTGCCTTCGGCTATCCCGAGTTCCGCCCGCTCCAACGCGAGATTATCGAAACATCCCTCGACGGCCGTGACGTCTTCGCCCTCCTGCCCACCGGTGGCGGCAAGTCCCTTTGCTTCCAGATTCCCGCACTCCACCGCACCGGCCTCACCATCGTCGTCTCGCCGCTCATCGCGTTGATGAAAGACCAGGTCGATCAACTCCAGGCCGCCGGCGTCGCCGCCACGTTTCTTAACTCCACCCTCGGCGCCGCCGAAGCCCGCTCCCGCCTCGCCGGTCTCCACCGCAACGAGTGGCGTCTCCTCTACGTCGCTCCCGAGCGTCTCATGCTCGATAATTGGCAGGAGAATCTTAAGGCGTGGAACGTCACCGCCATCGCCATCGACGAAGCCCACTGCGTCTCCGAGTGGGGTCACGACTTCCGCCCCGAATACCGCCAGATTTCCAAGCTGCGCGAGCTGTTGCCCGACGTGCCCGTCATGGCGCTCACCGCCACCGCCACCGAACGCGTGCGTGCCGACATCATCAAGCATCTCAAGCTCCGCTCTCCTGCCGTCTTCGTCGCCTCCTTCAACCGTCCCAACCTTACCTACAAAGTCCTTCCCAAGGACAAACCCACCGACCAGATCGTCGCCTGGGTCAAAAAACGCGAAGACGAGTCCGGCATTGTTTACTGCGCCAGTCGCGCCGCCACCGAACGCGTCGCCGAGGCTCTCACCGGCAAGGGCTACTCCGCCCGCGCCTACCACGCCGGCCTCCCCGCCGACGAACGCTCCCGCAACCAAGAGCTCTTCCTCCGCGACGAGGTCCGCATCATGTGCGCCACCATCGCCTTCGGCATGGGCATCAACAAGCCCAACGTCCGCTGGGTCATCCACTACGACCTCCCCAAAAACATCGAAGGTTATTACCAAGAAACCGGCCGCGCCGGTCGCGATGGCCTACCCGGCGACTGCCTTCTCCTTTTCTCCGCCGGCGATGCCTCCAAGCAGACGCACTTCATCGACGAGATGACCAACGAGCAGGAGCAACAGGTCGCCCGCAACCAGCTCCGCCAGATCATGCGCTACGCCGAAGGTTCCTCCTGCCGGCGCGGCGAACTCCTCGCCTACTTCGGAGAAACCTTCCCCCTCGATAACTGCGGCGCCTGCGACAACTGCCTCGAACCACGCGACACCTACGACGGCACCCTCGTCGCCCAAAAATTCCTCTCCTGCGTCTATCGCATCAACGCCGCCAGCCGCTTCGGCGTCGGCATCAACCACGTCTGCGAAGTCCTCACCGGCGCCGACACCGACAAAATCCGCCGCTGGGACCATGACCGTCTCTCCACCTACGGCATTGGCAAAGAGCTCTCCCGTCCCGCCTGGGCCGCCATCGGCCGCGATCTTCTTCGCCTCGGCCTTCTCGCCCAAAGCGAAGGCGAATACCCCACACTCCAGCTCACTGCCGAAGGCATCGAAGCATTAAAAACCCGCCGCCCCATCACGCTCACCAAGCCGATGGATCTTCCGAAGATCCGCAAGGTCGTGCGCCGCGAGGGCGACATCGAGTGCGACGAGATTCTCTTCAACCGCCTTCGCGAGCTCCGCAAAAAACTCGCCGACGAACGCAAAGTTCCCGCGTATGTCATCTTTGGTGACGCAACCCTCCGTCAGATGGCCCGCGAATACCCGATGGGCGACGACGCGATGGCCGGCATCTTCGGCATGGGCGCCAAGAAGCGCGCCGAGTTCAGCGAGACCTTCGCCCGCGAGATCGCGAGTTACCTCCGTGACAACTCCCGCATGACGTTCAACGACTGAACTAAAACCGTGCCGCAAATTGCCGGCACGGTTTTGAATCGAGTCATCGGTCAGAAGCTCACGCTGGAGCCTGCGTAGATAAACCGTCCCTGTCCGGGATAAACGACCGTAGTCGGAGCGAACACCGGGGGCGGGAACCCGATGGTCGCATAGGAAACATAGGAGCGATCAAAAAGGTTGTTCACCCCTGCGAATACCCGCCACTTTTCAGACGGACTGTAACTGATCTTGGCATCGAACAGGTTCACTCCCGCCACGCGGCCCGGCGAGGTGCCCGCATAGGAGTCGTCCACCAGACTGCTGCCGATGTATTTGTGCGTGAGACTCACTTCCACCATCTTGATGGGGCGCACCACCGCTGTCGTGGTGAGATGCAAGGCCGGCGTCATGCGCAGCGTGCCATCGCTGACCAAACCGGCGCCGGGAGTGCTCTTGATGAGTTCGGCATCAACATAATCAACCCTCGTGCGAAGCCCCGCAAATCCGGCGTCATAACCGGCGTTGAGCTGGGCGCCCACCCGGCGCGTCTTCGCCAGATTCTCGTTCAAGTTCGTGGCGACATTGTAGAAAATCTCATCCTCCGTCCCCATGTAGTAAACCGAGGTGCCCGCGCTCCAACCGTGGTTCTTGAAATCGGCGCCTATTTCGTAGTTGTCGCTGGTCTCAGGCTTCAGGTCCTTGTTGAAAAACTGGTTGAATCCAGGTCCGCCCAGAAATCCCTGATAATAGGAAATCTCATCCGTCGCAGGGAAACGGTAGGTGTGGTCGTATTTCGCATACAGATGCAGGGTCGACGCCGGTTTGTAGTTCACCGCCAGTTGCACGGCGCTGCCGTCGTCTGAACGGTTCGATTTCTGGCTGGAGAGATCTTCGCGCGCGGTGATCTCGTTCCACTCGTGGCGGTAGGCCGCCGAGAAGGCCAGCGTGTCGGTCGCCCGCCACTCGGAGGCCAGATAGGGACTCAGAACCTTCCGGCTCAACGTGCTGTCCACCGGCGTGGTCGTCCGCACATGAAGCTCGTCATAGTTTACATCGACACCGGGCGTGAACGTGAAGTCACCCGTTTCAAAATGCACCTTCGGTGAAAAGAAGTAGCCGTTCATGGTGCGGTTGAACTGCGTGCCGAAGCCTCCGTTGTAGTATTCCTTCACAAAGCTCGCGCCGGCATCGGTGAGTAGCTTCGCCTGCGGACTCACGCCGAATTCGTTGCTCGCGGAGACGCGGCGGTAATCGGACCAACCATTGGAAAATGCCGCGCCTTGCTGGGTCGGATCCTGACGAAACTGCGCAACGGTCAAGTATCCCGGCTGGTCGTAATGGTTGTCCAAAAAGGACGCGTTGATGCGCGTGACCGAATTCTTGTGATTGTCATAACCCGCACCGATGGACGCCGATTTGTCATCGTAGCCGGAGTGATCGCGCCAGCCATCGGACGTGTCGTAGCCAGCCGAAGCGGAAGTCCAGGCATTGCCAAACAACTCCGTGTAGCCGCCCGCCAGCTTGAACGTGCCATCGCTGCCGACCAGCACCTGCCCGCCGCCGCCGCTTTTGTCCGGTTCGCCTCGTGTGTTTATTTTGATCACTCCGCCCACGGCATTGTCGCCATAAAAAGCACCCTGCGGACCCTGGATGATCTCGATGGAGTCGATGTTTTGCAGACTGAACTGCAGCCAGTTGAAATCGCCTATGTCAGGACGGTTGGTGCGAATTCCATCCAACAAAACCAGGGTGCGACCGTTGCCACCGCTGCCGGTGCCGCGAAGGGAAACCTTCGTGTTGGAGGGACTGCCGGAAATCGACGTGAATTGCAGGTTGGCCTCATTCTCCAGGAGATCGATGAGGTTGGTCGCATCGCTTTTCTCGATTTGGTCGCGCGAAATGACCTGCGTGTAAGCCGGCACATTTGAGGAGTCCTCCGCAATCCGGCGCGCCGTGACGACATAGTCGTCGAGCTGAATGACGGGCACCGTTTGTCCGTGTATGCTTGAAACGAGCGGCGCCGCGAGGACGCACGCGAGAGAAAGACGGCCCGCAAGACGGGACCGCGAGGGAGTGTTCATGGATGGCTGCTTCTGGCTAAGGCAAGAGCAGGCACCGGCCCCTTTGGACAGGGAAAGGCGGCTACTCTCACGCTTCATTTTTGCGATGAAGTGAAATGTCACCGGAGCGCGCAATCGCTCCGGGACGCGTGAGCCTTTGCAGGACGGATGTTCGGACTCCGCATATCTCGCCACGACGTGATAAAAAGCCTTCCGGCCGTTTTCGTCGGGCATCCTCACCCCTCGCCTTCACCAAGACTCGCGTCTCGATTGGCTTTGGCCCGCGCGCCTTCAGGCGCGGGCTGTGGGTTTGGTTTGATGCGTTACCGCAGCGCAACTGTGGCCGGTTTTCACGGCCTTCCCCGTTTCCACAAAGTTAAAAAAGAACGACAGGCGGGCGCACGCTGCTCCCCGCCTTACGTCAAATCAAGCCTTAATCCAAAAAACATATCAATGCATACGCATATAAAGATATGTAACTTGCCTTTCAGGGCGTTTGCCTTCAGTCTGTGCCTCTGAATTTTCAACCCATGACCGCCGCACCACAAGAGTCGGAATCCTTCGCCGCCCTGCGCGAACTGTTCGCCAAGCGCATCGCCGTTTTAGACGGTGCAATGGGATCAATGGTGCAGACTTATAACTTGTCAGAGGCCGATTTCAGGGGAGCGCGCTTCAAGGACTTTCCCCACGACCTCAAGGGCAACAACGACCTCCTCTGCATCACCAAGCCCGAAGTGATCGAGGAAATCCACGCCGCCTACTTCGCCGCCGGCGCCGACATCGTGGAAACCAACTCGTTCTCCGCCACGACGATCGGCATGGCCGATTACCACCTCGAAAGCATCGTCACCGAGCTCAACCACGCCGCCGTCGGCTGCGCCCTGCGTGCCGCTCGCAAGGCCGAGGCCGCCACACCCGGTCGCCGTTGCTTTGTCGCCGGCGCCATCGGCCCGCTCAACCGCACGCTCTCGATGTCGCCCGACGTCAACCGTCCCGACTACCGCGCCGTCACATGGGATCAGGTTGTCACCGCCTACACCGAACAAGTCCGCGCCCTTATCGATGCCGGCGTCGACGCGCTTCTCGTCGAGACGATCTTCGACACGCTCAATTCCAAGGCCGCCATCTTCGCCATCGAAAACGTGTTCGATGAAAAAGGCATCCGCCTGCCCGTGATGATCTCCGTCACCATCACCGACGCTTCCGGTCGCACGCTCTCCGGCCAGACCACCGAGGCCTTCTTCAACAGCATCCGCCACGCAAAGCCATTTTCCGTCGGCATCAACTGCGCCCTCGGCGGCCGCGCCATGCGCCCCTACATCGAGGAACTCGCCCGCATCGCCGACTGCCGAGTCACCTGCTACCCGAATGCCGGCCTGCCCAACGCGTTCGGCGGCTACGACGAAACGCCTGCCGACATGGCCACCGTCCTCGGCGAGTTCGCCGACGCCGGCCTCGTCAACCTCGTCGGCGGCTGCTGCGGCTCCACGCCCCCCCATATCAAAGCCATCGCCGACGCCGTCCGGAATCTCCCGCCACGCGCGCTCCCGACGATTCCCACCGCGCTTCGCCTCAGCGGCCTCGAACCCCTGACCGCCTAAACTTCCCGTGCCCACCTCCGCAGCCTCCAGCTTCCTCGTCGTCGGCGAGCGCACCAACATCACCGGCTCCCCCAAGTTCGCCAAAGCCCTCAAGGCCGGCGACTGGGACGCCTGCCTCGCCATCGCCAAACAGCAGGTCGAGTCCGGCGCCAACATCATCGACATCAACGTCGACGAAGCGCTCATCGAGGGCGAGCCCACCATGGTCAAGTTCCTCAACTTGATCGCCGCAGAGCCCGACATCACCCGCGTGCCCGTGATGATCGACTCCTCCAAGTGGACCGTTCTCGAGGCCGGCCTCCAGTGCCTCCAGGGCAAAGGCATCGTCAATTCCATCTCCCTCAAGGACGGCGAAACCGAGTTCCTCCGTCGCGCCAAACTCCTCATGCGCTACGGCGCCGCCGCCGTCGTCATGGCCTTCGACGAACAGGGCCAGGCCGCCTCCCGTGACGAAAAAGTCCGCATCTGCACGCGCGCCTACCGCCTCCTCGTCGACCGCCTCGGCTTCCCTCCCGAGGACGTCATTTTCGACCCCAACATCCTCACCGTCGCCACCGGCATCGAGGAGCACAACAACTACGCCGTCGATTTCATCGAGGCCACTCGGATCATCAAGGAAACGCTCCCGCACGCCAAGGTCTCCGGCGGCCTCTCCAACATCTCCTTCAGCTTCCGTGGCAACAACCCGGTGCGCGAGGCGATGCACACCGTCTTCCTCTACCACGCCATCAAAGCCGGCATGGACATGGCCATCGTCAACGCCGGCATGCTCGGCAACTACGACGAGATCGAGCCCGTTCTCCGCCAACTCTGCGAAGACGTCCTCCTCAACCGTTCGCCCGACGCGACCGAAAAACTCATCGTCCACGCCGACGCCATCAAGGCCCAGCTCGACGCCGCCAAGTCCGGTGGCGCCGTGGCCGCAGCCGCCCCCGTTGACGAATGGCGCAACGGCACCGTCGAAGCCCGCCTCTCTTACGCGTTGGTCAAAGGCATCGACACCTTCGTCGAGCAGGACACCGAGGAGTGCCGCCAAAAATACCCGCGTCCCCTCGACATCATCGAAGGCCCGCTCATGGACGGCATGCGCGTCGTCGGCGACCTCTTCGGCGCCGGCAAAATGTTTCTCCCACAGGTCGTGAAATCCGCCCGCGTGATGAAGCGCTCCGTCGCCTACCTCACGCCGTTCATGGAAGCGGAAAAACTCCGCGCCGCCGCCGCCGGCGAAGCCACCCGCGCCCAGGGCAAGTTTCTCATCGCGACCGTCAAGGGCGACGTCCACGACATCGGCAAGAACATCGTCGGCGTCGTCCTCGCCTGTAACAACTACGAGGTCACCGACCTCGGCGTGATGGTCTCGTGCGACAAGATTCTCGCCAAGGCCAAGGAGATCGGCGCCGACATCATCGGCCTCTCCGGCCTCATCACCCCCTCGCTCGACGAGATGGTCCACGTCGCCAAGGAAATGAAGCGCGAAGGCTTCACCATTCCGCTCCTCATCGGCGGCGCCACCACATCGCCCGCGCACAGCGCCGTCAAGGTCGCCCCCGAATACCCGCACGGCGTCGTCCACGTGCTCGACGCCTCCCGCGTCGTCAACGTCGTCAGCTCCCTCCTCTCGCCCGAGCAAAAACCCGCCTTCCTCGCCGAAGTCGTCGCCAAGCAGGAAAAGTCCCGCGAAGAATTCAACGCCCGCCGCAACAAGCGCCCGCTCCTCTCGCTCGACACCGCCCGCGCCCGCGCCCCGCAATTCGACTGGGCCGCCATCGACATCCCCAAGCCGTCTTTCCTCGGAACCCAAGTCTTCCGCGACGCCACCGTCCGCGAACTCCTCGACCGCGAGTTCATCGACTGGGGCCCGTTCTTCAGCGCCTGGGAACTTCACGGACGCTATCCCGACATCCTCAAGGACCCGCTCGTCGGCGAAGAAGCCACCAAGCTCCAACGCGACGCCCTCGCCCTCTACGAGCGCATCATCGCCGAAAACCGTTTCCAGCCGCAGGCCATCCTTACCTTCTGGCCGGCCAACAGCGTCGGTGACTCCGTCGAAATCTACACCGACGAAACCCGCACGCAGGTCCTGCACACTTTCCATTTCCTCCGCCAGCAGCTCGAAAAACCCTCCGACCAGTTCAACCACTGCCTCGCCGACTACATCGCGCCGAAGTCCTCCGGACGCGCCGACTACCTTGGCCAATTTGCCGTCACCGCCGGCCCCGGCGTCGAAAAATTCTCTCACGAATTCAAGGCCGCCGGCGACGACTACAACGCGATCATGGTGCAAGCCCTCGGCGATCGCATCGCCGAAGCCATGGCCGAGTTCTTCCACAAAAAAGAACGTGATCTCAGCGGTTTCGGCCTCACGGAAAACCTGAGCCCCTACGACATCATCCGCGAAAAATATCGCGGCATCCGTCCCGCGCCCGGCTACCCCGCGTGCCCCGACCACCGCCACAAACCGCAAATCTGGAACCTCGTTCCGGTGGAAAAAGAAATCGGCATCGGCCTCACCGAATCCTGCGCCATGTTCCCCGCGTCTTCGGTCAGCGGCTTCTATTTTAACCACCCCGACTCCAAATATTTTGCCGTCGGCAAACTCGGTCGCGACCAACTCACCGGCTACGCCGCCCGCACCGGTATCCCGCTCACCGAACACGAACGCTGGCTCGGACCGTATCTCGACTACGATCCCACTTAAAAGCTCTGGATGTGGCTCAGACCTATCTGCCTAAATATCGCTCAAAACGATAGCGTATTTGTCGTGGTCAATCTGTGCTTTCTGCAATCGCACATGTTTCATATCCGTGCGTTTACATGCTTTAATAATTATATCCGCTGTCTTTGAACGACACTCCGATCCTAGCGTTATTGTCTGGATCATATCAGATGGAATATCAGCCAAGGCGCTGACCGGTTCATGCCTAAACGCTTCAAATCTTCCATGAGTCACAATGCGGTATTCCCGTTCGTAATCCCATTTTTTCGACTTAAAAAACGGGAGGCTCTTATTTGGAATTACCTTTCCCAATTCATCAACCTGAACCGATGGACGGAGACCTTCGTATTTCACACTCCCTACTCTGCCATTTCTTGAAGACGCAAAGTTGGATATCCAAGAATGATTAGGATCAAACCCAATCACGAAGCCTTTATGTCCATCCGTGTAGTGCGACCACAGTAGCAATGAGTCTTCTGGATCATCTGGGGCCGTCTGGGAAAAGCATAAGATACGAAAAACCTCACGCTGGTTTTTCTGCGACTTAAGAGCGACTTCCTTTAATAGAGAAGAACCGCTGAGTGTATGTAGAGCACCCCGTATATTTTTCAAAACGTAGGTAACGACCTCTGCATCGCTAAACTTCTTACCTTCCATAGCCCACTTCAACTTAACGGTAAGCACTTTATCCTGCACCATTTGCTTCTCAATCGATCCCATCCAATTCGAGGTATCTAAAAAATCTTGATTTGGAAGACACTCAAATGGGTCGTTGAGATCGCAGACCGGAGAAAAACGAATGGTTTTATTTTCGATCAGGTCAGTAACCCGTTCGGGCGGGCAATATTTGTATAAAGCACTCGCAATTTCCATCTGCAAAAAATGGCTCAGTATCTGGCAGCGTGCGAGAACATCCCCTTCTGGTCGCGTATTCTCAGTGTTGCATTCCTCTACCCTCACCATTTATCCATCACGCCTCACCCATGCTCCATCAGCATAAAGTCCGTGTCACCGCACTCGCTCTCTGGCGCGCCATTCGCGTCAGCGGATGCGCGGCTGCACGGTCGGTGATCGTTTCTTAATTCCACACCAAGAAACGTCCCCCTTCGCAACCGCGCCCGATTCCGGCGCGGTTTTTTTATGCGCCGTCGTCGGGCCGTCCTCCACCAGACACCCGTCATGACCTCAGTCCTGTCCTCCACCCGGTCCCACCGCGCCAGCCTCCTGTTGATGCTGGGTTCGGCCGCATGCTTCATCGCCAACGTGCTCCTCATCCGCGCCCTCGCCGGATTCGGAAACGTAAGCCTCTGGGTCGTCGTGTCCGCGCGCTTCATCGTCGGCTGCATGATCGTGTGCACTCTCTACCGGCGCGAGTTTCAGCCTTCGCACCTGTTCACCAACCGCAAGCTCATCGAGCGCGGCGTGCTCGGGGCCGTTTGCACCCTTGGGTTTTACTACACCGTAACGAAGCTCGGTGCCGGACGCGCCACGTTCATCAACAACACCTACGTCGTCTGGGGCGGCCTGTTCGCCGTGTGGGCCCTGCGTGAACACCTGCGCCCCGCCCTTCTCGCCGGTGCGCTCACCACGCTCCTTGGGCTCGGCCTGCTCACCAACCCATTTTCGGCCGGCACCCACACCGGATGGATCGATGGCTTGGCACTGCTCAACGCGCTCGGTGCCGCGTGGATCGTCGTGACCATCCGCCAGCTGCACGCCCGCGAACACACTTCGACCATCTTTGCCGCCCAGTGCGTTTACGGCCTGCTGCTCTGCGGCGGTCCCGCCATCGGAAGCCTCTCCATCATCACGCCTCTCGCGTGGGTCCTGCTCGTGGCCGCCAGCGTATGCGCCGGCACCGGCCAGCTCCTCATGACCCAGGCTTTCCGCGACCTTTCCGTCGCCGAAGGCTCCCTGCTGCAAACGCTCGTGCCGCTCGGCATCGCGATCGGCGGAGTCGCCTTTTTTCACGAGCACTTCGCCCTGCCTGAACTTATCGGTAGCGCGCTCATCCTCGCCGGCACCACCGTGCCCGCGTTGATCCAAAACCGGCGTCCAAAAAAGCCTGCTCTTCCCATAGACAAGGAACAAAAACCCGCGCCGTGTATCCGCGCTTGAGAAAACCCGCCGCTTGTCGCAACAAGACCCTTTGCGCATGACCACGACCGCCTTCTCTTCCAGCTCTTCCACTCCCAAAGCGCCCTTTTTTCTGGCCGACGGCCTGATTCTGCTCGTCGCCCTTTTTATCGGATGGACCGGCTCCTCTCCGCTCGGCGCCGTGGAAAAAACCGGCATCACCGCATGCCTGATCTTCGCCGCCGTCATCACCGCCGCGCCTTTCGTCATCGACTATAAACGTCGCAAAGAACCGTCGGCTGCCGCCGCAACTCCTTCCGCCCCCTCGGAGCCCGCCGCCCAAGCATCGGGGGAAACTGCCGCATGGACCGAAACTTTCGCCAGCCTTCAATCGCGCATCGATACTCTTGAGAAAAACCTCGCGAGCGTTCTGGCCGCGGGTATCGGCGGCCTTCGCCCGTTGCTTGACGAACAGCGCGCCGGCGAATCCCAGGCTCGCGACGCCTTGCGTGAAGACATCCGACAGGCCATCGCCTCCAGCCGGCAGACGACCATCGCGCACATCGAAACATTGCTCTCCGCCGCCCGCACTTCGTCAGGCGATCAACAGGAAGCCATTCGCCGATCGCTTGAGGGCATGGCGACCTCGACACGCCAGGAACTCACCGCCACCACCGAGCGGCTGCTTGCCCGTCTCGATGAGCAATTGAATGCCGCCTTGTCCGCCTGGGAGATTCGCATGACCGAAACCATTCACGTGCGCGTTGCCGAAGAGCTCGCGGAGGAAAAAGCCGCCGCCGTCCGCCGTGCAGTTCCCGCGGCCACTCCGGTGCTCGAAACCTCTCCCGCCGCCTCGCCCGGAAAATCCCGGCTCGGCCGCGGCTTGGAAAGCCTCATCAGCTCACCCCAAGCCAAACCCAGCATCGCCGAGTCTCCAATTCCGCAACTCTTCGCGCCAACGCCGGAACCCGCCGCACAAGAGGCCGTCCCCGAATCATCACGCTCGGACGAAGCCCCCGCCTCCGGTTCACCCATCACGGCCGTATCGGAAAATCCAACACCGCCCGCGAAGGCAAAACCCGTGGTCTCCGTGCTGGATCCTTTTCACATCCCCGCCAACGGCTATGCCGATCTCGCAGCAGCCATGGATTCAGCGGGCAGGTGATTCCTTCCCTCATGGCCAATTGGCCGAGAGAGGTGCGCAACCATTTGTTCGCGCCTCGTCCTCCAAATCCTCGGGATGACCCGCCGGCGGCATCGCCCGTCAACCGGTGATTTGCCGAAAAAATGATGACTATAATAATTATATATCATTAATTATTAAAATATTACATAATTTATAGTCGTCCGCCCGGCCCGGCGCTTTATTTGGTGCCGCAACTGCTGCTTAGCATGCACACCACTGCGACTGTATGGTCCATCCCCACACCGAACTGCGTTTCGTGCACGATAACATAGGCTGGGGCGTTTTCGCCACCCGCCCGATTCCGAGAGGCACCATCATCTGGGCCCTCGACGCCCTCGATCAGAAATTCACGCCCGAACAGGTCGCCGCGCTTCCGCCCTACGCTCAGGCGATGATCGACAAGTATTCCTACATCGACGCCCGCGGCCGACACATCCTCTGCTGGGATCACGCCCGCTACTTCAATCACTCCTGCACCGCCAACTGCCTGAGCCTCGGCTACGACTTCGAGCTCGCCGTGCGCGACATCGCCGTCGGAGAGGAGCTGACCGACGACTACGGCACGCTCAATCCGCTCTCGCCCTTCTCCTGCCTCTGCGGTTCGCACGGCTGCCGTGCCCAGGTGATGCCCGACGACTTCACGCGCCTTGGCGACCAGTGGAACACTCTCGCCCGGGAATCATTCTTTCTGATTCCGACCGTCGCCCAGCCGCTTTGGCCGGTCGTCTCCGATCTGCACGAGATCAACGCCGCCCTCGCGGACCCCAACCGGCTCCGGCCTATCCACTCGCATTACCACGCGAAAACCGCGGCCCTGCCCGCATAAGTAAAGCCACCGGCCGCATGTAACCGGCCGGTCTCTCCGTATTTGCTCCCTGGCACGGAATCGGATTTATTCCGTTTCGTCCCGAACCACCGCGACATCGACCGGTCTGCCGGACGAATTCCCATCCCGTGCATTCGCCATTCCTTCCAGTCATCCGCCGCCTTGCATATCTCGTGGCTTTGATGCTTGCCCTCATTCCCGCGAGCACGGCGTTCGCCGACCTGCCGCGCATTACCTTCAAACCTGTCGCCGTCCGCACCTATCCGCGCCCCGTCGAGTCGATGCTGGAAGCCCAGATCGTCCTCGCCCGCCACGCCATTTCCTGCGGCCCGATCGACGGCCTCGCCGGCTCACAGACCGCCGCCGCCCTGATCGCCTTTCAACAAAACCAGCAACTCCCCGCCACCGGCCGTCTCGACGAAGCCACCCGCGCCGCGCTGGTGTTGACCACCCCGCCGCTCCGCCAACTCGTCGTCACCGCCGACGACCTCGCCCACCTGCAACCGCTCAGTCCCACCTGGCTCGGCAAATCGCAGCAAACCTCGCTCGCCTACGAAAACGCGCTCGAACTCGTCTCCGAACGCGCCCACGCCGGCCCCGCTTTCATCCGCCGGCTCAACCCATCGGTCGATTGGGCGGCAGTTACCCCCGGCACCATCCTGAGCGTCCCCGACGTCGATCTGGATGCGCCGCTTGCGAAGCCCGCGATGCTTCACGTGCGCCTCGCCGACCACGTCCTCGAAGCCCGCGACGATACCGGCGCGCTCATCGCGCACTTCCCCGTGAGTATTGCCAAAAAAGTCGAGAAACGCCCCGTCGGCGAACTCCACGTCGCCATCGTCATCGCCGATCCTGACTACACGTTTGATCCCGCCACGTTTCCCGAGTCGGAAGAAGCCCAGGCCATCGGCCACAAGCTCGTCATTCCGCCCGGCCCCAACAATCCCGTCGGCGTGGCCTGGGTCGGTCTCGACCGCACCGGCTACGGCATCCACGGCACGCCGCTCCCCGAAAATGTCGGCCGCACCGAGTCACACGGCTGCTTCCGCCTCGCCAACTGGGACGCCCGCACACTTCTCTCGATCGCCTACGTCGGCCTGCCGGTGATCGTGGAGCCGTGATGAAATTTAGTGAAAATCATAGCCATGAGAACCCAGCGGCATCAGCCGCTCCTCCGCATAACCGTGGAGGCCATTGGCCGAAACCGCTCTCAGAGAATCCGCTCATTGGCGGATTCCATCGTGGTTAAAAGATCCGTCATTTCTCCACCGTAATCGTGATCTCCGCTGCCATCGCGCGTGCACGATCTCTTGCTTCTTCTGGCGTCGCTCCGCTCGCCACCGCCACGGCCAGCCGGCGATGACCGCGACACTCGGGTTTTCCAAAAATCCGCACCTGACTCTCCGGCACCGCGAGTGCCTTTTCCACGCCGGACACCACCGGCACACCGTCACCATGTCCGAGCAACGCCACGCTGTGCGCCGGACGCAGCAATTGGATCGGCGGCACCGGCAATCCGAGAATCGCCCGAGCGTGCAGCGCAAACTCTGACAGCGGCTGGCTTCCGATCGTCACCAGGCCCGTGTCGTGCGGACGCGGACTCACCTCGCTGAAAATCACCTCGTCGCCTCGCACGAAGCACTCGACGCCAAACAACCCGTAGCCGCCGAGATTGCCCACGACCGCCTTCGCGATGCGTTGCGCCTCGGCCCAGGCCGATGCCGACATCGCGCACGGCTGCCAGCTTTCGCGGTAGTCACCATCGATCTGCACATGTCCGACCGGCAGGCAGCACTGGATGCCGTTCACCGCGGACAGCGTGAGCACGGTGATCTCGTAATCGAAACGGATAAATCCCTCGACGATGCAGCGCCCCGCTCCGGCACGCGCACCTTCCTGCGCGTATTTCCAGGCACCCGCCATGTCGCCGGCGGTTTTCACGACGCTTTGCCCGTGCCCGCTGGACGACATAAGCGGCTTAAGCACACACGGGAAACCCAACTCCACGCCCGCCGCCGACGCTTCCGCCTCCGTGCCGACGAAACGATACGGCGAGGTCGGCAGTCCGAGTTCCTCCGCCACGAGCCGGCGGATGCCCTCGCGGTTCATCGTGAGTTTCGCGGCGCGCGCGGTCGGCACCACGCGCCGGCCGGCGGCTTCGAGTTCCACGAGCACATCGGTCGCGATGGCTTCGATTTCCGGCACGATCAAATCGGGTTTCTCCTCGGCGATCACGCGCCGGAGCGCCGCGCCATCAAGCATCGAGAACACATGACTGCGATGGGCGACCTGCATGGCAGGCGCGCCGGCATAGCGGTCGCACGCGATCACCTCACAGCCGAGACGCTGCAGTTCGATCACGACTTCCTTGCCGAGTTCTCCCGAGCCGAGCAGCAAGACGCGCGTGGCGCGTGGCGATGAGGGCGGGGCAAATGTTCCAGGAGTGAGCATGGCGAAAAGGTCCGATACCCTACGAGCATGCCTGACGCGGCGGCAACTTCTCATCGGCCGTCGTCGACTCGTATTTGACGATTTTCTCCGAACTCATTCATCGTAGTAGTGATGCCGCCGCCCCCTCTTCCACCCGCGTTTCACCTCGATGGCTTGGGCAGCCGGCATCGGATCTATGTCGAACCGCCCGTCGGCAACACCGCCGGCACCGGCCCCTGGCCCGTGTTGCTCTGCCTCGATGGAGACGATCAGTTTCCCATCCTGTGCAAATCCCGCGCAACCCTCTCCGCCCTCGCGGCGTTTCCCCCCGTGCTTCTGGTCGGCATCGGCTACGGCGCCAGTTACGGGCAACCGGGAAACCATCGTTCGCGCGATTACACACCCGGCCCCATCGCCGAAGCGCCCCACGGAGGAGGCGCGGATGCCTTTCTTGATTTCCTGATTCATAAGCTCTGGCCCGAACTCGCGCGCAGATATCCGGTGCACGCGGACATCCGCGGCATCGCCGGCCATTCGCTTGGATCGCTTTTCGCGCTGCACGCGTTGTTCAAGCCGGCTCCGTTCTTCAACCGCGTGCTGGCCAGCTCACCATCCGTCTGGTGGAATGAGCGCGCCATCCTCCAAGAGGTGATCAACCTGCAGGCCGCAGGCACCACGTTACCCGCCAAGCTGTTCCTCAGTGTCGGCCTGAAAGACAGCGAATCGATGGTCGGCGATCTCGCGCTGCTCGAAGCCCAACTCGACACCCAACCCATCCCCGGACTCGAAATCACCCGCGAGCGCTTCCCCGAGCACGATCACTACAACGCCATCGGCATCGGCTTCCGCACCGGCCTCACCGCGCTCTTCAGCCCTTAAACGGAAGGGGGCGTAAACTCGGCCGCACGCCGTGCCTCCAAGCGCGCCTGCAGCTCCCGTTTTTCGAGCGGCGACTGCGGTTGCAGCCGGCGCAGCAGCTCGGGCATCGCATCCCGTAGCGGCGAATCAGCCAGATAATCCGCGATCAACGTCTTGTTGCCGCGCGTGGACAGCCCCGCGAACACGTGGAGCTCCAGTTGTAACCGAAGCGCATCGTGTTCTGTTTTCAGGCCCAGCGCCGCCAGCACAAACAACAGCGCCTCGATCGTGGAAAATTGTCCCGCTTCCTGCTGCGCACGCAGCCAGTAACGGCTTTTGCCTGTCATCGGCAGGCACACGCGCCGCCCCCAGCCCTCGACCGCTTTCTTCATATCGGCCGCCTCACCCCAGCTTCCATCGAGCAAGAGGAGCTGCAAATCATCCGGCCGCTGATCCGTCGGCATCGGTTCACCCAAGGGATGCAAAACCCACAGCGTCTTGCCCGGACGGACGATCCGCTCGCGATCAAGCGGCGCACGATGAGTGTATACATGTTGTCGTGACGCGGGAATGACCCGCTTGATGAGATGCCCCGTGCTGCTGGGCCGCCAGACCTCGCGACTGTGCATGAGCACATCGACCGCCAGCGGGCACTCAATCGTCCGCAGCCCTTCGCAGATGCACCACCGGGGAAGGTGTTGGCAACGCGCACAACGCGGGGTCGGATTCAGGACAACACTTCGGGCCATCGTGCCCTATGCCGTGCGGGAATCACCCTCTCCCGTCAAGACGGGGCTCTGTCATGGTTTTATCACTTCAACGGCACCGCAGTGTCCCCGCAGCGGTGGCATCTTATATGCTAAACAAGATTCAGAAACACATCACACGGTTTTCCTAAACCATTTTTCATGATTTCACGTCCATCCAAGGAGCACCTTTTCGCCGAGCTTGAAGTCTTTCTCGCCCGCGCCGAGACCTGCAGGAATTCGTTCAGCCTTTTGGTTCATTTCGCCATCCGCCTAGCCGGCTCGGCCGATGCGCGGCGGGTGCTGGCAATCGTAAAGCGCTCGCCCGAAGCCAGCCTGTTCTCTCCGCTCATCACCGGACTCCGCATCCATCTCGGTGAAATCACTCCGGCCTCTGGTGAGGCCGACCCGCTTGCGTGTCAGATCGCGGAGCGTATCGCCGAAGCCGCCGTCTCTCGCATACCCGCACAGGCGGTCGCTTAAAACCGGACTATCCGGCCGGCTGGCAGGCACGGGTTGCTCTGGCTTTACGCGCAGAACGTATTTTCAATGGGTTTGAAGCTCTGTCGCTTCACTCCCACATGCCCAGCCCCTCTCCCCGCACCGGCGGTCCTTGGAACGATTTCATTAACATGCTGCGCCGTGTGCGCGGAAAGCTGGCCGCAAAGATTCTCTGCAGCGAACGGCTCAACACCTGGGTTTACCCCGCGCCCGAACCCGCCGCCGAGCCCTCCAAAGACGAACGTTACCGCGATTTCAATCGCAGCTACTTCGCCCAGTTCTACGAACAGGAAAAGATGCTCGCCGACCGGCCGCGCATGGACTTCTACCACGCCGCCATCGCCCGCCACATCAAACCCGGCGACCGCGTCATAGACCTAGGCACGGGCACCGGCATCCTCGCCGCCTTCGCCTCGCGCCGCGGAGCGGGCAAGGTCTACGCCATCGATCACTCCGTCGTGCTGGAGCACGCCAAGACCCTCGCCGCGCACAACCACATAGAAAATGTCGAGTTCGTCAGCACGCACAGCAAGGACCTGAAGCTCGACGCGCCCGTGGATGTTATCCTCCACGAACAGATGGGCGACTACCTTTTCGACGAGGACATGGTGGCCAACATCACGGATCTGCGTGAACGTCTCCTCAAGCCCGGAGGCCTGATCCTTCCCGCCCGCTTCGAGCTGTTCTGTGAACCAGTGAAAATCCGCGACGAACGCCTCGTCCCCCATCTCTGGAACATGAACGTCCACGGCGTCGACTACTCGTGCATGGACCGCGAGCGCCCGCAAGATCCGCACTACTACCACATCCCCGCCTCCGATCTGAACTACGTCGACTATTTCCTCGGCGACGTCGCCCCTCTCCTTTCGGTCGATCTGCAAACGCTCGATGTGGCGAAGCTATGCCGCGAATTTCACTTCACCCGCACGATCAAAAGAGCCGGTCGCTTCGACGGCTATGTGATTTTTTTCCGCGCGATGGTGGATGATGACCTCTCCATAAACTCCAACCCCCTCGACCCCGGTCGCGCAACCAATTGGGGCTACCGAATCCTCCGCACCGATCCGGACCAGTTTGAAGAAGGCGATATCCTTGCAACCACGCTGACCATCGGCCACTGGCCCGAAGTCGACACCTGGCGATGGAACCAAGTGAAAACCAAGCCGGTCGCCTGACTTGCCTCTAAAATGCACGGCCGTGTAAATGCGGATCTTTTCCCGGCATCATTATCTCATGAAATACCCTCTGCTTGCCTGCCTCGCCCTGAGTTTTTTCACCGCGCTTTCCCCTGTCGTCCGCGCAGAAAACACACCCGCGCTGCCGCCGCCCAATCCGCTCACGCCGGATTACACGGCCTACCCCGAGCAAAAATGGGAGGCCAAGTTCAAGGACTTCGCCTTCAGGACATTTTCTCAGGAAGGCCAGACGCTGCCCTACCGCATCTATCACCCCGCCGTGATGGAGCCGGGCAAAAAATATCCGCTCGTCCTCTTCATGCACGGCGCCGGCGAGCGCGGCATCGACAACCGCAAGCAGTTCCTCCGCTTCGCGCCGACCATCGAGTTCTGGAAAAAATATCCCTGCATCGTGCTCGCGCCCCAGTGCCCTGATCTGTCCCAGACGATCAAGGGCGAAGGCGTCTGGGTGCAGACCTCCTTCGGCGCCTTGAAGCATACGATGAACGCAACTCCGCCGTGGCCCATGCGCCTCGCCCGCGCCTTGCTCGCCCAAACCATCAAGGACAACCCTGTTGATACGCACCGCATCTATGTGACCGGCCTTTCGATGGGCGGATTCGCCACCTGGGACCTCATCCAGCGCGCCCCCGATGAATTCGCCGCCGCCATGCCCGTATGCGGTGGCGCCGATCTCGCGTTCGCACCCCAGCTCGCTCACCTCCCAATCTGGGTGTTTCACGGCGACGCCGACGACACCGTGCCTGTTTCCCGCTCGCGCGACATGGTCGCCGCGCTCAAGGCCGCCGGCGGCCACCCCGTCTACACCGAGTTCCCCGGCGTAGGCCACGGCGCATGGGGTCCCACCTATTCCACCCCGGAAATCTGGGACTGGCTCTTCGCCCAAGTCCACCCGTGATCCTCCAAGCCTCGGTCCGAGACCGGGGCTTTTTTATTTCAATCTTCACGCCGGAGTAAAACCGGACGGCCGCTTCGCTTCACGGCTTGATCCCAAGGGCCTGCCTCCGTGTGCTGGCCTTCATGTCAGCCGCCCCTCTCTCCCTCCCGCCGACTTGGGACGGACTTTTCTCTCACGGTTACACCCGAGAACAATTCGCCACTCTCGCCTCCGAGGTGGACGCAGCCTACGCGGCGGGCGACGTCTTTCCCTCCCGCGAAAACATCTTCCGTGCTCTGGAGCTTGTGCGCCCCGCCGATGTGAAAATCGTCATCCTCGGCCAGGACCCCTATCCCACGCCGGGCAACGCCCACGGCTTGTCCTTCTCCGTGCCGCCCACCGTGCGCACACCGGCTTCCCTCAAAGCCATTTACGCCTCACTCGCCCGCAGTTTTCCCGAGTGGCGCGCGCCCGCCTCCGGCCATCTCGAACCATGGGCCCGCCAAGGCGTGCTGTTGCTCAACACCATTCTGACCGTCCGCTCAGGGGAGCCGATGAGCCATGCCAAGCTTGGATGGCAGGCGTTCACGCAAGCCGCGCTCCGTCTCGTCCAAGCCGAGGCACCTTTCGTCGTCTTCATGCTTTGGGGCGGCAAGGCCGAGACCTCCGCCCGTCCGCACATCGACGCGTCACGCCACATGATTCTGGCCGACCAACACCCGTCGCCCCTCGCTCAAAACCGTCTCCCGCCGGATAAAAAATTCTCCGCCAACAATCATTTTGCGGAGGCCAACAACTTGCTTGGCGCCCACGGACGCACACCTGTCGACTGGCGGCTTTGATCCATTTCTCCAGCGCCGGCGTGCCTCGCTCGACGTGGTCGCACGCTATTTTATGTGCAGCCCACAGGGGTAATACCCTCTTGTAGAATGGCTCCATATACATAGAATGCCTTCATGAGCGCAGGCCAATTGGCTAAGGAGCCAACTCCAAACCAAAGAGAGGCGCAGATTGCGCCCCTCGTGGAAGCCTCGCTCATCCGTCTCCTCTACCAGTCGGCCTCGTTCGGGCTTTTGTCCAATCTCGTGCTCGCCCTGGTTCTGGCCGCCGGCACCTGGAACTATTTTAGCTCACACAACATACTCGTCTGGCTGGCGATTGTGATCGGCGTGACATTCGCCCGCTGGCTGCTCGGCCGGGCCTTCTTCCGTATCACGCCGCCCGATGCAGAGCTGCACCGTTGGCGTGCATTTTTCTTCACCGGAGCGATGGCGGCGGGTTGCGCATGGGGACTGGCTTCCTGGCTGTTTCTGGAAACACATGAATTCCTGCCACTCATCCTGACGATTTTCATAATCGCCGGTCTCAATGCAGGCGCATCCCGTTCGTTCGCGGCGATGCCGGCCTGCTATTTTGCCTATGCCGCCACATCACTCGCCCCGATGATGGTCCGCTTCTCCCTGATCAACGAGCACGGCGGTTTGATGGTCGTGCTGAGCACGCTGATGTTCATGGCCTTCATGATGCAATCCACACGGAAGCAACATGCCGACCAGCGGCGGCTGTATCAGTTGCGGTTTGAAAACGAAGCCCTGGTGCTCGCCGCCAACGAAGCCCGCATCCGCGCCGAAACCACCAACCAGGCCAAGGGCGAATTTCTCGCCACCATGAGCCACGAAATCCGCACGCCCATGAACGGCATCATCGGCATGCTCCAACTCATCCGGAACTCGCCTCTCGATCCGACGCAAAAGGAACAGATCGAAATCGCCTCCCGCTCGGCGGACGCACTCCTGCACCTGCTCAACGACATTCTTGATTTCTCAAAAATCGAAAGCGGCAAGCTCGACTTTGAAGCCGTCGCGTTTTCGCCGGCGAACGTCATGCGCGATGTCGCCACCCTTCTCCTGCCGCAAGCCGAGGCCAAGGGACTCTCCTTTGTTTGCACACTCGCCCCCGGCCTTCCGGAAGCGGTCACGGGCGACGCCCTTCGGCTTCGTCAGGTCCTGCTCAATCTCGCCGGCAATGCCGTAAAGTTCACCGCCGAAGGCCGCGTTGAAATCGCCCTTGAGCCCGTGCCCCTCCAGCCCGACGGCCTGCCCCGGCTGCGCTTCACCGTGCGCGACACGGGCATCGGCATGGATGCCTTCACCAAAAACCGTCTCTTTCAAAAATTCAGCCAGGGCGACAGCTCGACCACCCGTCGCTACGGCGGCACCGGCCTCGGTCTCGCGATCTCCCAGCGCCTGATCCATCAAATGGGCGGCGAGATCGGCGTGCGCAGCCAGCCGGGAGCCGGTTCGGAGTTTTTCTTCACCCTGGTGCTTCCCGTCACAACACCCGCATCCATTCCCGCCACGACGGGCACCGTTACCGAAACACCCTTCAAACTGAAAGGCTGCGTGCTGGTCGCCGAGGACGACGCCGTCAATCAACGCGTCATCGAGATGATGCTCAAAAATATCGGTCTCGATTTTGTCATCGTCAAAAACGGCCTTGATGCGGTCGAGCTCGCCGTCGCCGACGACTGGGCGCTCGTTCTCATGGATATGCGGATGCCCGGCATCGACGGACCGGAAGCCACCCGTCGCATCCGCAAAAAACTCGCCGGGCGGCGGCGACTCCCCATCATCGCCCTCACCGCCAATGCCATGCCGGAAGACCGCGCCATCTGCTTCGAGTCGGGCATGGATGATTTTTTAACCAAACCCCTGCGCCAGCCCGAGCTGGCGGCCTGCCTGAAACGCTGGCTTCTGCATCCTCAGGCCAAAACCGAGGATCTCTCTTCACAAAAAAGCCGGCGATAAAATCGCCGGCCTGGAAAGCACTCTTGTGCCGAGAAGACCTCAATCCTGAGGCTTGCGAAACTCCTTGTGTCCCGCGCGCTCCTGCGCGCCGAGATCGGCGACCAATTTGGCGGCGGCGGCGTTGTCTCCGGCCTTGAAGGCGGCCTCCACCTTGGCGAGCTCATCGCTGAATTTCTGCATCTTCGCCTTGAAGTCCGCTTCAAACGCGTCCCGGTCTTTTTCCGGCAAGTCGGCGGCCTTCGCCGGGGTCAATCCGGCGGCAGCCGCAGCGGCCTTTTCCATCTGGGCGACCAGCGCAAGCGAGGAGGCGTTTTGGGCGGCGTCCCCCGCCTGTTTCTTCAACTGACGGAACGCCCGGTTCATGGCCTTCATCTCTTTTTCGAGCGGCGTGTCCTTCCCTTCGTCCGCATGAACGAGAGGACCGGAGATGAAAGCTATCACGAGAGCGGCGAGGAATAGACGGATTTTCATGGGTGTGATTGTGCGAGAAACGCGGTTAACCAGTGACGCTTTCAAGCTGCCCCGGTTACGCCGGGTCTGACAAACCGTTTCCAACGCAACTTCCGTCCACGATTCGCGTCTAGGAGTTGAACTTCTCCCACGCCACCCGCACGGTTTGGCATCCCCCGCCCCATCCATGAAAGGCAAGTCCGAGATCATCATCCTGTTTACCGTCGGCATTGCCCTCATCCTGCTGCTGTTGTGGATCCATATTCATCCTGCGGACACGCCGCCCGCGTTGACCACGCCGGCCTCCTCGCCCGTCTCCGAACCGACCCCTGTGAGTCCGGACAAAGCGACCGAAGCCGTCATCACCCCCGACGACACCGCCACCGTGCTCGCTCAAAAACTCAACCGCCGTTTCACCCGCGCCGACGCCCGCGAGCATGAAGCCGTGTTGATTTTCAAAAATGACGGTGGCTACCGCCGCTTCCTCGCCCGCGCCGCCCAGACGGGTGTCGATATCCTTGCGCAGATCGATCCGCTCTGGGTCGCCCGTGTCCATGTGCGCGCCTACGACACCCTCGCCGCCGAATTGCTCGCCCATGCCGCCGACTACGGCGGCGTCTCCGCCAACACGCTGGTGCAAGCCCCTCCCGTTCCCGATGACCGCGCCGCGCATCCGCAAGTGCCCGTGCGCAACACTCTCCTCGCCACCGTCGGCGTCACCACCGACAACTCCAACTGGGGTCGCGGGGTGACCATTGCCGTGCTCGACAGCGGAGCGCTTCCCGATGCGACCCTTGGCGGTGGCAGACTGCAGTATCTCGACATCGGCCTCGGCTACACCGGACCCGTCGACGACAGCATGCATGGCACCGCTGTCGCCGCACTCGCCGCCGGCTCTTCGTCCGATGCGCGTGGGATCGCTCCCTCCGCCGGCATTCTGAGCATCCGCGTGACCGATACCGAAGGCAAAAGCGACGCGTTCACCGTCACGCAGGCGATCGTCGCAGCGGTCGATGCGGGCGCCAAAATCATTAACATCAGCATGGGCGGCTACTCCACCTCCGAGGCGCTCGACCGCGCCGTCGCCTACGCCGAGGCGCACGGCGCCGTCGTCGTGGCCGCCGCCGGTAACGAACAGGCCTCCAGGCTCGCCTGGCCCGCCGCCAATCCCCGTGTGATTTCCGTCGGTTCGGTCGATGCGACCGGGCAACAGGTGAGTTTTTCCAACTCAGGCGAACAGCTTCATCTCACCGCACCCGGCTACGGCATTCAAACCGCGGGGGCGAACGGCACCCGCATTCTCTTCAGCGGCACCTCGGCCAGCGCACCCGTGGTTTCCGGCGCCATCGCCGCCGTGATGTCGGAAACACCGGGCCTCACCGCCGCGCAAGCGGTGCAAGTTCTGCAAACCCACGCCGACGACGGCGGCCCCGCCGGCGACGATCCCGACTACGGTCACGGTGTCCTCGACCTCGGCTGGGCCATGGCCCGCAACGACCCTACTCGCACCGACATCGCCATCTCCAGCCACGCCTACGACACCGAGAGCTCCACCATCGCAGTCGTCATCCAAAACCGCGGCGGCACCACCACCTCCGGCATGACGCTCGCCACCGAACTGGACGGCACGGCGGCCAACTACACCGTGCCTTCACTCGCCCCCGGCGGCATCATCTCGGTCAATCTTCCCCTCGATCCCGCACGACTGGCCCGCGAAGGCCGGATCGTGCTCCGCACCCGGCTCGTGCTCCCCTCCGGTTTCGTCGATCAACTTACCGCCAACAACAGCCGCGCCAGCGTGCTGACTCCCCCCTTCCCGTAATTCGGCAGGTGACGAGACATCGACATCGAGAGGCCGGCTTCGTTAGCGTGCATACGCTCCGACCATGAATTTATTCCGGCTCCTTTTTGCGTTCATCGTCAGCTTGGCCGTCTCCGTCTCCACCAGCCATGCAGGCCCTGCAAAGCCGTTGGAAATCACCCTCGTGGCTACCATCCAATACGCGACGCACGATTTTTACGCCCACACAACCGACCATACCGGACCTGATTTCCAAGGAACCTCCCGGCTTTTCCCCGGCCAGAGGGTTGATCTCGTCGTGCTGGCCAAAAACTACGCGCTTAACCCGGCCGGCAGCGCATCCCTCGTCTACGATCTGGCCATCACCTATCCCGACGGACGCACCCAGCAGGCCGGTCACGACCTTCGTCTTTGCGTCGGCCCGGTGCCGGATTCCGGCCTGCTCGCCTACGCCAGCCAGACGGCGTCCTTTTCGACCGATCCCGGCGATCCGCCCGGCAACTACACGTTCACCGTAACCGCCCATGATCGCGTAGCCGGCGGTGCGCCCGTCGCCAAAACCGCGACACTCCAGGCCATCCCCTACGCCGAGCCCGCACTCCCAACCGACTTCAATCCCTCGGGCTGGATGGCCTCGTATTACCTCAATCCCTCGCCCGCCCTCGCATTGCCCGCGCTCTTCAAAATTGCGGCAGCCCTCCCCAGGGACAACACCGATGCATGGCCGCCCATCCTCGGGTTTTACGAAGAAGTCTTGAAGGCCAATCCCTGGCTCGCGCCCGTTTTCAAAGCGCGCCTCCAAAACGCCACGCCAGAAGACCGCACCCTGCTGCTCTTCGTGCTCGGCTACGCCTGGCGGCACGACCCGGCTTTTGCGGGTTTGAGCAAAGGCCCGTGGCCCGATGTAGACGACGGCGTGCTCGACGACCCCAGACAGCTCGATCTGCTCTGGGGCCGCTTTTTTGCGACCGGCGCCTTTGCCCCCATCAATCGCATCGTATCCGCACTGCGCATGCACGACGCCCTCGGCGCGCTGGACCGGTTGAAAGCCTCCAATCCCAAGGCCTCCTCACCCACGCCGGAGGTGATGAGGGAGCTGGTCCTGAAATCCGCCCAATGGTCGCTCGGGCGCAACGCCCGCGCCCATCCGCTCGTGTATCGCTACTGCGAATGGATTCTCGCCCAAAACGACTCCGATGACGCGTTCAAGTCCCTCCTCTCTACTGTAGCGCCCGAACGCACCCCATCCGCCGAACGACCTTCGGTCTTTTTCCCAAGTCCCCCTTGAGGTTCACGCGGGAAACATCCTTAAAATCCCGCAACGCGATTGCCTAAACGCCTCCGCCCGCAACACTCCGTCCGTCTTCAATCACGCCATGCCCTCCGCCTCCTCACACGTCTGGAAATTTTTTCGCATCGGCGGTCTCGACCAGGTCGCCATTGAAACCGGAGCCGATCTCCTCGCCCTCAAGCACCTTGATCAAAAACTCTGGGTTGCCCTCTCCTGCCCTGTCAAAGGGCTCGAGCTCGACGAAAAAACCCTCGCGCTGATCGATGCGGACAAAGACGGCCGCATCCGCGTGCCCGAGATTCTCGCCGCCATCGACTGGGCAACGATTCATCTCAAGGACGTCGGCGATCTCCTCAAAGACCGCGACTACCTCCCCCTTTCCGCGATCAATGACCAGACGCCCGACGGACGCGGCACGCTCGCCTCCGCCCGCACGATTCTTCGCGGCATCGGCAAAGCCGACGCCGAAGCCGTCACCCTCGCGGAAGCCGCCGACACGGTGAAGCTCTTCGCCGCCACCACCTTCAACGGCGACGGCGTCATCACCCCCGAAACCGCCACCGACGACGAAACCCGCCAGGTTATCAACGACATCATCGCCACCGTCGGCGGCCTGCCCGACCGTTCCGGAAAGACCGGAATAGATCAGGCCAAGGCCGATGCCTTCTACGCCGCCGCCACCGCCTGCATCGACTGGCTCATCAAAGGCTCCGCCCCGGAAATTCTCACTCTCGGCGAAGGCACCTCCGCCGCCTACGCCGCGATCAAGGCCGTCCGCGTGAAGGTTGACGACTTTTTCGCCCGCACCCGGCTCGCCACCTACGACACCCGCTCGCTTGCTTCACTGAATCGTTCGGAAGGCGACTACATCGCCCTCGCCGCCCACGACCTCTCCGCCACCGCGCAGGAAATCGCCGGCTTCCCTCTTTCCCATATCGAGGCCGGCAAGGCGCTTCCCCTCCTCACCGCCGTCAATCCCGCCTGGGCCGCCGCCATCGCCACCCTTCATCGCGACGCGGTAAGCCCTGTTTTCGGCGACACCACCCTCACGCTCACCGAGGCCGGCTGGAACACGTTGAAGGACAAAGTCGCCCCTTACGAAGGCTGGCTCGCCTCCAAGGCCGGAGACGTTGTGGAACCGCTCGGGCCCGACCGCATCAAAGCCATCCTCACTGGAAATACCCGCGACACCGTCAACTCGCTCCTCGCGCAGGACAAGGCCCTCGAACCCGAGTTCAATGCCGTGCATGGCGTCGAGCGCCTCATCCGTTACACGCGCGACTTCCGTGTGCTGCTCCAGAATTTCGTCAATTTCTTCGACTTCTACTCGCCCGAGCGCCCCGCCGTTTTTCAAGCCGGCACGCTCTTCCTCGACAGCCGCAGCACCGAGCTTTGCATCCAGGTCGCCGGCCCCAGCCCGCTCGCCGCCATGAGCAAGGCCTACATCGCCTACTGCGACTGCAAACGTATCGGCGGCGCCTCCATGAAGATCGCCGCCTGCTTCACCCAAGGCGACAGCGACTACCTTTTCACCGGTCGCAACGGCATTTTCTACGACCGTCAGGGCCGCGACTGGGACGCCACCATCACCAGCATCGCCGACAACCCCATCAGCATCCGCCAGGCGTTTTTCTCCCCGTATAAAAAGTTTGTCCGTCTGATCGAGGAACAAGTCGCCAAGCGCGCCGCCGCCGCCGAGGCCGAATCCAGCACCAAGCTCGCCGCCACCGCGGAGACCACCGTCAACGCCGACAAGAAAAAGCCCGAAGCCAAAAAAATCGACATCGGCACCGTCGCCGCGATGGGCGTTGCGGTTGGCGCGATTGGCGGTGCCCTCGGCGCGATCGCCACCGGCCTGGCCAAGCTCGCGTTCTGGCAGCTTCCGCTCGTCTTCATCGCGCTCATCGCCGCGATTTCAGGCCCGTCCATGATCATCGCCGCCATCAAGCTCCACCAGCGCACGCTCGGCCCGATTCTCGATGCCAACGGCTGGGCCATCAACGGCCGCGTCAAAATCAACATACCTTTCGGCACCCGTCTGACCGAACGCGCGGTTCGTCCTGTCGGCTCCAAGCTCAATCTCACCGATCCCTACGAAGACAAGGAAGCGTCCCGCCGCCGCAAACAAGTCGTCGCGCTGGTCATCTTCCTCGCTCTCGCCGCCGCCGCCGGTTGGATTCGCCATAATCACAACGTCAACGGCCACTACTTCTGGCAGCCCAAGCCCGAACCCGTGGTCGCGCCGACCGCCGAACCGCCGGCCGCGCCCACGAACCCCGCACCGGTGGTGTGAGTTTTCTTTCCCGTTGGGAGCGCCGGGTCATATGCGCTCCCCTCTTTCAACCCCACCCCCTCCATGATTCGCACCTCTCTCCGTCTGTCCGCCGCGCTCGGTTTCTTGTTTTGCGCACGTTTCCTCCCCGCCGCCGAGACCGATTCCGCGTGGAAATCATTGCTCGATGACAAGCTCTCGGCCTGGGAGGTTTGGATCGGCGTCCCTCATGTTGGCGTGACCGGACTGCCCGAGGACACGCCCATGAGTCCCGACGGGCACAAGGGAACCCCGCTCGGTCTGAACAATGATCCAAAGCACGTTTTCTCCGTGATCACCGAAGAAGGGGAACCGGTTCTCCACATCAGCGGCGAAATCTTCGGTGGACTTACCTCCCTCGACAGTTTTTCCAACTACCACCTGCGTGTGCAGTTCAAGTGGGGCCAGCTCAAATGGGCGCCCCGCCTCCACGACCAGCGTGACAACGGCATCCTCTACCACTGCACCGGCCCGCACGGCGCGTTTTGGAACGCATGGAAACGCTGCCTAGAGTTTCAGGTGCAGGAAAAGGACATGGGGGATTTGTTTCTGCTCAGCGGCACCAAGGCCGACGTCGCCGCGACCCTCGACGGCAAACGCTGGTTCTACGATCCCGCGGGCCAGATGACATCCTTCGGCGCCGGCACGCACAACGGCAACCCCTCGCATTTCAAGGGCGATTTCGAAAAGCCAAACGGCGAATGGAACACCCTCGAACTCTACACGCTGGGCCGGACCTCCGTGCACGTCGTCAACGGCCATGTCGTCATGGTGGTGCACAACGCCGCCAACGTCACCGGCTCCGAGCACACCGAAACACCGCTTGAGGGCGGCCAGTTGCAGATCCAGTCCGAGGGCGCGGAGGCCTACTACCGGCGCATCGAGATCCAGCCGATCACCGCCTTCCCCGAAGAAATCAAAAAAAACGCCGGCCTTTAAGGCGGCCCGGCGTTACTTTTTGGAAGCCAGCAGCGTGGCCAGCGCGGTCTCGTCGACCTCGCCCTGCACGGCGTGAAGGTGGTGAAGCACACCCATCCGGTCTTCCGGACTGGCCGTGGAAATATCGAGCATCCAGTCCTCGGTCTTGGGCGATTCGACGATGATTTCGTCGGCCCAGGCAATCACGTCCGAAGCGTTGATGAAGCCCTCGGTCAGGCCACGGATATAAAACTCGGCAATGGTGCGGTTGTTGGGTTTTGCGGACACGGAGAAAAGGATTTTGCGGTTAAAGGAAAGGCCAGTGTCCACGCCGTCCCGACCCACGGCGAGCTGGAATTTTACGCCCGCGTCACGTCCTTGACCGGGTATTGCGTGACGGTGAGTCCCTTGGCGCCGCGACTGCCGATGGTAAGGCCGGACAGATCGAACTCGAAGTCCTTGATGCGCGCCGAGCAGCGGCCGCTCAACTGCACGCGGACTTTGGTCGGCATGCTTTCCTGGTTTTTCGTCTCGTCAAAAAACACGAGCTTCGAACCTTCGCTGGCGGCGAGGTTGTAGAGTTTTTCACGGGTCATGCCGCCGAGCTGGAAGCGCTTGGCGAAGGCCTTGCCGCTTTCCTTATCCTGCGTGATGACCGTGTAGAAACGGTCGTCACCGTCCTTCGGCACGATGTGCACATGGCGAATGTCTTTCCCCATGAAAACCTTGTCGGCGACCTTGACCATCTTGCATGTCGCGTCGCCCATGAAGGCCACGACGTCGTCCAAAATAGTGCATTCGGTGACGAACTCGTGCTGGCGCCAGTTGAGACCGATGAAACCGTCGTCCTTGTTGACGTAGAGTTTTTGGTTGGCCGAGACGACGGCGGCGGCGCTGATCTGCTCGACCTCGTCGCAGGTCGTGCGGCGCTTGCGGCCCTTGCCGTATTTTTCCTGGAGCGTCTCGAACCACTTGATCGCGTATTCGGTGAGATGCGCGAGATCGTGCTTCGTCTGCTTGATCTCCCCTTCGATGGCCTTGATCGCTTCGTCTGCCTTGAAGCGGTTGTAGGCGGAGATGCGCTTGATACGGATTTCGGTGAGGCGCGTGACGTCTTCATCGGTGACGGCGCGGCGGAGTTTTTTGACGAAGGGTTTCAGTCCTTCGTGGATCTCGGCGAGGACGCTTTCCCACGTCTTTGACTGCTCAATGCGGCGGTAAATGCGCTCCTCGATGAAGATGCGTTCCAAGGAATCCCAGTGCCACTGCTGCTCGAGTTCGCCGAGCTTGATTTCGAGCTCCTGTTTGAGGAGTTGCACGGTCTTGTCGACGGAACGGCGAAGGATTTCGGAAACACCGAGGAAAACGGGTTTGTCCTGACCATCGATGGTGTCGATGACGCAGGCGGCGGGCGAGATGGACACCTGACAGTCGGTGAACACGTAGAGCTGGTTCATCACCTGATCGGCGTCGGCGCCCTGCGGGAGGTGGACGAGAATCTCGACGGAATCGGCGGTGTTGTCGTCGACGTGCTTGATCTTGATCTTCCCCTTGGTGTTGGCGGCGAGGATCGACTCGATGAGCGAGACGGTCGTGGTCCCGTAGGGCAGCTCGGTGATGGCGATCTGGTATTTTCCGCGCGTCTCCATCTTGGCGCGGACCTTCACCTTGGCGCCGCGTTCGCCGTCGTTGTAATCGGCGAAGTCGGCGATTCCGCCGGATGGAAAATCGGGAACAATACGGAAACGTTTTCCCTGGAGGTGGTTGATCGCCGAACGGCAAATGTCGTTGAAATTATGCGGGAGAATCTTGGTCGAGAGACCGACCGCGATGCCCTCGGCACCGTCGAGGAGGACGATGGGGAACTTTGCGGGAAGCGTGACGGGCTCCTTGGCGCGGCCGTCGTAGCTGGACTGCCAGACCGTGGTCTTAGGATTGAAGAGAACCTCGCGGGCGAAGGGCGTGAGACGGGCCTCGATGTAGCGGGGTGCCGCCGCGTCGTCGCCGGTGAGAAGATTGCCAAAGTTGCCCTGCGGCTCGACGAGGTAACCGCGCTGCGCGATGCCGACCAGAGCCGCGCCGATGGACGCGTCGCCGTGCGGATGAAAGCGCATGCAGGCGCCGACGATATTGGCGACCTTGTGGAAACGGCCGTCGTCCTGCTCCCAGAACGTGTGGAGAATGCGGCGCTGAACGGGCTTCAGGCCGTCGTCGATGTGGGGAACGGCACGATCAAGGATGACGTAGCTGGCGTATTCCAGAAACCACTTTTGGTAGGAATGCGCGAGCGGGGCGTTGTCGTTGGTCTTGGGAACCTCGTCCGCGGCGGAAACAAGCTCGGATGAATCGGAGGCGACGCTGGCGGGAATTGCCGGGGCGGCCGGTTTCACGGGCGCAGATTGATCGGGCTGGTCTCCGTTCAGGGGAAGCTCGGGCTGGTCGTCTTTGGGATCTTTACGTTTGGGCATCTACGAAAAAAAGTTTCAGGCTTCGACGAGGTCTTTTTCAACCCGCAGGTTGCCGATGATGAAATCCTGGCGATCAGGCGTGTTCTTACCCATGTAGAAGGTAAGCAGGCCCTGCACGTCGTGCAGACGGTCGAGGGTGACTTTCTCGGCGCGGATGTTCTCGCCGATGAAGTCCTTGAACTCGACCGGCGACACCTCTCCAAGGCCTTTGAAGCGCGTGATCTCGGCGCTCTGCCCGAGCTTGTGCAGCGCGGCTTGTTTCTCGGCCTCGGAGTAACAGTAACGCGTCTCCTTCTTGGTGCGCACGCGGAAGAGCGGCGTCTCCAGAATGAAGAGGTGTCCCTGGGTGATGAGCTCCGGGAAAAACTGCAGGATAAACGAAAGCAACAGCAGGCGGATGTGCATGCCGTCGACGTCGGCGTCGGTCGCTATGATCACGCGGTTGTAGCGCAGGCCGTCCATGCCTTCCTCGATGTTGAGCGCGCTCTGGAGCAGATGAAATTCCTCGTTCTCGTAGATGACTTTTTTGGTGAGGCCGAAGGTGTTGAGCGGTTTGCCCTTCAACGCGAAGACCGCCTGCGTCTGCACGTCGCGGCAGGACGTGAGCGAGCCGGAGGCGGAGTCACCTTCCACGATGAACAGCGTGCTGTCCTCGGCGCGCTTGTCCTTCGAATCGAGGTGGACGCGGCAATCGCGCAGCTTGCGGTTGTGCAGCGAGGCTTTCTTGGCGCGCTCGCGGGCGAGGTTGCGGATGCCGGAGAGTTCTTTTCGCTCGCGCTCGCTTTCATCGATCTTGCGCTTGATCGCTTCGGCCGCCTCGGGGTTGCGATGGAGCCAGTTGTCGAGGTGCTGCTGGAGGAAACCGCTGATGAACTGGCGGATGGTCGGGCCTTTGGGACCGAGGTCGTTGGAGCCAAGCTTGGTCTTGGTTTGCGACTCGAAGACGGGTTCCTGCACGCGCACGGAGATCGCCGCGATGATCGACTGGCGGACGTCGGCCGCGTCGTAGTCTTTCTTGAAAAAGTTGCGCAACGTGGCGACGAGCCCCTCGCGGAAGGCCGCGAGGTGGGTGCCACCCATGGTGGTGTGCTGGCCGTTGACGAAGGAGTAGTATTCCTCGCCGTAGTGGGCGCCGTGGGTGAGCGCGACTTCGATGTCCTCGGCTTCGAGGTGGGCCATCGGGTAAAGCGGCTCGCCGGTGAGTTTCTTGGTGAGAAGATCCTTGAGGCCGAACTCGGATTTGTAGGCCTTGCCGTTGAAGGTAAGCGTCAGACCGCGGTTCAGGTAGGCGTAGTTCCACAGCATCTCTTCGATGAACTCGGTGCGGAACTTGAAATCCTTTCCGAAAAGCGCCTCGTCGGGCGTGAAGGCGATGATGGTGCCGTTCTTCTCAGTCGTCTTGTGGAGCTTGTGGTCCTTGCGGAGCTTGCCCTGCTCGAACTCGACGATGCGGGTCTCGCCTTCACGAACGGCCTGCGCGGAAAAATAAACGGAAAGCGCGTTGACGGCCTTCTGGCCGACGCCGTTCAGACCGACGGATTTCTGGAAGGTCTCGCTGTCGTATTTTGCACCGGTGTTGATGATCGAGACGCAGTCGACGAGTTTGCCGAGAGGAATGCCGCGGCCGTAGTCGCGCACGCGCACGGTGCGTTCGGTGAGCTCGATCTCGATCTTCTTGCCGTAGCCCATCGTGAACTCGTCGATGGAGTTGTCGATGGTCTCCTTGATCAGGACATAGATGCCATCCTCGGCATTAGAGCCGGTGCCGAGGCGCCCGATATACATGCCGGGGCGCAGGCGGATGTGTTCTAGGGGTGAGAGGGTCTTGATCGAGTCTTCGGTATAATTGGACGCCATGAGGGAACGGGCCAAAGCAGGGGCGCGCCCCCGCCGCTGACAAGGTAAAAGTGCCTCTCCCCCTCAACACACCACCGCGTCACGCATGTCGCCGGTAAGCAAAAACTGCTCGTGCAGGGCGAAGGCATGGGCGAGCGTCTGCGGCGTATGGCCGTCCTTCGATGCCTCGCAATAATGGCGGAGCATATCACGAAAATCGGGGTGCGCGCACTTTTCCGTGACCAGCCGGGCGCGTTCATGAGGAGACTTGCCACGCAGATCGGCCACACCCTGCTCGGTTACGATGACGTTGACCGAATGCTCGTTGTGGTCGACGTGACTCACCTGCGGGACGATCGTGCTGATCTTCCCGTCCTTCTGGATGGACGGGCAGGTGAAGATGGACAGCGAGGCATTGCGCGTGAAATCGCCCGAGCCGCCGATCCCGTTCATGAGGCTGCGACCGAGGACGTGCGTGCTGTTCACATTGCCAAACACATCGCATTCGATCGCGGTGTTGATAGAAATGACACCGAGCCGGCGGATGACTTCGGGGTGATTGGTGATTTCCTGCGGACGCAGGACCAGGCGACGTCGGTAAAAATCGAGATTGGCGTAGATTTCCAACTGGCACGCCTTCGTCGCGGTGATGGCTACACTGCTGCCGAAGCGGATCTTTCCAGAGCGCATCAGCGCAAAAACGGAATCCTGCAACACCTCGGAATACATCTCGAATGGAGGAATATCGGGGTGTTCTCCCATGGCGCCCAGCACGGCGTTGGCCACGTCGCCCACGCCGCTTTGCACCGGGAGAAATTCCTTCGGGAGCCGGCCGGAGCGGTGTTCGGCCGCTAGGAATTCGGCGACATTCGCGCCGATGCGCCGCGTGACCTCGCTGGGCTCTGAAAAGGGCGAAACCTCGTCATCAAGCCGCGACTCGACCACACCGGCGATTTTCTTGGGATCAATGCGCAACACCGGCTGACCAATGCGGTCGGACGCGCGCAAAATGGGAATCGGCTGGCGATGCGGCAGATCGGCCGGCTCGTAAAGATCGTGCAGGCCGCGCAACTCCACCGGATGCGTGCGGTTGATCTCAATGATCACGCGATCCGCGCTGCGCACGAGCGTGGGCGACACGCCCACCGACGACGTAAGCGTGACCGAGCCATCGGCCGCGAGATCGCAGGCCTCGATCACCGCCCAGTTGACCTTGCCGAAAACTCCGGTGCGGATGGACTGGGCGACACTGGACAGATGCATGTCCACGAACTCCACCTTGCCCGCGTTGATCGCACGGCGCAGGTCTGGATCGGACTGGAAAGGAGTGCGAAAATAAATCGCCTCGGCCCTCGCGAGCTCGCCGTCGAGCGACTTGCCCGTGGACGCGCCCGTGATGACGCCGATCCTGAATCGCCGCCCCTCCGCATGCGCGGCGCGCGCGCGCGCCGCGATGGCTTTGCCGACAGCCTTGGGTGCACCGGCGGCGGTGAACGAGCTAAAGCCCACCATGTCGCGATCTTGGATCAATGCAGCGGCCTCGTCTGGGGTAAGTTGCGGGAACGGCAGTTTCATGTCGCAAGCAGTATGCCTTCTAACAGCACCGCACGCCAACCGCACGTTGGCAAGGTCTGCGCATTCCTTGCAAGCGGGTGACACCCTTGTGACGAACAAGGGGAGGGCTTGCCTGTCACTCTTCCCTTCCCTAGTTTTCACCGCCCCTCTCCCTCATGAAAAAACTCCTCGTCATCCTCGGTGTTCTTCTCGGTCTGGTCGTGATCGCCGTCCTTGTAACCACCTTCATGCTGGGAACGATTGTCACCAAAGGCGTAAACACCTTCGGCCCCAGGATTACCGGCACCAAGGTCATCCTGGACCACGCGGTCATCTCGCCAATCAGCGGCTCGGGCACGCTGTCCGGCCTCTTCGTGGGAAATCCCGAGGGCTGGACGGGAGACAAGGCTTTTTACATGGGCAAGGTCCATGTAAGCGTCGCCCCGCTGTCCGTTTTGGGCGACCACATCATCATCAACGAAGTGCTCATCGACAGCCCTGATTTCGTCTACGAGACCAAAATCATCAGCAGCAACATCAAGGACCTGCTCAACAATATCGAAAAAAACGTCGGCGGCACCTCGGCCGGCAAAACGACCGAATCCGCACCCACCGCGAAATCCGGCAAGCCCCTCAAGTTTGAAATCAAAAGCTTCCGCCTCCAAAACGCCAAGGTCACCCTCGGCGTCGGGCCAACCGCCATCACTGTCCCGATGCCACCGATCACCATCACCAATCTCGGCACGAAGGAAGGCGGCATTACCCCCGACCAGGCCGCGGTGAAAATCATGACCACTGTCCTCGGAAATATCGTGAGCGCCGTCGCCAACTCCGCCCTGAAGATAGGTGGAGCCGGTGGCGCGACCGCCACCGATGCCGCCTCGGGCGCCGTGAAAAGCATCAAGAATCTCTTCAAGTGATTCCATCGGCCCCGGACGGCTGCGCGCATTAAAATAGCCGGCAACACGAAGATGCCCGGCGGACGCAAAACCTGCGTCTCCTTTCGTCTCATGGTTCGGTGCGCCCCGGCAAACGGGCTCCATCCGGAAATTATCGGCCGCCGACAGCGCCGCCCGGCGGCTTCACCCGCCAGTAAAGAGCGGCGATCGTATTGCGACCGAACGGAGACATGCCGACAAGAAACGGAACCGTGCCGGCCTGCGAACCCTTGAGCGTGCCAAAATCCACCGCTTCAATACGGGGATATGTCATGTGGAATTTCTCCGCGTTATAGTTGGTCCAAAAATCACGTTCGAGCGGCAACCCGCACACCATTGCGGCCAGCCACATCTCACTTGCCACTGCCGGTGTCACGGGCTCAGGCCCCTTCAAAACACGACGATGCAGGCTCCGGCACCACTCCTGGTCAGGCTGCATGACCAGCGTGGCCACCAGTTTGTCCAGCGTCGCTTCGTCATGGGAGCGGTCAGCAAGCGCGGAAAACTCAAGCTCACCAAGGGGGGCATAGCCCATCGCCCGATCGATCCAGCAACGCGCAAGTCGCCGGTCGAATTCATCCAGCCCGTGAGCGTTGACCGTCCAAGCCACCTCGGCATCCGCCGGTGCTCCCGCCCGCAGAAAGAACTGGATCTGCTGGATGACGAGATTGCCATCAACCGGCTGTGAAAAAGGATGTCGAAGTCCGGCCAGAGCAGCCGGCACATCCCCGCTCACGAGCAAAGCCTCTGCTTGGACCAAGCTACGAATGTCCGGCCCCAATCGCCCGATGGCTTCCTCATTTTTTGCAACAAAGTCAGGTCCGAGATGCCCCAGATGCATCGCAAGCAGCAAAGAACCCGTCCAGATGAAGCGGCGATCCTTGTCGGCCACCGCCATGCGCAGGCATTGCGCGGCAAGAGCCTTGGGACGCCCCACCGACAGAAGTGTGTCGTGCCAAGTGATGGCCGTGCGCAAACCCGATTTCGGAAACTCTCGCAGTATCTGCTCAAAAAACTGGTCCGCGGTTATGAAGTCGCCTGCAAATTCAGCGTATTGAGCCATCAACAGACGCACATCATAATTGTGCGGATCCTCTTCCAACGCCGTCGCCATCGACCGATAGGCCAACGGATAGTCCTGCCGTGCGCAGGCCAGGATCGCACGTTTGAAAAAATACTGCGATCGCTCATGCGAGATTTCGCCCCATGACCCCGGCCACACGACCTGGTGCCAAGCCAGCGAATCAACCCCCGTCATGCGCACACCGACAAATAACACCGTTGCGCCCGCCAAATAACCCCCCGCCAGTCCACCCATCAGAAAAATAAACGCCCGCCCCCAGAAAGGCCGCACCTTGTCCGCGGGCACACTGCAAAATGCCCCGCGTCCGTCAGCCCCGGGCACCAGTAGCGGACACACCCGGCGGAACCTGATCGGCTTGTTCAAGCCTTGGCTGGCATCACAGTGTGCCAGTCCCGAAGTGCCGAAATCGCTGGGATCCTGACAGGGACAAGAACCACGCCGCCCAAAAAGCACGTAACGGGATTTGCGCACATTCCAATACAACAACGCCCATATGCAGCGGACTGCGTCCGCAACCCAACTCACCATCGCCGTCATCAAAGTGACGGCGCCTTGTTTAGAAAACGACGTTTGCGCCAAGCCAAGCCCAGCAAACCCATGCCAAGCAAACCACCCAGTTGATAAACCGACGCCAACTCAGGCACCGGTCCGCCGCCGGGCCGGATGAAGTCTGTGCCCGCCCCCAGCGACGCGAAGGTCGATGACGAGCTCGTATTGCCGCTCGTGCCAAAAAGATCCTGATTGATGGCATTCCCTTGCGTCGAGGTGAAGGCGATGAAGGAAATAGCCGTGTAATCGTTTACCACAAAACCGGAATACGCCGAGCCGGCATAAGCACGTATGGCCGCCTGCAGGTTGGCATAGCTGATGGCAAAGGTTACGTAAGAGTTGGGGTTGGTGCCATACGATGTATCGGTGGACGGCACCATTGAGTAATTATAGGTGGAGGAACTGAGTGTGATGCTTCCGCCAAAGTTTCCCCATGTGGTCGTGCTGGGAGAATTATTCGCCCCTGTTCCCGGCGTGGCAAAAGTGATTGTTTCGACCCCGTTCTTGTCGGTCATCATCATCACCAAATCAACCGCGCCATCGTTGTTAAAATCCATGCCGAGCTCAATATGTCCGTTGAATCCCTTGGAGTCATATTTGGACATCTGCGTCTGCCACATGATGTATTGGTTCGTCGGATCCGAGGCCAGATAACCGGCCTGTTGTTTGAACGAACCCACATAGTCATCCTGCCCTTGCCCCGTCTGCTGGTCAGCGAGAGGGTCGGTAATCAAGGTGCCCGAAGCCGTATACCAAGCATTCCAACCAGTCGTGTCCGTTACGCTCATGGCCGCCGTCTTGGTTGCACCGCAGAAAACAATCCCGAGGCAAAGTATCAGTCCCAAAAACACCGAAGCCAAACGGTGGCTCCGTGTGGCGCTATCCGCATGATAAAGCGGATGGAAGTTTGTGCATGTGCAATTCATAACGATGCGATTCCCGAGCTAAAGAGTGTTAAATTTCACATTTTAGACGACTCAGCAAAAGCACATGTCCATTCAGGCCTATATCCGTTAAAAATATCGTATCTCTTTTTTGTTAAAAAAGTTAAGATTTTTTACTTATCGCCAATGATTAATTTATTGGGCCTTAACTAGCATCGCCCACCTTCCATTTTTGGGAACGCCAATTGATCGCAGGCGAATACGCTAGGCGTTGCCGGCTTTTAGTGATGCAGTGGGTGCGCCCATTCTTCCGCCACTTTTCACCCCACATACTGCCCATACCATGTCCGACCACGCCCACGAAGGTGAACACGAGGAAAAATTCTCCCCTTGGTTTTTCATCGCCACGATCCTGATCACTCTTGCCTGTTTCTTCGGCTTGCTCGCCCTCGTCGCTCCCGGCGTATGGAAGACCCAGCTTGCCGCCGGCTGGGGTGCGTTTGCCGTGACCTTTCTCATCGTGCACACGGCCGCCGGTGTATTTGAATTTTTCTTTCACCGCTACATTCTGCACGCGCCGCTGATCCCTTTCCTGAGCTACTTCTACAAACAGCACACGCGCCACCACGCCCTCACCCGCATCGGCTATCACAAAACCAAGCGCGGCACCGAGGAAATCCCCGGCCTCGTCGAAAACGTGGTCCACAACACCTTCCCCATCGAGGAGGAAAAACAGCACGAAGCCTCCTACTTTCCGTGGTATTCACTCACGGTGTTCGCGCTGCTCGTCACGCCGTTTTTTGTGCTCACCCAGTGGTTGCTCCCCGCGTCCCCCGTGTTTCTCGCCGGCTATCTCGCGGTCGCTTGGTCGCTCTCGCTTTACGAACTCATCCACGCCGTCGAACACTGGCCGCAGGACACTTGGGACCGCCTCGTCGAACATCCCAAATACGGCCGCATCTGGCGCAAGGCCTATGCCTTCCACCTCCGCCACCACGCCGACATCCGCTGCAATGAAGCCATCTCCGGCGTCTTCGGTCTGCCCCTCGTCGATTTCGCACTCGGCACCTACATCGATCCTGAAACCCTTTATCCGCACGGCCATCCGGTGGATCCGAAGGAATTTGTCAGTCCGCGCCCCCGCTTCGCGTTCATCCGCTGGCTCGACCGCCAGGCCGACGCCGCCGTGCAAAACCGCCGCGCCGCCGCCCGCGCCGCGTAGGCATTTTCAAGCCGGCGCTTGACCAACTCACCGTTTTCGCCTTCGTTTCGCTCGCTTCAATGAACCTCCACGGCAACACGACCTCCGCCAAAGCCCTCGCCCACATTTCCGTGGTCGCAGTCTCCGTCGTGTCCGTTACCACCGCGCCGAGAGGGGCTTGAACGTGTAAACACTTTCGCCCCCTCCGGTGCCAACCGGAGGGGGCTTTTTTTGGCCCTGTCCGGAGCGGCATCCGCAGGGGGCGGTTAAAAAAACAACCGCCATGAAGACCACCCGCACCCAAACACGCACCCGCTGGCCCGAACCTTTCGGCCCCGCGACCCGCCAAAATCGTGAACCCGCGCGCACCGCGCCCGCCACCGATTACATCCCAAACGACTTCCTTCTGATAAATCCGCGACCGGATTTGCTGGAACCCGAGCCGCGAGGACGCTTCCGTCCTTACCCCATAGACCTACCATGAGTTCCCCGAACGACTTCGCCTTCGCCCAACGCACTTCCGGCCTCAAGCCGAGCGCCATCCGCGAAATCCTCAAAGTCACCGGCTCGCCCGACGTCATCTCCTTCGCCGGCGGCCTGCCCGCGCCCGAGCTGTTTCCCATCGCCGAAACCGCCCGCGCCGCCCAGTCCCTTCTCGCCGAAGACGGTCCGGCCTCCCTCCAATACGACATCACCGAGGGCTATCTGCCGCTCCGCCAGTGGGTCTGCGCCCATCTGGACGAAACCGTCGGCCTCAAGGTCGCCCCCGACCAGATCCTCATCACCAACGGCTCCCAGCAAGGCCTCGATCTCCTCGCCAAAGTATTCCTCGATCCCGGCGACATCGTCCTCGTGGAAAACCCCGCCTACCTCGGCGCGCTTCAAGCCTTCCAAGCCTACCAGGCCGTCCCCGTCGGCCTCGAATCCGACGAACAAGGCCTCCGCCCCGAAGCCCTGCGCGCGTTCCTCGAAACGTCCCCGCGCAAGCCGAAGCTGCTGTATCTGATTCCCAATTTTCAAAACCCCACCGGCCGCACCGCTCACGCCGCCCGTCGCGCCGAGATCGTCGCCATCGCCGCGCACTTCGGCGTGCCCGTCGTCGAGGACGATCCCTACGGCCGCCTGCGTTTTTCCGGTGAAAGCGTCCCGGCGCTCGGCACCTTCCCCGGCGCCTGCCACTGGATCTACCTCGGCACCTCCAGCAAGATCCTCACGCCCGGCCTCCGCGTCGCCTGGCTCGTCGCCCCCGACCGCGAAGTCTACGAAAAACTCGTCGCCGCCAAACAAGCCGCCGACCTCCACACTTCCGCTTTTACCCAACGCCTCGTCTGGCGCACCGTGCGCGAGCCCGGCCTGCTCAACGCCCACATCGCCACTCTCTGTGCCGTCTATGGTCGCCGCCGCGACGTCATGCTCGACGCGCTCAAGCGACACCTGCCCGCCGGCTGCACATGGACAAAACCCGATGGCGGCCTCTTCCTCTGGGCCACGCTGCCTGAATCCATCGACACACTGGAACTGCTCAAAGCGGCCGCCCGTGAGAAAGTCGCCTTCGTGCCGGGCGCGCCCTTCTGGGTCGATTCACCGGTGAAGAACACCATGCGCCTGAATTTCAGCAACGCCACCGAAGCCCGCATCGAAGAAGGCATGTCCCGTCTGGGTGCCGTCATCCGCGCCGCGTTGTAAGGCAGGCCCGCTCCCCGCTTGCGCTCCCCTCACCGACGCGCGATTCTTCCGTCATGAAATGGACCGCACCGCTCCGCCCTGTGGTGAAGGCCGGCGACACGTTGATCGACCGCCTGCTCTGCGTGTTCGGCGCGGTGTTGTTCTGCCAGCTGCCCGAGTTCATCCAGCAATACCTCCAACGCCTCGGCGGCCGCCTGGACGAAGCGCGCCGCCAGCTCGCACAGTTCACCGAGGTCGCCGCGCAATCCAAGCTCACCCTCGCCGACTTCATCACACGCACCAGCCACAATGCCGATGAAAGCGTCGCCCGTCTCGCCGGTGTGATGAGCGACACCGTGGCGCGCGTCGATTCGCTCAACGCCGCCAATCTCGCCATCCACAACGCGTCTCTCTGGAACAAGCCTTTCGTTTTTTTCGCGCACCTCGATCCATCCATCGCCCGCGCCACGCTCTCCATCTACAAACCCGCCGTGCCCACCACGGTTGAAGGATTGATCTACGCCATCCTCGGCATGCTCGTGATTCTCGGCCTCTACCACGGCCTCATCCGCTACCCGATCGTCACCGCCGCCCGCGCGCGCAAAAATCGCCCCGCGCCGGCCCCGGCTCCGACCCACGCCGCCTAAAAACCCGCCCGCCGTTTTACTTCCGAGCGTCGCCGGCTAAACTCCGGTCATGAATTTTCGCACTCTCGGAAAAAACGGCCCGCGCGTTTCCGCCCTCGGCCTCGGCTGCATGGGCATGTCGGATTTTTACGGCGCCCGCGACGATGCCGAATCCATCGCCACCATTCATCACTTTCTCGATCGAGGTCTTAATTTTCTCGATACCGCCGACATGTATGGCTTCGGCGATAATGAAGAACTCGTCGGCAAAGCCATCAAAGATCGCCGCGCCTCTGTCTTTCTCGCCACCAAGTTCGGCATCGTGCGCGACAAAAACGATCCCACCGTGCGCGGCGTCAATGGTCGCCCCGAATACGTCCGCTCCGCCTGCGACGCCAGCCTCCGCCGCCTCGGCGTCGATGTCATCGATCTTTATTATCAACACCGCGTCGATCCTGCCACGCCCATCGAGGAAACTGTCGGCGCGATGGCCGAGCTCGTGCGCGCCGGCAAGGTCCGTCATCTCGGCCTTTCCGAGGCCGGCGCCGACACCATCCGCCGTGCCCACGCCGTGCATCCCATCACCGCATTGCAGATGGAGCTTTCCCTGTGGACCCGCGATGCCGAGGAGTCCGTGCTGCCGGTGTGCCGCGAACTCGGCATCGGTTTCGTCGCCTACAGTCCGCTCGGACGCGGTTTCCTCACCGGCCAGATCAAGAAATTCGAAGACTTCGCCCCGGACGATTACCGCCGCCATTCCCCGCGATTTCAGGGCGAAAACTTCGACAAAAACCTGGAGCTCGTCCGCCTCCTTCAAGAGATCGCCGGCGCCAAAGGCTGCACGCCTTCGCAACTCGCACTCGCCTGGACTCTCGCCCAAGGCGACGACATCGTCCCCATTCCCGGCACCAAACGTCGCACCTACCTCGACGAAAATCTCGGTGCACTCGCCATCACTCTTTCGCCCGCCGAACTCTCTCGTATCGAAACCGTCTTTACGCGAGACGCCGCCGCCGGCACGCGTTACCCCGCCGCGATGATGCAGGCCGTCGGACGCTGAGGTCTCCAAATCCGAATGCGCGCCGCCACATCATCCGTTTTGAATAAAACGCAGACGCGTTTTATTTCAGGAACTTAGCACGGCCTTCGCGAGTCCTCTGAAATTTAGGGTCGAACTATCCAGCCTCGTGACTTGTTTTGATCCTCACTCACAACCATCACCCCAAATATCAAATGTCCTCTCTTCGCTTTGCGTTCCTTGGTCTCACGTTTTCCGGACTCGTCCTTTCAGCAAACGCCGCTGAAACGATTTATACTCCGCCCAAGATTCCCGCGGGCCTGAGCAGCACGACTTTTCCGTCTCCTCGCGATGACTGGTATTCCGGTGTGCAGAGCAAGTTTGACCGCTTCGGCAACAAGCCCGCCGAGATCGTCTTCGACGGCGACTCCATCACCAACCGCTGGGACGGCGGCCAAGGGCGCGAAATTTGGAAACAACGCTACGCCGGCATCGCCGCCGATTTCGGCATCGAGGGTGATCGTGTTGAAAATCTCCTCTGGCGTCTCTCCAAGGGCCAGGTGGACGGCATCAACCCAAAGGTCGTCGTCATCATGATCGGCACCAATAACACGTATCGCGACAGCGCCGAAAAAATCGCCGACGGCATCAAGGCCGTCGTCGCCGAATACGAGCGCCGCTGCCCCTCCGCGCACATCATTCTCATGGCGGTGTTCCCCCGTGGGGAAACCCCGAACGACGGCGGCCGCCGCAAGGTCGCCGAAATCAACAAGATCATCGCTCCTCTCGGCAACAGCCCCAAGGTCAGCTTCGTTGATATCGGCCCCAAGATGATCGAGGCCGACGGCACCATCTCACGCGAAATGATGCCCGACTTCGTGCATCCCCAGGCCAAAGGCTATCAAATCTGGGCCGACGCGATCCAGCCGATCATCGACCAATACGTTCACAAGAAGGCGTCGTAATCAGCCTCAACGCACCTGCGGCAGTCGCGGGGAGCAACGCGCTCTCCGCGGGACTGCCGCAGGTTCCGTTCAGGCCGGAACCGGGAGTCCCGCTTTTTTCAGAATCTCCCCGACATCAAATTCGGCACGACGGGCCTTGCGGCTGCGAAGAGCATTGGCCGCATCATCGCCGATGAATTTTTCCGTGGCCGGATCCCAGGTAAGCTTGCGGCCGAGCTTCATCCCGATCCACGCGACCGCGCAGGCCTCAAGACTGCGGGATGATTGCTGGATAGGCGCGATCGGCTGCCGATTCGCCACGATGCCTTCGATCCAGTTAAAATAATGATTCGGGCTCGGCGCCCACCGGATCGCATCCGCACCAAGCGGTGCGAGAATCTTGGGATCGCTCGCCCGAAGCGGACCTTTTTTATCCGACACATCCGCGGCGTTGCCGTCACTGGCGGTCACCTTCTCGGCCCCGCGCGAGCAGAACACCCAGCCATCGCTGCCCTCGAAACGAATGCCATTTTCAAAGGTATCATCGAGCACCACCTGCACGTTGTCCTGATAATGCATGTTGATATGATAATTCGTGTGCACGGTCCAAACATCGTCGTGCATGAACTCGGCCTTGGCCTCGACCGTCATGGGACCGCCGAGCTCACGCCCCATGGCCCACTGCGCGATATCCATGTGGTGCGCACCCCAGTTGGTGATCATACCCAAACCGAAATCTTCGGTCGTGATCCAGCCCGGCCGCCCAAAACCATGCTGGGAGTGCACCCGGCCCTCCATGTAGGGCTGCTCGGGCGCCGGCCCGAGCCAGCGGTCATAGTCGAGGTTCGCAGGCACTTCCATCGGCGCGGGTGCCTTGCCGCTGGGCTTGTCGAGACCGACGCCGATTTTGACCAACTCAAGCTTGCCGATGAGTCCGTTGCGCACGGCTTCACTGGCGGGACGAAACGCGGAAAACGGATGTTCCGAACGCTGCTGCGATCCCGTCTGTAAAATAACTTTCTTCGCTTCCACCGCGGTGCGCAAAGCGATCGCCTCGGCGATGCTGTAGGCCACGGGTTTTTGAACGTAGAGATGCTTGCCGGCCAAGGCCGCTTCAACCGCCACCAACGCGTGCCAATGGTCCGGCGTGCTCACGATCACGGCGTCGATGTCGGGCCGGGCAAGCAGCTCGCGGTAGTCGTGAAACACTTTCACGTCCACGTCGGCCTCGCCTGCTTTTTTATAAAAAGTCTCCGCTGTTTTCTTGGCGATGGCCGCACGCTTGGAATCCAAATCGCACACCGCCACGATGCGGGCGAGCGGGTGCTTCAGCACGCCGCCCATGTCGGTATGCCCCATGCGCCCGCAGCCGATCTGAGCGATCTGGATGCGTTTGCTCGGCGCCGTATCCGCAAAGAGCGAACTGCGCACGAGCGTGGGCAGAAAGATCAGCCCGGCACTGGCGCCGACGGTGGTTTTAAGAAAGCTACGACGGGTTTGCAGGGGCATGGGATCGGAGGGGTTGAAAGGCTGTAAAAAAACGCCGGACGGTTATTCCGCTGTCAAAGTCCGTATCTTGATATTGCGGAACGACACCGTGTTTCCGTGGTCCTGCAGCAAAATGTGCCCCTCGGACCATTCGCCAAAACCGGGGATGTGTTTGTATTTGCTGGCCGCCACCTCGTCGCGAAACGCCGGCGATCCACGCTCGAACTCGGTGACCTTTTCACCATTGAGCCAGAACTCCACATGCTTCCCGCGGGAAACGATGAGCGCATGGTTCCACTCGCCGATGGGATTTGGTTTTTTCGAAGATGCGGCCGGGATGAGATCGTAAAGCGAGCCAAGCGTGCGATCACCATTGTGCCCGAGCTTGGCGTCGGGATGGCGAAGATCATCGAGAATCTGATATTCAAGACCGATGGCGGAACCGACGGCTGTCTTGGCTCCGGTGCCCGTGATCGCCCCCAGCTCCGGCTGGACGAAAATCTTGATGCCGCTGTTCGCGCCGGGAGTGATTTTAAAATCGGCCTTCAGTTCAAAATTGGAATATTGCGCGCGCGTGATGATGTCTCCGCCGCGCGCCGATTCTTTTCCATCGGAGCCCACCACGGTCAGGACGCCGTCGTCCATTTTCCAACCACCGGACGGGAAAGTGTCGCTCTTGGAACTGCGCCAGCCCTCGCTGGTTTTGCCATCCCAGAGAAGGCTCCAGCCCGCGGCTTTTTCACTCTCATCGAGTGTGTTCGGCGCGGCTTGGACCGGCTTGATGCGGATGTTGCGGAAACGCGCTTTCAGGCCGGCGTGCTTCTCGTCTTTACCGATCGAGTGCACTTGCAGGCCGATGAAACCGCTGGGCGTCTGATCATCGGTGATCGTCGCACGCGGCTCGCCATTGAGCCAGGTTTTGATCGAGGAGCCGACCGCCTCGATGCGCAGATGATTCCAACCGTCCGCCGGCGTATGAAGCGAGGCGCCTTGCGCGGTGAACGCCTTGGCATCGCCGCCAAGCATGCCGGGAAACAACCATCCGCGGCGGCCTTCGTCGTAGATACCACCCGTCCACCAGCGGTTTTTGGCGGGATCGAGATCGATCTCGTATTGATAACCATGCACGCGATGGGCGGCGACCGTGATCGGTTTGTCGGCGCTGTTCTTCAAGGGCTGACCGGTTTTGTCGGTGAGCGCGGTTTTCACATCGAAGCACTCGCTGCGAAACTGCACACCGGAGTTGAGCGCGGGATCGACGTTGAAATCGAGCTCCAGAATGAAGTCTCCGTAAGCCTGCTTCGTGCAGAGAAACGAGTTTGCGGTGTTGGGGACCGAGGAACCCACGAGCACGCCGTCCTCCACGGTGTAACTCGCGTTACCTCCACGCGTCTCCCAACCCGTGAGATCCTTGCCGTTGAACAAATCCGCAAAACCGTCCTCCGCGCACGCTACGGACACGCCAAAGGCCACGCTCAGACACAAGGGTATAAAAGATCGCATAAGGGGTATGGTAAAGTTTCCATGACGCCACGCCTCGGCGCAAGTTTCATAAGCTTTCTACCCGAGTTTACCCCACTGCCCCTTCTGTCCCTGTCGCCCCGAAGACAATCCGCCCATGCCCCACGCCATTGATCGCCGTAGTTTTCTCAAACTGGCCGCCACCGCGACCGGAGCCATCTGGGTGGGCGCTCGGCCTTTGTTGGCTGGCGGTGCCTCCGACACGATCCGCATTGGCGTTGCCGGTGTTCGCGGCAAAGGCTGGGCGCACGTCACTCAGCTGCTCCAGATGAAGGATGTCCGCATCGTCGCGCTCTGCGACGTGGACAGCAAAATCCTCGGCGGCAGAATCGCCCAACTCGAAAAAGCCGGCGTGAAGGCCGCCGCGCACAACGATTTCAGGCGGATGCTTGAAATGAAAAACCTGGACGCGGTCGTCATCGCCACGCCCAACCACCATCACACCCTCCAGACGATTTGGGCCTGTCAGGCCGGCAAGGACGTCTACGTGGAAAAACCCGTCTGCCACAATTTGTTCGAAGGCCTCCAGATCGCGCGCGCCGCTGAAAAATACGGCCGCGTCGTCCAAGGCGGCACCCAGAAACGCTCCGACCAAGGACACATCGAAGGCTTCGACTTCATCAAAAAAGGCGGTCTTGGGAAAATCCGTCTCGTGCGTGGACTTTGTTACCGGTTTCGTCCGTCCATCGGCAAGGTGGACGGCCCGCAGCCGATTCCCGCCTCGGTGGATTACAACCTCTGGTGCGGCCCCGCGCCGATGGCGCCGCTCATGCGAAAAAACCTGCACTACGACTGGCATTGGGACTGGTCCACCGGCAACGGCGAGATCGGCAACCAAGGCCCGCACGAACTCGATCTCGCACGCTGGGTGCTCGGCGAAAACGGCCTGCCTCGGCGCGTCATCAGCGTCGGCGCCCGCCTCGGCCTCGACGACGACGGCCAGACTCCCAACACCCAGCTCGTGCTCTACGATTATCCCGCCGCTCCCCTTCTCTTCGAAGTGCGCGGCCTGCCCATGGCCCTCGGCGAAAACGAAACCGACTCCTATCGCCAGCTCCGCGTCGGCGTGATCGTGGAATGCGAAAACGGCTCCTTTGTCGCCGGCGACAGCGGCGGATGGATCCATGACTTGCAGGGCAAAAAAGTGCGCCGCTTCACCGGCGATGCCGGCGCCCGGCACATGCGCAATTTCATCGACGCCGTCCGCGCCCAACGTCCGCAGGACCTGCACGCGCCCGTGCATGAGACGGCCATTTCAAACGGCCTCACGCACATGGCCAACCTCTCCCACCGCGTGGGCGCCTTCGCTTCGCCTGAAGCCATCCGTGAAAAACTCTCCGCCCATCACGACGCCACGGAAGCGTTTGGCCGAATCCTGACGAACCTCGACGTCAATAAAATCGACCTCAAGAAAACGCCGCTGACTCTGGGTGGCTGGCTCGAATGGAACGACGCGCGACAATCCTTCTCCGATGGCGCCGGCTTCGAGCACGCCAACCAACTGATCACGCGCGATTATCGGGAAGAATTTATAGTGCCGACGATCGGGTAGGACTATCACCGTTTGCTCCGTTCAAGACCCTGGGTTCTCCATGCCCGGCCCTGATTTTGACCTGACGGCTTCCGGCTCGCATTATCGCATCAGACTCCGCTAAGTCTCTGCGATGCCCGCACCGACCACTTCCTCCCTTTCCGGACAACCCTGCCCATGCGGCTCGGGTAAAACCTTCGACATTTGCTGCGAACCCGTGATCGCCGGCAAACGCGTCGCCGCCACCGCCGAGGAGTTGATGCGGTCTCGCTTCACCGCCCACTACATCAAGGACTACGCCTACCTGCACCGCACCTACCTGCCGACGCATAAAAAGCCCTATGTCGAGGAGCCCGTCGGCGAACCGATCAACTGGACCCGTCTTGTGATTCACTCCCACGACGCCGGCCCTAAGCCCGACATCGCCTATGTGGATTTCTCCGCTTACTTCGACGAACAGGGAGCCGAACAATCCCTCCAGGAAAAATCCGAATTCCACCGCATCGACGGCCAGTGGATCTACGCCCGCACCGTGCGCAACGGTCCCGCCCCCGTAAAATCCTCCACGCCAAAAGTCGGTCGCAACGCCCCCTGCCCCTGCGGCAGCGGCAAGAAATACAAGCAGTGCTGCCTCGCCAAAGCATGAATAAACGGCGGTGCCCTTGACGGCCCGCCTGTTCGCTGCATTTTCCCGAAATCCTCATGAACGTCCGCTCCTTCAAGCCCGTCGCCAAAGTCGCCCCCATTACCGTGGTCGTCCGAATCGTCGCGCTCGTCGTCGACGGCACACCGTGAGGGAACTGAACGTCTAACCCACTTTCGCCCCCTCCGGTCTTTTCCGGAGGGGGTTTTTTTATCCCCGGCCGGACCAGAAATCGCAGGAGGCGTTTCGACAAACCATCACCCATGAAACCCACCGAAACCGTCGCCGCCTTATCCGCGGACGAACCTCCCTCAGCCGAACAAACTTTGTTCAAGGTGCTGCTGGCCCTGAGTATCTCGCATCTGATCAACGACACGATCCAGTCGTTGCTGCCCGCGATTTACCCGCTGCTGAAGGAATCATTCCAACTCAGCTTTGCCCAAGTCGGCCTCATCACGTTCGTCTTCCAAGTCACGGCCTCCTTGCTTCAACCGCTGGTCGGCGCCTATACCGACCGCCGCCCCATGCCTTACTCACTTGCCGCCGGCATGGGTATCACTCTGGTCGGTTTGGTTCTGCTGTCCCACGCGGGGAACTTTCCGTCGATTTTGACTGCGGCCGCCTTGGTCGGCGCCGGCTCATCCATCTTTCATCCGGAAGCCTCGCGGCTCGCGCGGCTGGCCTCGGGCGGAAAACACGGCTTCGCGCAGTCGCTCTTTCAAGTGGGCGGTAACTTCGGCAGCTCACTCGGGCCGCTCGCCGCCGCCTGGATCGTCGCCCCGCACGGACAGGCACGGGTCCTGTGGTTCACCCTGCTCGCGATCACCGGCATCATCATTCTCTCACGCGTTGGCGGCTGGTATCAACGCCACCTCGTAAGCCAGAGAAACACGAAGGCCTCCACGCGTCCCGTCCTCCACGTCTCGCTTACGAAGGGCCGGATCGCCACCGCCATGACGATCCTGGCCACGCTGATCTTTTCGAAATATTTCTATCTGGCCTGCCTCACCAACTACTACACGTTCTACCTCATCAAGCGGTTCGACGTATCAGTCGCCCATGCACAGGTGCTGCTCTTCGTGTTCCTGTTCGCAGTGGCCGCCGGCACCATCATCGGCGGGCCGGTGGGCGACCGCTTCGGCCGCCGCCGCGTGATCTGGTTCTCCATTCTCGGCGTCGCGCCTTTCACGTTGGCGCTGCCGTATGCGGGGCTGACCGGCACGGTGTTGTTAAGCGTGATGATCGGCCTGATTCTCGCCTCGGCCTTCTCCGCCATTCTGGTCTACGCCCAGGAGCTCGTGCCGGGCAAAGTCGGCATGATCTCCGGCATATTCTTCGGCTTTGCCTTTGGCATGGGCGGCATCGGCTCCGCGCTGCTCGGCAAACTGGCCGACCACACGGGCATCGTCTTCGTGTTTGAATTATGCGGCTTCCTCCCGCTGCTCGGCCTGCTCGCGGCCTTCCTGCCCGACATGGAAAACTCGCGAGATAAATCCGCCGCTTAAATCTTAACCGCCCGCGCGGGACTGCCTTGGTAATCGGCCGTCTCCACCGTCAGCCCCGCGCGGCGGCATTCACGGCAGAGTTTGTTGTTCGCATCGGTGGCGACCGCCTCGACGGAGACCAGCATGATCTTGTGACAAGGATCGTGCAGGCAGTTGACGACATTGCGCGTCGGCGCGCCGGTGTGTTCGCACCGCCCCACCGGTTCCTTCTCCGCCGAGTCCCCCACGGGAATCATCATGCGCTCGTCGAACACGAAACAATCGCCTTCCCAATGCGCCGAGCCGTGACGCTCGCCATAGGTCACGATGCCGCCTTCGAGCTGAAATACATTTTTGAAACCCGCCTCGCGGAAAAGCGCCGAGGCCTTTTCGCAGCGGATTCCTCCCGTGCAATACATCAGCACCGTCTTGTCTTTGAGCTCTTCGTATTTCGGCAAGATCGCCGGCAGCTCGCGGAAGTTTTCGATGGGCGGCATGATCGCACCCTTGAAGCGACCGACCTCGGATTCGTAGCGGTTGCGCACATCGAAAAGCACCACGTCTTCCTGCTCGATCATCCGCCTCCACTCGTCCGGCGAAAGATGCGGCGCCGTCTGTTTTAACGGATCAAGCGCCTCACCCGCACCGAGCGTGACGATTTCTTTGCGCACCTTGATTTCCAGCCGGTGAAACGGCGGCGTCTCCGCATAACTCACTTTGAAAACAACGTCCGTGAACTCCGGCTGCGCACACAGCGCCTCCCGATAACGTGCGATGGCCTCAGCCCTGCCCGCAACCATGCCGTTGATGCCCTCGGTCGCGACCAGAATACGTCCCTTCACATCCAGCGACACGCACAGCTCGCGATGCGCACGCACAAAAGCCGCCGGATCTTCCAGGCGCACATACTTGTAGTAGAGGAGAACGGTAAACGGAGCCGACATAATGCGTCCGTCACCTTGGGCCAAACCCGCGTGCAGGACAAGCGTCCGCGCGCTGCAGCCTCAACTATCCTCCAGCTTTACGTTCAGCCCGTTCAAAAACGGCACGAGTTCGGCCACGCCAAAATCAGCCAGAATCTTGCCGTGCCAGTCGAGCGTGGGGACTTTTTGCTGCCCCGATTTTTTGATCATCTCCGCACGGGCCTCCGCATCGGTCACAACGTTTTTCTCTCGGTAGCCGATACCGTTTCCTTGGAGAAACGCGGTGACTTCCATGCACCACGGACAACCGGGTTTCACATACAGGAGCGGCAGGTTTTCAGCAGTTTCAGGTTTCATGGATAAAAGTATAACCCTCCGGCCGGTTTTCACAACCACGCGCCTACTCCTCACTCGGCCAGCATTCCAAAAACGCCACCTGCGCTTCGCGATCAGGCACATCCTCGTAGCCCGGTCGTGTGAGAAACCGCATTGGAAAGCCCGGCTCGATCGCGGCCACGGCGACCGTTTCTCCCTCAACTCCAAACACCGCCCGCCACGCTCCGCAGCCGATCAGAAAACCACCCGCCTCCCGCTTCGTGATGCGTCGCGTGCGATGCGGCGAAGGATCGCGCGAAAGCAATTCCACCAGCCGCGCGCGAAAATCAACGCGCCAGCCATCGAGCAGCCACGCCAACTGCGTCTCCGCCTGTTCCGAAAAACTAACCGTGAAACGCGCCGGTTGCGCCAACTCCGCATCCACCTCGTCGATCCAGCCCGCCTTGGCCTCGGGAAACGCATCATAGGCGGGGACATAGGGTTTGATGTCGAAGACCGGTGTGCCGTCCACCAGATCGCACGGCCCAAGTAACAAAGTCCGCCCCTTGACCCCCAACAGCCGCACCGGCGTCATGCCGAGTGCATTGGGTCGATGTGGCGACCGCGTGGCAAACACCCCGCGCCGCTTCGACGGCCCGCGCGGCGGCAGCACGAGCGGACGCCAGTTTGCGTTGCGATGAAACCACCACAACAACCACACGCGCTCAAACCCTGCGAGATCGCGCAGCGCCTGCTCGTAGTTGGAGCCGGGCGGAAGTTCGAGCGTGTTGCGCTCCTCCTCATGCTCGGCCGGCTGATACCGCGCCTGAAACTTCACCTGCTTTTGCGTGCGGATGAATCCGATGGGCTGGAGGGTGAGCGACGAAGAGGACACGTGATCAAATCGCGCGCGAAAGGGATTTCTCGATGAACGTAAGCAAATCCGTGCGACCGCTCTTCGTTTTCGACGACGTGACAAACGACGGCGGCGGCTCGGGGCACAGCGGCGCGATCATTTGCTTGAACAACGCGATGTTGGCCTGAGCCACCGACGCACCGCTCTTGTCCAGCTTCGTGAAGACGAGTGCAAACGGCACCGTGCAGCTCGCCAGCCACTCCACAAACTCCAAGTCGATGGCCTGCGGAGTCAGCCGCGAGTCGATCAACACAAACACGCACGAGAGATTTTTCCGGCCCGCGAGATAGTCCGCGACGGCCTTGTTGAAACTCGCCCGCTGCGTCTTCGCGACCTTGGCGTAGCCATAGCCGGGCAAATCCACGAGATGCCACGAGTCGTTCATCAGAAAGAAATTGATCAACTGCGTCTTGCCCGGCGTGACCGACACCTTCGCCAGTTCCCGCCGCTCCGCCAGCATGTTGATGAGGGAGGATTTTCCGACATTGGAGCGGCCGATAAAAGCGAACTCATGACGGGCGGATCGCGGGCACGACTTCAGGTCGGGAGCGCTGACTTCGAATTGGGCGGATTTGATTTTCATACGAACACAGGTTTCGCCCGCTCAAGACGGGGAAATGCTGATGGCCGGAATCTCCGGCCGTGGCAACCCATCCCTCAGGAATGAGGCCGGGCGAGTTCTCTGTTTACTAAAAAGAAACCCCGCGCAGTCCGAAGACAGCGCGGGGGCCCTGAACAAGAAAGAATCAGTGCAGATTAAGCAGCCTTGGCTGCAGCGCGGCGACGACGCAAACAGACGCCGACAAAGGCCAACATGCCAAAGATCATGGCATAGGTGGACGGCTCGGGAATGGCGGAAACCGTGAATGCCCCCGTTGAGTTGTTAAACGTGAAGTTGAGGCCACTGCCACTACCGGACCAAACCCCAAAACCATCGTTTGTTAGAGCCGCGATATACGATCCTGTCACGCTTACGCTGCCAAAGATGCCAGCCAAAGCGCCGCCTGATGACGTCTGGAAAAGACTGAAGCTTTCGCCTCCGCTCAGGAAAGAAGAGCTAAAATTGACCGCCAAAGTGCCCCCCGTCGTCAGAGTGGTGCTCGCACCGCTGCTGATAACCGTCGCGTAATCCGTCCCCGCCGCGCCCGTGGCACCAAGCGTGATCTGATTCGCCCCCTGCATGGTGAAGCTATTGGCATACGTCAGCGTTCCTGCGTTTACGGTCGTCCCACCTGCATAGGTATTGGCTCCGCTCAATGTCAGCGTGCCGCCTCCCGATTTAGTAAGGCCACCAGCTCCGGTCAGGGCACCACTGAGGCTGATATTATGAGCCGCGTTCGAACCATCAGCCGCCTTGATCATCGTATTCCCACTCACCAAATTCATGTCCAGCGAAGACGACCAATCAGCAATAGCACCCACGGTGCCTCCGGACAAATTGATGGTCACCTTGGTGCCGACGGTGCCGATATCCGTCTGGCGATTAACAATGCCACCTGCACCGATATAAAGCGCCCCCGTCCCGCTCAAGTTGATCGTGCCCGTTCCCGTGCCGGCGGTAGAACCACCCGTAGCACTGTTGGCCCCGTGAAACGCAATGGTGGTAGCGCTCACCACGCCACCGGAAATATCCAAGGTGCCGGTGCTGTTGGTATCTGCGGCAATTAAGATTTGAGAGCTCGATTGCGTCGCATTCACGGTTCCCGAAGTCACTTTCAGAGTGCCGGTGCCGGAACCACGCCCGATAAATACCGGAGCTGCATTGGTGCTGGTCGAAGACAAAGTGCCTCCATTGACCCACACCTTTGCAACATTACTGGTGGCATTACGACCGATGGAAATTTGGCCGCCACTGCCAGTGCTGGCGAGCGTAGCGCCTGTATCGATCTGCACATACCCGCCGCCATTACCATTACCAATCTGAATGCCGCCACCAGCGCTCACACTGGCACTTCCACTCAAATGAATGCCACCGCTTTCCGCGCTCGCACTGCCAATATTCCAGGTTCCATTACCGATGGTAGTAGCCCCACCTGTTACCGCTACCGTGGAAGCCGTGTTGCCGGCGGTGAATCCAGAGGCCAAAATGGTGCCACCAGCGTTCAGTGTCAGCGTCTGACCGGCGCCTATCGTTGCAATCAACCCGGAGTTCGTATTAGTCGCGTTGAGAGCGATATCAAAGGTGGCACTGGAATTGAGCGTAAATGAGGCACTTTGTCCGCCCAAAGTCAGAATTGGTGTTCCCGTGGTAGCACCGAAAATATAGTTGCCGCTCCCTGCGGCATTGATCGTCAGACTGTTGATGGTCTGGTTCGACGCCAATTGAATTGTGCCCGCAGCGCCGTTACCGACGCCCACCGTAACATCCCAACCAAACGAATAAGTCTGGGTGGTGCTTGAGGTAGCCGGATTACTGATATCAAAGCTGGTACTGTCGATGATGTTGCTGATCGTGGTGCCCGAAGACACCCCGCTATTTCCAGACATCCCCATACCGGCGAACATCCCAGAGGTGTCGCTTGCGGTTACCGTCGAACTCCCGCTTGCAACGGTAAAGCTGCGGGTAAACCCTGGATTCAAGATTACGTTTGAGGCACCATCCCACCAATTCATTGTGGAATTATCCCAAGTGCCGCCGCCATCTTGGGCAGCAGTCGTTCCAGTGTCGGCATCCCAAGTCAAAGAGGTCGCCCCATGAACAGAAACAAACGACGCAAGTATTAAAACTGACAACAATTTAAGGCCAAAACAATCAGTGCTATTTTTCATATAAATCAAGGCTAGGGGTTACGAGACGCTAAGCACGGCTCTGGGGGGTAAATCGATTGTGGAAAAACGTTCAACCAAGTCAACCCTGCTTGCCCTCTTTTTAACAATCCCGAGTGCTCGTTTTTTACAGTTCAGCATCCCCACCTTGCACATAAAAAACGTCCGATCCGACATAATCCCAAGGTCACAAAACACGGTCTCAATATCCCTGAGGTCTGCGATTTATTGACTCACTAGATTACACCGGTCGGCCTCGGCTTAGGCCTCCAACCGCAGAGCGTCCCAGAGCATACCGGCGCTTAACCATGGCATTAGAATTGCTGATCAAAAGACATGAAGCTCGGCCGACGCTGGCTCTATGTCCTCTGGATCGCCTCCACGTTGTTGTGGCATCAGGCGGGAGCGGCGGCTTCATCGGCATCTCATCATTTAAACACGGCTGCCGAGTGGAATGCTCCCGATGAGGATTCGTCGTCGTCCAGCATCGATTTCACCTTTACGGGAACGGCCTGCCTTGAGGACCAAGATCTGACCAAGCGCCCCGGTTCCCCGATTCCCGCAATCGAACATTTTGCGGAAATTCACACTCCGGTCCTGATCGCTGTTGGCACAGTCCGGAATGTTTTCCCGCAAGACATTTCGGCGACCGCACATGCGTGGCGCCTGATTCGCGGTCCGCCGGCTCAGGCCTGATTCATTCGCACGGCAGCCACTGCCGGCATGTTTCACGGGAAGCAGCTTCACCGCTTCTCTCCCTTTGGCTGGTCAAACCACAGTATGAAAATCTCCGTCTTTACGCACGCTCATGTCTTTTCTGAACACTCACCGTCTTCATTGGGGTTCTCATCCCAAGCTCTCCGGCAATCTTCACGAACACCTCGATCTCCTGATTCACCAGGAACCCGACAAAAACACCCAGGAAGCCGATCACGCCGCCCCTGCCGCCATTGAGATCCCCACAGAAATGCCCAGTCAGATTGTCGGCGCCCCTCCCTCGCGGCAAGAGCTCGGCCAGTAACAAGAATCCTCCGCTCACCGCGACGGGCCAGTCGGGAACCGTTGCGGATAATCAACAAAGGACTTCGCATGAGCCGGAAAGTGTCACCTACTCGGTGACTCTCTTTCCGCCGCTCATCCGAAAATGTCCCGCCTCGCCTTCACTCTCGAAAAAACCGCCCCCGGCTCCCGCGCCCGCGCCGCCCGTTTCAAGACGCTTCACGGTGAAGTGCAGACACCCATCTTCATGCCGGTCGGCACGCAGGCCACGGTGAAGTCCCAGACCGCCGAGACCCTCCGCGCGGCCGGCTCCAACATCCTTCTCGCCAATACCTATCACCTCCTTCTGCGCCCCGGCCCCGAGGTGTTCAAAAAATTCGGCGGTATCCACCGCTTCATGAAATGGGACCGCCCCGTCCTCACCGACTCCGGCGGTTTCCAGATTTTCTCGCTCCCCAGCGAGCGACGCATGAACGAGGAAGGCGCCCGCTTCAAAAGCTACGTGGACGGCACCACGCTCCTCCTCTCGCCCGAGGTCAGTATCGAGACTCAAAAAGCCATCGGCAGCGACATCATGATGGTGCTCGACCAGTGCATCCCCTCGACCGCGCCCTATGATCAGGCCGAGGCCGCCATGCAGCTCACCCACCGCTGGGCCAAGCGTTCCCTCGAAGCGCGCGGAGATTCGCCGCAAGCCCTCTTCGGCATCGTCCAAGGCGCCTGCCATCATGATCTGCGCAAACAAAGCGCCGCCTTTCTCCGCGAGCTGCCCTTCGACGGCCTCGCCATCGGCGGCCTCGCCGTTGGCGAGACCCACGCCGAACGCTACGAGTTCACCGGCCTCGTCACCGAACACCTGCCGAAAAATCTCCCGCGCTACCTCATGGGCGTCGGCACGCCCATCGACATCCTCGAGGCCGTGCATCGCGGCGTGGACATGTTCGACTGCATCATTCCCACGCAACTCGCGCAGCGCGGCACGGTGTTCACCTCGCATGGACGCCTGCACATGTCGCGCGCCGTGTATAAATTCCAGGACGGCCCGCTCGACACCCGCTGCGATTGCCACTGCTGCAAACACTACGAACGCGGCTATCTCCATCACCTCGCCAAGACCGGCGAATACCTCGGCTGGCACCTGCTCGGCATCCACAACATCACGTTTTACCACCGCCTCATGCGGGAAATGCGCGAACACATCCTCAACGATACATTTGCCGCCTATTACGAAAAAATGCGCTTCGAGCTCGTGCGCCAGGATCAGGACAACCCTCCGGTCCAACCCAAGAAAACCCGCGTGCGCGCGCCCAAGCACCTCGGCGACTACGAGATCGTCACGTCCGCCCAAGGCTTTTCCAGCATCCGGCAACGCAGTTCCGGCGAGGTCATGCACTCCGTCTCCGCCCCGAGTGAAGAAGCGCAACGCCTCTATATCGACCAGTCCCGCCTCGCCGCGCGCCTGTTGAGAAAATCCGACGACGACACCGCCGAACTCGTCATCTGGGACGTCGGCCTCGGCGCCGCGTCCAACGCTATGGCCGCCGTGCAATGCTTCGAGCGCGAACTCGCGGAACGCGGTGCTGCCGTCATGCGCCCGCTGCGCATCGTGAGTTTTGAATGCGATCTGCATCCGCTCACGCTCGCCGCGCAAGAGGCAGGATTATTCCCGCATCTGCGTCACGCCGCCCCTTATCAAATCCTCAAGACCGGCCGCTGGACGCACGCCTCCGGCCTCCTCGAATGGGAACTGCACACCGGCGACTTCCTGCAGTTTTTGGAAACATCCATCGTTCCGGACCTCATCTACTACGACCCGTTCTCCGCCAAGACCGACACCGGCCTTTGGACATCCGCCGTCTTCACCCGCATCGCCAAGCACTGCGCGCCGAAATCAGCCGAGCTCTACACCTACTCGGCCGCAACTGCCGTGCGCGTGGCGTTGCTTTCCTCAGGATTCACCGTTGCGGCCGGAGTCGGCACCGGCCCGAAGGCCGACACGACCATCGCCTTCACCCAGGCCGCCGGAGCCGCCGCTCACCCCGCGCATTCACGCCTGCTCGGTCAGGACTGGCTCGCCCGCTGGCAACGCAGCGGCTCGAAATTCCCACGCGAACTCCCTGAAACCGAAAAGCCCGCCTTCACCCAACGCTTCGAAAGCCTGCCGCAGTTCAAGCCTGTTGGTTAAAAGACCAGCGAGCGTCGATAGACTTAGAAATCCTTAAAAACAAAACCCCGCGAGTCCGAAGACTGCGCGGGGTTCATGGAGTAGATATAAATCCGGTTAGACTGATTTTTTAGCAACGCGCCGGCGACGCCAATAGGCCCCGCCGAGGGCCAGCGCACCGAAGATCGCCGCATAGGTCGAAGGCTCGGGAATGCCCGCGACAGTCAGGCTCAAGACACCGGTCGTATTGTTAAAGTTGTAGATGTTGCCACTGCCATCCGTCGCAGTGTAGCTATTACCGGAATTAAGCGCGGCCATGTAACTGCCTCCGACGCTCACCAAGTTGAATGTGCCCCCGGTGTTTCCATCGAAGAGGTTAAAGCTGTAGCTGCCGGTTCCCAGCGACGCCGAGAAGTTAACATTCAGAGTGCCGGCGAATACAAACGTGCCCGAAGTCGTCACATTGATGGCCGGGGAACTGATAAATGACGTGCCGTTCGGAATCGTGACCGTCGATATCGCCGTGCCGTTCAACGCGATTGAGTTCGCTCCTGCGGCCAGCGTCCCCGTGCCCTGCAAGCCTCCCAGCGTGTAGGTATTCGTTCCGGCCACAGTGAAGCTTACCGTTCCCGCACCGCTCACATCCAGCGGGCTGTTCTGCAGCGCATTCACATTCGCCAACGCCAACGTGCCCGCGCTCACCAGTGTCGAGCCAGTAAAGGTGTTCGCAGCTTTCAAGGCCATCGTGCCACTGCTATTCTGAACGAGGCCGGTCACACTGGAACCAATCACCCCATTGAAGTTAACCGTGTTGGCCGCACCTGTATTGGTAATCGCCCCCACGGTATTGACCCCCCCTGCGCCAAAATTCACCGGACTGAGGGCACTGCCATTGTTAATCGTCACCGAGCCGGTGCCGGTAATGGCGCCATTAAGACTTAGACCCGTGGAATTGGTGCTGGTCCGCTGGATAATCAAATCATGCGCAAGTGTCATCGCTCCGGTTAAGGTCGGCGCGCCACCCACATCGTTTATGGTGCGATTTCCCGCACCGCTGGAGATGGAAATCGCGCTGGCCAGAGTCACGTTGGGCGAAAGAGAGATCGCCGCATCCAGACCAACCACAGCGTCACCGATGACAATGTTACCGGTGCCAAAGGAATTACTGATTCCATTCGCGCCGATCACAGTTCCGGATTTTACAGTGAGTCCACCGGTAAAGGAATTGCCGTTGTTTAAGGTCAAACTGCCGGTGCCAACCTTGATGAGGCTGCCGCCGGTGCCGGAAATGACGCCGGCATATGTCGTCGAAGTGTTATCCCCGCCAATGGTCAAGGCGGCAGCACCCAGAGTAACCGTCGAGCCTGCGCCACCATTAAGCGACCCGATGCTGTTATTAAAACCCGTGATATCCAAATTGGCACCCGTTCCCTGCCCCAAGGTAACGGCGGACGTCCCGCTGAAGGCGGTTGTAGAGCCCGCCTTCACGGAACCAGCGTTGATGATGGTCTGCCCCGTATAAGTGTTATTGCCGGAAAGCGTAAGTGTGTCCGAACCGTCCTTGGTAAGTTGGCTGGAGCCGCTGCCGATCGAGCCGCTGATGGTCAGGCCGCCGGTGCCCATGGCATGGATAATCACTTCGCTATTGGTCGCGCCCACCTGCCCATTGGAAATCGTATAGGCGTTGCTCCCCGTGGAAAGAATACCCTTCTGGGTCACCGTCATGGTGGAACCACCGAGGTTCAAAGCCCCAACTCCACCCGTGCCATCAAGGGTAAGGGTGTTGACCGCAAAGTTTCCGCCGGTGACCGACAGGCTTCCAGACGTAACAAAGTCAGTGGCGGATGCATTGCTGGTTGCGGTCAGCGTAGTCTGTCCGGTCAACCGCACGATGCCGGTCCCTGTCGCCTGGGCAAATCCAGTTCCGCTGCCGTCCTTGACCGTGGCCCACCCCAAGGTGCCTGCAGTTTGGGAACTCGCCAATGCGGTATTGGCGGAGGAAATATCCACGTTAAGCGTGGCGTTGGTGGTTCCGCGGGAAAGAGTGCCAACCGTCAATGTCGTGCCAGACCCGCCATTTGAATTCAGCGTGATATTGTTGCCATAGTTTTTGGCCGTGAGATTCCCCATCGTTTGAGACGTGGTCCCCGTGGACTTGCCCTTGATAAGCAACGTGCCCCCACCGCCAGCGGTGCCCGTTCCCAACGTCAATGTATTCGAACTACTCATCAGATCGGTGGGCGTGGCCATATTGGCGAAATCCAAGATCGTCGTGCCACCACCCGTGACACTCAGACCACCGGTGAAGGTGTTGGCATTTGCCCCATTAAAGGTCACAGTGCCAAGGCCGCTATCGTTCACCAAGAAAGCGCCGCTTATCACCCCACCGAATGTTAAGCTACTCGCGGCAGCTGTTACATTGAAGTTACGTGCGCCGCTCAAAATGATATCCATGTTCAACGTCTGCGATCCCGTTGAATTGTTACTGATGTCATTGGTCAGGATAAACGTATTCCCTGACATGGTATACGAGGCGGAGTTGCCAAAATTGATACCCGAAATCTGAAAGGATGAGTTTGTCAGCGTATTGGTCAGAGTAGTCCCTGATGTGCCCGCCGCATTGAACGCGAGCGTATTACCACTTGGCGGCGCGCTACCACCCCAATTAGCAGCTGTTGCCCAATCGGTGTTACCTGATCCCGCTGCACCGGTCCAAGTCGAGGTTACGGCCTGCACAGACTGGCCAATCGCAAGAATACTCGCAGCCAACAAAACAGCGGCGGACTTGACGACCTTAGACGAAACGAGGTTTCTCGCACTAAATGTAGAATTCATGGGCTCGGGGTGGGGAATCAACTAATCCTGAGATCAAGATCTACCCCTCACCGAAAGAATAATGCCACAACCCATTTTGTCCCCATTTCGGGGACAAAATGCCCATAATATATCAACATCACTCAATATACACCGACGTAGATTACGCCCCCAAATCAATGCAGCCAAAAATGCATTTGAAATACTTTATCACCCAGCAAAAGACAGGGGCATTTGGCCAAAATCGCGGGCACCGGTCATAATTCAATCGCGGCCTCACAATGGCCACCAAAACCAGCCGCGCATGCTCTTTTTCAGGTGAGACATCTGCGTCTCGAAAATGATCGCCCCATCATAATTAAAAATCCCGCGGGGCGAAGACCTCGCGAGGCCATAGAAAAATCGAGAAACCGATCAGACAGGTTCGCCGGCAAGGCGACGGCGCCAAAACACGTAGCCCAACGCCAGCGCACCGAAAATCGCGGCATAGGTCGAAGGCTCGGGGATCGCGGCGAGAATCGTCAAAGACCCCGTTCCGGCGAAGACGTTTGTGCTGCCGAAATACGTATTGAGTGCAGTGGCATCATAGGTTCCCGGGCCAATGTTTGTGCCACTAATCGAGGTCAAGGTGTAGATAGTTTCCGCGTTCAGTGAGCCTGCGGTGAAATTCAGATTAATTTTGGCTCCGGTGTTAAGCGTGCTGTCAAAGACCACGTTGGCGGCATCGCTGATCGATGCATTGTTCCCCAGCGTCAAGATGCCGCCGGCATTCACCCGGATATCGCCCGTGCCAAACGTGCCTGCACCCGAAGTGCTCAGGGTGCCCAGCGACACAAGCGTCTGTCCGTAGCTGTTGGAGCCGGAAAGAATCAGCGCGGAATTGGCGCTGTTTTGAATGACCTGCGTGACGTTGCTGCCGATGCTGGCGCTGATCTTGGTATCAATGGCCCCGGCGGATCGCGTTCCGATCGAGCCCGTGCCGCTATTGGTAATCGTTCCGCTGTTGTTAATGGCTGCACCCGACAGGATGACATTCGAATCAAATGATCCCGAAAGAGTCGCATTGCTTTGCAGCACAAGGTTGCCCGTGCCAGTAATACCGCCGGAGACAGTCAGACTGCTACCGCCTGCATTGTTTGTGATCACATTCAGATTGGTTCCGTTAAGCGTAACCGCACCCGAAAAATTCGGATTAAAACTAGTAACGCTGATCGTGCGAGTGCCCGTGCCAACCACGTTGATGGCATTGTTGCCCGCCCCGCTGGATCCGATACCGTCGTTGGCAACATTGAGCGTCGCCGCCAACCCGGTATTGGCCACATCGCCAAGGGTAATCGTGCCGACATTATGTGCATTATCCGCCCCCAATGCCTTCCCCTGCACGTTTACCGTGCCTGCCTTTATCGTAATGCCTCCGGTGAAGCTATTGGTGCCACGAAGGTTCAAGGGAGAAGTCGCGCTATTTTGAATGACACCCGTGACATTCGAACCGATGTTGCCGGTGATCGTTGTAGCAGCGCCGACAGTATTGCTGCCACTGTTGGTAATGGTTCCGGCGTTGTTTACGGTGTTACTCAGAATGATAGACGATGTCGCATTAGTGCCGCCGACTTGGGTCGTCAGATTTCCGGTGCCGCCAATGGCGCCCGAAAAGGTAAAGGTGCTTTGATTATTATTCGTTGTAGTCAGGGCAAGGTTGCTACCCAGAGTAATCGCGTTCGTGAAAGTCGCGTAGTAGTTGGCCAGATTGATCGTCGCCAGCCCCGTGCCCGTCGTGGAGATGGTGTTGCCATAGGTGACTGTCGTGGTCGGATTGATATTCAGAGTCGCCGCCACGCCGGTATTCACGCTGTCACCAATGGTGATCGCGCCTGTCCCCAGGCGATTGCTCGCGGTCGCATTCGAACCGGGATCGACCTGCACCGTGCCCGCCTTGATGACGATGCTTCCAATAAAAGCACTGTTGTCACCGGTCAGGACTGTTTTCGATGTCGTGCTGCTTTGCACGAGGCTGGTGACGTTGGCTCCCAGGCTGCCGCTTACGTTAAAAGAGCCGGTGCCCGTGCCGTTGTTGGTGATGGTGCCCGCATTGTTGATCGAACCGCTAAACGTGCTGCCACCAACTCCTCCACCACCGACAACAAGCGAAAGATTGCCGGTAAAAGCACCCGCATACGATCCACCACCGGTCATGGTCAAGGTCGAGGCAGTTCCAGAAGCATTCGTCGTGGTGCCTCCAGCGGCGGCCGCAGTCAATTGACTGAAGCTTTCGTCGCGGCCGTTGGCGTCAAAGGTTCCCCCGTTGACCGCCACATTCACCCCTGCATAAAGCTGATCCCCTCCCGTGCCCGCCAATTGCAACGTGCCGCCGTTGATCGTGACATTGCCACCCAAGGCATGATTCGCACTCGTGCTGGTCTTGTTCAGTTGCACCACACCATTCGATAAGGTCAGCCCGAGATAACTATTATCGCCGGTTCCGCCGATAATGAGTGTGCCGGCATTGGACGCATCACCAAAAGCGATCTGCACACCCGCGGTGCCCTTGACCGTGCTGGTCACATTCAAGGTGCCGCCCGTGCCCACCAGCCAAGTCTTGGCCGACGAGCCAAGGGAAACTGTTCCGCCCGAAATGGTGTCAGTGCCGCTGGTCAACGCACTGGCATCAACGGCCACTCCTGTGGTTGAGCCAACGGTGAGGACATTACCCAAAGTCAGTGTATATGCCCCACTCAAAGCCCACCCTCCGGTTGATCCAAACTGCAAACCGCCAATGCTGCGATTGGCCGTGAGCGCCGGCTGGTTGGTGGTGGGCGTTCCCGTGAATATCCCGTAATCAGTCGTGAGATCATTGGTCGGCGCGGTGCCACCCCAGTTGGTGCCGGTTTCAAAATTCGTGTCCGTCGCCCCGCTCCACGTCACACCGGCGGCAAAGGCGACGGAAACAAAACATGAAGCGACCATCATGCCGGCAAACAGTCTGAACAAAACACAGCCCTTGGCGGACCCGGAAGTGATAACAGCAGGGGTATTCATGATGATCAAAGTGATTGAAGCCGATTTAACTCAGAAACGGGGGGTATTCCCTAACTACCAAGCTTCGATTCTACTAGACGGGGTCAGTGATTTTCTATGAGAAACCAGCCCTTTTTTATCATAAAAACGTCATTTACCTCGATCAATTTCCGGCAACATCCGCGATTAAAACGCAGGCGGAAAACCGCGCCACAAATGCCCGGTAATCCAGCCGTCTGAAAAAGCCCCTCGCTTGCAACCCCGGGCAAGGAGGCATTGCCTTGCGCCCTGCAATGTTTTCCAGCCTCGCCCGCACTGCTGCCATCCTGATCGCCTTTCTTCTCGGCGCACTCACCCCACAGGCACAATCTCTCTCAGGCGCCATTCCGTGGCTCATCATGGGGATGCTTTTCCTCGTCTTCCTGTGCACGACGTGGACGCGGCAGAGTTTGCACCGCAGCCAAGCCGTTCTTCTTGCCGCCAATCTTCTCATGGCTTTCGCCGGCCTGTCGCTCGGCTGGCTGGTCGGCGGACGCGAGGTAGGCCTCGCGTGTTTTTTTGCGGGGATCGCCCCGACTGCGGCGGCCGCGCCCGTCATCATCAGTTTTTTGCGGCGCGATGTGTCCTATGTGACCACCACCTTTCTGCTCACCAACGTCGTCGTCGCGGCGCTCCTCCCCGTGGTATTGCCGTGGGTGCTCGGTGAGGTCGACGCCACGCTCTTTGGCCGCGTCGCCGGCAGCGTTGCCATGCTCATCTTCGTGCCGATGGCATTGGCGTTTCTCGTGCGGCGCATCCATCCGTCCGCCACCGCGTGGCCGGCACGCCTGCGTGATGTATCGTTCGGAGCGTGGATGGTGACGTTGTTCCTCGTGATGGCCAACGCCTCGCACTTTTTGCGCACCCAGGCCGGCGTGCCCCGCCTCGTCCTGGTCGAGATCGCCGGCGTCACCATCATCATCTGCGCCGCCAACTTCGCGCTCGGTCGCTGGATCGGCGGCTCGACCTATGCCGCCGAGGCCAGCCAGTCGCTAGGCCAGAAGAATACCAGCTTCACCCTGTATCTGGCTCTCACCTACGCGAACCCACTCGTCGCCCTGGGGCCAACCTGTTACATCCTCTGGCACAATCTCTGGAATGCGTGGCAACTCCACCGCATCCATCGTCGCCCTTAAGCCGGACTCGGTGTCGCGCCAGCGGCGCCATCCGTTTTTTCCGCATCGGCCGACGCTTTCATCTTCAAATACGCGCCCAATACTTCGTAAAGCGGACGGTCGCCCGTCTGTTTCTTGAGTTCCAACCATTCGAAGACCGCTTGTTGCACCGACACGTCGTAGGATTTCAGCGACTGGCTGGCCTCGACAAAACCCGCCACGGCCGCCGCCACCGTCGTTTCCAGTCCGTTCAAGGCATTGATCGCCGCAACATAGTCATCGATCGACTCCCGGAATTTTAATCCGCGCGGCTGCAGTTTTAGCGCGGCGAAATTGACGTCCTTTGAACTGATAAAGGGAATGTGCATCCCGAATGGATTTACCGTCAATCCCTGCCCCGCCATTTTGGCTACCCTCAGGCGCTCTTCAATCACGGCCATCTCGGCCACCGCTTCCGCCTCCGTCGGAAATGTTTTTTCACGCTCGGTTCCCTCCTCCGCCCAGCGCACTTGGAAGGCAACCAAACCGCGGTAGAAAGTCTGGTGGAGCGTGACCGGCGTTTCGGAGTTCATGATGTCTGGCTGGGTTGGGCATCGCCCCACAAAGGAGTTTTGCAAATCACTGACCAGCATGGGTCGTGCCACGATCCATGCTTCACCCCACAACCCTGATTCCACGATCTCCCGCAACGGCGCCCAAACCGATCAAGGGTTGGTCATCACTCCACTAAGCGGCTGGTGAACGACCGCGTCCCAGGCGATTTCTTGAAGCGCACGATTGAGGCGCGCGTCCCATTGCGGGTGGTGCGCATGCGTCAGGATATCCGGCATCGGCAGCCCCACCGGACTGCGGCGGTAGATAATCGCGAAATTACAATAAGCCGCCAAGACCTGCAAAGGCGGCTGCGGGTGCCCCAGTTTGTCGGTGAACAGCTCCGACTGCTTCGTGATGCCGGGCATCGTTCCTTCGATAATCCTGGTTCGCACGGCGAGGATCGCCTGGCCCACCGGGGCCACTTCCACCACCGGCGCGCCCAGCCGCTTGTTCAAAGCGACGACATACGCATCCATCTCCTTGAAGTAGGGCGCGTGCAATGCGCGCAAACCCTCCGCCGTCGCCGCATCAGGATTGACCGACGCCGGGTCTCCTTTGAACGGCCACTCAAACTTGTCCCAAGGAATCCAGAACTCCTGCAAAATCACCCGGATCCGGGGATTGCGGGCATAACCAAGCGTCGCGAATTTCTCGATGCCGTCATCCGGATGAAGCATGCAGGCAAGGGTAAGCACATCGACCTTGCCGGCCCACAACGCCGCTTTCGCCTCATTCTTCGCATCGGGCACGTTCCAGTGCTGGATGGCCTGGCTTCCGCCGATCTTTGACACGCCGACGATTTCATGCCCTTGAATGCCGGCTTTTTCCGCCATGTCCTTTAAGATCGGGGCGATAAACCACGCGTGAAAACTGTTTCCGCAGGTGAAAACATGCTGCCCTGTTGCAATCGGTGCGGCCTGAACAGATGCCACGTCCTGCCCGAATATTTTCGCGCTGCCGGCCGTGATCAACACCATCGCCAGCAAGCCGGCCCTTAGTCTCAGTTTCATGATCTTTTTTTTGGGGGTTAAAAAGCAGGGCGGATTGGATGCACATTTGCCGTTCGCGGCCAGATTCAAATTAAACGCTTCCCACCGGAGAGCCATAAGCGGATTACTGACTCGCCCGCTTGCGATTTGCCTGCGGCCACCGCACATCCCGCCAACTCCCCATTCTCATGCGTCCCCGCATTCTCGTCATCGATGATTCCAAAGCCGTGCGGCGCATCGCCGAAAAAGCCCTCGCGGCATTCGATTGCGTCGTGGACGAGGCAGCCAACGGCTTCAACGGGCTTTTCGCGATGGAAAGAAATCTGCCCGACCTCCTGCTGCTCGATGTGAGCATGCCCGTCATGGATGGCGTGGAGATGCTCACGTTGCTGAAATCCCATCCCCAGCTTCGTCTGGTTCCGGTGATCATGCTCACTTCATCGACCGACCACCAAGTCCTGCCCAAAATCACGGCGTTGGGCGTAAATGTCCTTTTGAAAAAGCCCTTCACCGAGACAGCCTTCGTCGAAACAGTCCGCGGCGTGATCAAACTTAAATCCGCGTAATCCCCGGTCATCCATTCGAGGACATGATTATTTCTCGGCGAAAAATGAGTCTGGCTCCATTTGACGGCATAATTGGCGTGAAAGAGGCTTCTTGCAGCCCGGCTGTTACTTATCGCATGTTGGCACACATCGGCATCTTGAACACCCCTTTCTGCCCGAGGTCTGTCCGCCCCTTTTCCCTCCGGCGGTAGCGCCTCGCTTACGCTACGACCATGACCCCGTCCGCCCACATCCTCATCGCTGATGACTCGGTCATCTTTCTCAACGTCTTCGTGCTCCTTCTCGAAAACGCCGGCTACAGGGTGACCAGCGTTACGGACGGACGGCAGGCGCTTGAAGCCCTGCGCTCGGGAAGCTTCGATTTGGCGATTCTCGACAACGGAATGCCTAATCTCGACGGCATCGGTGCGCTCACGGAATTGCGTGCTTTTCTGCCCCAGTTGCCGGTCATCGTATGCACCGGTTCGGTGACCCAGACCCAGGCCGCCGAATACAGGGCCCTCGGGATAGCCGACCTGCTCTACAAGCCCGTCGATCCTCGCATTCTTCGCGAAAAAATCAGCCGCATCCTTGCAAGCCGGTCGCCTTCCGCGCCGGCCCCGGTCCAACCGGTGGCAAACAAAGCCACCCTCGTCACCAACTCACACCTTCCCAGTCCGCTCATCGCCGGTCCATCGAGAATGGCGGTCAAACTGAAGGCGGATCTCACACGCCTGCGTGACTTTCGCTCCGTCGCCATCTTGGAGGGACTTCAAGGCTCGGGCCGTTTCGAGCTCGCCCTCTGCGCCGCACCCGTGGCCAACAACTACAGCCTTGCCTGTCATGCCAACGAGCTCGACGCGGCTCTGCTGGAAAAATTGATCCAATCGGCGCACCATCACCAGCACCCCTTGTTTTTGGTCATCCTGGATGCCGACCGCCTGACTCCGGCCATACAGACCGCGCTTGAAGATTTGGTGCGAGGAAGGATCGAGAAACACGCCGAGGTCTCGAAACGGCTGCGCATGGTCCTGTGCACCCAGACGTCCCTCTGCGACATGCATTTCAACGAATACCTCCTCATGCGCGCGATGGCCTGCACCCAGCGCATCCCGGACTTCTCCCGCCGGCAGGAGGATTGGGTTGATATCGCCAAGGCGATTCTTCATCGCGCCAGCAGCGGCAAAGAGGAGTTTGGTTCCGCTGCGCTTAAGTGGATCGAGCTGCAGCCCTGGCCCGGAGACTACATGCAGCTCCACCGCACGATCGAGCTCGCCCGGCGGCAGGCCCGCCTCACATCCATCATCTCGGCGATGCAGCTGCAAACCGCCGCCGCCAACGAACCCCAGTGCACCGAGCCGCTCTTCCACGATTTGCTGTTTCACGTGCACTCCGGCGAGGAGTAGTCCGCCCGCAACACTCCTCACATCTTCGAGTCGCATGATCTGGCGTGCGGCTTTGTTGTTTTCAGCATCGCCAGCTGCCGGTGACGATGCAAAACATGCGGCCTTTTCAAGTCGGGCGACACCCGTCTCGCCGCCAACACCCTGGTCCGAAAACACCCCTTTCAATCATGATCCGCATGCGCCTGCCCCGCTCGTCCCTGCTTATTCTCGCCGCCAGCCTCCCCTGCGCAACCGCCCTGTGCGCGATCCCCGAAAACCCCGCCCTCCAACCGCTGAACACGAGTCTCTATCATGACGGCTGGATCGACCTGAACAAAAACGGCCGGGAAGACGCCTACGAAAACTCTTCGCTGCCCGTCGAAAAGCGCATCGACGACCTGCTCGCGCGCATGACGCTCGAAGAAAAAACCTGCCAGCTCGCCACGCTCTACGGTTACCGGCGCGTATTGAAAGATCAGTTACCCACCCCAACGTGGAAACAGGAAATCTGGAAGGACGGCATCGCCAACATCGACGAGGATCTCTCCGGCGTCATCGGCCACAACTCCCCCGCCGACATCACTCCGAACGTCTGGCCTGCCTCCAATCACGCCCGTGCGATCAACGAAATCCAGCGTTGGTTCATCGAGGAAACCCGTCTCGGCGTCCCCGTCGATTTCACCAACGAAGGCCTCCGCGGCCTCTCCCACGCCAACGCCACAGGTTTCCCCCCAGGCTCCAGTCTCGGCGCCACTTGGGACCGCGACCTCGTCCGCGAGGTCGGCCATGTCACCGGCTCCGAGGCCTTCGCGCTTGGCTATACCAATGTCTACGCCCCCATCCTCGATGTCGGCCGCGACCAGCGCTGGGGTCGCATCGTCGAGTGCTTCTCGGAGGAGCCCTACGTCATCTCCGAACTCGGCAGAGAAGAATCCAAGGCCATGCAACAGGAAGGCATCGCCTCGACCCTGAAACACTTCGCCATCTACAGCATCCCCAAGGGCGGTCGCGATGGCACCGTTCGCACCGATCCCGCTGTCGCCCCCCGAGAGATGCGCCTCCTCTTCCTCGAGCCTTTCAAGCGTGTCATCGCCGACGCCGCCCCGCTCGGCGTCATGAGCTCCTACAACGACTACGACGGTGTCCCCATCTCCGGCAGCCGTGAATTCCTCACCGACATTCTCCGTGGCGAATTCGGTTTCAAAGGCTATGTCGTCTCCGACAGCAACGCCGTCGAGGACATCACGGGGAAATATCACGTCGCCGCCAATCTCACCGACGCCATCGGCCAGTTCCTCGACGCCGGCGGCAACGTCTGCACCAACTTCACCCCGCCCGAACACTTCATCCTCCCCATTCGCGAACTCGTCAAAAAGGGCCGGCTCCCTCTCTCCGTCGTCGACGCCCGCGTGCGCGACGTCCTTCGCGTAAAATTCCTCCTCGGCCTTTTTGATCGCCCTTACCGCGATCCCGCCAAAGCCGACGCCCTCGTCGCCAACGCCGCGAACTCCGCCATCAGCCTGCGCGCCTCCCGCGAGTCCATCACCCTCCTCCGGAACAAGGACGACGCCCTCCCTCTCAGCCCCGACATCGCCAAGGTCCTCGTCTGTGGCGCCAGCGCCGTTGATGCCGAGATGACCCACGGCCGCTACGGCCCGCCCTCCGGCCCCGTCGTCACCATCCTCGACGGCATCAAGTCCGTCGTCTCCCCTCAGACCAAGGTCACCTACGCCAAGGGCTGTGAAGTCCCCGGTCCCGATTGGCAAAAATCCGAGATTCTCCCGCTGCCAATCCCTCGCTCCATCCAAAAGGATATCGACGACGCCGTCGCCGCCGCCCGCGATGCCGATGTCGTCATTCTCTGCGTCGGTGACACCAACCGCACCGTCGGTGAAGGCCTCAGCCGCACCAGTCTCGACCTCCCCGGCCGCCAGGACGACCTCGCCCGCGCCCTCATCGCCACCGGCAAGCCCGTCATCGTCGTCCTCACCATCGGCCGCCCCGCCTCCATCAATTATCTCTCGATGAACGCCGCCGCCATTCTCACCGATTGGTTCCCCGGACCCTTCAGCGGCCAGGCCGTCGCCGAAGCCATCTTTGGCAAATTCAATCCCGGAGGGAAATCCACCTTCACCTTCCCTCGCACCGTCGGCCAGATTCCCTTCAATTTCCCCGCCAAGCCCCGCAGCCAAGGCGATCAGCACGCTGAAAACGGCGACCCGAATGGCTCCGGCATCAGCAGCACCGGCGGAGCCATTTACCCCTTCGGCCACGGTCTCAGCTACACCACCTTCGCCTACAGCAATCTCAAGATCTCCCCTTCCAAAATCACCGCCGGTCAACCCGTCGACGTGTCCTGCACCATCACCAACACTGGCAAGCGCGCCGGCGATGAAGTCGCTCAACTCTACCTTCACGACACCCTCAGCAGTGTCTCCAGCTACGAACAAACCCTCGTTGGTTTCGAACGCGTCCCGCTCGCCTCTGGCGAATCCAAGACCGTCACCTTCACGATCCAGCCCCGCGACATGGAGCTCATCAACCGCCAGAACCAGCGCGTCGTCGAACCCGGCAACTTCAACGTCATGGTCGGAGCCTCCTCCCAGGACATCCGCCTCAACGGCAAATTCGACGTTGCCCCTTAAAAGGGGTCAGGCCGCTATTTGCTACTTTTTCGGCTCAAATACGCCCTCACCGAGCTCACTTTTCCCATTTTTAGCTCCATCGCGATCCAGGCATGAGGAGCGCCCTCCCGTCGCAGCCGTTTCGCTAGCGCGATCTTCCAAACCGCACCGCCAATATCTTCGGCCGCGTCCGATCGGGTTTTCCCCAGTTGCAGAAGCTCCGCTTCCAACACCTGTCCCCAGTGCGCCTCTTTGAGATTTTTAAGTTCACCGGCTTCCACTCCCGGACTGAGCGCCCGCTGCGCATGATCTTTGGCGATGGCTCGCCGCCATCCTTCGGAGCCGATCGCCCAACCCTTGGACAACTCCGTCAGTCCGCGTCGCTTTTGCTCCGCTTCATCCGCGGCCAGCCCCGTCAGATAGGCCGTATAAGCCTGCCATCCGTCCACTGAATCCGCCAGTCCCCGCTGGGCTAGCCAATCCGCCCCGCAAAACACCGCCGGCCTGCCCTCGCGCGCAAACCTCCGCAGGCTGCTCCAGCGAAAACCCGCCAGATGCTCCGCCGGCACGATTCCCGCGCGGACCGGATTGAGATGGATGTAGTCCACCACTTGCGCCAACGCCGCCGCATCCTCGATGAGCAGCGCCTGATATCGCCCTTGAAACAAATGCCCTCGCTCCTGCCTCAAGCGATTGAACCGCGTGGCAAACGTGCTCTGTAACCAGTGCATGCCCTCCACCAAATTCGCCCGCGGCGTCTCGACCGCCAGATGATAGTGGTTTCGCATCACCACATGCGCGTGCAATTTCCACCCATGTGTCTCGCACGCTTCGATCAACACCTCCTCAAACGCCTGCGCCGCCCCCACCGACTCGAATACATCACGCCGGTAGTTCCCCCGGTTGATTACATGATAAAGTGCACCCTCGTATTGGATCCGCAGCTTTCTCGCCATGGACCCCGAGGGTGCCTGATCCAGACCTTATTTCAATGCAAAATATAGCGTTTAGCGGCCTGACCCCTTGAACTTGGGGCAACCGGCGTGCGCCGACGCTTCATCATCACCAAGCCCAGAGTCCCCGCGCCCAGAAAAAGGGAGTAAGTCGACGGTTCAGGAATCGCACTGACAACCGTCAGCGAACCCGCACCATTGGCCGTGATTCCGAGTGCGATGAGATCGGCGGCTGTATACGTGCCGGCGGATTGACTGACATTGTTAATGTAGAGGCCCGCGATTGATTCCGCCGTCCCGTCAAAGTTAAGATTGAGAATCGACTTGTCGGTGGCATTCGCACCAGTGGAAAGATAAAGGCTGCCATTGTCCGATAGAAACGCACCGTTTCCCGTGCCGGACCCCAGTGACAGGGTCGCGTTGGCCGCCACGGTAATCGACGACGAGAAATTGATGCTGCCAGTCGTCACGGCCAGCGTGCCCGCATTGACCGTGGTCGCGCCTGCATACGTGTTCACGCCGGTAAACGTCAGCGTTCCGCCGCCTGTCTTAATCAATCCACCAGCACCGGAAAGCACACCCGAAAGAGTAATGTTATGCGCAACCCCGCCCGAAGTCGCCGCCTGAAAAGTGACAGGAGCCACGCCGGCACCGACACCTGCCGTGCCTGTATTCAGCGCCATGTCCATGGATGACGACCAATCGGCCAACGCTCCCACGGTGCCACCGGACAGGCCGATATTCGTCGTCAGGCTGGTGTAGCTGGCATTCTTGGAAATGCCATTGGCACCCATATAAAGCGTCCCGCCGGTGACCGTCAGATTACCCGTGCCAGAGACATTAACGGTGCCAAAGGCGATGCCGTTCGTGTTGACCGTGCCGCCGCTGATATTGAGCGTGGATGTCGCCGTCGTGTTTTGATTGATGATGATTCCGCTGGTGGCGCTTTGCGTGACATTCACCGTTCCGCCCTGCACGTTGAAAACACCAGCCACGTTGGTATCACGAGAAATCGTGATGGCTCCCGAAGCCGTGGATGTGGAGGTGATCGTCCCGGAGACCAGAGTCAGCGTGCCGGTCGCGCCTCGGCCGATGAAAATGCCCGTGTTGTTGGAGATGGCAGTCGCCGCACTGGAGTTGACCGTTAAATTGGAGTTAACGACGAACGCCCCTGCGCTGGTGATCGCCGCCGTTCCTGTAATCGAAGAGGTGGCCACGCTGAAGAATTTGTTAACCCCATAATCGAAGGTGCCTCCCGTGAAAGCCACCGTGCCCGCGCCGCTCAAGCCGGTCCCGGTCGAGGTTCCGCCTCCCGCTATGGTAAGAGTCTGGCCACTGGCCACCGTCCCGCTGTTCAGAGTAAGGGAGCTGTTGAATGTGGCACTCTGATTGACGGTCAGAATGCCCGCCGATGTGCCGGCCAGGATGATCGCTCCACCGCTGAACGTATAGTTACCGGTAGTGCCGGCATTGATCGTCATGTTGTTGGCCGTCTGGCTGCCGGAAACCGTCACAGTCCCCGCAGTCCCGCCTGAACCAAAGATTGCGTTGTCCGTCGAAGCGAAGGACACATCTGTCGTCCCGTTTGAAAAAGCCGCACCCATCGCCGGTGCCGTATTGGTCCAAGTGCCATCACCATCACTACCGGAGGTTCCATTCAGTGCCGGATCCCATGTCAGATTAGCCGCAAGAATGCGGGATGAAAACAATACAACGGAGCCGATCAGAGCCAGCTGACAAAAATGATGCGGTCGAATAGTCGATAGGGGTGATGCGGTCTTTTTCATGGGGTCCGCAGCATAATCATTCCCCCCCATGACGTGAATGAGTGAAACCCAACCACACATTTGCGAAATCCAACCGCGTGCTCCCCCAAAAATCCGCACGGATAAATTTCCCCGGGCCTTATCCGTGCGTGTCCGTATGGTTTTTTAATGACGACTTACTTTCCGCCCCTGTTCACCGGACGCATCAGTGTTTTTTATCCTTATCGTGTCCCTTGCCGCCACCCCACTCATGATCATCATGGTCGACGTCATGATGTCCGTGATCCGACTCCTGGCCATGCGAGTCGCCATGGCCCCCTTTGATGCGGACATGGCTGAAATACCCGGTCGGATAACGAACAACCACCTGCTGATGATAAATGAACGGACGATCCGTCTGCATCGACAGGCGCACACTCCGGCCAACATCAAACACGAAGCGCTCAGGCAGGCTGGCGCCCACCCGCCAACTCCCACCATCCAAATAAAACCAAGTGCGATCTGCCGGCCGATAGTAAACGTCTCCGTCGGGGTAATAGTAATAAACCCGGGTTTTCCTAAACCAGTGATGCTCAGCCCACGGAGGCGGTGCGGCCGGACCCACCGGATCGACGACTACAACTTCCGGCGGCGGTGGCGGCAGCGCTTTGCCGACACGTATTTCCACTGACAACGATCCGCTCACATCGGCCCGGCCCGCCGACAGGCCGGCCACCGCAAAGAGGGAAACCAGCAATAGTAATTTTGGGTTCATTTCTCGCACAGACCCGGATTCCCCCAACCGGTTCACTCTTCAACCGTCCCTCACGCCCCTGACGCAAAAACACGCACAGGAGAACCCTGTGCGTGTCACGCGGCCGACAGGCTTGGGCCACCCGGCCCGATCCCGTCGCTTATTTATTACGGAAAGGCTGCGGAACGTAGCCCGGCAGCTCTTCGTCGGTGAAAGCGAAGACGTAGATCTGGTTCGGATTGGTGATCTCTCCACGGGTGCCGTCGCTCGGCAGCTTGAACGGATCGGCGACCGTGGAGAGGAAATCGTTATCATTGGCCACAAACAGGGTGTGCATGGTGACACCGTTCACGTCCACATCCTGCCCGAACGCGACGCCCTCGATCTTCGAGGGGATCAGGTAGCTGTCGATCCCCGCATCGTTGAGTTTGGCAACGATATCGAGGAAGGGCGTCTTGCTGACTGCGTAAGAGGAGAGATCGGCGCTGGGTCCGGTGATGGCCGAGACATCCGTAGCGCCGTCGAGATCGATCAGGTAGAGTTTCTTCACCGCGGCGGCGGAAGCAGTGTCGGTAAGCAACGGCGTGTCGCCCAACCCGGAACCGTCGCGCTCATCAACGAGGAACTGGTGGTTGTTGACGGCGAGGATGTCGCTCACACCGGAGCCGTCGGTCAACAGGTAGGCATACTCATGGGTTGTGCCTTTGCGGACATCGATCGTGACGATGCGCAGGCTCTTCTTTTTGTCCTGCTCAAGATTCGCCTGCATGATTCCGACGAGCATTTTTCCGTCCGGCGTGAGGGCGAGCCCCTCCATGCCCTTGTTGGTGACGCGACCCACGGTGTTGCCCGCGATCTCGACGTCCTTCTGCGAACTCAGATTGGTGATCGCAAGATTGTCGGGCAGCTTGAAGGCCTTGGTGCGACGGCCGGTGGCGCGATCAAATTCGTAAACATACGGGCCGTATTCATCAGAGATGAACACGCTCTTGCCATCGTTCGACACGCGGATGCTCTCGGGATCAAGCCGGGCGTTTTTCGGATCAGTGGAGAGCTTGTTGGGGTCGAAATTATCCGAGCGACCGGTGAAATAATTCGTATGATCAATGGCATTGAGCGCAGGCGCACCGGAACCGATGGGCGTGGTGCCGTCGATCTGGTTGCCCAAGCCGTTGCCGGAGCCGTAAACCAGCGGTGACTTGCTCGAAAGCAGCGTGGTGGCCGTGAGCATGGGCGTCAGCGTGAAAGGCAGTTCGGTGGTCGGATCCGTGTAGGGAGCGAGGCTGAAATTCAGCGTTTGGAAGCGGCAGATGAAGGAAACGGTGTCGTCGACCGAGCTGTTGTAGGGATTGGCGTTGGGCCCGCGATCGGGCAGCGCGAGGAACGTGGTGCCGCCCGCGTAGGCGAGACCCGAGCCGATGCCGCCGAGGCGATTGCCGGGCACGCCGTTTTCGAGCGGAGCCGCCGTGGCAGACGAGAGATCTTCATAAGCGCCGCTGATCGAACCGATGGCGATCAAGTCGACGGCGTGAACGAGCGGGGTCAAAAGCGAGGAGACGAGTGCAAGAGGGAGAAGACGCTGGTATTTCATACTGTTGATTCCGGGTTAGGGTTGATGACTGACGAACGGAACCAACATGAGGCAGTGCTGTGGCGGATACATCGCGACGCGGTGACAATTCGGTGACTTGTCCGCCGCAGGGAAAAGCTCGGGTCACACCCCGACCCAAAAACACAGCATCCGACAAGCTATGGTTGCCCGCCCGCTTCTCCTTGATCCGAAAGCTTTTTCTGAATTTCGCTGGCCAATTCCACGCCGAAAAACGAATATCCCGCAACTCATCACCCCATCATGAACAAAGCGACCCTTCGCGTTTTACTGCTCAGCGCATCCATGCTCTCCACCAGCCTTTGGGCTGCGGACACCGTTACATTTCCCGGCTCCACCGCCACTCCCGCGCCCGCCGCCGCACCGGCATCCGCGCCCGCGCCGAAACAGCAAAAACTCCTCAAGGTTTGCTCGCTGACCACGGCACAGGGCTTCCAGGAGTTTCAGGCCAACGTGCAAGTCGTGCAGACCCAGCGCCAACTGGCGATCGAAGCCAATGCCGCCTACGAAAAAGAAACCAACGCGGCCAAGAAGAAGGAATTGAAGGCGAAGCTCGACGAGCTGCTCGCAAAGCTCAACGAGAACAACCAGACGATGATCAAGACCTACGGGTTCTCCCTCGAGCGCTCCTACACCGTCTCGGTTGAAAAAGCCGACGTCTACATGCTCGTCACCGACGAGGAAGCCGCAAAAATCGAAAAGGCCCAGGCCGACGCCGCCGCGAAAAAGTAAGCGTCCGCTCCTTTTACAGCAGCATCCCGATTAAACTGAAAAGCCGCGGATCAACTCCGCGGCTTTTTCGTGGTCGCAATAAACGCACAGGAAGCGGGCGGTCCCGCCCCCTTCGTCCCGGCTTCAATCCCGCACCGTCTTCAGCCCGAGTCGCGTGATGCGGTCGATCAACTGCGGGAAACTCAGCCCCGCCTTCAGCGCCGCCTGCGCGAAGTCTTCATCCGGCGCCAGCATCGGGTTCGGGTTCGCCTCGATCACATAGACTTCGTTCTTGGCTGTGAGCCGCAGATCCAACCGCGCGTAGCCGTCGATCGTCAGCAGGTGATAGACGCGTTTGCAGACCGCCTCGATGTTCTTCACCACCGCCGGCTCCAGTCCCTCGGCAAAGCGGTTTTCCAAGCCCCAGCGCGCGCGGTAGGCCTCGTCCCACTTCGCCTTGTAGGTGGCGATCTTCGGTTCGTCCGGCGGCACTTCCCGGAAGACCAGCTCGCGGATCGGGAACACCTGCAGGCGGTGGTTGCCCATCACGCCCACATACAGCTCGCGTCCTTCGATGTATTCCTCGGCGATGACGTCGTTGTCCGTCTTCTCGTGGATGAACTGGACCCGCTCGTGAAACTGCTCGTCGGTCTCCACGAACGACGCCTGCGAGATGCCGTAGGACGCCTCCTCCTTGAGCGGTTTGATGAGAATGGGAAACCGCAGGCGCTTCGGGCGCACGATGCGCTTGCCGCGCGGGATGATCACGAAGTCCGCCGTGTGGATGCGGTGGTAACTGAGGATTTTTTTGGAAATGCCCTTGTTCTTGCAGAGCGTCAGCCCCGTGGAGCCGCAACCGGTGAAGGGGATGCCGGTCATCGTGAGAAACGACACGATGTGCTGGTCGAACGCACGGTTGTTCCGGAACTGGTCGGCCAGGTTGAAGATCACGTCCGGGCTGAAGGTCTGGAGCTTCTGGCGCAGGAGATCGAGGTCGTCGAAGATCGCCTGGTGTTCGGTCGGATACCCGAGCTCCTTCAGCGCCGCGAGCACGCCGGCCTCGGTCTTCCAGTCGGCCGTCTTCAATTCGGGACTCATGTCCTGATTGAGCTCCGTGGGCCGCACGGCGTCGAAGAGGGCGAGCACTTTGAGTTTTTTTGCCATGGTCAGGTCACTTGGTGCGTTTGAATTTTCCCGTGAAAAGATAGTTCATCACCAGCGTCGTGATGTAGGCCGCCACCGCCAGATCCGGGGCCGGCGCCCCGGGCGCGAGGTGCAGGTCGAGCTGGTCGCACCGTTCGATCAGCCGCGAGAGCAGCTTGTTGACGCGGTATCGCTTCTCGTTCGTCGACTCGCACACGGCGTCCATCAGTTCGCGCTTTCGCGAGCGGAGGTAGCGCGAGGCCTTCAGCGCCGGGCCGCCCTCCGGCGCGCCGGCGAAAAGCTGGCGGAGATCGCGGTCGTAGAAATCGGGATACGTGTCCTCATACTGTTTCTTTTTCCGCGCGTAGTAGGTCTTCAGCTTGACGTTGAGGAAATTGAAATCCCGCTCCCGATACCCCGGCTGGTAGGGCGGCGGCAGGCCTTTGAGCGAACTCATCAGCTCCTCCACGTATTCGAGCTTCTGCAGCGCCTTCCAGCCCTTGAAGCGGGTGCGCCAGTCGAGTCCGGGCGTGAGCCACACCGCGAAGGTCTCGGCGAAGTCCTCGTCCGGGTGGCTCTGGGCATACCAGTCGTCAAGGTGCACGACAAACGAGTGGCTGTAGGGCCGCGGACGGTAGAACTCCGGCGTCGTGTCGGCGGACGTCCGCCCGAACATCCGCTGCCACTTCCGCTTCTTCGTGAGTTGGTAGGCGTAGGCATACGCATGCGCCGCCTCATGCCGCATCAACCGCATGAACCACTCCGGATTCTCGCCCTCCACCTCGAGCATCATCGTCTTCTCCAGTTTGCGCAGACGCTCATGCGTGAGGAAAAACGGCACAAAAATCGCCGGAATGCCCACGGGCACGAACCACTCGTCGCCCACATGACAGGGCGGATGAAACCCCAGGCCTTTGGCGGAAAGCTCATCATAGAGCTGCTGCACCAGCGCTTGCAGCGGCGTGTCCCCCAGGTTCAGGCCAAGCTGGGAGATCTTTTTTTCGAGCAACGCCTCGTCGCTCAGATCAGCCCACGGGGTGATTTCCATGGGCGACAGATAAACCGTGCGCCTGAGCCGCTACAAGCCGGTATCCGTCGCCCGCAGCCGGAGGCATCCCAGACCTCCACGCCAAACTCTACCCAACCATCAACCCAACTCGCCCCCGCCCTTCCAGCCTGGCGCTCAGCCCGCTTATGCCGCAGCGGGACGAAACCGCTTCCATGCAAGCACGCCGAGAACGACGAACAGCAGCAGGGCCGCCCCTTGTGCGATCGCAAACGGCGGCTCCTTCTGCGTCGGCGCGAGCGCCTTCAACGCCGGCACTTTCAGGAAAAGCTGCACGATCAGGACGAAGACGTTCAGGTAAAGCGCCAGCACCGCGTTGACCACATAGGTTCCCCGCCACGCGCCGGCCAGATGCCGCCCGTAGAGCGCCAGCACGGCGATTGCCAGCACCACCATCGACACGATGCCCGTCCCGAGCGCGGGCGTGAATCCGTTATACGGAAAAAGAAATCCCGTCACACTGGTCGCCACCGTCGTCGCCAGAAAAACCGCCGTCCACCCCCGCCCCGGCTTCCCCGTGATCATCCCTCTTACGACGACAAATCCCGTGAAGATTCCGATCAGGCTCAGCAAAACGTGAAACAGAGTGAAGGCTTCCATGATAGTCATTGTTATCAGCACGATGCAGACCACCCCCGTAAGCGGGAATCGCCGCGCACCGTGATCCGGACTCGTGCCACGCCCGTCAGCCAAAGAGCCATTTTTTGAGCAGCTTCGTGTAGCGCGGCATCACCACATACGTCATGAGGAAAACAATCGTCCCCGTCGCCACGAGCATGGTGAGCGCCCGCCATTCCGGCAGGCCCGCGACACGCAGCGCCGGCACCACCAGCAGCGGCACGACCATCACGAGCGGATAGATCGCCGACCACGTTACCACAAACTGCTTCCATCGCACCGGCACCTTCGCCTTCGCCCCCTCGGGCGTGAACCAGAAATCCAACCCGCTCCGGATAAAAAAATCGTCGTCCTTCGCGAGCAACGGCTGCACCTCCTCGATGAGCCGCTTACGATCCGGCGAGTGCATCCACGCCTCCAAGTGTTCGCGCGTGTCGAAACGAATGACCACCGTGTAGGTCGCCGTGAGCCCCCGGATCGGACGCACAATATGCCAGTCCAAGTGCCCCGGATAGGCTTTGCAGACCGGCGCGATTTTATCGAGCCACTCCTCGTAACCCTCGCGCCCACCCTCCCGCACGCGATGCGTGATGACCACCGTCGCGCCTTGTTCTTCTGCCGTCACGGAAGCCGGTTCATTCGTCATGATGAGGAAAAGCCCAAGACATCCCGCCATTCGCGTCAAAGCCCCATCACGATCGAATAACGTCAGACGCCCTTCAGCCCGTCCCGGACACTTGCGTCCGCGTCACCTGCCTTAAAACCCGACTCGAATGGGCCTAAGTCCAATCAAAAATAGCATCTAGCGGCCTGACCCCTTCGGCTTGGCCGGACCCCTTTGGCTTGGCCTGCTTGGGACACAGCTTGGGCGTTAAGTTTGGATCCTCAAGACATATACAGCCTTGGGGTCTCGCGCTATATCTTGGCGACATAGTCTGGTTAATATATTCAAACTAGTCAGGCGTTCCAAAATTTTTTTCGCAGTCCCCCAATCCCGAGAAAGATGTCGAGCCGCTTGAGAAACTTTTACAGTCTCATACTCCACTACATAATTTATAATCCGCTTTTCCTCCTCAGACAACTTGCCAAATGCCTCCTCAGAAACCACATCTCGCGCGACATCACTATCAATATAACGCCGCCGCTGCTTGTGATTATTTTGGAGCTTTACGGTTACATTTACATTGCCACTCAGGGAGTGATTAAATGCTGGTGCCGGAAGGCGATTTTCACTCATTGCGTCACGCATTCTCCGTGTGCCCTCATTTGCACATTTCACAAAATCAAAATACCTCATGGCCTCCATTAAGAATGGATTCCTTGGATTGTGGGTTTCGTAAATATTTTCAGGTGTGACCATTGGCGGCAATGCACCCGGGCTTACAATAAGCATCTTATCATCAAATATTTTTATAAATATCGTCATGTTCCTCAAGCCATAAGATCTATGGCAACATGCATTTACTATTCCCTCATACCAAGCCACTTTTGGATATTCAGGAACTGAATAAAATCGACCGTCGCTCCCTAGTGCAGAAAAATCCCGAAGCTGGGCGGAAATATGCTGTTCGGCCTGAGAAATTAAAATAGGCAAAGGACCTTCTATTACTATATCCTTAACAAGATTATAATCAACTCCACTCCCTTCAAATTCACCATCAAACCGCATAATCCTAATTTTGCATCCAGGGAAATGCAGATGCGGCTCTTTAGCCAAAAGAAGGCAGCATGCATTATTAGGGATTAAACGCCCACGTTCTAGCGTCCCAAGTCTTTGCTGAGCCAAAATATCCTTTGACTCATGGTGAAGTTCCAATCCCTTTAAAACACGAACGTTCGCGCAAAATTTTTCCACTAGGTCATTATTAAAATCCTGAGGAAATATCAAGCTGACTGGTTCTAATTCAAATTGGACCTCACCCTTCTCAATCTGCAATTCTCGTATCTCCTCATCTCGAAGTTCATGTTTTTTATCTCCACTCCGGCGAAATGCCTTACCCGAAACATGCCGAACAACCTTATCTTTTCTATAATGAACCAAAAATAATATCACAAAATCCAGAAATCCCTTATTGTTTTCAACCGACACTCTTTTGGATTCAATGCGCGCATCCGGGCAATACACACGCCAACAATCCTCAAGTGCATTAATGGTATCCGAGGAAGCAGTCCGACACCCTGCAATGGCACCACTATTATCAATCCCTATCACAACCAATCCACCGTCTGGGCCTGTGTTTGACCACATAGATAAATAATCACCCAATTCACGCGGGTTGAATGCCACGGCCTTACGCTCCAAGCGCCTGTCTTCATTGAGCATTCTCAACACACGCCCATTCGCATTTTCATAAATATCTCTGACGGTCCACAGCGCAGGAATCTGCGGCAGATTTACTACCTCTAAGTTAAAATCGAGCTGCTGTTCGTTTGCCGGCGTTTCCATTATATATACGTAAAGAGAGGGCTCAAACGAATAGAGACCTCAACTCTTTGATTTTTAAAGTAAAAGCCCCGGTCTTTTGACCGGGGCTTCGTTTTTAAAACTTATTGGCAGGCTTCGCATTCGCCGCCGTTGCGCATCGCCTCGATGCTGCAGGCGGTTTTTTCGGCCGCGGTGTAGGTCTTTTTCGGAGCGCCAGCGAGCTGGCTGCCTACGTCGGCCTTCTTTTCGTGGCTACCGCCGGCGTCGCCGCTGTTTTGGCCGCCCGAGGCGCCCTCGCCCACCGCGCCGCGCATTTCCTTTTTCACGCCGACGGTCGCTTTCTCGATGTTCGAGGCGCCGAGCGTGCGGAGGTAGTAGGTGGTCTTGAGGCCGGTGTGCCAAGCCTGGCGATACATGTGGGACAGGTTCTTGAGGTCGGGAGTCTTGAGCCAGAGGTTCACGGACTGGGACTGGTCGATCCACTTCTGGCGGCGGGCGGCGGCTTCGATGACCCACTTGAAGTCGATGTCGAAGGCGGTCAGATACTTTGCCTTCAGGTCAGCGGGGACGGCGTCGATGTCCTTCAGGTCGCCGTCGAAATACTTGAGGTTGTCCATCATCTCCTGGTTCCAGAGGCCGCGCGCCTTGAGGTCCTTCACGAGGAAGTAGTTCAGGACGATGAACTCGCCGGAGAGATTGCTCTTCACGAAGAGGTTCTTGTAGGTGGGCTCGATGCAGGGCGAGGTGGCGGTGATGTTGGAGATGGTGGCGGTGGGCGCGATGGCGAGGACGTTGCTGTTGCGCATGCCGTGGCGGGCGATCTTGGCGCGGAGGGGCGTCCAATCCATCTTGCCGCCGCGGGGGACCTCGACTTCGACGCCGCGTTCTTTCTCGAGGATGTCGATGGTGTCCTGCGGGAGGAGGCCGCGGTCCCACTTGGAGCCTTTGTAGGAGCTGTAGGTGCCGCGTTCGGCGGCGAGGTCGGAGGAGGCTTCGTAGGCGTAGTAGGCGATGGCTTCCATGGCTTCGTCGTTGAACTCGACGGCTTCCTTGGAGGCGAAGGCGTGGCCCTTGATGTAGAGGGCGTGGGCGAGGCCCATGACGCCGAGGCCGATGGGGCGGTGGCGGCGGTTGGAGGTCTCGGCGGCCTTGGTGGGGTAGAAGTTGATGTCGATGACGTTGTCCAGGGCGCGCACTGCCGTCTGGATGGTCTCGCGGAGCTTCTTGTGGTCGAGCTGGCCGTCGGGGAGGAGGTGGTTCTCGAGGATGACAGAGCCGAGGTTGCAGACGGCGGTCTCGTCGTTCGACGTGTTGAGGGTGATCTCGGTGCAGAGATTCGAGGAGTGGATGACGCCGACGTGGTCCTGCGGGGAGCGGAGGTTGCAGGCGTCCTTGAAGGTGATCCAGGGGTGGCCGGTCTCGAAGAGCATCGAGAGCATTTTCTTCCAGAGTTCGAGGGCTTCGATCTTCTGGCCGTAGATTTTGCCTTCCTCGGCGAGTTTCTCGTAGCGGACGTAGGCTTCCTCGAACTTCTTGCCGTAGAGTTCGTGGAGGTCGGGGGTTTCGTTGGCGCGGAAGAGGGTCCACTGGGCGCGGGCCTCCATGCGTTTCATGAAGAGGTCGGGGATCCAGTTGGCCGTGTTCATGTCGTGCGTGCGGCGGCGGTCGTCGCCGGTGTTCTTGCGCAGCTCGAGGAACTCGAAGATGTCGTTGTGCCAGGACTCGAGGTAGGCGCAGCCGGAGCCCTTGCGTTTGCCGCCTTGGTTGACGGCGACGAGCTGGTCGTTGTGGAGTTTCAGGAACGGGATGACGCCTTGGGACTCGCCGTTGGTGCCGCCGATGTGCGCGCCGGTGCCGCGGACTGCCGTCCAGGAGCCGCCGAGGCCGCCGGCCCACTTGGAGAGCTGGGCGTTTTCGGCGATGCCGCGATACATGATGCCTTCGAGGGAGTCATCGACGTAGTAGAGGTAGCAGGAGGAGAGCTGGGAGTGGAGCGTGCCGGAGTTGAAGAGGGTCGGCGTGCTGGAGCAGAAGCGGCGGCTCTTGTAGAGTTCGTAGAGGCCGGTGACCTTGGCTTCGCGGTCGCCGGGTTCGTCGATGAAGAGGCCCATGGCGACGCGGATCCAGAAGAACTGGGGCGTCTCGAGGCGGCGGGAGGGTTTTACCGTTTTGTCGATGATCAGGTAGCGATCGTAGAGGGTCTGGACGCCGAGGAAGTCGAGTTCGAGGTCGGCGGTGGGGTCGAGGACGGCGGCGAGCTTGTCGAGATTGAAGTCGAGGAGCTTCGGGTTGAGGCGCTTGATGGAGGCGCCGTGTGCGAGGTATTTCTTGAAGGCGGCGACGTGGAAGGCCTTCAGCTTGGCGATGCCGTCTTTCACGATGTCCCAGCCGAGGACTTCTTCGTAGATGTAGGTGAGCTGGATGCGGCCGGCGAACTTGGCGAAGTCGGCGTCCTTCTCGATGAGGGTCTTCGAATTCAGGATGATCGTCTGATCGAGATCTTTCTTGGAAATCTGGTCGAAAACGGAGCGAAGGAGCTCCTGCTCGATCTCGTCGGTGGAGAGGCAGAGGTCGAGGCCGATGGAGGCGAAGGCGATGCGGGCCTTGAGGTCGGAGCGGTCCCAGAGGAGGTTTTCGCCGTTGGCGAGTTTCACCATGATCATCGTGGGCTGCGCAGGCTCGGCGGGAACGGCAACCTCGGCGGCAGGCTCGGCGGCACGCTCTTCGGTGCGGAGGGCGCGATAGAGGATGTAGGCCTCGGCGACTTTGTAGTGGCCGGCCTTCATGAGCTCTTCCTGCACGATGTCCTGGATCTCTTCGATGTGAACGAAGGATTGCTTGGAGGCGTTGACGCGCGCGGCGACCGCCTGGGTGATGGCGACGGCGGGCGTGCTGTCACGGTGGAGCGAGAGGAAGGACTTGCGGACGGCGATCTCGACCTTCTGGGGAATGAAGGGAACGACCTGCTTGTTGCGGCGGATGACGCGGAGCGTGCCGGTCGCGTGGGGGGCGGGCGTGAGGAGCTTGCGGCTGCGATTCAGGAGGAGGCTCTTCGCGATGTCGTAGGCGTTGTTGTCAACGAGGGTCTTCTCGATGAGCTCGTAGAGATCGTTGAGCGAGATGCGGAGAGGCGACGTGCGGAGGGCTTCGGCGGCGAGCGTGGCCGCGACTTCCTTCACGATGCGGCCCACGAAGGCGCGCGTCTCGGCGGTAAAGATGTTGGTGGTCTCGCCGCGGGCGAGATGGACGTTGGTGACGGCGCGGCCGAGGGTGTCGGCGATCTCGGTGAGATCGAAGCGGGTCTCACCCTGCGGCGCGAGCAGCGCGATCTCGGGAAGCAGAGGGGTGTCGGTGGCAATGCAGTCGCCCCACGCAAAGTTGGGTTTGTTTTCTACGGGAGTGTGGGTGGCGCGTTTGAGGGCGAGATCGTGGGAAAGAGAGGGATTCATCTACGGAAAAACTTACGGACAGTGGACGTTGAAGGAAGGAAACCGGTTGGAACGGCGAAAACAGAAACAAAACAGTTAAAACGCCGGCGAGGTAACCAGCGTGACAAACAATTCAGGATGCACGCACAGCAGTTGTGGTGCCGTGAATACACAGACGGATTAAAAATAAGAACGAGGGGTAACCGGAAAGCCGGCGCGGGAGAAACAAGCGGTGGAACGGCGGACGAACATCAAAGGTCGTCGTCGGAGGTGTTGGTGAGAGCGGAGGACTTTTGGTATTCGGTGACGCGACCCTCGAAGAAATTCTGCTCCTTCTTGATGTCCATCATCTCGGCGAGCCAGGGGAGCGGGTTCTTCACGCCGGCGTTGAGAGGAGCGAGGCCCACGCCCTCGAGGCGGCGGTCGGCGATGTAGTCGATGTAGGTGAGGAATTCGTCGATCGCGAGACCGACGGCGTTTACCGGGAGACAATCGCGAATGAAGTCTTTTTCGAGCTGCACGGCCTCGGCCATGGTGGCGCGTAGTTCTTCTTTGAATTCAGTGGTCCAGATTTCGCGGTTCTCCTCGATGAGATCCATGAAGAGATTCCGGAAGACCTCGATGTGATTGGATTCGTCGCGGAGCGTGTAGCGGAACATCTGGCCGATGCCGGGGAACTTGTTCTGGCGATAGAGCGACAGAATCATGCCGAAGAGACCGTAAAACTGCGTGCCTTCCATGCACTGTCCGAAAAGAAAAATGTTTTTCGCAAGGAGCTGCTTGTTCTCGGCCTTGGTGAGGTCGAGGTCGCGGCGGAGATTGCGGGAGTTGTTTACGACAAAGGCGTTTTTCTTTGCGATGGTGGGAACGTCCTCAAACATCGCCTCGCACTCGTGCGGGTTGATACCCAGCGACGAAATCATGTAGAGCAGCGAATCCGCGTGGATATTCTCCTCGTGCGCATGGCGGCCAAGAACGAGCTTCAGCTCAGGAGCCGTGACCAGCTCGCGGACGACGTGCTGGATGTTGTCGCCGACAATGCCCTCGGCGGCCGAAAAGTAACCGATGCCCATGCGGATGATCCAGCGCTCGACGTCGGAAACGAGTTTGGTATCGCGCCACTGCTCGATGTCCTTGCCCATCGGAACGTCCTCCGGCTCCCAATGGTTCGCCTTCATCGTGCGGTAAAGATCGTAAGCCCACTGGTATTTGAGCGGGAGCAGATTGAAACACATGGTCTCGCGACCATTGATGACCTTCTTTGCGGCAAAAGCTGCTTCGGCTTTTTCCTGATCGAGAACGAATGTCTTGGAACCAACTTGAAACGATTTCTGCATGACGGGAGAGATTGAGGTCTAAAAACGCAATTTTTGGGCGATAGATAATAAAACAGATAGGGACGGGGAGCTGTTTTTAACACGAACAAGACCCAAGCGAATAAAACTTACTGGAACTTGCTGACGTATTACTAACCACAACCCGTAGTGGTCACCTAGTTGATATGCCACTACCCATGGGTTTTACCGAAAACTCCGTCAATCGGTTTATCGCAAATTTCGTGTGAATTTTAATGGAATTTAGGCTTGCGAGCCAACGCTTGAGCGCCCCCCGACCGAAAAATTCCAAAAACCACGTGACGCGCATGCAAGCAAGCGCATCACCAACACCCCCATGTATCCATCCGATCGCAGACCAAACCGGCGCCTGCGGGCAAAAATCGCCGCCATTTAACGATCCTATCGCATCTCCCTACGCACAAAAATCCTGTTTTTTCAGATACACTAAAGTATCATGATAAAAAATACACACCTCCCAAAATGATCCGTTTCTGATGCATGCGATGTCCCCCAAAGAGCCTGGTTCACCCTGAAATATCGGCCAGCGTGATGTCGCCCGTCCACCCGCGTTCATAATGAACCGCGCCCAGCTGAAACCCGCTTTGAGGAAAACTACGCGGAGTATCGACGAGTAAAATGGATTTCAGTCCAAAGCCCTGTTCCCGGGCAATCCGGAGTCGGGCTCGAGTCCACGCATGATTTACTGTCATTAAAAAGACCACGTGATCTGCCAGCGTGAATGCGTGGGTCATGAAGCCTCGGATCTGGCTCCAGGGAGGATTCGTGATGATCCAATCAACACGGCCGCTATGGGCATAAAAATCACGATCGCGTTTGATTTCGCACCATTCAGCTCCTGGAAGATGGGCCAAAAAGTGTCCGTCGCCGGCACAAGGCTCCAAAATACGACCGGCTGGCCTAAAATAGGCAACTATCCGGCCAGCCAACTCTAGAGGAGTTTGAATATCATCATTGGAAACATAGTTCCGATTAGGCTGATAGTGCATAAAATGATTGGAACCGCTCCATTCGTTTCCCGAAAATTCAAGAAAAGCGACAATGGTCGGCACTCGTTGGATGATTTAGCCGGCATCTCCAGGTCCAGTACGAAGAAGACCCGGATACTGCTTTCGCAGTATCCGGGTCATAAACCTGGCAACAACCTACTCTCGCGGGGCCTAACGCCCTACTACCATTGGCTGCTCGGGGCTTAACGGCCGTGTTCGGGATGGGAACGGGTGGAACCCCCGGCATATAATCACCAGGAAGGGAAACCCGACAGTGAAGTCGGGTAATTGAGCAAAAATTTAGATCTTATAATTAGTAAGGAGGTCAAATAAACGCCTAGAGAGGTGTTTGCATAAACCGGCAAGGTCATTAGTAGCAGTAAACTGAACGTATTACTACGCTTACATTTCTGCCCTATCAACCGGGTGGTCTACCCGGACCTTGCACCGTCTTGCGACGGATTGTGATCTTATCTTGGGATGGGCTTGGCGCTTAGATGCTTTCAGCGCTTATCCCTTCCGAACATAGCTACCCGGCGATGCCACTGACGTGACAACCGGAACACCAGAGGTTCGTCATTCTCGGTCCTCTCGTACTAGAGAATGAACCCCTCAAATCACAAACGCCCACAGCGGATAGAGGACCGAACTGTCTCACGACGTTCTGAACCCAGCTCGCGTACCACTTTAATCGGCGAACAGCCGAACCCTTGGGACCTTCTCCAGCCCCAGGATGTGATGAGCCGACATCGAGGTGCCAAACCGCGCCGTCGCTGTGAACGCTTGGGCGCGATCAGCCTGTTATCCCTAGCGTACCTTTTGTCCTATGAGCGATGGCGATTCCACATTCAACCACCGGATCACTTGAACCTGCTTTCGCAACTGCTCGACTTGTTGGTCTCACAGTAAAGCTCCCTTATACTCATGCGCTCTATAGCCCGATTACCGACCGGGCCGAGGGAACCTTCGTAATCCTCCGTTACTTTTTGGGAGGATTCCGCCCCAGAAAAACTGACCTGCTATCACTGTCCCACAACCAGATAATGGTATGAGGTTAGACGCCTAATCAACATAGAGTGGTATTTCATATTATGACTCAGCTCGATCCTGAAACCAAGCTTCGAAGTCTCCCACCTATTCTACGCAATGAAAATCAAGCGACAATAACAGCTTACAGTAAAGGTGCATAGGGTCTTTCCGTCCTGCTGCGGGTAGGCGGCATCTTCACCGCCACTACAATTTCACCGAGCTTCTCTCCGAGACAGTCATCAACTCGTTACACGATTCGTGCGGGTCGGAACTTACCCGACAAGGAATTTCGCTACCTTAGGACCGTTATAGTTACGGCCGACATTCACGGGGGCTTAGACGCGAAGCTTGCACCTCACGCTTTCACCTTTCCGCATTGGTCACGTGTCACTCCCTATACGTCGTCTTGCGACTTAGCAGAGAGCTGTGTTTTTGCTAAACAGTCGGTTGATGCGCTTAGCTGCGGCCTCTTGCGAGGCACCCCTTATACCGAAGATACGGGGTCAATTTGCCGAGTTCCTTAGAGAGATTTCACTCGCGCGCCTTAGTATACTCAACTATTCCACCTGTGTCGGTTTACGGTACGGGCACATTACATATTAACTCCGAAGCTTTTCTTGGAAGCATGGTATCGGACAATCCCCCTAGACCGTAGTTTTGGGGTCCCATCGTCATTCACATTAAACCGGTATTTTATCCCCGATAAAGCTACTGACTTGGACGACGATTCAACACGTCGCTGTACTAACCTTCTCCGTCACTCCTGAGGTCGAACACATGTAAAGTGGTGCAGGAATATTAAACCTGCTTGGCATCGACTACTCCTTACGGCCTCGTCTTAGCACCCGACTAACCCTGGGAGGACGAACCTTCCCCAGGAAACCTTGGAATTAAGGCGAGATGGATTTTAACCATCTTTATCGTTACTTATGTCTGCATTCTCACTTCCAAGCGCTCCATGGTCGGTTACCCCTTCCACTTCGCTGCACTTGGAACGCTTTCCTACCACACAATCTTGCGATTGCATCCATAGCTTCGGTATACGGCTTAAGTCCCGATCATTTTCGGCGCAAATTCACTCGATGGGTCAGCTGTTACGCACTGTTTAAATGATGGCTGCCTCTAAGCCAACATCCCCATTGTCTAAGTAAATTCACATCCTTTTTCACTGAGCCGTATTTTGGGACCTTAACTGATGGTTTGGATTATTCTCCTTTTGACAATGCAGGTTAGCCCGCACTGTCTGACTCCCGGACTTCACTCGATGGTATTCGGAGTTTAATTAAGTTCAGTACCCCGGTAGGGGCCCTAGCTTATTTAGTGCTCTACCTCCATCGATCAGCATCCGAGGCTATACCCAAATATATTTCGGAAAGAACCAGCTATCAGGGGGTTTGATTAGTCTTTCGCTCCTAACCACAGCTCATCCGACAACTTCTCAAGGTTGACCGGTTCGGACCTTCACTTTGTTTTACCAAAGTTTCATCCTGGCCATGGTTAGATCACCTCCCCTTCGGGTCTATTGCCAGCAACTTAGCGCCCTATTCAGACTCGCTTTCGCTGCGCCTCCACCGCTGAGCGGCTTAGGCTTGCTACGGGCAATAACTCGCAGACTCATTATACAAAAGGCAGGCCGTCACCCGACAAGCGGGCTCCGACTGACTTGTTAGCAATTGATTTCAGTTACTATTTCACTCCCCTAACAGGGGTGCTTTTCACCTTTCCCTCGCGGTACTAGTTCACTATCGGTCGACATCGAGTATTTAGCCTTATGCCGTGGTCGGCATGGATTCACACCGGGTTTCACGTGTCCGGTGCTACTCAGGATACCATTAGGTAAGATCAAGTTTTCGATTACGGGGCTGTCACCCTCTTTGGCTGCTCTTTCCAGAGCATTGATCTAACTATCACTAGTCCACGTTATGGTCCTACAACCCCGCCAAGATAAATCCCGACGGTTTGGGCTGTTCCGCTTTCGCTCGCCACTACTTACGGAATCGATTCTCATTATTTTCCTGTGGATACTGAGATGTTTCACTTCTCCACGTATTGCTCTACCGGTCCTATGTATTCAGACCAGAGTGACACCGTATAATCGGTGCCGGGTTTCCCCATTCGGAAATCTTCGGATCAAAGCGTGCGTGCCGCTCCCCGAAGCTTATCGCAGCTTGCTGCGTCCTTCATCGCCTGATGTCGCCAAGGCATCCATCAATTGCTGTAACTGGTTTATGCAAACTAACCTATTCTAGGCGTTTATTTTACCTACTTACATTACTATTTAGATCTAAACTTTCAAAGAACAAAATTGTGTTTTGTTGATCACTACTCTGTGCATGCCATCAACCGCTTAAACCACTCATTTACTTTGCCTTGCGGTCAAAAATGGTGGGCCCAGACGGATTTGAACCATCGACCCTGCGCTTATCAAGCGCATGCTCTAACCAACTGAGCTATGAGCCCGAAATTGGAAAATGACAGATATGTCATACAGGATGTATTCAGAAATGGTGGAGCCGGCCGGATTCGAACCGGCGACCCTCTGCTTGCAAAGCAGACGCTCTACCAACTGAGCTACGACCCCATATGGTGTAGTGACTTTTAAAGAACAAACTCTTGAAATTTACTTTGTGCGATCAATCGAGACCCAGAAGACAGCAGGTTTAACCCTACAGCTTCCTTCGACCATGGGCGCGGAAACCGAAGTTTCGTTGCCCTCTCCTTAGAAAGGAGGTGATCCAACCGCAGGTTCCCCTACGGTTACCTTGTTACGACTTCATCCCAATCACCAGCCTCACCTTAGGGTGCCGCCTCCATTGCTGGTTGGCAAACACACTTCGGGCAAAACCGGCTTTCATGATGTGACGGGCGGTGTGTACAAGGCCCGGGAACGTATTCACGGCGCCGTAGCTGATGCGCCATTACTAGCGATTCCAACTTCATGTAGTCGAGTTGCAGACTACAATCCGAACTGGGCTCGGTTTTTAGGATTGGCTCCACCTCGCGGTATTGCATCCCTCTGTACCGAGCATTGTAGTACGTGTGCAGCCCTAGCCGTAAGGGCCATCCTGACTTGACGTCATCCCCACCTTCCCACCCTCAAAGAGGGTTTGTCTCCTTAGAGTGCCCAACTTAATGATGGCAACTAAGGACAGGGGTTGCGCTCGTTGCGCGACTTAACGCAACATCTCACGACACGAGCTGACGACAGCCATGCAGCACCTGTGCACCAGTCCCGAAGGAAAGGACCCTTTCAGGTCCGGTCTAATGCATGTCAAGGCTAGGTAAGGTTCTTCGCGTTGCATCGAATTAAGCCACATACTCCACCGCTTGTGCGGGCCCCCGTCAATTCCTTTGAGTTTTAGTCTTGCGACCGTAGTCCTCAGGCGGCACACTTAACGCGTTAGCTTGGGCCCTGAAGGGGTCGAATCCTCCAAGACCTAGTGTGCACCGTTTAGGGCATGGACTACAGGGGTATCTAATCCCTTTTGCTCCCCATGCTTTCGTGCCTGAGTGTCAGCAATTGTCCAGGTAGTCGCCTTCGCCTCTGGTGTTCCTCACGATATCTACGCATTTCACTGCTACACCGTGAATTCCACTACCCTCTCCAATGCTCTAGTCGTGCAGTTTCAGACGCAGTTCCGGAGTTAAGCTCCGGGATTTCACACCTGACACACACGACCGCCTGCGCACCCTTTACGCCCAGTGAATCCGAATAACGCTTGCAGTCTCTGTATTACCGCGGCTGCTGGCACAGAGTTAGCCACTGCTTCCTCTCCGGGTTAAGTCAGGCTGCATACGATTAATATGCAGCGTTTCTTCCCCGGTGACAGAGGTTTACGACCCGAAGGCCTTCGTCCCTCACGCGGCGTCGCACCATCAGGCTTTCGCCCATTGTGAATGATTCGAAACTGCTGCCACCCGTAGGTGTCTGGACCGTGTCTCAGTTCCAGTGTGGCTGATCATCCTCTCAGACCAGCTACCCGTCTTAGCCTTGGTGAGCCGTTACCTCGCCAACTAGCTGATAGGCCGCGAACTCCTCTTCTAGCGTCAGGCCTTGCGGTCCCCGACTTTAGTATGTCGCTCATGAGAGCGGCAACCACATGCGGTATTAATTTGCCTTTCGGCAAGCTATTCCACACTAAAAGGTAGATTGTTCACGTGTTACGCACCCGTTCGCCACTGCTTTTCAAAGGTATTGCTACATTTGAAAAACCGTTCGACTTGCATGTCTTAACCACGCCGCCAGCGTTCATTCTGAGCCAGGATCAAACTCTCCGAAAAGAGAGTTCAAAACCTAGTGATTCTGAACTACTAGGATAGAACCCATAAGGCTCTATCCGTATTTGGAATAATATATTTTGATTGGGGGTCCCAATCAATCGCACAAAGTAAATTTCAAAGAGCTCCTTGTTTAGAGGAAAGAGTTCAAAGAAGACATTTTCAATTTCGCCGGTCAACTACTTTCTCAAAAAATTTTAAGAAAACTGAACGAACGCTTTCGAAAAAACTTCAAAGAACTCGCATCGTTTCGCGTCGCTTGGAAGCGGCGGTCATCGATGGGAGTGCGGACAATGGAAACTGCGTCACTTGGTTCAAGCGTTTTCTTATAAAAACTTTTTAAGAAAATATATGCTTATGATTAATAACAATATGCGCTTTATTTTTTAAGATCTAAAATCGCAAAGTCCCGCGGAAAAGCGCCGCCCCTCACGCACACGGCATACAGAATTAACATGTATCTAATAAATAAATACATGATGCTCCTGACGCGCATCACAGCTCGCGCCAGACACCTCCTTGGCAACGTCGCCCGCCCTATTCACCGGCACCGCCGCCCTACAGCCGAACCCAAGCATAAATGGGAATGCCCCTGCCTCATTGCCTCATCACCCAATAATGACAGCCGCAGCCCCGGGGCAATGTTACTCAAACAATCCCGAGAGCTTCATCCCCCATCGCCCCCCCAAAAAAATCGGATAAATTGACCAACTCCCTTCAAAGATACTGCGCGCCCAATTACCCGGAGAGCTAACTCGGCACAGCCCGAAATGCCGCACCTTTGACTACACCTCATAAAAGACACACGCCCTCGCTCGGATCACGGGTTCATCTCAAACAAAACAACCGCGACAGTCATCTGGTCTATTTCAATCATGTAGCTGTGGGCATAGCCGCCGCGCAAAGCGCAACTTCGATTCAAACGTCGCAGGATCCGCTTGCGATCCCCCCCATACTTCATGCTATTTTATTTAAGAACCAGAATACGCCCACACTCCCACACTAAATGCTTCAAAATGCATTTTCAGGGCTATTTTAAGCATTAACGAGGCAGATAGACCCAAAATTGCCTCAACTAACCTTTAACATGTAATTTCTTCAGACTGGCTGGACCTCTTAATTTCAAGACTGCCGAATTGCCAGATCTTCTAATTTATAGGCAAAAACCATCCTTTTTATTGAATTTTAGCCTGTTTTTACGGCATTTTGCGAAAGAAATTCGGGATTGCACAACCGGAGAGGTTTGCTTTCAACAGTGCCGCTCAGCATAGAATCAATTTCCGCCAGTAAACTCAACCGAGGCATATCTTGGACCTAAAACAGATCAAACAAATCATCGACTTAATGAAGCGCTCAGAACTGACCGAATTTGCGGTCGAGGAAGAAGGCTTTAAGTTGAAGATCCGGCGTGGAGCAAACGGGCTCCCTGTTGTAAGCAGCAGCTATAACTCCAATGCGCCATTCCCTCCTTCCAATGAAGGTGGCGCCTCCTCAAACGCTCCAGCCCCTATTCCATCCCCAGCACCGGCCGGCGTCTCCACCCCTGCTGCAGATGAGGCAGGAGTGGGTTACATCAAATCCCCGATGGTGGGGACATTTTATCGCTCGGCCTCTCCAGAAAGTAAGCCATATGCCGAGTCGGGCACTAAAGTCGTCGAAAACTCGGTCGTCTGCATCATTGAGGCGATGAAGATCATGAACGAAATCCAAGCCGAAATCAAAGGCACCGTGTTGGAAACGTTGGTCGAAAATGGTCAACCCGTCGAATACGGTCAGAAGCTCTACAAAGTAAAACTGGGCTGATCCAAGCATCCTTCTAAATCCCCAAAAACCGCTGATAGTCACTGTTTTCGCTGATATAAATTAGCGTATCATAGTGTAAATTAGCGGTTTATTTATATTCAACCCTCTCGATGATCCAAAAAATCCTCATCGCCAATCGCGGTGAAATTGCCCTTCGAATCGTTCGCGCCTGTCGTGAGCTGGGCATCAAAACGCTGGCGGTTTACTCTGAAGCCGATGTGCAGTCTCTGCACGTCCAGCTCGCGGATGAAGCCATATGCATCGGTGGCCCTCGTAGCGCCGACAGCTACCTGAAAGCTGATCGTATCATTGCCGCCGCCGAAATCGCCGATGTAGATGCCATCCATCCCGGGTATGGCTTTCTCTCCGAAAACGCAAAGTTCGCCCAGCAATGTGAATCGTGTAACATTAAGTTTATCGGCCCCAAGTCCAAGTCCATCCAAATGATGGGAGATAAAGCTGTTGCGAAAGATACCGTCAAGAAAGCCGGCGTGCCAACAGTCCCTGGTTCCGATGGTCCGGTGGCTAATGAATCCGAGGCAGTCAAAATCGCCCGCAAGATCGGTTACCCCGTAATCATCAAGGCTGTCGCCGGCGGCGGTGGCCGCGGCATGCGCATCGCTCACAACGACATATCATTCGCCAAGGAATACCACGTCGCACGTAATGAAGCAGAAAAGGCCTTCGGCAACGGTTCGGTTTACATCGAAAAATACATCGAAAAACCCCGTCACATTGAGTTCCAAATCCTCGCCGATTCCCATGGCAAGGTGCTTCACCTCGGCGAACGCGACTGTTCCATTCAACGTCGCCATCAAAAACTCATTGAAGAGTCCCCTTCCCCTTTTCTGACTCCTGATCTCCGTAAACGGATGGGCAAATTCGCCGTCAAGGCCGCCGAGGCCGCCGAATACGAGAACGCCGGCACCATCGAGTTCCTCGTCGATGCCAAGGGTAATTTCTACTTCATCGAGATGAACACACGTATTCAGGTGGAACATCCCGTGACGGAGGAATGCACCGGTATCGACCTCATCAAGCAGCAGATCCTCGTGGCCAACGGCGAAAAACTCGCCTTCGACCAGAGCGATATCAAGTTCGATACCCACGCCATTGAGTGCCGTATCAACGCCGAGGATCCCGCACGCAACTTCGTGCCTTCCCCAGGCACTATCGGCCTCTACTACTCTCCAGGCGGCCATGGTGTGCGCGTCGATTCACACGCCTATTCCGGCTACACCATCCCGTCTTACTACGATTCGATGATCGGCAAGCTCATCTGTTACGGACCGGACCGTAAGACTGCCATTCAACGAACCTACCGCGCCCTCAACGAATACCTGATCCGCGGCATCAAGACCACCATCCCCCTACACAAAGCGATCATGTGTGATCCCACCTTTATCGAAGGCAAGGCCACCACCGCTTACATGGAGGACTTCTTTGCCCGCACGCCCACCGATTTGTTCTCCTAATCAACAGAACAATCGCCTTTCCTCCTCCCGCACGCCACCGGCTGCGGGAGTTTTTTTGTCAAAAACCGAGCCAGCCTTGCAACCTCAGCGTCAAACGCATTTCCTAAAGTCACTTAATACCATGCAATCGTCTGAGTTCACTCCCCCTCCCCGTTTCGACGACCAGCCGGAGCTTGGCGACATCAAGATCAACCACAACGTCGTCGCCAGCATCGTCCGCCTCGCCACCCTTCAAGTTCCTGGTGTCGCCGGTGTTGGTGGTGGCATTGTAGACGGTATCAGCGAGCTTTTTGCCAAACGTGAATCGGACCACAGGGGCGTGAGAGTCAGCGAAGATACCGAGGACTCCTACGCGATCGAACTTCGTCTCATCGTCAATTATGGCGCCGAAATCGGAAAGACCGCCTACGAAGTCCAAGTTTCCGTGCGCAAACAAGTCATAGCGATGACCGGTAAGAATGTTTCCAAAGTTGATGTGATCATCGAAGGTGTGCGTCTTCCCACAGATCTCACCCCAAATCAGGAAAAGGGCGACGACCTCTGGCCTGAAGCCCCGGCAACGGACTAATCCTGCCTGTCGCCCTCTGAAATGGCCTTTTCCTGGACTGATTTTTTGCATCTCACTTTTACCCAGCACGCTTGGCTATGGTCAGGCGTGGCCTTGGTGGCCTTGGCGATTTTAGTGCGCCAGCCTCGGACTTTGGTCATTTCAACCGATGACAAGGGTCGCCTAGAAATCTCCCGACACGCCCTGCATCGGTTGGTGGAGACCTGCTGCGAACAACTAAAAGGCGTCGTTTCAGCCCGCGCCTGCATTTCACGCCGCAAAGGGAAATTTGAAACTGTGATCCGCCTACGTATCCGCCCAAACGCAAAACTCGATGCTATCCAAGGTTATCTTACTCAGGAAGTAGGCGATATTTATCGTCAAAACTTGGGCATCGACGCCGTGGGCAAAGTCGAAATCAAGGTCGTAGGCGTCTCTCCCGAATCCACTGGATTCTAAGGCTGGGGTCCCACTACTCCGCCAAAAACCATTAAACCGGCTTGAGGAGCGATATATCGCTCCATTCGCCCATCACTCGGCTGTGCATCTGCCAAGTCGGCACTGCAGCAGCAAACACCTCGCGCACGCGATCCAGCTCGATCGCCAGAATACCGCTCAACACCAGTGTCCCTCCCGATGCAACCGCCTGCGTGAGTTCAGCCACAAAACGCATGAGCACATCAGCCTGAATATTCGCGAGCAACACATCTGCTTGCCGGCCGGCAAGCCCGCTTACCAAATCGCCCGTGAAAAATCGAACTGAACCCGTAAGTTTATTTAAATCAGTATTTTCTATACTCACGCGCACCGCTTCAGGATCATTGTCAAAGCCTTCAACATGCTTAAAGCCCAATTTGACCGCCGAAAGCGCCAAGATTCCAGAGCCACACCCTGCATCGATCACGCGCAAATCGTCCACGTGGTCGCACGCCTGTTCCGCTAAAACCACCAAACGCTCGCAACAAAGCCGAGTCGTCTCGTGATTCCCAGTGCCGAAAGCCAGTCCCGGATCGAGCCAGATGACCACTTCACCTGCGCCAAGTTGAAATTTTTCTCGTTCCCATACGGGAACCCAGTGCAAGCGGCCGAATTGCGAGGCTTTGAAGTGTGCCTTGTAACTGTCACGCCAATCTTGATCGGCTAACGCACGGACTTCCGGTTCACTGATCGAAACAGCAGGCAACACCGATGCTATTAAGGGCTTAAGCTCGGACCAACGTGTGCGTGCCTCGGGCTCCGTCTGAAAAATCCCCACGAGCCAAGCCCGTTTCACGATCACATCTTGAAGCAAGCTCCATCCCTCGACGCCCAGCTCCAGTAACACTTCATCGATTACATCGATATTCTCAGGTGCAATCTCGGTCTTGGTTTCAAATAAACTCATACGAGAGAACGTCCTAACCACACGCAACTGCGGCAAGGTCAATCGGCTATGGTCGCGATAATGCGGCTATGTGCGCGCCGAAGAAGATAAAATAGAGCCGCGCGTCTTCAGATCGCCAATCCCGTGCCCTCGTCGAGACCGAGGTGCAGGTTCATCGACTGGATAGCCGCACCCGACGCGCCCTTTCCTAAATTATCGAGCCGGACCATCACCAAGACCTGCTCGGCCCGACCAAATACTGCGATGTCGGCCCGATTCGTATCGTTGCACGCCTGCACATCGAAGAACCCGCCATCAAGGACATGTTCGTCTCCAAGTGGCAGCACGCGCACGAACTTCTCGCCGGCATAAGCTGCGGAGAGCACTCCATGGATTGACGCTGGCGTTGGGTTGCCCGGCAGTTGCGCGAGAGAAAGCGGCACGGAAACCGAAAGACCTTTATAAAAATTGGCCACGACCGGACTGAAAATGGGATCGACCGTCAGCCCCGCATGCGCCCGCATCTCGGGCAAATGCTTGTGGGTGAGCCCAAGCGCGTAAGGCCGCGGACTCTGCAACGAGGGCGGTGGATTCACCTCGTAGTCGGCGATCATCTTTTTGCCGCCGCCGCTGTAGCCCGTGATCGAAAAACACGACACAGGGAAATCGGCGGGCAACAGGCCGGCCTGCACCAGCGGTCTCACCGCAAGGGCAAAACCGGTGGCATGGCAGCCAGGATTCGCGATGTGCTTGGACACACGGAGCCGCTCCCGATAATCGACGCCCAACTCGGGCAGACCGTAGGCCCACGCAGGATTGGTCCGATGCGCTGTGCTCGCATCGATCACGCAGGTATCGGGATTGGTGATGAGCATGACGGACTCTTTCGCCGCAGCGTCCGGCAGGCAGAGGAAAACAATGTCCGCCGCGTTAAGACATGCAGCTTTGGCCGCAGCATCCTTGCGCTTGGCCGGATCAATTGTGATCAGCTCAACGTCAGCGCGTTGCACGAGCCGTTCGTGAATCTGGAGGCCGGTGGTGCCTTCCTGACCGTCAACAAAGACCTTGGTTTTCATCGGAGGCGCCAACATCACGCCTCCTTGCGCACTCCGCAAGCTTCAGAAGCGTTCGCTCAACCGTGCAATCACGGCGGGCAACAGCGCATGCTCCGCCGCATGCACTTTGGCTGAAAAACTTTCCAACGTGTCGGACGTCTCGATGCGCACCGCCGACTGGTCGATGATCGGACCGCCATCCACTTCCTGCGTCACATAATGAACGGTGCAGCCGGCAATTTTAACCCCACGTCGCCACGCCTGCCCGATACCGTCCAATCCCGGAAAACTCGGCAGCAGGCTCGGGTGCAGATTGATTATCTTGCCCGCAAAGGTTTCCAAAAAACGCGGTTTGATCACACGCATGAAACCGGCGAGCACGATCAGATCGGCGCGACAGGCGAGAATCGCCGCGATGTAGTGCTCCTCGGCTTCACCATCGAGCTTCGTCTTGTAAGGAGCCGGATCAAGGTAGTTGGCCGGCACGCCAAAACGCGGCCCCAACTCAAGAATGCCGGCTTCTGGCTGATCCGCGAAGATCTGCACGACTTCGGCACGGCCCAGCATGCCCGCCTGTTGGGCAAGCAGGATGGCTTCAGCATTGGAGCCACGACCGGAACCCAGGATGACGACGCGCATGGTTTTCTCAGAAGAATTTCTTTGCCTTCTCGAAGAAGCTCTTGGACATGGGTTCGTCGGCGTCACCGCTCACGCGGGCGAAGTCCTCGATGATTTTACGTTGTTCGCCGGAGAGCGACTGCGGAACCTCAACATGCACGCGCACGAGCTGATCGCCCGCGCCGCCACGCAGCCCCGGCATGCCCTTGCCCTTCAGTCGGAAAGTCGTGCCGCTCTGCGTCCCCGACGGGATTTTAAGCGAAGCCTTGCCAAACAGCGTGGGGACTTCGAGCGCACCGCCGAGCGTGGCAAGAGTGAACTTGATCGGAATTTCGCAGAAGAGATCGTTGCCGTGACGCTCGAAGAGCTCGTGATCGCGCACCGTAAGCACGATGTAGAGATCGCCCGCCTGGCCACCGGCCATACCCGCCTCGCCGTTGCCGCTTGAGCGCAGGCGCGAACCCGTCTCGACGCCGGCGGGAACCCGCACGGTAAGCTTGGTGGTTTTCGCGGTGCGGCCTTCGCCGCGACAAGCCGTGCAGACTTTCTCGATCTTCTGGCCGCTGCCACCACAGGTCGGACAAGTCTGCGTAAACGTGATGATACCGCCGGAGCGACGCACCTGGCCGTGGCCTTTGCAGGTCGGGCAGGTAACTTTCTTGGAACCGGGCTCGGCGCCGCTGCCGTGACAGCGCTCGCAGGAAACCGCCTTGCGGAAGGTGATTTCTTTTTCAACGCCACGCGCGGCGTCTTCGAGTGTGATTTCAAGATCGTAGCGAAGATCGGCGCCGTCACGACCGCCGTCACGTCCACCGCCACCACCGAACATTTCTTCGAAAATGCCTCCACCACCACCGCCTCCTCCGGCTCCTCCGAAAACATCACGGAATATGTCGAACGGATCATGGAAACCGCCACCGGCTCCCGCCGGTCCGCGAGGACCGGCGCCGCCGGCCTGCTGAAAGGCGGCATGCCCATAGCGATCATAAGCGGCACGTTTCTCGGGGTCCTTGAGGACTTCGTAGGCCTCGGAGACTTTTTTAAACATCTCCTCCGCCTCCTTGTTGCCGGGGTTTTTGTCGGGGTGATACTGGACGGCCTTCTTGCGATAAGCCTTCTTCAGTTCCTCTTCGGAAGCGCCTTTGGCGACACCCAGCAGTTCGTAATAGTCTTGTTGAGCCATGTTGGTTCAGTGGGGCGCAGCCTAAACCGCGCCGGCAAAATCAGGCCTTGGCCTCAGTGGAGGCGGCCCCTGTGGAAACAATCACCGAGGCCGGCCGAAGCAGGCGCCCGTTCAAGGAAAAACCGGTGCGAACCACCGTGATGACCGAACCTTCGGCAACCTCGGCATTCGCTTGCTGCGAAATGGCTTCGTGCAGATTAGGGTCAAACGGCTGGCCAAGCGGATTGATTTCCTTGAGTCCATGGCCGGACAGCGAATTTTTGAGCTGGTCGGCCACCATACTGATGCCACCGACAAGTGTCTTAAGATCGGCATTGGGCGCCTTGGCCGCCGCGAGGCCGAGGCCGAGGTTGTCGAGCACGGGAAGCAGGTCTTCGAGGACCTTCGATGCAGCAAACTGACGGAGCTCCTCTTTCTCGCGAACGGTGCGACGACGGAAGTTATCCATGTCGGCTACTGATCGCACATAGCGGTCGTAGTTTTCCGCCGCTTCTTTTTTGGCGGCGACAAGCTGGGCGGAAAGATCCGGGGCCGCCTGCTGGGCTTCAGAAGCCGCGGAAGCGGACTCGGGCGCAGGTGCTGCAGTGGTATCAGGCGTAGTGGATTCGGTGGCTAAAGGCTCGGACTCGTTCATAGAAGCCGCATACCTAATCAAGGCTTCGGCTTTTCTTCAAGTGCCGGCATCGTTCCACTGTCTTTTTCCCCTGCCCGGCGAAATGCATATGTCTGACGCGGCATCGCCCTTTGCGTGGCCTCGTCGAGCGCCCGGCCGGTATCGCCGGGCAAAAGGGTGGCCAACGTGGTGCCGTTCAGACTGGGAGCCGTCTCCGCCAGAAACTTGCTGCCGCTGGTGATGTCGCTGTAACTGTGCTCAAAATTAAGGGCGGTGGCATGTTCACTGGGCGTCGCGCCACTGTCGTTCACAACCACGACCTCCCCCAGCTTAACATCAAGGTGTTTGATGAGAAATTTGATCGGAGAATCCTCCGCCGCAGGGGTTTTCGCCTTGGCCTTTTTATCGGGGAGCCAGGCGAGACGGCGGGAAAGCAGGTCCACGTTGTTCACACCCTGGGCATTGGTGACAACCGTGACACGAGCCACATCGATCGTGCTCATATTGATCACCGGATGATCGCCGAAAAGCGACAGCAAGTCGGCCTTGGCCGTGAACTGGCGTAAATCAAGAAACTCCGCATGCCTAAAACCGGCGGGATTCACCATCACGAGGCCGCGTAGATTGATCTCACCCTTGAATGGATTGGCGTAAATCGAATCGACGCGAGTGATGAATCCCGTGCGTTTCTCAATCACGCTCGTCAGCAAGCCGGGCAGAAACAGCATCCAGCTCAAGGCAAGTATGGCCGTGAAGCAGACGAGGCACATCAGCGTTTTCAGCATGACGCCACCGCGGGAAGAATGATTTCCTGATAAGGTCATAACCGTTTTAGGTTGAGACCGAAGCTACGCCTAAAAGTTCTCCGTTACCAGCACTAGCGAGGCGACTTCCGCGATAAATGAATTTTTTACCGAATAGGGCAGGATGACATTGTCGCCTCTCGTCAACAGTTCGCCAGCCGGTGTGACCATGCGGCCCTCGACCACACTGAGGATGCGCGGCTTTTCTCCCGCAGCAAAATCCAGCTTTTCGCCAGCCGCCAACGGCACCCGACGAATACGGAATTCCTTCGCATCGGCGATCACCGCCGGCGTGCGCTCGCCGCGCACTGGCGCGGGCTCAAAATCATCCCACCGGATGGACTGGAGCGATTCGGAGACGTGCATCTGACGCGGCTTGCCGTCGAGTCCGACCCGTCCCCAGTCATACACGCGGTAGGTCGTGTCGGAATTCTGCTGGATTTCGAGGATCAGATTGCCGCCATCGATTGCATGAATCTGCCCGCTATGAACCAAAATCGAGTCTCCCGTTTTTACGGGGAAACGATGCACGCACTCTTCAAGCGTGAGATCGTTCAGCGCCTTTTCAAACTGGGTCCGAGTCACTCCTTTCTTCAAGCCGACGATAAGATGGGAGCCGGGAGCAGCATCGGCGATATACCAGTTCTCCGTCTTCGGCTCTCCTTTGAGGACAGGCGCGACGGCGGCAGGCGGGTGAACCTGCAGGCTCAGGCGCTCCTTGCAATCGAGCCACTTTACTAAGATCGGGAACGGCTTTTCCGCCGGCCACTGGGGCCCCATCACCTCGGCGGCGTGGGCGGAGATCACCTGACGGAGAGATTGGCCGTCAAATTCACCACCTGAAACGACCGATTGCGCCTCGGGCCGGTCAACAATCTCCCAGCTCTCGCCGATCGGCCTGGCCGGTGGCAGCGTGCGGCCGAGCGCGGTTTCGAGACCGCGACCACCCCAGACGCGATCCTGATAGAGAGGCTTGAGACGAAGAAACGAGTTCATGATGAATGTTGAATTTAGCGTGAAAATGCCGCGAGGGAATATTGCGTTTGACCGAGCTTGGCGTTGGCGTGGAATCCAAGCGGCTGACCAAGGTCGCAAAACACATGCCCAAGCCCCCGAGTTCAAACTCAAACAACGTCCCGTCTTTCCAACCGCCTCGCCATCGCCCGCGCTGGGTTGCGGCAAGTGCCTGCCTGCTGTTCGGGCTTTTGGTCTTGGTCGCACTGGCGTTTTACGATCCCAGGCAAAGTCGCCAGACGGGCACGGACTATATCCATGCCGCCCCCAATCCGGTCGGCAGCATCGGTGCGGAATTCACTTGGTGGTCGCTCAACATCATCGGCATCAGCACCTGGTTGCTTCCATTTTTTCTTTTTTGGATGTCGTTTGTCGCCCTGCGCAACGCAAAGCAGCTGGCCGCAACCCGCATCGTATCGATGGGCATCTGCATCGGCACCGCCTCCGCACTGGCCGCGATGGTCGAAAGCTTTGGCGCGAGCCAGTATTTCACCGCCAAACTCGGCGGACGCCTCGGTGAGCTCATCTACGGCGACATTTTCAAGGACACCCTGGGAGTATTCGGCTCCGTGCTGCTTTTTGGCACAATCTACTGCCTCGCGTTCATGTTCATCATCACGCGGGACATCACCGCCGAATTTGAAAAACTCACCCACGCGCTCCAAGCATGGCGCGACCGGCGTTCGCAGCTAAAGGTGCAGGCGGCGGAACTCCGCAAGCAACTCAAGGAGGCCGAGCTCAAAAAAATCGCCGAAGCCAAGGCCATTCCCGCCGTCACCGCTCCGGCTCCCACCAAAAAACTAACCCTGCCCCGCACCGGACTGACCAATTCTCCCTTCGCTCCAAAGCCGGAGACCGTAGAGACTCCGCCGGCCGAACCCAAAGCGACCAAACCCGCCGCGGTCGAAATCAGCCCCAAGGTCTCCGCTTCTGAAACTGCCGGCAAACTCGCGCTTAATATCGTAAAACCCGAGGAAACCAAAAAAGCCCGCGTCAACATTCCCCAAAGCAACGACGCCGACTACAAGTTCCCGCCGCTCTCAATCCTCAAGGATCAGGTAAAGCCTTCCGCCGAAAACTCCGAAGAAGAACACCGTCGTAACGCGGAAAACCTCCTGCGCATCCTCAGCGAGTTCGGCGTCGAGGTTACGCTTGGTGAAATCCACGTCGGCCCCGTCATCACCCGCTACGAGCTCTCGCCCGCCCCGGGTGTGCGCGTTGAGAAAATCTCCGGCTTGGACAAAAACATCGCTCTCGGCATGCGCGCCCAATCGGTGCGCATCCTTGCCCCCATTCCCGGCAAGGCCGCCGTCGGTGTCGAAGTGCCCAATCAGCACGCCACGCCCGTAGGCATGCGCGAGATCATTGAAAGCGAGGATTGGAGCGGTGCGAAGAGCGAACTGCCCATCGCCCTCGGCAAGGACGTCTCCGGCAAGCCACTCATCAGCGATCTTACCAAGATGCCGCACTTGCTCATCGCCGGCGCGACCGGCTCCGGCAAGTCCGTGTGCATCAATTCCATCGTCGCCTCCATCCTCTACTCCAAGAGCCCGAAGGATGTTCGCCTCATCATGGTCGACCCGAAAGTCGTCGAGTTGAAGGTGTTCAATTCCCTCCCGCACATGCTCATCCCGGTCGTCACCGAACCCAAAAAAGTGCCCGGCGCGCTCAAGTGGCTTCTCGGTGAGATGGAACAGCGCTACCAGATGTTCGCCAAGTGCAACGTGCGAAACATCGTCGGCTTCAACGGCCGCAAAAAATCCGAGGCGCCCGAGTTCCCTCCCGCCGAACAACAAAGCGCTCTCGACGGTGTCGATCCCGCCACGCTTGATCTCGATGAACCGCTGCCTGAACGCCTGCCCTACATCGTCGCCATCGTAGACGAACTCGCGGACTTGATGATGGTCGCCCCCGCCGAAATCGAGACAAGCATCGCCCGCCTCGCCCAGCTCGCCCGCGCCGCCGGCATCCACCTCATCATCGCCACCCAGCGCCCCTCGGTGAACGTCATCACCGGCGTCATCAAGGCCAACTTGCCCTCGCGCATCGCCTTCCAAGTGGCCTCGCAAGTCGATTCCCGCACCATCCTCGACACCAAGGGCGCCGACACCCTCATCGGTCGCGGCGACATGCTTTTCTCGCCTCCCGGCAGCTCCCGTCTCGTTCGCGCCCAAGGCGCCTTCGTCTCCGACGAGGAAATCCTCGAATTGGTCGACTTTCTCAAGGTCAACGGCCCGCCCCAATACGCCCAGTCCGTGCAACAACAGATCGACCGCGCCGCCGCCGAAGACGACGAAGACGGCGAGGGTGGCGGCTCGGACAGCGACATGGGCGACGACGAGGAGCTTTTCCAGCAGGCGCTCGACGTGCTCCGCTCCACCAAACGCGCATCCACCTCCATGATCCAGCGCCGCCTGCGTATCGGCTATAACCGCGCCGCACGCATCATGGACCTCATGGAGGACAAGGGCATCGTTGGCCCCGAAAATGGTTCCAGTCCCCGTGAAATCTTAAAGGATCTCGACGCACTCTAATCAGAACGGCTTCAAATCCTTCTTCCCCTCCCCGTCTCTTTTCCTTACTCACACTCCATGCAGACCATCGGCGAACGCCTCGAAGAAGCCCGCAAACGCAAAGGCATCTCCATCCGTGAAGCGGCCGAAGCCACCAAGATCCGCGGCGACTACCTGCACAAATTCGAGAACAACCAGTTCGATATCCGCCTGCCGGAAATCTACGTCCGCGGTTTTCTTCGCAACTACGCCGTCTACCTGAAGCTCCCCGGCGACAAAATCTCCAACGACTACCTCGCGCTCGGTCTCGGCGAGGCCAAACACGCCCGCCCGATCAACCGTGAAATCTACGGTCGTATGGATCTCTCGGTCGCTTCCGCCACGAAAAACACCGACGATGCCCGTCCCGCACCTTCGGCCGCCGCCGCTGCGATGGCACCCGGCACAGAGCCGGTTGCCGCTCAAGGAGACAACAATCCCGCCACCTTCCGTCCGCGCGGCGGCGGCGGCAATAATGGCGGGGGCAGCGGTTTCTCCATCGATCCCAACCTCATCCTCAAGGGTGCCGCACTCATCGGCGGCGCCGTGGTTCTCGTGCTCCTGCTCATCTGGGGTATTGGCGCGCTGAGTAAGTCCAAATCGTCTTCTTCATCCTCGTCGGACAACATCACATGGGTGAAGCCACAGTCCGGTGAACGCACGCTCAACATCATCGCCACCACGGCCTCGGTTGATCTGGTTACCGTGACCGACAACAGTGGCACCGTGCTTTATCGTGGCTCCGTCAAGGCCGGCGAGAGCCGCTCCATCCCCCGCACCGGTGCTCTCACCATAAGCACCGATCAGCCACAAAACCTCAGCGTGCAGACAGAAGCCGGCGGCCCCCTTTATCAGCTCAAGGATCAAACCGGCGCATTCCTCAAGCGCTCCACGGTGAAAGCCCCCTAAACCGCCAGGTCCGTTAAAAAGCCGCACGATAAATTCGTGCGGCTTTTTTGTGCCCGTGGCTTAAAGCCACCCAACCTGTTTTCTGGATGCAGCCACCCGGCTCAACGCAATGCCACGGGCGGCCCGATCACTTCGCGCAAGATGATCGCCTTGCGCAGCGAACGCGCACTCCGCAGTTCACGCAGCCAGTTCATCTCTTCAAAATTAATTGAAGCGGAGGCGGAGACCGGCACCCGCGGCGCCCAGGCCTCTTGCGAGGCCTTGCTCACAGTCGCGTGATGCAGTTGCAAGGCGGCCAGCTGCTCTGCCAGCGCGCGCTGGCGCTCAAGAATGGGATCTATGGCCGCCGCTTCTTCCACGACGGGCGGCGGTTCCTCACGCCTATAGGCCCAAGGCTCCTCCTCTTTTTCGGTCCAAACTGAAGTTTCCGGCCCGGACACCAATACCGGCGGCAGCACGGGCTGACCGCGGCGTTCGGCAATCTTGCGCCGGATTTCTTCCTGCAACCGACGGGTGCGTTCGCTGTCATCGACGCCATCACCCCGAGGTTCGAGATCTTTCGAAGAAGACGGCGTCTCCTCGGGAGCCTTCATTTTCTTCAACAACGACGACACCACCATCACGATCACAAAGATCAAAATCGGATGCTTGAGCAGCCATTCCATGGTGACGGGTGTCTGGAAAACTTGAGGTTGAAGACCGGGAGACGCGCTTACTTCTTGTCGTCAGGCTGGGCGATCGACTTCCGCATGGCGGTGTCGGACTGGATGTTTTCCATCTTGTAGTAGTCCATCACGCCCAGCTTCCCATTGCGGAAAGCCTCGGCCAACGCGAGCGGCACCTGCGCCTGCGCCTCGACGACCTTCGCCTGCATCTCCTGCACGCGGGCCTTCATTTCCTGCTCGAGCGCCACGGCGGCGGCACGGCGGATTTCAGCCTGCGCCTGCGCCATGTTTTTGTTGGCCTCGGCCTGTGCCTCTTGAAGCTTCGCGCCGACGTTTTCGCCTACGTCCACATCGGCGATATCGATGGAGAGAATTTCGTAGGCCGTTCCCACGTCGAGACCGCGCGCCAACACCGTCTTCGAAATACTGTCGGGGGATTCGAGCACGCTCTTGTAGCTGGCGGCGGAGCCGATCGTCGTGACGATGCCTTCGCCTACACGGGCGATGATCGTCTCTTCCTTGGCGCCACCGACAAAACGTTCAAGGTGGGTGCGCACGGTCACGCGGGCCTTCACCTTCACCTGGATACCATCCTTCGCCACACCGTCGATGGTTGTGCGACCGCTGGCGGGATTGGGGCAGTCGATCACGCGGGGATCCACCGAAGTGCGGACTGCTTCGACCACGGATTTACCGGAGCCTTTGGTTGCCAGATCGATCGCGCATGCACGGTTCCAGTTGAGAATGATGCCGGCTTTCTGCGCGGCGATCAGGGCTTGCACGGTGGGAACAACGTTACCACCGGCGAGATAATGCGCCTCGATATCATCAATGGGGATTTCAATGCCGGCCTTCTTGGCCGTGACGCGTGCGTCGACAACCAGGCTGAAAGGCACCTGCCTCAACTTCATGGCGAGCAGGTTGAGCATGCCCACCGGCGCACCCGCGAGCATGGCGCGCAGCCATACGCTGAAAAACGAGAAGACGATCGCCGCGACAACGAGGACGAAAACGCCGAGGATGATGAAAACAATGGCTCCAGGTGTCAGATTCATAATTTGATAACGGTTAACGAAAAGTTTTGTGAGCCGGTGACCTTTAGTCGTGCGCCGCGTTCGACATGGCCGTCGAGCGACAGCGCCTCATGCCGGCGGCCATCAATCTCGACCTGGCCCGTCGGCATGAGCGGCGTGAGCGCCACGCATTCGCGTCCGGTCAGCGCAGAGGTGTCTATCAGAGGAGTCTGGCTCGTGCCATCGACGGCTGCATGCAGGAAAAATCGTTTCCCGAAGGCCGTCTTCGGCAGCAAACCGTATTCGACGTAGAGGGCGAGCACGAGCAAGGCCGCGCCAATCGCAAAGGCTTCCAAACCCCCGCCAACGCCATACAAGGCAAACGCCTGCGATGTGCCCGCCAGCATGGCCATGACACCGAATGCGCTCATGATAAACCCCGGCACGAACAGATCGAGCACAAGCAGCACGGTGCCAAGGACGAACAATAGTAGTATGGTGGTCATGGGGCGGCCTTGTTCAAATACGACGCCAGACTCTCACCGCGGTCCAAGACTCACAAGCGTTAAGCGGTTGGAAAGCATGTCGCTGTTTCCACGCCACACGAGATTCACGGAAAAACTTTACGCGCGCGATCACGCTCCGCTTACTGATCCTCTCTTATGGAAAAGGTCCCTTATCTCGGGCAGACGCTCACGCGCTGGCAGGTCGGTAACTCGACCTTTCTCGCCATGCCCGAGCACGGCGCCCGCCTGATGAACTGGCACCTCACGCTCGGCGACGGCTCGGTGAGGGACATCGTTTACTGGCCAGAGTTAAAAACCCTCGATGACTTTCATCGCGTGCGCGGCGGCAACCCCGTGCTTTTTCCTTTCAGCGCCCGCACGTTCGATCAAGGCGAACAAGGTTTCTGGCGCGATCCCGCCGGCGCACGTCGCTCCATGCCCCAGCACGGCTTCGCGCGTCACAGCGCCTTCAAGGTCACCCGCCTTGATGCCCGTGGATTCAGCGCCGTGCTTGTGCCGGGCGAAGAATCAAAAGCCTCCTACCCGTTCAACTACGAGTTCAGCGTCGCCTATCGCTTTGCCCCGCTCGGCCTTTCCTGCGAATTCACCCTGCACAACTTCGACACCCAGCCCATTCCCTGGAGCGCCGGTCATCATTTCTATTTCACCGCGCCTTGGAGCGAAGGCCTCAAGCGCAGCGATTACGTGATCCGCATCCCCGCTTCCAAGACGCTGCGTCAGGACACGGCCGGCCGGCTCGTGGCGGGCCCCACCCTGAAGCCAGAGGAACCGCTCAACAATGAAGCGCTCGTCGACACATTTCACGTCGGACTTAAGGGCAACACCGTCGTCTTCGGCCAGCCGGGCACGCCAAGCCAAGTGGCGGTCAGCAACGGCAGCGCACCGGTTCCACCGCCCGACGCCACCTTCGTCACATGGGCGCCCGATGCCGACGCCCCTTACTACTGCGTCGAGCCGTGGATGGGACCACCCAACGCACCGGAAACCAAAGTCGGCCTGCACTGGGTGCAGCCCGGCCAGTCCCAAAGTTTCGCAGTGGAAATAGCCGTAAAATAAACGCCGCCCGACGCCCGCACTCTGGCTAAAATCGAATTCCCCGTTACGTTACTCCCCGCTTCAAGTCCCCTTCTCCCCGCCATGCCAACCACCCCCACTTTTCTCGCTTTCATAGGAGGCTTCGGCGGCGGGGAGATTGTGTTGGTTTTGATCGTCGCGCTCATTCTCTTCGGCGGTGAACGCATGCCCGAACTCGCCCGCGGCCTCGGCAAGACGATCCGCGAATTCAAAAAGGCCACCTCGGGTGTGGAAGCGGAAATCAAACGCGCTTTAAGCGAACCGCCCCCTGTTAAGCGCACGATCAAACCGGTCACCGAAGAGGCCCCCGAAATTCCGCCTGCACAGGAGCCTCCCGCCCCGGAAACACCGCCACACGACTGACGTTCTCCGTTCGTAACGAACACGGTTGCGGCAATCATCCCATGACACCGCAACCCTTTGCGGTTGCCCGTGTCATAGAACCGGATTAATCTCCTAATACTATGATCGACGTCATCAAAAAAACCCTTCTCGCGGGCGTGGGCGCCGCCGTAATCACCAAGGAAAAAGTCGAGGATGCCCTCGGCGACTACGTCAAGCAGGGCAAAGTCAAAGCCGACGACGCCCGCATCATCGCCGAAAAAATCGCCGAGCAAGGCCGCAAGGAATTCGACGAGATGAGCCAGGCCCTCGGCGCCAAGATCAAGGAGTTCACCAACCACTCCAGCGCCGAAACCAAGGCGCACATCGCCACGCTTGAAGAGCGCATCCGCGTGCTCGAAAGCAAACTCGCCAATCCACCCACCCGCGCCGGCGAACCGTGAGACCGTTCGACTTTCTCAGCAACGCCGTCCGCGCGAAGGAGATTTTCACCGTCCTCGCGAAGCACGGCTTTGCCAATCTGCTCAACCAGATCGACCCGCAGGGCGGTTGGTGGCAGCGCCTCGTTCCCCAACCCAAGGAAAACCGCACGCTCTGGGAGCGCACCCGACTGGCCCTGGAAGAGCTCGGGCCAACCTTCGTGAAGGCCGGCCAGCTCATGAGCATGCGGCCCGATACCCTGCCGCACGATCTCATCTACGAGCTGCGCAAACTGCAAAATTCCGTCAGCCCGCTCCCCTTTCCGGAAATGCGCGAGGTGCTCATGGAGGAGCTGCCCGCCGATATTTCCCAGTCGTTCGTCGAATTCAACGAGACGCCCATCGCCAGCGCTTCGCTCGCCCAAGTCTATTTCGCCCGCCTGCACGACGGTCGTGAGGTCGCCGTCAAGGTCCAGCGCCCCGATCTGCTCAAGACCGTGCAGGCCGATCTTGATCTGCTCACTTGGTTTGCCGCGCAGATCCACCAACGCGTCGAGGCCCTCCAGCCCTACGACCTCCCCGCCGTCGTCGCAGAAGTGAAGGAGAATCTTCTCCGCGAACTCGATTTTCGCCACGAGGCCCGCAATCAGAAATATTTCAATGCCCTCAATCCCAAACCCGAGTGCGTCTTCGCGCCCTACGTAGTCGACGAGTTGTCGAGCGAGCGCGTTCTGGTGATGGAACGCATCGCCGGCGTATCGGTCGGCGCCGCCCGCCTGGCGCCCGCCGAGGCCAAGCGCATCGCCGCCAATGGCGCCACGTCGCTCATCCACCAAGTGCTCATCGCGGGATTTTTCCACGCCGACCCGCACGCCGGCAACGTGCTCGTCACGCCCGACGGTCGCCTCTGCTTTCTCGATTGGGGCATGGCGGGCAACCTCACGCGCCGCCTGCGTCTCGGTCTCGCCGATCTTTTCCTCGCCGCCGTCGATCAGGATGCCGAGCGCATCGTGCAGATCGCCGCCGAGCTCGGCAGCCCGGGCGGCCGAGCCGACCTGCGTGCGATGGAGCGCGACGTCACCCTCGCCCTCCGCGAAGATTTTAACCGCGCGATCAACCGCATCCAGCTCGGCCGCGCGATGCTCAAGCTCCTCTTCATCTTCGGTCAAAACGGAATCAACATCACGCGCGACTACTCGCTCATGGCGAAAGCCGTGCTCTCCATCGAAGAAGTCGCCCGCACGCTCGACCCCGAGTTCGACCTGCGCAACGTAGCCCGCCCCGTCCTTAAGGAATTACAACAAGAACGCACCGGGCCCCGCGCGATGGTGCGCGAAAGCCGGGCCTTCCTCCGCTCGATGATGACCGGCGCGCGCGAGCTGCCGGGAGGCATTTTCCGCATCGTCCGCCGCATTGAAAACGACGACCTCACCATCAAGTTCCAGCACAAGGGACTCGAAGAGCTCGACGACGCGGTCAACTCCGCCGCCAATCGCATCACCCTCGGCGTCATCATCGGGTCGTTGATCATGGGTTCTTCGCTCATCATCCACACCAACGTCGGCCCTTATCTCTTTGGTTATCCGGCGCTAGGCATGGTCGGCTACATGATGTCCGCCCTGCTCGGCTTCTACGTCATCTTCGACATCTTCCGCCACGGCCGGCACAAGTGACAGTCGGGCTAATTCCGCTGCAACCAGACATGCCGCAGCATGATTTCAGGAGCAGGCGCACCGGTTTGCTCATAATTAAAACGGCGCCTGTGCCGTGAGACAATGGTGGTCCTTGCCTTCTTACACAGAACAGGATCACCCACCGGTAAAACGGTTGAGCTGGTTTTGCCGAATGCTGTTTGGAGAAGCACAACCGCATCCAGCGCATCGCGTGTGTATCCAACCATCAGGGCCTCTTGCATCGCCCATGCGTAGCGCCCGAGGACAAACCGGGTGATGCCACGCTTGCAATATTGACCGGCCAACAAGTGATCCTCATCCACGGGTTTGCACTCGATGAAAATGCCATCTTGCGACGGCTTCACCGTATCAGGACGTCCGGTCAGTTTCACAAGCATGTCCGGACGATACTTGAGTTTCGTGCGGGCATAATTGCAGACCTCGGGTGCCGGTTGGATGTCGCGGAAAAAAATCTCGTCGAATCCCTCCACGACACCACGGTTCCACACTCGATCCGCCAACGCTTCATGAAGATGAAAGTTGATCGTCTCCTCCACATCGGTCGCCAAATTGAGCGTGGCTGGTGGCGTCAACCGCAGCATTTCCCATGCGGCATGAATAGCGTCTTCGAGAACCAGCAACACAGACTCATCAACGCGAGGATGCGGAATATCTACATGCTGATCGGAAAAGAGCGCGAGGGCCATGATCTCGGTTATCGAAAGACGCCCATGTGCCGATTGATGATTTCCGCCGCGCAAAGTCGCGCCCGAGATAATGTCCAGTAACGACGCTGGTTGAGCACCGCCACAGCCAGACCATGCTCCAACTCAAAGATTACTCGACTGGCGCCACTTTCATTCGCCAAGGGCAGCACCTCACGTCGAAACAGATCCTCGGGAACATTGAGAGCGCGCCCAGCGACGCCTATCAGCAACACACTGTAGGGACTCTCATCTGTCGTGGTCTCTGAATTCCAGATACTCACGGTCACTTCGCAACCATGCTTCCGGACAAACGGCCGTAGAATACTAACAAGGCGCGAGGTAAAGGATTGCCTATATTCTAATTTAGCAGGTCCACATGCACCGGTGCGCGCATCGTTGTAGGGCATATTCATTTCCAAGGTTTCCCGAATAACCTCAGAATCGGGCCTAGTGAGACCGTATAAAGCAGCAAAAAAGTCGTCGATTTCCGAGAAGACGGACCCGTCATCAGCGATCAATCTGGATGAAAGTTGCAGTGCGTGGGTTTTTTGAGATGACGATAACTTCACCCAAGGAATAATCCGACAATCATCTAGATCAGATTTCTTGAGCTTCCGCCTCTCAGCGCCAAAAGTAGGACTCGTGAGTAATGCATAGTGGAGCCACAAATCACTATGAGTAAAAAGCTGGAGATAACGGACGAGGCTTTCAGCTTCCGATGAACCATATGCCGAATAACCCTGAAAGCTCTCATTATATGCGATCCCTTCTGCACAAAATAAGCTTCTACCCTCAACTCGATTTTGTCCGGGGGCCTCTTTCACCAGAACGAGGGGACCACGATAGCAGTCTCTATCTCTTGGGCGCTCAAAATTTTCCCCATTAATGGTGCCGAGCGCAGAGACATCGACGGAAAAGCGGAACCGTTTAGTTGTGTCCAAGAAGTGAAATCCATCCAGCTTTCTGGAGCCTTCAACGTCAGGATCTGTTCCAACAATATAGCCCTTGGAAAACATCAATCCTAAGTCGCGCTCCCAGTAATCTTGTAACGGCCGCCCTTGGGATGCCTTCACTTTCCTCACCACATCCACATCCAGAGAGGTGCCAATGGCCAGCGCCTTCCAGAGCCAAGGCTCATCAAACGTGCTCTCGACATTTATGAGATGCACCGACTCCGAATCCACGCGGATTTCACCACGCCGGTTCAGGCTAACGTCGCAGTGCGGCGTGACCCAGCGCAGCGCATGGTTCGGCATGGGCCTGCGATTGCAGGCAAACATGAGAAAGAATGGCTGATTCATCCCCGGCCATACTTTGGTGTCCGAAAGATTGGAACAGTTGAGGATGCCATTCACCGCTATGGCCCGAAACAGCGTTTCACGAGCACGGCTTGGGATGTCCTCTTGCTTGAAAAGATTTCTCCCAGGAAGAACTAAGCCGATGCGCCCATCAGGACGGCACCATTCGGTGGCTCTCCATACAAATGGCATGTCGGGCACGCTGTCTGGATTTTGGTAGGTTTTCGCCAATGCCTCCACGCCGGGCATGCGGGCAATGATCTCTCGGCTCACGCGGTCCATCTCCGCCGCCAGGGACTTGTGTTTCTTTTCAAGGCTGGTCCACGGAGGATTACAGAGCACCACGTCGTAGGCGGCACGGTGCTCCGGTCCCACATGATCGCCAAGACTTCCGATGACGGGACCGCTGACCGGATCGGTCACACGGCGACAGTTGAAAAGCACTCGATCATCCAGATTCTTAAATCGCAGATTACTCGGAGGCACAGGCTGCGGATCAAGCTCTATGGCCGTGAGGTAGAGACTCAAGGAAGCCAGCCTCAGGGCATTTTCACTGACATCAAAACCCGCGAGCTGGTTATTTAAGATCTCACGGATAACTCGTCGATCCGGACGATCCTGTGCGCGGCCACCCGCATCCTTCCATCTTTCTTGGTAGAGTTTGCGAAAGGCCAGCACGAGAAAAACACCAGCCCCGCACGCTGGATCAAGCACTCTGGCCGTGGCCGCATTGGGCAATGCATGGAATGCTTCTTCCACAAGATAGTCCGCGATGCGACGGGGCGTGTAATGGACGCTGTTTTCTTTGGCATCATCGCTCCAACGCCAGCTGAATGCCTCATAAACCTGGCTCAGCAAGCCGACCGGGACGTGGGCAAAGTCAAACTTCGCCCAGGGAGCATCGAGCGACATTTGATAACTCGTCCCCACCGGCTGATGCCCATGGAGAATGGCCGATAGATGGTGGCAAATCGCCGTGCGGGTCTTGGCACTGAATTTGGCGAAGTAACGCCCATAGGCCGCCTCACGGGCAGCTTTATCATCAGTCGGAATATTATCCGGAATGAGCCGGAGGAAGTCTCCATTGAAGGTCGAGTCCAGCCATGCGCTGGTGGCGGCAATATTGGCGACCGTCTCAAAACACTCAGTCAGCGAATTTGCATCCGGCGAGATACTACGCCGAGAGGCTGGCTTCACAATGTCACGGTCGCACAGGAAACGGAAAAACAAGGCCCGCCCCACCAAAGAGAGCACATCACCGCCCACCAGTCCGTGGCCGTCGGCAAGTTCGTCGGCGACATGCTGCAACAAGCGCAGCATCTCGGCATAAACATAATCAGGGGTCGCGGCCTCTCCCTTGCCATCGTATTCACCAAGTGAAAGTCGGGAAAAAAAAGTGAGTGCCCGTCCAGTGCCAGCGACGTAACGCTCCGGAGTGGGCAAATCCGACGATAGGTTCACCGGGATGACCGTGAGCTGTCCCGGTTCCAAAATGCCCAGATACGCACGCTCGCCACGACTCCCAAGCGTGCGCCGTAACTGCCGTAACTGCGCATCCCGATTCGCCGTTTCCAAGCCAAGGCGTGCGCTACTGATCACATACAGGAGAGGTCGTCCCTGACACTCAGCAACGGCATCCGGCAGCAGTTCATTGTTACAGCTACCGCCATCGGCACCGGCAATCAAATCAAGGTAGTTCATCGCCAGATGTCTTGACCCATCCCCTAGCATGAACGGCTTCTGCACTCCAAAGGAGGGCAATTCACGGCGAAGAATACTGGGAATCGAGGCAGGCAAGGGCAAAAGCAGTAGGATTAGCGGCAAATTGAAACAATCAGCCTGTCGCTCCAAGCTACATTTATAAAAACCAGAGCTTTCCTTGCACTTTAAGCACTATAGGTGACCAAAGTTTGGTCAGGTAAGCTAACTAGGGCCCTAGGAACGTCGCATGTGTCAAGCTTGCCCCGGCAAACGGTCGGCACATCTTGTCCGCTGATGTCTTCCGTCGCCACCGCACCCTCCGCCGCCACGGCTTCCACGCGTCCCCTGACGCGTCCGGAGCTGCTCTCGCCTGCCGGCGACTGGGACTGTGTGCGTGCCGCCGTCGAGAACGGCGCCGATGCCGTTTACTTCGGCTTGGAGCGCTTCAACGCCCGCATGCGCGCGAAGAATTTCACCCTGGCCGACCTGCCCGCGCTCATGGAATTTCTCCACCGGCGCGGCGTGCGCGGCTACGTCACCTTCAACATCCTCGTCTTCACGTCCGAGCTGCCCGACGCCGAGGAGTTCCTACGCGCGATCATCGCCGCCGGCGTCGACGCAGCCATCGTCCAGGACATCGGTATCTGCCGCCTCATCCGCAAGCTCTCGCCCGATTTCCCCATTCACGGCTCCACCCAGATGAGCGTGACCAACTCCGCCGGCGTGGAATTCGCCCGCGACCTCGGTGCCGAGCTCGTCGTCCTCGCCCGTGAAAACTCGATCAAGGAAATCGAGGCCATGCAGGCCGCCCAAAAGGACAATCCGCTCCCCCTCGAAGTCTTCGTTCACGGCGCTCTCTGCGTCGCCTATTCCGGCCAATGTCTCACCAGCGAGTCACTCGGCGGCCGTTCCGCCAACCGGGGCGAATGCGCCCAAGCCTGCCGCCTGCCCTACGACCTGGTCTCCGACGGTGAAAAGGTGGACCTCGGCGACCGCAAATATCTTCTCAGCCCGCAGGATCTCGCCGGTCTCGACGTGCTGCCCGAACTCGTGCGCGCCGGCGTCGCCTCGCTCAAAATCGAAGGCCGCCTCAAATCCCCAGAATACGTCGCCAGCATCACCCGCGTGTATCGGCAGGCCCTCGACAAGATTTTCGCCGAACAATCCGCGGCCGACGGCGTGCCCTTCGACGCGGCTCGCGCCCGTTACGAACTCTCGATGACGTTCTCCCGCGGCCTCTATACCGGCTGGTTCCGCGGCATCCAAAACCAAGAACTCGCGCACGGTCGCTTCGGCACCAAACGCGGCGTGCTTCTCGGCAAAGTCACCCGCGTGGGCGACGACCACGTCGCCGTGCGCCTCGAATCCGCCCTGAAGCCCGGCGACGGCCTGGTCTTCGACGCCGGCAACCATGCCGCCGGCGAGGAAGGCGGACGCGTTTACCAAGTCGAACCCCAGCGCACCGGCGAAACCGTGCTCCGCTTCGGCCACGGTGACATCAATTTCAAAAAGATCCGCACAGGAAATCTCCTCTGGAAAAACAACGATCCAGCGCTCGACCGCGAACTCCGCTCGACCTACGAAGGCGAAAAAATCCGCTTCACCCGTCCCGTGACCATCGAGGTCCACGGCAGAGCCGGCACACCGCTCACCATCATCCTCTCCGACGGCGAAGGCCACGTCGTGCGGATGGATTCTCAGGTCGCCCTCGCTGTCGCCCAAAATCAACCGCTCACCGTCGAACGTCTTGGCGATCAACTCGGCCGACTCGGCGGCACGCCCTTTAAACTTCAGGCCCTCACTTCCCACCTTGAAGGCTTCGTGATGCTGCCCATGAGCGAGCTCAACCGCCTGCGCCGCGACGCCGCCACGGAACTCGACCGCCTCCGCGCACAACCGAAACGCTGGGCTCTCACCGATTCCCGCATCTCGGAAGTCACATTTCAGCAAGACGAAACTCCCACCGCCGAGCCCGAACTCGTGATCGTCGTGCGCAGTCTTGAGCAACTTGATGCCGCGCTCGGCACGAACGTCGTCAGCACCGTCTACTGCGAATTCGAAAACCCGAAGCACTATCGCGACGCCGTGACTCGTTTCCGCACCTGGCAATCGAACGGAGGCGCCCAGCTTCCGGGTGCGACGATCTGGGTTGTCCCGCCGCGCATATTCAAACCCGGCGAGGAATGGATTCTCAAGCAGGTGCGCTCCTCCGAAGCCGACGGCTACCTCGTGCGCAATCACGAGCATCTCCGCTTCTTCAAAGACGATCGCAAGCGCGGCGATTTCTCGCTGAACGTCGCCAATCCGCTCACCGCCGACTATTTCATCAACGATTACGGTCTGGAACGCGTCACCGCGAGCTACGACCTAAACGTCAGCCAACTCGAAGCACTTCTCCGGTCCACGCCCGGCAGTTGGTTCGATCTCACGATCCATCAGCACATGCCCATGTTTCACATGGAGCACTGCGTATTTTGCGCGTTTCTCTCGAAGGGCAAAGACTACCACGACTGCGGGCGTCCCTGCGAAAAACACACCGTCTCCCTGCGCGACCGCGTCGGAGCCGAACTTCCGCTCAAGGCCGACGCCGGCTGCCGAAACACCGTTTACAACAACCGCGCGCAAACCGGCGCGGAATATCTGCAACGCTTCGTCGCGCTGGGCGCTCGCAGTTTCCGCGTCGAGTTCGTCAACGAATCCGCCGCCGAAGTCGTGCGGACGATCACCAGCTACCGCCAGCTTCTGCGCGGCGATATCAACGGCGCGGATCTCTGGCGTGAGTTGAAACTCATCAACCAGCTCGGCGTCACCCGCGGGCAGATGGAAGCCGCGCCGCAGGTCATCTTAAAAAAGAACTGACGGACTCAGCTCTTAGAGCCACCGCGCAGTGCCATGCCCAGACCGGCGGCCGCGACCGCCGCACCGCCGATGATGTAGTAGTAGTGCTCGGGGATGCGTGCGCCGCCGTCCACCTTGTTGGCGACATCGGCGCCGACTTCAGCCGCGCCGCCGACAATGGAATCTTTTCGCGTGGTGCCTTTAAAAATAAGAAAGCCGCCGACAAGAATAAGAATGATACCGATGATTTTGTTCATAATGTGGTTAGATTACTGATGATTTATTGGCATACGGACAGTTAAAAGCCTCAGCGCACCGAACGGAAAAAGGTCATCGCGACCGGCGCCCAACGGAGCAAGGAACCCAGAAGGCGAGCTTTTGGGAAAAACGCCTGCCTCAACAAAAACCCGAGGGGGAGTGCTGCGATCTTGGCCGCCGGCGACACGCGGTTCCACTTGGCGCGAGCCTCGTCAAGCCAGCCCAACGGACGCACCACCACCGCGATTTGCGCCGCGCACTCTTCGCGGCGGACAGTGATGCGGCGGCGCAGGATGCGCTTCCTCAAAGCGAGGTGGTTCAGTTCGTGTTGCGCATGCATACGCGATCATCGTTGAGCTCTTGGAGCGTATCCGAAAACGGCTTGGCTTGCCGGGACAGATAACTCCGGAACGACAACGCCAGAGCAACCAACGCCGTAGCATAGAACACAGTCAGTCCGGCGAGCACGCCGATCCTGGCGCTCTCCCAGAAAAGATACACCACGAGAATACTCGCAAAGGTGAGTGTCATCGCTCCGGCAAACACCACTGCGCTGATCCAGATCAGGACCTGCAGCAGGCGAAGTTTTTCCTCCTGCAGCTCGGCGGAAAACAACTCGAGTCGGTCCTGAACAGATCCGATCAAGGTATCACCCAATCCTCGCAGCGAAGACAAAAAACCATCTGAAGAATGAGGACGTGATTCCATGACGGAACGGATCGAATGATTGATCAGTTGCTTCGACGCAAAAGTGCGCCGAGCAACACACCCACGCCCAGCGCGACCGCGAGCGATTCGTAGGGATGCGAACGGATCGTTGCATCAGCCTGCTTCGCCCCGGCGGTCACCTTTTGACGGGCGCCTTCAAACAGGGACTGCGCCTTGTCACGGGCGGATTCGAGTCGTTCACGAAGGTCGCCGAGCTGATCCTCGGCTCCTTCTGTAAAGGTGGCCCCAAGCGTCTTTTCGGCTTCGGTTATAAGTGTGCGAAGGTTTTCGATCAGCTGTTCGGGGGATTCGGCGGTATCGGCGGAGGCAGAGTTCTTTTTCATATAAATGAGAGGGTTAACGTTGGGTTGATAACACGGGCAGACTCCGTGATCACCAAAGCGTTCCCGTCTTTCTCCCACTCTTTTTGACAACCGCCGGCGGTTATTCCGCCGGCAGCAAAAAGTAGAAGTCGCTCCCCTCACCCACACGGCTTGCACAGGCAATGGAGCCGCCGTGGGCGACGACAATCTCGCGCGAAATCGTGAGCCCAAGCCCGGCACCTTTCTTCTCCTGACCGGGAACACGGTAGAATTTATCAAAAACCGAATGCACGCTTTCCTCGGGAATCCCCGGCCCTTGGTCCTGCACTCCAAAGCGGATGAACCCGTCATGCGCCGGCCTCGCATACAACGTGATCGTGGTGCCGCCGTCGGAGTATTTGGATGCGTTCGAAAGCAGATTGATAAACACGTGGCGGATGCGGTCGGCATCGACCCGCACGACGGAAAGAGAAGAATCCACGGAGACTTCGATCAGCTGCCCCGTCGCCTCCACGATGGATTTCATTTCGCCGGCCATGTCTTCAAGAAGATCGCCAACAGGCACCTCGCGGCGGTTGAGAGGGGAGACCCCACCCTCAAGCCGGCTGAGATCGAGAAGATCGTTGAGAATGCGCAGCAGCCGGTCTGCGTCGTCGCGCGCGGTTTCCAGCAGATCCGTCTGTTTTTCCGTCAGCGGACCGAAGTTTTTTTCCAGCAGAAGATAGACCGCCATGCGCAGGCTGGTGAGCGGCGTCTTCAGCTCATGGCTTACGGTGGAAACCAAGTTTCCCTTCACGTCGTCGAGCAGGCGAAGCTTGGTCACGTCCTGCAGGATGACGGCCGCGCCGCCGAAACCGGTGAGATCGTCGCCAATCGCGAGGATGCGCGGCAGGTAGTGCCTTTCTTCACGTCCATCACGCACCGAGACGACATGGTCGTAACCCGACGGCAGGTAATGAACCCCCGTTGCCAGCACCTGCTTGAGCGGCTCCGCCAGGGCAACAGGAAGTCCACTTTGCCAGTCGGGAGAGGCGGCCAGCACCTCGGCGGCGGGATTGCGGACTTCGTGGTTACCATTGCGGTCGATCACGAAAAGAGGATCCGGCGTCGAGGTAAGCGTGGCTTCCATCGTGCGGCGGGCGCGGGTCACCCGTTCGGTCATGGCATCACGATAGGCGCGGAGTTTTGACGCCATGGTGTTGAACGTGCGCGCAAGTTCACCGATCTCGTCGCGAGAGGTAACAGGCACATCTCGATCAAGCTGCCCCTCCCCCAATGCCGCGGCGGAAGCCTGAAGCAACTGAATCGGGCGCAGCAGCGAACGGGCAAGGCGATAGGAGAGATAAAGCGACAGCAGGATGGCGCCGACCATCGCGGCAAAAAGAAAATCAATGCTTGTGCGAGCGAGCTTGGCTGACCTCTTCGCCGATTGTTGCACATCGGCATAATCGCTTTGGGTGAGCGTTTCCAGCGCCTTGATGGTGCTGAACAAACTCGTCTCCGTGTCGCGCAGGGAATCGACGGTAAAATCCCCCCCGCGGTCCAGCGGAACGCGCGCGAGCTGGTCGAGCTCGGTAAACGCGGCATCCAGTTTTTCCAGCATGGGCACGCGGTTCGTTCCCGCCGAGGCGAGCGACTGCTCCATGAAGTAGCGTTGAAACCGGGCGCGCTGGTTGGCGTAGTCTCGCCGCGCGGTGATAATGTCGCCGCGCTGCGCGGTGGAGAGCGCCGTCGCCATCAACGTGGCGGCTTCGCGCATCTCGTAGCAGCCGATCATCGCCCGGTAATTGGCCGTGAGATTCTTATCAAGTGACTGCGCAAGGTCCCGGTAAAGCAGCGTGGCGGCCGCGCACACGGCGATGAAAAGCAGCAGTAACGGGAGCAGACCCAGATAAAGGCGGGTGCGCAGCATGACGTTCAGGAAAGGCCGCTAGAGCAACCCGAGTTTCTGTCGCTTGCGGTAGAGTGTCGCCGGATCGATACCCAGCACACGCGCGGCGTCGTCAAGCGTCTTGGTCATGGCGAGTGTTCGCCGGATATGCTCCGCTTCGAGCTCGTCGAGGGTCACACGTCCGCCCACGGCGACGCGTGCATCGGCAGGCTGTGCAAACTCTTCCGGCAGGTCGACGAGTTCGATCTGTTCACCGCCTGCGAGAATGACCGCACGCTCGATCACGTTGCGCAATTCGCGGAGATTTCCCGGCCAGGCATAGCGGCCGAAGGCATCGCCGACCGCCGGTGAAAAGCCCGTGATTTTTTTGCCGATGCGCCGCGCAAAAAAATCGAGATAACTGCCCGCCAGCCGCGCAAAGTCAGCCGGACGGTCACGCAGGCCGGTGAGCGAAAGGGTGATGACATTGAGCCGGTAAAACAGATCCTCGCGAAACCGGCCGGCCTTCACCTCCTCGGCAAGGTTGCGGTTGGTGGCGGCGATGATGCGCACCGTGGCCTTGCGCACACGGGACTCGCCCACGCGTTCGTATTCGCGCTCCTGCAGGAGACGCAGAAGCTTCGGCTGGATTTCGAGCGGCATCTCTCCAATCTCGTCAAGGAAGAGTGTTCCGCCGTCGGCGGCCGCAACCTTGCCGAAAGTGTCGTTGACCGCACCGGTGAAGGATCCCTTCACATGACCGAAGAGTTCGCTCTCCAGCAGCTCGCGGGAAAGGCTCGGGCAACTCACGGTAACGAAGGCGTTTTCCTTTTGCGGGCTGCGCTTGTGAATTTCCCGGGCGAGCACGCTTTTCCCCGTGCCGCTGGGGCCGAGGATCAGCATGTTGGCGGAAGTCTCGGCGGCTTTGAACGCGATGGTCAGCGTCTTCTGCATCGCGACTTCCCCGGAGGTAAGATCGACGGCGGGAGACTCTTCGGTGAGCTGAGACTCAAGCTGTTCGACGCGTTTTTCGAGGCGGCGGTTTCGGATGATCTTGTCGATCACCTGGCGGATTTGCTCGGGGGTAAAAGGTTTCGGAATGAAATCAAACGCACCACGGCGCATCGCCTCCACGGCGGTGCTGATATTGGCAAAGGCCGTCACCATGACGACGGCGAGCGACGGTTGCGCCTTGAGCAGTTTTTCGAGCACAACCAGGCCGTCTTCCGTGCCCAGCTTGAGATCGAGAAAGCACACCTCGAAGTCACCAGCCTCGAGTTCTTTCAACGCGCGCAGCCCGTTGGGCGCACCAACGACTTCATGGCCCATGGCCTCGACGGCAAAACCCGTTGTCTTACGGATGGCCGGCTCATCATCTACAATCAAAACGCGCATGGTAAAAACAAGGTGCCAAAATAAGCTATGCGGTTCCCGTGTTTCGCAAGGTTCGAGTTAAAGCCGCCTTCCCTGAAAAGCCAAAGCGGGGCCGCCGATAAAGGCAGCCCCGCCAGGTCCAGCTTCAACTAACAACCCCGGAAGCGCACCTCCGGGAAGTTTATAAAAAACACACCAAAAACTACCGCAGATCATGGTGCCTGCGGCGGATGACAAACATCACCAGCGCACAAAGCAAAAAACCCACGGTAGCCACACGTCCCAATTGACTCGCCGGCGCACTCAAGGTTCCACCCAATGCAAAAATCGCCGAGACCAGTGAAAGCAGGAAGAAGGTGATGGCCCAGTTAATCATGAGAGTGGAAGCGGGTTACCTTGAAATCAGGCCCGCGGAGTTCGGCGGCCAAAAATCACGGATAGGATAAACAGCACGAGAAACACGAAGAAGAGGATCTTAGCGATGCCCACCGCCGTGCCCGCAATGCCTCCAAATCCCAAAGCGGCGGCAATCAGGGCGATGATAAGAAAAGTAATAGACCAGCTTAGCATGATAATAATGGGTTGAGGGTTGGACTGATTGAATCGACCGGCTTCTTCATGCGTGACGCATGCCAAGCAATTCCTACAGAACATTTCTCTTTGATCTAAAATTACTTATAAATAATCGGAGTCCTCGCGTTTAGTCCGGCGCCCGCCATCCCGTGCAAAATGCAGACCTCGAAACCGGCCTTTAAATGCAGAACGCACGACCCGCACGGACCACCAGAAATCCGCGCAAAGAACGAGCTTGGTGCAAAAAGCGTATTTCTAGTGTCGAGTTGCCCACACGAATCCCTCTAAAAATACCGCACCGTTCTATGGACATACCCTCCCTCGACCCTATCGCCGCCACCCCCGCTGTCATCAGCGGCGGCGGAGCCCAGCATCAGGACCTTGAAATCAAGGACGCTCACCTGATCTTCGGTTCAGCCTGGGAGGCGCTTGTGGCCGAAGTAGGAAGGGAGGCGCTTCGCTTCCCCAAGGAAATCATCCTTCTCGGCGGTGCTCCCGGTTCCGGCAAGGGAACCAACACCGCCTTCATTCTCAAAGCCCGCGGCCTCACCTGCGAACCCATCGTTGTAAGCGCGCTGCTGGATACTCCCGAGGCCCGTCGCATCAAAGATGCGGGCGGCATGGTCGGCGACCGCGAAGTCATCGGCCTGCTCTTCCGCCGGTTGATCGAGCCCCAGTTCCGGGATGGTGTCATTCTCGACGGCTTCCCTCGCACCAAGGTGCAGGTCGAATGCCTGAAGCTCCTCGTCGAGAAAATCCTGGCCCTGCGGCACGAATTTTACAACACCCCGCTCGGGATTCATTTTCGCCAGACGACGATCCACATCATGGTGCTCTTCGTCGACGAGCTCACCTCGGTCAAACGCCAGCTCAAGCGCGGCGAAGAGGTCAAAGCCTACAACGACGAAGTCCGACGCACCGGTGTCGGCGAGCTCATGGAAGAGCGTGCCACCGATTACGACGCCGCTCTCGCCAAGCGCCGCTACCTCGTCTTCAAAGAACAGACTTGGGACGCGCTCCAGTCGCTTAAGGAAATCTTCCACTACCACTTCATCAACGCGCAGGGCAACGTCCACGAGGTTGAGCAAAACATCCTCAAGGAGCTCCAATACCAAAGCACGCTGGAGCTCGACTCGCGCACCCACGACATCCTGCGCTGCATCCCCGTGGCCAGCGAGATTGTCGTCCACGCACGGCAGGAGATGGTCAAACGCCTCGACGCCTACGCCGTCGAACACGCGGATCTCTTCGCCCGCGTCGTCACGTTTATAGATCAAAAGATCGTTCCCATCGTCCTTCGCCACGCCATCTCCGGTGTCGCCCTCGTAAACACCGAGGATGCCTTGCTCGACGATCCTCTCGCGCTGGCCATCCTCATCGATGTCTTCTCCGAACGCGGCTACCACGCCGCCGTGGACCTGCACCGCATCGAGATCCCGGAGCGCTTCGACCTCACTACCGGCCTCATCAAGTGCCGCGTGAAAAAAGTCTTCCGTATCCAGATCCGTTTCAGCGGTTCCGAAATTCGCCGCGGCAATTAACGCGCGAACCGCGTTACCGCCACCTCGCGGTCAAAGGGCACGGCCTCGGTGAGATGATTGACCCATTGGTGCGCGAGCCACGGCGCAAGCAGCGCGCCCTTCGAGCCGAGTCCGTTAAAAATCCCCAGGCGCGGCTCGCGCGAATTTCGGCCCGCCAGCGGATAGCGGTCCGGCGACGTCACGCGCACGCCAGATTCCTGCGCGACCACGTCAAACATCCGCCCGCCAAGCAATCGGCGCGCGCTTCGCTCCAGTTCATCGCGCGCCGCCTTCGCGGCTTCACCGGACAGGCTCGCTTCCCCGTGGGTGTAGGTTGCGCCCGCTTTGGCCAATCCCGGCATGGTCGGCAAAACCCAGTGCCCGCGATTCAGGATGACATCGGGCGCCAGTCCGTCGACCGCCAGTGTAAGAATATCTCCGGTTGCCCGTAGACAAGCCACGTCGCCATAAGCCAGCCCGCCACAGTCATCCGCACCGGTGCAAAGAATCACGACATCATACCGCGCCAGCTCCGCCAATGGCCCGACCCGCTCCTCGCGCAGGCGTCCATCCGCCAGCCAGCGTGTCCGTGCCGTCGCGATGAGTGCCGCCATGTCAACGCGCACCGCACCCTCGATCCAAAATCCATCCGCATCGGATTCCCCGGCGTAGGGCGCCAGTTCACCCGTGGCGTTTTTTTCGGCGAACACCCGACGCTCGCGATCATCATTAAAGGAACGCCGCACGCGCATCGTTCGCATCAGCGATACGCCCCACTCCGTCTCCATCGCACGATAGACCGCCAGCGCTCGCGGCAGGAGCCTATCAATCCCGCGACTCTTGACGATGCGCTGCCCGGTGATCGGGTTGATTATTCCCGCACCGACACGTGAAGCCGCGCGCGAATGCCCGGCATCGGCAATCTCAAAGGCGATGCCCGCCTGCTCAAACGTCCACCCGAGAACGCTCCCCGCGAGCCCCTGGCCGACGATCAAAATGGGAGCTGGCATCGGATGCGACGGCGACGAAAGCCCGGATTACTTCTTGGCCGCAAGCGCCGCACCGACAATGCCTGCTTCGTTGAGAAAAGTCGCCGCAACCACAGGCGTGCGCACCTTCAGATGTTTGAACCACTTGTCATGGTCCGCGCTGATGCCGCCGCCCACGATGATAAGCCGAGGCCAGAGCACGGTTTCGATGATATTAAGATAATCGCTCACTTTGTGTGCCCACTTCTTATATGAGAGTTTTTTCCGGTCCCTTGCGGCGGAAGAGACGAAGCACTCGGCATCCTTGCCCTTGAAGGGCAGATGACCGAACTCGCTGTTTGGATAAAGCCGGCCATCCACGAAGAGCGCACTGCCCACGCCGGTGCCAAAGGTCAGCAGAACAATCGTGCCGTGCATATTTCTGCCTGCACCAAACTTCACTTCGGCGACACCTGCCGCGTCGGCGTCGTTTATGAGAGTCACCGGCAAGCCGGTGGCCTTGGTGAAAAGTTTGCCCGCATCGCAACCGATGAAGTCCTTATGGAGATTGGCCGAGGTAAGAATCACGTTGTCATGGATTACACCGGGAAAGCCGATGCCGATGGGTCCCTTCCATTTGAAATGGCCGACCATTTTTTTAACGGCGGCAGCCATCTGCTTTGGCTTAAGAATCTCGGGTGTCGCGATGCGATGACGCTCGGCGAGCAGTTTGCCGGTTTTGATGTTCACGGGCGCTCCCTTGAGCGCTGAACCGCCGATATCGATGCCCAAGATGTCTTTCATGGAAAACGTTATTTGCAGCCGCAGTCGTGGCTTCCGCAGCCTCCATTTTCATTTTGATGCGCGTGTCCGTGATCCAATTCTTCCGGACTGGCCGCGCGCACCGAAAGGACTTCGACATCAAAAATCAGATCCACACCGGCGAGCGGATGGTTGGCATCGAGCACCACCTCGTCCCCCTCTACGCCGACCACCGTGACGATGGGAGCAAACGCATCTTCGCCCGCCTTGAACTGGTCGCCGGGGTTCAGCTCGCCCTCGATGGGCAGCATCGCCTTGAGCACGCGCTGGACCTGCGTCGCGTCGCGTTCGCCATAGGCCTTGGCCGCCGGCACCTCGACGCGTTGTTTCGCTCCGGCCGCCACGCCGCGCAGCGCTTCGTCCAGACCGTCGATGATCTGCCCGGCGCCCTCCAGATAGCTGATCGCCTGTCCGCCGGCGGACGTATCCAGCAAGCGTCCTTGCGGATCGCGCAACGTATAATGGAAGGTGACGACGTTTCGGCTCATGCCGCCACCCTCCCAAAGCCAACCCTCCACGCGCAAGGGTGAAAGCACCCCGCGCGGACGCCGGACGCCTCAACGTTCGCTCAACTCCATGCTCCGGCGCACGAGCTGGATAAACTCCGCACGGTAGCCACCGGCATCATCGCCCAATCCGTTTTCCGCCCAGTTGAGCACCTGAGGAAAGGTTGCGGTGCCTTTGTGCGGTGAATCGCGGAGCAACATGCCCCACCCCGCCACAGCGGCGGCAAACTGGAAGTCACCGTCCGCCTTGGCGAAGTCCGCACCGGCATCGACCAACGGAAACTCCAACTTGCGGCTCACATCGCCCTCGGGCGCTTTGTAACGCACCTTCACGGTCAACAACTCGGGCGAAACGCCATGGACGCTTCGTGTTTTTACATCGGACTCAGATTTTTGGTATTTGAGCGGATCGACTTCGGGGCGCGGCATGCCGTCGGCGTCCACACCTACCGGGACCACTTCGTAGAGCGCGGTGACCGTGTGGCCCGCGCCGATCTCGCCGGCATCGACCGCGTCGTTGTTAAAGTCCTCTTTTTTCAGCAGGCGGTTTTCATAACCGATGAGCCGATACGACTGCACGCGCGCCGGGTTGAACTCGACCTGGATTTTCACGTCCTTCGCGATGGTCGCGAGCGTGCCTTCGGCCTGTTCAACGAACACCTTTTCGGCTTCGCGCCGCGTATCGATGTAGCCGTAAGCGCCGTTGCCCTTGTCGGCGAGGAGCTCGAGTGTGCTGTCCTTGTAGTTGCCCATGCCAAAACCGAACACGCTCAGGAAAACACGGCTCTTCGCCTTCTCCTGGATGAGGTTCACGAGATCGCCCTGATTGGTGATGCCCACATTGAAATCACCATCCGTGCAGAGGATCACGCGGTTGATCCCGCCGGTGACGAAGTTCGCCTTGGCAACATCGTAGGCAAGCTGGATGCCCATCGCGCCGTTGGTCGAACCGTCGGCGTGCAGGTTATCGAGCGCGGCGAGGATATCGCGCTTCTTCGCGGCGGACGTGGAGGGCAGCGCGAGTCCAGAACCGCTCGCATAAGTGACGATGGCCACATGGTCGTCGGCATGCAGACGCTCGACGAGTAGGCGCAGCGACTCTTTCACAAGAGGCAACTTGTTGGCCGAGTTCATCGAGCCCGACACATCGAGCAGGAACACCAGATTGGCCGCCGGACGTGCCCCGGAGTTGAACACTTTCCCCTTGAGCGCAATCCGCACGAGACGGTGAGCGGGTGCCCACGGAGCGGACGCCACCGCGAGATGCGCAGCAAACGGCACGTCAGAAGAGGGCGGCGTGTATGCGTAGGGGAAGTAGTTTACCAACTCCTCGACGCGCACGGCATCGCGCGGCGGCATCGTGCCACCCGTAATGAAGCGACGGACATTCGCATAACTGGCCGTATCGACATCGATGGAAAACGTCGAAAGCGGATCGTTCGCGACCGAGTGGTAATCGTTTTCGGTCTGATAGGCATAGGACTCGTTTGCGCTGACCGACGCTGGAGTAAACCCACTTGCTGGAGCCAAACTGACCGTATCCATGTAACCACCAACAGTAGCTTCCCTACCGGCACCATTACTCCCTTGAGGCAACTTGGCCGCCGTTTGAACCAAGCCATAATCCAAGCGCATGCCCGACTCCGTTTTTTTGCCCATATACGCATCCTGAGCGCCTCCAACTGCCGCAAGAGACGCATCGGGTGCGCTCTGCGCAGCGATATTATTTTTAGCCGATCCAGCCGCCGGCGCTTGCAACGGAGCCAAAGGTGCTTCGCCCGGGGCAATTTTCCCCACGAACGCCTTGGCATCAAACGCCTGAGACGCCGCCTTGTCTTTTTCGACGACAGCGAGCGAGCCGCTCGCGGCCCCCAACATGGGCGCCGGCTCCGGTCCAGACAACCGCATGGCCGACATCATCGGAGCGCTGCGTTTCGCCTCGAATCGCATCGGCGCATAAGTCTCATTCCGCACCCACACCACGACCGCAAAACATGCGGCGGCGGCAGTCGCGAGATAGTAAACGGGAAACGGAATGAGCCATGCACGCCGCTTCGGAACCGAAGTCTGCGCGGACGACGCGTTAAAACCATCGGCTGATTTTTCGGTCGCCTGTTCACCGGCCAGCGAGGTCGTAAGTTGTCCGCCAAATGCGCACAGCTCCGCCACGGCGGCCTGCAAGGCCGGATCATTTTTCACGGCGGTTTCGACACGGATGAGCTCTTCGCCTTCCAGTTCGCCAAAAGCGTAGGCGGTGATGAGAGGGTCTTCGGAAGAAAGTGTTTCGTTGATGTTATTCATGGTCGGATCTCCTCAGGGTTGTTGCGCGGCAAACTCGGCGCGCAGCCGTTGCACGGCGGTGTGGATGAGCACGCCGACATTCGAGACCGAGTGCTCGGTGATGCGGCTGATTTCTTTGTAGCTGAATCCGTTTTGGAATTTCAGGCGGATGACCTCCTGCTGGTTCGGCGGGAGGCAACCGATAAGCCGCAGGAGAGCGGCGTGGGTTTCGGAGGCTTCCAGCGTGCGACCGGGCGGCGGCTCGGTGGTGGTCACGCGTTCGGCTTCTCCCGGCGCAAAGCGTTTCATGCGACCCTCCTTGCGCAGCACATCGAGCGCGCGGTGACGGCATACGGTGAACAACCACTCGGCGAGATGGCCTTCAACCTCCGCACGGGGTCGGGCCATGAGTTTGACGAACGTGTCCTGCACGACGTCGCGGGCGCGGTCGGAATCACCGCCAAAGAGGCGGGTGGCGTAGCGGATGAGCGACGCCTGGTGCGCCGCGACCGCGGTTGGGATAAATTCTCCAGCGTTTTCATGGGCAGTCTCCGGGTTCATTGGATGGCCTTCGCTGGAGTTAACGGCCGTCCGCCCGGTTTATTAGAAAAAATCCGCCCTATCGCTCGGTCCTCACCACACGGGTGTCGCACACATAGTCGTGCACGCCGCGTTTTTCATCATCGAAAGCCACCACGAGGTAACTCAGGCCGAGCGTGAAATTATTCAGGATCATAGCAAAATAACGACCGATGATGCGGCCGATCGTAAGCGGAGAACCGTCCGACCGATAAAGCGCCAGTCCCAACGCGAGCTTGCCCGGGGTGGCGGAATATTTGCGCAAAAACACGCAGTCATAGATCACGCCCAAAACAATGCTCACGCCCGCCGCCATGCTTAAAAAACCGAAGATGGCCCCCATCTGCTCCGGCGATGGATCGCGACCCTTGAGTTTCTCCATCATCGTCATCGTGTCGTGAAAAAACGCCGAGCCGATCACGCCGATCACGATCTGTCCGGCAAATCCCAAGATCAGCCAGTCAATGATGCGCGCGGCGACCCGACGCCAAAAACCGCCGTAAACCATCGGCCCGGCCCCGATCACCCGCACGCCCGGCATGGCCGCCGAAGGATCGTGCGACACCGGTGCAGCGGCGTCCGGCAAAGGCGGCACTTCCGGTGGAATCATCGCGATCGCCTCGGGATCAGCCGCCAGCACTTCCGTCAACGATTGCCAGCCGGCCATGGGCTTGCGCCACACCAGCGTATCCGGAGTGATCGTGCCGACACTGACCAAGCGTTCGAATTCGGCTTGGTTGACCGGCCCCTGGCGCTGCCCGTTGATCGCGTAATACCATTGCATACTTGAGTCGTGTTGAAACGCCCGCCGCCCCCCGCTTGCAACGAAATAGCGTCCATGCCGGACCGGCCTTGCACCCCGTGCGCACGGCGGCTTGGCTCGCGCAGTCATATGTCGCTCCGTCTTTTCACGGCTCTTGCAGCCGTCTTGTTGACTCTCACCGGCTGCCACAAGCGAGAGACGCCCGCCGAAGCCGGCGTGCGCACCCATACACTGCTCATTGGTAACGGCGCCGAGCCCCGCGACCTCGATCCGCACGTCGATGTCGCCTACACCGACTACAACATCCTCGTCGCCCTGTTCGAAGGCCTCACCGTGATCGACGAGGCCACTTCGAAGCCGCTCCCCGGCATGGCCGAGCGCTGGGACATCTCGCCCGACGGACTCGTTTACACGTTTCACCTGCGACCCGACGCCTTGTGGTCCGACGGCACCCCGCTCACCGCGCAGGATTTCGTGTTCTCCTTCGAGCGCATCCTCTCGCCGCAGTTCGCCGCCGAATACGCGAACATGCTCTTCGTCATCAAAAACGCCGAAGCCTACAACTCCGGTAAACTCCCTGACTTCACCCAAGTCGGCGTCAAAGCCCTCGATGCGCACACCCTTCAACTCACCCTCGAACGCCCCTGCTCCTACCTCCTTTCCCTCGCCGCGCACCAGACGTGGATGCCCGTGCCCGCCGCCACCATCTTGAAATTCGGCAAAGCCCACGACCACGGCACCCGTTGGACCCGCCCGGAAAATTTCGTCTGCAACGGCCCGTTCACCCTCGAAGAATGGTCACCCGACCAACGCCTCGTCGCTAAGAAAAATCCCCGCTACCACGGTGCCGATAAAAACCGGCTTGAACGCGTGATCTTCTATCCCGTCGCCGACCTCACCGTGGACGAAAACAACTTCCGCGCCGGCCAGGAACACCTCACCTACGACATCCTTCCCGACCGCCTCGATGTCTGGCGCCGGGAAAACCCCGCTGCTCTCCGCGTCGATCCGTTCCTCGAATCCTTCTTTCTGCGCTTCAACGTCACCCGCCCTCCCTTCACCGACAAGCGTGTCCGCCAGGCACTCTCGCGCGCCATCGATCGCGAGGCGCTTGCCCGCGCCGTCATGCGCGGCAGCCGTCTGCCCGCCCACAGCTTCGTCCCGCCCAACACTGCCGGCTATACGTCCACGGCACATGTTCCCACCGATTTCGGCGCCGCCCGCCGCCTGCTCGCCGAGGCCGGTTATCCCGGGGGCAAAGGCTTCCCCAAGGTCGAACTCAAAATGAACGCCGACCCCATCAACACGAAGATCTTCGAGGCGATCCAGCAGATGTGGCGCCACGAACTCGGCATCAATGTCGGCCTCACCACCGAAGAATACCGCGTTTATATCAACAGCATGCAGTCTCTCTCCTTCGACATGCTCCGCTCCCGCTGGGTCGGAGACTACAACGACCCGACCACCTTCACCGACCTGTTCACGTCCACGAACGGCAACAACGACACCGGCTGGAAAAACCCCGCTTACGACCGTCTCGTCGAACAAGCCGCCAACGAACAAGACACCGACCGCCGTTTCTCACTTCTCCAGCAAGCCGAAGCCCTCCTGCTCGACGAAGCCCCGATCGCCCCGATTTTTTACGGAGCCCGCACCTATTTGATCCGCCCCGAAGTCAAGGGCGGGACGCCCGCCCTTCTAGGCGTTCATCGCTACCAAACCCTTCATCTTGAACCTTAAACTCATTTTGTCCTGCTATGAATCAAACTCACACCTTGGCACACAATCTGCGACTTGCCTTGTGCTGCGCCGGACTGCCGCGTAAGCCTTTCTGCATGCGTCCCATCGCCTCACTCCTGCTTTCCCTAACCCTCGGTGTCACCGCGTCGTTTGCCGCCGAACTTAAGATTGTGCGCGTCATGCCCGACTATCAGCCGGCCGACGCCTTCAAGCGCATCTCCGAGTATTTCAACGGCAAGGAAAACACCGGCGGCGCCATCATCGTGCGCACCCAGCCCGCCCACCGCGAAGGCTACTACTTCCTCGTTCGCGTAAAAACCCCCGCGCCTCTTGAAGTGGCGTGGATAGAGACCCAAGTCATCACACCTACGAATCCCGAGCCGCGCACCGACAGTTTCGCCGTTTCCCTCCCCGCCGGCAGCGAAGTGATCAAACTTGGCTTCACCGGCACCGATTGGCCCGATTCCAAAGCCATTCCTGTCGCTTGGAAACTCCGGTTTCTCTCCTCGGATGGCAAGGAGCTGGCCACCGAACAAAGCTACCTTTGGTCCAAGCCACCCGGTCCCGCCGTAGCGGTGAAGTAACCGCCCCCTTTACATGCCCGATCTATTCGCGAACTACGAACACAGCCGCTTTTACGACGAGATGTTTGCCGCTCCCGGCAAACCGCGTCCCCATTATCGACGGTTGTATGAGCGGTTCGGACGAATGGAAAACATGGGGGACCTGCTGGATCGCCAGCGCATCGCCGACCAGACGTTTATCGACCGCGGTGTCACCTTCACCGTCTACTCCGACAACGCCGGCACCGAGAAGATTTTCCCCTTCGATCTGATCCCGCGCATCATCCCCGCCCATGAATGGCGCGACCTTGAGGCCGGCCTCACCCAGCGCATGCAGGCGCTCAACATGTTCCTGCAGGACATCTACGGCGAACAACGCATCCTCAAGGAAGGCGTCGTCCCCCGCGAGATGGTTGAGACCTCCAAGGATTTCCGCCCCGAGATGCTCGGCAGCAAGGTCGCCCGCGGCCTTCACGTGCACATCAACGGCACCGATCTCATCCGCGACGAAGAAGGCCACTACCGTGTGCTGGAGGACAATCTACGCACGCCCTCCGGCGTCAGCTACATGCTCGAAAACCGTCAGGTCATGAAGCGGGTTTTCCCGAACATGATTCGCGACTACCGCGTGCGGCCGATCGAAAATTACACCAACGATCTCCTCAACCTTCTCCTTTATCTCGCCCCCGAGCACGTCGCAGACCCGACTGTCGTCCTTCTCACGCCCGGCGTTTATAATTCCGCCTACTTCGAGCACAGTTTCCTCGCACGCCAGATGGGCATCGAGATCGTTCAAGGCGACGACCTCGTCGTCGAAAACGACAAAGTCTACATGCGCCGCACCGACGGCCTCGCTCCCGTCCACGTCATTTACCGCCGCATCGACGACAGCTTCCTCGACCCCACCGTCTTCCGCAAAGACTCCCTCCTCGGCGTCCCCGGCCTTTTCAACGCCTACAAAAAAGGCAACGTCGCCCTCTGTAACCCCATCGGCAGCGGCGTCGCCGACGACAAGGCCCTCTACTACTACGTTCCGAAGATCATCAAGTTCTACCTCGGGCAGGACTCGCTCCTGACGAATATCGACACCTACCTCTCCGGCAACGCGACCGACCTCAAATACATCCTCGAAAACCTCCCCAAGCTCGTCGTCAAAAGCGTCAACGAAGCCGGCGGTTACGGCATGTTGGTCGGCCCCCACTCCACCCAGGCCCAGATCGAGGAATTCCGCGCCAAGATCCTGGCCAACCCGCGCAACTTCATCGCCCAGCCCACGATCGGCCTCTCGCGCGCACCCAGCGTGTGCGACAACGCCACCATCGAGGGCCGTCACATCGACCTGCGCCCCTACATTCTCAACGGCGAGACCATCAAAATCGCCCCCGGCGGCCTCACCCGCGTCGCACTCCGCAAGGGCTCGCTCGTCGTCAACTCTTCCCAGGGCGGCGGCTCGAAGGACACTTGGGTCCTCAACGACGACATCACCAACCCGCCCGTGCCGGTGCCCGAGAAGATCATCGTGTGATTCCCGCACCGGCACGGAATGACCAGTGACCATTGACGCAATGACCCATGAAATCGCCAGCACCCAACTTGGAGGAACGCGTCTCGGTTTACGGGGAGAAGGCCATCGAGTTTTGCCACAGCCTGTCGCTGAACGCAGTTCTCGATCCGCTGGTGCGTCAATTCGTGCGCTCGGCTACCAGTATCGGAGCCAATTATTGCGAAGCCGACGAAGCCCAATCGAAAAAAGATTTTCGCCACAAGATCGCGCTTTGCCGCAAAGAAACCCGCGAAACGAAATTCTGGCTGCGCATGATTGCCAAGGCCTGCCCCGCGCAGCGCACAGCCGCGCGGGAACTGTGGCGCGAAGCCAAGGAGCTTCATCTTATTTTCTGCGCGATCATTCGCACCACCGACAAAAACCTAAAAGACGAAACCAAACGCCCCGCACCATGAGCCTCCGCTTTATTGGTCACTGGTCATTGGTCACTGGTCACTCTCCCTTATGCTGAGCCGCGTCGCTAATCTCGTCTACTGGATGGCCCGCTACCTAGAGCGCGCCGAAAACACCGCGCGCATCGTCGATGTGAACGCCCAGCTCGTCATCGATCTCCAGTCCCGCCAGGCCGCCGACGATCCCAAATCCTGGGAGCCACTCGTCTACGTCACCGGCGACAATGAAAAATTCTTCGAGCTAAACGGCGAGGACGTCGCCGTCACCGAACGCGCCGTGATCGAATTCATGCTCTTTGATCGTCGCAACCCCAGCTCGCTCCTATCCTGCGTCGCCTTCGCCCGCGAAAACGCGCGCTGCATCCGCGACCAGCTCTCCAGCGAAGTCTGGGAGACGCTCAACACCTTTTACCTGAAGCTCAAGAACGACGACTACACCCGCTACGCTCAGGTTGGCTCGATCGAATACCTCAACCGCGTAAAAAACCAGATCCAGCTCTTCTACGGCGTGGCCGAGTCCATGATGCCCCGCACCCAGCTCTGGTGCTTCTTCCAACTCGGCCGCTACCTCGAACGCGCCGACAACACCTCGCGCATCCTCGACGTTAAGTATTACATGCTCCTGCCCGACCTCTACGCCGTAGGCTCCGCCCTCGACATGGTCCAGTGGGCCTCCGTGCTCCGCTCCTGCTCCGCCTTCGAAGCTTTCCGCCGCAGCCGGCGCGGACAACTCAAGCTCGAGCGCGTTGTCGATTACCTGCTTCGCGATGACGAGTTCCCCCGCAGCATTCTCTTCTCGGTCAATGCCGCCGGCGATGCGCTCACCCAGATCACCGCCGACGCGCCTCACCTGGAAGGCAATACCGCCTGCAGCCTTGTCGTCGAACTCGCCGCCGAACTCGAGATGATCGACGTTCCCGCCGTCATCTCCGATGGCTTGCACGAGTTTCTTGACGACGTGCAGAACAAAATCTGCGCCATCCATCAGGCCGTGCAGGACACCTTTGTTGAATATCCCACCGCCGGCGCCAAAGTGCTGGCATGATTCCCCACGTCACGCTCTGATGACAGACCATGTCATCCGACCCGTGCTGGAGTGATTGGCGCCCTCTCCTTGGAGCACCGCTCCTAACCCAAGGCACGTTCGCCGAGCTGATCGACGGCGGACAATCTTTCCGCTGGCAGCAAGACACCGCCGGATCGTGGCTCGGCATCTGGGGAGATTGTGTCGTGCGTCTCAAGCTCGACTCCGCGGGAAACCTCCACTGGTCGGCCCCCGCCCCGATCACTTCACACGTTGACGGCATGTTGCCAGCCTACCTGTTCGGGCACGATACCCGTACCGCCATCGACAGCCTGCCTTGGCGCAGCGACACGCATCTCGCCCGCTGTCTCGCTGCATTTCCTGGACTCACGATCCTGCGCCAACCCTTCGGCGAAACCCTCCTCGGCTTCCTGTGCAGCGCGACGAAGCAAATCGTGCAGATCAAACAAATGGTCTCCCTGCTGGCCGAGCGCCATGGCGCCACGCTCATCGGCGCTTATCGGCGGCTGCCGACTTGGGGCGAACTGGCCCTCATTCCCGAAGCCGAACTCCGCGCCTGCCTGCTTGGCTTTCGCGCGCGCTACATTCATCAGACCGCCCTCTTTCTTGCGGCCCACCCGGGCTGGCTGGAAGAAACCGAACACCTCCCCTATCTCGAAGCCAAAGCCCGCCTTTGCGAACTCCCCGGCGTCGGTGAAAAAGTCGCCGACTGCGTGCTCCTCTTCGGCGCCGGCAAACTGGAGGCGTTCCCCGTCGACACCTGGATCATCAAAGCGATGGCGCGCCGCTACAGACTTGATGGTTGGACTCCGGCACAAGTTTCCCATTTCGGTCGCACGCACTTCGGCGCGCACGCCGGACTCGCCCAGCAATACCTCTTCGCCTACGAACGCGCCGCCGCTCAACGCGAACGTTCGATCAACTCCACCTCGTAGCCCTCGGGCGCGTCGATGAAAGCGATTACCGAGCCGCTGCCAGTTTTGGTCGGTCCGTCACTTAGCGCGTAGCCCTTTGTCTTCAGCTCCGCCGCGAACACATCGAGATTATCCACCTCGAACGCCAGATGCATGAGGTCAGGCTGCACTTGAACGTCCGCCGCGCCGGGAGGCATCTGGCAGATCTCGATCTCCTCCTCGCTGTTCGGCGTAGCCAGAAACACGAGCTGTGCTCCGCGTGGAGAGATATGCCGGCGAGAAATCGTGAGTCCAAGCGCTTCCTGATAAAACCTGACCGTGCGCTCGATATCATTAACCCGCATCCGAGTGTGAAGCAGTTTTTTTACGCCCATGGTATGTCAGTAGATTCCCGAACCGCTAAGCCGCAAGCGTAAGCCTTGTTTCAAGCCCCATCAGCCCGAATGAAAAGTCCACGAAAAAGCCCCGCAGTCCAAGGGACCACGAGGCTTGAAAAATCGACCTTAAGACCGCTCAGACAGACTTGTCGGCAAGACGGCGCCGACGCAGAAGTGCGCCACCAAGTGCCAGCGCGCCAAAGATCGCCGCGTAGGTGGCCGGCTCGGGGACTGCCGTCGTAAGCACCGTCAGAGTAATGTCGTTACCGTCCCCACCGGCATAGCTGATCGTAAAGGTCGTGTTGCCGCTGGTGATAGTGCTACCTTCAGTTTGCCCCAGAAAGGTCGAACTGATAGACGAGCCACTGGTATTATCTACGATTTTAAAGAACTGTCCGATTGTAAAACCACCGCCGCTGCCGATATCCGTAAGCGATAGGCTGGCACTGGAGAGGGTGATGCCATTGGTGACCAACTTGTCGAAGGTTCCCAGCGTGCTGTTAAAATCCACCGCGAAGGTCGCCGAGTTAAGTGTGGTTAACCCCGTCGTCGTGAAAGTTCCCACAGCTCCGACACCACCGGCCGCAAAGGTCGTGTTCGCATTGAGCGTGACTGCTGTATTACTTGAACCACTCCCGCCAAAAACGGTGCCTGTATTGCTGGCTGTCACCACGCTGGTGATGGATCCGTTGATCAATAGGGTGCCAGCAGTCAAAGCGGTCGCTCCCGTGAAAGAATTGGCGCCATTGAGTGTTAAGATACCTGAACCATTTTTGGTCAAAGTTGCTGAACCAGTGGAGATATTGCCATTTATAACCGTATTACCTGCTCCCATAACGGTCAGATTACCCGTTGAAGTGGTTGTGATCGTGCCGGTATTGCTCAAAGTCAGAGTGTCGCCAGCTGTATCAGATCCAATTGTGATCCCAGAGCCGCCCAAGGTGATAAGCCCAGTATAGGTATTGTTGCCGCTTACGTTTTCAAGCGCTCCATTTGCTGCACCACTTACACCTGCCCCATTAATATTTAGGGGAACTGCTGTAGTGGTAGTAATACCACCCTGCAACTGCAGGGCGCCGCCGCTGGCTACCGAAACTCCCGAGGTGCTGGTCCCCAATCCGGTCCCCAAAGCGCTGTTATTTGTGATACGCAAGGCGCCTGTGGTAATGGTTGTCGCGCCCGTGTAAGAGTCCGCGCCGGCAAGCACCCATGTTCCATTGCCACCGTTACGGGTGATGGCAAGTGCGCCTCCCAAAATGCCATCGCTGGCCTCACCCTGGATGGTATTCAATCCCGTGGTGATTGTGCTCCCCAACGTAAGGGTAAAAGTATTTCCCGTAGTCGCCGCACTCGACAAACTCGCCAATGAAACATTGGCCGTGCCCGCCGTGAGAGAGGCTCCGCCATTGCCCAACACCGCGGCACCAAAAGAAACGAATCCCGCACTGGTGTCATTGGTTCCGGAATTGATAGTGATTGCACCGGAGCCACCACCGCCATTTGTGTTCCACTTAAGGGTGCCAAGTTGTTGGGTAATGCCCGCACCACTGGTCGCACGATCTGATACGATGGTGCTGGTTGCATTCACCTCAATGTTATAAGGGTTGATGGACGTATCGGTGGCAATATCGAGCGTGCCACCGTTCATTACCACCAATGCAGGATTGAATACATTGGTTCCATTAAGATTACCCAATGCCGAAACGTTCGCCGCCACTAACGTTCCCGCCGTGATGGTGGTAAAACCGGTATAGGTATTGGCATTGGTCAAAGTCCAAGTGCCTGCACCTGTCTTGTTGACCGCCGTGTAATTGACTTGGTTTGACCCGCCGGGCAGGGCGCCGTTGGAAATCACGCCGTTGTAAACACCGCCAGCCGTGCCGGTGCCGGTGCCTGATAGGTTGAGATTTTGAGCGCCGCCTTCGCTAACATAGCCATTGGTTTTGTCAGCCGCCGTGGCCCCTGTCACTGTCATTGTCCCGTTTACCGTCAGTCCACCACTGCCCGTTCCGGATGCGTCAAAGCCGCCACCGGCCGTGGTCAGGGTGTAATTACCAATGGTCAATGCCGTGCTGCTGGTATTTTGCAGCGTGCCGCCGTTCATGACGAGAGGTCCTGAACCCAAAACAGTCGCGCCACCATTCACATTCAGAATACCAGCGTTAACAAAAGTGCCCCCGCTGTAGCTGTTAGAAGCATTGGTCAGGTTGAGTGTTCCAGTCCCGCTTTTGGTCAGGGCAGTTGCACCTGTGTTGTCCGCAATCAACGAGGAAATCGTCAGGGCATTGCTGGTGTTAAACTGGTTCACGATCAGATCACCACTGGCCGAGCCCTCCAACGTGCCCCCTGTAATGGTGGTCAGATTGTTGCCTACATTGCTGGTCACCAAAATACCGCCATCGGTCAGAATGTTCGTGCCGCTCAGTGTAAGGACACCGGCGACAGCATTGTTAAATCGAAGGGTGTTGGCGGCAAGACCGCTGGCTGACTGAGCCGCTGTAGCACCGTAATCGACGTTGGTGGTGGAAGTCGATGCACCCAACGTGCCATAACTACCAAGCGTCGCAACAACATCGCTGCCATTATTAATGGCCCACCCAGTCCCCGATACTGTCGCCCAACCACCTAGAATACCACCCGCATCATTGCTATTGTGCACTTTGATCACAGAAGTCGTTCCGAAAGTGCCGGTGCTGGCCGTAAAGTTGACGGTGCCACCGACATTGCGGGTAACATTGGTTGTGCCGCCGGCACCCCGGAGATCCAGAGTAGTGCTATTGGAGGCTCCACCGGGGTTCAGCACATCGATCGTACTGGCACCGGCGTTAAGGGTCAACCCGTTGAGAATCTGATTCTGCACCTTGAAACTGCCTGTGTTAGTACCCTTGAACTGGAAAGTGCCCCCTCCCTGCACCAAGTTGACTGCGGAATTCAACATGCCGTTGCCGCTGGCAATCCCTGAAGTGCCGGCGTTAGCCTGACTGGCATCAGCGCTGAAGGTTCCGGCCACCGTATAAATCGTACCTACAAACCCCGTGTCATTGTTTGGCATATAATCGGTAAGGCCACCGCCGTTTGCCGCCTGAAAGATCGCCGAAACATTGGCCCCAAATCCAGCGTTTGTGCCACCATTGCCGATGTTAACGCCACCACCACCAGCCAATGATGCCCCGTTGGTACCAGTTCCCAACGACATGATTGTCACCGTGCCAGTATTATTGATGGCCGTGGCATAGGATTGAAGAGCCCCACCGGTTCCAGCCCCACCTGCATTAATCAGAAGATTTCCCGTGCCAGTAACACCGCCTTTTTCGCTCAACTGACCGCCATTTACGTTTCTGCCCAAAGGATCATATCCAAAACTGCTTAGGGTCAAAGTCGGATTGTTGACAAAAGTGATGGTAGTACCGGTTGAGCTCTGAAGGAAGCCATTGCCTATAAGTGTCAGCGCCCCGGTTCCACTTCCATCGGCCTTAATGGCGACACCTTGGCTGCCGGAAAGATACAAGGTGGCAGTATTGGAACTACCTCCACCCACCACGAAAGTATTACTGTTGGCACCGATTTGATTAAAGGTCTCCAAAAATCCACTGGTGACCGTGACCGTGCCACTGAACGTCTGCCCGGCACCGGTCACATTGTTGAAGTACTGGGCGCCTGTCCCGGTTTTGTTGATGGCACTGCCTGCGGTCCCCGAAAGCAAGCCGCTGTACATTGCCGTTGTTACCGGTGTATTGTTGATCGTTAAAGTGTTCCCGGTAAGGTTTATCGTAGCGTTGCCACCACCGCCAAGTGAGCCAATTGCTAGATTGCTACCGTTCAAGCTAAGGGTTCCTCCCGTCACTGTCGTAACCCCGGTATAAGTGTTGCCAGTTCCCAGATAGGTGGTTCCCGTGCCGCCCAAGGTAAGTGAAGTGGAATTAGAACCATTATCGGCAATCACGATTCCCGTAAGATCGGTCGTGCCACCGTAATTGAGCACCGTCAATTCATTGGCCGCATTATTGGCGGTAACCGCGCCACCGCCGTTGATCGTGGTGGTTCCGGTCGCCGTGGGCGTCACCAGGATACCCGCAGCAATCTTGTTGTTTCCAGAAAGAGTCAGTGTTTCGCCTGCAGAATTCAGACGCAGCGAGTTGACCGTCACTCCGGAAACCGAATCGCCATTTGTCACATCAACATCGCTGGCCGCGATGTAATTGCCCGTTCCCGTGGCATAGGTACTCAACGCCCCAAAGGCGCCAGTCGTGGCATTATAAGTCGCCCATGTGGAACCACCACCGGCTGCCGCAAAATTGACAACACCGGTCACTCCTGCACCGGTCGTGCTTATGCTTCCTGTGGTCGGAAGCGTCAAAGTCATCGTGCTTTTGCCGATGCGATGCAATATCCCCATATCCAAATTTACCGCCGTGGCGCCGTTTTGATTGACGGTGATCACAGCGTTGTTTCCCAGCTCCGTATAAAAATTGGGGAAATGCTGTGAGTTTGAAGCCCCAGAGGCGCCCTTGATGATCAGAGTGCCATTATCATATAAACTTGAGCTGTTTGCCGAATTATTGATGATATTAGTTACGGGTGCAGCAGCTTGAGAAAAATCCAAGGACAATGTTCCGGAATTGAGGAAAGTATTGCCAGTATATGTGTTGGCGGCGCCCATAGTCAAAGTGCCGGAGCCGCTATAACTCAATGTTTGTGTTGTCGCAGTAAAATTTTGAACAGCCCCGAGCAATGAAACATTACCCGTGCCATTAAAAGTCGAAGATGCATTGCCGTTATTTCCACCGAGCGTATAAGTTCCAGTGTAGACTAGCGTGTTGCCAACCCCATTGACCGTTGTCGTAACACCTCCCGTGGTTGTATTGGCGGCAGCTCCCCCAAATGTAAATGTAGAGCCCGTGCCATTAAGAGTAATGGTCCTGCTGCCCGTGACACTCACTGCACCGGTCCCAAAATTGATGTCACCATTGCCGCCCGTATTACCTGACGCACCCAAGGTGAAATTATTGCTGAAGGTGATGGGGGCCGCATTGGACTGCGCCGCCAAGGCGCTACCCGAGCCGTTGATGATGGTGCCTCCATTGATATTAAAAGTGCCCGCCCCAAGCGCCGTCGTGGAACGGAGATCAAGCGTGCCGCCGTTCAATGTCAAACCACCGGTGGCGGCAGTTTGATTGCCGGAAATGACAAGCTTACCCGCGGTCAACGTGGTAAGTCCCGTGTTGGAATTCGTGCCGGAAAGATTTACAGTTCCGGTTCCGTTATTGATCGTAATTGCTCCCGTAGTGGCCGCGATATTGCCACTCACGTTCGTGGTGCCGTTGCCGGTGAATGTCGTAGTGGTTCCAGCCCCGATGCTGACCGGCCCCGCCAAGGTCAAGATGCCCGCGGTATCAATATTTCCACTGGCCGCAAGAATGAGGGTCAAAGTTCCTGTTCCACTTTGAAGCGTAAGATTCGCTCCGCTTTTCACCCAAAGGAGATCACCGGCGGTGCCACTGAGCGAATTCGCCGCCGTATTCAGTTGGATGGAACCTGCGGTTGCATTATCATTGCTGATGATCAGTGATTGCGTGGTGTCGGCGTCATTCAATGTGCCAAAACTGAGTGCGGATCCGTTGACCGTAAAAGTAAGCCCGCCGGAGTAGCTGCCTGTAAATTGGGCATCCGTGGTTGTCGCACTCGTGGGGGTGATATTCGGCGTGTAATTCGTTCCGACCGACAGATCGGTAGCCGCGGTATTGAAGTTGGCGGAACTATTCGCCGCCCAAGCGAAATGGCCAAGATTCAATGCGCATGTCGCCACAAGAACGCCGATTAGACGGAAAGCAGGCGACACGGAGGATTTTCTCAAATCAAATGAGCAATTCATGGGGTAATGTAGTTAAAATTAAATACCGATGACACAATGTGACCGGCGGGATAGGGAGAAGGGGTAATCAGGCAAGACAATGGCAGGGTGTAGAGCCGTCTTAAACTCTTATGCCAGAGTGCATCCAAAATTGCCTGATTTCCAATCAAATTCAGCATTAGCCAATATTATGCTTTATCGAGCATCACTATGTGGCCAATCCGGCAATTCATCACACCCACAGACGATTCAAACTCTTCCGGCAGGTGAAAAACACGCAAATATCATAAAAATAATATTTTATATAAATTATTTATTCCGGCACGGCATCCGGAAACCATTTTGATATGCATAAAAAAACAGCTCCCTAAAATCGGGAGCTGTTTTGCGAGAACGTAGCCGACTTAAAGCCTGCTCAGACAGACTTTTTTGGGAGACGACGACGACGCAGGAACGCACCACCAAGCGCCAGCGCGCCAAAGATCGCCGCGTAGGTGGCCGGCTCAGGTATAGATGCAACCGTCAGGCCCAAGACACCGGTCGAGTTGTCAAAGTTGTAAATATTTCCACTGCCATCCGTCATCGTATAGCTATTTCCAGCAGTAAGCGTGGCCGCATAACTTCCGGCAACTGACACCGTGTCAAACGAACCGCCGGTGTTTCCATCGAAAAGATTGAAACTGTAACTGCCTGCGGCCAACGATGCCGAGAAGTTAACATTCAACGTGCCGGCGAATACAAAGGTGCCGCTCGTTGTCACCGCAATCGCAGGCGAGCTGATAAACGATGTTCCATTCGGGATGGTCACCGTTGATATGGACGATAAGCCCAACGCGATCGAGTTTGCACCCGCCGTTAAAGTCCCCGTGCCCTGTAACCCCCCTAAATTATAGGTATTGGTGCCACCAACTGTGAAGCTCACTGTGCCCGCCCCACTAAGATCAAGCGGGCTCTTTTGCAGGGCGTTCACATTGCCCAAGGCCAAGGTGCCCGCACTGACGGTCGTTGCGCCGGTAAAAAGATTGGCTCCACTAAGCGCCAATGTGCCCGCACCCGTCTTCGTCAAAGATCCATTGGTAAACGTTGAAGCTCCTGACATCGTGAGGGTGTTCGCCGTCACATCAATGGTCGCCGTCTTACCCGTATTAATCGTGAAGCTTCGATCAGTGCTCGCGTTGGCACCTGTGTATTGCAATGTGCCCCCGTTGAAAACCAAATTCACCACCGAGTTCGTCGCCTGGCCGAGGTTGCCTGCTGTTCCGCCATTGTTAATCGTGGCCACACTCAAGGTGCCGGCGCTCAGCGTGGTCGGTCCCGTGTAAGTATTCGTGCCGCTCAGAGTCAGCGTTCCCGTGCCAGTCTTGGTGAGCGCGCCATTCGTGCCACTGATGACCCCGGAAACCGTCACCGCATTGGATTGGGTATCGATAGTGCCACCGCCTATGCCCAAAACCACGTTGCGCTTGTTAGAGCCTGCATTGTCCAAGGTAACCGTCGCTCCGGTAACCTGCAGGGTGCCGCCATTGAGGTTCAGCGCCGCACCAGTCGCAACCGCTCCCAAATTTGCATTGCTGCTGATTGAAAGTATACCGCCGTCAACAAACGTGGCACCCGTATAGGTGTTGGTCCCGCCAAGCACCAGCGTGCCGGCACCGCTCTTGGTGAGGATATTCGTGCCGCTTGCACCGATCGCCGAATTGACCGTGAGGCTATCGGCACTGGAATCCGTACGGAATACATACTCCGTGCCACTCCCAGTGGTGATCGATCCACCACTGATGGTCGTCGAACCACCGCCGGTCCGGAGCAAGCCTCCATTCGTCAACGTCAGGGCGCCGGTCAGCCCAAGGTCAACCGCACCCGTGCCATTGAATTTAATCGTATTCACCGCCACCGCACCCTGACCGGAAATGCTTGTCGTGGTAACCAAGTTATGAGCACTTGCGGTGAGCGCGGCGCCCGTCGTGTTTACGAGGCTGCCTTCGACACCGTCATAGGCGAGAGCCCGGACATAAGTATTCGTCCCATTCATGACAGCGTAGTCCGCTCCTCCAAAGAACGTTCCTTGGTCGATAAAGCCGGCCGCCTTGGTAAGGTTGATCTGATTGGTCGATCCATTGATTCCGCCGCTGATAACATAGTTGCCCGTTGCCCCCGCCGTGCGCGTGGGGGTGGTGAAAGTCAGCACCGTGCTTCCGCTGCCACCGTATGTGGACTGCACCGTGCCATCACCCGAGGCAAAACCCAGCGTGGTCATGTTCTGGGCACTGCCCGCCGCCTCGTTGAAGTTGATCGTGCCGGGTCCGTTGAAGCTCAGTGCCGTGCCAGTCGTGCCATTCAAGCTCCCCGTTGTGCCATTACCGATCTGCAAGGTGCCACCTCCCACCGCCGTGGCTCCAGTGTAAGTATTCGCCCCAGTCAATATCTGGGTGTTAGTTCCCACCTTGGTGACACTGGCGGCATTGGTGCCTTGGCCGATCACACCAGAGTAGGTAGGAGTGACGGTGTTGTAGCCAAGGTTCCCATTGCTATTGCCGATGGTAAGATTAACCGCGGCCGGTGTCGCATTGGTATTCACAAGAGTGAGATTCCCATTGCCGTCCAAGCCGCCAATCGTCGCCGCCGTGATTGCGGTGTCAAACGTGGTTGAACCTGCAACGTTGTTCAACTTCAGCACACTGTTTTGAAGGGCAAGACTGTTGCTCAAAAGCAGCGTGCCTGATGTCAACGTCGTGTCGCCTCTGAAGGTATTGGCGCCACCAAGCTTCAAAGTCTGAACGGAATTTTGGATCAATCCGGTGACGTTCGTCTGAAGAAGACCGTTAACCGTTACTATAGGAATCGACGAAACACTGCTGATATTGGAAACCGTCCCAATGTTATTAAATGTGGTTCCATTATTCACCGTCGACGCCAGGGCGCTTGAGTTTTGGTTGTTGTTTATAGTAAAGTTTCCGTAGCCTGTCACTTGACTGTTTAAAACAGCAACGCCACCGGCATTCGATAGCCACGTCACGTTTTGGGCAGTCGTGCCCGTGCCCAACGTAATGAGACCAGACAAAGCCTGATTGTTACCCGATAAAATCGTTAGCGTGCCAGAGCTTCCCGCCCGGACATTGATGATGTTAGAATTAGGGGTCTGAACGGCAAAAGACGCGGAATTGCTATTCCCAAAGGTAGTATCACCCAAGTTAATCACCGCATTACCAAACGTAGACGTGCTCACGGTAATTTGGCCTTGGATGATGTTGATCGTATTGCCGTTCGTAAAAACATTAGTGCCGTTAAAAGTCTGAGTCCCTGTGCCAATCTTGGTCAGGCCGCCAGAACCAGTGAACACTCCGGAAAAGGTGGCTCCAGTGGCGTTATTCAATCCCAACGTCAGTGTATTTGCGCCGAGCACCACATTTCCTCCGACCGCACCACCGCCTCCGAGTGAGCCAAGGGCCGTGTCAAATCCGTTAAGATCGAGTGCGGTTCCCGCCACATTACCTAACGTAACGACAGGGCTTGCTCCCAATGCCCCGCTAACGCCCGCCACCTGCGCAATACCAATCTTAACCAGACCCTGATTGATCGATGTTGTGCCCGTGTAAGTGTTCGCACCCGAAAACGTCAAAGTACCGGCATCGCTTTTGGTAAGGCCACCCGTGCCGGTAATGACACTGGAAACCGCAAGATCCGCCACCGTGCGAAATACAGCCTCCCCAGAGCCAAACGCCAAGGTGCCAACCGAAATGCCACTGTTGCCGGACAAGGAAAGGATCGCACCTTGATGGCCTGCAGTGGTATCACCCACCGTCAATGTAGTCGAACCCGAAATGCTACCACCCGTGTCCAAGCGAACGGAGTTCACCTTTGTAGCCGTAGTAAGGACATTGGCGCTAGCCAGATTCGCGTTATCAAGAGTCGTATTTCCATCGGGAATCGACGTGATGTATTCGCCACTGGTAAGCAGTCGAACACCGGTTGTCGCGAGCGAACCTTGGTCGGTTACAAAGCCATACTGCGCGTTGCCGCTGAGTGCAGTATCCCGGCCCAGCGCAAAACCCAAAATGTTAATGGTCGAGCCACTGGTTCCGCTACCGCTGGCGGCCGCATTGGTTCCGTGAGCCGTAAGGATGACGTTGGTATTACTGGCACCGACCACCGCACCAAGATTGTTTCCTGTGATTAAAAGCGTGCCGCCACCATTTGCGCCTGACCCACGGACAATACTCGTAGAAGTCAACGTGGTGCCGCTTGTGGCATTTGCAGCAAGATTGATGGCGCTGGCACCGGAGTTAATGGTCAATGCGGCCACAGTTTCAGTGCTAGCGGTCGCACCATTATTACTCGTATAGTTGAGCGTGCTGTTGCTGAGGGTCAGGGCCTTTCCGCTCAAGCGGCTGGCCAGAAGATTCGCGGAATTATCAACATTGATCGTGGCATTAATACCGGACAGCGTTCCGCCCAATTTACCCGACGCACCGTTGACCGTGAGAGTGCTGAGAGCACCCGTTGAAAAGCCCACTACGGTGGCCCCCGTCTGGCCACTTTCATTGCCAGTGATGACAGTCGTGCCTCCACCGGTAGTCGTATTGTAATTATTGGTGCCGGTGTTGGTGTTCGTCCCATTCATGGTGAACGTGCCCGTCCCCTGAAACTGAAGACCTGGTGTGCCCGATGTTTGGGAAATCGCACCATTGATGGTCACATTACCAGCGCCGTTGACAATGACTCCAGTGCCGCCACTCCCCAAACCGAAATTACCAATCGTTACTGCGCCTGTTCCGACGCTGATTGTATTATTACCTGTTGAGGTATTGTTCAGCCCGCCAGTGAAAGCTAATCCGCCCGTGCCAGGCGTCAGCGTCAAGACAAACGAACTGGCGAAATTGTAGTTAATCGCAGCGCCGAATGTCTGCAAATTGGTGCTGGAATTTACGATACTCCCGCTGGAGTTTGCAGCCCCCGTGCCCAAGGTGATTGCATTGCCGTTAATCGTATAAGCTGGAGCGCTAGCGCTAAAAGAAATGGCAGACGCCGCCGCAGCCAAGGTCAGACCGGATAGATCGTTATTGAGAACATGACTGGCGGTGGTTCCCGCCGTGCCATCCGCGCCGAAGACAAGAGTGTCCCCGTTGGCCGGCACCGCATTAAAGCCGTTAAGGGCGCTGAAATTTACCGAGCTGCTGCCACTCCAAGTATCGGTCGCCGCCTGAGTCGACTGGCAGATCATTGCAACACATGCGGTGACAAGAACGCTCATTGAGCGAAAGGACGATGACAAGGAGACGCTTCTCCGCGTAAGTGAACGATTCATAGGGGATGGAGGGGGTAGTTTAAAATTAAATACGCACCGCGAAGATCGGCACGCGCGCGAAAGATTTCCGATAAAACCTTTCACCCCTCAACAGCCTCTTTTCGTCTCTTGGTTGTCAACGAATGACAGGCATCCTAATGTAAAAATCCTAATCTAATTAGCATTTTTAATGGATATCAAATCGCATCACATTGATATAAAATGCATCAAAACAACCCTTTTTCGATCAATGGGAGAGCCTATAGACATAGAAACGAGCGAGTTATTTCACCTGCACACCTTGCGGCAATACAAGTTTAATCACATCTGAAGTAATTACTTATATTAGCTGGTGCCCGGGACAGGACTCGAACCTGCACACCTTACGGCAAAGGCTTCTAAGACCTTCGTGTCTGCCATTCCACCACCCGGGCAAGGGAATAATCTACACGCGCGAGACTGCTTGCCCTCCCGGCACTGGCAAGACCGAAGGCATCAAAATGCAGCCCCAAGTATGTCGCCCATTTTTACGTAGGTCTCGATGTGCTGCGCACTTTGCGCCACCACATCATCAGCAAGGCGAATGCGGCCCTTCTGGAAAACCATGATGACGCACGAGCCACCAAAAGTGAAAAATCCTTTCTCCGCCCCTTTTACCACCGGCTGATTTTCGACAAATGTGTTCTTGATCGTGCCCACGCACGTCGCGCCGACATCAAACATCGCCACACGGCCGAAACGCGTCTCATCGATCAGCGTCAGCACACGTTTGTTCTGCACGAGATAGCGCACATCGCGTCGCAACGCGACGGGGCTCACCGAATACAGATAACCATTGATAAGGCGCGGAGCGCCGGCCACGCCCGCCACGGGAAAATGAAACCGGTGGTAGTCCACCGGACACAGACGTGATATCACCATCGCCCCTCCCGCAAACTCACGCGCCAGCAGCTCATCGCCGAACAATTCACGCAGGCTGAACTTCGCCCCCTTCACATAAAAACCCTCGGCCGCATCCACATCGGGGAAAGCCAGATGGCGTCCGTCAGCCGCAAACACGGCGACATCATCGCCCGGTGCGATCGGACGGGCCTCGGCCTTGAGCGTCCGGTAGAAAAATTCATTGAAGGTTTTGAAATCGGCTGGCGCGCGGGAGAACTCCGCCGGATCGAGCGCATAATCCCGGATGAACGGTTTCACCTTCGATGCGCTGGCGCGACGGTCCATGCGCCAGCCATACCAATGCGAAAACACGGCGCGCTTCAGCAACGCCCACGCCGCAAAACGCCCCAAGCCCGTCTCATAGGTCCAACGCAGCCACTTTTCCCCGTAAATCCGTTCAGTTTCGACGGAGCCGGTATAACGGTTGAAAAAACGGATGGGTGCGGCGGACATGCTGCAGCCTCTTACGTCCGCCCATGCCAACGCAAAGCAGAATCAGAACATTCCCCGTTCTCGTTCATTTTTCAATCGACCCGAGCCGGCGTGAACATCACGGAATGGAAATCTCGTAATCGAGAACGCGATTCGCCTGATCTTTGGCAGTGGCGAAAACAAAGGAAGCGAGGCTCGGATCGCCCACCACCGGATTTTCTCCGGGTCCCTTGAAAGTGTCCGCATACTCCAGGGTCATGGGGCCGCTCTTTGTATCATAGACCAGCTCCCCGGTCTTCACGCGCGGCTTTCCCTGTGTCGACACGAGATTTGCCTCGTTGAAATGAACATCGTAAACGGCATCAAGCAACCCGAGGGAATCGGCCAGCACTCCGGGCCTGAACTGGCATTTCACTTTCACCGAATGAGGCAGACAGACAAAGGTCTGCCTGAGTTCGAACTTGGGATGTTGCACCGAAACTTCAAACACCACGGTTCCATCAACCACTTTTTTGACAACGGTGGCACGGGTATCGGGGCCGCTCATATCGCCAGCCCGGTAGACGGAGCGCTGCCCGTCGGGCAATGTCCTGACGGCATAAAGCCTGATAAACCCCATTTGTTGAATCAACGGACTGGTCTGTCCCTGTTTCGCAAGATCGATGAGCACACCTTTGTCTGAAACACCAAACCGATAGGTCTCGTTCAGGAAACCATGCGGGTCACGTTTGACTTCGGCCGCGAGCGCATCCGCACGCGCTGAACGCGCGTGGGCGAAAAACAGGAAGATACCCGCGACGATCAATATGCCCGCCACACCGGCGATCAACGGAACCATCGGGATCTTTTTTCGGGATGGCACACTTTCGGCCGGTTGCTCCACCGGAACCGTCGGGGCAACGGCCGGAGGCGGTGAAGACGGCGGGACCGTGGCAACCACTGCAGGCTTCGGTGCAGGAGCTGGTGCGGGAGTCGAAGCAACAGGTGCCGGAGAACGGGGCGCCGCCACGGGGGCAGCGGGCCGGGGCGCGGTCTTGACCGGAGCGGCGACTACCTTCACCGGAGCCTTGGTGGATGTTGCCGCGGGGCGCGGTGCCGGTGCCGCGGGCGCCACGGCAGGCTTGGGGGCAGGAGCAGGAGGTGCAGCCACAACAGGTTTTTCCTCCGTGCCCAGCCAGGACGGACACCAAGCGGGTGATGAACCTTCGTTTGCCGCCAGCCGCACAAGGCCGAGCGCGCTCACCGGCAACGGAGCCGCCAACGACACTTCCACGCCCAGTTGGGCGCATGCCGCCACGGTATCAGGCGTCCACACCGACAATGTCAGCGCTTTCGCCAGGGCCTTTGAAAACCAAGCCTGGCCATCAGGAATACCGACACAATGCAGAGCCGCGGGTCCGACTCCAAATCCAGCCAGTTCCGTCTTCAAGTCATCGGCCAGACTACCGCCAATCTTGGGTGCAGCCTCGTCAAAATCATAGGCGGCGTTGAAAAACAGCTTGGATGCCGCCGCGCGGAATTTAAGGCCGAGCGCCGCCTGCACCGCCTCGAATATTTTGATGTAGCCAACGGGGACGGAGCGCACCGCCTCGACTCCGCCGGCCGACACAAGGATGAGCAGTGAACCTGCATCACCAAACGCCAGCACCGCCACACGGGTGGACTCAGGCATGTCCTGCAATGCCGCCACCACCGCACCGATTTGAGCGGTCAATGCCAGCCCCGTGCTGCCTGCAACGGGCAGTCCCAAGGAAATCAGTTGATTGCGCGCGGCGGCCAGCGCTTCGTCCGCCATACCCGCCAAAAGCCAGGCTCCCTGCCCGGCGGAATCGACCGGCTTTCCGGTGACCGCATCGCATGCGACTGCGGCCAGAGGCGCACTGAGTCCGGTCGGCAATGTTTGCGCATAGGCCAGCAAATCGGCCGAGGAACGCACCTTGCCCGATTCTTCTCCCGAAAGATGGGCGAACGGTTGCCGCGACGACACCAACGCGAGTGAAACACCCTGCGCCGCATGCGTTGCCAGAAATGACGCAACGGCCTCCTTTGCATCAATCGGGTGGCCTTCACATGCAACCAGCCGGCGACCTGCCATGACCGCGAGCTGCAGGGAATACGGGGAGAGTTCTACAAAAATACGATTGGCAATGGGCATGACTGGAATGGGACGGATCAACCGACGTTCAGCAGTGTTTTCATCTGCTCCTGAAATTGTCGGCGCTTGGATTCAAATTCTTTTTCTTTATCGGCGAAAGCCACGGCTTCCGACTCCAGGGCGTGTTGCTCGGCCTGCAGCTGGGCGAGGGCGTTGCTGAGGGAAGTCTGCTCCTTTGCAAGCTGGGCGGCAGCCGTCGCGGCGGCTTTATCGCGCCGATCCAGCTCCTCCGTGCGCTTGCGAAGCTTGGCTTCTTCGGCGGCAATCGCTTCTTGCATTTCGGAAACGGCCGAGCCTTCGGCGTCCAGCTTCGCGCGTTCGGCGCCCAGACTGCGTTCCAACGCCTTGAGCTGCGCCTCCATTTCACCCAGTTCCTGTTCACGGGCTTCAATCGCGACCGTCTTGGCCGAGAAATCATCGGACGTCTTCCGAAGTTTGGCTTCGTTGGCGGCGTTTTTCTTTTGGGATACCGTGAGCAGCTCTTCGCGGGCGGCCAGGGTCTTCTCGCGAAGCGTCAACTCGCTTTCACGCCGTGCGCTTTGCTTGAGTATCTCCTCGGCGGCGGCGCGTTCCGTGGAGAGCGCTTCTTTTTCCTTTTGCAGACCGGCGCGGTCTTTTTCCACGGCGACGGCTTCCGCCTTTAAGTCCTCGCGAGCCTTGAGCATGGAGGCCTCCTCGTCCGCAAGGGACTTCTGGAGTTTGTCCAGTCGTGCCGTCTCCGAAGCGAGCTTGGCGCGCACATCCGCCAAAGTTTTCTCCTGATCTGCAACCGCCGCGCGCACAGTCGACTCCTTGGCGGAAATATCGGCCTCTCTCTGGACAAAGGCCCGCCCCTGTTCCGCCAGTGCGCTTTCGCGTCGTGCGAGGTCTTGCTTTGCCGCGGCGATCTCGGCCTGAGCGGCCTCAAGACCGGCGGCTTCCGCCTCAAATTTTGACTGCTCTTTTTCGAAGGCGGCCTGGCTTGCCTTCAACTCGGCGCGGGCCGCGGACTGGGCGGCCTCGGCATCGGCATGCACCTGTATCGACTTCTTAAGCTCGAGGGCCTGTGCCTCCAGCTTTGCACCCTTGTCCGCCAATTCGGCCTCACGGGCATCAAGACCCTGGATCGTCTTGGCAAACTGGGCTTCGCGTTTTGCAAGGGCGGCACGATCGGCTTCCAACTGCGCCTGCTTCTCCTCGGCGGCTTGCTGCGCTTTCGCGAGCTCGGCGCGGGCCGGCTCCAAGGCCTGTTCGCGAGCGGCAAGTTCAGCCGACATGCCCGCCAGCCGCTTCTCCTCTTGCTCGATGGAGGCGTGGCCGGCCTTCAATTCCAGGCGGATGGCTGCCTGCTCGGCCTCTTCGGAAGCGAGCGCCTCGCGCGCTTTTTCGATTTCAGCCGTTTCACCCTTAACCTTGGCCTCCGCTTCCTTCAAAGCCGCCTCGCGGGAATCAAGGTTCTTGATGGTTTTGGCAAACTGAGACTCGCGCTTTTCGAAGGCGGCGCGATCTGCTTCCAGCTGCGCCTGCTTCTCCTCGACGGCCTGTTGCGCTTGCGCGAGCTCGGCGCGGGCCGGCTCCAGGGTTTTCTCCCTTTGCTCGATCTCGGCGCCGGCCTCGGCCAGCCGTGCGCGTTCTTGTTCGAGGGCCGCCACCATGTTGGCGGCCGCTTCACGTTCCCCGACGATCCGGGATTGCCCGGCCATCAATTCCGCCTCGGTGGCGGCGAGCCTCTTCTCGCGCTCTGCGATCTCCGCCTGTCGAGTGGCCAGCGCACTCTCGGCCGCGAGACGTTTTTCGTTTTCCTCGCGAAATTGCGCGGAGAGACGATCGCACTCCGCGTGGAGAGACTGGAGTTCCTTTTGGTCGATGGCCGCCGCCTTGCCTTTGCCCGACGCACCACCGGCCGGCGCCGCCGGGGCGGCTTCGCCCGTGAGAAATTGCGTCAACTCCGACCGGCAGCATTGCACCATCACGGACGAATTCGCGCTGAAGCGCGATTGAAGCAGATCGGTGGCGCACGTGAACAGACCGCTCAGATTCACCGGAGGGTGGAAAAGATCGCGCACGCCCAGCCGGATGGCCTTCACAATCACGTCGAGTTGCGGCTTGGCGCAAACAAGGATGATAGGCGTGACCGCCTGATGACTCCGGGTCTTTTCGATAAATCCAAGCGGATCGTCGCCAGCCTGCCGTCCGTCATAGACAATCAGATCAAACGTCTCGGATTGAATCGTCGCATCAAGCTCCGCCTCGTCGGTCAACGTTCGTGCATAAAGCCCCGTTGGCACGACCACAATGGCCTTGGCCTGGAAAGCATCGGGAGAGCCGGTTTTAACCAGAAGGATTCTTGCTGACACGGAAGGGGAAGGGGTTGGGCGTGCCTGGGGTTAGCGCGCCCATCAAAACCATGTCCTAGACCACGGGGTCGCAATATAAAAATCGAGCCTGCCGTAATCTTACCTTTTTACGCCGAAATCAAAAATAAGGCCGGTTTCCGATAAACTCGAGAAAACGGCCTCACAAAATCCACCGCCATCACACCGGCTTTCAGGACACCATGGTGAGCTCATCCCCTTTGGTTTTAAACGTGACCGTCGAGCCTTCCGCCACCTCGCCGGCAATAAGGGCACGCGCAAGCCGGGTTTCGATCTGGCGCTGCAGAAAGCGTTTGAGCGGACGTGCCCCGAAGACGGGATCGTATCCTTTCTCGGCCGCCCACTCGCGGGCTTTCTTGTCCAACACAACCGTAACCCGCTTGTCAGACAACCGTTTATTAAGATCAACCAACAGCAGATCAACGATGCGCGTGATTTCCTCCAGCGTGAGGGGTTTGAACAGAATGGTCTCGTCGATACGGTTGAGAAACTCGGGCCGGAAGGATTTGCGCAGCTCGGCAAATACGCTTTCACGCACACTCTCCGGAATCGTGTCGCCCGTGACGCCCTCGATCAGGAAGCGACTGCCCAAGTTCGAAGTCATGATGATGATCGTGTTTTTGAAGTCGACCGTGCGCCCCTGCGAATCGGTGATCCGACCATCATCAAGCACTTGTAACAAAACATTAAAAACATCCGGATGCGCCTTTTCGATCTCATCGAAGAGCACGACAGCGTAAGGCTTGCGACGCACGGCTTCGCTAAGCTGGCCGCCCTCGTCGTAGCCGACATAGCCGGGAGGAGCGCCGATGAGACGCGAGACGCTGTGCTTTTCCATGTATTCGGACATGTCGATGCGGATCATCGCCGCCTCGGTGTCGAAAAGCGTTTCGGCAAGGGTCTTCGCAAGCTCGGTCTTGCCCACGCCGGTCGGCCCGAGAAACAGAAAACTGCCGACGGGACGACGAGGGTCTTTGATGCCAGCGCGTGCGCGGAGGATCGCATCGGTGACGAGTTCCACCGGTTCGTCCTGGCCGATGACACGCTCGTGCAACACCTCGCCGAGACGGAGCAGCTTTTCTTTTTCACCCTCGATGAGACGCGTCACGGGCACGCCGCTCCACTTGGCGACGATCTCGGCGATTTCCTCGGCGGACACTTCTTCTTTGAAAAGCTCCGTCTTGGTTTCGTTGGCTTCGAGTTTTTTCAACTCGGCCTCGAGTTGCGGAATTTTTCCGTGGCGCAGCTCGGCGAGCTTGTTGAGGTCGTAGGCGCGCTCGGCTTTTTCGAGTTCGATGCGCGTGGCGTCGAGTTCCTCGCGGACCTTGCGCACGCGGTCGACGGAAGCCTTTTCCTTTTCCCATTTCGCCTTGAGGCCGGCGGCCTGCGAACGGGCGTCGGCGAGTTCCTTGCGCAAGACATCGAGACGAAGTTTGGAGGCGCTGTCCTTCTCGAGTTTCAACGCGGCTTCCTCGATTTCGAGCTGAAGCACGCGGCGCTGGAGCGCGTCGAGTTCCTGCGGCGCGGAATCCATCTCGGTGCGGATCATCGCGCAGGCCTCGTCCATGAGATCGATGGCCTTGTCCGGCAAAAAACGGTCGGAGATGTATCGGTTGGACAACGTCACGGCGGCGACCAGCGCGTTGTCCTGGATGCGCACACCATGGTGAACCTCGAAGCGCTCACGGATGCCGCGCAGAATCGAAATCGCATCCTCGACGGAGGGCGGCTCGACCAACACAGGCTGGAAGCGGCGCTCAAGTGCGGCGTCCTTTTCGATGTGCTGGCGGTATTCGTCGAGCGTGGTCGCGCCGATACAGTGCAGTTCGCCGCGGGCGAGCATGGGTTTGAGAAGATTGCCCGCATCCATCGCGCCTTCGGATTTGCCGGCGCCGACAATGGTGTGGAGTTCGTCGATGAAGAGGATGATGCGGCCCTCGGCCTGCTTCACCTCGTTGAGCACGGCCTTGAGACGTTCTTCGAATTCGCCGCGGTATTTCGCGCCGGCGACCAGCGCGCCCATATCGAGGGAGAAGATCGTCTTGTCCTTCAATCCCTCGGGAACGTCGCCGCGCACGATGCGCTGGGCGAGTCCTTCGACGATGGCGGTTTTGCCCACGCCGGGTTCGCCGATCAGGACAGGATTGTTTTTCGTTTTGCGCGAAAGGATGCGGATGGTGCGGCGGATCTCGTCGTCACGGCCGATCACCGGATCCATTTTCCCCTTCTTAGCCTGCTCGACGAGATCGATGCCGTATTTTTGGAGCGCGGCGTAGGTAGCCTCGGGGTTGTCGGTCGTCACGCGCTGGGCGCCGCGCAAGTCTTTTAGGGCCTTGAGCACCTTGGCGCGCTCGATGCCGAAGGATTTAAGATACTGGGCGAACGCATCGGGCTTGGCCACGTCGATCAATCCGAGAAACAGATGTTCGACTGAGACAAATTCGTCCTTGAGCGACTTCGCCTCGGCTTCGGCGCGCGTGAGGACTTCGTTGACGGACTGGGTAACGTAAACCTTCGACGTGTCCACGCTGCCGGAGATTTTCGGGATGCGATCGAGTTCGCGTTCGGCGGCGAGCTGGAGGGCACTCACGGTCAGACCGAGTTTGCCAATGATGGCCGGCACGATGCCGTTTTCTTGGGCGAGCAACGCATGCACCAAGTGCCATGTCTCCACCTCATTGTTGCCACGTCGACGCGCTTCGGACTGGGCGTCGGTGACCGCCTGGCGGGACATTTGGGTGAGTTGATTGAGATCCATATATAACCATCCTATCGCATGCGCCGCGCCATCGGCAATGAGGCCTTTGCCTACGGAGAGAACGCCCTCATCGGAACGCATTGCGTCATAACATCAGCGAGCCGGTCACACCTTGTGCCAGCGAGTCCCACCCCGCTCACCGGACACTGTCGAGGTTGATGCGCGCTACGAAGATGGCAGTGACTGATTCGCGTTTATGGTCTCCGTGATCGTTTGACCATCCAACCGCGCAACCGGCTGCAAACCACGGTCAAAGTTGCCTCGGGCACCTTGGCCGCAGCCTTCCCGTTCATGCGGACCTTATAGTGGCGTTCGCCCCACAAGCCAGGGGATTCAATCAACTCGACTTTCAACGTCTCGCCGGTCTTCTTATCGCAAATCGAAATCCGAAATCTCGCTTTTGATCTCGCCATGTTCCAATTCAGAAAATTGCACCTCGAAATTGGCAAGTCATTATCCAACTGCATTCTGTCGTTTTACCCAGTAAAACGGAGTCTGTGCGAATAACACTGATCGGCAGAAGAAAGCATGGAGTTTGATCCTCAAGTTCAGAGCCGTTGGAAGATCGCGTTAGTCAGCGGCGGTATTTCTGCCTGCATACTGTTTTCTCGTTTCGCGTTAGAGCAGCTCGGTTTCCTAGTCATTCCGATTTCTGTGGTTGGCTCTCTTGTAGGTCTGCTACTTGGCGTGCTTTCGATACTCGCGAAAGAAAAGAAGTGGTTTTTAGCCATTCCAGCCATTGTCCTTTCGCTCGTGTGTCCCTACCACATCGCCATGTCCTTCTACGAAGCGCACACTGAGGTGACGGCGAGAAGCGCCGATCCAGCCGTTACAGCCAACGTCCCTGACGGGACGTGGCTGAGCTGAAACGTTAGCCATATGAGGAAGTCTATCACTCTCCAGTGTGCGGTTACCGCAATACTAAGTGCAGCGGCTACATGGTTTGCAATTCGGCTGACTGATGCAGGCGATAGGGTTGAAGCGATCGCAGTCGGAAAAGGCTTTTCCGTCAGTCTTGTCGCACAGTCTGCGCATCCATATCTCGCAGAGTATGAGGAGACGCTTGAAGTATATGGAGGTAGTGCACGCGAAGGAACGCATCTCGGCAGCTTGACGTTGCCCATGAACACTGGCGGACGGATTCGAGTGCTTCTATTTCGAAAGAAGGGACAGGAATCAAAGATTCTGTTACGCGATCGATATGCTGACTCTTTTGTCGATCTATCCACTGTGACGTTTAGCGACGGCCGTGGCGCAAAAGATGAAGATTTCGAGTTTATCGGCGCGTTCTCCGGACAAGCCTACCCCTTGAAGTTTATACCCGCGGCCATTTGGGTCACGCTATCGGATGCAGAAAAAGGCTAACCAGGCGCCAGAGCCAACCTCCACAGCTGTCACGCCTGATGCTGACGCATCAGCCGCGCCATCTGCTCCGGTGGCTCATCTTTAACGTTGGGCAAAAAAGCATGAAAAAATCGAAGACCGACTGGCAGATTTGGATCGTTGTATTCTTAGGTTTTCACTGGGGAGTAAATTACGCTATCCGAATGTTTTCTCACGCTCCACAAGACCTGTCCGCATTGGCTCTGCTCGGCCTACTTTCGCCGCTTTTACTTTATTTCCGGCCCTCGTGGCTTGTTCGCATCGTGCGATGGTTTTGTTTCTTTCAGGTCGGAGTTTCTGCACTGCTTTTTTTCGGGAGCTTACTCTCGGCGATGAATCCTATTGGTTTTCACATTTACCTACTTGGCTTTAAGTTAGGCACCATCTGGAATCTAGGTGGACAGCTTATTTATCTTGGGCTGCGCGCTACGGTTTTTGGTCTAAGCGCGATTCATCTGAGTTCTAAACCAGAAAAAACGGAGCCCAACCAGGCACTACAGACAATGACTATAGCTGACACGTCGGCTGCTGCGCACCCGCCGCGCCAGCTATAGTCATGTCTGACTTTTAACGTTCGGCAAAAAAATGAAAAAAGCCGTCTTCATCATAGATCTTACCGTTCTACTTTCCGCCCTCGGAACCTATGTATTCTTAGGCTTAGCTGAGCATAGGTCACTGCAGGTCCTCCACGGCCAGTCCATTCCCGGACTTAGTCATCTAGCCTTCGAATATAAAGGCATCGTTATCATTATTGCACTCATTGGAGTATGCGGGACCCTTATAAAAACAATCAAAGGAAACCTGAAAGAGACGGATTTGATCCTCTATTTGGCACTGGCCGGCTTATTTATTAGCTGTATTTTATTCGTATCCTTGATTGCCGTCCTGCTCCCACAAGTAATTTTCGTATCTCCTCTCCGATGAAAGAGCCGAACCATGCGCTACAGACAAGATACATGCTTGTCATGCGTCGTGCTGCGCACGCCACCCGCCAAGCATGTATCTGTCTGATCTAGGACGTTAGCCAAAATTTATGAAGCTACTCGTTCACGTTGCCATCGCGGCGCTCTTTGCATCTCTGAGCGCGTGCTCCAGTCCGCTGCCTCCAGTCGCCCACGCGGACATCGCGGCGCTTACCGCTGACGCAGAGGTTGGGAACCCGCACGCACTGAATGAACTTGGCGCTCGTTATCAGAACGGCGACGGCGTGCCGAAAGATTTGGGACGCGCGTTGGCACTTTATCGGAAAGCATCCGACGCAGGAAACGCCGCAGCCGAGTTTAATCTGGGCTACATGTATGATTTAGGAACTGGAGTGCCACAGGATAGAAAGGTAGCGAATGAGTGGTATTTGAAGTCGGCGAATCAAGGGTATGCTCCTGCGATGTTAAACGTCGGTATGAATATAGCGGGCGGAGTGGGTGTTACCCAAGATTGGATAGAAGGAATGAAGTGGATCGATTTGGCCCGATTCTTTACTCAGTTTGATAAGGACATGAATGCGAAGTGGACGATTAGGCGTGCCTACGATCAGCTGAAGCAGATGACGGGAAAGGAAGATTTCGAGGAAGCTCAGCGGAGAAGCCGCGCATGGTATGAGGCATTTAAGGCGAGAGGGGAGAAGGGCTAACCAGGCACCAGAGCCAACGACTCTGCTTGTCACGTTCCGTGCTAGCGCACGGCCCGCGCCAAGCAGAGTCGTGGCTCATCTTTAACGTTGGGCAAAATTATGAAACGAATTATAGTATTTTATCTGTTAATAATGACTGCTGTTTTTTGCTACGCAGAAAGCCCGGCAAGCCAACTTATAGGTGGCTGGATGAACAAATGGCCCGGGAAGGGAACTGCGGTGATAGGTTTTGAAAGCGATGGAACTTTTTCAGCAGAAATCCATTTTGAGGACGGAAAAATTTTCAAAAACGGAGGCACATGGAAGCTGGAAAATAGAAAAATAATATATGAGTACAGGGATGAAAAGGGGACGGTTACCCAAAATTATGTAGATGAATTATTAAGCCTCACAGAAGACTCATTTGTTGTTTTGGCACGAGATGGGAAAACTAGAAAATACAGGAAAATAGAAGAGTGAAGAAACGCCTAACAAGCATACACGTCTCTCATCATTGATCGTTAGGCAAAATGAAACGGAGCCCTACACTCTTTCTAATTTCGATACCTGTTGGCATTATATCCGGCTACATTTGCGCGTTTATTATAGCGCTTGAGTGTGTTGCGTGGACGCAGTTATTCGCCCACGATAAAAATTTAGATTCTAGCCTTATTCTAAGATACGTTAAAACCGTAGCATTAGTTCCCGGAGCATTTATCGGAGCTCTTTTTTTACCATGCGCATATCTTTTATGTTTATGGAAAATCCCTAAAAAGAAGATCGGGAAAGCGATAGCATGGCTTTTTCTTGGAGTGATTTTGCCATCTATTTTTTTATCACTCGGCCAAGAATTGGCTGCTCTTTTGGGCGCCATTACCTCTTTTATAGTCGCGTCTGTTTTAGTCACTATTCGATATCAAGAAAAAGCCAACCTGTTGTAACAACACCCCTAACCAGCACAGCCTGAGGGGACATGTCATTGATCGTTCGGCAAAAAATCGCCATGGCACTTCAGGCAAAAAATCAATCCGCCTGCTAAAGGCGCAAGCGGCTGTTTAATGAGCAACCATTTCCCCGGCTGATTCGGCTTTGCAGGCAGCGGCGCTTCGTCGCCCGTGTGCATCTCGCCAGTGCAGAAAATGCGGAGAAGGCCGGTCAGCGCGAAATTTGAAATGAATTCCACCCAGTGGTTGCCACTGGTCGTCGTCCGGTTGCTGTTTTGGTTGCTTCACGGTTGTCAAAAACGGAACAAAGAAGAACATTCTTTGACAACCAACTCCCCCCTCGTAAACGAACCCCATGAGGAGGAATGGTGGACGCTTGCGGACTCGAACCGCAGACCCCCTGCGTGTGAAGCAGGTGCTCTAACCAACTGAGCTAAGCGTCCCGAAGAACGGGCAAACTGAAGGCCCTCCCCGCGCGAATCAATCTCGTTTTCGGGTCTCTTTGCCCTGACAAACAGCCAACAACATCGGCTATTTCACCCGCACCGCCCGGCGGCGCTCCGGAAAAAGCTCGCGGCACAGTCCGCACACGGTGCCGTCGCAACCGCGCGCCGTGCAGTGCTCGCGGCCGTAAAAAATAATACGCAGGTGCAGCGCGTTCCAATGCTCGCGAGGGAACAGTTTTTTGAGGTCGCGCTCCGTTTGCTCGACACTGCGTCCGTCGGTCAACTTCCAGCGCTGCGCAAGCCGGTGGATATGCGTATCCACCGGGAACGCCGGCACGCCAAATGCCTGTGCCATCACAACCGACGCCGTTTTGTGCCCCACCCCGGGCAACTCCTCCAAATCTTCGAAGGTGCCGGGGACCTCGCCGCCGTGTTTTTCGAGCAAAATTTCCGAGAGTCGGTGAATCGCCATGGCCTTTCGAGGGGCAAGCCCGCAGGAACGCACCAATGAATTAATTTCAGCCGCCGATAATTTCACCATATCGCGCGGATTGTCGGCCTTTGCGAAGAGCGCCGGCGTGACGAGATTCACGCGCTTGTCCGTGCACTGCGCCGACAGCAAAACCGCGATCAACAACGTGTAGGGATTGGTATGATCGAGCGGAATCGGTGTATCCGGATAAAGCCCGGCGAGGTGTTGGTCGACAAGGGCGGCGCGGTCGAGGCGGGAGGACATGGCGAAGAGAGAAGAAGAACCCAAACGCCTTCAAGGTGAAGGCATCGTTCATGCTAAATCAAAGAAATGGCATTTTCATCAAAAGCACTCATGTCAGGATTTTTGGTAATATTTTTGGCGGTTGTTTCAACAGACGCCCAGGTGATTTTCTCTCAAAATTTCAGCAGCACGACATTGTCTGATTATATATCGACGACCCCCGACTCCGGCCAGTGGAATGCCATCGGAAGCAGCGGCGCGGGAGTTACCTTATCCGTATCCGGAAACAATCTTTCATACACTCGGAGCGCGGCAAACGTGGGCTCGTTTTCCCGAACCACGGATTTTTCGCCGGCACCAGCGGCCTTGGAATACATTTTCGACCTCAGTGTTTCCGGCAACACAAGCGCCACCACAAGCGCTGCCGTCTGGCAAATAGGGAGCTTCTTCAGCACCAATAACTCTGCTGAAATCAACGCGGATGTTTACGCGCGTTTTGCCCTTAACTTCACCGCCACGGACGGAACCTTTGTAATCCGGGATATCACCAACGGCACCAATAGCGCATCATTTTCAGGGACCCAGACCATCATGTGGGTCCTCAACAACTCAGGTTCATCGGTATCTTATATAAATCCTTCGGCAACGGGCTCATCGCTCGCAAATGACACCGCAGATCTTTGGATTGGAACCACTTTGGTCTTCGACGATGTAGCCGTCCAAACGGCCGATCAAATTCTGACCGATCTGAAATTCGCGTTCAGCGCCGGTTCGGGAACCATCACCATGGACAATTTCAGCATTACCGCCATTCCCGAGCCCTCAACCTATGCGTTTTTCGGGGGCTTGGCCGTCCTCGGCCTAGTAGCCCGCCGTCGCAAAACTCGCCTTGGCCGCTAATACCCATCGCCAAGTCCAAAAACCATTTGCCGGACAGTGGGCCCCGCCTACCGTCTTTTTTTATGCCCGCTTCCGCGCCTGCCGCCGCCCACGCCACCTCCCTTTCGGATCTCCTCGCTCCGAACGACACTTTCGCCCGACGCCATAACGGCCCCGACGCCTCCGAGCAGGCCGCAATGCTCTCCCTTCTCGGGCACCCGTCGATCGACGCCCTCATCGACACCGCCGTGCCGGCGCACATCCGCCGCGGCACGATGAACCTGCCTGCAGCCGCCGGCGAAAATGCCGCGCTCACCGAACTCCGCGCGCTCGCTTCCAGGAATCAAGTTTTCCGCAGCCACATCGGCCTGGGTTATTACGACACGCTCACGCCCGGCGTCATCCAACGCACCATCCTCGAGAATCCCGGCTGGTATACCGCCTACACGCCGTATCAGGCCGAGATTTCCCAAGGCCGCCTCGAGGCACTCCTCAACTTCCAGACGCTCGTCACCGATCTCACCGGCCTCGAAATCGCCAACGCCTCCATGCTCGACGAAGGCACCGCCGCCGCCGAGGCCATGATGATGTGCCACCGCCTCAAGGAAGGCGACGCATCCGCCCACCGCACATTCTTCGTCTCCGAAGCCTGCCATCCGCAGACCATCGACATCGTCAAAACCCGCGCCATTCCGCTCGGCATCGATGTTGTCGTGGGCAACCACCGGGCATTCGCACCCACCGCCGGCACCTTCGGCGTCCTCGTGCAATACCCCGACACAACGGGAAGTATTCACGACTTCGAGACATTCTTCACCGCCGCCCACGCCGTCGGGGCGTTCACCATCGTCGCCACCGATCTGCTCGCGCTCGCCCTGCTCCGCGCTCCGGGCGAGTTCGGCGCCGATGTCGCCGTTGGCTCCGCGCAACGTTTCGGCGTGCCCATGGGTTTCGGCGGACCGCACGCCGGCTTCCTCGCCACCAAGGACGCCTTCAAGCGTCAGATGCCCGGCCGTCTCGTCGGTGTTTCCAAGGACGCGCAGGGCGATCCCGCCATGCGCCTCGCCCTCGGCACGCGCGAGCAACACATCCGCCGCGACAAGGCCACGTCCAACATCTGCACCGCCCAGGTCCTTCTCGCCGTCATGGCGTCGATGTATGCCGTCTACCACGGCCCCGAAGGCCTCAAGAAAATCGCCCGCCGCGTGAACGCCCTCACCGCGCTCCTCGCGCAAGGTCTCCGTTCCATCGGCGCCAAGCTCAACACCGAGCCGGTCTTCGACACGCTCACCGTCTCCGGCATCGACGCCGCCAATATCCACGCCGCCGCTTTCGCGAAGCACATCAATCTGCGCTCCGTCGACGCGCACACCGTCGGCCTCTCGCTCGACGAGACGACCAGCCTCGAAAACGTGCAGGAACTCCTCGCGATCTTCGGCGCCAACTCCGCTTCCGATTCTGGCTCTCAGCTTTCAGCTCTAGACTCTCAGGTGTGGTTGGGCGCCCGCGCCCGCCCAACGACCTTCCTCACCGCCGCTACTTTCAACCGCCACCACACCGAGCACGAGATGCTGCGCTACATCAAGCGCCTCGAGGCGAAGGACCTTTCCCTCGTCCACTCGATGATCTCGCTCGGCTCGTGCACGATGAAGCTCAACGCCACCTCGGAGATGTTCCCCGTGTCGTGGCCCGAGTTCGGCAAGCTCCATCCTTTCGCGCCCTCCGGCCAAACCCGCGGCTACACGCAACTCTTTCAAGACCTCGAAACCTGGCTCTGCGAGATCACCGGCTTCGCCGCGATGTCCCTCCAGCCCAATGCCGGCTCGCAGGGCGAATACGCCGGCCTTCTCGTCATCCGCGCCTACCACGAGTCGCGCGGCGAAGGTCAGCGCAACATCTGTCTCATCCCCACCAGCGCGCACGGGACCAACCCCGCCAGCGCCGCGATGTGCGGCTTTAAAGTCGTCCCCGTCGCCTGCGATGCCAACGGCAACGTTGATGTCGCCGATCTCAACGCCAAGGCCGCCGCCCACTCGAAGGATCTCGCCGCGCTCATGATCACCTACCCGAGCACACACGGCGTGTTCGAACCCACGATCAAGGACATCTGCGCCACCATCCACGCCCACGGCGGACAGGTTTACATGGACGGCGCCAACATGAACGCCCAGGTCGGCCTCACCTCCCCCGGCCACATCGGCGCCGACGTCTGCCACCTCAACCTTCACAAGACCTTTTGCATCCCGCACGGCGGCGGCGGTCCCGGCATGGGGCCCATCGGCGTTGCCGCGCACCTCGCGCAGTTCCTGCCCGGCCACGTCGTCGTCTCGCCCGTGCACGACAAGAGCCGCAAGCACCTCGGCGCCGTTTCCGCCGCGCCTTGGGGCAGCGCGAGCATCCTCGTCATCTCGTGGATGTATATCCGCATGATGGGTCCCGACGGGCTGACCGAAGCCACCAAGATCGCCATCCTCAACGCGAACTACATCGCCGCCCGTCTGCAGAATTATTTCCCCGTCCTCTATCGCGGCGCGACCGGCCTCGTGGCCCACGAATGCATCGTCGATCTGCGCGGCTGGAAAAAATCCGGCATCGAAGTCGAGGACGCCGCCAAGCGCCTCATGGATTACGGTTACCACGCGCCCACCATGTCGTTCCCCGTCCCCGGCACGTTCATGATCGAGCCGACCGAGAGCGAAACGCAGGCCGAGCTCGACCGTTTCTGTGACGCGCTCATTTCGATTCACGGCGAAATGCAGGCCGTGGTCAGCGGCGAGTCCGACAAGGCCAACAACCCGCTCAAGCACGCTCCGCACACCGCCAAGGTTGTCTGCTCCGACGAGTGGAACCACCCCTACTCTCGCGAAGTCGCCGCCTTCCCGAGCGAGTTCACCCGCCAGTCCAAGTTCTGGCCGAGCGTCGGCCGCGTGGACAACGTCTACGGCGACCGCAATCTTGTGTGCTCCTGCGCCGGCATGGACGCCTACGCGGAAGCGAAGGCGTGAGCCGGCCGCGCCAGCCCCATTGACGTTCCCCCGCTGCGCGTTGTGCTCTGAGCAACCGCACGCATGCCGACTTCGCACCAAGCCCTGCTCACTCTCGCGCTCGCGCTCTCCCTCGGGCTGATCCTGATCGTCGTCTCGCGCCGCCTAAAACTTCCCACCCTCGTCTTCCTTCTCGGCGGCGGCGTGCTTTGCGGACCGCAAGGACTCCGTATTCTCGATCCGGACTCTCTCGGTGAATTTTTGCCGGTCATCGTTTCGTTGGCCGTGGGTATCATCCTCTTCGAAGGAGGACTCACCCTGGACATCAAGGGCTACCTTCAGGGCTCCACCGTCATCAAGCGACTGCTCTCTCTCGGCGTGCTCGTCACCTGGCTCGGTGCGGCGGCGCTGGTGAAACTTTTCTTCCACACCGGCTGGCCCCTCGCGTTGCTGGCGGGCAGCCTTGTCATCGTCACCGGCCCCACCGTCATCGCGCCACTCCTCAAGCGTATCAGGATCCAACCCCGCCTGCATCACATCCTCCAATGGGAGGGCGTGCTCGTCGATTCGATCGGCGTGTTCATCGCCCTGCTCTGCCTGGAATGGGTCACCGCCCAATCCGGCCACGGAGGCATGGCCATGCTCAACTTCGGCATCCGCACCGCCACCGGCATCGTCCTCGGCGTCGCCGGCGGATGGGGCATCTACCTCGCCCTCAAGCACCGTCTCGCTCCCGACAACATGGTCAACGGCTTCGCCCTCGCGCTCGCCGTCCTTCTCTTCGGTCTCAGCGAAACCATCCAGCCCGAGGCCGGCCTTCTCTCCGTCACCCTCGCCGGCCTCATCGTCGGCTGGAAACACCCGGTCGATCTCCAAAAAATCCGCGAGTTCAAGGGGGAGCTCACCGAGCTGCTCATCGGCCTGCTCTTCATGTTGCTCTCCGCCCGCCTTGATCTCGGGCAGTTCCAGGCCTTCGGTCTGCCCGGCGTCCTCGCGGTGGCCGCGCTTCTTTTCATCGTGCGTCCCGTGAGCGTGCTGCTCTGCACCTGGGGCTCCGATCTCAACTGGCGCGAGCGGGTCTTCCTCGGATGGATCGCCCCGCGCGGCATCGTCGCCGCGTCCATGGCTTCGCTCTTCGCCCTGGCGCTCGCCCGCGACCACGCCCTCGTTTTCGATCCGCGCTTCGTCGAGACGTTCACCTACAGCGTGATCATCGCCACCGTCGTGCTTCAGGGTTTCACCGCCGGCGGACTCGCCTGGGTGCTCCGCCTCAAACGCCCTCCCGCACGCGGCTGGCTCGTCCTTGGTGCGCACGGCTTCGCCCGACGCGTCGCCACCTTCCTCGACGCCAACGGCGGCGCACCCGTCACCCTCATCGACCGCAATCCCCTCGAAACCGCCCTCGCCGCCCGCGACCACCTCGACGTCATCAGCGGCGACGCCCTCGAGCCCGAACCTCTCATCGCACGGCATGATCTCGTCTCGGTCGGCCACCTGCTCGCCCTCACCGACAACTCCGACCTCAACGAGCTCGCCTGCCACCGCTGGAGCGAACACATGCTCCGCGACCATCTGTATCGCTGGAGCACCGACGGCTCCGCCCGCACCCACCACGCCACCCACGGGCAGCCCGTCTGGAACGAACTGCCCCGCCCCGGCCAGATCTCCGCCGAACTGCTCTCCGGCGCGAGTTCCCTGGAGGAACTGCTTGTCGACATCCCCGCGCCACTTCCCCCGCAAGCCATCGCTCTTCTCCTCGCCCGCGACGGCCAGGTGCACCCGGTCATCGCCCGCCGCCCCACCCTGCAAAAAGGCGATCGCCTCCTTCTCTTGCGCCGCACCGGCAGCTACCTCGCAAACGCCCTCTCCGCCGGCCTCGTGGTCGACATGCCCGCCTCCGCCGCCCAACCACCCTACCTCGAACTCATCGAAGCCCTGCGCACCCGCTATCCTTCAATCGACGCCAAGGCGGTCTCCGGCGAACTCCAACGCCGTGTCGTCGACTTCCCCTTCGACGTCGGCCGCGGCGTCTCCGTGCCCCACGCCTACGCCCCCGATCTGCATCAACGCATCTGCCTCCTCGCCCGCGACCGCTCCTTCGGCCACCTCACCTTCCTCGTGCTCAGTCCACAGGCCGACGCCGACAGCCATCTCGCCACCCTCAACGAGATTGCCCGCATCTGCGACGTCCCCGAAGATCGCAAGGCGCTCCTCGAAGCACCCGACCTCTCCAGCCTCGTCGCCCTCACCCGCAACTTCGCCCAAGCCAAGTGAAACTCATCCGTCACTTCACTCCCTCCGGTCCCGCCCACGCCGCACTCCAGCCGGACGGCTCCCTTCGTGAAGTGTCCGGCGACCTCTTCGACGAGTTCCGCGTCACCGAACGCACCGTCACACCCGGTCGGCTGCTTGCGCCCGTCGTTCCGGCCACGATCATCTGCATCGGCCTCAACTACGCCAAACACGCCGCCGAGGGTGGCAAAGGCCCGCCCGAGCGCCCCGTGTGGTTCATGAAGCTCCCCGGCAGCATTCAAAATCACGGCGATCCGATTGTTCTCCCGCGCACCCAGCCCACCGAAAAAGCCGACTACGAAGCCGAACTCGCCATCGTCCTCGGACGTGAGTGTCGCAACGCCACCCGTGAAAATGCGTTGTCCTATGTTCTCGGTTACACGTGCGCCAACGACGTTTCCGCCCGCGACTGGCAGCGCGACTGGAGCGGCAGCCAGTGGTGCCACGCCAAGAGCTTCGACACCTTCTGCCCGCTCGGCCCGGTGCTCGTCACACCCGACGAAATCCCGAATCCCAACGCCCTCCGCATCCGCTCGATCCTCAACGGCACCGTGATGCAGGACTCCAACACGTCCGACATGATCTTCGATGTGCCCGCGATCATCGCCTTCCTCAGCGCCGACAAAACCCTCCCCGCCGGCACCGTCATTCTCACCGGCACGCCCGAAGGCGTAGGTTTTGCCCGCAAGCCCCCCGTCTGGCTCAAGCCCGGCGACACCATCGCCGTCGAAATCGAAGACATCGGCACGCTCACCAATTCCGTGATCTAAACTCCGTCGTTTCCAAAACGCGCGGCCGCCCGCCATCTTTACACGAGCTTAAAACTTTTCCGTCTTCGGCTCATAATCCGTTAACGCAAATGCGATGAAATCGGAGGCATGAAACCGACCGCCATCGCATTTAACTCCACCGCCGATTCCGACGCCGTCCATATTCGCCGCCAGCCGATCACCTCATTTCGCTGGCTTTTGCTGCTGGGCATCCCGCCTGCCATCGCCGCCCACCTGCTTGCGCCCGATGTTTTTCAACCCGCATGGACCGGCGAAGGCGATCGCCTGCCGGTTTACTTGGAAGGTCCGCCGGCATCGTAACGCGCATCCGTGAGTGTTTTTAAAAACGCAACGAGCTGCCGTTGCTCGTCCGCGCTCAGTTGCAGGCCGGCATCGGGGTGTTTCCCGATGTTGGGATCGAGATTATCGGATCGTTTCACCCCATGGTCGTAGTGCGCGATCACCTGCTCCAGCGTCATGAAGCGGCCGTCGTGCATGTAGGGCGCGGTCAGCGCGACATTGCGCAGCGAGGGCGTCTTGAACTTGCCGCGATCAAACGCATTGCCGGTCACTTTCGCCCTCCCTTGATCGGCGGAAACAAGATCCAAGCCGGTGTTCTTGTAGGCGTAATCGGAAAACAACACGCCTCCATGGCAATGAAAACAGTCTCCTCCGCGCATGCCGTGCACAGGATCATACTCCGTCGAAAAAATCGCGAAACCCTGCTTTTCATCCTCGGTGAGCTGCGTCTCACCCCGCATCGCGCGATCGAACCTGGAATCGGCTGAAACCAGCGTCAGCAGGTATTGCTCAAGCGCGAGGCCGATGCGGGCGACGGTGATTTCACGCGAGGCAAACGCCGACTGAAAGGCATCCCCCAGCGCTTCGTCCTTGGCGAGCGCAGCGACGACCGTGGCCGGATCGGCGTGCATCTCCATGTCGTTGGTCATCGCGGCCAGGACCTGATCACGGATGTGCGGTTTACCGCCGTCCCACGCGTAAGCTCCACTCCAGGCGAGGTTGAACAACGGCATGGCGTTGCGCGCACCGGGTTTGCCATCGGCGCCAAGACTCAGCGCGACAGAATCGCTAAACGCCCGCGCCGGCTGGTGACACGTCGCGCAGGATTGCACGCCTGTGCGTGAAAGCCGCGTATCGCTGAACAATCTTCGGCCCAGTGCAACGCCTTCGACCGTCAGGGGATTGTCCGCCGGCAAAGTGACTTGGGGAAATCCCGGTGGCACGGTGAACGCGAGCGGCGTTCCGGCGCTTTTCACAGACACGGCAGGTGTCACTCCCGCAACCGGAATCGTTGCCGCGACCGCCACCACCCTGAAAGATGAGGGAACGTTTTCCACGAGGTGATCCGCCAGCTTGTCGCCTTTGCGCGAATGGGTTGAGTCGCCGTGCTCCGGAGAAAGCGTGATGCCGTCAAGCACGCGCGAAAGATCCAGTTCCAGCGTGATCGTGGTGTCGCCGGTTATTTCCATGGGGTGAGGAAGTTCGATCAACGTGAGCCGCGGATCGTTGGCGAGATGCAGCGACCAACCTCCGGTCTCGCCACCGGGCCGGCGATAATTTCCCTCCAGGGCCAAAAAAATATAGCCGCCCTGCCAGCTCCAGTGAAGGCCGTCCACCAGCGGATTGAGCGCATGGCCGGCCGGCCACCGGCCCGGATCGCCATGATTCACGTCGGGCCGCAAACCAACGAGAAACTCAAAGCCGATATAGCGCCCCGTCGGCACGCCGTGCAGAGTGAAATGCGACCGGCCTTCATCGAGCGCCAGGGCGCCGAACTGCCCCTCAAGCTGCGCGAAACTCCCGTCCGGCCGCACGAACGCCACACTCGACACCAACGCCGCGATCCGCGTGAACGAGAGCTCGTTGGCTCCGACTTTCATGAACTCGGAAGAGGCCGGCTTGACCGGCGCGGCCCCGGCAACCGGCTTCCAGATCAGGGTGACATCCGCGGCGCGCACATTCGCCGCCATCAGGCAAAATACGATGCCGGCAAGAATGCGAGAGGTGGAGATTGTCACGCTGCGCAGAGAGTGTCCGGCCATGCCCAAGGCTCAAGTCCTCATGGCAATACCAGCTCCAACGCACCGGAGAGCGTGGGATCGGTTTTGACCGTGGGCGAGAGCAGGAAGTAACCATGCCCGACCACCGTGGTCGAAGCAGGTGACGGCAGTTGCAGCAATGCGCCTTGCAGGGAAACCTTTCTCTTCAATGTCCCATCCGTGAGCGTGAAACTGCCGGTGAAACTTCCGTTGGCCGTATTCACCTTGAGGCTGAATCCCGAGGGGTTGGTCACATCCGTCACCGTCGCGGTCGCGGTCGAGCCCAGACTGAGCATTGCGGGCAACGTGTAGGTGTTTACGCCGGGATCGGCGTTGGACAGGCCGGCGCCGTCGATCACGAGCGACAACGAGCCATCGCCCGTCCCGATCAGGCTGCCGAGCGAAGCGGTATCGGAGGGCACGACCCATTTTTGCAGATCAACCGTCAAGCCGATCGGGCCGAAACCGTCCGGGTAAAGTTTATCTTTGGATGACGCCGCCTTGAGCCAGTAGAAGTCGGACGACGAGGCCTCGTAGCGGCCGGTCTCGTCGGCGCGTTCGGTCAACGTCAACCAACCGGCCAGATAACTGCCGGCGGTTTTATAGGGTTTCAAATACCAGCGATAAGAACCGTCGGCTCCCGCCGCGAGCGTGCCGGTCAGCGTGGTTCCATCGGCGAGCCGGCCTTTCACACTGAGGCTGCCGGTCGAACTGATCGTCGCGGTCGCATAGCCATCCCCCTCCGGCGATGCAGTCGTGCCCATGTCGGCCGGATCACCCAAGGAGAGGGTATATGTGCCGGCCCACGGTGCGGTTTCTCCCTTGGCATAAGAGGCGAGTTGCACGCCGGTGCCGGTGTCGCCCACCCCGGCAAGCGTGGCGCTGAGCACAGAACCTGAAGAGACGGAAACCGTGAGCACATAGGCATCCAGCGCGTTGCCACGGGAAATGGAGAGTGTGCTCCCGCCGATCGTGTAGTCGTCATTGAGGGCAAGCGTTCCCTTGAGCGAATAGGCCTTGGTATCCGCCGCGGTGAGTTTGCCGGTAAACGTTCCGGTGGAGGTAACGGTCAACTCCACCTTGCCCGCCGGCAGGTCATCACCGTCTTCCAGCAGACCTTCAAACTTCCCCACCATTCCGGAGGGGAAAGTCGTCACGACCATCTGCTCGGTCTGGATGGCGCTCTTGAGCGAGCCGTATTGCGCCCAGTAGGTCACCGTGTAGGTGCCGGCCTTTGTTTTGGTTGTGATGGTGCCGGTGATCAGGCCGGTGGCCGAATCCAGACTCAACCCGGAGGGCAAACCGGTGGCGTAGTAGGTCACGCCTCCGATGCCGTTGCCTCCGGTCATGTGGAGCGCGACCGCCCCTCCGATGGGGATTTCTCCCGCCACGCTGATGGACGGCGCCGGCACCGCCACCGCAAGAACGGCCGCAGAGCTGGTGGTCGAGCCACCGGAGGTGGAATTCGTAACGATCACCGTGTAGCTGCCGGCATCGGAGAACTCGATCGCTGGAATGGTCAGGCTGCTGCCGGTCTCATTCATGAGCACAGAGCCGTCTTTTTTCCATTGGTAGGTCATGGCCTCGGCACTCGTGGCGGTGACGCTGAAGGTCACGTCATTGTCATAGGTCACCGTCTGCGACGCGGGTTGGGTGGTGATGACCGGGGGATCGTTTGCCACCAACACCGCATCGTCGCTGGTGACGTTGCCGGCGCCGTTGGTCACCGTGACCGCATAGGTGCCCGAGTCCGTGGTCTTCGTCTTGGCAATCACATAGCTGGCGCTCGTCGCGCCGCTGATCGGATCGCCGTCCTTGGTCCATTGATAGGTCAACGTGGCTGTGCCGATGGCGGCCACCGTGAAGGTTACCTTGGTGCCAGTCGCCACCGTCGCCCCCACGGGCTGCGTGGTGATGGCGGGCGGGGTCGCACCGGCCGGATAGGAAACGCTTCCGCTCGTGCCAATGCCGGAGACGCCGCCGTTGCCATTGGTGTCATAGGTCGCGAGCGCGTTGAGTGTGACCTTGTAGTAAGGCGCCAGCGTGGCGGTGTTGTAAGTCGTGGTCGTGCCGGCGCTGGCCGCCGATGAAGAGATCGTCGTGTAAGAGGACCCATCCTGGGACGATGCCACGGTGTAAGTGCCCCCCTCGACCGACGTCCAAGACAGCCGCACGCCGGTGTCGGATGCCTCGGCCGTAAGGGTGATGGAGGACGCCTGGCCGCCGCGTTTATACTCGGTCACAGTTTCATTGATACTGCTGACTGTGCCCGGCCCCATCGCGGCGGTGCCGAAATATTCCTGGTTGATAATGTCCGGAAAGACAGTGCCGCCGTTATCATCGATGCAGACGAAATACGCGTAGGTGCCGTTCGGAAATTCAGGGGTCACACAGTAGCGCACGTTCTGGCGGTTGAGATCGAAGTCCACGCCCTGCGTCTTGCCCAGATCGCCAAGATATTCGTAATCCTCCGCAAAAGTGCCCACGACGCATGTCTTGTTGACGGGCCCGAGCGCATAGGTGGCGGTGGTCGTGGGGCCATATTGGCTGGAAGTGAGCGTCTGGCTCTTCCCTTGGACGCTGGCGGCCCAGACCGGAAGCTTCACACGGTCGGTGACAGCGAGATCGTCCGTGCCGTAAAGGGCGGCGTTCGTGCTGTCGCGTTTGACGAAACCGCTGGTCATGCGTCGCACGCCACTGGTCGAATCCATCGCCGAGGAGTAGCCATAGGGTCCGTAGATGGGCAGGCCGTCGTTGGCCCAGCCGATCAAGGGCGAGTGCTTGGTGGGAGTCGCCGCCTCGGAGTAGACCTTCGTCGCGGCGTTGTAGCTTACGTTGTCACCGAGCTGGTAGCGCAGCGCGATGGGATTGATATGGTTGTGATAGGCCCCCGAACTCGGTTGATGCCCGTAGGCGGGGTCGAAGTTGAAGGTCTCGGCCACGCCGGCGAGACGATTCCAGATGCCGTCGCCATTCATCGAAATGCTGGCGACACTGTTCGTCGAACTGGCGTTGGAGTAGGACTGGGCGTCGCCGTTGGCCCATACGAAAACCCCGTTCACGAGCACACCTCCGCTCCCGTGATTGGCCTGTTTCGTCGCGGGAATCGTCGGATTGAGCGGGATTTTCTGGATGGTTCCGCGGTTGGTGGGCCACGAGGTGTAAACCATGCCGTTAGGCGTCAGCCAGTTGCCCGCCGTATAGCTCGGAAGTCCGGTCACGTAGACGTAAACATAGTTTGTCGAATAGACGACGCGCTGCACATCGGAGTAAACCACCGTGGCCTGGCCCCCGCCGCCGTTGGTCAGCCCCGAGCGCGGCCAGGTCGTCACGGCATTGCCGTTGGTCCTGTCCGTCGCGGTCTCGTAGACGCGTGCATAGCTGCGGGCCGTCACCCAGGAGGTGATATGCGGATCGGTTGTCGCTCCACGCATGAATCCGACGCTGAAAACCAACAATAAAACAAACCGCAGGTTGAAAAATGAGTGGGCGGGCATGGCTGGAGGATGCACCATTAAACCTCGCGTAGGTTAAGTGGATATGAAGACATACGCACGAATTGTTAAGCTCATGTAAAGCCCGGCGGATTTGAGCCGAGTCTCCTTGCATCCTCACGGTGAAAAACCCGCCTCCCGCGACATGAATCCGCCCCATCACCCGCACCCCGCGCCATCAAAAAATCCGCCGGCCCGAAAGGAGTATGGTAGAATTTGGAAGATTATGTTAGCCCTGTTCCCTTGAACGCTTAGGCAGGAAAACATCCTTTTCATGAATCACTCCACCCACGTCGAAAACCCGGACGTCATCATCGTCGGCAGCGGCATCATGTCGGCCAATCTCGCCGCGCTGCTCAAGCGGCTCGACCCCAAGCTTGGCATCCAGGTTTACGAGGTGACCGAAGAGCTCGCCCAGGAAGCCTCGCACGGCTGGAACAACGCCGGCACCGGCCACGCCGGCATCTGCGAACTCAGTTACACGCCGACGCAAAACGCCGACGGCACCGTGGATGTCTCCAACGCCATCAAGATCTTCGAGCAGTTCGAAAAATCCCGCCAATTCTGGGCCTATGCCATCGCCGAGGGCATGGCCGAAAACCCCAAGGAATTCATCAACCCCGTCAACCACCTCAGCTTCGTCCATGGCGCCAAGTGGGTCGACTATCTCCGCGCCCGCCACTCCGCCATGGCCGCACACCATTTCTTCAAGGAAATGGAATTCACCACCGAACACGCCACCATCGGTTCGTGGGCTCCGCTTCTCACGGAAGGCCGCGCCGACGTGCCCATCGCCGCCACCAAAATGGACACCGGCACCGATGTGAACTTCGGCGAGATCTCCCGCAAACTCCTCGGCTGGCTTGGCCGCCAGCCCGGCTGCGGCATCGCCACCAACCACCGTGTCACCGACCTCGACAAAACCTCCGCCGGCTGGGACGTGACCATTCGCGACCTCGCCACCGGCACGACCCGCCACAACACCGCGAAGTTCGTCTTCGTCGGCGCCGGCGGCGGCAGCCTCCACCTTCTCCAGAAAGCCGGTATTCCCGAGAGCAAGGGCATCGGCGGTTTCCCCATCGGCGGCCAGTGGCTCGTTTGCGACAATCCCACCATCGTCGCCCGCCATCAGGCCAAGGTCTACGGCCAGCCCCTGGACGCCGCGCCCACCATGGCTGTGCCCCACCTCGACACGCGCATCCTCGACGGCAAGAAGACGCTCCTCTTCGGTCCCTTCGCCGCGTGGACGACCAAGTTCCTCCACAAAAAAGGCAGCGTCCTCGACCTCCCCGGCTCGGTCAAACCCCACAACCTAGCCACGCTCCTCAAGATCGGCGCCAGCAACCTCGATCTCGTCAAATACCTCGTGCAACAGGGCACGCAGTCGATGGACGACCGCATGGAGGTGCTCCACGTCTTCTACCCCGACGCGAAAAAGGAAGACTGGAAACTCATCGACGCCGGCATCCGCGTGCAGGCCATCAAAAAAACCGACGGTCAGGCCGGCATCGTCCACTACGGCACCGAGGTCATCACCAACGAAGACCGCACTCTCTCCGCCCTGCTCGGCGCTTCGCCCGGCGCTTCCGTCTCCGTTCACATCGTGCTCGAAGTCATCCAAAAATGCCTGCCCCATCTTCTCACCACCGAAGAGGGCAAGGCCCGCATGAAGGCGATGATCCCCACCTACGACGTGGACATCAAAAAAACCGTTAACGCCGACTTCTTCCTCACTCAAAGTCGCCGCGCCTCGAAGCTCCTGCAACTCGCGTAATCATCGGCCGCCGGCCACCTGTTTCCATGCCCTCGTCTTCGAAGACCCTCCACCTCGCCGCCATCGACCTCGGCGCCACCAGCGGCCGCGTCATCCTCGGCACCTGGTCGAAAAACAAACTCTCGCTGACCGAAGTCCACCGCTTCGCCAACGCCTTCCAGTCCGTCGACGGACACGACTACTGGAACATCGCCGGCCTCTGGAACGAGGTTCAGACGGGTCTCTCCAAGGCCGTGGCCGCCCTTCCGCGCGGCGCCAAACTCGCCTCCGTCGGCGTCGACACCTGGGGCGTGGACCACGCTCTCGTCAACGACGCCGGGCGTCTCGTTTTCCCCGTGCACGCCTACCGCGATGCGCGCACGCAGCCCGGCCTCAAGCGCCTGAGCGACACCCGCGCCGCCCTCGACCGCATCTACGCCGCCACCGGCATTCCGCCCGTCTTCTACAACACCTCGCTGCAACTCGAAGAGACCGTCGCCAGTTGCCCCGCCGTCGCCGACCTCGCCACGCGCTGCCTGCTCCTCCCCGATTATTTCAACTACCTGCTCTCCGGCCGCATGGCCAACGAGCTCTCCATCGCCAGCACCACCCAGCTCCTCGATGTCCACTCGACCGACTGGTCCCGTGCCGCGCTCGATCACTTCCACATCCCCGCGACGCTCTTCGCCAAACCCGTCCCTGCCGGCACCAAGCTCGGCACGGTCCGCAACATCCCCGCGCTCAAAGGTGTGAAAGTCATCGCCGTCCCCGGCCACGACACCGCCTGCGCTTACGACGCCATGCCCGCGTCTGCCGACGGCACCGACCTCTTTCTCAGCTCCGGCACCTGGTCGCTCGTCGGCTTCGAAAGCGACACGCCCGTGCTCGGTGCCGAAGCCCTCGCCGCCCGCATCTCCAACGAGCGCACCGGCTCCGGCCGCTACCGTCCCCTCACCAATGTCATCGGCCTCTGGCTCCTCGAAGGCACCCTCAAGGATTTCGCCTCGCGCCCCGTCAACGCCACCGAGTGGGCCAAGCTCATCACCACCGCAGAAAAACTCCCCGCGCCCACCGCGCTGCTCGACGTCACCGACCCCGCGCTCATCAACCCCAAGTCGATGAAAGCCGCCATTGACGCCCAGTTGAAAAAACGCCGCATCGCCCCGCCAAAAAATCTCGCCGGCTACACCCGCCTCATCTGCGACTCGCTCGGCCAAGGCCACGCCGACGCCCTCCGCGCCTTCGAACGCCTCGCGAACAAAACATTCAAACGCATCCTCATCGTCGGCGGTGGCGCCAAAAACCGCCTGCTCTGCCAGGCCACCGCCGACCACGCCGGCGTGCCCGTGGTGTCGTTTGAATTGGAAGGCTCCGCCGTCGGCAACCTTGCCAACCAGCTCACCGCTCTCGGCGCGGTTAAAAACCTAAAAACTTTCCGCACCCTCCTGGGGAAATCGCTCCGACAGACAGTTTATATCCCTCGCAAGTCGCGCTGACAATCGCCTCAGGGCGCGACGGCGGGAACAGCCAGTTTAATGAGCCCGCCCAGCGTCGGATCGGTCTTCGCCGCGCCGGGCAACAGGAAGTAGCCTTGGCCCACCGTGTCGGTCGCCGCCGGATTGATCAGTTGCAGGAGCGATCCCTCAAAAGGGAGCACTCGGGCCGGCGTGGAACCGGTCGCCGCCAAACTGATCGTGCCCGTAAAGGAACCGTCCGCCAGATTCACCTTCGCGGTGATCGGAGACGCGCCTGTTCCTGTGAGCGTCACTGTCTTGCCTGAACCCGCCAAGGTCACAGCGACAGGCAAACCGTAGGTATTGAATTCACTTTGATTATACAGGACCGGCGTGAAGACCGGCTGATTGTTATTATTGGCATCGAGGGTCTCGTTTGTGCAGGAAACCAGCAACAAAAGTGTCTTGCTGCTATCCAGACCAAGTTTGGCAACGAGCGCGTTCACGTCGGCGGGTGGCGTCCACGGCTCCATGCCGATGTTGACTCCCAACAGACCAAAGCCGGCCGGGAAAAGCTTGTCGGTGGAACCGGCGTTCTTAAGCCAATAAAAATCCGACCCCGTGCCGGCCGCCACATGATAAGTCTCGGGCGAACTGCCGCGCGCGCTGAGCGGCAAAAAGCCCGCGACAAAGCTCCATGCCCGCTTGTAAGGCATGATAAAAGGCCGGTAGGTGCCAGTGAAGTCGGTCGCACACGAGCCGGTGAACACCGTGCCGTCCGCCAGCTTCCCGCGGATCTGCATGACACCCGTATTCGCGATCGTCACCGCCGCATGCGCGGCCCCTGATGGATAAACCAGACTATCGGTATTAAAATTCTGCACATCCCCAATCACCATCGCGTAGGTTCCCTGCCAGGGCGCCGGCTGCGCAGCGTTGTAACCGCCCGTCTTGATGCCGCCGACCAAGGTTACAACCGACACGGGCGCGCCCGGAATCGTCAGGGTTCCCATCAGCCGGTTATTCCTGTCAATGGTGAGAGCCAGCGGCACTCCACCGCCCAGATCGATGGTGGTCGTAGCCAGTGTGCTGTCCGCATTCAATGCCATCATTCCCTTCAAGCTGCCCACAAAACCGCTTCCATACGTCAGCTTGCCGGTGAACGCGCCGGTCGCACTCACCAGCAGCTCCACTTTGCCGATCGGCACGGCGCCGGAATTCTCCAGAAGACCTTCAAACGATCCCGTCATCAACGACACGAAAGCCTGCACCACGATGGTGCGGGTCGTGATCGCGCTCTTCACCGAACCGTTCTGCGACCAAGTCGTCACCGTATAAACTCCCGGCTTGGCCGTGATCTGACCGGTGATCTGACCGGTGGAGGCATTTATCGTGAGTCCGGCCGGCAAGCCCTTGGCGAAGTAGGTGGTGCCCGACACCGCGCCGGCTCCGGCGATGCTGGCCGCGGACGTCTGCCTCAACACGACCGTCGCGAAGGCATCCACCGTGAGCAACTGGGGTTTCGTCACCGTTTTTTTACCCGCGGTGGTAACAGTGCAATGATACTGGTCGCCTGTCACCGCCAGATTGGCCGGCACCGTCAGCACCGCGGTGGTCGTGCCCGTGTAGCCGTCGCCATCAGTGATATCCGCCCAGATTTTTTCGCCGGCGGGCAGACGCTGCCACTGGAACGTGCTCACCGTATCCGGCACCCGAAAAACCACCGCTTTCCCAGGGCCGACGGTCACCCCTTTTGCGCCGACGATGAAAGTCGATTCGGCGCCGTTACCGTTGGAATCTTCCGCCCGGACGGTGATGGCCGCGGTCGCGGTGGCCTTTGGCAGGTTTAAGGTATGTCCGCTCACGAAGGCGGGAGCAGCCGTTGGATTGGTGCTCTCCACGCCAAAGGTGATCACCGACGGACCTCCTTGGGTCGAAGGACAAATCGGCACTACTTGGGCCGAGTATATCAGCACCAGATTGTTGATATATAAATTTTGCTGGCCGTTCTGCACATTCTGCAGCGGCGTTTGAGAAAAATCGTCGCCCAAAAATCCGGTTACGTCGTAACTCTGCAGCGCCGCAATCGTGTCCACCACCGTCATGCCGGTGCCGAGCACACGTGCGAAAACCGTGAATCCGCCGTTTTGGCTGTCCAGATTGGTGCTGTTGTCAGCCAGATTGAAAAACCACTGGCTCGTCGCGCTGTCGGGATCACCATCGACCTTGGCCATCGCAAGCGTGCCCCGGGTGTTGGACACATCGAATTCATTGTCCACGGTGCCGGTGGTGACCGTGGGGGTTACCACCCCGCCATTATCGAGAAAATAACCGCCCGTCTGCAGCACAAACCCCGGAATCGACCGGTGAAACAGGGTGCTATTATACGCACCTGAGTTCACATAACTCAAAAAATTCGTCACCGTGTTAGGCGCGTCATCGGCCAACATCTCGACGTTTATTTTTCCATAACCGGTGGAAAGCTGCACCACCTGGCCGGAAACTCCGGCGACATCAAAAAAATCAGCCAAGTTGATCGATACGACATCGGTCCCCGCAACAAGAGCCTGCGCGGGAATCGTCTGTGTGACCTCCGGAACCGTCGCCGAATCGGCGCGCGCCGATGTCGCAATGACAGCAAGTATCAGGACGAGGGGAAGTCTCATGGAGGGGTAAATATTAAGGAGTGCAGGCACGGCGCCAAGCTTTTGCGACCGCCCCACCGTCACCTTTGGCCTCAAACGGAACGCTTGGTGCAGTCAGCCAACTTCTTATACAGCGCCTCCAACCTCGGCGTCGTCACGCCCTTGGCCTTCGCCCTGCGCAGCGGCTCGCCCCAGATCGGCTCCACCTCCAGCGGCTTGCCCGCCAGATAATCGAGCATCGTCGAGGGTTTATACGGCCCCATCGGCCGCGTGCGCTCCACTTGGTCGACCACGAACTCCTCGGGAATCTTAAAACCATACGCCGCCGCAGCCGCCTGCACCTCGCGCATCAGCGCCCACACTTCAGACTCCCGCTCTGGAGAAGCCAGAATCACATCGGTCGTGATGCCTCCGCCGACCACGGAAAGCCCGTTGAATGGCACGTTCCACACCAGTTTGCGCCAGCGAGCCTCGGCCAGACTCGGGCTCACGTTCACCTTCACGCCTGCACGGCCAAACAGCTCCGCCACTGCCTGCGTGCGCGGCTGCGGCACACCGGCAAATTCTCCGATCACCACATACCCTGGCATCGTGCACTCGGTCACGCCCGGCGCGATACGGTTGGCACAAATAAAACAAAGCCCGCCCAATGTCCGCTCCGGTCCGACGACCGCCGCCACCGGCTCGTCGACGCCCAGCCCGTTCTGCAAATTCAACACCGCCGTGTTCGTGTGCAGCAACGGCGGCAGGATGCCCGCCAGCTGATCGTTGGCCGTCGCCTTGAGCGTGATGATCACGAGGTCAACCGGCCCGATTTCCTCGGGCGCCGCCGCCGCCTTGACCGACGGCAGCGCGAAATCTCCATCCGTCACCTTCACTGTGATTCCGCGCGTGCGCAGCACGTCGAGATCGCTGCGCGCCAGAAACGAAACATCCGCGCCCGCCCGCGCCAACCGGCCTCCGTAATAGAGCCCGAGCGCACCGGAACCGACAATCGCGATGGAAGAAATAGCCATGACCCGCCGACCTTAGCGGAGAAAAACCGGCAAACTCCAGAACTCATCCCAAAACCCTTCGACCACTCGGGGCATGTTCGGGTTAGACCCCATGGGAATGTGCGGACGACAGGCCTATCATCAGCCGTCTCTGTTTCATCAAAATCAACCGAACCATCATGCCCTACCAAATCAGCCCGACCACCAACGCCAAATTCATGTTCAACCTCAAGGCCGAGAACAATCAGGTGATTCTCACCAGTCAGGTTTACGAACAAAAGCAGTCCGCTTTCGAAGGCATCGCTTCGGTCCAGGCCAACGGCTCCGACGCCCGCAATTTCGAGCACAAGATGTCCACCGCCAACGAACCCTACTTCGTGCTCAAGGCCCAGAACGGTGAAATCATCGGCAAGAGCCAGATGTATTCCTCCCAGGCGGCCGCCGAAGTCGGCATCGCCTCCGTCCAAACCAACTCGGCCTCGGACGATATTTCAACGGCCGAGTAAGCCATTCCCGCGCAGCCACGAGCTCGGCGGTGATTCACGGCCTCAGCTTATCCGGCGAGGGATGCGCAGCCTCACGCTGGCGACGGGTAGCCGCCATGTTGTCCACCAAGTTCGGGTAACGCCGGCCGGCGGCTTTGGCGCGCGCCTTTGCCCACTCGATCGATTCCGGCGTGAGCGTGGTCTTCGTCGATGCATCACCGGCGACCGGTTTCTTTTGCTTCCAAGGAGGAGTCGGCATGGCGGAAATTGTTTCATCACTGCGGCGATCTCAAGCCTGGCCGGCGGATCGTCGGGCTGACCATACTGCGCGCAAAGGTGCGAAAAGTTTACTCGACGGGCTGAGGGACTTTGGCGAGTTGGGTCGGATCGTAACCTTGGGCGCGGATACGCTCCAGGATGGCGGCGTAGATGTCATCGGGCAGCTGACGATCACGGGAGAGAATCCAGAGCAGTCCACGGCCCGGGGTGCCGACGACGGCCCAGCGGTAGTCGGGGTCGAGTTCGAGCACGAGATAGGTCGAGGTGAATGGCCAGATGAAACGGACTTTCCACTCGGCGTTGGTCTGCGTGTTCACCACCCACGCCGAGCCGTGCCACGTGGTTTCGGGTGCGTCGAGGCCGCCTTTGCGGAAGGTGAAGTTGTTGACGAGCGTGCCGTCGGGCTTGCGTGCGTAGGTGTCGTAGCTGGCGACTTTTCCCTTCTCCAGAAAGTAGGGAATGTTCGCGATGACATACCAGCGCCCGAGGTAGCGATCCATGTCCACATGCTCCACGGTGCGCAACGGCGGAGCCTTGGGTGAGGACACACAACCAGCGAACAAGAGCGGTAGCAAGAGGGGTAGGAAACGCATCATGAAAGTCATACGCATGGGTCTGTCGCTCGGACGCCGCGACCGAAAAAACACTTAGCGGACTTACCCCTTCGACTTAACCGTGCCTACCCGGTGGCCGCGACAACCGCCCCGGGCGCGGAAAAGTTCCTCGGGCGGAACGTGAGGGCGATCAGGAAGGCGCCCAAACCCAGCGCTCCCGATACGAGAAACAGCCAGCCATAACTCCCAAACCGGTCGTAGATGAGTCCGCCCACCACCGGGCCCGTCGCCATGCCGAGACTCCCGGCCATCGCGGTGCCGCCGATCACCGTTCCCATCATCCGCATCGGAAAGGTCTCACGCGAGATCACCGCGTAAAGCGGCATCACCCCGGCATAGATGAATCCGAATGTCGCGGCGGCGGCATAAAACTGCCCGAGCTCGCGCACAAAAAAATACGCCATCGCCCCGCCGGCTTGCAGCAGCAGTCCGGTCACCAACACCCGGCGCGCGCCCAGCCGGTCGCCCAAAAGGCCAAACACGATCCGCCCCGCCATGCCGGCCAGCCCTTCCAGGCTGTAGATCGAGACGGCCGCGATCATCGGTATTCCACACGCCACCGCGTAGCTCACCGTGTGGAAGATCGGACCGGAATGCGTGGCGCAGCAGAAAAAATTAGTCAGCAGCAGGATGATGAACTGCGGTGAGCGAAGGACTTGCCGCACAGACACTCCCTCCCCGGCTCCGGCCGGTGTCACCGCAACCGCACGACCGGAAGCCCCCGGCGCGCATCGCACCAAGAACGACACGGGCAGCATCACCGCCGCCGCGAATCCCGCGATCACCAGCATCGACGTCCGCCAGTCGTGGTGTGAAATCAGCCACGCGGCGAACGGCGACATGGTCATCGGCGCCATGCCCATGCCCGCGGAGACCAGCGAGACCGCCAGGCTCCGGCGCGTTTCGAACCAGCCGGTCACGCAGGCCATCATCGGCGCGAAAATTGCCGCGGCGCTGCCACCGACCAGCACTCCGAATACGATTTGAAACTGCAGCAACGACGTCGTCCGGCTCGCCCATGCCAGCCCTGCGGCCAGACCGACCGCGCCCGCCAGCACCACGAAGCGCGGCCCCATCCGGTCTGAAAGTGCACCCCACGACACGCTGCCGAGCGCCATGGCGAGGAATGCGATGGTCATGGCGGTGGACACGCCGGAGACCGACCACCCCGTGTCACGGGCGATCGGCAGCAGGAACACCGGCAGGGAAAACATGGACCCGATGGCCACGCAGCCCAGCAGTCCGCCGGCGGCAACAATCACCCAGCGGTAACGCGTATGAGTTTTTGATTCGTTCATGGAAATGGAGGCGACCTTCTCTTGATCAACGAACCAATCCGCCCGCAACAGACACCGCCACACGATTTTCATCGAACCGACGAACTCAGACCTCGACGACCCAAGGAGGCCGCGCGAGTTATATCAATTTCCCGAAGCTCCTTCTCCCGCAGACCCCATAAATCAACAAACAGCGGCCGGCCCCGGTTGGCTCGCCCCCCACTTCAACAAGGCATCGAGCGCCGGGCAGAGCGACTGGCCCCACTCGGTGAGCGAATACTCCACCTTCGGCGGAATCTCCGGATAAATTTTCCGGCGCACGATGCCGTCTTTTTCCATCTGCCTGAGCTGCTGGGCGAGCATCTTCTGGGTGACGGCGGGAATCGCCCGCTCAAGGTCGGAAAACCGCCGCACTTCTCCGCCGAAAAGCTGAAAGAGGATGAGTAGTTTCCAGCGGCCTTCGATCATGTGCAACGCCTGCTCGACTCCTTCCGCCGCAGTGATGCGCGTCCAGCGTTTGCCCTTCGGAGAGGCACTTACTTTTTTGTGGGTTCTTCCCATAAACACAGCCTTGCGGTATTCTAGGCTGATGAGAACGCGAAATCATTCCATTACGCTGCCGGAGGCCGTCGCGGCCTATTGGACGGCGGCAAACGCCGGGGCAAACGAAGCGGCCTTGGCCTGTTTTTCCCCAGACGCCGTGGTCCATGACGAAGGCAAGGATCTGCGCGGGCCCGACGCGATCCGGACCTGGATCGACGAAACCACGCGCAAATACCACCCCTTGGTAGAACCGCTGCGGATCGAGGAAAAAGACGGCAGGCACTTGGTGACCGCGCGCGTCTCGGGCGACTTTCCCGGGAGCCCGGTGGAGCTGGATTACGCCTTCACCCTCAAGCATCAGAAAATCACCCGCCTGGAAATCTCATGAGCACGCATACAACCAAACCGATTCCATCCGACGCCCACGAATTTTCCGGCAAACGCATCCTCGTAACCGGCGGCACGAAGGGCGCCGGTGAAGCCATCGTGCGCCGGCTTGCGGCAGGCGGGGCAACGGTCGCCACCACGGCACGGTCCGGCCCGCTCAACGGCCTGCCTGCGGAGGTTTTCATCCAGGCTGATCTTGCCACTGTGGAAGGCGCCGCGACCGTGGCCGAAACGGTGCTGAGCAAACTTGGCGGCGTGGACATCCTCGTGCATAACGTCGGAGGCTCCAAGACGCCCGGTGGCGGATTCGCCGCGGCGACGGAGTCCTGCTGGCAGGATGAGCTGAATATCAACCTGCTGGCGGCCGTGCGACTGGACCGGTTGCTGGTGCCGGGCATGGTGACCCGCAGATGCGGCGTGGTCGCACACATCAGTTCCATCCAGCGACGACTACCGCTCCATGATTCCACTACGGCCTACGCAGCGGCCAAGGCTGCGTTGTCGGCCTACAGCAAGGCGCTGTCGAAGGAACTCGGCCCGAAAGGCGTGCGGGTTAACTCCATCGCGCCGGGCTGGATTTACACCACGGCGGCCGAGGCGATGGTGAAGCGACTGGCGGCCAGCGCCAACACCAACGAGGAAACGGCACGGCAAGGCATCGTGGATGCCTTGGGCGGGATTCCCTTGGGGCGCCCGGCGTTTCCACAAGAGATCGCGGAGCTGGTGGCATTTCTGGTGTCGGATCGGGCGAGTGCGATCCACGGCGCGGAATACGTGATCGACTGCGGCACGATTCCGACGGTGTGAATCGGATTAACGCGCGGGTCTTGAACGCACAAGGCCGCCTTGCTGCGAACGGAACTCTAGCTCGAAGGCATCAAGGGTCGAGGAACTAGCCGACGGAGAGCGAACGGCTAGTTGGCCTCCATCCACAGAGCACAAGTAAATCGGCCCGCAAAAAGTAGCCTAAGCGGCCTGATCCCTTCAGATCACCCCTCAGAGGGAAGCGGCGGTCAACAGTGCCTCGATTTTGTTGTCCAGCTCCTGCGCCACTTTCAGCGCCTGCGCATTTCCGTAGGGAGTGAGAAAACCAACCATCTTGTCGTAGGATAAGCGAACCCCGTCCAAACGTTCATCGATCAGGATGGTCACTGGCGCGTAAGAAGCGGCATCGGGCACGTGCACGACCATCGACTGCATGATAAGTGGATTGCCGATGAGAAAACGTATGCTGCGCGGCGTCTCAGTATTTTGCACCCTTCGGTTTACGACTCCTATATTAAAACGGACAAATTCGATCAGGCCCGACGGCCCCACGGCATTGTGCACGATTTGCTTCAGTTCGTCGTGGGTGTTTGCAGCGGCCATCTCCTTTTGAAAGGTATGAATATCAGGATGGCCGACCGCCGCTTCGAGCCGTGCGATGACTCGTTCGAATGGTTGAGTGGAAATCGTGTGGAAGCGCTGTATAAGTGTGTGCATCGTTAATTTAGGTTATGGTTGGTGTGCCCTCAACGAATCCCGACAACCTGCCGACGAGGCTCATGGTGACCAGGGAAAGGGCGAATTCATGGCAATGATGATTGGGTGGAAAAGAGCGGAGGATCAGACGGCTTTGAGGTAGCGGGGACCTGGCTGGGAGTTGGCGAACTTGCTTTGGAAGGCCTGGCGGGCGGCCTCGTAGCGATTCCAGTCCTCGCCATCCTGAAGCGGCGGGATGGTGATGATTTCGCCGGCATCAAGTCCGGCCAAGGCGGCGTCGACCATTGCTTCGGATTTCATGACCCAGGTGGCAGGCAGGTTCTCGTGCGGCAGGCCGGCAACACTCCAGAATTCGGTGGCGGTGGCCCCGGGAAGGACAGCTTGCACGCGGACGCCCTTGTCGCGGAGCTCGTGGTCGAGGGATTGGGTAAAGGTGAGGACGAAGGATTTCGAGGCGCCGTAAACGCCGTTCATGAGTTCGGGGGCGATGGCGACGATGGACGAAATGTTGATCACGGTGCCGCGGCCGCGGGCCACGAAGCCGGGCACGGCCGCGTAGGTAAGACGGGTGAGCGCCGTGACGTTGAGGTCGATCATCTCCTCCATCGTGTCGACGTTGGATTGGAGAAGCGGGGCGACGCCGCCGAAGCCGGCGTTGTTGACGAGGAGCTCGATGGAGGCGTCCGAACCGAGGCGCTCCTCGACGCGCAGGCGGTCGGGGGCGGCGGAGAGGTCTGCGGGGAAAACCTCGACCGAGCGGCCGGTGGCCGCGGTGATGCGTTCCGCGACGGCGGCGAGGCGGTCGGCGTTGCGGGCGACGAGGATGAGGTCGTAGCCACGATGGGCGAGGCGGTCGGCGTAGATGGCTCCGATGCCCGAGGAAGCGCCGGTGACGAGGGCTTTGGGAGCGGAGACAGAGGAGGCGATGGTGTTCATTTTGATGAGGGAGGAAGTGGTTTTGATTGGTCCGTTTTTCGGATTGCCCATGACTATATCGTAAACGCAGGATGTCCGGTATGTCATATAAACAACTTTTTAGGCCATCCGATGAAATCGCGAAAAAAAGCGGTCCGCGCGAGCTTGCGATGGTGGTTCACCCGGGGTTCCAAGTGCTGAGCCTCGCGGTCACAACGGTGTTCGAGATGGCCAACGAAACCGCCGGAGAGGAGGCCTACCATGTCACCCTCTTCTCGGAGTCAGGCGGGCTGGTGCGGTCCTCGCTGGGCTTCTCCATTCAAACGGAACGGCTCCCGAAGCGCATCAAAAAAGTCGATACGATCATCGCGGCGGGAAACAATGACTTCAAGCCGGCGAGCGAGCCGCTGGTGCGTTTCCTCCGAACCAATGCGGGGGCGGTGCGTCGCATGGCGGCGACGTGCACGGGGGCTTTGTTTCTCGCGCAGGCGGGGCTGCTCGACAGCCGGCGGGCGACGACCCATTGGTTTTACGCAGACCGCCTGCGGGAGAAGTATCCGGCGGTGACGATTGATGAAGACCGGATCTTTATTGAAGACGGTCCGATCTGGACTTCGGCCGGCATGACCTCGGCCATCGACATGGCGATTGCGATGGTGGAGCAGGACCTCGGGGCGGGCATCGCGAAGATCGTCGCCAAGAAGATGGTGGTCTATCATCGGCGCACGGGCGGGCAGTCGCAGCATTCAGCTTTGCTGGATCTCGCGCCGAAGTCGGACCGCATCCAGAAAGCGCTGACGTATGCCCGCGCGAACCTGAAGAAGATCACTTCGGTTGAGAGTTTGGCCGAGGTGGCGACGTTGAGCCTGCGTCAGTTTAACCGGCTGTTTCGGGTGGAAACGGGAACATCGCCGGCGAGCGCGCTGGAGCGCCTGCGGGTGGAGGAGGCACGACTGATGATGGAGTCGGGCAACCACTCGCTCGACGAAATCGCGGAGGAGACGGGGTTCGGCGAACGCGAGCGCATGCGCCGGGCGTTCCTGCGCGCCTTCGGCCAGTCGCCGCAGGCAATCCGACGCGTGACCCGAACACAGGTCGTGGCGATCTAACGACCTTCGGCGCTGCCGCTTTGCCCCGCCGAACAGGGAGAGTATCCGAGGAGTCCGGATAATACCGAGAAAAGGAGCATATAGCAGCCTGCCTTCTTCGGCTTACCGGCCCAGTCATTTTTTCGAATACCGAAGGACCGACCCCATTGCCCCAATCTAGCATCTAGCGGCCTGACCCCTTCGACTTACCTACCCCTTCGACTTACCTGCCCGATCCCCTTCGTATCAACAGCGTGACCGCGGCTCGGCGCTTGGGATCATGGGGAACTTTGCGAACTCCTGAAATACAACAATACTCGGCCCGACCCCATTGGCTCGCGGGACCCCGTTGGCTCGACGGTCTCACTGGCCTAACTTAGCGCCATTCAGGCCCGCCCCCCTTAGGCTCCGACCCCTTTGGTTCGCCCGGCTTGGACCGACTTGACGGCGCTTAACTGATAAATACGGTGCGCCACAATCCGTAGTATACACAGTGTGACAAACTACAATCGGTGGGCCTTTGTGACATCCCACACGGCGTCAGCATGGCTCAACTAACCATAAAAATATCCCGTTAGGAGCTTCTCATACAATATGAGTGTGTTTTTTAAACACATTACAATCAATTTATTACGCATTAAATTAGGGTCTAGGCCTCAGTTATGCAGGGGAAATACCTGATGATTACTCATAAAATCAGGTCCGCCCAGACCCATTTTGGGCATATCCCCAACGGGGAAAACATCGTGCTCGGAGTCATAGATTCCGAGGCACTGCGCAATAGAATCAATCAGGCCGGCTTCCCTTACCCCCTACAAGAAGGCTTGAGCCTTTTGCCTGCCGCAAACAGGGGTAAAGCATGCCGTGAAAATGCAGAGGGCTGGTTTCAAATTCACCGTGATCGCCCCAAAGAAACGGCATATCGTACGGTTCGCTGGCATTGGCGGATGAAGCGTGGCGATTGGTATGAAGATCAAGAGCGAGACGTTGATGTGCCGTATCAACGTTACCCGCGCACTTTTCACAATCCATACAGCATGGAGCTAACGGTTCGCTACACCGCGAGTGGCGAAACAGTCATTGTTCTCCCTCATATCGTTCAAGGACAAACATCCCAGCACCAACTCAAGACAGCCGTAAATCTGCTGATTGAGCTCTTCGGGTCGTGTGAGGTCATGAACAACAATCTAGAGCGCCTAATGCCAGTTGAAGTTCAGCGTATCAACTGGGAGGTGCTACCTCCTGGAGAAATGCCGTTTGAGCAACTCCGTGCACATCTCGAACCGTCGACACGGAATGAATCTCAAAACAAGCGCGATATGATTCTACGTCGTTTCCAAGTTCTTAATTCCTACCAACCGGACGCCCGCATGGTCGGTCGTCACGGATTCAGTGGCTATGTTATCTTCGTCTATACCCAGCGCAATTTGGTGCTTCTCGAAAACGCCCGTTACGGCAATGCCTCGTATGGGCTCGGCTCCAATTGGGAGACCCTGTCGCGACTTTCAAAAGCCGAGCTGCTCAATGAGCATCTCCACGAGTTCCGCTACATCCACAATGCGGGATGGGAAGACAGGATCCGTGAGCTTTTCGACGGACGGCTCGCAGCTTAAGTGGCTTAGCCGGCGACAACCGCCAAAGTCCAAACCTCCGCCCATTCAACCGAGCGGAGGTTTTTTATTTCCCGAGAGACGCGCAACAAGAGACATGGGCCATGTTTTGTTGTTTTTTAAGAATTATAAAGAGTCGGATACAAACCAACAACTTACAGCCCTGCTCGGCTGGCTTCACGCCGGTGACCTACAATAATCTTAGCGCGAGGAAAAAACCCGGTGAACAACCCACGCCGACATCTTGATCAACCCATGCAACCATATGAGAAATGAAGCGCGATATGACACTCAAACAATCGAATTTAAAACAGTCACTTAGTGCTTATATAAAAGTAGTTAAATTGAGTATAAAATCAACTTGGCAAGGAAACGAAATGGATTATGAGTGCATCCATGATCGTTCGCTACGAGCCTCCCCGTGATTGGATCAAGTATGACCGGCTCGCCATTCTCGACGAGCTGATGGCCGCCAAGGCCGCCATGCTGGCTCTCACACAAATCCCCTATCAGCGCAGTTGGGCGGATGAGCTACAAAAAGTGCAGCTCAAGCGAGAGGTCGCCGGCACATCCCGGATCGAGGGCGCGGAGTTCACGGAAAAGGAACTCGAAGCCGCCATGCGAGAGACGCCAGAGCAGCTCGAAACCCGATCACAACGCCAAGCCGCTGCCGCCGTGCTTACATACCGCTGGATCGCACAGCTTCCCTCGGATAGACCGGTGGATGTGCCGCTGATCTGCGATGTCCACCGCCGCATGGTCAGCAATTGCGACGACGATCATTGTGCCCCCGGACGCATGCGTGAACGCGATCAAAATGTAACCTTCGGTGCTCCTCGGCACCGCGGTTGTGAAGGCGGAGACGAATGCCAGCGCATGATGGAGAGCCTTGTCGAAGCAGCCCGCACCCGCTACCACGACCACGATCCGCTGCTTCAGGCACTGGCCCTACACTACCATTTTGCGGCGATGCACCCTTTCCTTGACGGCAACGGCCGCACTGCCCGCGCGCTGGAGGCGATCCTGCTCCGTCGCACCGGCCTGCGCGACACGTTGTTCATCGCCATGTCGAATTACTACTACGAACAGAAGACCGGCTACCTAAACGCACTCAACGACACCCGCGCGGGTGACCATGACCTGACGGTGTTTTTTAAATTTGCCCTCAAGGGGGTGGAGAGCCAATGCCGTCGCCTCTTCGGCGAAATCCGCCTGCAGGTCACCAAGGCGCTTTTCCGAAACACCATGACCGATCTCTTCGGCCGCCTGCAGTCTCCGCGCAAACGAGCCCTGTCAGCGCGCCATGTGCAATTACTCAATCTGTTCCTCGACGAGGAGGAAATGCTCCTCACAACCGTCACCGAACGCACCCGGCATTTCTATCGCGTGAGCAATCCTTACCGCGCGCTTATTCGCGACCTGAACTATCTGATCGGCCTAAATGCCATCGCGGCCAAGCGCCTTCCCGACAACGGCGGGTTTCTCCTCAGCATAAATCTGGAATGGCCGACACAGATAACCGAAACAGAGTTTTTCCAAAAGATGAAGGAGATGCCCAAGGGCAAAGTTTACGGCTTCCTCTCTATCTGAAACGCTTGCCTATCGCGGCTAGTAACACGCTAGCAAACTTTGTCTTTCACCGCTTGAGTTGCCGTTGATTAGTCGTGCGTCGGCCGCGCGAAAGACTGGCTGCCCGTTAATGTGAGACCTCCGGCAGGGACGCCTGCTGGGGGCTCTCGGACGAGCCAAAGGGGTCGGACGAGCCAAAGGCGGACGAGCCAAAGGGGTCGGGCCGCTAGATGCTAGAAATCAGCCCGTGCGGTGCAGCCAGTAGTCAGGATCGCGCTGCATCGGCATCACGGCGACGATGCGCACGTGGTCGGGCTTGTCTTCGTAGAGAATGGCGAACGGGAACACCGTCGAGAAATGCCGCCGGATCGGACCCCGGATGCGCCGGAAGAGCAGCGGTGAGCGGCAGGCGTCCCCAATCAGTCGCTCGATTTCATCGTAAAACCGTCCGCCCAGCTCGGAATTGATCTTCGCGTAGTCTTCGGCCGCCTGGGCGTATTCGTCGAGCGCCTCGCGGTGAAACCCGTGCGGCTTCATCTCCCCACGATCTTGCGGATGCGCGCGCTGGCGACGTCACCCGGAATCAACTCGGCCTTGCCACTGTCCAGTTCGGCGGAGCGCCGCAGGGCGACTTCCGTCCATGCATCTTGGCGGGTGGCACTCATGCCGCCGTGTTTGGCGAGCGCGATACGATCAAGCAGCTCGGCAACGGCATCAACCGGCCATTGTGAGGTCTCCTCAACAATTTGATCTGCGGTCATCGGCATGCCCCAAACTGTGCCGCTTTCGTGCCAACTGGCAACCTCGCGATTGACCGCAGGATTTCGCAGATGGGCGCAGATTTACGGTCTCCAATCCCCGGCGTCATCAGACGCCCCTCCGCTTAATCGTGAAGGCCATTGGCCGGAGCTTCTCCCAGAGAATTCGCCCATTGGCGGATTCCATGAGTGGTCAACAACTCCGTGGCCGGGTCATTTTTTTGAGTCCGTAGGATATGCGCAAAAAAGCCGCGCACCCTTTCGGATGCACGGCTTTGGTTTTCCTCACCTGCGCTGTGATCGAAGCTGCGCAGGCAATTTTTAACTTACCGCAGGAATGCTTCGTGCAGGCCGCCGTCCACGGTGATGACTTGTCCCGTGGTCTTGCTGAGGCGCTTCGTGACGAGGAGGAAATACGCCTCGGCCTGGTCGGCCGGGGTGATCGGGCTCTTGGTCAACGTGCGGTCGGCGTAGAACTGGGCCAGCTTCGTCACGAGGCTGTCGGTCGCTTCGTCATCCGTGTAGGGGATGTTGTATTTCGCCAGCGAGCCGATGACGCGGTCGCGGGGGAACATCGCGGAGCCTTGCACAACCGTCGCGGGGGCGACGCCGTTGACGCGGACGAGCGGGGCCAGCTCGATGGCGAGTTCGCGCACGAGGTGGTTGGCGGCGGCTTTCGAGGTGTCGTAGGCGAGCGAGCCTTTCTTCGCGACGGCGGCGTTGGCCGAGGTCGTGAGGACGAGGTTGCCGCGCAGGCCCTGCTCTTTCCACGATTTGAAGGCTTCGTCGGCGACGAGGTAGCTGCCGGTGACGTTGATGTTGAAGGTGAGCGCCCACTTGTCGTCGGGGATGTGGCCGGTGGTGTCGGAGGGCACGAAGATGCCGGCGGTCACGCAGATGCTGTCGAAGCCGCCGTAGGCGAGCGCGACCTTGTCCAACATCGCGCGGATGCTGGCGCGGTCGGTGATGTTGGCGGCGAGGCCGAGGGCGGGGCCGCAACCGGAGAGGCCGGTGCCGGCGACGCCGATGCCGAGGCCGTATTTGGACTCGATTTCCTTGGCGGTGGCTTCGGCGGCGGCGGCGTTGAGGTCAACGCACACGATGTGGGCGCCTTCCTTGACGAGGCGGTGGGCGGTTTCCTTGCCGATGCCGGAGCCGGCGCCGATGACGACGATGACCTGGCGGGCGAGTTCCTTCTCGGCGGGCATGCGCTTGAGCTTGGCCTCTTCGAGGAGCCAATACTCGATGTCGAAGGCTTCCTGGAGCGGGAGGGCGACGTAAGTGTCGATGGCCTCGGCGCCGCGCATGACTTCGACGGCGCAGTTGTAGAACTCGGCGGTGACGCGGCTCTCGGACTTGTCCTTGCCCCAGGCGATCATGCCGAGGCCGGGGATGAGAACGACGGTGGGGTTCGGGTCACGCTGGGCGGGCGAGTTGGCGTGTTTGCACTTCGCGTAGTAGGCGGCGTAGTCCTTGCGGTAGGCGTCGAGACCGGCGGCGAGCTTGGCCTTGAGGGCGGCGACGTCCTCGGTCTGGGGGTTCCAGTTGACGTAGAGCGGCTTGATCTTGGTGCGGAGGAAGTGGTCGGGACAGCTGGTGCCGAGTTCGGCAAGGCGGGCGGCGTCCTTGGAGTTGACGAAGCGGAGGATCTTGGCGTCGTCCTGCACGGTGCCGACGAAGCGTTTTTCCTTGGAGACCTGGCCGCGGAGCCAGGGGAGGATGGCGGAGAAGGTCGCGTTGCGGTTCTCGGTGTCGAGGGTGGCGTAGAGTTGTCCGCCGAAGGCCGTGGCGTCACCGCCCTTGGCGGCGTATTTGGCCTCGATGTAGGCGGCGGCGGTCTCGATGAAGTCGAGGGTGTGCGCGTAGCAGGTCTTCTCGTCGTCATCCCACGAGATGAAGCCGTGCTGGCCCATCATGATGGCTTTGATGGCGGGCTGTTTTTTCGCGATCTCCTGCATGGCGAGGCCGAGCTCGAAGCCGGGGCGCATCCAGGGAACGTAGGCCATTTTGCCCCCGAAGATTTCCTGGGTGAGTTTCTCGCGGTTGGCCGAGGCGGCGATGGCGATGATCGCGTTCGGGTGCATGTGGTCCACGTGCTTGCCGGGGAGAAAGCTGTGGAGCGTCGTGTCGATCGAGGAGGCGCGGGGGTTGAGGTTGAAGGTGGCGTGGGAGAACATGCCGACCATGTCGTCCTCGGCCTGCGACTTCAGGCCCTTGTCGGGACGGGCGGCGTAGAGCTTCTGCAGATCGAGGAGCTTCTGCTGGTAGAGGGAGGAGAAGTTTTCGCGGGTGCTGGTGCGGAGGTCGCCGCCGGAGCCTTTGACCCAGAGGACCTCGGTGGCCTGTCCGGAGAGCGGATCCTTTTCCTGGATCTTGGCGGAGGTGTTGCCACCACCGGTGTTGGTAATGCGCTGATCGCTACCGAGGAGATTGGAGCGGTAGATCAAGCGACCGACTGGATCGAGGGAAGCGGCCTTGGCATCATCCCAGGAGAAGTTGACGTGTTTGTAGGAGGACATGTGGGTGGATCTGGAAAAACGACGGACGGACGAAAACGCGCGCTCAGAGGCCGAGAGCCTTCTGGCGGTAGTGCTCGTCGGGACGACCGGCGATGCGCGCGACCTGGGCGGACGTGAGGAACTTCGGCAAACCGCCGATGGACGCGGCGCCGATGAAAATCTCGGCGGCCTTCACGGCCATGAGCGTCGCGGCGAGAACGGATTCCGGCGTGGCGCCGAGGGCGATCAAACCGTGGTTTTCGAGAAGGATGACGCGCGGGGCGCGGGCAAGACGCCTGATGTAGGCATCGACGGCTTTCTTGATCGCCTGCGAGAGCTTGAGGCCGGGATCGGTGTAGGGAACGAACACACTCTCGACCCCGCAGCAGACGACCTCGTCGGGAAAGAGGCGGCGCGCGGCAAACGTCTTCCCGTGCTTCGAGCAGAGGACCGAGTTGACCGCGATGGGATGCGTGTGGCCGACAAAATTGACCCCGGGCAACGTGAGGAGGTAAGCGTGAAAAATCGCCTCGACGGAAGGCTTGCGCGCCGCGCCATCGACACGGGCGGAGAAGAGCCGCTCGTCGATGGCGGTGTCGGTCATCGCCTTCGCCTTCATGAGCGGGAGCAAATCCGCAAAGCGGCATTCGGTGACGCCCGGCGCGGTCAACGTCGCGAGGTTGGAACCGGACGCCTTCACCACAAACGTGTCGTCGGAAAGACGGGTGGAAGTGTTGCCCTCCCCCAAAATCGCCAGCTTACGCTCTTCGCGGCCAAGCTGATGCGAAAGGCCAAGCATGCGGTTTTTGAGATCAGACGTAGGGGAGCTGGACATGGGAAAGATTAATAAATGGTAGATTTTGGCACATTTCCATCAAAATTAAACCCGTCCTCACATAAACAAGGACAGACGTATCGCCGAAGGTAACACGTCCACTCGGAGCAATTCACGACAAAACCATTTAACCCCGAATCCACATTAGCGTTTAACCATGAATGGTTAAAAAATCATTCTCTTTCTCTGTCAGAAAACACCAACGGAGCCGGTTCAATGATTTCGCAAGTGATAGTCGAAGAAACGGCCCGCCAGGACCGCGGAAAATCAGCAAAAAATCCGGTGCTGCGAGCAGCGCGGCGGGCGCTTCTCAGGTTTTCCGCACGCAGGTATCGCGGGCGATCTTTCGATGTCCCGGATAATCGACGATGGCGTGCAGCCCGCGGCTTTCGTGGCGCTTCAAGGCGCAGGCGACGATGAGTTCGGCCACCTGGATCAGGTTGCGCAGTTCAAGCAGGTGCGCATCGACGGAAAAATTCCAGTAATACTCGCCGATCTCGCGATCAAGGTTGGCGATGCGGGTGCGGGCGCGTTCGAGGCGCTTGGTCGTGCGCATGATGCTCACGTAATCCCACATCGTGCGGCGCAGCTCTTCCCAGTTATGGGCGATGACAACGCGCTCGTCGATGTCGCCGCCACCAAGATCCACCCAGTCGGGGATGACGGGCTTGGGCAGCTTGCGGGCGATTTTCAGGTAGCCATCAACCGATTCGGCGCCACGGTGCGCCATGACCACGGCTTCGAGCAGGGAATTGCTCGCAAGACGGTTCGCACCGTGCAGACCGGTGCAGGCGACTTCGCCGCAGGCGTAGAGACCGTCGAGAGAGGTCTCGGCGGAAAGATTGGTGGCGACGCCGCCGCAGGTGTAGTGCGCGGCGGGCACGACCGGGATCATTTTTTTGGCGATGTTGATCCCGAGATTCTTGCAGGTCTGGTAAATCTGCGGAAAGCGCGTGCGCAGGAAGGCTTCGTTGCGATGCGTGATGTCGAGCCACACGTGGGGCGCCCCCGATTTCTTCATCTCGGTGTCGATGGCGCGGGCCACGATGTCGCGCGGCGCGAGGTCGGCCATCTTGTGATAGCCTTTCATGAAGGCCTCGCCGGCGAGATTGCGCAGCACGGCGCCCTCGCCGCGCACGGCCTCGCTGATGAGGAAACGCGCGGCGGTGGTCGAATAAAGCGCGGTGGGGTGAAACTGGATGAACTCCATGTTCCGCACCTCGACGCCGGCGCGATAGGCCATGGCGATGCCGTCGCCGGTGGCGATGTCGGGATTGGTCGTGTAGAGATAGGCCTGCCCCGCCCCGCCGGTGGACAGCATCACGACCGGCGCGCGAAACGTCATCACGCGGCCGTCGCGCACGTCGAGCGCATGGACGCCGAGCACGCGGTCGGCGCCGCGCGGTTTGGGGCCGGCGAGCTTGCGACGGGTGATGACATCGATGGCGAACATGTGCTCGAACATCGCGATGCGCGGCTCGCGCGAAAGCGCCTTGATGAGCGCGGCTTCGATGGCCTTGCCCGTCATGTCCTTCACGTGGAGCACGCGGCGTTCGCTGTGGCCGCCCTCGCGGCCGAGGTCGTAGCCGCCGGATTCGTCACGGGAAAATTTCAAGCCGAGATCAATCAGTTCCTTCACGCGCGCAGGACCGTCGCGCACGATCTCGCGCACAACCTTCCCGTCACACAGGCCGTCGCCCGCCACGAGGGTGTCTTCGACATGCTTGTCGAAATCATCGGTCTGGCCGGTGACGACCGCAATGCCGCCCTGCGCCCAGTTGGTGCTGGAGTCGGCCTTGGCCTTCTTGGTGAGAATGGCGACCGAGTGGCCTTTTTGCGCGACCTTGAGCGCGAAGCTCAAACCCGCGATGCCGCTGCCGATGACGAGAACGTCGAAGGAGTTGCTCACGGGAATCAGAGCAGCTCGTTGTCGATCAGGCGGACTTCATCGACCCACACGGCGATGGTCATGACGACCTTGCCTGGGACGATCTCGCCCTTGACGGCTTCCATCGTCGTGCGATCCACAATGGAAGCGTAGATCAGCCGCACGCGGCGGTGTTGCGCGATCAGATGGGTGACCTCGGCGATGAGGCGGTCCACGCGAAGTTCGCCGGCGCCGACCATGTCGGCGGCCTTGCGCAGGGCGCGGTAAATCACCAGCGCCTCGACGCGTTGCGTCGAGGTCAGGTAGCGGTTGCGCGAACTGATCGCGAGTCCGTCCGGCTCGCGCAACGTCGGCGCAACGACCACATCGACCGTGAAGTGCAGGTCGGCGACCATTTTCTTGATGACGGCGACCTGTTGCGCGTCCTTCTGGCCGAAGACGGCGAGCTCCGGCCTCACGATGTTGAACAGTTTCGCCACCACCGTGGTGACCCCGCGGAAATGCGACGGACGCGACACGCCTTCGAGCGGCTTCGCGATGTGCTCCTCGACAATGTAGGTCGAGTAGCCCTTCGGATAAATCTCATCCACGGAAGGCGCGAAAACGATATCCGCCCCGGCGGCCTCGCACGCGGCGATATCGGCCTCCAGGGAGCGCGGGTATTTGGAGAAATCCTCGCTCGGCCCGAACTGCGTGGGGTTCACAAAAATGGACACGACCACCGTGTCGGCCTGCTCGGCGGCGAGCTTGATCAGGCTCACATGCCCGTCATGAAGCGCGCCCATGGTGGGCACAAGACCGATGATCTGGCCCTTGGACCGCAGGTCCTCGGCCAGCGTCTGCATCTCAAAAACCGACGTGATGGTTTGCATGAAGCGTGGGGATCGCGGGGAAACGCGAGGCTTGAACTAAGCGACGCTGCGCCGCTTATTCAAGTTTTTCGCCCCTTAAAGACCACTCTTACGCTTCTTTCACTCGTCCATCCATGATCCGCATCAACGAAAACTACCTTAAGCTGAAGGCTTCCTACCTGTTTTCCGACATCGCCAAGCGCGTGACGGCCTACACCACCGCCAACCCCGACAAGCCCGTCATCCGTCTCGGCATCGGCGACGTCACCGAGCCCCTCGCGCCTTCCGTGCTGAAGGCCTTCCATGCCGGCGTCGACGAGATGGCCGTGCGCGCCACTTTCAAGGGCTACGGTCCCGAGCAGGGCTACGCCTTCCTCCGCGAAGCCATCGCCACCAACGACTACGTCGCGCGCGGCTGCCCCATCGCGGCCGACGAGATTTTCGTCTCCGACGGCTCCAAGTGCGACTGCGGCAACATTCAGGAAATCTTCGCCACCGAGGGCCTCAAGCTCGCCATCCCCGACCCCGTGTATCCCGTTTATGTGGACACGAACGTCATGGCCGGCCGCACCGGCACCAATCTCGACGGCCGCTACACCGGCATCACCTACCTCGATTCCACGCCCGCCAACGGCTACGTGCCCGCCATCCCGGCGGTCGCCACGGATCTGATTTATCTCTGCTTCCCCAACAATCCGACCGGCGCCGTCGCCACCAAGGAACAGCTCACCGCCTGGGTCGCCTACGCCAAGGCCCACAAGGCGATCATCCTCTTCGACAGCGCCTACGAGGCCTACATCCGCGATCCGCAGATCCCCCACTCCATCTACGAAATCCCCGGCGCCGACGAGGTCGCCATTGAGTTCCGCAGCTTCTCCAAGACCGCCGGCTTCACCGGCACGCGCTGCGCCTACACCGTCGTCCCCAAGAAGCTCGTCGCCTATGACGTCGCCGGCAACGCGCACCCGATCCACGCCCTCTGGAACCGCCGCCACACGACCAAGTTCAACGGCGTCTCCTACCCCGTGCAAAAGGCCGCCGCCGCCATCTACACCGCCGAGGGCAAGGCCGAGGTGAAGGCCATGACGGACTTCTACCTCGCCAACGCCGCGCTCATCCGCAAGGCCGTGACCGACCTCGGTTTCAGCTGCATCGGCGGCGACAACGCCCCCTACATCTGGATCAACACGGGCACGGATTCATGGGCGTTTTTCGACAAGCTTCTCAACGAGGCCCAGGTCGTCTGCACGCCCGGCGCCGGCTTCGGCAAGTGCGGCGAAGGTCACGTGCGCATCAGCGCCTTCAACTCGCGCGAAAACGTCGAGAAGGCGCTCGTCCGCATCGCCGCCGCGCTGAAGAAGTAAACCCGGGACGCGGAATAGTCCGCGTCCCTGACGCCAAAAGGCCCGGCTTGATTGCCGGGCCTTTTTCGTGCGGCGGGCCGCCAGTCCCGCGGACTGATCCTCTTATTACTTGGCGGGCAGGGTATCCACAATTTCGTCACCCAGCGCGGCGACGTCGGCGCTCAACAACTGGGCAAGCTTGCCGAAGTCCTTGCCATCCCACGCGGCCTGCGGGGCCGTGAAAGTCTTCCGCACCACGACCGCGCCACCCGGCTTGGCCTCGGTGATTTCAACGGTGCAGACAAAACAGGCCGCCGTCGCGCCGTCGGCCTTCCGCTCGCCTTCGCAACGCTGCACGCTCACGGCCACGTCGTAGTCGCGTTTCACGTCAAAGGGGAACGGTTGCAGGTAAACCCGGCCGACCTTGGGCGAACTCTGCAGGCGCGCCATCACCAGCCGCTCGATGCCGGCCGCCGGCAGCTCGGCCCAGCGCGCGTAATCCTGGTAGGCGATCTCGTTGGCCGCGCTGCGCACGATCATCGCCTTGCCGTTGAGATAGGGAACCACCTCGACGCGGCGCACGCCGATGCTGAGCGCATTCTCCAGGCGGGCCGGACCCGGATCGGCGAACGACGGACCCGTGAGCACATAGTAATGGGTGGGATCGGTCTGCGGCGCGGGGATGATCGAGCAACCCGCTTGGAAAAGCAGCGCGCCGCACGCCAACAGCAGTGCGACCGGACCGGCGGGGGTTTTAAGGAGCGTTTTTTTCATCTCGGTGGATTCCGTGGACGTCGGTTTTCAAGAAGGCTCACTGCGGCGGTTTTCGACCGGTGAGGAGGGCGTTGGGATTGCGCTCAAGATAATCGGCCAGCGCACGCACGGCCGCCGCCGCGTCGCCCAGCCGCACAAACGCCTGCGCGGCGTCGTCGCCGAGATTTTGCTGCGCGCTGATGAAATGCTGCAGGGTGTCGACCGTTCCCGTGAAGGACGCGATCGCCTGTCGCGCGTCCTTGAGCGTGTCGCTCAGCTGCGCGGCGGACGGGCCCTCGTGATCAAACTTGGCGAGGATGCCGTTCAGCTTCACGGAGGCGGCGTTCATGTTGGCCAGCGTGTCCTTGAGCTCCGCCGACGAGGCGAGCTGCTCGACCGATGCGCCCGCCTTCGTCCACTGGGCGACGAGGGCGCCCGTATCCATGGCGTCGAGTTTCTTGCGGGTGTCCGCCAAGAGGCCCTGCACCTGTTTTGAGAGACCCACGAAGTCGATCTGCTTCATGTTGTCCAGGATGCCGGTGAGGTTGGACTGGAACTGGGAAATCGCCGAGGGCACGGCGGGCATGTCGACATACTTCGAGGACAAGCCGGAGCCGGGAGGGATCGGGTAGACGCTCGGATCCATGAAATCGAGCTCCACAAACAACAGGCCGGTGGCGAGGCCGATGACGCCGAGCTGGGCGCGCAGACCGTGGTTGACGAGCCCCTGCAGGCGCTTGCGGTCGGACACATCGATGGGATTGCCCTGCGCATCGGTGATCACGTTGCGGGTGAGCTCGCACACCACGGCCACCACCGACTTGTTCTGCTCGGGAATGTAGCGAAGATTGAAATCAACGACGCGGCCCACGCGCACGCCGCGCAATTTCACGGGCGAGCCAAGGTCAAGGCCGTGGATCGACTCGTCGAAATAAACGATGAAACGCTCCGGCTTGGAAAAGAAGTTAACCCCGCCGAACGCCAGGAGCGCGATCAAGCCGAGCACAAACGCACCCAAAACAAAGAGGCCTACTATGGCGGGACTGACCTTGGTCTTCACGGTTCGAGTATTGAAAGAGGTTGTCGCGGTTGGACAGGCTTAATGTGAAAACGGCTCACTTGATTTGACCGCGGGTGAGGAATGTCCGCACCCGGGGATCGGGCCCCTCGCGCGCCAGCACCCGGGGATCGCCGTCGGCGATGATGCCGCGGGCTTCCTTGTCGAGCATGATGACCCGGTTCGCGATCGAGAAGATCGAAGCCAGTTCGTGGGAAACAATCACGCAGGTCGTGCCGAGCGTGTCGCGGATGCTGAGAATGAGTTCGTCGAGGCTGCGGGAGCTCAGCGGATCGAGTCCGGCCGAGGGCTCGTCGAAAAACACGATGTCCGGATCAAGCGCCAGCGCCCGGGCCAGGCCCGCACGTTTTTTCATGCCGCCGCTGATCTCGGAGGGATAATAATCCTCGTAGCCCGAAAGACCCACCTGGGCCAGTTTCATGACCACGATCTCGTTGCGCTCGGCGCGGCTGAGCGTGGTGTATTCCTCCAGCGGCAGGCCGACGTTCTGCCGGAGCGTGAGCGAGCTCCAAAGCGCGCCTCCCTGATAGAGCACGCCGAATGTCTTCAGCAGCGCGCGCTGCCCCGCCGGATCGGCATCACTGAAAAGCTCCCCTGAAAAACGCACCTGCCCCGCCATCGGCCGGTTCAACCCGATCATGTGCCTCAACAGCGTGCTCTTGCCGCAGCCCGACCCGCCGATGATGAAAAAAATCTCCCCGCAGCCCACGGTGAAGTTGAGGTCATGCAGCAACACGTTGCCGTCATAGCCACAGTCCAGGCCGGTGACGTCGATGGCGGGAACGGAAAGCGAGGAATTCATGCGGCGTCAGATTCCGAGAATGTTGAACAGCACCGCGAAAATCGCGTCTGCGACGATGATGAGCAGGAGCCCCGTCACCACGGCCGAGGTGGCCGCGCGACCGACGCCGGCGGCGCTTCGTTCCGCCTGCAGGCCGCAATGACAGCCGGCCAGTCCCACAAGCACGCCGAAAGCCGACGCCTTGATCAGGCCCGACGCCATGTCGGACAGATCGATCACCGACTGCGTTTCGACCCAGTAGGCGGCCGGCGGGATGTGCAGCAGCCCGAGTGAAACCGCCATGCCGCCGAGGATGCCGAGTCCGTTGGCGTAAAGCGCGAGCAGCGGCATCATCAACGCCAGCGCGATCAACCGCGGCATCACAAGAAAATCCACCGGCCGGATACCGAGCGTCGAAAGCGCGTCGATCTCCTCGTTCGCCTTCATGTTGCCCAGCGTGGCGGCAAACGCCGCGCCCGTGCGGCCGGCGAGGATCATGGCCGTCATCATCGCGCCCATCTCGCGCACCATCACGAGCCCCACCGCGTCGGCCACGTAGATATCGGCGCCAAACTGCCTCATCAGCACCGCCGACTGGTAAGCCATGATGAGGCCGATGAGCAGACTGATCAGGCTGACGATGGGCAGGGCCATCGCCCCGCAGTTCTGCATCTCTTCCAGACAGTCGCGCCAGCGGAATTTGCGCGGATTCTTGACGAGGTTGCCCGTGCTGAGGGCGCACTCGCCCACGAAGGTCGCGATGTTCTTGGTCTTCTTCCAGATATCCTGCGCCGCCAGTCCCACCACCGTGAGAAAATCCTTGGAGCGGTCCGTGTTTTTGCAGACCGCATTGGACACGGTGAGCTGCCGGATCAATTGCTGCACCGCATCGGGCAACAGCGAAAAATCCCCCTGCGTCGAAGTCGACTGGCACCACTGGCGCGCCTCGTTGATAAAAAGAAGCAGCGCGCTGTCCCAGTTGCCGATGTCCGCCGCGAGCGACAGTCTCACCCGCACCGGCGACCATCCGGCGACCGTCGCCACCCACGAGGGACGCGGCTCGGTGATGCGCCAGCGACCGCCCAGCTCGACGAACAGACAGTCGCCGTCAATCCGCGTTTGCACCACGGGCCGGTCGGAGATTGCTGGGGGAACGGACATCGCCCCAAAGTTGTAGCGACCGCCCCGCCGGAAGGAATGCAAATTTTGTGTCGTTTGCCGGCGCGCAAAGGCCAAGGCTGGTTTTATGCGTTTCCGCACCGTCCTCTTCGATCTCGACGGCACCTTGATCGAACATCTTCCGGCCATTCACCGCAGCTACGTGCACACGTTGCCTCAACTCGGCCTGCCCGCGCCGACCTATCAGCAGGTAAAAAACGCCATCGGCGGCGGTCTGGAGAACGCCATGCGCAACTTCGTGCCCGAGGAAAGACTGGCTGAAGCCCTTCGCATCTACCGCCCGTTCTGGAACTCCCACATGCTCGACGGCGTTGAAGCCCTGCCCGGCGCCCGTGAGCTCCTCGCAGAACTTCACGCCCGCGGCGTCGCTTGCGCCGTATTCACCAATAAACACGGCCCCTCCGCCCGCGCCGTATGCGAACATCTCGGACTGTCCCCCTACCTCGACCTCATACTCGGCGCAGCCGACACCGAGTGGCTGAAACCGCAGCCGGAGTTCGCCGCTCACGCCCTCAAAGCGCTCAAGGCCAGCGCCGCAACCACCTGTCTCGTCGGTGACTCCCCTTGGGATGTGCAAGCCGCCCACGCGGCCGGCTTCCCCTGCTTCGCGGTCACCACCGGCACCCACACGGCCGAAGAGTTGCGCGCCGCCGGAGCCGCCGGCGTCTACGACAGCCTTCTCACCATCGGTGCCGCCGAATTCGGCCTCACTTGATAGGCGGGTGGTCAAGCGCACGCTCCACCTCCAAACCCAGCGCCTTCAACGTCAGGTTGATGTCGCTCAGGAAAAACCCGAGCGCCGTGAGCAGGAAGCCGATCGCGCCCATGAAAAACGCCAAAATCAACGGCCCCACCTCCACGCCCGCCAGCGCGCTCACAAAAATGACCACCACCAGCAGACCAGAAGTGAACATGCTCAGCGTGTTGCACATCACCGCCATCCGCACGAACTTCGCCCGCCGGTATAGGATGCGCAACTGCGCCTCGATGTGACCGCGCGTATCGTCCTTCGCCGCCTGAGCCTGACCGGCCAGAATCCGCGTGCGATCCACGATTCGACCGAGCCGGTTCGTCATCGTAAGCATGAGCGAACCCAGGCCCGTGATCAAAATAACCGGCGTGATCGCCAGTTGAATCATCGGAAGCAGCGAGTTTGAAGCGACGGACATGGCCCCACTCCGCCTCAAATCCTCACCCATGGCAATTCCCCGCGTTTGATTTTTGCGCCAAAGCGGTGTTCATCATCCGCGCACCGTGGCCGCCTCCTCCGCCAATTCCGACACCCTGACCGGCGTTCTCGAACGCATCATCTTCTTCAACGAGGAGAACCACTACACCATCGCGGAGTTCCGCCCCGATGACACCGATGCCCGCGTAAGTATCGTCGGCGCCCTCCCCGGTGTGCAATGCGGCGAGACCCTCCACCTGCGCGGCACCTGGGCGAAACACGCCCAGCACGGCGATCAGTTCAAAATCGCCACGTTCCGCTCCGAACTTCCCTCCAGCGTCTACGGCATCCGCAAATACCTCGGCTCCGGCCTCGTCGAAGGCATCGGCAAAGTCTACGCCAACAAGATCGTCGACGCCTTCGGCACCGACACCTTCCGCGTCCTCAGCGAAGAATCCGGCAAACTCCGCGACGTCCCCGGCATCGGAAAAAAACGCGCCGCCGCCATCAAGAAAGCCTGGGACGACCAGCGCGCCTTCCGCGAACTCTACATCTTCCTGCAGACCTACGGCGTCACCACCGGCCAGTGCGTGAAGTTGATCAACAAATACGGCGGCGAAGCCAAACGCATCCTCACAACCGAACCCTACCGCGTCGCCCGCGAGATCGACGGCATCGGGTTCAAGACCGCCGACCGCATCGCCATCAATCTCGGCTACGCCAACGACGCTCCGCCCCGCCTCGACGCCGGCCTTCTCTACGCGATGGAAACGCTTCAAGAGGAGGGCCACACCGCGGTCCGAGAAACCGATCTCGTCGACTACGCCGCGCCGCTGCTCGAAACCGAAGCCAGGTTCGTCGAAGCCCGCATCAACGCCCTCGTCGAATCCCGCGCCCTCGTCCGTCATTCACCCGCCGGGGTGGAAAACCCGCTTCCCGGCTCCGCGCTCGTCCAACTCCCCGCAAACGACCGTGCCGAGCAAAAAATCGCCGCCACCATCACCCGGCTCGGCAAAGTCGGCAGCGGCCTCCCGCCCATCAAGACCGACGCCGCCGTAGAGTGGGCCGAGCAAAAAGCCGGCTTCGAGTTCGCCGAGCAACAACGCGCCGCCCTCAAAAACGCGCTTCTCTCCAAAGTCTCCATTCTCACCGGCGGCCCCGGCACAGGCAAGACCACCATCCTCCGCGCCCTCGTCGAAATCCTGAAGGCCAAGAAGGTCCGCGTGCACCTCGCCGCCCCGACCGGCCGCGCCGCGCAGCGCCTCGCCGAAACCACCGGCGGCTTCGCCTCCACCATTCACCGTCTTCTCAAATACGACGCCTCCAAAGGCGGCTTCGTCGCCAACGAACACCAGCCGCTCGCCACCGATTTCATCATCGTGGACGAAGCCTCGATGCTCGACACCCGCCTCGCCGCCGCCGTCCTGCAGGCCGTGCCCTCACGCTCCCACCTCCTTCTCGTCGGCGACATCGACCAACTCCCCAGTGTCGGCGCCGGCAACGTCCTCAAGGACCTGATCGCCTCCAGCGTCGCACTGTCCGCATTTCCCGTCACACGCCTCAACGTCATCTACCGCCAGAAAGGTCAGAGCCAGATCGTCACCACCGCCCACGCCATCAACGCCGGCGAGCCCACGCTTCCCCCGTCCGTCAACGAAGTCTCCGCCGCGCAGGCGTGGTCAGATCTCACGTTCATCGTCGCCGAGTCCGCCGAAGACACCGTGCGAAAAACCATCCAGCTTTGCACCGAATTTGTCCCGCAGCATTACAAGTGGTTTCACCCCATCAACGACGTGCAGATCCTCGCCCCCATGCACAAGGGCACGGCCGGCGTGGGCAATCTCAACATTCAGCTCCAGGCCGCACTCAACCCCCACGCCAAGGGCCTGCGCGGCCCCCACGGCGAATACCGTCCGGGCGACAAGGTCATCCAGCTGCGCAACAACTACGACAAAAACCTCTTCAACGGCGACATCGGCGTGATCGCCTCCGTCGATACCGAAGCCGGCACGCTCACCGCCAAGTTCGACGGCGACGAACACACCTTTGATCGTGGTGAGTTCGGCGACCTCGCCCCCGCCTACGCCATCAGCATCCACAAAAGCCAGGGCAGCGAATACCCCGTCGTGATCGTGCCGCTCCTCAAGGCGCACTTCATGATGCTCCAGCGCAACCTGCTCTACACCGCGATCACCCGCGGAAAGAAAAAAGTCTTCCTCGTCGGCGAACCCGCCGCCTACGCGATGGCCGTGCGCAACAGCGAAGCCAAGACCCGCACAACCCACCTCCGCGAAAAACTCGCCGATTTTCCGACGTGAACACAGTCTAAACGGAAAGTCATCAAGATCATCATCTTGTATCGGAATATAAATACGAATCAACATCACCCATGAAACCAATTCCTCGCCTCATCTTTTTCACGGTCATGTTCGCCACGTTGATAGCGGCCTATTTCTACACCCGCACCATGTCTCCATCTGCGGAAGTGAAAGATGCCGCCATGGGACAGACCACAACGCCCTCCACCCCAAAAACTCCGCCCTCTTCAAAATCTGACGCATCTACACACCTCGACACACCTCCACCTTCGACCGCGCCCCCACTCGTTGGCCATATTCCGGCACAAGTGCGCATTCCTGCAGGCAAACCCCTTCCTGAAATTTTCCCGCACCAAGCGGAACGAGATGCCATACAAACACTCGCGATTACATATGACCCCAAATATATCCCGAAAATCGCCACGTATTTAAATCATTCCGATGAAACCGTTCGCGCCGCCGCCATCAACGCGCTTGTCCAGATTGGCAATTCCGACGCCATTCCGTATCTTAAAGCAGCAGAATTAAATGCGGAAGGCGATGAGGCGGATCGCCTACATCAGGTTATAGAGTTCTTATCCATACCAGTAGCCAAGACAGGTAAATGACTTTTACGGTTTACTAACCCGCTATTCACTCGCCAACCGTTAACACTTTAAGCAGCGTCTTCGCCGTCCACCATATGATACACTTCAACTATCACTCTCTCCTTATCGCTTCCACCGTGCTCTTTGGCGGCGCAATAAGTGCCAACGCCCAATTGGTCGATGTATTGACGGAAGCCCCCGTGACAATCCAAGCGAGCATAACAAGCACCGTCACCACTACCACTCCGACCGCGATCACCATCACGCCAACCACGGTTCGTCTGACCAACCTGCAAGTCATCCAAGAATTGGTTGATTCCAGTATCATCCCCGACAGTTCTGCAGCTGGATGGAGTCTGGTGGCTGTACGCAACGTTCCCGCCGATTTGCCTTTTGTAGACGCTGGATTCTATCTTTACGCAATTAAAGACGCTACCGTCGTTGCTATACCCAGCAGTAAATTTGCATCTTCCGTTGGCTACTCGGTGGCAAGATACAGCGAAAGAAACCAAGGGCGGTACATTTATTCGTCCTCTGGCACCATCACCAATCACGTGCTATATTCATACACGCCGACATTTAGCAGTAGCGCCTCGAACGTATATTCGCTTTTGGATTCAGAGAGCTCCGGATTTGCCAGTGTAAAATACTCAACGAAGAACGCCTCGGATGATTACGAGATTTTCTTCTATGGCATCAGCTCTATTTCAGCTATCACTCAGGGCGGCTACTCCGGATCATTGACCCAAGATTCCAATCCGTCGGTGCCCAGCTCAGGCCTCTTTACGCTCACTATTACAGTCGGAGCACCCAAGTTGGTCCGCTACGACAAATACCCTGATGTAAGCCCCGCCATGGGACCAAGCACGGGACCATAAAAATAAGATCTTATATAACTTTACCAAGTAATAAATTCTTACAATGAACTCATTTTATCGACACTTATCAATCGCCGGCCTGCTCTGTTTCCTCGGAAATATTACCGCTTTTGCAATCCCCTCCACTGCCTACCTTGAAACCATGCCGGTTACGATTACTTGGCAGTTCAATATAACAGGAGTAGGAAAAACACGTGTTGCCCAACCCATTGCATCCAGCAAGACCATCGACAATCCACCCGATCCGGTAGGTCGCACGACTACCGAAACCGGTGCACCTATCATCTACACGGCAGGCAACGGCGATCAGGCTTTTTTCGTGCAACAGCTCCTCCGCAAGGTTCTCGAAAACTATGCGGAATCCAGTCGCACACTTCTCTTAAATAACGACCCCTCAGGCGCACAATCTTACGAGGATGAAATCGCCTACCTGAAGCAGCAGGTGAATGACCAATGGGAGCTCACCGCCGTGCGAGCACCACAAACGTCGATTGATGGCGTGTTAAACTCTCCCTACTGGATATTCTTGTCCAAGATCGACTCCTTGGATCATCGCGTCCTGAAAGCCTACGACACCGGTATGCGCATTACTCCAAAATATAATGCAGGATCGTTAACGGAAAATCTGGTCAATGGCCAACCGGCAAACGTATCGGGATCAATGATTACTTACTTCACTTTAGATTTCTACAGTCTATACGCCAACGATCCTCTTTATCTCGTTCCATTTGCATCACGCGCTGCCGCCACAGATGGCACGACCTATAATTCCGCTGGTAGCGAATGGGGCGCCTCTGGCAGCGGTTATATCACCTACAGTTTTCGTAAAACCTCCGGCACTTCCGGTGTCATCGCCCCTACAAAAATTAAAATCACGGGAGTCGGAAGCTGGTATAACACTCTCTTTAACAATACCGATGCATCCTCTAAAACCTTTGGCGGGACCGCTCCTCTGAAAATTGCACTAGGTGAAGTGCTCTATCAAAATAGCACTTTTTTCCCAGAATATACACCCTAATTATCTGCGTTAATGCTACAGGGAAAGCCCGGCTCAGCTTTAAATAGCGAGTCGGGCTTTTGATGTCGCCCCAAAAGAGTTTAAAATTAGCTGGATACCTACTTCACACTGGCAGGACTCCAGCCTCATGAAATAGGCATTACGGATTCTGCTCAATCAATCGCGCGACCAGCGCCGTCCAGCCGGTCTGGTGGCTCGCGCCGAGCCCTTCGCCGGTGTCGCCGTTGAAATACTCGTGGAAGAGCACGTGCTCCCGCCAGTGCGGATCGGCCTTGAACAACGGATCCAGCCCCATCGCCGGCCGCCGTCCTTCACCATCGGGCAAAAAGAGCTTCACCAGGCGCCGCGAGAGTTCGCCCGCCACTTGTTGCAACGTCATTCGCACGCCACTCCCCGTCGGAAACTCCACCGTGAATTCGTCGCCGTAGAAATGGTGGTAACGCTCCAGCGCCTCGATGAGCAGGTAGTTGAGCGGCATCCACACGGGACCGCGCCAGTTGGAGTTTCCGCCAAACAACCAGGTGTCCGACTCCGCCGGCGTGTAGGTGACGCGATGCGTCTCGCCCGCGAGCGTCATCTCATAGGGATGCTGCGTGTAAACCCTCGACAGGGAACGGATGCCGTAGGGTGACAAAAATTCCTTTTCGTCGAACACATACCGGAGCACGCGCTCCAGGCGTTCGCGCGAGGGGATCGCCAGAATGAGACGGCCGGTTTCACAGCCGTCGTCCTTCAGATAGGCCATGTGTTTCGCAAGATCGGCGCGGTGCTTGAGAAACCACCGTGTGCGCTTCGCGAAGCCAGGCAGATGATCCAGCCGGCCTTCCTCGATAAACTCCACCGCGAAGAGCGGGATCACCCCGATGATCGAGCGCAGGCGCACCGGCTCGCTGCTTCCATCGGGATGACAAAATTGATCGTAGTAAAAACCATCCCGATCATCCCAAAGCCCATGCCCGCCCAGACGATTCATCGCATCGGTGATGGCGATGAAGTGCTCGAAAAATTTCGAAGCGATATCCTCGTAAACCGGGTCGCCGTCGGCCAGCTCCAGCGCCATCGCCATCATCGTGCTGCAGAAAAACGCCATCCACGCCGTGCCGTCGGCCTGCGTCAGCTGGCCTCCCCCGGGCAGCGGTTTCGAGCGGTCGAACACGCCGATGTTGTCGAGACCGAGAAACCCGCCCGCAAACAGGTTTTTACCGCTGGCATCCTTGCGGTTCACCCACCACGTGAAGTTGATGAGCAGCTTCTGAAACGTGCTTTCGAGAAAGCGCCTGTCGCGTGAACCACGCGCGCCGGTCATCTTGTAGACACGCCAGCAGGCCCAGGCATGAACAGGCGGATTCACGTCGGAAAAATTATATTCGTAGGCCGGAATCTGCCCGCTCGGGCTCATATACCATTCGCGCAGGAGCAGGTTGAGCTGGTCCTTCGCAAAGCGCGGATCGACCCGTGAAAACGGAATCATGTGGAACGCCAGATCCCATGCGGCAAACCACGGGTATTCCCACTTGTCGGGCATCGAAAGCACGTCGCGACTGAAGAGATGTTCCCATTCGGCATTGCGCACGAGCGCATGCCCGCCAGGGGGCGGCGGCATGCCCGGATCACCGTGCAACCAGTCCTTCACGACGTAGTGATAAAACTGTTTCGACCAGAGCAGCCCGGCGTAGGCCTGACGCGCGACATTGCGCTCCGCCGGCGACTTCACTGCCGCGAGTAATCCGGAGTAAAACGTCTCCGTTTCTGAAATCCGCGCCGCGAACACCGTGTCGAAACTTTTCCCGAATACTTCCTTGGACTCCGTTGCATCATCGTCAGTGGGAAACAACCGCAGCCGCAGCGTGCGCGACTCGCCCGACTTGAGCGTGAAACGGTGATGCGCAGCGCACTTCGTCCCGTATTGCTTGGGGTTAACCGCGTCCGCCCGCCCGCCGATCACACGTTCGTGAAACGCGTCTTTCACGTAAGGACCGGCATTCTCGCTCGCAAAGAGTTTCTCCGCATTGGCCTCGTTTTCCGTGAACAGCAGCGGCGGCTCGTCTTCCAGGCGGAACACAAAATTACCCAGCGTCTCATGGCGGCACTCCACGCGTCCCGCACCGGCGGCCTTGAGGCGCGGTTTCAGGCCGCAGCCCTCGTGCGTGCAGCCCCAGCTCCAGGTGTTGCGAAACCACAGCGTCGGCAGCAGATGCAGCTCGGCCGCATCCGGCCCGCGATTCGTGACCGTGATACGAATGAGCAGATCATCGGGCGTAGCCTTGGCGTATTCCGCCATGACATCGAAATAGCGTCCGTCCTTGAAGACTCCCGTATCTGCGATCTCGAACTCCGGCTGCAGGCGCGTGCGCCGGCCGTTTTCACCGATGAGCGATTCGTAGGGGAAAGCCGCCTGCGGATATTTGTAGAGCGCCTTCAGGTAGGAATGTGTCGGCGTGGCATCGAGATAAAAGTAGGCCTCCTTCACGTCCTCGCCGTGGTTGCCTTCGTTGTTGGCGAGCCCGAAAAGCCGTTCCTTCAAAATCGGATCCCGCCCGTTCCACAACGCGAGCGCGAAACACAGCCGGCACTCACGGTCGGTGATGCCCAGCAACCCATCTTCACCCCAGCGGTAGGCGCGGCTCCGCGACTGCTCGTGCGTGAAATATTTCCAGCTTTCGCCGTCCTCCGAATAATCCTCGCGCACCGTGCCCCATTGGCGCTCGGCCAGGTAGGGTCCCCATCGTTTCCAGTTTTTCTTGCGGTTCGCATCCTCGGCGAGGCGTTGCTGCTCGGCATTGGTCGAAACGGGGGTGGATTGGGATTTCGCCATGATGATGTGCTTAAAGTCGGACCGCGCCCGCTTCATTAAGTGCCATCCATCAAAACCGTGCGTCCGCCCGAATGCAAATCACCACACTTGCCTGCCCTCGTTTCACATGGACACTTTTCCAAATCCTGCGGTCACACCTCATCTCACTCTCATGAAACTCCGCCTTTTGCTTGGCCTCGCGCTGCTCCCCGCCCTCGGTCTTCACGCCGCCGACACGCCTCCACCCGCCGCAGTAGATGGCTTTACCTACGTCAAAACCGTCGGCGGCATCTCTGAATACACACTTGATGCCAACGGCCTCGACGTTCTCGTCCTCCCCGACCACTCCGCTCCCGTGGCCACCTTCATGGTCACCTACCACGTCGGCTCGCGCAACGAAGGCCTCGGCGTCACCGGCGCCACCCACCTGCTCGAACATCTCATGTTCAAGGGCAGCCAGGAATACAACGACGCCAAGGGAAACAGCGTGAAACAGTTCCTCGAACGCGTCGGCGCCGAATACAACGCCACCACCTGGCTCGACCGCACCAACTACTTCGCCACGCTCGGCAAGGAACACCTCGAAGGCTACATCGCCATCGAAGCCGACCGCATGCGCCACCTCTGGCTGCGCGAGTCCGACCGTCGTCCCGAGATGACCGTCGTCCGCAACGAATTCGAAATTGGCGAAAACAATCCCGTCCAAGCCCTCGAAAAAGGAATCTACGCCGCCGCCTACGTCGGCCACCCCTACCACCACCCCACGATCGGCTGGCGCAGCGATATCGAAAACGTGCCCATCGCAAAACTCCGCGAGTTTTACGACACCTATTACTGGCCTGATAACGCCACCGCCACGGTCATCGGTGACATCACCCCAACCGACGCACTCACACTCGTCAAAAAATACTACGGCGCCATTCCCCGCGCCCCGCATCCCATTCCTCCGATGTATACCGTCGAGCCCGCCCAGACCGGCCCGCGCCGCGTCACCGTGCAGCGCGCCGGCCAGCTCGGGGTCGTCGGCATCGCCTACAAGATCCCGTCCGCCCGCAACTCCGACATCCCTGCGCTCAACGTCCTCGGCTCCATCCTGACCTCCGGCAAAAACAGCCGTCTCTATCTCGCCCTTACCGACAAGAACCTCACCACCAGCGTGAGCTGCGATGTCGGCTTTTTTCACGACCCGTCGCTTGCCATCGTCTACGCGGCACTCGCCCCTGGCGCGAAACACGCCGATGTCGAAAAAATCGCCCTCGACGAAATCGCCCGCCTGAAAAAAGACGGCGTCACCGCCACCGAGGTCTCCTCCGCCATAAACCAGATGGTCGCCTCCTCCGCCTACTCCCGCGACGGCGCCTTCGCCATCGCCAGCAATCTCAACGAATACATCGCGGTCGGCGATTGGGCGCTCTACGCCACAATTGACGACGCGATCAAGAAGGTGACGCCCGACGATGTGAAACGCGTCGCCAACGAATACTTTGACACCGACCAAAGCACCACCGGCTGGTTCATGCCCATTCTCCCGCCCGAAGGCGCTCCGCTGCCTCCGCCGCCCACCCTCGGCACCTCCGGCCCCATCAGCCGCTAACCAATCGCCGCACGTTCCCACGTCATGAACCTCTTCCATCTTTTCCGTCCGCTCGCCATCGGCCTGCTCATCGTCGCGACCGGCCTCCACGCGCAAATCGCCGAGCATGCCATCCGCACCCGCATCGCCGGCCTCGACGTCATCGCCTACCCCACCGGCGTGAAGGACGTTGTCACGTTCTGCGGCTCCCTGCCCGCCGGCGACAGCTTCGCTCCCTCTGAAAACCTGGCCGTCCCCACCTTGGTCGGCGCCATGTTGGACAAAGGAACCACCACCGAGGACAAATACGCCATCGCCCAAAAACTCGACTCCGTCGGCGCCGAACTCGGCTTCGAAGTCGGCGGCACTCTCATGGAATTCAGCGGCAAATGTCTCCGCAAAGACCTCCCCATGGTCATCGGTCTGCTTGCCGAAGAACTGCGCTCGCCCGCCTTCTCCGAAGAAGAGTTTGCCAAGGTAAAACAACAACTCACCGGCGAACTTCAACGCGCCCTCGAGAGCACCGGCTACCGCGCCGGCCAGACATTTGCCGACGCGATCTATCAACCCGGCAGCCCCAACTACCAACCGCCCACCGAAGCTTTCCTCGCCGCCATCAAGACCGCCACCGTCGCCGACCTCCGCGCCTTCCACAAAAAATACTACGGCCCCGCCGCCTTCACCGTTGTCGCTGTCGGAGATCTCGATGTTCCCGACCTTCAATCCGAAATCGCCAAGTCCTTCGCCGGTTGGACCGGTGGCGTCGCCAAACCCGACTACCCCAAGCCTGCGCCCGTCGATGCCGACCGCGACCAGAGCATCTTCATGCCCGACAAGCCCAGCGTGAGCGTTATCCTCGGCCAGCCCAGCGGACTTAAATACACCGATCCCGACTCCATGCCTCTGCGTGTTGCCACCACGATTCTCGGCAGCGGCTTCACCGGCCGCCTCATGGCCACCGTGCGCGACAAAGAAGGTCTCACCTATGGCATCGGCTCCCGCGTGAGCAACGACGCCTTCGCCGAAGGCGACTGGCGCATCAGCGCCAGCTTCGCGCCATCCCTCCTCGAAAAAGGCCTCGCCTCCACCCGCCGCGAATTAAAAAAATGGTATGACGACGGCGTGACCGCCGCCGAACTCGAACGCACCAAGACCAACCTCACGGGCAGCTACAAAGTCGGCCTCGCCACCACCGACGGCATCGCCGGCATGATCCTAGCCACCATCGCCCGCGGTTATGATCTCAACTGGCTAGACGAGTATCCGAAAAAAATCGACGCCGTGACTCTCGACCAGGTCAACGCCGCCATCAAGAAGCACCTTAATCCCGACGACATGATTCTCGTGAAAGCCGGCACCGTTCCCAGCATCGCCCCCTCAACTGAAAAGTAGGCGATCAAAAATCCTCAGGCTCAGGGCGACTTCGCCGAGGAAGCTCCTGTTTCCGGCTTCGGAGGATTGGGCACTGCGATCTGAAAACCGCCCGCTTTCGACGCACCCACGATCACGGCGTTGCTGAGTTTATCAATCCGCGCCTGTTGCGCAATCGCCTGATTCACCAGCCTCTCCATTCCCGGCACGGGCTCCGGAAACCCGTTCACCAGCCGGCTGGTGGACAAGGTTTCCGCCAGATAAATAGTCGCCATCGGACTAAACTCCTTCCCATCAGGCTGCAAAAATACGAGTTGCCCGGGCCTCAAACGCACGGCGGCCACCGCCGCCTTCGCCGGTGACAACGGATCGCCCCAGGCAAGCACCGGCTCCGACTCGTCATCCAGGCAAAGTATCTTCAATCCTAGATTATCGACCGCCTGCACCAGCCAGGAACCGGCAGGCAATGCAGCCACACTGCGGATGCTTTCCACTCTCCACGTTGCGTTCTTCGGCACCTGCACCAAAGCGGTGCCCGCCAGAAGACATGCTCCGCCTTCCTTGAGCGAAAATACCGCCCGCCGGCCCACTCTCCACAAACCGCCGCCCGCCGACGGCCGCAGCTCGAAGCGCGAAGCGTCACCTGTGACCAACACCTCGCCCCAACTCATCGCACGCCCTTCCGTCACCACATCGAGCTTCTTGGTGTTGCGCAGACGCAGCAGCACATGTCCTTCGACATGCCCAAGCTCCGCCACGGGGGCCGCCCACGAGCCAGTCGCAACTGCAAGCAGCGAGAGAAACACGATCTGAAGCTTAAGCCTTAAAAATCTCATTTGGTGGCCATTCGGTAAACACCATCCCAATCGGCAGCCGGCGGATGCGCCTGAAGTTTCTCGCAGCGCGCGCGCATGAGCAGCGATGGATTGTTTTCCACGCCGGCGTCCCGCTCCGGCTGCATCGGCTCGAGCGGCATGGCCTCTTCAAAACAACGGATCGCCTCCGTCCATTCCTGCTTCAGATAATGCGCCCGCCCCTCGGCAAAAAGTTCGAGGCAACGCGCGCCGCCTTCCGGCAGATGTTCGGGCGAAAGCGCGGTCAATTCGTAGACCTCCACCGGCAGGGTTTTACCCTTCACCACGATGCGATCCAGCGCACGGAACACACATGCACAACCCGCCGCCCGCGCCAGTTTGACCGTTTCCTCGGTCACCAGCGTATAGACGCCAAACGACTTCGCCCCGCTCTCACAGCGTGCGGCGAGGTTAACCACGTCGCCCATCATGGTGTAGTTGAAACGATGTTTAGAACCCATGTTTCCCACCACGACCCGCCCGGAGTTGAGCCCGATACGCGTGCGCATCGCATGCACAAGCGGCGGCCAGCGGTCGCCCTGCGACTGCCAATATGCGCGAAGCTCGGCCTGTTTCATCTGCATGCGCATCGCCGTCTCGCAGGCCTTGCGCGCATGATCGGCCAGAGGCACCAAACCGCCGAACATCGCGACCATCGCGTCACCGATGTATTTGTCGAGCGCCCCGCCCTGCTCCTGAAGGATGTCCGTCATCGACCCCAGGTATTCATTTAACAACTCAACGAGATCGACCGGAGACAGCACCTCGGAAAATGAAGAGAATCCCTGGATATCGCTGAAGAACGCCGTGATCTCGTCCTCATGCCCTCCGAGCTGCGGCTCGGCCCGCGCCTCGACCATCCGGCGCACCAGTTCCGGCGACACATACGCACCAAACATCCGGCGTATCCGTTCGCGCTGCGCCTGTTCCTCGCGGATTTTTTGCGCAGCCACGAATACCTGCTGAAGCCCAAAGGCCGCCATCGGCACCGCCATCGGCACCATGAAATTACCCGTCACCAAAGCGGCCAGCGCTCCTGCCATCGCCACAAACACCAGCAAGGGCACACACAGGAGATAAACTCCGAATTTCCGGCGATCCAGCACCCAAGCTGCCCCCAATCCGACCGCCAACAGCAGCAACAATCCGGGCCAGCGCGCGATCGGCCGTAGATAATCACCCGTCAGAATATTCTCCAACGCGTTGAGATGCACGAGCACGAGCGGGCTCAATTTATTCAAAGGACTTGTGCCGATATCCGTCAGTCCCGAAGCGGTCTCACCCACCAAAAGAATTTTTCCCGCCGCCGGCACCACCGGCATTTTGTCACCAAAAAGCGCCCACGGCAGCAGCATCCCGTGCAACTTGGAGTAGGACATCGTTTCGATTCCGTTGGGGAAATCCGGCTCCTTCATCTCATAGCGATAGTTGAGGCGGTAAAAACCCCGTCGATCGATCGGTATGCTCCGATCCCCTTCCCCCGTATGCAGCACAAGCACATCACCCGGCCGCACTTCGACACCCCCGGCACCAACCTTCCAGTAAGCCAACAGCGTCTCGAGCACGAGACTGGGGAAAACCCTGTCGCCAACACGAACGACCAGCGGAACCTTGCGCACCACTCCGTCGCGATCGGCATCGGCATCCAACACGCCAAAATGCGCCACATCCAGCAACGGCACAATGGGCACCTGTATGCCCTTCGCATCCGGCAGCATTTTCACAGTTTCCGGAGGCAAGGCCAAGGGTTGCGTCAATCCCAGGCGAGGGGCCGGTTTGCCCTGCGTCCATATGCCGGTGGCCGATCTGGTTGAAAACGCCCCCATCACAATGGGGTAGCCAGCCGTCGCCAGCGGAGTGGCAAACATCTGGTCCAGCTGCGGATCAAATGTCTCTTCGCTAAAAACAAAGTCCCAACTCATGACCGCCGGCCTCACCTCGGGTGCCTTGCCCAGCCACTCCATCAATTGTCCATGGATGGACCTGACGAATGGCCATTGGCCAAGATCCGCCAGTGACTGCTCATCCACCGCCAGCAACATCACTTTACCTGTCGGTGGAGGCACATCCCACCGCGCCCGCAATTGCAAACGCATGTCCTCCGCGAGCCACTCTAATCTCTTCAAGGGCACACTATTCCCCATCCAGCCCAACCCCAATCCCAGCAATAATGTCACCCCTATCCGCCAGCGCCAGACAGCCGATGAATTCCTTAAATAGTCTGAGTATAAACGTCTCAAGAGATGAAAAGCGCTTGTGTAAGAATGTTAATTGAGGGAATTAGCTACAGGTTTTATGAGACTTTACACTTTCTTTTCCATCTTTGGTCTCGCGCTTTTAACGGCGCTTAATCTGCCGGCTCAAACCGTTCGTGTGATTTTCGTCAGCGGCCAGGCTGAACTTCAGCGCCCCGACGAAGCCACCGCACATCCCGCCCTGAAGGGCGAATCCGTCATCATCGGCACGCGTATTTCCACCGGAGCCGACGGCCGCGTCGTCTTAACACCAATGCCTGGCGTAAAGTCCATGATCGCGCCGAACACCATCGTCGTTCTCGAGAGCGCCTCCGATTCACACCCCTCCGCCACAGAGGTAAAACATCAGGCCACGCTTGATCTCAAAGTCGGCGCCGTTGTATCCGATCTTCAAAAACAACCCGGGGCGACGTTTGACTACAGCATCCGCACTCCGCGCGGCTTGGCCGGCGCACGCGGCACCACCTTCACCGTCGGTCTCAACGATGCCGGCATACAGACTATCGTCGTCTCACACGGCACCATCAGCCTGACGCTCGCCGACGGCCGCACGATTTCCCTCACTATCGGCCAAGTCTCCATCACCCAACCCGGCGGCGAGACCCAGCACGCCGCAAAAATCAGCGATCTCTCCCCCGAAGACCAGGCGCTCGCCGAAAAATGGGTCAAGACCACCATCGAAACTCTCCTCGGCGCCATTGAGGCCGGCATAGAAATCCAGCCCGACGCCCTTCAAAACGCCCTCGACGCGGCCAAGAACCTTGGGATCACACTCTCTCCTGAGTTACAGGCTCGCGTCGACCAAGCCAAAACACTCCTGCCCGAGACCACCCCTCTCGGCGCCGGCACCGACACGAAGACGACCACCGATGTCATCACCGAACAGAACACCATCACCGGTTTCGCCTCGATCGAGGCCTTCATCGCCTCTTTGGACGAATCCCAGCAATACGTCTTCGCTCAATTGCGCGAAACCGGTTATACTGATGCAGCCCTCACCAAGTTTCTTAGCGATAAGACATCGGCGGACGGCATCGTAAATCTGATCAATCTCGATATTGCGCTTCAGAACTACGACATCCCCAACCCCATCAGCGTGCTTTGCCAGCTCGGGATTCTTGGCAACGACAACTTTACTGTGGTCGGTGCCGATACCGACGGCCTTCGTGCATTGATTCTGGGCTACTCTTATAGCGACAATTCGAACATTTATTTGGCTGACGAAAGCAATTATCCGAAGGATCGGCCTGTTCCGACTGATTCTCTCATCATCAGTGGTTCGAGCTATATCTACGGCTATTCCAATATCTTCTTCCCGGGCACGAGCGGCCACAGTGGGATGAAAATCTACAACGTCACTTTCGACACATACGGAAGCTCAAACCCGCAGATGCTTTATGTTGGCGCCACCCGGAAGCTGATCATCGACAACTCGGCGCTCGAGGGGGACACCTTCATCACCAACTCCGGAGACGCCTACGGCCAGGTCAATATTCGCGCGAGCGACCTGATCGATCTTAACGGCACCCGGTTCTCCAGTGACGTCAGCGGCATCTTGATCGAAGCGGCAACCATCAATCTGTCGAATATCAATTTCACTGCCGGCACCCAAGTGAATCTGAATTCCAAATACGGAAGCGTCAATTTCGGTTCCAGCAAATACGGCAAGGTCAACTTCATCTCCAAAGTCAGCTACGACGGAACCCCGCTTACTCCGGACAATTTCAGCGACGGGATGCGCGGTGCGGAAGATGTGACCGGAGGCAATGTCAGGATAGGCACACTCCTAGGCATGACGCCCTCGCAACCCCAGTAACCAATCTGAATCCGCCCTAAGGCACATCGACTTTTGACCGCATGAAACGCCTCTTCCTCCTCGCCACTTTCGCCACCGCTCCGATGGGGATGCTCATCGCCCAAACCGCCAACGATGTCATCATCGACCGGGTCCAACAACCCCCGCCGCCTACCGCCCCCACGGCAAAAGAAGCCGCCGCGGCCAAGGATGAAAAGGGCGATCTCGACGGCGGCACCCAGCGCCTCGCCGAAACGCGCAAGCTCCCCTTTAAGCTGACCTTCGGCTACGATCTGCAGGTCTATTACACGTCCAACGTCTTCCTCGCCCCGAATAAACCCATCGACTCAGTCATCGTCGCCAACACCCTTGCGACCACTGCCGAGTTTAACAGCCTCGCCGTCGGTCAGACCTTGATGACACCCACCGTCGGCTTGGTGTATCAACGCTATAATCACGCCCTTGGCAGCGACGATCAGTTGCGCCAAAATCTCGACTTCGACGCCTACAGCATACCTTTGGCTCTGCGTGTGCGCTATGGCAACAATTGGGAGTTCGGGCTCGGAGTCACCGCAACCGCTGTTTACAGTCTGGAAGGTCCGCCCAGTTATGGCCTCACGTATAAATCCATCACGACCGCCGCTTCCGCCCGTAAACTAATCAGTCTCGGCCAGCATCAAGTTCTCAGCTTTGGCGGAAGCATTGATTACGTAAAAACCGACGCCGCCGTTCCCACGGGCGCTCTCGGCTACCGGGCTGACCGCAACGACAAAATCGATGCCAACATTGATGCCGGCTATTATTACATCAAAGACCGTTGGGTCTTCGGTCCCTACGCCCGCCTGACTTACTCGGATTATATCCATTACCAAGAAGCCGGCTTCAACGATGTGAATCGCGAAGATATCGTCAGCTCGATCGGCCTCAGCGTTAGCTATAACATCAATTCATGGGCTGTCGCCCGGGCCACCACCAGCTACGACTGGCGCAAGCCCGAGGGGAACTCATTCGTGGATTACAGCTACAAGACCGCCAACATCGGTCTGGGACTGAGCCTCAGCGCCAGCTTCTGATTACACGTCGGCCATGTCTCGCACGGTAATCGCCGTGCACTAAAAATAAAAACCGCCCGGGAGCCTGTGCTCCCGGGCGGCGTTGTTTACTGATGTTATACTGCGACCCGCGACCGTGAGGTCGAAGAACGCAGGTTGGACGACCACCCGTAACCGAACGCCTGTGAAAGGCGCGCGGCCTGAGCGGCCGTCGCGGCTTCACGATACGACCCATGACGGTCCTTGGCCGGTAAATCCGTCTCGCCAGCAGCCTTCGTGGAGAAGGTCCGGAAGACGAACGCCCCGAGGACATTCAACGGATGCGCGACCGTGATCGTGCGGTTGGTCTTGTTCATGGTCAGATGGAGAAGCGGAGCATGAATGCCCGGCTCCTCCCGGCTGACCACGGACGTGCCAAAGAACAGCCCCAAGAAGGCTATTTGCTCCAAGACGTCAACTCCGGCGCCCGGTTTCCCCGCGGCGCTATTTGCCGAATTTTTTAAGCGCTTTGTTGATCTCCGCCACATCGCAGCGTTCCGCGTCATACTGCGGCCCGAGCCATTCCAGCCACTCGCGGCCCAGCTCCGTATCCGGCTCCTTGATGCAGGCGAGCATGTCGTGATACGCCTCCACCCCGCCGCAATCCTCCGGTGGCCCCGCGCGCTCGCCTTCCATGCAGTGCGGATAAGCTAGCCCCTTTTTCAGCGGCACGGTTTTTTCGACGCGGATATCGACCCGCCAGCCCTCGCCAAAATGATAGTCGTAAACCATCCCCGCCCGATGAACGAGGTCGATGTCCGCGAGCGTCGTGTCGCGGTCGTCCTCGATCAGATGACCGTCCCGCTTCGCCGGATTCCCCAGCCGTAAATCCTCCAAAGTAAAAACATGTGTTTGATAATCAAACCAGTCGAACGCGACCTGGATCGAGTCATGCAACCGCGCCAGCCACATCGTTTCCTTTACCACAAACCGCCGCCAGATGCGCGGCGCGCAACCGGCAACCGTAAGATTCAGGGCAATCGCCTGCTGCGCCGGTTTCTTCGGCCGCGAGCCCTTGCCTTCGTGAAGCGATATCATGCACCCACTGTCACCAACCTTCCCACCGGCTCAACCCCGAACCGTCAGCGGGTTGCGTCAGTGAACCAAGAATAGCGTTGAAAACCCGCTCCATGCGGACGAGCTTGGCGGCTCATTTGTTTAGGCGAACCCGAGGCGTCGGGCTGAGAAGGGGACACGATCCGTCCCTAAAGTCTTCGAACCTGATGCGGTTAGCACCGTCGAAGGGAAAACGGGCCCGGCGCGCGAGCGACGGGAGCTGAGATTCCTTCCGGCGTGGCCGGCCGCAAATCTACAAGCTCCCTCCACATGTCCACCTCGTCCACCGAATCGTCCGCCACCGCCCACACGGTTTTCCCCGCCTCCCGCCGCGTCTACATCACCGGCAGCCGCCCCGACATCCGCGTGCCCATGCGCGAGATCGCCCTCTCACCCACCAAGCTCCCCAACGGCACCGAGGTCCCCAACGAACCCGTCCGCGTTTACGACACCGCCGGCGAATGGGGCGACGCCTCGTTCCACGCCGATTCTTCCAAGGGCCTCTCGCCCATCCGCGATTCGTGGATCCGTGAACGCGGCGACGTCGAGGAAGTCGCCGGCCGCGAGATCAAGCCCATCGACGACGGCTATCTCTCCGAAGCCCACCGTGCCCAGGCCGAAGCAGAAGGCCGCCGTAATCCCATCCGCTTCTTCGACCGCAGCCAGCGCCGCGTCCTCCGCGCCAAGCCCGGCAAGATCGTCACCCAGCTCCAATACGCCCGCGCCGGCATCATCACCCCCGAGATGGAATACATCGCCATCCGCGAAAACACCAAGCTCCAGCGCGAACGCGAACTCCTCGAAATGACCGAGGCCGGCCCGCGCAACTCCCTCTGGCGCCAGCACGGCGGCCAGTCCTTCGGCGCCGCCATCCCCAAGGAAATCACCCCCGAGTTCGTCCGCTCCGAGGTCGCCCGCGGCCGCGCCATCATCCCGGCCAACATCAACCACCCCGAGCTCGAGCCGATGATCATCGGCCGCAACTTCCTCGTCAAAATCAACACCAACATCGGCAACTCCGCCGTCGCCTCCTCCATCGACGAGGAGGTCGAGAAGATGCGCTGGTCCGTCAAATGGGGTGGCGACACCCTGATGGATCTCTCCACCGGCAAGAACATCCACCAGACCCGCGAGTGGATTCTCCGTAACTGCCCCGTCCCCGTCGGCACCGTGCCCATTTATCAAGCCCTCGAAAAAGTCGGCGGCCGCCCCGAAGCGCTCACGTGGGAAATCTTCCGCGACACGCTCATCGAACAGGCCGAGCAGGGCGTCGATTATTTCACGATCCACGCCGGCGTTCTCCTCCGCTACATCCCGCTCACCGCCCGCCGCATGACCGGCATCGTTTCCCGCGGCGGCTCCATCATGGCCAAGTGGTGCCTCTCCCATCACAAGGAAAACTTCCTCTACACCCATTGGGACGACATCTGCGACATCATGGCCGCCTACGACGTGTCGTTCTCCATCGGTGACGGCCTCCGCCCCGGCGCCATCGCCGACGCCAACGACGAAGCCCAGTTCGGCGAACTCAAGACGCAGGGCGAGCTCACCGAGCGCGCGTGGGCGCGCGGCGTCCAAGTCATGAACGAAGGCCCCGGCCACGTCCCCATGCACATGATCGCCGAAAACATGGAGAAACAGCTCGAGTGGTGTCACGAGGCGCCCTTCTACACGCTCGGGCCGCTCACCACCGACATCGCCCCCGGCTACGACCACATCACCAGCGGCATCGGCGCCGCCATCATCGGCTGGCACGGCACCGCCATGCTCTGCTACGTCACGCCCAAGGAGCACCTCGGCCTCCCCAACCGCGACGATGTCCGCACCGGCGTCATCACCTACAAGATCGCCGCCCACGCCGCCGACCTCGCCAAGGGCCACCCCGCCTCCCAATACCGCGACAACGCCCTTTCCAAAGCCCGCTTCGAGTTCCGTTGGGAAGACCAGTTCAACCTCTCCCTCGACCCCGAGCGCGCCCGCGAATACCACGACGAAACCCTCCCGCAGGAAGGCGCCAAGACCGCTCACTTCTGCTCGATGTGCGGCCCGCAGTTCTGCTCCATGCGCATCACCGACGACATCCGTAAATACGCCGACGAACACGGCCTCAACTCCGCCGAAGCCATCGAAGCCGGCATGAAGGAAAAGTCCGACGAGTTCCACGCCACCGGCGGCGAGATCTACGTCGAAGAAAAGAAGTAACGCCGGCCATGACCGTCTTCGTAAACGACCAGCCCCGCGCGCTTGCCGCCGGAACCGCGCTCGTGGACCTGCTCCGCGAGCTCGGCCTGGCCGAGCGCAAAGGCGTGGCCATCGCCATCAACGACGAAGTCGTGCCGCGCTCCACGTGGCCCGTCCGCCCCCTCACCGACGGCGAACGCATCCTCGTCATCCAAGCCACCCAAGGCGGTTGAAGTTAAGCGTCCGTGAAACTCATCGTCATTTCCCCCGAAGCCGAAGATGCCCGCGAGCACACCACGCTCACGAAACTCTTCGCCGCGGGTCTGACGAGCTATCACCTGAGGAAACCAACTTGGAGCCGCAACCAGCTTGTCTCATGGCTGCACACGCTTCCGGCAAAGCTCCATCCGCGCATCATCCTGCACTCGCACCACGACCTCGCCACCGAATTCGCCCTCGGCGGTCTTCATTACCGCGACGCAGACGGAGGCCCTTCGACATTGCTGCGCAGCCGCGCTGTCCACGATCTACCTACGCTCCGCGCTTCGCTCGACATCTACGACCGCGTGCTCGTCAGCCCGATCTTCCCATCGTTCTCCAAACCCGGCCACGCGCCCGACGCCCGCCTCGCGCCCGACGAACTCAAATCCACCCTCGCCCTCCCGCGCCGCGCCGAAGTGATTGCCCTCGGCGGCATCGACGCCTCGCGCATCCCCGCCTGCCGCGAACTCGGCTTCGACGGCGCCGCCGTCCTCGGTGCGATCTGGCAGGCCGCCGATCCTGTGCGCGCCTTCGCCGATATTCAAAACGCCTCCGCGATCTCCGCGTTTAAATAAAATGCCCTTAGATCCCGACCACTTCCCGCCGGTCATGGCCCTCACGATGGACGGTCTGCCGCTCTCGCACACCGACCAGACCCGCGCGCTCGTCACCGCCGGCGCGCAATGGATTCAGTTGCGCATGAAAAACGCCGCACCCGAAGTCTGGCTCGCCACCGCCCGCGAGACCGTCGCCCTCTGCCACGACGCCGGCGTCCTCTGCACCATCAACGACAGTGTGGACATCGCCCTGGCCGCCGATGCAGACGGCGTTCATCTCGGCAGTCTCGACGAGGAATGGATCGCCGCCCGCGCCCGTCTCGGCGCCGACAAAATCCTCGGAGGCACCGTCAACCACGCCGACGACGCCCGCCGCGCCGCCGCGTCTCATGTCCTCGACTACGTCGGCATCGGCCCGCTCCGCTTCACCACCACGAAGCAGAAACTCGCACCCGTCCTCGGACTCGAAGGTATCGCCGCGCTCCTCCCTCTTCTCGACGGCCTGCCCGCGTGGGCCATTGGCGGTGTGCTGCCCGCTGATCTCCCCGCTCTCCGCGCCGCCCGCCTCGCCGGCGTCGCCGTGTCCTCGTCCCTTTACACCAACAACCAAGTCTCCGCCAACCACGCCGCCTTCACCGCCGCGTGGTCCGCGACCGCCTGATCCGTGCCCATGCAAACATCCCCCCTCGTCATCGCCGGCGTCACCCTCCGTTCCCGCCTCTTCCTAGGCACCGGCAAATACCGCTCCGGCACCGAAATGGCCGCCAGCATCGAAGCCTCCGGCGCCGAACTCGTCACCGTCGCCCTCCGCCGCGTCCGCACCGACGGCGCCGCCGATGATATTCTCGGCCACCTCGATCGCGACCGCTACCGCCTTCTCCCCAACACCTCCGGCGTCCGAGATGCCAAGGAAGCCATCCTTGCCGCCGAGCTCGCCCGCGAAGCCCTCGACACCAACTGGCTCAAACTCGAGATTCACCCCGACCCGAAGTATCTCATGCCCGATCCGGTCGAGACGCTCCTCGCCACCCGAGAACTCGTGAAACGCGGCTTCATCGTCCTCCCCTACTGCCACGCCGACCCCGTCCTCTGCAAACAACTCGAAGAAGCCGGCGCCGCCGCCGTCATGCCCCTCGGTGCGCCTATCGGCAGCAACCTCGGCCTCGAATCCCGCGCCTTCCTCGAAATCATCATCGCCCAGGCCCGCGTCCCCGTCGTCATCGACGCCGGCCTCGGTGTTCCCTCGCACGCCGCCGCCGCCCTTGAGATGGGCGCCGACGCCGTCCTCGTGAACACCGCCATCGCCGCCGCTGCCGATCCCGTCGCGATGGGCGAAGCCTTCAAACTCGCCGTCGAAGCCGGCCGCCTCGGCTACGAAGCCGGCCTCGCCGCCCGCTCCGCCAAAACCGAAGCCCACGCCACGTCCCCCCTCACCGCCTTCCTTTCGGGAGTTTGATCCCCATGACCTTCGTCGACACCTGGAAACAACACGACTTCGCCGCCGTCGCCGCGCGCATCGCCGCCGCGACCGAAACCGATGTCCGCCGCGCGCTCGGCAAGCAGGGCCGCGGTCTCAACCTCGACGATCTCGCCGCGCTCCTCTCCCCCGCCGCCGCGCCGTTTCTTGAAGAAATGGCCGCGCTCAGCCACCGGCTCACCGTCGAGCGCTTCGGCCGCACCATGCAGCTCTACGCGCCGATGTATCTCACCAACGTCTGCGCCAACATCTGCAGTTACTGCGGCTTCAGCGCCCAAAACAAAATCCCCCGCAAAGCCCTCAACGACGACGAAATCTCCGCCGAAGCCGACGTGCTCGAACGCCACGGCTTCGACCACGTGCTCCTCGTGACCGGCGAGTCCTCCCGCTACGGCCTCGCCTATTTTCAAAACGCCCTCCGCCTGCTCCGCCCGCGTTTTTCCAATCTCTCGATGGAGGTCCAGCCGCTCGATCAGGACGAATACGCCGCCCTCACCACCGACGGCCTGAGCACGGTGCTCGTTTACCAGGAAACCTACGATCCTGTCGCCTATCCGAAACATCACCTCAAGGGCCCGAAATCCGACATGGCCTACCGCCTCGCCACGCCCGATCGCCTCGGCCGCGCCGGCGTGAAAAAGATCGGCCTCGGCGCCCTCTACGGCCTGTCCGACTGGCGCGCCGAATCGTGGTTTGTCGGCCTCCATCTGCACCACCTCGAAAAAACCTACTGGCGCACCCGCTACAGCATCGCCTTCCCGCGCCTGCGCCCGCACGAAGGCAACGACATCCCCGTCACCCCTTTCAACGAACGCGATCTCATCCAGGCCGCCTGCGCGTTCCGCTTGTTTAGCCAGGAAGTGGAACTGTCGCTCTCTACTCGCGAAAGCCCGCATTTCCGCAACCACGCCTACAAGCTCGGCTTCACCTCGATGAGCGCCGGCTCAAAAACCAACCCCGGCGGCTACGCCAGCGGCGAAGAATCTCTCGAACAATTCCAAATCAGCGACGAACGCCCGCCGGCCGAAGTCGCCGCCTTCCTCAAAACCGCCGGCTATGAAGCCATCTGGAAAGACTGGGACTCAACTTATGATGGCCAGGCTCCTGCCCGCACCAACGATGTCGTTCACGCCTGAAGAGCTTCTTCGTTATCAGCGCCACCTCTCTCTGGTCGGTTTTGGTCCCGAGGCGCAGGCCAAGTTGCAGGCGGCGCACGTGCTCGTAATCGGCGCCGGCGGCCTCGGCTGTCCCGCACTCCTCTACCTCGCCGCCGCCGGCGTGGGCCGCATCACGATCATCGACACGGACACGGTCGATGTATCCAACCTCCAGCGTCAGGTGCTCTTCACGACCGACGACACCGGCAAGCCGAAGGCCGAGACGGCGGCGCGGCGTCTGGCGGCGCTCAATCCGTGCATCAAGATTATGCCCATCGTCGCGCGGCTCAAGCGGGCCAACGCGCTCGAGCTGATCGCGGCCCACGATGTCGTCGTGGACGGCTCGGACAACTTCGCGACGCGCTATCTCGTAAACGACGCCTGCGTGCTCGCCGGCAAGCCGCTCATCTACGGTGCGATCCAGGGCTTCGAGGGACAGGCGAGCGTGTTTAATTTTAAAAACGGGCCGACCTATCGGTGCCTCTTTCCCGAACCGCCCGCGCCGGGCACCGTGCCCAACTGCGCCGAAGCCGGTGTGCTCGGCGTCCTCCCCGGCCTCATCGGCACCATCCAGGCCACCGAAACGATCAAAGTCCTAACCGGCATCGGCGAACCGTTGTCCGGGCGGTTGCTCCTCTGGAATTCGCTCACGATGACCTCGCGCACGTTCCGCTTCGCCACCGATCCCGCGAGCCGCGCCATCACCGAACTCCCGCCCGACGGCTACGGAGAAACCTGCGCCGTCCCCTCCTCCGCGCCCGACGCCAACCCCGACGAACTCTCCGCCGCCGAACTCCACGCCCGCCTAGGTTCCGTGCAACTCATCGACGTGCGCGAAGACTGGGAACGCGCTCTCGGCGCCATCCAGCCCTCGGCCCACGCTCCGCTCGGCTCTCTCGACACCGACTCCGCCCGCGCCGCCCTCGCCTCGCTCGATCCGCAGCGGCCCACCGTCGTTTACTGCGCCGGCGGCGTGCGCAGCCTCAAGGCGTTGCCCCTGCTGCGCGCGCACCACGGGTTCACCTCCGTCACGAGCCTGCGCGGAGGATTTAAGAACTGGACCTTCTTTCCATCATGAAGTCGCCCCCGTGCGTTTTAACCATCGCCGGCTCCGACAGCGGCGCCGGCGCCGGCCTCCAAGCCGACAGCCGCACGATCCACGCTCTCGGCGGCTACGCGCTCACCGCCGTCACCACCGTCACCGCTCAAAATTCCCGCACCGTCACCGCCTGGCTCCCCGTTTCGCCGTATCTTCTCTCCGCTCAGATCACCACCGCAGCCGAGGATTTCCCCATTCGCGCCATCAAGACCGGCCTCCTTCCCGGCACTGCCGCCGTTCGCGCCGTCGCTACTGCACTCGCCGCTCTGCCCGACATCCCGCTCGTGATAGATCCCGTGATCGGCTCCACCAGCGGCACTCGCTTCCTGTCCGACACCGGACTGCGCGCACTCAAAAATGACCTGCTCCCGCACGCCGCGCTGGTCACGCCCAACTGGCCCGAAGCCGCGCTGCTCACCGGCCTGCCCGTCACCACCTTTTCCGAAGCCGAAACCGCCGCGCGTCACCTACTGGAAACCGGCTGCTCCGCCGTGCTCGTCAAAGGTGGCCACGCGCCTGGCCGCACGTGTCGCGATATTTTGGTGACGGCGGACGGAACCGTGCGCCGCTTCGAAGGGCCGCGCATCGCGACGCGCAACACCCACGGCACCGGCTGCGTGCTCTCCGCCGCCATCGCCACCGGCCTCGCCCACAGTCAACCGCTCGCAACCGCGATCACCCGCGCCCGCGCATTTCTTCAACACAGCCTGGCCACTCACCGAAAGCTCACCCTGGGCGGAGGAGTCGGTCCGGCCTTTCCAGGCTTGAAACAAGGGTAATGTCCGCAAAAAAGCCGCGGCCGATTAAAGCCCGCGGCTGTTGAAACTATACGTCCGGATTAACGGCGCCAGTGATCATGGCCATAGGAATAACGGTAGCCGTAACCGTATGGCAGCGGACGTCCCCATGCATCGACATAAACAACCGTCTGCGGCGGCTGGTAATATACGACCTGCGGAGCCTGTTGATAAACGACGACCTGCTGGACGGGTGCCGCGGTCGGCTGCACATAGACCACTTGGGGAGGAGGCGTGCAGGTCGGTGTCGACTGCACATAAACGGTGCGCGGTTGGTTATCCACCGCGTGACCGATGAGTGCACCGGCCACCGCGCCGATCAACGCGCCTTCAGGCGCATGACGACCGCCCGAGTTATTGCCGATGATCGCACCGGCCACGCCGCCAAGGACAGCGCCTTGTGCAGTTGAAGAGGTATAAATTTGCGCCTGGGAGGAAACGGCACCCGCCAAAAGCGCGACCATAACCAGAAGAGTCTTTTTCATAGCATACTCTAAGACGCCCAATCGGAGCCGATGTTGTCTTTTATTGGTCCGATTTCCACAACCCGCACCAATATGAGCCGGTTAGACCCTATTATTTACACGGGGCAAACTCCGAAAATACAAAAGCCGCCTCAGCGGAGACGGCTTCTGTGACCTGACACCAAGCAAACCTAAGAACTACAAAACATAGAACTGACTACATGGGGATAGACGCGGCCGATCGCGAAACGCTCAAAAAAAGTTAACCGTTTTCATGTTTTTCTTCATCAATTTATTAATGCATGAAAACCAACATTTAATAAATTAATTATCCGTCGTAAAACGAGTCCGGTTCCCTTGGCCCATATTTCAGCCATGCAACTCTTCGTGAAGTTTCACCGGCTTCGCGGCGGGATCGGTCACGAGCGTAGATGTCAGAGGGTAATGAAACGTCTTTCCCTCGTAATTTTTGAAGATCACTTCGTCATCGGTGATCTTTTCAATGTAGTTCGGATTCACCGGCACCTTGCCTCCACCGCCGGGTGCATCGATCACGTATTGCGGAACCGCATAGCCGGTCGTGTGACCACGCAACGCTTGGATGATTTCGAGGCCCTTGCGCACATCGACTTTGAAGTGTGCACCCCCGGTGATCAGGTCCATCTGATAGAGATAGTAAGGGCGCACACGCATACGAAGCAGCCGGTGGACAAGCGCCGTCATCACCCCGGCATCATCGTTCACACCCTTCAACAGCACGCTCTGGTTGCCCAGCGGAACACCGGCAAACGACAGCCGCTCGCACGCGTCGCGCAGCTCGGCGGTCGCCTCCTTTGGATGATTCGTGTGAATGCTCATCCAGATCGGCCCGTGCTTTTTCAAAACTTCGCAAAGCTCCGGCGTGATACGCTGCGGCAGAAATACCGGTATGCGTGAACCGATGCGTATAAACTCCACGTGCTTGATCGCCCGCAGGCGTCCGAGCAGATGGTCGAGCTTGCGGTCGGAAAGCAGCAATGGATCGCCACCCGACAAAAGCACGTCGCGGATTTCCGGATGCGACTCGATATAGCGCAGACCCTGCTCGTATTCGGGATGGAAATTATAATCCTGTGCGTTGGAAACGAGCCGGCTGCGCGTGCAATAGCGGCAGTAAGCCGCACACCGGTCCGTCACCAAAAACAGCACACGGTCCGGGTAGCGGTGCACCAGCCCCGGCACCGGTGAGTGCTCGTCCTCGCCCAGCGAATCGAGCATCTCCTCGGAGTGGATCTGCGCCTCGCCCGAACGCGGGATCATTTGCAGGCGGATGGGGCAGTTGGGATCGTCCCGGTCGATCAGGTTGAAAAAATAGGGGGTGATCGCCAGCGCCAGCTTGTGGCTCGCGAAGATCACGCCGGCGCGTTCGTCGGGCGTGAGCGTCATGTAGCGCTCCAAGTCCTCCAGTTTGGTCAGGCGGTTTTTGAGCTGCCAGCCCCAGTCCTGCCAGTCATCGGGGGAAACATGCTGCCAGTGGCCCTGGCCTTCAAACCAGGCGGAACGATCTTCGGAGTAAGCCATGTCGTTGGGTTTGCAGGGAGCTAAGGTGCCCCCGCCCCCCTGTCAAACGATGGAACCAGTTAACGGAAACCCGTCTCGTCCGGTTCCGGACAAAAGCCCCATTCGGTGAGGCCACTACCACCTTTAATCCAAAGTCTTGCGCGGTTATCGTTAACTATCTCCACAAAACCCTTGGCAGGCGCGGGGCGACACCTTTTCGTTCAGCTTTAATGTCCACGTTCAAGCCCGCAGTCCTCGCCCTCGAAGATGGTTCCGTGTTTCACGGCCGCGCCTTTGGCGCCGCCGCCACCATTTCGGGCGAATGCGTCTTCAACACGTCGATGACCGGCTACCAGGAAATCCTCACGGATCCGTCCTACTTCGGCCAGATCGTCACGATGACCGCGCCGATGATCGGCAATTACGGCGTCAACGACGAGGACACCGAGGCCACCACGCCGAAGGCCAGCGGCTTTGTCGTCCGCGAACTCTCTCCCATCGTCAGCAACTGGCGCAGCCAGTCCTCGCTCGACGCCTATCTCGTCAAATACGGCATCCCCGGCATCAGCGAAGTAGACACCCGCGCGCTCACCAAAAAGCTCCGCGTCGACGGCTCGTTGAAGTGCTGTCTCTCCACCCTGCCGATCTCCGACGCCGAGGCCGTCGCCAAGGCCAAGGCGTGGCACGACATGGCCGGCAGCGACTACGTCAAGGACACCACCTGCAAGGCCCCCTACATCTGGAGCGCCACCGACGCGGCCAATCACAACGCCGTTTACGTCCCCGCCGGCACGACTCTCGGCCTGCCCAACACCCCGGCGAAACGCTTCACCGTCGCCGCCTTCGATTTCGGCGCCAAGCACAGCATCTTCCGCAAGCTCATCAACCACGGCTTTGATGTTAAGGTTTTTCCCGCCACCGCTACCGCCGAGGAAATCAAAGAGCATGCCCCAGACGGCGTATTCCTGTCCAACGGCCCCGGCGATCCGGCCGCACTGCCTTATATCCACAAGACGGTGACGGGTCTCGTCCCGCACTTCCCAATCTTCGGCATCTGCCTCGGCCACCAGATGCTCACGCACGCCCTTGGCGGCACCACCTTCAAGCTCAAGTTCGGCCACCGCGGCGGCAACCAGCCCGTGAAGAATCTTGAGACCGGCAAAGTCTCCATCACCGCGCAAAACCACGGCTTCGCCACCGACCCGAAGTCCCTCGAAAAAGGCGGCGCCCTCGTCACCGAGATCAACCTCAACGACAACACCGTCGAAGGCCTGCGCCACAAGGAACTCCCGATTTTCTCGGTGCAATATCACCCCGAGGCCGCCCCCGGCCCGAACGACGCCGACCCGCTCTTCCTCGACTTCTACAACCTCGTCGCGAAGCGCAAGGCCGGCAAAGTCTGAACGCCCCCAAGCCGCCGCGAACCTCGCGGCCTGGGCAGCTTCGCGGCGCTTAACGTGATTTGCGCAGTCTCCAGACGGCCGCAACCATCGCAGCGCCGTCTTTCCATAATCGCAGCGAGCCGCCCGGCCGGCCGATCCAGTTGACCGGTTCCTGACGCACCGTCGCACCCGCCTGCACGGCGCGGAAAAGCAGCTCCACGTCAAAGGCAAATCTACGCTCGTGCAGCCCGGACCGGATCGCCCGGTAGATTTCCGTCGGTATGAATTTGCAGCCACACTGGGTGTCATCGACGGCCAGTCCCGTGCACCAACGCGACCAAGCGGCAAACACGACGCTCAACAGTCCACGCAGCCATGAACGGCTTACGGTCCTCCCTTCCGCCACCCGGCGGCTGGCGATCACGCATTCGCGGACATCACCGCGGGCGTCGATCCCCTGCATCAGCCGCACCACCTCCGCTGCCGACACGCTTCCGTCCGCGTCACAAAACCCCAGCCAACGGACATCACCCGCGTCATCCCAGCCCGAATACACCGCGCCCCCTTTCCCCACGTTGACCGGCAGCACGTGCAAAAGCCGCCAGCCCGGCCAGAGCGCATGAAGGCGCCCGCACAATCCGGCAACCGCCACCCGATCTTCTTCTGGCGAACCGTCGTCAACCACCTGGACTTCCACCGAGAACCGCGCCTCCATCAACGCCGCGCACAAGGCCTCGGCAAACAAGGCGAGCCGTTTGCCCTCACGATAGGCGGGGATGACCAGTAAAAAACGAGGCATAGGGAAACCAGTTCGCCACTACGAACGTCTAGGGAGCCAAACCGCAAGCCCATCCCGAGCACGTCCAACGCTTCCATCTGCCTTCGGGGAACATGCGTCAGGCTTGCGCGTCTTGACTTACTGTGACCCTATTTCCACTCCCCCCCTAGGAACCATGCCTTCGTCCCCCCTAGACAAAAGCTTTCTTGATACCATAGAGCCCTGCGCGCATTTCGAGCAACTGATCGGCTGTTTCCCCGAGATAAACTACTTCGCCAAGGACAACCTTGGACGATTCGTATCGATGGACGACGGCTTCGTGAAAATGCTCGGATGCAAACGCCGCGTCCAGGTGTTGGGTAAAACCGATTTTGATTTCTTCCCCAAGGATCTGGCCGCGAAGTATGTGGAGGACGACCGCCGGGTCATGAAAACCGGCAAGCCCATCCGGCACCTTGCCGAGCCCATCCCCAACAACGACATGACGTTCAGCTGGTGGCAGGTGAACAAGGTGCCGCTCCGCGACCGCAACCAAAAGATCATCGGTCTCGCCGGCCTGATGTCCCTCCTTTCCGAGCAAAACGCTCCTTCACACTACGGCAAAACCATGTTCAGCGTGCTCGAATACATCGGGACGCATTACGGCGACCGCATCACCGTGAACAAGCTTGCCGACATCGCCGGTCTCTCGTCCCGCTCCTTCGAGCGCAACTTCTTCAACACCTTCAACACCCCGCCCGTCCGCTATGTGAACCGGGTGCGCCTGCAAGCCGTGCGGCGCATGCTCACGCATACCAACCAGTCACTGGCCTCCATCGCCACCGAGTGCGGATTCTACGACCAAAGTCACATGACAGCCATGTTCACCCGTCATTTTGGAATCAGCCCGCGAAAACATCGCGACTCATCGCACTAAACCGGCATTCGCATCAATCGCCCCCTCGGAGCTTGTCGTTTTTATCATAAATTGAAGCGTATTTTTAAAAGATAATTTCCCGAAAAATCCGTATCTTCGTTCCTTTCCCCAATATCCCATACCCCGCCATGAAAAGACGCTCTTTCATCAAGCTGCTGGCCGCCTCCTCAGCAGCCGCCACTTTCCCATCCATCGTTCGTTCTGAAACCCTCGGCCTGAACGGCAAGATTTCCCCCAGCAACCGCATTGCCATGGGCATCATTGGTTGCGGTGGTCAGGGCAACGGCATTCTCGGCAACGCACTCGGCGACGACCGCGTGCAAGTCATCGCCGCCTGTGATGTGGACGGCGAACGCCGCCTGAAGACCAAGCAGCGCATCATCGACCATTACGCCGGCAAGGCCGGACTGAACAACGTCTGCGCCGACTACATCGACTACACCGAGCTCACCGGCCGCACCGACATCGACGCCGTGCTCATCGCCACGCCCGACCACTGGCACGCCATGGCCACCGTCGCCGCCGCCCGCACCGGCAAGCACCTCTACTGCGAGAAGCCGGCCGCCACCACGATCCCTGAAGGCCGCGCGATGGCTGATGCCGTCGAACGCGCCGGTGTCATCGGCCAAGGCGGCAACATGCAACGCTCCGGCGGCGGCTTCCAGCGCGCAATCGATCTCGTGCGCAACGGCTACCTCGGCCAGATCACCCGCGTGGAAGTCGGTCTTCCTGGCGGCGGCGGTGGCGATATCAACAACCTGCAACCGGAAACACCTCCGGCCGATTTCGATTATGATCGCTGGCTGGGCGGCTCCCCTGCGGTCCCCTATCACAAAAAGCGCTGTCATTGGGATTGGCGTTGGTCCTTCGATTATGGCGCCGGCCAGCTGGGCGATTGGATCTGCCATCACTTTGATATCGCCGCCGTCGCCATGGGAGTGGCTCAGTCACAACCCATTGCCATCCGCAACGTCACCGGCGAGCTCCGGCGCGGCAACCCGCTCTACAACACCGCTACTTCTTACGCCTTCGAAGCCGTCTACGCCAACGGCGTGGCCATCAACGCCGGCAGCTCCTTCCGCGGCGGCGCCAAGTTCATCGGCACCGATGGCTGGGTCTGGGTGGATCGCGGCGGCATGGAATACAGTTCCGACGCCCTCCAAAACGTCGTCATTCCTTCACAGGGCCTGACCCTCGGCCGCGGCGACCGCGGCCACATGGAGAACTTCATTTCCTGCATCATCAGCGGCGCCAAACCGCGCGCGCCGATCCTTGAGGTTCACAACGTCACGACCGTCGCCCATCTCGCCAACGCCGCCATCCGCAGCGGTCGCTCCGAGCTGCGCTGGAATCCCGTGACTGAAAGCGTCATCGACGCGCCCGACGCCGCCTCCTTCCTGTCCCGCACCTACCGTTCCCCCTGGGTTCTGCCCGCCTGATTGCACCCTGCTCCGGGCACGCCACCCACCGCGTGCGTTTTTTAACCAACCTTTATTGCTTCCACCATGTCCGCCGCCCCACTCCCCTTCCGCCCCCACGTCCTGTTGTTCGCTCTCGTCCTCGGTGCTTTTTGTGAACCTGTTTTCGCTGAACCGGGCCACAAATTCGCGCCGATCACCTCCGAGCAAAACGCCGCGATCGAGGCCGCCCTGCCTGCCCACGCCCGCGCCAAGCCACTCAAGCCCCGCAAACTGCTGATCTTTTTCCGCACCGAGGGTTTTGTGCATGACTCCATTCCCATCGCCAACGAAGCCTTGAAACGCATGGGTGAAACCACCGGCGCCTACACCAGCGTCGTCAGCGACGACATGGCGATGTTCGACGCCGCCACGCTCAACACCTTCGACGGCGTGATCTTCGTCAGCTCCACCGGCCTGAAATTTGAAAATCCCGCCCACCGCAAGGCCCTGCTCGACTTCGTCGCCGCCGGCAAAGGCGTGATGGGCCTCCATGCCGCGACCGACAATTTCCCCAAATGGCCCGAAGGCCAGACGCTCATGGGCGGTGTTTTCCACGGACATCCTTGGGGCGCCGGCACCACCGTCGCCGTCAAACTCGACGACCCCGACAACGTGATCGACACCGCCTTCGATCACCGTGGCTTCTGGGTGAAGGATGAAATCTACCAGATCATGGGACCCTATGGCCGTGATCATCAGCGCGTGCTTCTGAGTCTCGACATGAGCCGCCCCGAAAACGCCCAGCCGGCCAGCAAGATTCAGCGCACCGACAACGATTTCCCCATCAGCTGGATCAAAAACGTCGGCGCCGGCCGCGTTTTCTATTCATCGCTCGGCCATAACAAGGACATCTACTTCGTCCCCTCGATCCTCCAACACTTCCTCGACGGCATCCAGTTCGCCCTCGGTGATCTGCCCGCCGACGCCGTCCCGTCTGCCAATCTGCCCAAGCAGCCCGTCCCCGCGCTTGCGCCGGATGACAAGACCACGCTGCAAGATCAGGCCGCCCGCCGTCTGACATCCGCCGTCGCCATTTCCGACGCCACCTACACGGAGCTCGCCACCATGGATGGCAACAATCCTCCGGTCGCGCTCGGCACCGTCGAGAGCACCCTGCGCGCCCGCGCACCACAACAGCGCCTCGCGGAAGAACCCAAACTGCTCGCCCTGCTCGAAGCCTCCGCCACCACGATCCCCGCCAAGCAGGCGATCATCCGCATGCTCGCGTGGGCCGGCTCGGCCAAGGCCGTTCCTGTTCTGGAAAAGCAAGCCGCCAACGCGGACCTTACCAACTACGTTGCCAGCGCCTTGGCCGACATCGAAGATCCTTCGGCTGAAGCCGCCTTGATCCGTCTGGTCTCCTCCGCTCCGGCCACCGGCCGCGTCGCCGCCATCAACGCCCTCGCCCTGCGCGGCGCCTCCGGTGCCGATGCCATCGCGGTTCTTCGCCGCGCTGCGCTTGGCTCGGCTGCCGACACCGCCCAAGCCGCCCTCGAAGCCCTCGCCCGTATCGATTCGCCCGAGGCGTTTGACGTGCTCCGCACGCTGCCGCGCGATGGTGCAGCTGCAGATGCCCGCACCCAGGCTTTCCTCAACGCCGCCGATCACGTTGTCCACAAAACCGGTGCCACGCCCGCAGCCATCACCGCTGCCGCCGTCGCCGCCCGCGACATCCTCGCGACATCGAAGAGCACGCCCCTGCGCGTCGAGTCCGCGCGTCTCTTACTCGTGGCTGGCGGTCCCAAGGCCGTCGCCCAGCTTCTCCCGCTCGTGAAGGACAGCGCGCCCACCATGCGCAAGGCCATCGCACGCAGCCTGGTCCTTTCAGGTTATCCGGAAGCGCTGAAGTCTCTTCTCGCTGATTTCGCCACACTCCAGCCCGACGCCCAGCAGACGATCCTCAGCATCGTCGAGCAAAGCGGTTCGTCCACCTTGCTCCCCTTCGCTCAAGCCGGTCTCGCCACCACCGATGACGACACGCGCGAACTGGCCATTCTCGCCGCCGGCCGCGCCGGCAACGAAACCACCATCGACACCCTGCTGCCACTGCTCGCCGCCCCCGGCGACATCGGCAAATCCGCCAAGCTCGCCCTCGGCTATCTACCCACCGGCAAAGTGGACGCCAGCCTGCGCACCAAACTCGCCGCCGCCAAAACTCCCGGCGACAAGGCCACCCTGCTCCGCATCCTCGCCGACCGTCAGGATCGCGAAGTCTTCAAGCTCGCCCTCGCCTCGACCCAAGATGCCGACAAAGATCTCCGCGCCGCCGCCTTCGAAGCGGTTTCAAAGCTCGTCCATCCCGGTGATCTGGCCGATGTCCTCCCCTTGTCCGCCTTTATCAAAACGGGGAGCGACCGCCGCGACTGGCAAAAATCCGTGTTCATCACCGCCGGCACCCATGCCAATCCCGCCGAAGCCGTCAAACTGCTCCAAGCCGCCATCTCCACGCCGAACGCCAAAGAGCGTCCCGTGTTGATCGGCGCCCTGACCGTCATCGACGGCGACGAGTCCGCCAAGGCCCTCCGCGCCCTGCTCGCGATCCCGGATGCCGGCGCCCGCAAGGAAGTCATCCGCGCACTCTCCGCCGCCCGCACCGAAGGCGCCTTTACACTGCTGCTTGAAACGGCCAAAAACACCACCGACACCACCGAGCGCATCCTCGCCCTGCGCGGTTACCTCGACACCGTTGACTCCCAGCATCTCAACGATGAAAAACGCGTGGCCGCTTATCGCGCCGCTTGGCCCTTGGCATCTCGCACCGAAGAGAAAGACGCCATCATCGCCGCCGTAAAACGCATCAACCCCAACAACGGCGACGCGAAGAAATTCCTCAAGGAATTCGCGCCCGCCGATTCCCAGTCCGAGTCCAAAGCCTGATTTTCCTCCCTAATTCACCGTGAACAACTCTTCCGATTCCGCTCCCGCCAAAAAATGCTGCTGCCTCTCCGGCGGCTCCCTTGCCTTCCTCTCGCTGCGCCTCTGGCTCGGCGCCCGCGCCCTCATCACCGGCCTCGAAAAATTCTCCGCCAAGATCAGCGTCCAGGAACCGCTTCTTGACGCGACCGGCCAGCCCGATGCAAGCGGCGCGATGATCGACATCGAAAAGAAGGTCTACGGCTTCTCGCACTATCACGCCGTCCCGGAGTCGTTGCAGACCAAGCTCGCCGCCGAGCCCCTGCTTCCCTCGCTGCTTACCAAGCCCTTCTACGCCGTCCTCGGCCCCGTGCTGATCATCACCGGCCTGCTGCTTATCATCGGTGTCGCCACACGTCTCAGTCTCTTCGCGATGGGCCTGCTCTACACCGCCCTCACCATCGGCCTCCTTCTTATCGGTCAGGACCAGGGCGTCTCCTGGCTCGCCATCCACATCGGCCTCGTCGCCCTCGCCCTCTCGCTCGCCGATCAAAACCGCTTCGCCATCACGCGTTCATGAACCAGCCCTCCGTCACCCCTCTGCCGGGCCTCAGCCGCCGCAAATTCCTTACCACCTCCGCCGGCGCCGCCCTCGCCCTCGCGGCCGGACCACGCCTGTTTGCCATCGGCTCCGATGACAGCAAACGCCTGCGCGTCGCCATCATCGGTTTCGGTGCCGAAGGCCGCGTGCTTGTCGATTCGATCATGAAGATTTCGGACGTCCAGATCGTCGCGATCTGTGACCTCTGGGATTATGCCCGCACCTACGGACAGCGTCTGCTCAAGTCCAACGGCATCGACGTCAACGCCTACTCCGACATCGAGGACATGCTCTCCAAGGAGAAAGACCTCGACGCCGCCATCGTCGCCACGCCCGACGTCTTCCACGCGCCGCACACCAACGCCTGCCTCAAGGCCGGCCTGCACGTTTACTGCGAAAAGATGATGTCCAACACCATCGAAGGCGCCCAATCCATGGTGCAGACGATGAAGGAAACCGGGAAGCTCCTCCAGATCGGCCACCAGCGCCGCAGCAATCCGCGTTATCTTTTCACCCGCAATCGCATCATCGGCGAGGCCCACATCCCCGGCCGCATCACCGCCGCGCAGGCCCAGTGGAACCGCGCCGTGTCCGAGGATCTCGGCTGGCCCAAGAAAGCCGCCATCCCCGCCGACGTGCTCGCCCACTACGGCTACCCGGACATGCACACCTTCCGGAACTGGCGCTGGTTCAAAAAATTCGGCGGCGGTCCCCTCTCCGACCTCGGCGCCCACCAGATCGACATCTTCAACTGGTTCTTCGACACCCCTCCTTCCACCGTCATCGCGAGCGGCGGCAACGATTACTACAAAACCCACGAGTGGTTCGACAACGCCATGGTCATCTACGAATACGCGCAGCCCCAGGGCACCGTGCGCGCCTTCTACCAGGTGCAGACCACCACGAGCTCCGGCGGCGGCTACTTCGAACAATTCATGGGCGACGAAGGCACCGTGAAGACCTCCGAAAATCCCGCCCTATGCACCATCTACCGCGAGGCCCGCGCGCCGTCATGGGAAGACTTTGTGCGCAAAAACTACCTGCGCGCCAACGCCGCTCCGCCTCCCGACGAATCCACGAAGGTCGATGCCCGCGAGACCGCCGCGCTCGTCACCTTCAAGATCCCCATCGTTCTCAACAAGGCCATCCACCAATATCACTTGGAAAATTTCTTCCAAAGCATCCGCGGCAAGGCGAAGCTGAATTGCCCCGCCGACGAAGCCTTCCGCAGCGAATACGCCGTGTTCAAGGCCATCGAGGCCGTGGAAACCCGTCAGCTCGTAAACATTCAAGTCCCCGCCGTCTGATCCCATGAAACGCTTCACCCTCCGCTTCCTCTCCACCGCGCTGGCCTCCGCCTCCATCGCCGTCACCGGCATGCATGCCGAGGACAAAGTCCCCCTTCACACCGAACTGCCCAAGCCTCTCTTCGTCGGCACACCCGTGCCGGTCAAGGTCGACAACCTCGAGGCTCCCCGCTCCGGCAAACGCCCCGACTTCCTCATTCCCGCCACCAGCAAAAACCTCGCGCTCAACCAGCCCGTCACCGGCAGCGACGCACTTCCCCTCCTCGGCGACCTGAGCCTCATCACCGACGGTGACAAGGACGGCAGCGAAGGCAGCTACGTCGAGCTCGCCCGCGGCACCCAGTGGGTGCAGATCGATCTCGGCGCGCCCGCCACGATCGACGCCGTCATCGTGTGGCACTTCCACGCCCAGGCCCGCGTTTATCTCGGCGTTGTCGTGCAGGTGTCGGACGATCCCGATTTCATCAGCGGCGTCACCACCATCTACAACAACGACGCCAAAAACCTTGTCGGTCAGGGCGCCGGCAAGGACCCCGCCTACATCGAGACCTACGAAGGCCGCCTCATCGACGCCAAGGAGACCAAGGGCCGCTACGTTCGCCTCTACAGCCAGGGCAACACCACCAACAACCTGAATCACTACATCGAGGTTGAAGTGTGGGGCACCAAGGCAAAGTAACCGGCCGCACCCTCGGCCTGCTGATTCCGTTGCTGGCCTTCGTGGCCGCCCTGCTCGTGCGTCTGCCCGGGTTGGAGTCGCGACCGTTTCATACCGATGAAGCGGTCAACGCCTTCATCCTCGACGAAATGCTCTCGGGCGACGGCTACCACTATCGCCTCAACGATCACCACGGCCCCACGTTGTTCTACCTTGCCGCCGGCGCCCTTCGCGCAGGCGGAATCACCCACGTCGCCCAGATGGATGCATGGATGCTCCGTCTAGTCACTGCGCTGGCCGGCGCCGCGCTCGTGGCCACTGTGTTTCTCCTTAAATCCACGCTGGGCCCCGCCGCCTCTCTCGGCACCGCGGTCTTTTTGGGGCTCGGCGCGCCTTTCGTTTACTACAGCGGAATCTTTATCCACGAAACGCTTCTGCTCCTGCTGCTGCTCGGCTTCATCGCCGCCTTCTGGCGCTGGCGGGAATCAGGCGGCACGGGCGCCGCGGTGATCGGCGGCGTGCTCGCCGGCCTCATGCTCGCCACCAAGGAAACCGCCGCGCCCATCCTGCTTCTGTTGATTCCGGTTTTTCTCTTCGGCAGTCCGCTCTCGTGGAAACGTCGCCTGACGGGCTTCGGTTTCGCGCTGCTCGCCGCCGTCGTCGTCGTGTTTTTGTTTTTCACCAACTTCGGCCGTCAACCTGCGCACGCACTCGATCTGCTCGCCGCCGTGCACCAACAAGTCGGCCGCGGCCTCGGCGACGAGCACGCGCACCCGTGGTGGACTTACCTGCGCTGGGCCGGCGCCCCCTCCGGCATCGGGTTGCCTTGGAGCGGTTGGTTGATCTCCGGTTTCGCCACCGCCGGCCTCTGGTTCGGACGCCAAAATCCGTTCATCCGCCGGCTCGGCATCGTCGCGCTGTTGCTGTTCGTTTTTCAATCCATCCTGCCCTACAAAACGCCATGGCTCATGCTCGCGTTTCTCCTGCCACTCGCGCTCCTCGCCGGCTCCGGAGCAGCCGCCTTCGGGCGCCGGCTTCCTTCGCGTGGACTGGCCATCGTCACAGCGCTCGCGGTTGTCTCGTTACTCGGCACCGAGACCTACGCGCGCTGCCAGCGCCACGCCGTCGATCCGGCCAACCCGCTCGCCTACTCTCCCAGCAGCCCCGACCTCAACCGCCTGCAACATGACCTCGATGCGCTCGCCGCCGCCTCGCCGCAAGGGCATGACCTGCTCGTGCAGGTGATCGCCAAGGACTACTGGCCGTTGCCGTGGACGCTGCGGCGTTTTCCGCACACCGGCTATTGGTCGGAAGCGCCCGCCAAGATGCAGCCCGGCGTCGTGCTCGCCGGACCGGAAACGATCAACCAGTTGCCCGCCATGACGACGCAACCCTACGAGCTTCGTCCAGGCATTTTCATTTTTCTCGGACAACTTTCTCCGTCTTCCTCCAGCTCAATCCCTAACCCATGAACTCCGTCCAACCCAACACCCCGCGCCCCAACATGATCGTGTTTTGGGGCTGCTTGATCGCGCTGATCGCCACCTCGTTTGGCTTCATCACCCGCATGCTCCTGCTCGGCCGCTTCCAAACCGACTTCGGTTTGGACAAGGTTCAGATCGGCGAACTCCAAGGCGCCGGCATCTGGCCCTTCGCCATCTCGATCATCCTCTTCAGCCTGATCATCGACCGCATCGGCTACCGCATCGCGATGATCTTTTCCTTCGTCTGCTATGTCGCCTACCTGACGCTTGCGTCGATGGCATTCTCCTCGATCCATGGGGTGACAGGCGACGCGCTCCATGCCGCGCAGAGCAAAGGCCACGCGCTCCTCTACTGGGGCAGCATCATCCTCGGTCTGGGCAACGGCACCGTGGAAGCCTTCGTGAATCCCCTCATCGCGACGATGTTCAGCCACGACAAAACCAAGTGGTTCAACCGTCTTCACGCCGGCTGGCCCGCGGGCCTCGTCTTCGGCGGACTCATCACCATCGGCCTCTCCGCCACCGCCAGCCACGGCGACTGGCGCTTCGTCCTCGGCCTGATCGCGCTGCCTTCGGTCGTCTTCTTCGCGCTGCTCGTGGGTGCGCGTTTCCCTGTCAGTGAACGCGAACAGGCCGGCGTCTCCTATAAAGACATGCTCGGCGAGTTCGGCATGTTTGGCGCGCTCGTCGCCTTCGGCCTCATCTTCGCGCAACTCGGCCAAGTCTTCGGCTGGTCACAGGGCGTCACCATCGGTCTCACCGCCGCCGTCGTCATCGCGTTTGGTCTCTACACCCGCCGGCTCGGTCGCGGCATTCTCGCACTCCTCATCGTCATCATGATGCCGCTCGCCACCACCGAGCTCGGCACCGACGGCTGGATCAGCAGCCTGATGGAGCACCCGCTCGCCGCCGCCGGCTTCAACCCGGCATGGGTTCTCGTTTATACCTCGGCCATCATGATGGTTCTTCGTTACACCGCCGGCCCGCTCGTGCACAAGCTCTCGCCCGTCGGCCTGCTCATGGCCGGCTCCACGCTGGCGATCATCGGTCTCTACCTCCTTTCGAAATGTGCCGAGGCTCCGCTGTTCGCCATCTTCGGCGCCGCCACGCTCTACGGCGTCGGCAAGACCTTCTTCTGGCCCACCATGCTCGGCATCACCGCCGAACAAAGCCCCAAGGGCGGCGCCCTCACGCTCAACGCCATGGGCGGCATCGGCATGATCGCGGTCGGCGTCATCGGCTTCCCCTTCATCGGCGCCCTCCAGGAAAAAACCGCCTCGGCCACGCTCACGCACGAAGCTCCCGCGCTCGCGCAATCCGTGCTCATGCAGAAGACCTACCTCCTCGGAGCCTACGACGCCATCAACCCCGAGAAGGCCCAGGCTCTCGCCGATGCCGCCAGTCTGAAGGCCGTCGCCTCGGCCAATCTCGCCGGCCAGTTCGACGCGCTCGCCCGCATGACCATCCTGCCGGCCTTCGTCCTCGCGTGCTTCATCGGCCTGTTCTTCTACTTCCGCAGCCGTGGCGGTTATCGTCCGGTGGTGCTCACCAACAAGTCCTCGGGTTGATCCAGGCGTGTCTTCCGGCGACTCCAGTCTTCCCTTCAGTCGTCATCGCCACGAGGCGATGGCGACTTGGTTCGAACTGCGCATCGCCAATGAAGACGCCACCTACGCCGGCCAGGCCGCACTCGAAGCATTCGCGTTGGTGGATCGCCTAGAAAACCTGCTCAGCCGTTACCGCGAAGACAGTGAGATTTCCCAAATCGGCCGGCTCGCTCCGGGCGAGTGCCTGCAACTCAGCGCTGACACTTTTACTTGTCTGCGAATCGCGCTCGATTTTCACGCGGCCACCGGTGGTGCCTTCGATCCGGCGCTCGGCCACTGGAATCGTCCCGACGACGCAGCGCCCATCGAAAACACCCCGCGCGGCCGGCTGGTTTTATTTCCCGATGATCGCGCCGTGCGGTGCGAGGATGGTCCCGTGCAACTCGACCTGGGCGCGATCGGCAAGGGCTTCGCGCTCGATCTCGTCGCCGCCCAACTGCGCGAATGGGAATTGCCGCGCGCCTTGCTTGTGGCCGGCGGCAGCAGTCTGCTCGCGCTCGACGGACCGGCGCCCGGCGAAGAATGGGAACTCACGCTCACGACACGCCAAAGCATCTGGATCGCCAACGCCGCCGTGGGCGCATCCGGCGGCGCCGTGAAAGGCGCGCACATCCTCGATCCGCGCAGCGGCGAGCCCACGCATCGCTACGCGCGCACTTGGGCTCACGCCGCGTCGGCCGCCGCGGCCGACGCGCTCTCCACCGCATGGATGCTGATGGATCGCGACGAGATCACCGAAGTCTGTCGGCAGCAGACGGGAATCGGCGCGGCCATCCTCGCGGACGAAGCCCGCGCCGAGGCGCTTGAATTTTTCGGCGACTTTCCCGAGCCGGTTTACGGCACGGGACGCTGATCAAGGCGCGGCGTTCGCGCCAGGCGCGGGCGCCGGCGGATTCGGCCAACGCTTGGAATCTTTTCCGCGTCCATGTCCCCAGAGCTGCTCAGGCGTCCGCGTATAGCCGGGAGGAATCACTTTTCCTTCGACGAGATCGGCCAAGGGCGCGGCCATGGCGCGGTTGAAATACTGGACGCTCAGCGCGACGTTCTTTTCGAGGTCGGCGTTGTTGTGCTCGTATTCGATCAACACGACTCCACCAAAATGTTGTCGCCGCAGCTCGGCGAGCTGACCGGCCGCTTGAGAGGCGCCCGTGCCCCACGGAACATCGTGGGCGCTCTTAAGGTTAACCTGATTCAGGTCCTTAAAATGCACGGCGATGATGTGGCCCTCGGCGCGGTGCAGATTTTCGACGGCATCGTAGCCGGAACGCACCCAGTGGCCGGTGTCGGCGCAGAGGCCGACGTTGGCGCCAAACGGCTTGATCGCCGCCAAGGCGGTGTCGAGGTTGGCGTAGATCGAGGGCGTCGGATGGTTGTGCAGCGAGATCGCGATGCCAAACTCGCGCGAGATCGGATCGATCTTCGCAAGCGTCTCGGCCGGGGCTTCGGTAGCGATGTTGTCCATGCCCATCGCTTTCGCGAAGGTGAAGATCTGGCGCCACTCGTCCATGTTGCCCGCGTTGACCACACCGTAGCTGACGAGCTTCACATCCGCATCCTTGAGCAACGCGAGCACCTTGGCCTGCGTCGCGGCGTCCATCGTGTGATGAAACTTGCCGTCCAGTCCGCCACCCAAATTTTGGCCCGGATAAGCCTGAATATAATGGATCCCCAGCCGGTGCGCTTTTTCGAGCGTCTGGGCAAAGGTGAAGCTGCGAAAGGTGTAGGCCTGCAAACCAAGCAGCGGCTTCACTTCCACAGGAACATTGATGAGTCCATTTTGGGGAGTGCTCCGACAACCGGAAAAAGCAAACAATGCGGTAAAAACCAAACAAAGAGGGGAAACGGATTTCATGGGGAAACGAGGTGCAGGGCGAAGGTGCCGTTTTTAGAACACGCGGTAGTTTTTATGGATGAAACGGTCTGCCTCGGGCATGCCGACGCATTCACCCTTCACAGGATCCCATTCGATGGGCTTGCCCATGCGAATGGCCAGGTTGCCGAGCGCGACCATCTCGGTGAGATCGGCGGAGTGATCGACGATGTTGGAGCCGGGGACGGGGCCGCCCTTGCAGCCGTTGATCCACTCCATGTGAGGATCGGCCTTCGGCACGCGCGGAATGGTCCGCGCCGGACGGGTTTTCATCGCCTGAAGTTTTTCTTCGGGGATAAGACGCACGGACGAGCCGTAATCGCCATCGCTATACATGGTGCCCTTGTCGCCGAAGTAGAGGACGCCGCCACCGCCGAGCTTGCCGTCCTTGCCGAGCTCCTCGGGGACAGGCGGTTTTTTGCCGCCATCATACCACTTGATCTTCACCGGCGGCATCTCGCCGCGGGCGGGGAATTCCCAGGTGACGATCGACGACTTGGGACAGCTGATTTCGGTGCAACCTTCCGATTCGGCGGAAACCTTGACCGGACCGCGCAAATTCAAGGCCCAGAACGGAGCATCCAACAAGTGACAACCCATGTCACCGAGCGCGCCGCATCCGTAGTCCCAGAAACCGCGCCACTTGAACGGTGCCATTTCCGGGCTGTAATCGCAGACCGGACCGCAGCCTTCCCACAAATTCCAATCCATCGTGTCGGGCACGGGCGCCCCCGCAGGCAGCGGCACGCCCTGCGGCCAAACCGGCCGGTTCGTCCACGCGTGCACTTCGCGCACGGCGCCGATCACGCCGGCATCCACCCACTCCTTGAGCAGGCGCGTGCCGTCGTTGGCGTGACCTTGATTGCCCATCTGGGTGACCACGCCGGCCTTGATCGCGGCCGCCTTCAGCGCACGCGCCTCGCCGATGGTGTGCGTGAGAGGCTTTTGCACATAGACGTGCTTGCCCATCTCGATCGCCATGAGCGCGGCCGGGAAATGCGTGTGATCGGGCGTTGAGACCGTGACCGCGTCGATCTGGTCGCCCATTTCGGTGAGCATCTGGCGGTAGTCGCGGTAACGCGGCACATTGGGAAACCGGCCGAAAGTCGTTCCGCCACGCACGAAGTCCACGTCGCACAACGCCACAATCTCCTGACTCGAAGAGTTCATCACATCGCTTTCGCCTTTTCCGCCGAGACCGATGCAGGCGAGGCGCAGTTTTTTGTCTTTCGCGACCAGGTTCTTGAAACGGTCCTGCGAAGGAATCTGCGCCCACGCCGGCGTGCAGGCCACGGCGAGCGCCGCCAGCGAGGCGGTCTGGATAAAATGACGACGGGAGACAGTAGTGGGGGCGTTTTTCATGGGGTTCGTGGGTAGAAAGGATTGAAATCGGACGGCTTACTTTTCCCAGCCTTGGGCTTTCACGAGCTTCGTCAGCTCCGCCTGTCCGCCAAAATCAGCAGGGATGATTTTGAATTTCTCAAGGTATGCGAAATCACGGAAGACAGTCTTCACCTCGCCTTCCTTCGCCTTGAGTTCGGCCGGAGAAAGAGACGCGAGACTCGCGACAAACTGCGAATGCCACGTCTGCACCTGCTTGAGGACGGCGAGATCCTGTTCGTAAACCAGCGACTCGGCGAGTCGGAGCATCGCGGCGACACCCGGAGTCATCTTGGCGACATCGGCACGGATGCCGGCGGCGATCTCATGGCGCTTGGCCATCGTCGCTTCCACAGAAAGCGGGCCGTCGGTGCCTCCTTCGACCGCGCGCGGCGGCAGCGGGCGATACCAGACATTGCGATAACGGACGGGGTTGCCGTGATCCTGGAACTTGAGCGGTCCTTTCTCGGGGAAGGGACCGGGCACGGTGCGGCGTTTCCAACCGTTCGCGCCTTCGATCATCGAGTGATCCTGCACGAGCACGCCGTTGCAGAAGACCGTGATGTAGCCGGGATCAAGCGCCTTGCCGTCCTTGTAGATCGGCCGGCGGAAAACGATGTCGACCACCTGAAATTCGCCCGGAGGGCGCAGTGGATTTACCAAGGGCGGACGCTCCGCATAGATCGCATTCGCAGTGCCGTCGGAGTAAGTGGGATTGTTGTAGTTGTCCAACACCTGCACCTCGCAGATGCCCATCAGAAAAATGCCGCTGTTGCCGCGGCCCTGGCTGTTGCCCTGGACCTTGACGGGCGCGGCCCACTCCACGTGGAGCTGACAGTCGCCGATCAGCTCCTTCGTGCGCACATAGCCCGACTTCGGCACGCATTCCATTGCGCCGTCGTGCACGACCCACTGGGTTGGACCGCCTTCCTTTTTGTCAGACTGCCAGTTGTCCGTCAGCGACGCGGGTGTGCCGTCAAAAAGCACGACGGCGTCGGATGGCGGCTTGCCCGGTTGATCCGGCGAACTGAAAGTGCCGGGAGTGACAATCGGCGGCTGCGGCCGGTTTTGGTCGTGCACCGCCCAAGGGTGATGTTGATCCGGTGGATCGCCAAAAAAAGCGTCGCCCGTGAAGGCTAAGATCGGAGCAGCAGAAAGAACCAAGGAGGCCGCGCAAAGCGCAAAGCGGACAACAGGGGAAACCATAAGGGATAGGGGCCGAACAGAAGGGAACGAAGCGGAACAGAATACGGGATTTTACGAAAATTATCTTTTAAGAATCCGCTTCAATTTATGATAAAAACGTCCGCGGGGGGAAACAGGGGAAAGCCGGTGCGGAGGCACCCTCTCCCATGACGCAGCGCAGAAGAGGTCGTTACCAGCTATTTTTTCCAAAAGCGCCCGGATCAACCCAACCACTGCTCAAATTTCACCGCGTCCTCCGGCGTGTCCACGCCGATGGTCGGATCGGTCGTCACCCCGCACACGATCTCGTAGCCATTCTCAATGACGCGCAATTGCTCCAGCTTCTCGATTAGTTCGTAGCGACCCTGTGGCAATCGGGCGAAACGCTCGATCAGATCCGCCTTGTAGGCATAGAGTCCGAGGTGTTTGAAGCACGGATTGGCCGCCACCCACACATCGTCCACCTGCCCGGCGCGATCTCGCGCATAGGGAATCGGGGCGCGCGAAAACGTCAGCGCCCGGCCGCCACCCGAGGCGAAGACGACCTTGACCTGGTTTGGATTGGTAAAATCCGCCGCCGTCGTGAACGGCGTGCCCAAAGTCGCCATCGCCGCCGGCCCGCCGATGAGTTCGGCCAACGTCAAAATTTGCGCCCGCGTGACCAGCGGTTCGTCCGCCTGGACGTTGATCACCTGCTCCGCCTTCACCGTGCGGTTGGCTTCGGCGATGCGGTCGGTGCCGCTCTGGTGCTGCACACCGGTCAAAATCGCCTGGAATCCCGCCGCCCGCAGCGGCGCGGCCAGCAATTCATCGTCCACCGCGAAATAGAGCGGCAGCTCGGGAGCCTCCCTGCGGATGCGTTCCGCCACCCACAACACGAGGGGTTTCCCCTTGATGAGGTGCAGCAATTTGCGCGGAAAACGGGTCGATTCGAGCCTGCAGGGAACGATGATCGCTATCTTGGGCATGGTTGCTGCAAGGTGAAGAATGGGTTTTTGAGTTGCAAGCCACCCTCTCCTCCCGGACTTTTTAAGCCAAATCGAATGGACAAGAACGACACCACCGCGACCAGCCAGCAGCACGTAAAAGAGCTGGTTGTTCAAAACAAGATGGGCATCCACGCCCGCCCGGCCGCCATGATCGTGCGCATCACGAACAAGTTTAAGGCCGATGTTTTCGTGGAAAAAGACGAGGAGCAGGTCAATGGTAAGTCCATCATGGGCTTGATGATGCTCGCCGCCGGCAAGGGCTCGAAGGTCAAGTTCCTCGCCACCGGCGAAGACGCCCCGCAGATGCTCGTCGAGCTCGAACAGCTCTTCACCCGCAAGTTCGACGAAACCTGAGTTTCCGGAAAACCAACCGCATAACATACCCGAAGGCGATCCATCCGGATCGCCTTTTTCATTTCCGCTTTTGGGCAATTGGTCCGCCTAAATCCCGAAAAAACCCCGCGCGGTCTTGGTCGTCGTCGCAGCCAACTCCGCCAAACTCACGCCAAACAGTTGCGCTGCGTGTTCCGCCGTGTGGCGCAAAAACGCCGGTTCGTTCGGTTTTCCACGATGGGGCATTGGGGTGAGATAAGGCGCGTCGGTCTCCAGCATGAGCCGGGCAAGTCCCTGGACTTTCGCCGCCTCGCGCACGTTATCCGCATTTTTATAAGTCAGCACACCGGTAAACGATCCGTAGGCGCCTCGCTTCAGCAGCTCGCTCATCTCGGCCGGGCCTTCGCTAAAACAATGATAGACGACCTTCGTCCAATCCACCCCGCTCGCGTCGATCATCGCAACCGACTCCGCAAACGCGCCGCGCGAGTGCACCACCAACGGACAGCCCAGCCGCTTCGCAATGGCCAACTGCGCTTCGAAAGCCGCCTGCTGCCACGCGAAAATCTGTTCGGCTTTCGCCACATCATCCTTCGGCAAATGAAACCGGTCCAGCCCGCACTCGCCGAGCGCCACAGGCTTTTTTTCGCCGTTCCAGAAAGCCTCGATCTGCGCGACTTCATCGGCCCAGTTTTCGCGCACGCAACACGGATGCAGCCCGACCGAATAATACACCGTGCCCGGATGAGCCGTCGCGAGGTCGCGGATCAACGTCCAGTCATCGCTCTCCGTGCCGATGGAAATCATTTCCGTGACCTCCGCTTCGCGTGCACGCTTCAGCGTTTCCGCCAGCACGCCGCGTTGCGCGAATCCGTCCAAATGAGTGTGAGTGTCGATGATCGTCACGTTCACTTCAAATAGAGCGGCGCATAACGTTCCTGCAAGTAGCGCAGCAGGTATTTGGGCGTGAGCTCCTCGCCCGTCACCTGCTTCACCAGCGCAAGCGTGTCGTAACGCCGGCCTTGCTCATGGATGTTTATCCGCAGCCAGCCCAGCAGACGGGAGAAGTCGCCCTTTTTAAAATCGGCCTCCAGGTCCGGCAGCGTCTTCAGCACCGTGAACCAGAGCTGCGCCGCGATCATGTTGCCGAGACAGTAGCTCGGGAAATAGCCAAACGCGCCGCCCGACCAGTGCACATCCTGAAGCACGCCAACCTTGTCGCTCGTTGGTGTGAGGCCGAGCAGCTCCTGCGAAAGCGCGTTCCACGCCGCCGGCAAGTCGGCCACGGCCAACTCGCCCGCGAACAGCCGGCGCTCCAACTCGAAGCGCAGCATCACGTGCAGGTTGTAATGCACCTCGTCGGAATCGACGCGGATGAGCGTCGGCGCGACTTCGTTGACCGCGAGATACAGCTCCTCCGATGACACCGCCGCGAGTTGTATCGAAAACTTATCACGGAAACGCGGTTCGAAAAACGCCCAGAACGCACGGCTGCGCGAAACCTGATTTTCCCACAAGCGGCTTTGCGATTCGTGCACGCCCATGCCGGCGTTTTGACCGAGCGGTGTGCCTTGGAGCGCCAGCGGCAGCCCCTGCTCGTAAAGCCCGTGCCCTGTTTCGTGGATTGACGAAAAAAGCGAATCGAGCGGGTTGTCCGCATCGAAACGCGTGGTCATGCGAATGTCCGCTCCCGAACCTTCGCAGAAGGGATGCAGCGAAACATCAATCCGACCGCGACGGTAGTTGAACCCCAGACGCTCCGTGACTTCGCGCAGAAAATCTCGCTGCGCGTCGACGGGAAAACCCTTGAAAATATCAGTGCGCGCCTTGACCGGCGAAGCGGCGATGGCGCGCACGAGCGGCACGAGACCGGTCTTCAAGTCAGCGAAAAGCGCGGTGATTTTCGCGGCGGTCATGCCGGGATCGTGTTTGTCGATCGCATAGTCGTAGGGACGGTCGCTCCAGCCCAAATACGCCGCTTCACGCTTCGCCAGCGCGAGGTGTTTTTCAAGATAAGGCGCATAGGCGGCGAAATCGGACTTCGCCTTGGCATCGGCCCACGCGTGATAAGCCGCGCTGGAGAGCCGGGCCTTTTCCGTCACGAAGTCGGCGGGAAGTTTCGTCACGCGGTCGTAGTCCCGCCGCGCCTCGCGCACGACCACCTGTTGGTCGGACGTCAAACCGGACGTGTTGCCTTCAAGCTGCGCGAGAAGCGCGCCGATCTCCGCGTCGGACGCGGCGGTGTGGTTCAGCTCGGCGAGCAACGCCATCTGCTCGGCGCGCTGGTCGGCGCTGTCGGCCGGCAGGTTGACCTGTTCATCCCAGCCAAGCAGGCCGGCGACGGTGCCGAGGACGTGGGCGCGTTTGAGTTTGGCAACGAGACGGTCGTAGGAGTCGGACATGGTCGAATGAAGAACACTCAAACACACCGAGCAGTCCGGACAAAGCGCAGAATAGGGCCGGAAGACGACGGACCGTTACTTTTGAGGCAGCACCGTCGGATCGTCCACGGCCGCCATCGGAATCGGGTCCAGCCCGCGCACAAAAATATTGCCGCCGTTCGCATCCGCGCGAATGAGCGGCCCGCCCCCGTTAATCGTGCCGGCAAGGTCGGAATGGCCGTCACCACCACCCGTTATCGCAATGGAAAGGTTGTGAACTTTCACTCGACCAAAAACCGACGCATTCAGATCCAACGTGCAGGCACTTACAGTTTCCAGCACCAGGGAAATGCCTCCGCCCGAGGTCGTGATGCTGGCAGGTTTTTCAACGGGAGGGACGAAGCCGACCTTCGTATCCGAGCCGCTGCCACGCACGATGACTTCGCCGGCGGCACGCTGCAGCTCGATATAGCCGCCGTCGCTGGAAAGCTCGGTGCGGCCAAAAGCGCGACCGACGGTGATGTTGCCCGACCGGGTATGCGCCGTGATGTCCCCGCTACAGGCCGTCAGCGCGATGTCGCCCACGCGACTGCGGGCTTTGATGGAGCCGTCAATTTCGCCGGTAAAAATCGGCCCGCTGTCGTTGGCCAGATCCATTTTCCCCTGAAGCGAACCAAGCACGATGCCGCCGGCGCCCGTGATCACCTGGATGTCGCACTGTGCCGGCACCTTGATCTCGTAGCTCAGCTGAAAAGGCGGCCAGTCTGTCCATGACCAAATCAGATGCTTACCATAACGCGCGAAGACGGAAACACCCGTGTCCTTCTGCTCCATGCGCAGATCAAAATCCTTGAGACGGGCGTCCATCCTGGCCTCCTTTTCGACTTCGGCCTGCTCAATAACCGTCACCGTGATGACGTTGGCCTGCCCCCTTAAAATACGCACGTTACCGCTAAACGTGTCTATCTTCAGGGACGCGGTGGACGTAACCTCAAAACGACGCTCAACCCGGCGTTCAACGAGCGCAGATGCATCCGAAGCAAAGCCACCAACCAGCAGGATCACGCTCAATAGCCGTAAAGACATCCCCTCCGGCATAGGGTTAAACACCCAGTTTTCAAGGCACCATTACGGCTCTCCACCTTTAAATCCCGCAATCAGGTCTTCTGGCCGTTATTGCAGACGTAGTGGGCCAGCGAACGATTCATCGTGTAGGCCTTTAAGGATGCGTCACTGGCCTTGTCGTTGCGCTCGATGAGGAAACGAGGGGAACGCTGCAACGCGACCTGCTCTTCCTCCGCCGCCGTCGAAATAAGCAACAACAACTCCGCGCGGGAGGGCAGACGCGCCGCCGGAAAGCTCGCGTTAGTGGAGAGCCAGCGGACGGTCGTAAGGAAAGGTGAGGCGGCGGAACGGGTCACTCCGGCAGTTTGCCAGGGAAATCCGGCGCGAGTCAACGGGCGTAAATGCGCCCCTTTATTTCAAGGTCGTTGCCCACATCTCCTCGTCAAAGCCCGCCAGGCCATGCCCGTCGCCCGCAAGGAAGGGGCGTTTGACCAGATTTCCGTTGGCCGCCAGCAACGCCAGCGCCTGGGCCTCGGTCATGTCGGGCAGCTTTTCGCCAAGCTTCAATTCACGATAATCACGACCGGAAGTGTTGAAGAGCTTTCGCAATGCGGACCCTCCGCCGAGATGCCGAAGCACGGCCCGCAACTCGGCCGGAGAAGGCGGTGTTTCACGAATCGGTTTTTCGACAAACGCGATGGCATTCGCGCGCAGCCATTTCACGGCACGGCGGCAGGTGTCACAGTTCGCGTAGGTGTAGACGGTCAGGTTGCTCACGCACCCCATCCCAAGGATTTCACCCAAAACTGCCAGTCGTCTTTGCAGTGACCGCGTTGACCATTGGGGCAAATGCTTCATGGTTTTGCCCGCCTCCATGCGCACCGCCCCTCCTCTTCTCGATCTTCAAAATCTCTCGGTGATTCGCGACACCACCACCATTCTCGATGGCGTTTCCTGGCGCATAGAACACGGACAGCACTGGGCCATCCTCGGCCCCAACGGCTGCGGCAAAACCTCACTCCTCAAGGCCCTCACCGGCTATCTCACGCCCAGCTCAGGCGAGATCACCTTGCTCAACCAGCGCTACGGCGAAAGCGATTGGCGAGACCTGCGCCTGCACATCGGCATCGTTACCAGCGCCCTGCAAGCCAGCGTGCCCGCCGACGAACCTGCACTCGAGACCGTCATCAGCGGCAAATACGCCCAGCTTGATCTTTGGATGAAGATCACCCCCGCCGACCGCCGCGCCGCGCAAAAACTCCTGCGCTTCACCGGCGCATCTGCCCTCGGCGAGCGTCTCTGGGGACAGCTATCACAAGGTGAGCGTCAACGCATTCTCATCGCTCGCGCGCTCATGGCTAAACCCAAGATGCTCATCCTCGACGAGCCGTGCTCCGGCCTAGATCCCGTCGCACGTGAACAATTCCTTCACTTCATCGAAACTCTCGCCCGCCAACCGCGCGGTCCCGCGCTCATTCTGGTGACCCACCACGTCGAGGAGATCACCCCCGCCTTCACTCACGCCCTGCTTCTTAAAAGTGGCCGCGTGCAGTCAGCCGGTTCCCGCAAGACCGCGCTCACTTCGCGTCATCTCTCGGCCATCTTCAGCGCGCCCGTGGCACTCAGCACTCGCGGTCACCGGCTGCACCTGCGTCTGCCGGAGAAGACGCAGGGCGCTTTCCAAATGTAAGGATTACTCGGCAAAAATCTCCCCGAAGAAATCCTGCATGTGCTGCCACGAACGCCGCGCGGCCTTTTCGTTGTAGCCGATCGGCAGCCCCGTGGCTTTCGCCAGACGGGTCGCATCAGGATTGGTAAACGCGTGCAGGGCTCCCGCGTAGCTGACGAACTCGTAATCAACCTTTGCCTCATCCAAAGCCGAGAGCAGGGCATGCAAATCGTCAGGCTTCACGAGCGGATCGATGGCACCGTTGCAGATGAGAAACTTGCCTTTGATCGCCTGAGCCTGCTCGGGTGTCGGCACCACCGGACCGCCGTGGAAACTCACGATGCCCGCCAGCGGAGCACCGCTGTAAGCCAGCGCCTGCACCGTCGAACCACCGAAGCAGAAGCCGATCGCCGCCACTTTTCTGGGATCCACCAGCCCCGTCGCCAGCAATTGGTCTAATCCCGCGCGGGCGCGTTCAGCCATGAGTGGCTTGCCGTAAAAAGGCGTGGCGAGTTCGCCCGCCTTCTTCGGGTCCTCGGTGTTCACGCCGGCGCCATACATATCGAGCGCGAACGCCACGTAACCGAGCTTGGCCAGCGCCTCGGCCTTGCCCTTGGCATAGGCGTTAAGCCCCCACCATTCGTGCACCACGAGCACGCCCGGCGCGAGATGCTCGGCGGACACCTTGGCGTCATCGTAAGCGAGATAACCTTCGAGCTTCACACCGGCCTGCTCGTAAGCCACCGGCTTGGTCACCAATGCGGCATGGGCGGACGTCAGCGCGCCCAGACAAGAAAGCAAAAGAAGGGATGCGTATTTCATGCACGCCCAAAATGCCACGCGCCGCCACCCCGTCAAACGACGTCCATCTATTTTCTGAACAACGCATCCAGCGAGCCGAAGCTCTTGAGCGGCGCCTTGGGTTTCGCCGTCGTCACCGGCAGAGGCGTTGACTCACGCGGTTTGGCCGGCTCCGGCCGCGAGAGCACGGCCTCCGATTGGCTTCCTCCACGTTTTAATTCCGCCAGCGCGCGCTCCAGCTTTTGCACCGATACCGGCTCGGCTGTGCCCAGCTCCTGCGCGAATAAACTCACGCGCAACTCTTCCACCTGCCAGCGCAACTCGGGCACGCCGGCGAATGCCGCCAGCTGCTTCATGCGCTCCGTATCCTTGACCTGATTTTGCTTCCAGCGATCGGCCCGCAATTTCATCGCCTTCAGATAACGTGGAAAATGCGTCAGCCGCGCGTAAGGCGTGGCCCTCAGAAAATCCGGCGGCACCAGCGCAGCGAGCTCCGGACCTTGTCCACGATATGGCTGCGGATGCACCAGCAACGCTTGTCGCAACGTGAGAATTTCACGCAGCAAATCAATCAGCTTCACGACCAGCCCTTGCAAATCGGTCTTCGCCTTCGCCACCGCATCGGCAAACGCGGACGCCGTGAGTTGCTTCACCCGCTCCGACGCCAGCAACCAGCGGGTCAGCGCAATGTAGGCGTGTTCGCGCAACGTGTCCGCCGTGCCGAGCGTCGCCAGCAGCGCCCCGAGCTCTCGCACTTGTTTCAAATCCTTGTGCAAGCAGGCGAGTTGGTGCGTGAGCTGCCACTCCAGCATGCACTCCAGCGCCGGCGCACTCGATGCCACGGCTTCATCGGTCGTCTTGAAAAGTCGCAACGCCACGCCGCCACCCGGACCATTTTTGAGCCCGGGATAGGCGTAAACCGCCACGCCGGCCTGATCGCACACATGGACACGCTCCGGCACGTCGCCAAATTTCCATTCGGTCTGCTCTCCCGTCTCGTGCTTGGCGCGCGCGCGGCGCCAAGCATCGGGATCTTCGCGTGAAACACTTACGCTCACCTCGCGCTGGTGCGCCGCAAGCGCGGTGGAGACATCGGCCAATTCGCGACTCGCGCATATCTCGCGGCCTTGGTCGTCGACCACCCGCACCCGCACGCGAAGGTGATCCGGCAGCGGACGATCCTCGGCAAAGACACTCGCATCGATTTTCAGTTTGAGCCGTTCGCCGATGAGCTGCGCGAGCGCCTCGGGCAACGTCTGGCGCTGCGCGGTGAGACGCGAGTGTTGCGCTGCCGCCTTGGCGAGCTGGCGCGCGGCATCGGCCAGCGGCACGAAGTCCCTCCGCAGTTCCTTCGGCAACGCGCGCAGGTAGTGTTCTACCTTGGCGGCAAGATGTCCGGGCACCGCCCAGTCGAGCGCGGCGGGCGTGAGATCGGCGGCGGCGCGCACGGGCACATCAAGGGTGACGCCGTCGTCCGCCTGACCCGGTTTGTAGGTGTAGTTGAGCGGCAGAGCCGTCTGCTGCAACGGTATCGCCTCAGGATAGGCCTCGGTGTCGGCCTGCAATTCCGCGGGATCGCGCAGATCATCGGGCGCCAGCATGAGGAAACGCGGTTCGGCACCTTTGCGCTCGCGCACCAGATCGACCAACTCGGCCACGGACGAGACGACCGGATCATCGGCGGACTGCGGCAGCAAGATGGCGGCGTAAAACCGGTAGATACCTTCGTCGAGGTTGAGATACCCGCTGTCGCGTGTGCGTGTAAGCAGACTCTCAATCTCTTCGCGCACACCGCGATTATGCGTGATAAAATCCAGCGGCCACGTGACCTGATCGTTCACCAGCGCCTCACGGATAAAAATCTCCGTCGCATGCACCGGATCTACTTTGCCGTAACTCACCGCGCGCGATTCCAGCTCCAGACCGTAAAGGCGCGTGCGCTGCTTCACCATCACGCGACCGGCATCCTGGTTCCAGAACGGCTCACTGTGCGCGACCTTCACCAAATGCGCGCCCAGTTCCAGCGCCCACAGCGGATCAAGCCGCGCACAGGTGCGCGCGTAAAGACGCGAGGTTTCCATGATTTCTGCGGCCATCAGCCACCGCGGTGACTTGGAGTCTTTCTTTGGAGCGTTTTTATCGGGCTTTCGGTCGCGGTCGGGACGCGCCGCCAGCATCGAACCCGGGAAGATCACCACGCGGCGGTCGTGCGTCGCCTTGTAGCCGCCGTTTTCATCGTCCCGCAACGCGATGTTTCCGAGCAGGCCCGCGAGAATGCTGCGGTGGATCGCACGGTAGGCGGGCGTCCCAAACGCCTCTTTTTCGGGTGTGATCTGATCGGGCTGAAGCCCGTCGAAAACCGAGGTGAGTTTGAAGTCTGCACGAGACTCGAGCACGTCGAGAAGTTGCGCATGCACGTCGCGCCACTCGCGCATGCGCGTGTAACTGAGAAAATGGTCTTTGCAGAACCGACGCAGCTTCGCCTGCGAAAGCCGGTCGAACTCGTCGTGAAATGCATCCCAGATGTTCAACAACGTAAGAAAATCCGAGTCCTTGTGGGCGAAGCGCCGGTGGGCGGCGTCGGCCTGCTGCTGTTTTTCCATCGGTCGCTCGCGCGGGTCCTGAATGCTCAGGCCGGACGCGATCACGAGGACCTCGCGGACAGCCTTTTCGTCACGCGCCTGCAGGATCATGCGGCCGACCGTCGGATCAACGGGCAGACTCGCGAGTTCGCGACCGACCGGTGTGAGTTCGCGCGACGCCTCATGGGCGTTGGCATCCAACGCGCCGATCTCGTCGAGCAACGCATAGCCCGCGCGAATGGATTTTGCCGCGGGCATGTTGATGAACGGAAAGCGCTCAATATCGCCGAGCCCGAACGCCTTCATGCGCAGGATCACATCGGCGAGATTCGCCCGCTGGATCTCCGGCTGCGCAAAACGCGGCCGCTCGTTGAAATCCTGCTCCGAGTAGAGGCGTATGCACACGCCCGCCGCGACACGGCCGGCGCGGCCCTTGCGCTGGTCGGCGCTGGACTGCGCCACCGGCTCGATGGGCAGACGGCGCGTGCGAGCCTGCGGCGAATACCGGCTGATGCGCGCCAGTCCTGTATCCACCACGAAACGGATGCCGGGGATGGTGAGCGATGTCTCCGCGATGTTGGTCGCGACGATGAGCTTTCGACGCTGCGAAGTTGAAAACACCCGCTGCTGCTCGGCGTTGGAAAGACGCCCGAAGAGCGGCACGACCTCGCAGTTCGGCAATCGGCGGCCCTCGAGCAGTTCACGCAGTTCGCGGATGTCGCGCTCGGCCGGCATGAACACCAACACGTCGCCGGCATCGCTGTCGCGCACGATGCGCTCGACGGCTTCGGCCGCGCCGTCGATGTAGTGCAGCGCCTCGGAACGCGATTCGCGTTCGTCGCCTTCGGCCGCATCGCTCCCCAGCGCATCAAGCGGCGCGTAGATCACCTCGACGTCGTAGGTGCGACCCGAGACTTCGACGATGGGCGCATCGTCAAAGGCCTTGGAAAAGGCCGCCGTGTCGATCGTCGCCGAGGTGATGATGATTTTGAGCTCGGGACGCTTGTAGCGCAGCGTGCGCAGGTGCCCGAGCAGGAAATCGATGTTCAGCGAGCGTTCGTGCGCCTCGTCGATGATGACCGTGTCGTAGGCTCGCAGCAGCGGATCGCTCTGCACCTCGGCAAGCAGCATGCCGTCGGTCATGAACTTGATGACCGTGTCGCGCGCAGTGCGGTCGTCGAAACGGATCTTGCAGCCCACCGCACTGCCCCACTCCACGCCCAGTTCCTCGGCCACACGGCGCGAGACGGAAAGCGCGGCGACGCGGCGCGGTTGCGTGCAGGCGATTTTTCCTGTGCGCCCACGTCCGGCCGCGAGACACATCTTGGGAATCTGCGTGGTTTTGCCCGAGCCCGTTTCGCCCGCGAGCACGATCACCTGGTTCGCCCCGATCAAGTCCACGATCTCCCCCGCCCGCGCGCTGATGGGCAGCCCGGGAGGAAAATCGATGCGGAAAGCGGGAGGTTCGGCGCGGGCCACGGTTTAGGAAGGCGCAACGTGGCAACGAAACCACCGGCTCGCGAGGAGAAAGCCCCTGCGTGCGGCTTGCGAAAATCACCGCCACCACCACGCTTTCCGCCATGTCCAACGAGCGCTACATCGCCGCGAAGCAGAAATGGGCCGAAAAACAAATCGCGCGCGGCGTGCGTCCCCGAGCCATCGCATCCGCCGACCGCCTGCCGCCGGGGCAAAAGCTCACCACCGGTTTCCCCGTGCTCGACCTCGGTATCCAGCCCGATGTGCCACCGGCCGCATGGAGCCTCACCCTCGACGGCCTCGTGGAAAATCCCGTGCGGTTGTCGTGGGCCGAGTTCAATGCCCTGCCGCAAGTCGAGGATACCAGCGACTTCCACTGCGTCACCACCTGGAGCCGCTACGATTGCCGTTGGAGCGGCGTGGCCTTCACCACCCTTTACGAACTGGCCCGGCCGAAGCCCGAGGCAAAATTCGTCTACTTCACCGGCTACGACGGCTACTCGACCAACGTCCCGCTGGAAAACTGTCTCGACGACGACGTGCTCATCGCCACGTCGTTCGACGGCGCCCCGGTCTCGCGCGAGCACGGCGGCCCCGCGCGCGTCATCATCCCGAAACTCTACGCATGGAAAGGATCGAAATTCGTCAAGGGCATCACCTTTCTCGCGAGCGACAAACCGGGCTTCTGGGAAGTGCGCGGCTACTCCAACACCGCCGACCCGTGGAAAGAAGAAAGGTATTCCTGATCGTCTGCCTGCCGATTATTTTGACTGAGCCCTTCTAGCCGGAGTCGGCCGGCTGTGCCGATAAATTGAATCCATGGGCTAAATTTTCATGGAACAAGGCGACAATGGAGCGACTGGCTTGGAACGTGCTATGAGAGGAATCTCTTCCGGCCGCCAATCCACTATGACGCCCATTCTCGACAGCCGAAAGCTGCTCGCTTTCACAACCCTCAGTCGTTTAGGCAGTTTCACCCTCGCAGCGCATGAACTTCACCTCACCCAATCGGCGGTCAGCCATGCAATCAAATCCTTGGAGCAAGACTTGGATTGCCGGCTGTTTGACCGCCTTGGTCGGCGGGTGACACTCACGGCGCCTGGCAAGCAACTATTGGAGCACGCCCACAAGATCATCGCAGAGATGCAAAGCGCGCGAAACGATCTGGCGACCTTCGGTAAATAAAAGCCAGCCGAGGCATCATTTCCCCAAAGTTGGAAGTTACCGGAAGCCATCACCGGTCGCTCTGGGCATAACCAATTCTGGGCTTGCCTCTCATACTGCGGACGCGTGTTCTCACCGACTCATCCCCGCCCGGGTGGTGGAATTGGTAGACACGCAGGTCTCAGAAGCCTGTGCCTAACAGCATCGCGGTTCGAGTCCGCGCCCGGGCACCATTTCGATCCATGATCATCTCGGCACAGACGATAGTCTGTCCTTTTAGCCAGCGAGATACTTCGTGATTTCGGGGATTTCCTTTTCACGACGACCGCCGATACGGCGCTGCAGATAAGGATCAATTTCGGGCTTCCAGTCATCCTCGTCGTCTTCGTCGGACTCATTGGGATGCCCCTTCTTGCCTTTGGTCTTTTTCTTGGCCGCCGGGTTTTCCTCTTCGATATTTCCGTCTTCGTCTTCGGTGCCAAACTCGACCCCTTCGAGATCGAGTCCCGTCCATTCGTCGATATCGAACAGATGCGACATACGTCTCGCCTGCGGATCGAGCACGATCAACGGGTTCTTCACCCGGCCGGCCTTCACCACTTCAAACAGGCACGGATAATAAAGCTTTTTGAAGTGGGTCTGAAACTCCGACATCCACTTGTTGGCCACGCCTTCACGCTTATTCAACAGGGCGATGTCCGAAAAATGGATGCACGCCTCATACCATGCCAGCAAGGCGTGATGCTGTTCCGCCAGGCGACAGTTCACCACCGTGATGATGCGGCCGAGCTCGGCTCCGACGGCTGCAATCCACAGGTGCAGCTGCTCGATTTGATCGACGGGATTGAGACGTCCGTCCGTTACAAAAAAAACGTGCGTCGCCCCCTCCGGTAGCGCGGCAGCAATGATCTCGTCCGTCCATGTCCATCGCGCAACCGCGCCCAACGCAGCATCATGCCCGCTTGCCGTTTCACCGGAAGACAAGAGCACGGCGGCACGGTCATCCTCCCCCAAGCCTCCCGCGATCATATCCGCCAACACCTCTCGCCGGCCAGAGCCGGCGGCTCCAAGAATCACATACACAAGGGGTTTTTCAGCAGGCATGACGCAAAAACATGAACAAGGTGTGGTGAATGACAATCGGCAACAGGCCGGCATGGCCCGGCGCGTTAATCAGATCGATCTATCGGACTTGAAACCGAATGTTCGGTTTTGCGCGGACTGCCGCATCCAGTGATCGAGCAAAACCAACGCAGCCATCGCCTCGACAATCACGACCGCACGCGGAACCACACAGGGATCATGGCGCCCTTTGCCCATGAGCTCGGTGGCATTGCCTTCCAGATCGACGGTTTTTTGCGGCTGCAGGATCGTGGCGGTGGGCTTGAACGCCACCCGGAAGACGATCTCCTCGCCATTGCTGATGCCACCCTGGACGCCGCCGGAATTGTTTGTGGCGGTGCGGACACGACCATCGCGATTCTCAAAAAGATCGTTGTGCTCCGACCCTTTGAGGAGAGTGCCGGCAAAACCACTGCCGATCTCAAAGCCCTTGGTCGCCGGCAGCGAGAGCATGGCCTTCGCAAGGTCGGCTTCCAACCGGTCGAATACGGGTTCACCCAGGCCGGCAGGCACATTGCGTATGCGGCATTCGATGACACCGCCCACGGAATCGCCGTCACTGCGGACCGCCTTGATGCGCTCGACCATCGCCGCCGCCGTAGCCGGATGCGGGCATCGCACCGGCGATGCCTCGACCTCCGCCAGCGTGGGAAAAGAGGTCAATGCCCCGACAGGAGCGGATATGTCGTGAATGCGCGTTACAAACGCCCGCACCTCAACCCCGCCAGCCTGCGAAAGAATTTTCCGGGCAATGGCACCGGCCGCCACACGCCCGATGGTCTCGCGCGCGGAGCTGCGACCGCCGCCATTGGGGTCGCGGACGCCAAACTTAGATTGATAGGTGAAATCCGCATGCGAAGGCCGAAACGCCTGCTTCATCTCGGAATAGGCGCTGGAACGCTGGTCGGTGTTGCGCACAAACAGACCGATCGGCGTGCCCGTGGTTTTGCCTTCGTAAACGCCTGAGAGTATCTCGACCGTATCGGCCTCCTTGCGAGGCGTGGTGATCTCGCTCTGGCCGGGACGACGACGGTCAAGCTCGGCTTGGATTTCGGACGCGACAAGAGGCAGGAGCGGCGGACAGCCGTCGATAACCACGCCGATCCCCGGCCCGTGGCTTTCGCCCCAGGTGGTGATTCTGAAAAGATGGCCGAAACTATTGGGCATGGAAAGCGTCACCGTTGAAGCGCAGTGCTTTCCCCGCAAGTTTCAAAATCCATCATCCGCAGGAAGACCTGCGCGACTGTCGCACAACTCCGTTTACAATTCCCCCGCAATCACCTCTTCTCAGGTTTTTACTCTTTTCGCCCCGCAATCCCTATCATGCGACTCTACCGTTCGCTCACTCTCGCCGGACTTTGTCTGACCCCGCTCGTCCTAAGCGCCCAGATCCCGCAAGTCTCCGCCCAGCCTGCCCCCCCTCCGGTCGCCACTCCCCATGCCCCCGAGGAAATGATTGATTCGCTGCGTCTGCGTGACGCTCCGCTTGATCTCGTGCTGGACCGCTTGGAAGCCTGGACCGGCCGAACCATCCTGCGGCCTCAGGCGCTCCCCGCCGCAACGGTCACGCTCAACATCACACGCCCCATGCCAAAGTCAGAGGCGGTGCAGGCGGTCATCTCCGTCCTTAATCTCAACAATATCGGCGTGGTCGAGATGGGCGACAAATTCCTGAAAATCGTCGAGCTCGCCAACAAGACCCGCACCGAGGCGCCGATGATGATCACCGGCTCCACCCTTGATCTGCCCGCCAGCGGCCAGGTCGCCTCAAAGATCTTCGAGCTGAATTACCTCAAGGCGTCCGACATCGTCCCCCAACTGAACACGACGCTCAACGTCCAGCTCGGCGGCGCGGTGTTTTTCACCAACACCAACGCCTTTCTCGTCACCGATTCCATCTCCAACCTGCAACGTGTGGAGCAACTCCTGCAAACGCTCGATCGTCCCGCCTCGGCAAGCTTCACCCCGAAATTCTACTCGCTGCACTATGCCAAGGCCAGCGACCTCGTGACCAAGATCAAGCTGATGCTCCAAGGGCCCAACCAAGTTACCTTCGGCAACTCCGTTACCCTTTCGCCTGACGACCGCACGAACCAGATCATCCTCATCGCCGATCCCAAGCAGTATCCCTTCTACGACCAGCTCATCGAAAAACTCGACGTCAAGGCCGACCCCAACACGCGCAACGAGGTCATCTACCTCAAACACGCCACCGCCAAGGATGTCGCCACGCTCCTCGGCACCGTGATCACCGGTCAGAACGCGGCCCTCACCAAGGCCAGCAACGGCTCCACCCGCCCCGGTCAGACGGTGCTCCCTCCCGGCACCAATGCCGCTCCGGCAGCCAACGCCGCGCCCAATAGCACCGGGTTCAACAACTCCGCCAATCCATCCACCACCGAGTTCAGCTCGCTGCTCACCGTTGCCTCCGACGATCGCAGCAACGCAATCGTCGTCAGCGGCACCGTGGACGACATCCGCCTCATCAAAGAGCTCGTGGACAAAATCGATGTCATCCTTGCCCAGGTTCGCATCGAAGTCGTCATCGCCGAAGTCACCCTCACCGATAGCGACAAGAGCGGCATCACCGCGCTCAATCTCACCGTCGGCCCCAAGAATCCCGGAGTCGCGGCCACAAGCACCACGCCGGCCGTCCCTGGAAGCGGCGGTTCCTCAATCACGAATTTCGCCGGCTCGGTCGCCGGCTGGGACGTAACCAACGGCGTGGTCAACCCGCTGGCATTTGCCGCCGCGATGTCTGACGCCGGCTCCAAGAGCAACCTCAAGGTCCTCTCCGCGCCCACCATCGTCACGACCCACAACAACGAGGCCGAGATTGTTGTCGGCCAGTCGCAGCCCATCATCACCGGCTCTACATCCACCCCCAACAGCACTGGCAGCGGCAACATCAACAGTTCCACCGTCACCTACAAGGACATCGCCATCGATCTCAAGGTCACTCCCCTCATTGGCGACGACGGCAATATCCAGCTGAAGATCGACCAGCAGGTGAACGACATCATCGGCAACGTCACCATCGACGGCAATCAGCAGCCCATCATCGGCAAGCGACAGGCCACCTCATTCATCAACGTTCTCGACGGCGAGATGATCGTTCTTGGCGGCTTGCAGCGCACCAAACTTGAAAACGACCACACAAAACTGGGCTTCATTTGGGAGCTGCCCATCATCAGCCAGCTTTTCGGAGGCCGCACCAAGACCCAGGAACGCACCGAACTCCTGCTCTTCATCCGCCCGCATGTGCTCCCTCCCTCCATTGGCAACGCGGAAACCAAAAAAGAAATCAACCGGCTCTCGGAGCAGGCGAGCATCAACGCTTACTTGAAGGCCACCGATCCGAACGCACCCGCTCCGATCCCTGCTCCGGTTCCCGAAAAGACCGACAAAGCCAGCGCGCCAGCCCTCCGGCACTCGCGCTGATTCGCCCTGCCCATGCTTGCGCCTCCCGAGTCCAACCTGCCCGCCTCCCTCACCGAACGGATTTCCGATGCCCATCGGCAATCCCTGGTTGAGGCGCCGCGCAACGAACGCCTGGCCCTGCTCGCCTCCGCATTGTCGCTCGACGAACCGCAAGCACTCGTCGCCCTTGCAGAAGCATCCCGTCTCGACATCGCCAGCAACCTTGAAGCCGACGCCCCCTCCCTCGATCTTCTGCCCGCCCGCCTTGTCCATGATTACCAGGTCGTGCCCATCGTCTTCGGCGGCGATTCCGATGAAAAAACCGACGCGGATGTTGCGCCCATTTCCGCTCTGGACCCCAAACTCCCGCTCCATCTGGCCACCGCCTGGCCGCCCGATGACGGCATGGCCGACTGGATACGGACATTCACGCCGCGGCCGCTCATCTGGCACCTCGGCGTTCCGGAAAAAATCCACCAGCTCATCCTCCAACACTGCGGCGTGGGTTCCGGCAGCCTTGAAGATGGCGACGAAGATTATGTAGCGCCCGAAACCATCCAGCAGGCCGAAGCCGAGGTGGACGAGGATGCCGCCGTCGTCCGCTTCGTCACCGATGTCATCTCCCAAGCCGTGGATGATCAGGCGACCGACATCCATTTCGAGCCCCAGGAAAACCAGCTCACCATTCGCTACCGTGTCGACGGCCTGCTCGTGCAGGTGCCCGTCCCCGAGAATCTCCGCCGCTACCAGGACGCCATCATCTCGCGCCTGAAAATCATGGCGAAGCTCAACATTTCGGAAAAGCGCCTGCCACAGGACGGTCGCATCAACTTCCGCGCCGGAGGCACCGTCCTCGACATCCGCGTCGCCACCGCCCCCACCATTTACGCCGAGTCCGTTTCCCTCCGACTCCTCAATCAGAAAAAGGAAGCCTACACCATGGACCGCCTCGGCATGAGCGCCGAGGAGCAGGCCCAGATCAACAGCGTCCTCGATTATCCCCACGGCATCATCCTCGTCACCGGCCCCACCGGCTCCGGCAAATCCACCTCGCTCAACGCTTTTCTCCGCAAGATCAACTCCGTCGATCTCCGTATTATCACCGTCGAGGATCCCATCGAATACGAGGTCCCCGGCGTGAACCAGATCCAGATCCGCTCGGAGATCGGCCTCACCTTCGCCAATGCCCTCCGCAGCATCCTGCGTCAGGACCCCGATGTCATCATGGTCGGCGAAATTCGCGACCGCGACACCGCCGACATCGCCATCCGCGCCTCTCTCACTGGTCACTTGGTGTTCTCCACGCTTCACACCAACGACGCTCCCGGCGCCATCACCCGTTTGATCGACATGGGTGTGGAACCATTCCTCGTCGCCTCGGCCATCGAGCTGGTTATCGCCCAGCGTCTCGTGCGCCGTCTCTGTCCCGACTGCACCCGCCCAGAGCCAATTCCCGCCATCAAGCTCCTCGACGCCCTCGCCATCCTCGGCGTCGATCCTTCCGAGGGCGCCGGCATCACCCATCTCCAACATCCGGTCGGTTGCGACCGGTGCCGCGGCACCGGTTATCGCGGCCGCATCGGTCTCTTCGAAATCTTCAAACTCAACGACGAGCTGCACGACCTCGTGCTCAAGCGCGAGAGCACGCACACCCTCGTCCAGTGCGCCCGCAAGAACGGAATGCGCACCCTCGAACAATCCGGCTGGGCCAAGGTCAAGGCCGGCTACACCACGCTCGACGAAGTTCTCCGCGTGATCACGGTCACCGAGAAACAATAACCGACCGTCCGGATGCCGTCCTTCGCCTACACCGCCCGCGACCGCTCCGGGCAGACCGTGCAAGCCTCGCTCGATGCACCGAGCCGACGCGATGCCCTTCGCCTGCTGACTGCACGCGGCCTCTCACCCATGCGTGTCGAGGAAGGCGGCTCCAGGAAATCTAGCAATGGCTCCAAAGCAACGGCCCCTGGCTCCATCCTCGGAGGCTTTGGCTCATCCGCCCCCACCATCGCCACGCTCTCCCGTCGCGAACGCCTTCCCTTTCTTCAATCCCTTGCCGATCTCACCACGAGCGGCCTTTCCGCAGGCGAGGCGGTGCGCCTTCTGAGTATGCGCATCAAGGAACCCCGCTTGAAGGTTCTCTGCGTTCACATGTGGGAACAACTCGGCGAGGGCAGCACGCTTTCCCAGGCCATGGCCACGCTCCCCGAGGTCTTCGATTCCTCGACCCTCAATCTCATCCAGGCCGGCGAGGCCACGGGAAATCTCAACGACGTCCTCACCCGCCTCATCACCCACCTCACGGAGCAAAAGGAACTCCAACGCCAGGTTCTCAACGCCTTGGCCTACCCCGTTTTCATGATGGTGGTGGCCGGCGGCGTGATCATTTTCTTCCTCGTTTTTCTTCTGCCTCGTTTGCAGACGCTCCTCAGCTCCCTCGGCGGCGAACTGCCCACCTCGACCAAGATTCTCGTCGCGCTGTCCAACTTCGGCATTCACTACGGTCTTTTCGTCGCCCTCGCGGCCGTGATTGGCGGCATCGCGTTCTGGCGCTGGCGGGCCACCGATGCCGGCCGCATGACGACCGATGCATGGATGCTGAAACTCCCCCTGCTCGGCCCTTTTTCCATAGCCCAGACTGTTCTGGCCTTTAGCCAGACGCTCTCAGTTCTCTTGGAAAACGGCATCACCACTTCCGAGGCACTGCGCATGACCGAGCGCCAGATTATCAATCGCGTCCATCGCGCCGCCTTTGACACGGCGACCGATCGCGTGCTCGAAGGCGAAGCCTTGTCTTCCTCGCTTCAACGCACCGGCTGCTTCCCCGATCTCGTGCTCGACCAGCTGGCCGTCGGCGAGAACACGGGGAATCTCGTGCCGAGCCTGAAGAAAATCTCCGTCACCTACCAGAAGGACATGTCTCATCAGTTGAACATCTTCACCCGCGTCATCGCGACCGGCGTGCTGATGGGCGTCTTCATCTTTGTAGGTTTCATCGCCTTCGCGATCATCAGCGCCGTCTTCCAGCTCAGCTCCAGCTTCAAGACATAAGCGCAAATCCATTCCCATGGCATTCTCCTCACCAGATGCCGCCAGCATCGCGTTACGCCAATTTTGGCTTTTTTTTGGGCTGCTGGTTCTTCCGTTAAAAGCAGCGACTCCCGGCGAAGTGTTGCTGCTGATTAATAACAACAGCTCCACATCCGTATCCATCGGGACGGATTATGCCCTCAAGCGAGGTATAATCAACATCGTCCAGGTTCAGTGTCAGGATTCGGCGGCCAGCGAAGACAATGAAACGATTTCTTTGGCTGATTATAACCGCACCATCGCCAAGCCCGTAGGGGCCTATCTGAAGGCCCATACCCAGATCAACTTCATCGTGCTGACCAAGGGGATCCCGATACGAATCATTGGCGGGATTACAGGGGAATCTTTCGGGGGAAGGCCGGCGGCATCCGTCGACAGTTACTTGGCGGCCATCGATTACCCTCAATTACCCGGCAGAGTGAAGGTGTCCTTCAACGATCCATCCGGCTTCGCAAAAGGCTCAGCTTGGTTGAATCGATATTACGATGCCACGGTCCCATTCACCCACGCTCAATTTGGCGGCTACTTGGTGACCCGGCTTGACGGCTATACTCAGGCAGATGCCATGGCGTTGGTCACCCGTGCGCTCAACGCGGAAGCAGGACTGGTTGGCGGCCCTATCTTATTCGACGTCGAGCCCGATTTTGGACTCGGAGAACCATTTACCCAGCCATCCCCAATTCCGAACCCGCACATCACCCGCGAAGATCCGCAAAGCTACTGGAATGCGGATATGGAGCACGCCGCCTCACTCTTGCAGGCTAAAAATGTGCCGACCGACTTGGAAGTGACCCGGACATTTGTCGGCAATCAGACCAACTTGCAGGGATATTTTTCCCACGGATCCAACGACGACAATTTCGATCAATCCGCCTACGACTCGCTCCACTTTGCACCCGGTGCGATCAGCGACACTGCCGTGTCCACCAGCGCACGCAGTTTCTTTCCCCAAACATACGGGCAATCAATGATCGCCGATCTTATCGCCAACGGCATCACCGGCGTGGGCGGCTATACAGATGAACCCCTTCAGCAGACCATTTCATCTCCCACCATTCTTTGCGATCGCTACACCAGTGGATTCAGTCTGGCGGAAAGTTTTTATGCGGCCGCCCACGTGATCGGATGGACAGGCATCGTCATCGGCGATCCGCTTTGCACACCCTACCCATCGCAACCGGTCGTCTCCAGCACCATTCCGATCAACCAACGGGTCCGTCTTCAACCATCGAAAAGCCAATCGTGGGTTGAAGCATCAAACTCATCCACACCGTTGATCGCAGATCTGATTCCACCCCAAAATACGGAGTTGTTCATGGTGGTCGACCAAAGCCCCGTTTACGGCACCGGGTATGTCTCGCTGCAATCACAGACCAGCGGCCTGTTTGTAAGTGTCCAGACCGGGAAGGCTTCATTATTGGTCGCAAACAGCCTCACCGCCGGTGATTCGGAGGTTTTTTATTGGAAAAATAACGCCGACGGAACGATTGGCCTGCGCTCTTTTTCAAAGAAAAAATGGGTATCCGCGGGACGAGACGGCATCAGCCCTCTTAGTGCCAAAACAGGATCCCCGGGCGCTTCTGAAACCTTTGCCATGAGCGCTTGGGTTGACCCTGTAATCGCTCCTCCGATTGGAAAAACCACCAGCCTGCAATCGGTCACCAACAATCTCTGGGTCTCAGCGGCTAATCAGGGGGACTCGCTTCTGATTGCCAACCGCGCAAGCCCGGCCCAATGGGAATCATTCACTGTCATCGACGAAAGCTCTGTCTACGGTCCGGGTTTCGTTGCGCTGAAAGCGCACGCCAATGGACTTTTTGTATCCGCTAAAAACAGCGGGGTTTCATCCCTGATAGCCGACCAAAATACGGTTGGAACATCTGAAGTCTTTTATTGGCAGGATAACGGAGACGGCACCGTAAACCTACAATCTTATGCCAATGGACTGTGGGTATCGGCTGACAACTCTGGCGCCAATTCCTTGATCGCCGAAGGGCCCGGCCCAGGTAGCTGGGAAACCTACAATCTTCTCGTCTGGTGACTGATTCAAAATCATCGGGACTTCGCGTGAAGTCATTCGATGCCTCCTAGCTGCGGCGAAAGATTTACTTGGCGATTTCGACCGAGGTGACTTTCCACGACACGTTGAGCTGCGCTGGATTCGTCCGGTTGCTTGCCAGTGAAAACTGTTCGATGCCCATGTAAGGCGCGCGTGTGCTCAGCGCCTTGTAAAAGTTCACCAGTGAACCGAGATCGGCATTGCGCGCAGAAAACTGCACCGAGTGCACCGCAAACTGGCTCGTGCTCTCGTCCCGGCTGTCCGACACGTCGTAATTGGAAAGACCGGCGTCACGGGCCATCGTGTTGAGTTCGCTCTGTAGGCGCACGCTATCGAAGGTGAGCGATGGGTCGAGGTGGGCGATGGCAAGCGAGGCTTCTTTTTCGATGCGGGCCCGCTGCAAAAGCCAGCGCTGCTGCACATCAAGATCGGTCGAGGTGGCGCGGATCTCCCGCAAGCGCGCGCCGACACGGTCGCTCACGCTGGACAGCCAGATGGACGCACCGATCAACACAAAGGCGAGAAGCAGGATCTTCTCACGAAGCAGGCGACTGAGGAAAAAGGCTTTGAGTGCTTTCATTGCTGGGCGACCTCCGCTTTGAAGGCATCGGGCTTGAACGTGACCACGAGGCGGAAGGTGGACAGGCCGTCGCGACTTCGCGGATCCAGCACCTCGGCCTTTTCACACTCGGGCAATTCGTTCAGCGCCGCACGGTAAGTGTTGATATCGGCGGATGATGCGGTCTGGGCCTCGACCTCGAGCTTGTTCAATGCGGTCGTGACCGTCCGCATGAACTGGATGCTGGCCGGGCGCTTCGAATTGAGCACCGCCAACATTTCGAACGGCATGAGTCGCTTCGAGGAAAGTTCGTCGATGCGGGTCGCCAGACTTTGCGATGTCATGATGACGTTTACCACCGGTGTTTGCTGAGCGATCACAGCCAGCCGCTGTTTCTGCCAAAGTGAACTGCCGACCAACGCCACTTCGAGAAACAATGCCAAAACGATCGCCGCCGCCGCTCCGAGGAATGTGCGCCAGAGAATGATGTCACGCGCATGCGCCCGACGGCGGGCGGCCAGCTCGATCTTGTCGCGCACATCCAGCGACTCGATTTCGGATGATGTGAACCGGGCGGAAAATTCCCCTGAACGAAAAATAAACTCACCCTGCGGAGACAGGGGATCGAACTGCGCCGGCTCGTTGATCTCGGTTACCTCGATCGTTCCTCCCAGCGGTCTCAGCAACGCATTCCGCGCGACCGTCCGTTCAGACTCCGTAGCCTCGCCGGAAAGCGGTTCGGAACGCACCTGCGTCGGCACGCCACTGGAGTCACCGTAATGAACAGCCGTCAGGCTGTCGGCTCCGTTGATCAGCAAGGTTGTCGCGGCGGCCGGTGCTTCCTTAAGCAAGGCCGTAAATGCCGGGATAACCACCTCCGCTCCCGCCCATATTTCGACATCGTCGGACGTGAAGCGCTTGCGGTAGGCGGCAAAAACCAGCGCGTGATCCGCCCCCGGTTTCCAATGGTGCCCGTAGTAGAGTTGAGCGAGGGAGAACGGCGCGATGACCTCAAGCGCCAGCTCGACTTGGGTGGCCACGTCGGCGGCCGTCTCGACCCCAGCGACCGGCACCGCCCGCACAAAAAACAACGCATCGGGCAGAAGCACGACCTTGCACGGAGGCGCGGCGGGCAAAAAGCGTTTAAGCGAGGAAAGTGGGTTGCTCACGATTCGGCGGGGACTGGAGGAGGCAAAACGGGTTTATCGTTCTCACGGATTTCCAAAAACGTAAATGGGTAATTCAGTTCAACCGGAGTTGGCACCGCCGTCGGCGTCGCCGCCGATTGGCTTTGTGCCGGCTGGGCGGCCTGATCGTCGGTGGTGCTCGAGGTGGCTCCTGAGCTGTCCGTGGTCGTGGTGGTGGTGCTGGTGACGTTGCTGGGGGGCACGACGGTGGCGCCGCCTTGGGGAGCGACCACGGTGATCAGCTGGAATGACGCACGGCCATGGTGAACTGTTACCGTAATTCGCAGCGCCGCGATGCTCGTGCCATAGCCAAGCTTGGCCGGCTGCCCGCCCGCCACAGCGGCAACTTCACGGGTATTCTTGAAAAAACCAGGCCCCTGCGTCGCATAGGTGCCCGCACCCGTGAGATATTCCGTGACGCGCTGTTGCTGCTGATCGTCGTAAATCTCCTGGGCCAACAAAGGCTCCAGTTTATTGCCATTGATATTGGGGGTCTTGAATCGATAGAGCGAAAACGTGTCCGTAAAATGCCGGTAGAGGTCATTTGGCTGCCCCGCATCGTCGAAAAACGCCTGCCGAACACCACCCTCGATGGTCGACAGCTCGGAAAAGGAGCGTAGCGGACGAAACGGCGGATCAAAAGGCTCCGGAGTCGCCTCATAATCAGTCACGCTTGGCGCATTCGCCGAAGTCGCGACATAGTCCTTTTTCATCCAGAGCATCAGCGCATCCGTAAGCTGATCGGCTTTGTCCTGCGGAACCTGCCAATATTTGAACAAGTCGGTGAGCACCTCTGGCTTCACCGAAACAAGCGGCACCTTCGCGCTCTCGTCCTCCAGCGCCACCTCCACGGTGTTGCCATCTTCCAGTGGCTCATAACCCGCAAAACCCAACGGATCACTCCAGCCCTCGGCAGGGCTATGCAGCCCGTTTCCAACGATACGGAAATCCTCCAGCACACCGAGCGTCGTTTCCAGCGCCGAGTATGCTTCCAGCCGCAGACGGGCCGCATCTGCCGCGCGAATGTCCACGAGCAGATCCGTATCCGCCTTTTCAATGAAAAGGGTCAGGGCGGACGCGGCAAAAACCAGCGTGACCAAAACGATGAGCAACACCGAACCGCGTCGCCGGAAAATGAATGGGGCGCGTCTCATATCAGAAGGCAGGCAGCCCCTCCGTGACCGCAGGAATCGGAATCGCCACCTCCTGCGTATTCGTGCGATAGACGAATTTTAGGTGCAGACGCTGCGGCACAAGATACTGGCCTGTGCCGTCTTTTTGGAGAGTCGTCTGGTTTTTCCAGTTTTTGAAACCGTCGTCGTAGTAATCGTAGGTCAGCTCGGTGACCAACGGAGAGACGATGGTTTCACGCGGCGGCTGATCGTCGAAATCTTTCTCCAGCCGCGAATGCCAGAGTATCACCAGCCCCACACCCTGCCGCACGGAAAGAGCGCATACGACTTCCGGCAGCGGTTGGCCCGGCCAGACGAAAAGTTTGCAGCCCTGCGGTAACTCGAAGGTGAGCAGCGTCTCCGTCCCGTTTGCCTGCGTGCGAACATCTTCGACAGGGAAAGGCGACGCCTTGGAGTTTCCATTCGGAGGCAGCGCGGCAACACGCAACTCGTCCTTCAAAAACCGGGAAACCGCACGCACATGCCGGTCGAAAAGCCGCTGATCGGAATTTTTCCCCCACAGCTCTCCCATGGAAAAAATAAAGGTGTTGAGAGCCACCACGACCAACGCGGTGAGTGCGAGCGCAACAAGGATTTCGAGCAAAGTGAACGCCCTCTTCATGAGTTCACCTTTTCCTGAATCTGAAGGATGCGATCCTTCGCGTTGGCCCGTAGCGTGGTCCGATCCGTCGCCTGCGACCAAGTGGGGCGCAATACGCGAAACCTCTCTTGCGTGTGCTGCGGCGAAATCTGGCCGGCCCCGGTGATATCACAATTAAACGTAACCGTAAAAAGATCCGCCACCGTGGTCGGCTCAATGACCGCGGTCCACCGCACATGACGCCCATCAGCCGAATCAAACTCGGCTCCCTGTTGGGCCAGGTCCACATCCGGCTGCGCCAACAAGGCTGCTCTCGCAAACTCCACCTCGGGATCAGTCACGGTGGCACGTCGAGCCACCTCATAGCCGTTGAGCACATTCAAGTAGGCGCCGCCCAGCACCACCGCCGCCATGGCGAAAATCGCCAGGGCCACGAGCACTTCCAAAAGTGTGAAGGCCGAACGACGAGGCATCATGGCTGAGATTGGGCCTTGAGGATCGGTGCGCAGGTCCACGGATCAATCTCCAGAATACTCGCGAGGCCTTTGCTTTTGAGCTGCACCCGGAAGGGCGAACAGGTGCCGTCACCGTAAAACGTCACATAGGGCATCGTCTGCGTGTCGATAAGCTGGCCGGCGATAAGAATGGAAGAGGAGCCTGAAGCTGAGACCGGTGCCAGGAAATCCAAGTCGGACTCTTCACGGGGTGCAAAAGGCAGACGCTGTGCCTGATCGCCCGCCCCTTCGACAAACTCCTTTGTCCTTGAATCGAAACTCAGGCGAATGTCGCGATTTTCAAGCAATGCCGTCTTGCGCACCTGACCGACAGTCTTCCAAAAAATCTCATCGGCCGTCTCCGGTCGGTCGCGGAGCAATCGCGTGGTTCCCACGATGAGAACCGTCGTCATCATCGCGATCAGCGCGATCACGATCAAAATCTCAAGCAGCGTGAAACCGACACACGCCCGCCGATGACCAAACACCGACCCGCCACCCGGGAGCCTTGGGGCAGGTTCAACCATAATGAGACTCCTTACCAGTTTCCGATGTCGTCCGGCGTGCCTTCAGCCTTGTCTGGTCCCTTCGAGTAGATGTCGAAACCACCCTTGTTCTTAACGCCGGGATAAACATAAACATAGGGCTCCTGCCAAGGATCGACCGGGAGTTTATTGCCCGAAACATCCAAGTAAGGCCCCTTCCAATGATCGGCTTTGTTTTGAGGCGGCGTCAGCAATGCCTGCAAGCCCTCCGCAGTGGATGGATAATCACCCATGTCGATACGATAGGCAGTAAGGGGGGTCTTGATGCTTGCCTGCACAAACAGGCGCGCAATGTCCTCCTGCTTCGAGCCAAAGATACCGCCCACCTTGGTCACAGCCAGACCGACCAAGAGGCCGATGATCGCGAGCACGACCAGAATTTCAAGCAGGGTAAAGGCGCGGCGTTGTGCGGCGCGAGGGGACCGATGAAGATGACGCATAAGCAGGAAAGGTGACGACGGAAGGAGGGAAAAGTTGCGCATACCATGCACTAAAAGCGACCTCATAGTGGTGCCCCCGCCCGGAATTGAACCGGGATCAGACGTTTAGGAAACGCCTGCTCTATCCACTTGAGCTACGGGGACCGCACTGCCGTCCAACGACGTGGCCAAGTTGGTCGGTGGATTGCAGGTTGACAACCCTCGGCTGCAAAGCTTTTCATTGCGGTCTTTTTCCAATGAGCACGACCGAAACCACCACCCAGCGCAGCCTCACTCCCGAGGAGATTCCCTTCACGACTCCCCTCGCCATGCGCGGCTATGTCACCGACACCGGCAAGATTCTGCCGCGTAAATACACCCATCTGTCCGCCAAGCAGCAACGCGCCGTTACGAAGACCATCAAACAGTCGCGTAACAATCTTCTGGCTCTCTAAGCTCCACGGATCATTCATCTGCCTTCAAGGGCCGGAGCTTATCCCTCCGGCCTTTTTCGTGCCATGCCTCGAAAGCCTTCCGCCAGGGTTTACCGCCCCACGCCAGCCAACATGCTTCGGCTGGCTCGCGTGCTTGCCAAAGGCGGGCTGGTCGCTGCGCCGACCGAAACCGTCTACGGTTTGGCCGCCGATGCCCTGAACGCCAAGGCTTGTCGTGCCATCTTCAAAGCCAAAGGCAGGCCGGCCAACGATCCGCTCATCGTGCATGTTGATAGCCTCACACGGGCACGCACCATTGCGGACTTTAGTCCCGCAGCGTTGGCCGTTGCAAAAGCGTTTTGGCCGGGAGCACTCACCTTGGTTCTTCCTAAAAAACCCGCGGTGCCTCCGATCGTCACATCGGGACTTCCCAGCGTGGCCGTGCGAATGCCCGCCCATCGATTATTTCGTAAACTGATCAAACTAAGCGGCTGCCCACTCGCAGCCCCAAGCGCCAACCCCTTTGGCTATGTAAGCCCGACCACAGCAGGACACGTTTATCAGGGTCTCGGCAATCGTATCGATTACATCCTCGACGGCGGCTCCGCCAAAATAGGCGTGGAATCCACGATTCTCGATCTGCGCGATCCCTTGCATCCAGCCTTGCTTCGCCCCGGAGCGGTTTCCCGTGAAGCACTGCAATCCGTGCTCGGAAGGAAAGTGACAGCCGCCAAGGCGAAAGCCCAACCACATAAAAAAGCGGCACCCGCGCCAGGAATGCTCGACCGCCATTACAGTCCGCGCACCCCCGTCAAATTGGTGACAAAGTTTACCCGTGCTTCCCGTGAAAAAATGCCCGTCGACGAAGCCGTGCTGCTTTTCGCCAAGCCGATCGGAGGCACGGGGGAAAATATTTTTTGGTTAACCTCAAACGGCCGGCTGCAACACGCCGCACACCGGCTTTTCGATATGCTGCGCAAGTTGGACGACGGTCGCTGGCGCAAGATTCATGTCGAAACCGCCATCGGGAGATCGGCTCTCGCGCTTGCAATCAATGACAGGCTGGCCCGCGCCGCCGCCAAAACATAAAAGCACGGCCTGTGTCCAAGGCGCCGTGCTTTAAAACTTAAATAGCCCCAAAGCGCTTAGCGCTCCGGCGTAGGATCGTTCTTGGACATCACGACATAGTAATCCTTGTAGGACTTGTCGTAATATTGGGCGTAATAATAACCGGAAACGGCAAGATTGAGACCGTTGAGCACGGCGCCAAAAACCGGCACATTGGTCTCCAAGAGCTTTTTGGCGCTGAATTGGGCGGCCTTTCGACGGACCTTGTTGAAGAAAATCGTGAAAATGGAGCCGTCTACCAACGGAAGCACAATCAGAGCGTCGCTCACCGCCGCAAGCGGAGGTGTATCGAAGAATACCCGATCGTAACGCTTGCGAAGATCCGCAATCATGGCCTCGAAGTTTTTCCCGTTCAAAATCTGCGTGGGATTTTTGGCACGGCCGCCGGTCGGAATAACGTCGAGATTGGGGTGCACATTGCGAATGACCACATCGTCGATCGTCGCAGCCCCGGCGCAGATATCGATCACACCCTTGCGGTTTTCCAAACGGAAGGATTTGTGAATATTGGGCTTTCTAAGATCGCAATCCACAATGGCCACCCGTTCTCCATGAGCGGCAAATGTAAGCGCAAGATTGGTCGTGGTGAAAGACTTGCCCTCGCCGGGAATCGTGCTGGTCAAAAGAATGCATTGTGCATTTTTACTTTCATCCTTGAGGCGCAGACTGGAGTGCAGCGTCAAAAAAGCCTCGGCCACTTGGCGATCTGCATTGTTAACCGCAATCTGAGCCTTGTCGGGCTGCTCCATTTTCTTGATCTGGGGAATAATACCAATCAGCGGAAGCCCCACTACAGATTCGATGTCGAACGAGCTCTTCACGCGGTCGTCGATGAAGGCCACGAAAAATGCAAATCCAAGTCCAAGGCCAATGCCCACGACAAAGCCAACGCCGAGATTTAACGTTATTCTCGGTGAAATATAATCCCCCTCCTGCGAAGGAACGGCATGGTCGATCGAGCGAGCGTTTTGGGACTCCATGGTGCTGACCATTGTAGTTTCACGCATGCGTGAAATCAGATTTTGAAGAATCCCCTCGTTGATTTTTAATTCACTGGAACGGGCATCATATTCAACAGCCGCACGGTCCAACTGCATGCTTTCGGCTTCCGCCTGGGTCAAAGACGCGCGGGCTTGGATGGCATTGCTCTTGGAGTTTTGGTATTCCGATTCGATGGTGGCAGCGGCATTTTCAATGGCGCGTTTGAGTTCACGCTCCGCTTGAGCCAGCGAATTCATTTTCTCTATCATCAAGGGATGCTTGTCGCGGTAACGATCACGCATCTGGGCCACGATAATCTTTTTACTGGAAACATCCTGCACCAGCTGGGTGATGAGCGGCTGACTGGCTATGAAGGAAAGTTCGGTCAGATCTCCTCCGGAAGTAAGGCGGTCCTGAACCTGCTTCCAACGGATTTCCGCATCCTTTAATTTTGAGTCCGTCTGGGTAACATAAAGATTAAGCGCCTTAAGTTTTTCCGTAACAATATCCTTACGTTGGTCCAACGAGACCATATTGTTTTTTTCACGATACACCTGCAACTCGGTAGCCAGATCACGCACTTTGCGTTCCTGTTGATCGGCCCGTATCTTAAGCTCTTCAACGGCTTTCATGGATTCATCGATGCGAACACGCGCATTGTAGGCGATGAATTCGTCGACAAACATGTTGGCAATCTTCGCGGCGACGAGCCGGTCGGGGTGACGATACTGAATATTGATGATAAGACTCAGGCGCTCCGGCACAATAACGCGATTCTTGCCCAACACCTCGATTGGTGTCACAGGGTCGTCACTGCGCCTGTCTTTTTCATACGGAGCCATGAACTGACGAAGGTCATCTCCTGTAATGCGTTGAGCCACATTTTGGACGATAACATTGCTGCTCAGAACCCCCACGACCGTGTTAAGATCCTCCGCGTTCGACACCGTATTGCTCATGACCTCTTCCACGTTTTTCATGACCGTGGGGTCACGCCGGAATATCTGAATGCTGGCAGTCGATTGATAAATCTTGGTCTGGCTGAAGGTGTAAACCAGCACCGAAGAAAACACGACCAAGAATACGACTACAACATACCAGATCCGCTCACGTAAAATGAGCGTGTAATCACGAAAACCACGTTGCACGGCATGTTCGCCGCCGTAGCCACCATAACCGCCGCCATAGCCATATTCCCCTGGTCCCTGGTTGCCCTGTGCCGGTTGCTTAAAATTGGAGTCCATGAAACTTAATCTTTTACTGCTTAAAGAATGCGCTCTGGCACAAAAACAACGTCGTTCACCAAAAGAAGCCAAGCGTTGCTGGACGTTCCCTGAATAAGATCATCTGCGTTGATGATGTAAGTTTCAGCCTTACCGTTGACGTCCGTTCGAGTAAGCTTGATATGCCGGCGGTCAGCCAAACGGCTAAAACCACCCGCCCGAGAAATAGCATCCAAAAGGGTCAACCCCTGTTCTTGAGGGAAAAGAACTGAACCCGGTGAATTAACTGAACCTAAGACATTAACCGACCGCTTGGCGTATTCGATGACCACAACGTTCACCTGGGGATTCACCAAGTAATCACGATCGTAAAGATCCCGAATCAAACTTTCGGCCTGATGCACGGTCCGCCCCTTGACATCTACTTTTCCAATCAACGGCAGGGTAATGGAGTATTCCTGAGAAATTCTCACCTCCCTCTTCAAATCGTCCTCTTGGAAAACCTGCACACTGAGCAAATCCGATGGCTGCAATAAATAATCGGCAGCGGGTGCAGCTGGAAGGGATTGGGTTTGCTTGCCCGCAATCGCCATTACTGGCGCCATGATGAAGAAACTGCTTAAAAGAAAAAATGCTTTGATCCGGAACGACATGACAAAACGAAAGAAAAAAAACGGAAGAAGACCGTAAGATCTTCTTCCGTCAAAAATAGGTCAAGCTAAGCGGAAAAAATCAATAGCGACCGGTAATCGACAGCGCTACGACGTTGTTGACAAATCCCTGTCCGGAAAAATCCGAGTCGTTACAACGGTAAACATAGGATCCGGTTACGCTCAGATTCGTGTTGATCACATAGGTGACACCCGCAGAGGCCTCCACGTAATCGGTGGTCGAAGGACCATTGGTGGTAGGACCAACAGGAGATTTGTAATCAATGGTGCGATAGGTCAGGCCGGCATTAGCCTGCCAAGAAGGTGAAAAAGCTGTCTGAGCACCAAGCACAAAGGAAGTTTCCTCGGAAGCAAATCCGGAAGCTCCAACTCCAAATTCTCTGTTGGCATCAAACGTGAACGTTGTTTTTTCGCTGTAGAGATACTCCAATCCCGACTTAAAGCCCAAGCCGCTGTTATCCGGTGCATTCACGCCGCTGCCATTGCGATCATTGTAGCCGATGGTGAAATGCCCTTTCAGCTTCGGTGTAAATTCACCGCGCGCACCGACATTGTAGTAATAGACGTTGTATTGGGTTCCATCATTAAGGTCTATCAGCGTGTAGGTAACGCCCGTGCTAAGATCAATTTTGGGGGTGATACCGTAGTAGACGTTCAATGGCACCGAGTAATCAGTCTCGTCAATTCCGCTGCCCTTCAAATAGTTAATGTTACTGTAGCTAAAGCCGGCGCCTAAACTCGTCTTTTCGGAAATTGCATACTCCCCGGACAAACCTGCGGTGGTGACATCGCGGCGCAGTGTCGTTCCGTTGGCTGCGTATGTGTTTTGGTCCAGCTGGCTAAAGGACGCATCGGAGGCCAACTTCAATTTGCCGTTGTCGTAACTCGAATTGAAAGCGACTTCACCGAGCTGGGTGTTGAACTCGCTGTGATCGATGTAATTGTTCAAGCTTTCCTGCGCGGTAAAAGAACCTTTGACCAAGGAGTCCTTGCCAAACTCAAGGGCAAGGCCAGGGACCAGCTGAACGATAACATCGTCCATTTTGTTCGGAGACGAATGAGGGGCCAAAAGAATGTTGTCGTCGTAACGAACGCCGGCAGTGCCGGTCAAAAACAATTCAGCGTTGTTACCGATTGCCAAAAAAGGAGCCGCGAACGCAGAGCTGCCGGCGCAGCCAAGCACGATAAGATTACGAACGATGTTTTTCATGGTTGTTAGAATGGAGGTTAAGAAAGAGAGTTTATCGAAAACTTGGAATCTTTAATTTTAAACTACCTAGCGTAATTTTCGGGAAGATTGCAGGTAAAACAAAGTGGCTTCAGGTTAAAACGTGGTTGCGTAAACCCAGGAGGATATTTTGAAATGTAAAAGCTTTTGCTTGAGCCGTTGGGGCAGACTGAACGTCGAAAAAGGATGCAAGCGTATCAAGGTTGCAAGGCTAATTTCATCTCCACAACCTCTACCCTTTCCCAGTCTACCCCATGTCCATCTCTTCACCCAATGTCACTGATCTTAAAAAATCATCATCAGTGGACACAGCGAAGACCTCAAATTTTATCAGGCGGCTTTCGCCGATCACGCTCAGACGAACAAGCGAAGGCTGGCAGGTTCAGATTCATTGGGGACGCCTTTGCATCACAGCCTTTGTTGCATCTGTCCTCGGCTGGCTAAGTCTCACTTCAGCTGCCTATCTTTTCGTCAAATACCAACGAGGCTTCACCGATGTGCGGTTTGCCGATATGCTCATCTGGCCAATTCGACCGCAGAATTACCGGGTTTCGAGAGGCGATTTCCTCATCGCAAGCGCACAGGATCAGCTTAGGGACGAAAAATACGGTGCCGCATTCCAAAGTTTGCGCGTAGGAGTATCCAAATCCCCCAGCAATAAAGAAGGACGATTGCTCTTGGCTCAGTTTTACGGAGCGTGGAAACGTCCCGATCTTGCCCAGCAGACACTGCTGGACGGGGTAGCCTATCAACGCAACGATACGGATTACCTGAAAGTGCTATTCACTTTTCTGCTTCAACGCCAGGAAGACGCCCGCACCCTCACCATCGCAAAGGACTTGTTGGGGGCGGATCGCACGTTGTCGACTCGCAACCAGCTCATTGCAATGGCTGCAGCCTCGGCGAGTTTTTTCCGGGGCAATTACGATCAGGCGGAGGATTACATGCACACATTTGCCCTTGAAACCACGCGGGACGGGCGCCTTTTGGCGGCACGTATCGCTTGGGAACGCGGACTCAAAGATATAGCACTCACCCAACTGCGCCAACTCGCATCGGAATTCCCCGACGATGCGGAAATTTACAACCAAAGCGTGACTTTCCTCCGCGATGCGGGGCTTGACGGCGAAGCACGCCGGGTAAGCTTCCTCCGCTCCATCACCAATCCCGGCGACGCCCGGGCAAGAATAGATCTGCTTTACGCCCTCCAAAAAGAGGGCGACACTACCGCGGTTAAAAACGACGTGCAGGAGATCTTCCAGGATTTCTTGCGCAAGCCAGCCAGCCTTCTCGCACTCGGTGATTTCGCGGCAAACACCGGCGATCCCGCACTAGCCAAGCGCATTTATGATTATGCCGTCTCCCATAGATTAAATCGGGAAGGCGCCGCCCTGATGTTGGTGGAATCCAACATTGTTGCCAAAAAATATCAGGCGGCGCTTGAGCTTGTTCGGCAATTGCTCAGTCAAAACCCGGATTGGAGTAAGCGCTATTACACTGTTTTTAACGGCCTGCAGGCAATCGCACACTATGGGCTTGGTGACGCGGAATCAGCGCAGCTCTTCCTGAATAATTTCCTCACACAAGACAATGTGCGGGCAGACAATCTCGTAGCTGTTTCGAAACGCCTCATGGAAGTTGGCGCTCAGACCCAAGCACGCCAAGTGCTGGCCAAAGCCGTGGCGGCTGATCCGCTCAATCAACCGGCACTCACCAGCTTGATCAAAATTGATTTGGAATTAAACAACACGGACAATCTGGCCGACAACGTCCGTAAATTGCTCGATATGCGCAAGCCTCCGCGAGATCTTTTGATCTCCGCCTATCGCAAACTCGGCAGCGACCTGTTTCTTTTCGCGCCCGGACGCATCACCCTGCTGGAAGAACTGCGTAAGACGATCGCCGCCAATCCGGCCAATTCCTGATCAAACGTCCGTCAAGCCGGCAAGCGCGCCAAGCAAACGTTGGTTTTGCGACTGTGTGCCCGCAGTGATGCGCAGCCATTCGGGCATGCCATAGGGACGCATGGGACGCACAATAATGCCCTGCTTCTGCAGCTCCGCAAACACACGCGCGCCATCGCCCACTTTAACCAGAAGGAAATTGGCCACACTGGAAACGGTTTCCAACTTCAGCGCACGCAGGCCCGCTTCCAATTGCTCCAAACCGGCCTGATTCTCACTCCGGCAACGACTGACGAACTCAACATCGTCCAGCGCCGCGATCGCCGCGGCTTGCGCGATGGCGTTCACATTAAACGGCTGCCGCACACGATTGAGCAACGACGCCAGCTCGGCCGAAGCATAGCCATAGCCGACCCGCAGCGACGCCAGACCGTATATCTTTGAAAATGTCCGCAGGCACACGACCTTGCGCCCTTCACGAATTAGCGGGCGAAGATCGGGCGGATTTTCCAGATATTCCGCATAAGCTTCGTCGAATACGAAGACGACATGCTCGGGCAAACTGCGCGCAAATTCCCTCAGCTCGGCCTCGGTGTTGGCCGTGCCCGTGGGGTTGTTGGGGCTGGGCACAAAAACGAGTTTCGTGCGCGGCGTCACTGCCGCCGCCAGCGCCTTGAGGTCATGTTTGTGATTTACGAGCGGCACTTCGACCGGCTTGGCCCCAAACAGCAGTGTCACCAGCTTATAAACCGCGAAAGCCGGATTCCCCATGACGACTTCGTCGCCGGGACGCAGAAAGACATGCCCAAGCAGCTCGATGAGCTCATTGGAGCCGTTGCCGACCACAAACTGGGTCGCATCGAGTCCATATGCCCGGGCGAGACGCGCACGGAGCGCCACACACCCACCATCGGGATAAAGCTCACTCTGGTCCATCGCGCGCACGGCCGCCGCCTTGGCCCGCGGCGACGGACCAAACGGATTTTCGTTGGAGGCGAGTTTGATGATTGTCGCCGGATCCAGACCCAATTCTCGGGCCACATCCTCGATGGGCTTGCCCGGCTCGTAGACCGGCTGCGTGAGGACGGAGGGATTAACGAGAGCTTCCAGCTTCATAAAAAGCGATCCAACACGATCCTCCCTCCGCGCAAAAGCCTTTTATCAACGCCGGCTCGGCACCCGCACCACCTGCATCCCGGCCGCAAGCGCCGCCTTGATGCCCGGTTCGGCATCTTCAAAAACCAGACAACGCTCAGGCGGGACGCCCATTTTTTGAGCAGCCAGCAGAAACATATCCGGCTCGGGCTTGCCGCGTCCCGGAGCGACGTCGCGCGGCGTGACGACTATCTTAAACAGTTCGTCCAACCCCGTCGCCTTGAGCGCCGGCAGCGCGATTTCCGGCATGCCACCTGTCGCGATAGACACCGGATGCGTCGCCGCCACCCGTCGGGCAAACGCAACCACCGGCGCGACATGCGCCACCTCTTTCAAGTTCTCCAGAAAAAGGGTTTCCTTGGTGTGCTCCACTTCAAGCGGCGCGATTTTCAGCCCATAGTGCGCACCGATGAGCTCGGCCACCCGCGCCGTCGGCACCCCGCCAAGCGAATAAAACAAATCCTCGTCCAACGTTTCCGTGAGCCCGTGCACATGCATGGCCGCATCCCACGCCTTGTAATGCAGCGGCATCGTGTCGATGAGCGTGCCGTCGAGGTCGAAGATGTATCCGGCGAAATCACCGGCGGGAATGTCGAGTTGCATGGATGCGCCAAATCCTTCGTCAGTCCGTCCGAAGCGCAAGCCCGGCCCGGGGAAACTTGGCCTTGCCATCGTCCGCTCAATCCAAAGGGTCGCCCGACCTCATGACGATTGCACCGGCCTGACACGCCGCGGGCCGACGATCTCCATCACGAGATCCTATCATAGGCAGTCGCTCAAAACAGCGCGACAGTTCCGCGCGCATGGGTTCGTCCCGCATTTTTCCCATTTCATTTTCATGTCCGTCTCCACCTACAAACACTCCTGGTTTGGCAATCCCGTCCGCGATCTCGTGGCCGGAACGGTCGTCGCCCTCGCCCTGATCCCCGAAGCCATTGCGTTCTCCATCATCGCCGGCGTCGATCCGAAGGTCGGTCTTTACGCCTCGTTCTGCATCGCCGTGGTCATCGCCTTTGTCGGCGGACGCCCCGGCATGATCTCAGCCGCCACCGGCGCGATGTCTTTGCTCATGGTCACGCTCGTCAAAGAACACGGCCTGTCTTACCTGTTCGCCGCCTCGCTCCTCACGGGGATTTTTCAAATCATCGCCGGCTGGCTCAAGCTGGGAAATCTCATGCGCTTCGTCGCGCGCTCCGTCGTCATCGGCTTCGTCAACGCCCTGGCGATCCTGATTTTCCTCGCACAGCTCCACGAGTTCAAAGGCCAGGGTCTGCTCATGTATGCCTGTGTCGCCGGCGGTCTCGTGATCATCTACGGCCTGCCCCGCTTAACCAAGGCCGTGCCTTCACCGCTCATCTGCATCATCGTCCTCACCGGCCTTTCGATGGCGCTCGGCTGGGGCGACCAACATCTCCTGCGCACCGTCGGCGACATGGGCACGCTGCCCGGCGCCCTGCCCCATTTCAGTTTCCCCGGCGTGCCGTTCACCTGGGAAACCTTGCTTATCATCCTGCCCTATTCCCTCCCGCTCGCCGTAGTCGGCCTGCTTGAGTCGTTGATGACATCCACCATCGTCGATGACTACACCGACACGGGCAGCGACAAGAACCGCGAATGCACCGGCCAGGGCATCGCCAACATCGTCGCCAGCTGCTTCGGCGGCATGGCCGGCTGCGCGATGATCGGCCAGACCGTCATCAACATAAAGTCCGGCGGACGCGGGCGCCTGTCCACCTTTTGGGCCGGCTTTTTCCTGCTGATTCTCGTCGTCGTCCTTGATCGCTGGGTGACGCAGATTCCGATGGCGGCCCTCGTCGCCGTGATGATCATGGTTTCCATCGGCACCTTCAGCTGGGCTTCGTTGAAAAACATTCGCGTCTACCCGAAGACCGCTTCATTCGTCACCTTCTCAACGGTCGCCATCGTGGTCGGCACGCACAACCTCGCCCTCGGCGTCGGCGCCGGCGTGCTCCTGAGTTCGCTCTGTTTTGCCGCGCGCATCGCCAAGCTTCTTCACGTCACCTCGCACCTCACCACCGACGGCACCGAGCGGATCTATCATGTGCGCGGACAACTCTTCTTCGCCTCGACGACCGCCTTTGCCGCCGCCTTCGATTTCCGCGAAAAACTCGCCAAGGTCACCCTCGACGTCACGCACTCCCACTTCTGGGACACGACTTCGATCAACGCCCTCGACAAGGTCGTCATTAAATTCCGCGAGCAAGGCGCCGCCGTTGAGATCGTCGGCCTGAACGCCGCGAGCCGCGCCATCGTGGAGCGCCTCGCGATCTACGACAAACCCGGCACTAGCACGGCTTCCGCCCACTAGGCGCAACGGAAGCGACTCACGCGAACCGTCGCTTCCAACGCAGCGCCACCACGACCAACGCGATCAACGCCGGCACCTCGACCAAAGGTCCGACCACCGCCGCAAACGCAGCGCCCGATGTGAGCCCGAAAACCGCCACCGCCACCGCGATCGCCAGCTCGAAGTTGTTGCCCGCCGCCGTGAAACCAAGCGTCGCTGCCTTCGCGTAATCCGCCCCGACCCGCACACTCATCCAAAACGTCGCCGTAAACATGATCGCGAAATAAACGATCAACGGCACCGCGATCACCAACACGTCCAGCGGACGAGCCAGCACCTGTTTTCCCTGCAGGCTGAACATCACCACAATGGTAAACAGCAATGCGCCCAGCGTGATCGGGCTGATCGCCGGCAGAAACTTCTCATCGAACCACTTCGCCCGGTCCCCGCGCCGCAGCGCGATCCGCGTAAACCAACCCGCGAGAAACGGAATTCCCAGATAAACAAACACGCTCCGCGCGATGCTCCCGATGGTGATCGATGACAGATCAAGCGCCCCTAGATCCACTCCCACCAGCGGCGGCAGCACTTTCAAAAAGAGCCACGCCAGCGGCGCGAAAGTGAACACCTGAAACAGCGCATTTGCCGCCACCAACCCCGCGCAATACTCGCGGCTTCCGCCCGCCAGATCGTTCCACACGATGACCATCGCGATGCACCGCGCGATACCCACCAGCACGAGTCCGGCAAAATACTCCGGCCGGTCGCGCAGAAAAATCGTCGCCAGCGCGAACATGAGCACCGGACCAATGAGCCAGTTTTGAACCAGCGAAAGCGTGAGCACCCGCTTGTTGCGAAACACATCCGGCAGCTCCTCGTAGCGCACCTTCGCCAGCGGGGGATACATCATCAGAATCAGGCCGGCCGCGATGGGAATCGAGGTGGTCCCCGTGCTCCACGAGGTGAGCGTCTCCGCCAGCGCGGGTGCAAAACGCCCGAGCGCCACGCCGGCCGCCATCGCCAGAAAAATCCACGCCGTCAGCCAGCGATCCAGAAAAGACAGGCGCCCGGCCAGCGAAGCATTCGTGCTCATTTCGCGTTTTTCTTCGCCGCCTTGAGCTGATCGCGCCGTCCGTCCGCGTAAGCGGTAAACGTCCGCCGGATTTCGTTACGCACACGGCGGAACATCGCCAATTTTTCCTCATCCGTGCCGGTGGCATGCGCGGGGTCTTCAAACGGCCAGTGGTGGCGGTTGACCTGTCCGGGGAAAATCGGACACGCCTGATCCGCATTGCCGCAAACGGTGATGACCGTTTCGACCTCGGCAGTGAGAAACTCGTTCATGTGTTTCGACGTATGCGTGGAAATATCGACGCCGATTTCCTTCATCACTTCGATGGCCAGCGGATGCACATAGCCGGCCGGTTTGGAGCCCGCACTGGCGACCGTGAACAGATCACCGGCGGCCGCGCGCAACAGTCCCTCGGCAAGATGGCTGCGACACGAGTTGCCCGTGCACAGCACAAGAATGGTGGGTTTTTCGGTTTTCATGGAAAAATCAGCAGCAACCGCCGGCGGCCGCACCTTTCGTGGACGGCACGCAAAGCTCTTTCGCCAGACAGTCTGTGTGCTTCGAGCCGAGGCGGATAACGAGACGCCCAGCCTCCTGCACGACTGCGATCACCCGCAGTTGCACGACATTGCACGCTTCGTATTCGAGCTCTACCGGCAGGTCGTCGCCGCCCAAAATCGGCGCGGCATGATCGAAAGCCTTCAGGAGTTTGCCCGCCGTGATCCGATGGTCGAGGTCGTCGCCCACCCACGTCTGTAGCAGACAGGTGACGACGCGACGCACCGTCCCGCCACAGTCCACAAAGTCCTTCTGCACACGGCCCACTTCGGTCACATGGAAATGCGCCTCGATCGGTTCACCGTCGGGCCAGATCACGGTCAACGGCAGAGCCGGAGCGGCGGCCAACGCCGCACGCAAGGCCGAGGTCTTGACCGTGGGCGTTTGGTCGGCCGGCGTTTCACATCCGCAGGTGGGAGAGTTTTCGGGAGTGTTCATAAAGTTAACAACAGCGACTGCCGCGGGGCACCGGCTGGCCGTCGGCATTGAGCGGGCTACACGAGAGATCGAGTTTACGCAGACGGGTGAGATCGCTTTTGAAAATGGGCCGCTCGTTCACGCAGTCCTGCAAGCACGCGAGATTCGCCTTTAACTCAGGTGACGACTTCACCGGCAGCTGGTAAATCATCCAGTTCCCCTCGCGTTTCGCTTCCACCAAGCCGCGTGCCTTAAGGTAGCCGAGGTGCTTGGATATTTTCACCTGCGGCTCACGCAGGATCGTCTGGAAATGACATACGCACAGCGGCCCCTGCAGCAGCAGGTTGAGCAGCCGCAGACGCGTCACGTCGCACAGACATTGGTAGATTTGGACGAGCTCCACGCCTCAAATAAATTCCCGTTAAGGAATATAAATCAAGACTAGGTTTCAGCCGTCACCCAATCTTAACCCGGACAAATCAGCGTAAGCAGGAAACTCGAAGGCGTATTGGCCCGCACCTCATGCGGGAGCAGCGGCGGCATGTGCAGAAATTCGCCAGGCGCCAGCACCCTCGGCTCCCCGGCCAAAACGAGATTCAACGAACCGGTCAGCACCTGAATAAATGCATGATTGGGATTCGTGTGCTCGGCTATCGTGCTGCCGCCATCCATGGCAAAGAGAACGATCTTGCCTCCACCACTCGCGGAAAGGACCCGCCGCGTGATGCCGTCGACACGAATGGTCGCCAGCGTTGCAAACGAGATGACACTGCACTCGTCGGATTTGAAGATGGAATCGGGCATGGCGCGAAACGATGAAGCAGCCCGCAAACCAGCGCCCTCATCCGGCCGCACACTGCCTCAAGGTTGCCGCCAGTATAGCGAGTCGGCGGCGCGGTTACTCCGCATGGATTGGCCGTAACCCGCTGAATCTTGCCGCATTCGGACAGTATTTTGCGGTCTTGCCCACCCATCTGCGCACGTCCAGATACAGGGTCGCGTTTCCAGCACCACCCATTCCATGAAAAAATACATCGTCGAGTTCATCGGCACGTTTTTCCTCGTTTTCACCGTCGGCATGGCCGTCCAGAGCGGCAGCCCGCTCGCTCCACTCGCCATCGGCGCCTCGCTCATGGTCATGATTTTCGCCGGCGGGCATATCTCCGGCGGACACTTCAACCCCGCCGTCACGCTCGCCGTCTGGCTGCGTGGCAAATGTGACACCAAGGACGTCGTCCCCTATTGGATTGCCCAATTTGCCGCCGGTGTCGTCGCCGCACTCATCGTTGTCGCCCTGAAGGGCAAACCCCTCCTCGGTGCAGCGTCCCACGAAGTCGCCCCCTCCCTGGTAGTCGAATTCCTCTTCACCTTCGCGCTCGCCTGGGTGGTGCTCAACGCCGCCACCGCCAAGGGCACGGCCGGCAACTCGTTCTACGGTCTCGCCATCGGCTTCACCGTGTTCACCGGCGCAGTCGCCGTCGGCGGTGTTTCCGGCGGTGCGTTCAACCCCGCGGTCGGCCTCGGTGTATTTGTGATGGGGCTCGAAAAAATCAGCCAACTCGGTCTCTACCTCGTGGCCGATCTCGCCGGCGGCGCGGTGGCCGCCCTGGCTTTCAAAGCCACCCACGACGCAGGCGAATAAGCCGCGTTTCCTTTCAATCCACGAAAAAGGCCGGACGAAAATCGTCCGGCCTTTTTTACGTCCGCGTGCGGGAATCTCAGCGCCGCGCGCCGCGCATGAGGCGGCTCTTGGGTTTTTCAGGCGCAGCGGCCTCGGCCAGCGCTTTTTCGTCGAAGAGCGCCGAGTAAACGTAGGGAAAACCGTCGAGCTTCTTGCGTTCGATGCTGGCTCCGATGAAACGCTCGATGGAGCGGGCGTCGCGCACGTCGTCCTCGGTCACCAAAGTGAACGCGTCACCCGTTGACTGGGCGCGACCGGTGCGGCCGATGCGGTGGACGTAATCCTCGGGATTCTCCGGCACGTCGTAATTGATGACGTGTGACACGCCGGCGATGTCGAGACCGCGCGCGGCGATGTCGGTGGCGACGAGCACCTCGAATTTGCCATCCTTGAAACCCTGCAACGCCTCGACGCGTTCGCGCTGGCTTCGGTCGGAATGAATGACGCCCACCGAGTGCTTTTCCGCCTGCAGACGGTGCGCGATGCGGTCGGCACCCATCTTGGTGCGAGTGAAAATAATAATGCTCTTAAACTCGGTGCGGCGGAGCAGCTCGATCAGCAGATCGAATTTCTGCGAGGCAACCGCCGGATAGAATGCATGGGCGATCGTCTCGGCAGGCGAACGGCGCTGGCCGATCTTGATCTCGACCGGCTCGCGCAGGGCCCAACTCGAAAGCTGCGCCAGCTCGGGCGGCATCGTAGCGCTGAAAAACAACGTCTGTCGCGCCTGCGGGCATTTTTGGATGATCCGCTTCACGTCGGGGAGGAAGCCCATGTCGAGCATGCGATCCACTTCGTCGAGCACGAGGATCTCCACGTCGGCGAGATTTGCGGTGCCTTGCTCGAGGTGATCGAGCAGGCGGCCGGGAGTGGCCGCGATGACATCGACACCGCGCGCGAGGTCGTCGCGTTGTTTGCCGTAGCCCACACCGCCGTAAACGACGGTCACGGTGAGATCGGTGTATTTGGCGTATTTCTGAAACGCTTCCTCGACTTGCAACGCGAGCTCGCGCGTCGGCTCGAGCACGAGACAGCGCGTTTTTTTATGGTGGGCGCCAAGCCGGTTCATGAGTGGAAGCGCGAACGCTGCCGTCTTGCCCGTGCCGGTCTGCGCGGAACCGATCACATCCTTGCCCGCGAGAATAACCGGAATCGCCTGCGCCTGGATCGGGGTCGGTTCGGCGTAGCCCATCTCGGCCACCGCAAAGGCAATGGCATCGTTGAGTCCGAGCTTGGTAAAGGCGGTGTCCTGCGGGGGGATAGTGACGGGGGCGACCGGTTTGATCGGCGCACGGCTGGGACCGTCGAAAGATTGATCGATCACCGGACGCTCGGGCTTGGCGTCACGACGGGGCTGAAAGCCACCGCGGTCGCTGCGCGGACCGTGATCCTTGCGCGGGCCGTGGTCTTTACGAGGACGAGCGTCATCATGGCCGCCACGGCCACCTTGCTGGCCATGCGGTTGGCCGCGGCCTGTCTGGGCGGGCTTGCCGGACGATGAATGCCCGCCCTGCTTGGGGCCGCGATCACGCGGGGTTTCGGAACGGGGCGAGGACTTGACTTTGCTGTAAGCGGGATGGCCACCGGACACCACCGGTTTGGCCTTGGGCGAAGGGGCGAACGTGTCGCGCAGCTTCGTGATAATCTTTCGTAGCATGAATGAACGGGTTAAAGGTTCAGACTCTTCTAAATGCCCGTCTTTGCAACCCTCGATATGAAGGCGGCCGCATGCAAAAACACCGCCCGCTTGACATGGCGACCATATCGTAACGATTGTAGTTACATAATCAAATGACCGGAAACTCCCGCTTTGCCGTCAGCGTGCATGTGCTCGCCTATCTCGCCTACAAAACAGGCGGCCAGGTCACATCCGCCGAGATCGCCTCAAGCGTGAGCACCAATCCGGTCGTCATCCGCCGTCTGCTTTCAGCCTTGGTGAAGGCGCGGCTGGTCATCGGCCACAAGGGTGCCGGCGGAGGCTTTGGCCTGGCCAGCTCCCCCTCCAACATCACGCTTCTAGACATTTATCGCGCGGTCGAACCGCAGCCCGACCACGGCCTCGATCGGTTCTCTCCAAACCACAAATGTCCGGTCGGCGCCCGCATCGAAACCATCCTGCGCACCGCCTTTTTCAAGGCGCAGACCAGCATGGAAGCCGAGCTTGCCCGCGTCTCGCTCGAAGACGTCCATCAACAGCTCAAACCCGTCTGCCCTGGCAAGCACTGACCCTTTTTTGCAACATTTCGTAACTATATCAGTTACCATTCAAAATGAGCTCCTCCACCCTGCAACTCAGCTCCGTCCGGCTGCGCGTCGCCGACTTGGATCGCGCGCAAGATTTCTACGCCGGCGTGCTGGGGCTGGTGCCGGGCACACGACATGGACGTTCACTCACGCTGCATACTCATGACGCGGAGGAGCCATTGCTAACGTTAAGCGAAACTCCCGGCGCACGCCCCAAACCACCGGGAGTGCCCGGCCTCTTCCACCTCGCGCTACTCACGCCCGACCGCCCCGCGCTCGCCCGAATGCTGCGCCGGCTTGCCGAAACACGCACGCCGATCCATGGCCTTTCCGACCACGGCGTCAGCGAAGCGATCTACCTCGAAGACCCGGATGGCAACGGCCTCGAGCTCTACGCTGATCGGCCACGCGATACGTGGCGCGACGCACAAGGGAAACTCGTGATGTTCACCCAAGCGCTCGATACAGACGCACTCTTGGCAAGCGCATCCGGCGCACGTTCCTCGGGCCTCCCCGCCGGCACCACCATCGGGCACATTCATCTGCGAACGCACTCTCTCGCGTCGGCCGAGACATTTTATACGGGTCCGCTGGGCCTCGCCGTCAGCACACGCGACTATCCCGGCGCCCTTTTCATGGGTGCGGACGGCTATCATCATCACATCGCCGTGAACACTTGGGGCCGGCCAGCACCCGCCGGAGATTATACTTATGCCGGCCTCGAGCGCATCGAAATCACCATACGCGGGCTCGATGCACCTCGCACGTTGACCGATCCCGACGGACTGTCCGTCCAGCTCACACCATTCACAGCCCAGCCTTGATCTTTTCGAGGATCGTCATGGACAAGGCCTGGTCGCCAAACGTGCCGATGCGAATCTCCACCTTGGTGAGCACTTCGGAAACCTTGAGCACCTTGATCTCGACCTTGGTGTCGTCAGACATGCGCGCAACCAGCACGGCCTTGAGCGAATCCTTTGATTCGCTGATCTTCGTAAATTTAAGCTGATCCAGCGCGCGATTCGCCGCCCGATCCACGGACTCGTATCCGCTGTCCAGCGAGGCGTCCAGCTCCCCGCGCACATAGACCACCGCACCGGCTCCCGCCACCGCTCCGGCGGCTACGAGCAGGCAGCCCGATTGCATGGCGGTCATCGCA